>Ga0209185_1000050_pt1 | contig 190814 bp, 167 predicted proteins | sample SidtaG_2_FD_187425 | JGI IMG/M metagenome (GOLD analysis project Ga0209185, IMG submission 187425) | Marine algal microbial communities from Sidmouth, United Kingdom - Sidmouth_Asex2 metaG (SPAdes) (version 2) | ecosystem: Host-associated > Algae > Red algae > Unclassified | place: Sidmouth... | reverse complement strand
GGTCGTTGCCACGGGCTCGGTCGTCGTGGTGGTCGTCGCCACGGGCTCGGTCGTCGTGGTGGTCGTCGCCACGGGCTCGGTCGTCGTGGTCGTTGCCACGGGCACGGTCGTCGTGGTGGTCGTCGGAGTGGTGGTCGTGGTTGCCGGAGGGGTCACGACGATCGTGAGGGTGGCGATCTCCGACTCTGTCGATGTGTCAGCAGCACGATAACGGTAGGTGAATTTACCCGGCTGGACGGCAGCGACGGACACGTTCGTTCCCACCACGGAGCTGACCGCGCGATCGGTGTTGTCGACCTCGACGATGGTCAGTGCATCGCCGTCGGCATCGTCGACGTCCAGTGCGACAGCAGTCACCGTGTCGGCCTCCACGGTGACCGTCTGGTTCTGTGCTGTCGGCGCTTCGTTGAAGGCCGGACCGGTCACGGTGACCGTCGCCGCACCGGACACCGCTCCATCACCATCGACGACGGTGTAGGTGAACGATGCTGCGCCTCTCCCGTTGCCCGGGTCGATCGTGACCGATCGTTGGTCGCTCGCCATCGAGATCGTTCCTGGCGCTCCGTTCGCGAAGGTGAGGCTGGAGGGGACCTGTTGGATGCGCAGCGCTGCGTCATCCGCATCGGGGTCGGAGTCGTTGCCGACAATGGCTGCAGTGGTCGGTCCGTCGGCGATGTCAACTGCGTCACCCAGCGCCACCGGCGCTGCGTTCTGCACGGTGATCGACATCGGTACCGCAGCGGTCAACCCGCCGGGGTCGACGACGGTCGTGGTCCAGCTGTAGGTGGTGGCTTCGGCGCCGATCGGCGGAGCGACGACAATGCGATCCGCCTCGGTCGTGACCCAGCCCGGTGCGCCGGTGCTGCCAGCGATGCTCAAGGCCTCGTCATCGCCCGCCAGCGAGCTGACCGGGAACTCCCGAGTGGCGCCACGGCCGACGGTTGCAGAGGTGCTCTGCGCGACGGGGTCCTGGTTGACATCGATCGTGATCTCGCCGGTTGCACGTTGGCCACAGTTGTTGAGCACGGCGTACGAGATGACTGCGTTGCCGTTCTGGCCTGCCGGGGGCGTGTAGACCCCGCCGGAATATCCAGAGGGTGTCGACACCGCAGTGATCTGACCGTTCGCGGAGTAGGCACCCAGGTTCACTTGGATCGGCTGCTGGTAACCGGTCGACAAGAACGCACTGTCGGCGACCGGCGCCGACTCCGAGCAGGCCCGCACGGTGATTCGCAGTGTTGCGCTGTCCGAGAACTCGCCGTCGCTGATCGAGTACGTGATCGCTGCTGTTCCCGACGCTCCGGGGACGGCGACGAACGAAATCGTCCCGCCCGATGCGCTGGCCTGCCCGAGGCTCGATTCAGGCTCACTGGTGATGGTCATCGAGAGTTCGTCACCGTCAGGGTCGGAGTCGTTGAAGAGCACCGATGTGGACACAGAGCTGCCGTTGGACACCTCGTTCGCGTCGTCGTTCGCCACCGGCGGACGGTTGAGCGGCTCGAGGACGGTGAGGGTGATCGACGCGCTCGCTGACAGCCCCCCGGTGTCGTTGACCGTGTAGGTGGCGACGATGTCGCCGACGAAGGTGGGTTCCGGCGAGATCGTGACGATGTTGCCTGCGAGAGCGACACTGCCGTTGCCTGACACCAGCGAGGCGCTGGTCACCGAGAGCAACGACGAGGACTCGTTGGCATCGGAGTCGTTTGCGAGGACCTCGAACGACGTCGGCACGCCGGGGCCGGTGATGACTCGACTGTCAGGGTTGGCGACTGGTGGGTCGTTGATCGGTTCGACGATGCGAATGGAGAGGCGGCCCAACGCCACCGCGCCCTCAGCGTCAGCGAGCTGGTAGTTGATCGCCGTCACGCCGACCTCGGCCCCTGCGGTGAAGGTGATCTGATTGCCGGTCCGGGTGGCCGTGCCGAGGGTCGGCGTCGTCGACGACACGACTTCGAGCAGACCGTTGTCGCCGTCCGGGTCGTCGTCGTTGGCGGTCACGTCGATCGAGTCGGTTGCCCCGATTTCGACGGTCAGCTGGTCGAGCAGCGCATCAGGCGGTTCGTTGGCCACGAGCGGCTCGCGCACGGAGATGATGATCGATGCTGATGCTCGCAGACCCACCGAGTTGGTGACCTCATAGGTGCAGCGGAATGCACCCGACTCGCCCGCCGGCGGCGTGAAGCGGACCTGCCCGCCGGCGGTCACGACGGCTTGGCCGACCGAGGCACAACCGGGTGTTCCCACGAGCTGCGGGCGTTCACCGGACGGGTCGCCGTCGTTGCGCAACACGTCGATGTTCACCGGCACGTCGACGAAGGTGAAGGTCGAGTCGTCGCGTGCATACGGCGGTTCAGGCAGCGGCTCGGGCAGCACCGTCACGGTGACATCACCAACGACCTGGTGACCGTTCCCGTCGTCGATCGTGTACGTGAATCGGGCGATCGCATTGTCATCGTCGGCGAGTGCGGTCGGCGTCAAACGGATTCGGCCTCCGCCGAGCACGACGGCCTGGCCCCGTTCGTCGTCGGGCTGTGTCACATCAACCACGACGAGCGGATCGCCATCAGGATCACTGTCGTTGGCCAGCACGTCGATCTCGATCGATCGGCCGACCACCGCGGTTCCGGAGTCGGCAGCGGCGACCGGCGGCCGGTTGGGTTCGACGTCGTCGATCACCTCGACCAGCACCGAGCCGCGGACCGGTTCGTTCACGCCGTCATCGACCGAATACTCGAACGGTACGGAGTCCGCGGAACCGGCTCGTGCGGTGACGGCCAGTTGCGCCCCCTGAACTTCGACATCCAGACCAGCCGGGAGCGGTTCGATCAAGCCGATGCTGAGCGGGTCGCCGTCGGGGTCCTCGTCGTTCACGAGCACCGGCAACTGTGTCTCGACCCCACGACGCAGACGAACCGAATCGGGACGGACGATGGGAGGTCGGTTCTCATCGCCGGCGCGAGCGACGGTGACCGACACCGTCACGTCGGCACCGAGCGCGCCGAACGAATCGATCGGGCGGTAGGTGAACTGCGCGATCCCTTCGAACCCGGTGATGGGTTCGAAACGGAGCGCGCTCAGGCCCGACGCTGCGACGGTCTGCGTCACCGAACCGATGCCGTCAGGAACCTCGAAGGAATCGATCTCGAGTGGATCACGATCGGGATCGATGTCATTGCGCAGGACATCGACGTCCACGGCCACGCCGGCGCCGGTCTCGGCGTCGTCGGGCGCGCCGATCGGTGGACGATTGGTTCCGACCAGTGGGATCAACTCGATAATGACCCGTGCGCTGGCTTCGGTGCCGTTGCCGTCGGCGATGGTGTACTCGAACTGATCCAAGCCGACGTACCCGGGATCGGGCGTGAAGGTCACCGTGGACGCCGTACCGATCTCGACGATGCCGTGACCAGCGGTACCTACGCCGACCACGGCGATCGCTTCACCATCGGGGTCGTAGTCGTTCGCCGTGACCGGGATCTGCACGGGTCGTCCGGCGCGCGAGGTGACCGGGTCGTCGATCGCAACGGGTGGGTCGTCGATGCCGTTGTCGTCAGGCTCGCGCTCTTCGGGCGCTTCGGCGGTGCCATCCGCTGCGACGTCGGCCCCGCCTGCGCTGCGGGTCCCGTCGTTCACGACCTCGCCATCCTCGCCGAGGATGAGTGTCGTGCCATCGTTCTTGTCGATCGCAGCGATGCCCCAGGGGTTCACTGCCCACACGAACTGACCCATCACGTCGTCGATCCAGACGAGATCGACGGTCGAGATGACGTCCAGTTCGGCGTCGCCCGAGATCGATGCGGGCCGCTCGTCGAGCAGTTCCTCGGTGCGCCAGTCGAACTGCTGGATCATGGTCGGCCCACGTCGTACGAGCGCCGCTGCATCTCCGGCGATGGCGAGCAGGTCCGATCCGTCGACATCAAGGCCGGTGACCTGTGACGTCTCGACGATCTCACTGTCCGACACGCACCACAGATCGTCGTTCGCTGCGACCCATCCGCATTCGTGGGCCGGGCCGGGCTCCTGGACAACGACCTCACTGGGGTCGATGTCGAGCGGCAGGTCGATCCAGCTGCCATCACCCAATCGTGCCCGCGCCGAGCGACGATCGACGACGAACGGTCGACTTCCCACCAGTGACAGCGTGATGTCGTCCGCGCCGGCGCCGTCGAGCGAGCGGGTCGTCGAACCTGCCGATGTGGTGCGCACGATGTCCGCCGCTGCCACCGACCAGATCGACCCATCGGCCGCGATCAGCGGGGCCTCGGCGACCTCGGCATCGAACCCGACGAGGTCACCGCCGACCGGGACGAGCGTGGCGGCATCCTCGGCCGGGTCGACGACGACGAGGCCAGACGAACCGACACCGACCAGCGCACGGCCGCTGCCGAGCGTGACGACTCCCTGGGCGGGCCCGAGCCGGAGTTCGGCAGAGTCGATCGAGCGGACTTCGGCATTCGAATCGTTGACCACATAGGCGCCCGGGCCGCCCTCGGAGACCCGGAGTCGACTCTGATCGGCACCGACATCGAGGATCGCAAGGGCGCGGCCGCCGTAGCCGTCGGCGAGCACGACACTGCCGCTGGGCTGATGCACGAACCAGCGCGTCGCACGGGACACTGCGGCATCGACTGCCGGCAGACCGTCGGATCGGAACACGACGACGAGCGCGCCAAGGGCCAACACTGCGGCGAGCAGTGCCGCCGTCGCTTGTCGCCATGTCACAGTTTTCATTGGCACTCCTGCTGACAGGTTACGAGTCCTCCCGCGAGTTCATCGCGATCGGGTCCGCTCCGACGTGCAGGTCCGCCTCGGGTGGGCATCAGGCAGAACACGATTTCTGGGCCACATCGATCCTCGGACCGTGTCGTCCGGTGCCCGGCGAGCGCCTTGGCGAGTGCTGGGGTGCGAGCTTCGGGTAATAGTGTCCAGGACGATGGAGCTGATCGTGCGCACCGCCCATGGCATCGCTGACGTCTCGGTCGACGTCCAGGACAGCGCCGTCTCGCTCGGTGACGTCATCGCCGAGGTCACCGGTCAGGCGAGTCCCGCCGCCGCTGCGATCGACGATCGCCTCGTCGACACCCGCGCCACGCTCGCCGCGTGCGACGTCGTCACCGGTGCCGTCGTCGACACCGCCATCGACACCATGATCGACAGCGTGCCTCGACCTGATGAGGGTGCTGTCGCAACACTGCGTCAACTCACCGGCCTGGGAGCAGGACGCCAGGTGCCCTTGTCTGCCGGACGATACCGAGTGGGCCCGGGTCGCCGTCAGCAGGGCGCCGAGTTGAGCCGCGACACGATCGGTAGCCCTGCGTTCGAACTCCGCGTCAGGACAGGCGGCGTCACCGTGTCCGGCCCCACATCAGGACCCACCGCACCGCCTCCGCTGGGATCGCCCGTCCGAGTCGCAGGCGCTGTCGTCGGCGAGCTCGGCGACCCGATCGCATGGTCGAGCGGTCCGCTCGTGGTCGATGGAAAGATGTTCCAGCTCGATGACGTGAGCCCGCCCAGTCCGGTCGAGAACGGCGCGATCGGGTCCGACGGTTACATCGTCCACAACCGACCGCCGGGCGTCACTGCCCGCGATCGAACCATCGCGACGGCCGTCGACGACGCCCGATCTCGAGTTCCTCGCCTCTGGCACCGTCGCTCCGCCGAGGGGTCGATCCGTGTCGACATCGGCCTGATCGACCCGGACGGACCCGCCGCTGCACTCCAACCGGTGTCGCTCGATCTCGCGCGCGAACGGGTCGTTGCGGTGGTCGGCGGATCCTCGGATCGGGCAGCGTTCGCCCGGGCGTTGCTGGTTGATCTCTGCACGCAGTACGGCCCCGCAGATGTCGACCTCGTCGTCGCGGCCACTCCGAGCGAACTCGAAGCCTGGGACTGGGCGAAGTGGCTCCCCCATCTGCGCTCCGACAGCAGCGTCGACTTGTTGACCAACGGCGCGGAAATGGCAGAATTCGCCGCCCGGGCACTCGAACGTCGAACGGTCGTCGTCGTCACCGCCGAGTCGCTCTGGAACGGAGCGGCCAGCCCGATGCGGCCTGTCGTGATCGATGCGATGGCGAACACATCGGTCGTCGTCCTCACCGCCGACGCCCGATTCGCTCCGGTGAACACGACCTCCCTCGTCGCCCTCGACCACGAACGTCCCGGCGCCGCAACGCTCAGCCGGTTCCCCGGCGACAACGATGCCGGTCCGCTCGACCTGCTCATCCCGCTCGTCGATGCCGATCTCGCCACCGATGTCGCCAGGCGACTCGCTCCACTGCTCGATCCTGACCGCACCGGCTCGGCGGACGCCCCAACCGCACTCTCCCCACGAGAAGAGATCGTGCCGGCGGCGACCGCGGGTGCCCGCTGGAACACCGCACTCGGCTCCCCGGCGAACCCGGTCGAGATGCCTGTCGGGACCACAGCCAATGGCACGGTCGGAAATCGGACGGTCGGCGTCGACCTGTCCCTCGACGCGAGCGTTGCGATCAGCGGGTCGACCATCGACGAGGCACTCGACCTCGCGACCACCCTCACGCTGTCGATTGCGTCGACCTGGTCGCCAGCCGAAGTCGGACTCCTGTTCGTCGACCACCGCCCTGAAGATCGCGCAGAAGGTGGCGCAACGTCGTGGCAGCAACTTCCGCAGCACATCGGAACGTTCTCCGAGCGCGACCCAGCGTCGATCCACCAACTCCTCACCCGGCTGCGTGCCGACGTCAGTGGCGAACGGCCGAGCGCGCAACGCCTGGTCATCGCCATCAACGGACTCGCCGACACCGAACTGGCAGCACCTGGGCTCGTTGACGAACTGACCGCACTCGCCGCTGATTCCGTCGGGGTCCATCTCATCATCTCCACGGCGCGCCCACTCACCGAGCTGTCCGCCGCGCACAGTGCGCTCTGCCCGATCCAGATCACCGTGCGCCGCAGCGGGGGAACCGCTCACGCCACGATGCACGATTGGCGGCTCGGGCCGCCGACCGTCTTCTTCCCCGCTGCCGACTCCGGCAGCGACACCGGCGACACCGGCGACGCGAACGAAGCCGCAGCGTTCACCGTGCGGCCCTTCGTGTTCGGCCGTGCGCCGTCATCGCTCGAACGCCGCCTCGAACGTCGCCTCGATCGACAGGGGCAGAGCGGCAGCGAACGCCGACGAAGCGTCGTTGAACGGCTGGCGGCACAACTCCGGGACCTCGCTACGGGCCAGGAGACTCGGCGACCTCGACCGCTGGTTCGGACGCCGCTGCCCCAACGGGTGGTCGCCTCAGACCTGTGGGCACGCCACAGCGGTGACGGTGTTCCGCTCGGCATCGTCGAACCGACCGACCGGACCGACCCGGCCGCACCGACCGATCCGGTCGAGACCGTTGATTGGTGGCTTCCCGGGCTCGACGGATCCCGGCTGTTCGTCGGGTCACCGAGATCAGGTGTCCGCGAGGCGCTGGACGCGCTGATCGTCGGCATTGCGGACCGATTCTCCACCGATGACGTGGAGATCGTCGCCATCGACCCGAGCAGGCAGCGTCGGGCGGCGATCGCTGGTGTCGCTCACGTCACCGGCACGGCATCCGCCGACGAAGTGGGCGCCGTGGAGTCGCTGCTCGTCGACGTCGCCACGACCATGCACGAACGGTCCGGCACGCAGGACTTCCGACTCCTCGACCATCCGACCATCCTCGTGCTGATCCGTGACTTCGAAGACATGAGCGATCCGGCGATCGCAGCGATTTCCCACCTCTTCGCTGATGGTGCCCGAGTCGGCATCAACATCGTCGGAGCCGCTGTCAGCCCTGATCGCATCTCGGCCGTCGCAACTGCTGCGCTCACCCTCGTCGTCGGAGCGCTCAGCGACCCGGATCACTATGCACAGCTCGGGGTCGAACGGTCAGCCGAGGTCGAACGCCACGCCGGTCGTGCGCAGATCATCGACCGCTCCGCTCGTGACGCTGATGACGCTGATGACGGTGATGGCGCGCAGAAGGCCAGGCTGGTCCAGTTGGTCGAGCTCGGTGCGCCGTTCGAACAAGCGCTGCGTTCGTCGGTCGCGCCGATCGGTGACGACGCATGAGCGCCGCAAGCGGTCGCGCGGTCGGCATCGAGCTGTGTTCGAACCTGTTGCGAGGCGTGCTGCTCGATCACGCCGATCCAACGGTCACACACGCAGCCGAGGTGGCGTTGCAGACCGACGACGATCGCTCGTTGCTCGATGCCCTGACTCGGTTGCGAGCAGCCCTTGGCGCCGCTGCTGTTCCGGCACGGCTGGCCACGTTCCCGACGGGTTCGTGGATGCGTCGTGTCGATGTCACCGGTCGGAGCGGACCCGAGCTGAACAACCTTCGAGTCGAGATCGATCGACGCCATGGTGCGTCATCGACGCTGCTCGTGGATGACGGCGCACGCCGATGGCTCCACATCCTGCATTGGCCTGACGCCCGGACACGCCGGGTCGAGTCGCTCGCTGAACGGGCTGGATTTGTCGATGTCGCTGTCGAGCCCAGCCCGATTGCGCTCGCGCGCGTGATTGATCGGGGTGCAACCGTCACGCAGCGCGTCGCAACCGCTGCCGAGGCGACCGTCACGGTTGTCCACGCCGGCATGCCCGTCAGCGCCGTCTCGATCGATGCGACCGGCCGACCCCATCCGACGCTCGACATCTCTCACACCTCGTTCTCCGTGGAACTCTTCGACGACGTCACCGACGCGGACGCGATCGCCGACCTGATCGACGGTGTTCGTCAGCGCTCAGCGGGTTCCTCGTCGACGCGTCAGCACGCCGATGCCGGCGTCGGCCTCGTCATCGACGGTGTGGCCGTCCCGCAGTTTCCACCGCACGATCTACGGGCACCCGAGCGCCAATGTGTGGCGATCGGTGCCGCCGTCGGCGCAGCGGGCCTCAGAGGCCGAGTGCGGCCGATCGACATGATCACCGACGCTGCGGACACCAAGGACGTGCATCGTCGCCCGTGGGTCATCGAGCGAGTCATCGAGGACGAAGCCCCTCCGAACCCCGGCCCCAGCGGCGCTCGGCGGGCACTGTTGCGACTGTCCCCGCGACGGCGCGGATGAGTTCGGCCGCCGAGCGCGATTCGGGACCTCAGTCGCGTTCGAAGATGCTCGCCCGCCGGCCGAAGACGGCGACCGCCTGACGGAGCGGGACGAGGTCGTTGCCTGCGCTGGTTCGTGCGTTGCGCGAGCCGCGCTGGCTACGTTCAGCCTCTTCGATCGCGTGGAGAGCGATCGCCCGGGCTCGTTCGAGTTCGGCGCGCAATCGTGCATTCTCCGCTTCGAGACGCATCACCCGTCGAATTCCTTCGAGGTTCATGCCAGCGGTGGTGAGCTCGGAGATGCGGCGGAGCACAGCGATGTCAGCGTCGCTGTAGCGCCGATTGCCGCCCTGGGTTCGCGCCGGGGTGACGAGGCCGCGCCGCTCGTAGATCCGCAACGTCTGGGGGTGCATGCCGGAGAGTTCTGCGGCGACCGAGATGACGTAGACGGCGGTCGGCTGTGGACGCGAGGTGGCCGTGGCCGTGGCCGCGACGGTGTCGGCGTCGTCTCCGCCTCCGGCTGGCGGTTCGGTCGTGTTGGTTGGGTCGGTCATGTCGGGGTCTGTGTGACGCGCGTCAGGCGGAGGCACTCGAGGTCTCGGAGTGCCCTGGTGCGACAGTAGCGGCTGCGCGCAGGTCCATGATCGCCTGGCGCTCGGCATCGGTCAGTTCGGTGGGCACTGCGACTTCGACCGTGACGATCAGGTCGCCGGTCGCCTTGCTGGTCTCGATTCCCTTGCCACGAACGCGGTGCCGACTGCCCGACTGGGTTCCCGGCTGGATGTGCATGGTCACCGTGGGACCGGCCAACGTGGGCACGTCCACGTCCGCGCCGAGGGCGGCATCGGCGAACGACACCGGCACCGACACGGTCAAGTTGTTCTCGCTGCGTCCGAACCTCGGGTGCGGCATCACCTTCAGTTCGACGAGCAGGTCACCGTTGGGTCCACCGTTGCGACCGGGACCGCCGCGTCCCTTGAGACGGATGGTCTGACCGTTCTTGACGCCGGCGGGAAGCCGAGTCTTGACCTCGCGTGGCCGCTTCTCCACGCCGCTTCCATGACACGTGACGCACGGTGACTCGATCACGCTGCCACGACCCTGGCACAGGTGGCATGGTGACGAAAAGGAGAACATGCCCTGGTTGTCGTCGGTCACGCCGCGTCCCTGGCAGTTCGAGCACACCTTGGGTGACGTCCCGGGCGTGGCACCGGTCCCGGTGCATGCGGAGCACTGTGCATCGGTCGTGAGATGCAGCGTGGTCTCGAGCCCGGTGACCGCATCGGCGAAATCGACGGTCAACGCCGCTTCGATGTCGGCGCCACGACGCGGTTGCACGCCGGCACCACCACGACCGCGCTGCGGGTTGCCGCGCCCGCCGAACATGCCACCGAGGATGTCGCCGAGGCCACCGCCCATGTCGCCGACGTTGAACGAGAACCCGTCGGAGCCGCCGGGTCGGCCGCCCATCGTTGCCGGGCCCATCCGTCGGACTTCGTCGTACTCGGCGCGCTTGGCCTCGTCGCCGAGCACGTCGTAAGCGCCCGAGACCTCTTTGAACTTGTCCTCGGCGACTTCGTCACCGGGGTTCTTGTCAGGGTGCAGGTCCCGCGCGAGTTTGCGGTATGCCTTGGTGATCTCTTTGGCGGTGGCGCTCTCGCTCACCCCGAGGGTCGTGTAGAAGTCCTTGTCGTACCAATCGCGCTGGGCTGTCATCGCGTCACCTCCTCGGCGTGTCGAGCGACAACGCAATGCCGGGCATCAGCGTTGTCCATCTGGTCAGTCCTTTGTCTTCACCATCGCGGCGCGGAGGGTCTTGCCCTTCCACTGGTAGCCGCTGCGCAGTACTTCGGCAACGACTGCTTCACCACCGTCGATCGGCTCGTGGGCGACCGCCTCGGCGACCTCGGGGTCGAACGGTTGCCCGTCGAGGTCGAGGGTTTCGAGGCCGTGCTTCTTGAGCTCGGCCAACATCTGATTGAGTAGGGGGCCGACTTCGTCGGGATGCCGCAGAAACGCTGCTTCGGCTGCATCGAGGACCGGGAGGAACGCTTCGGCGAGCCGGCCGGTCGCCCGGTCGGCGTCGTTCTGCGCCCTGATCGTGGCCTGCTTGCGGAAGTTCTCGAACTCAGCCTGCACCCGTTGGGCGATCGACTTGAACTCGTTGCGTTCGGCGAGCAGCGCCGGCACGTCGACGTCGGAATAGTCGACCGCCTGATCGGGGTCGACCGCCAAGCCGTCCGGGGTCTCGAAGTCGAGCGCGGACAGCGTGTCGATGTCGTCGAACTCGCCCGCAGCCTCGGCAGCGTCAGCCGCCGCGGCTGCTTCAGAAGCCGACCGGGATGCGGTCCCGGCCAACTCCTCGTCGCTGAGGTCATCGGGTTCGTGGAGGTCTCCGTCTCCCATGTCCGTCACGTTCAAGCACCTGCCTCGTCGGACCCCTCGTCGGTCGCGGCATCGGACTCGTCGTCGACGATCTCGGCATCGACGATGTCGTCGTCGTTGACCTCGCCGGCACCCTGACCCGATGCTGACGATCCTTCGGCTCCGGAATCCTTGGCAGCCGCTTCGTACAGCTTCTGGCTGAACGCCTGGCTGGCGGCCATCAGCGCCTCGGTCGAGGTCTTGATGGCGTCGGTGTCGTTGCCCTCGAGTGCCTTCTTCAGGTCGGCGAGCGGCGCCTCGACGGCGTCCTTCTCCTCGGTCGGGACGCTGTCACCCTGCTCGCGGAGGACCTTCTCGGTCTGGTACACGAGGCTGTCGGCGTTGTTGCGCACCTCGGCCTCCTCGCGACGCTTGGAGTCTTCCTCGGCGTGTGCCTCGGCGTCTTTGACCATCTGCTCGATGTCGTTCTTGTCGAGTGTCGACTGACCGGTGATGGTCATCGACTGGGTCTTGTCGGTGGCCCGGTCCTTGGCACTCACGTGCACGATGCCGTTGGCGTCGATGTCGAAGGTGACTTCGATCTGCGGCACGCCGCGCGGGGCGGGGGGCAGGTCGACGAGTTGGAACTTGCCGAGCGTCTTGTTGTAGCTCGACATCTCGCGCTCGCCCTGCAGGACATGGATCTCGACCGACGGCTGCATGTCTTCGGCAGTGGTGAACACCTCGGTGCGCTTGGTCGGGATGGTCGTGTTGCGTTCGATGAGCTTGGTCATCACGCCACCCTTGGTCTCGATACCGAGCGACAGCGGGGTCACGTCGAGCAGGAGCACGTCCTTGACGTCGCCGCGCAGCACGCCGGCTTGGACAGCGGCGCCGATGGCGACCACTTCGTCGGGGTTGACGGTCTTGTTCGGCTCTTTGCCGGTGAGGTCCTGCACGAGTTCGGTCACGGCCGGCATGCGGGTCGAACCGCCGACGAGGATGACGTGGTTGAGGTCGCCTTGGGCGACGCCGGCATCCTTGAGTGCCTGCTCGAACGGGACTCGGCAACGCTCGATGAGATCGGCGGTGAGTTCCTGGAACTTGGAGCGCGACAGCGACTCGTCGAGGTGCAGCGGGCCGTCGGCCGTGGCGGTGATGAACGGCAGGTTGATCTGAGTCGACTGCGTCTGGCTGAGTTCGACCTTGGCCTTCTCGGCTGCTTCCTGCAGACGCTGGGCGGCCATCCGGTCGGCACTGAGGTCGACACCGTGAGCTGCTTTGAACTGCTGGACGAGCCAATCGATGATGCGCTGATCCCAGTCGTCGCCACCGAGCACGGTGTCGCCATGGGTCGACTTCACTTCGAACACGCCGTCGCCGATCTCGAGGACCGACACGTCGAACGTGCCGCCACCGAGGTCGAACACCAAGATGGTCTCGTCTTCGTCGCTCTTGTCGAGGCCGTACGCGAGGGCGGCGGCGGTCGGCTCGTTGATGATGCGGAGCACTTCGAGACCCGCGATGGTGCCGGCTTCCTTCGTGGCGGTGCGCTGGGCGTCGTCGAAGTAGGCGGGGACGGTGATGACGGCCTGGGTGACGGTGTCGCCGAGGTAGCTCTCCGCATCGCGCTTGAGCTTCATCAGTGTGCGGGCGCTGATCTCCTGTGCGGTGTACTGCTTGCCGTCGATGTCTTCGGACTTCCACGACTCACCCATGTGACGCTTGACGGAGCGGAAGGTGCGGTCCGGGTTCGTGATCGCCTGGCGCTTGGCGACTTCGCCGACGAGCACTTCGCCGGCCTTGGAGAACGCGACGACCGACGGGGTCGTGCGACCACCTTCGGAGTTCGCGATGACGACGGGCTCGCCGCCTTCGAGAACCGAGACGACTGAGTTGGTGGTACCGAGGTCGATACCGACTGCCTTGGGCATGTGATGCTCCTTCTGACTTCTTCAGGGTTGCTGTACTTGAGGGTGTTCGAGAGAAGAGGGTGTTCGAGAGAATTCGGGGGAAGATCCTTATTCGGTGACGCTCAAGATACAGACAACCAGAGCTCATCACAACGTCATGGCAGTAAACCTGAGCGCTATCGACTCAACTTTCGCGAGCGCTCAGCACCGGTTGCCGAGAGGACAACCGACGATCCGGTCCGAGACTCAGTCGGTGAGGAACTCGGCGTCGAACGAATGCGGCAGCAACTCGGCCATCGTGACGCTCAGCACCGCTCCCTCGCCGTTCAGGGCATGGACGACCACACCCGGCCCCGAGAACTCGTTCAGCCGTTGACGACATCCGCCGCACGGCGTGCCCGGCGTCGCTCCCCCTGCGACCACGACGACCTCTGCGATCTCGACCTCGCCTGCGAGCACCATTGCGGCGATCGCTCCGGCCTCAGCACACGTCCCGGCCGGGTAGGCCGCGTTCTCGACGTTGCACCCTGCGAACACCGCGCCGGACGCTGTGCGGATCGCCGCGCCCACCGGGTAGTCGGAGTACGGGCAGTGCGCGTGCTTGCGCGCTGCCGTCGCTGCGTCGACGAGGTCGCTGGGAACGGCGCGATCGGTGCCTGCTGCATCGTTGCTCACGACGACACCCGCAGAACCAAGAACCGGCGGGCAACACCCGGTAGTGCGTTGAGTGCACCGGTGCCGATCTTGTTCATCGCCCCGGGGCTCGGCGGTCGGCCACAGTCAGTCTGAATTGTCGGATGCATCGAAGTCAGCACGGTCCTGAGATTCGGCCGATTCCCGACGACGCTCCGGTGACCAGTGCACGGTTCCAACGACTCATGTATGCATCGTGCCACGCCACACGAGCGCATCGCACAGCGCCACCGAGTTCGGCACGCGCCAGACCCGCGTTGTCGTCGACGGCAATCGGATGCGGACCGCGGTGCATGACCGTTCGACCATCGCGCGTGACCCTCGCGCCGCGTGGCACAATGTGGTTCGTGCAGCTGTACCTCCGCGACGCTTTGGAATCAGATGTCGACGACTTGATCGAGCTCCTGCTCGGCGACAAGGTGCGCGACCCCGGCTTCATGCAGAGCAACCGGGACAACCCCAGCTTCGTCAACGACTACGCCGACGCGATCTGCGAGATCGACGCCACCGACGGCAACTATCTGCTCGTCGCCGATCTCGGCGGTCGAGCCGTCGCCATGGTGCAACTCGTCACCTTCCGCCACTTCCAACATCGCGGTGGCCGCTGCGCCGAGATCGAATCGATGCACGTCGAGCCGAAGTACCGTGACACCGACATCGGCAGCCAGCTCCTCGAGTACGCCGCCAGCCGGGCGCGCGACCTCGGCTGCTACCGCATGCAACTGACCGCCGGCGCCAAGCGCGAGCAGGCTCACCAGTTCTTCCAGGACCACGGTTTCGTTCCGACTCATGTCGGCTACAAGCAGTATCTCGACCTCGACTGGACGCCCCACCGCAGCGCGCAGGTCGTGTCCCCGCAGCCGCAGTTCTTCGACGAACTCGCGCAGTGACCCGCTGAAGCGAGCGCTCCGATCAGGACGTCGTCAGCAGACGATGGTGGTCGACGTCGTGCCGGCGCGTTGATGGCTCGCCGTGATCACCAGTTCGGTGCCGGCCGGGCAGCGCACGATCCAGGTCGCAAGCGAGCGCTCCGGTGAACCGCCGTCGCCAAGGTTGAAGCGAACCGCCATCGAACCGGCGAGCTGACCGAGCTCGGTGCGGCTCGACCCGCCGACGATCTCGACATCACCATCGACATCGCCATCACCATCACCATCACTATGTGCATCGGCGCCGGCGACTTCGACGATGATCGGTCGAACGAGGCCGTCCTTGCGTGCCTTGTCGGTGACGTGCGTCGGGAGCCAGCCGGTGTTCGCAACGCCGACCGACACGCGCCATGTATCGGGACCCAACGACTCGACGGCGGTGTGCGCGATGTCCAGGCAGGGGGCGGCCAGGGCCTGCGCGACGGCGAATGCGCCGTGTCCGTCTACTTCGTCGCGCAAGAGATGCAGCGGCGGGTTGGTCCACGAGTACAGATCGTTCCAACCGCCGAGTTCGACCGGGCCGAGCTGCGGATGGTCGAACGGGTACCAGTCGACGAAACCCGCCGTCTGGGCGCCACCCGGCTGCCCGTCGAGCCAGTGCAGCACAGCGAGTGCCTCGTCGTCGGTCGGGCCGGTGTACCACGCCTTGGTCGAGATCTTCTCGCCGGTGGCTGCGTGCACGATGTCCCAGAACTCGGTCGTCCATCCGTAGATGCCGAGGTGCTCGTACGCCCAGTCGTCTGACGCCCCGCTCATGGTCTCGGTCGTGTCCCAGGTGAAGTCCTCGAACACCGAGTGCGCCGGATAGCCCGTGACGTCGGTGCCGCGCTGCGCGAACTCGTTCCACACCCACACGTCGTTCGGCGCGAGGGTCGCATCAGCAGCTGTCGACGACGGACGCAGCAACACGCCTCCACTGGTGTGGAACGCGTTGAAGCCGCAGATGTTGGGGCGAGCGACGATCGCTCGGATCAGCGCGTCGATCTCCGGCTCGGACAGTGGATGGTCACCCGAGCCCGGCACCGACGTCCCCCAACCGGCTGGGTAGTTGCGGTTCATGTCGAGGCCCTGAGGCGGCCGTGGCTTCGGCATCGTGAACCCGTCGAAGTCCTCGATCGTTCCCTCGCCGAAGAGCCGATAGCGCTCGACGTCGGGTCCGGGTCCGTCGAACGGAATCGGAATCATCAACCGGGCGTCGTCGGGGTGCGGCATCCACTGCCCGTCCGCGTCCGCTACTCGCATCTGGAGGATGCGACCGTCGCCGTCGATGTCTTGGCTCTCATGGCCAGGCCAGCGTCGGCCGTCGGCAAGCGGCCAGTTGCGAACGCTCGATCGACGGAAGCGTGGCTCATCGGCGAGTGCCCATTCGGCACCGTCGGGGTTGACTCGCGGCACGACGTAGAACGTTCGAGTCCGCAGCGCCCGAACCACCTGTTCGTCACCGTTGTCGAAGCCGTCGACGAGGTGTTGCAGCAGCCGGCATGCAGCCACCGACGCAGTGAGCTCGACTGAGTGGATGTTGGCATCGACCCAGTGTGCGGGCTTGGTGTCGTGGGTTCCCGTCGACGGGTCGGTGACCGTTGCCAGCAACAGGTCACGGCCCAGGTGAGATTCGCCGTAGGTCTCGATGCTGACCAATTCGGGGTGGGAATCGGCGAGCTCGTCGAGCCAGGCAACGAGCTCGTCGTACCGGAGGAACCTGTCGAAGTCGTACGCGGCGGCCGGTGCGTGCATCGCCTGATCGTAGAGCGACCGCCCGGTGTGAGAACAGGCCAACCGATCGGGTCACGCTGACAGCTGTGCGAACATGGCAGCAAGGTGATCCAGCGCGGTTCGGAAGTGGTGTTCAGGAGGTCGACTGAAGCCGATCACCAGCCCGCGGCCCGCAGCGTCGGAACGGTGATCGGTCGACAAACCCAGCAGGCCCACTGACGCCTCTGCGGCCGCCGCAAGCACCGTGGCTTCGTCGAGCTCCGCAGCTTCGAGTTTCGCCATGACGTGCAGGCCGGCGGCGGTTTCATCGACGCGAAGCCACGGTGCCGTCTGCGCGATCGCCTGGCGCACTGCGAGCTGGCGCGAGTGGTAGCGACCGCGCATCTGGCGAACATGCCGATCGAGTTCACCATGCTCGACGAAGTCGGCGAGCACGAGTTGTTCGAGCGCTGAGACACCCGCTCGCATGTGGGTGACCCGCAACAGATCGCGCTGCAGCACCTGCGGCACGACGAGCCATCCGAGCCGGAGTGCGGGGGCCAACGACTTGCTGGCGGTGCCTGCATAGACCACGCGGTCGGGAGCCAAGCCCTGCAGTGCGCCGATGGGCCGCCGGTCGTAGCGGAATTCGCCGTCGTAGTCGTCTTCGATGATCCACGTGTCCGCACCTCGCGCCCAAGCAATCAACTCGCCGCGACGCTCGGCGCTCATGGTGACTCCGGTCGGGTACTGATGTGCGGGCGTGACGAGGACGGCGCCGACGTCGGCGTCGCGGAGTCGTTGGATGTCGATGCCTCCGGTGTCGAGCGGTATGGGCATGACCTGTAAACCGGTGAGCGCGAGCGCGTCGGCATGGAAGCCGAACATCGGATCCTCGACTGCGATCCGTTCCGCACCGCGGTGACGCAGCATGTCGCCGAGGGAGCTGAGCCCTGCGGCGAACCCTCCAACAATGCGCACACTTGAGGTGGTGGCGACGACCGAGCGAGTGCGCGCCAACTGCCCGGCGAGGACCTGTCGCAGCTCGGTCAGCCCGCGCGGGTCCGGGTACCCGAAGGAGGCGTCGGCTGCGGTGGCCATGACTCGACGGGTCGACTGCATCCATCGGGCGCGCGGAAAGCTGCTCGGATCAGGCTCGCCTGGCCGGAAGTCATGCAGCGGAGTCGGCCCGAAGAGGTCGACCTCGCTGTCGTCGACCGGCTCGAGGCGTGCGTCGCACACACGTGTGGCGCTGCCGCGAGATGCGATCAGGTAGCCCTCGGCGACGAGCTGTTCGTAAGCCGCCACGACCGTCGAGCGGGACACGCCGAGTTCGGTCGCGAGCGAGCGTGACGACGGCAGTGCCGAGCCCGACGCGAGGCGGCCGGCCCTGACCGCTGCTCGCAGCGCAGCTTCCAACGCCGAACGTCGAGGACCTCTGTCATCCAGATCGATCTGGAGGTCGAGGAGTACATCGGTCATGGCCGCGACCCTAGAACGGATTGCGAGAAGTGGTCTGCTCCCAAGACATCGAAGTGGTCTTTCGGTGCCTACCGCCTCGACGTATGGTGGCGACCGTGACAGTGCAGCGTTGGATCCGAATTGCGCTCAGCTACCTGATCGTGGTCACCGGCCAGATCGGGGTGTGGGCGCTGTTCGCCCCGCGGTCGTTCTACGACGACTTCCCGGGTCTCGGGCGTTCGTGGGTATCGGTCGACGGTGCCTTCAACGGGCATCTCGTCCGAGATGTCGGAGCACTCAACCTTGCGCTCGCTGTGCTCTTGATCGCGGCATGGGCACGGCTCGGACGCGAACTGGTCTTCGTTGCAGGTGCAGCCGCACTGGTCTGGGGTGCGCCACACGCGGTGTACCACCTCGCCAACACCGATGGTCTCGGCGGCTCCGATCTTGTCGCCAGCCTGTCCGGGCTGGTGCTCTTCGTCGTCGTAGGCGGCGGACTGATCTGGTCGTCACGACGACTTCCGACGACCAGCGACGAGCGGATGGCCTCATGAGCATGCGAGTGTTCGTCGCCGGCGCCAGTGGAGTCCTCGGGCGCCAGGTCGTACCGGCGCTCATCGCGGCCGGCCACACGGTGACCGCCAACGTTCGCGACCCCGACGCAGCGACACGAGCAACCGCAGCGGGCGCCGCAAGCACCACGGTCGATCTGTTCGACCCAGCAGCCACCGCACGCCTCGGTGATGATCACGACGCCATCGTGAACGTCGCCACGTCGATTCCGACGGGTGCGTCAGCAGCGTTCCGGCGCGGCTGGGCGATGAACGACCGACTGCGCCGCGACGCGTCGGCCAACTTGGCCGCAGCGATGGCCGGCACCGGAGGCCGCTACGTCGGTGAGTCGATCACCTTCCCGTACGCCGACGGCGGCGATGAGTGGATCGACGAACAGATGGACCGGACGTACTTCTGGGGCAATCAGACGTGCGTCGACGCCGAGGCGGCCGGCCAGCGCGTGGCGGACGCGGGCGGCACCGGTGTCGTGCTGCGCTTCGCGATGTTCATCGCTGATGACAGCGCCCACGGTGCGATGATTCGCGGCATCGCCCGCCGTGGTGTCTTCGCACTGCCCGGCGAGATCGACGCGTACACGTCGCTCGTTCACGTCGAGGACGCCGCTTCGGCTGTCGTCGCAGCACTCGGCGCACCATCAGGCATCTACAACGTCGCCGAACCGGACCCTGCTCGGCGCTCGGCACACTGTCTCGCACTCGCACGGTCAGTGGGACGCAGCAAGCTGCGGCCGCAACCCCGCCCGCTCCTCCGTCTCGCCGGCAAGGGCATGACGAGCCTCGGCCGCTCGCAGCGGATCAGCTCGGGCAAGCTGACCGCAGCGACGGGCTGGACACCACAACGCGCCACCGTCGACGCTTGGTGATTCGACGGGACGAGTCGAATCGTTTTCCGTCAGGCCACGACCTGATGACGCCGACCGGCGACGAGCGCCTCGACCTCGCGTTCTCCGTCGTCGGCATCGAGTGCGTGGTCGGCTTGCCGCGCCAGGTCGGCCGCCAAGCGAAGGGCGGCGACGTCGCCGTCGAGCAGCCCGCGCAGGCGTGTCGCCAGTGCACGGTGAGCATCCGTCTCCGATGTCCGAGCCAACTGCTCGGTGGTCTCGACGACGTGCGCAGCAGTCGCCGGATCGCCGCGTTCGATCGCCAGGAGGACCAGCGGCGCCGCGAAGGTCATGAGACGACGGCGCACGCCGGCACTCTCGTAGTACGTCCACGCACCGTGCAGCGACTCGAATGCTTCGTCGCTCCGACCCGACGCCGCCGAGATCACGGCCTGCGTCGCCACGACGACGCCGGTGCCCAGCGAGTTGGGTGTCTCGCGGAGGCCGTTCTCGGCAGCGTGGGCTGCTGCAGCCGCAGCGCCGAGATCTTCCCGCCGGACCGCCACGAGCGCGATCGTCGCATGGGCCCAGGCATCCACGGACCCTGCCCCCACCTCGCTGCGCCGCTCCAACATCTGTTCAGCGATCGCGATGGCCCCATCGAAGTCACCCCGTCGGTATGCCAACGTCATCTCCACGGCATCGAACAACGGCTTGGTCCAGGGCGCGAAGAGGTGCTCCTGCAGCGCCGCACCTGCCGATACCGCAGCATCGGCGATCGCATGCTGTCCGTAGTCCAGCGCCGTGAGCGCCAACAGATTGAGTGGTTGGTAGGCGTGCGCCTGTCGGGTTGCGTCGGCATCGGCGAGTTCGACGGCCAGCTGCAACGAGGACAGTGCGGTCGGAAGGAGCTCGAAGGCGTCGGCCCGCCCGCGTGCTGCGGCCGCGATGCTGCGGGCAACGGCATCACCACAGCGGACGCCGAGTTGTGTGGCTCGGTCAGCCATCGGTCGACCGGTGTCGGCGTCGAGCAGGATCACCGATGTCATCGCAGACAACGCCACCAGCCGAGCGAACACCGGCGGGCTCACATCAGCCTCAGCGTCGGGTGCGTCGATCACCGTGGCGATGTCACGGAGCCCTGCGTGCAAGTCGTTGTGCAGGATCCGCAGCCCGGCGAGTCGGAGTACCGCCTCGGCGCGCCGTTCGGGAACCATGTCGATCACCGACTCGAGCAGCCGCATGGCCTCGGCGGGCCTACCCGCCGCAGTGAGCGCCTCGACGCGGGCGCGTTGGATCTCGTAACGTCCGACGACGTCGCCCGCCGTCGACGCCAACGCTTTGTCGAGAAAGACGAGCGCGCTGTCGGGCTCGAGCGAGCCGGACAGGTCGGCGGCGCGTGTCAGCCAGCTCGCGAGTTCTTCGTCGTGGTCCCGGCCACCGGCCAGCACGGCGTGCGCGGCGATCGTCGCGAGTGGCGCACCGCGAGCGGACCAGAAGTCGAGTGCCGACCGATGGAGCGCAGCGTGCGCGACGTCGGTGCTCGTGTCGTCAAAGGCCTGCCGCACGAGATCGTGTCGAAACTCGATTCTGAGGCCGGCACTGCGCAGCAGACCTGCAGACATTGCTTCGTCGACATCACCGGCGACTTCGAGTGGGGCACGTTGAAGGAAGCTCGCGACGGCTTCGATCGTCGCGTTCTTCCCGAGCGTGCTGGCAGCGCGACACGCCGAGACCGCGTCGTCGGACAGCTCGACGACGCGTCGTTGGACCACATCGCGAATCGTCCGCGGGACGCGCTGCCCACCGATGGCGAACGACTCGGAGTCCGGGTGCAGCCGCGATTCGGAAGCGAGCCCGCGAAGCAGTTCGATGATGAGCAACGGAAGTCCATGTGCACTCGCCACTGCCGCCTGCTGGGCAAGATCGAGGTCAGCGCCGACGAACGACGCCGCCAGGCTTTGGCTGTCCTCGAGTCCGAGCGGCTCGACCGACGTCGACACCGTCGCGATGTCGGCGAGGAGGCCCCGCCACTCACCGACGGGTCGTCCGGCCGCGATGATGGCCAGCGGCTTGGTCCGGGCCAGATCCGCAAGCCCTCGGACGACGACGAGGGAGGTCTCGTCCGCCCAGTGCAGGTCGTCGAGGATCAGCAGGAATGGTTCGCCCAGGACCGTTGCGACACGATCGAGGACTCGCTCTTTCGCCTGGGCGCGCTGCCAGGCAGTCGGCGGGTCGGGCGCGAGCGACGGGTCGATGACGTCGTCGAACAACACGCCTTCGTCGGCGAGAGCTCGGCGGAGTACGGCGAGCGGGAACGCAGAGTCGAAGCGATCGCCGGCCGCACGCGCCACTCGGATGCCGTTGCGCGCAGCACGATCAGCGATCCAGTCGAGGACGAACGACTTGCCGACCCCCGCCTCGCCGCTGAGACAGACGAGTCCCCCAGTGCCGCGGTCGCCGGGCGTCAGTTGCTGGCCTCCGATCGCGTCGACGACGGCGGCCATGTCGTCACACAGCCGACCCTGACCGAGCGGCCTGTCGTCCACTGACGGACGGTTGGCCGAACCCTCGAGGCAACGTCGCTCCTCGTCGAGCACCGCTTCGCCGAGCAGCAAGCCGACCTCGGCAAGCGCCGCGCGGTGACGATGTGCGACCCGTAGGGCGTCTCGGCGACGACCGGCGAGCCGGTATCCCTGCATGAGCAGTGCTGCAGGTTCGGACGACATCGGGTCGTGTTCGAACAGCGAGGTGAGGACCTCGATGGCGTCATCGAGCCGGTTCCGGGTGAGTAACCTGCGCGCACGTTGCTGGTGCGCCGACACCACCAGGCGGTCGAATCGAACGGCGGCGTTGCGCGCAAAGTCGAGGTCCTCGAGTCCTTCAAGAAGTCGCTCGCCACCAATCGTCGGGATTGACGCAGCCGCGTCGTCATCATCGCTCAGGTCACCGTCGTTCGTGTTCGCGTCGACAACTGCGCTTGCGTTGATCCTGTCGGTGGTTGCCAGCACGTCGACGGCTGCCCGGTCGATGACCAGGGCGTACCCGTTCTGCCGGGTCTCGATCACGTCGGGAGCTCCGGCTGCTTCGAACAGGCTTCTGAGACGCCACATCTGGACACGGAGAGTGTTGCGTGTCCCAGGTTGCGAATCAGTCCACACGTCGTCGAGCAGTCGGTCTCGCGTCACAGTGCTGCCGACGTCGATCGCCAAGCGGGCGAGCAATGCCGACTCGCGCACCCCGCGACATGGGACGACCACGCCATCGACACTGATGCGCACGGCGCCGATGAGGTGTACTGCGACATGCCGGTGACGGGTGGCCGAGGCGGCAGGCAGATCCTGCTGGGCGCCTGCGGACCGACGCTCACTTTCGGCGGTACCCGATGCGATCATTCGACTCGAATCATCACACATCGCCACCTCGGTGATGTCAGCCGACGGACAGAATTCCGGATCTCCAACTGGGCTCGCAGGCACATATCGAGACGGGCACATATCGAGACGGGCACGTATCGAGACGGGCCCATCCAGAGCTTCGTAGGCTGCCGACCATGACACTGTCACTCGAGAAGCATCCGTCATTCGCCGGCCGACCGGGCCCCGTCCTCGTCGTTGTCGCCGACGGTGTCGGTGTGGCCCCGCCAGGGCCGAGCAACGCCGTGACCGAAGCGAGCACGCCGGCGCTCGACGCGCTGACAGCAACCGAGTTGTACACCGAACTCGCGGCACACGGCCCGGCGGTCGGCCTGCCGACCGACGACGACATGGGCAACAGCGAGGTCGGCCACAACGCTCTCGGCGCCGGCCGCATCTTTGCCCAGGGCGCCAAGCTCGTGAACAAGGCGCTGCAGACCGGTGCGATCTTCGAGTCCGACATTTGGAAGCGCGCCATCGAGCACGGTCGAGCGGGCACGTTGCATCTGCTCGGCTTGCATTCCGACGGTGGTGTCCACTCGACCACCGAACACCTCTACCTCCTGCTGCGGCGCGCCGCTGACGAGGGAGTGACCAGTTGTGCAGTCCACATCCTGCACGACGGGCGCGACGTCGACGCGCGCAGCGCGCTGGGCTACATCGCGCAGACCGAGGCGGTGCTCGCCGAGATCAACCAGGGTGCTGCTGGCGCTGCCCGTGACTTCCGGATCGCATCGGGTGGCGGACGGATGACGATCACGATGGACCGGTACGAGGCCGATTGGGACATGGTCGAGCGTGGCTACATGTGCCACGTCCACGGCGAGGGCCCCGTCTTCGACTCCGCCGCCGACGCCGTCGAGACGATGTACACCGAAACCGACAAGGGCGACCAGTATCTCGGTCGCTTCGTCGTCGGTGACGCCGACGGACAGCCCGTCGGCAAGATCGTCGACGGCGATGCGGTCATCCTGTTCAACTTTCGCGGCGATCGGGCCATCGAGATCTCCCGCGCCTTCGAAGAGGCCGACTTCGACGTGTTCGACCGGACGAGTGCCAACGCCGAGCCGCCGCCCGCCACGTTCTTCGCCGGCATGCTGCAGTACGACGGCGACGCGTTCATCCCGAAGCAGTACCTGGTCGAGCCACCGGCCATCGACCGGACGATGGGTGAGTTCCTCTGCGCCGAGGGGGTGAAGAGCTTTGCGATCAGCGAGACCCAGAAGTTCGGCCACGTCACGTACTTCTGGAACGGCAACAAGTCCGGCTACATCGACGAGTCGCTCGAGACCTACATCGAGATCCCGTCGGACAACGTCGAGTTCGACACCACTCCGGCGATGAAGGTCCGCGAGATCACCGCGGAGACCATCGACCTGCTGCGGTCCGGCGAGTACCGGTTCGGACGGTTGAACTTTCCGAGCGGCGACATGGTCGGCCACACCGGCCACCTGCACGCCACCGTCGAGGCGATGGAAGTGATCGACAGTTGCGTCGCCGAGTTGGTCGCGGTCATCGACGACCTCGATGGCGTCTTGATCTACACCGCCGACCACGGCAACGCCGACATCATGTACACGGTGTCGTCGTCCGGTGAGCGTGCTCCCAAGACCAGCCACACGTTGAGCCCGGTGCCGTTCGCCATCCATGATCCGAACTACGACGGCGAGTACCACATGGTCGACGCCGCCCCCGGACAAGCTCATGGTCTCGCCAATGTCGCGGCCACCGTGTTCAACCTCCTCGGCTTCGCTGCCCCCGACGACTACCTCGATCCACTCGTCACGTTCTGACCGGCGCGGCATCCGCCGCCTTCGGTGATCCAAGGCACGGGAGGGCGCGTCTAGTCTTTCGCCATGGCCACAAAGAAGACCCAACTCGAGAGTCTGAAGAACGTCGCGCTGTTCAGCGGGTGCAGCAAGAAAGAACTCGAAAAGGTCGCCAAGGCCGCGGACGAAATCGACATGGCCGAGGGGGCACTCATCGTCGATCAAGGCCAGACCGGTCGCGAGGCGTTCATCATCTTGAGCGGTGACGTCACGATCAAGCGCAACGGCCGCAAGATCGCCTCACTCGGTGCCGGCGACGTCGTCGGCGAACTGTCTCTGCTCGACCACGGCCCGCGTACCGCAACGGCGGTGTGCGCAACCGATTGCACCCTGCTCGTGATCGATCAGCGGCGCTTCATCAACGTGCTTGACGATGTCCCGTCGATCGCTCACAAGCTGATGGGTGCGCTCGCTGCACGTATTCGCGACATGGACCGCACCTACGTCGGCTGAATTCTGCCCGGCGACTGATGCTCCCCTGGTGAAGTCTGGGAGGAGTGATACCTGTTCGGGCAACAGGCCATGGAGTCCGCAGTGACGCCGTCGAGTTCTTCCGCTCAGGTCTCGCCACCTCAGCAGCCGAGTACGGCGAGACACATCTTCGTGGCGGAAATGAACCGGGTGGTTACTCGCGGGTAGATTTGCGGGCACATGAGTGCTGCTACCGAGACCCCCGCGTCAGACACCGACGACGAGACCGCGATGAAGCGGTTCAAGCCGAACCAGCTCGCCCTGGTGCTGTTCACCGCTGCCGGCCTGTTCACCCTCGTCTCGGGCATCATCCCGCAGATCACCGGCTGGAAGAGCGACAGCCCGATCCATCGCACCGTCTTCGTCAACATCCCCGGCCCGATCCAGATCGCGTTCTACACCGTGATCCCGGTGCTGCTGATCTGGGTCGGCATCATGTTCTCGTTCCGGATGAAGAACTGGGAGCGCGGCGCACCGTCACAGCGGCGCACCACCACGAAGAACGCCAAGCAGCGCTTGAAGGACTTCCGCGCCGGGGTCTACATGCAGACCTTGCTGCGCGATGCCGGTGCCGGCCTCATGCACTCGATGATCTACTTCGGTTTCCTGGTGCTGCTCGGTGTGACCACGGTGCTCGAAGTCGACCACCAGATGCCCGAGTCGCTCAAGTTCCTGCACGGGACGACGTACAAGGCCTACGCCTTCGTCGGCGATGCGGCAGGCCTCGTCTTCCTCGGTGGCATCGTCTGGGCGATCGTGCGGCGTTACGTGCAGCGCCCGTATCGCATCCGCATCAAGTCCAAGCCCGAGCACGCGATCATCCTCGGTGTCTTTTTCGCGATCGGGGTGACCGGTTACGGCGCCGAGATGTTCCGCATCGCGCTCGAAGGCGGCCCGGAGTACGAGAAGTGGAGCTTCATCGGCTACCCGCTGTCCACCCTCGTCGACGGCTGGTCACAGGCGTCACTCAGCACCTGGCACCAGTGGTGGTGGATCGGCCACGTCGCCACGTTCGTCGCCTTCCTCGCGATTCTGCCGATCACGATGCTCCGTCACATCTTCACCTCGCCGATCAACATGTACTTGAAGGACAAGGACCGCCCGAAGGGTGCGATGCGTCCCATGGCGAACCTGATGGAGACCGAGCTCGAGAGCTTCGGCGCCTCGGTCGTCGAAGACTTCACCTGGAAGCAACTCCTCGATCTCGACGCCTGCACGATGTGCGGCCGCTGCACGTCGGTGTGTCCCGCCCACGCAACCGGCAAGTCGCTCGACCCACGAGAGATCGTCCTCAAGGCCGGCGCTGTCATGGCCGCCTCCGGAACGCCTGCGGTCAGCGCACCGCTCGGCGAGGACAAGGAGATCACGATTCCGGCGAACAACCTGTTCGACCGCATCACCGCCGAGGAGATCTGGGCGTGCACCACGTGCAAGGCGTGTGACGAGATCTGTCCGGTCAACATCGAGATCACCGACAAGATCTTCGACATGCGTCGCTACCTGTCGCTGATGGAGTCGAACTTCCCCGCCGAACTCGGCAACGCCTACCGGGCAATGGAGAACCAGTTCAACCCCTGGGGCCTGAACCAGGGCGAGCGCGGCGACTGGGCCGAGGGCCTCGAGTTCGTCGACATCGTCGACCCCGGCGAAGCGCTCAAGAGCGAGTACCTGTACTGGGTCGGCTGCGCTGGTTCCTTCGACGACAAGAACAAAAAGGTCACCCAGTCGATGGCCAAGCTGCTCCGGCGTGCCGGCATCGACGTCGCCATCCTCGGTCCGTCGGAGATGTGCACCGGCGACTCCGCTCGCCGTTCGGGCAACGAGTACCTGTTCCAGATGCTCGCCCAGCCGAACGTCGAGATGCTCAACGAGATGGGCGTCAAGAAGATCATCGCTCAGTGTCCGCACTGCTTGAACACGTTGAAGAACGAGTACCCGCAGCTCGGCGGCAACTACGAAGTCATCCACCACACACAGCTGCTCGAGCAGTTGATCGAATCGGGTCAGCTCGACGTGAGCCAGGCGACGCTCGAAGAGCGCATCACCTATCACGACTCGTGCTACCTCGGTCGCCACAACGACGTGTACGTCGCGCCGCGCAAGGTGGTCGGAGCAATCAAGGGCATCGAGGTCGTCGAGATGTCGCTCAACGGGACCAAGGGCATGTGTTGCGGCGCCGGCGGTGCTCGCATGTGGATGGAGGAGAACACCGGCGTCAAGGTCAACGACGAGCGCGCCGAGCAGGCCATCTCGACCGGCGCATCACGCGTCGCGACCGCATGCCCGTTCTGCTACATCATGTTGGACGATGGTGTGAAGGGTGCCGGCAAGGAAGAAGACGAGGTCAAGGTCGCCGACATCTCGATCCACCTGCTCGAAGCCATCGAGGCGGGCGAAGCCGAGTTCCACGCCGGCGAGGCACCGCTACTCGACAGCGAGCAGGCGGCCGAGTCCGACGACGGCCCACTCACCACCGTCTGAGCTGCGTCTGATGAGTGCCGGCAATCCCCTGTCTATGTCCAGCCCCATTCTCGGTTTGTGTCAGCCACAACGGGAACGCAGGCGTTGTTGCTGACACAGACCTTCTGTGGCCCGCGGCAGCCTCGTGTCGCAGCGTTGCGACGGACGTCACGGGTTTGTCTGAGCGAGACATGGACATGCTGTTGACATGACGATCGTTCTCATCATCATCGCTGCAGTCGTGGTCATGGGAGCCGCCTACGCCGTCGTGGTCCGCGGCAGCCTGGGCTTGGTCAAGAAGCGCCTCGAGGAGGACCCCGAGCTCGCCAAGTCCGTGCCGAAGGACCAGCGCGACGACGGTCTGCCCACCGACGTCGAGTACTGATCGACACCGGCGCCGAGCCGAACGTGACGTCGCGCGTCAGAGCGCAACGAAGCTACGGATCGCCAGGCCGAGGCCGACGACGAAGACCAGCGCCGCAGTGACGTAGGGCATGGCGACGCTCCAACGGCACGCCACGCCTGCCGCCCGACCACTGGCGCCTGAAAGACGCGCGTCCCAGCGGTCGCGCACCTTGACCAACAAGATGCCCGCTGCAGTGAGTGTCGCTGCCATGCCGACTCCGTAGCCGACGACGAGCACGATGCCGAACCAGGTTCGTCCCAGAGCAATCGCGGAGAGCAGAACGATGAGCGCCGACGGGCTCGGGACCAGCCCACCTGCCACGCCCATCCCCACGAGTCCTCGGCGTGGCACCTGCCGACTGTGCTCGTGATGGTGATGGTGATGCTCATGGTCGTGCTCTTGGTGCGTCTTGATCTGTACCGCTTCGAGGAGCGCACCGTGACTCACTGCACCCTCGTGTCGATCATTCTCGTGGGCAACCGCCACGTGTTCGATGAGCGGCGTGGACACGCGGTGCTGGGTGTGTCCGTCGGGGCCGTGCGTGTGGCCGTGGGGGCCGTGGGTGTGGCCGTGTCCGAACAGCGCTGACGCTCCGCCCCGATGTCGAGCGGCACTCACCAGGAGCGCGAGGCCGAGTGCTGCGACGAGCGCCCCGCTGATCACGCCGAGCCAGCCGAGCACGGTTTCACCGGCGAGGGAGGTCGAGATCGTGAGGCCGAGGCCGAGGAGCAGCACCCCTCCGGTGTGCGTGGCGGTCACGGTGACCCCGACGAGAACCGCGTCGCGTACCGACCCTTGACGCCCGGCGATGTAAGCCGCCATGACGGTCTTGCCGTGCCCGGGCAGCAACGCGTGCGAGGCGCCGAGCACGAGTGCCAGGCCGATCGCCAACAGTCCGACTCCGAGCGTCAGGTCTCGGCGGCCGATCACGTCTTCGAACCTGTCTTGGACGCCATCGACGAAGCCGCCGAGCGCTCCTGGCCGCGAGGCCACCAGGCTGTCGCGCGACTCCGACGCGTTCCCCACCGCCTCGACCGGTGTCGGCGCGGTTGCGGCGCCGGTGCCGAACTCGACATCGAAACGTGCCGTGCGGACATCGAGCGGTGATTCGAGCAGCTCGACCGGGTAGGTCCGCAGCCCGTCGGTCACGCTCGTGATCGGCACGGGAGAGTCGATGAGCGAGCTGCCCTGTTCGACGGCGTTGATCTCGTGCCAACCCACCCGGCCCGAGCGATATCCGTCGGAGAACTCGACGACCAGAGCGGTTTCGCTCTCGCGGAGCGCGCCGTTCGTGGCGTCGACCAGTACAGCGACGTCGGCGACGAGCCGGCACTCGAGACGACTCGTCTCCAGGCCCGCCTGGCCGGATTCGTAGGTGTAGCTCGATGAGTCGACCACGAACGCCGCGGGTGTGCCGTCGACGGTGAGCCGTGCGGCATCGACGAACGCGGCGCATTCGTTCGCACCGTGGTCGACGAGTTCGGCGGGGCTCACCGCACCGTCGCCGTCGGTGTCGACGACGGGTCGATCCTGCGCGGTCGGGATCTCTGCGATGTCGATCACGATGTCGCCGATGATCTGATCGTCGGCGAACGTCAGCGTGTCGAGGTGGTTGACGCTGAAGTTGCCGAGCGGATGCGCCGACGCGGGAGATCCTCCGAGACCGATGAACATGACGGGAGCCATGGCGGCGCCGACGAGCCAGCGCTGCACCCCAGAGCGCGACGCTCGTGTCGGGCGGTGTCTGGTCACGTCAGCTCCGCCAGTGTCTCGACGGCGATGGGCGCAGCCAGCGGGTTGAAGTGCGGGTTGATGGCGAGCGCAAGGGTGAGGTCGTCGCGCGCTCCGTCGGTGTCTCCGAGCGCCAGCTTGATCATCCCCGAGTGGTAGGAGAACAAGGCACTGCGGTACCCGAGTCTATTCGCCTCGTTGATCGCAACGAGTGCTTTGGCGTGGCGGCCGTTCACGTGCAGCGCCCAGGCGTAGGCGTCGTACATCGCAAGGAACGGGCGTGACGCGATACCCGCTTCGGCATCGAGCAGCGCCTGTTCGGGTTCGCCGTGATTGGCGGTAAACAACGTCGGTGCTGCATCGGGTTGGACACCGTTTGCTTCGAACAACGTCTGGACTGTCTCGAAGAGTGCGTACTGCTCCTCGGCTTCAGCGATCCGACCGAGCGATTCCAGCAGTTCGCCGTACTCGGCGAGGTACGACGGCTCGGGAGCGACCTCGACCAGTTCTCGATAGTGGTCGAGGGCGGTTTCGACCTGGCCGAGGGCCGCCTCGGCACGAGCCTTGCCGGCGAGGGCGGGCGCATCGTCGGGCGAGAGCTGGCGGGCCTCGTTGTAGTGGTCGAGCGCCGCTGCCGGATTCCCTGCGTTGAACTCGAGTTCGCCGAGGTGGGAGAGCGCAAAGGCCTTGTCGCCCGGGGTCGCCGAGTCGACGAGCGCCTGCTCCATCAACTCGGTTGCGGTGTCGACTCGACCTCTGAGCTCCCATAGATACGAGGCCCGGGCGAACGAGGTGGGGTCGGGTGAGAGGTCGAGCATTTGCTGCGCCGCGTGGATTGCTGCGTCGTAGTTGCCGAGTTGTACTTCGGCGTCGCTCAGTGCTCCGTACAGGATCGAGCTGAAGGCGTTGATCGCGAGACCCTGCTCGGCGAACGTCTTGGCGTCGACGAACTCGTGTCGTGCCGACGCCAGCGCCGAGCGACCTGCGTAGGCGAGGTAGTTGTCGTCGGAGTTGGCCTGGAACGACCGGTCGAGGGCCCCATTGGATCGGTCGTAGTAGGAGGGGTCGGCGGTCGCACGCGCCTGTTGGACGTAGGCGAGTGCGAGGGTGGCCCATGCGACGTCGTCTTCGGGGACGACATCGAGGCGTGTCTGGAGTTGCTCGATGAGACCGTCGAGCGTTGCTGCGGGTGGGACGATGGTGGAGGCGAGCGCGTCGGGCGCGATCACCTCGGCGTCGGCGGCGGTGGTGACCTCGTCACCGTTGCTTCGTGATCGGCTGACGCCGAAGGCACTGGCGATCACCAGGATGAGTCCGAGACCCAGGCCGACCAGCACACGTCGTCGTGGACGCGCGGGCGGCGGCGCATCGGAAGTCGCCATGTGGTCGACAGTGTCGGTGTCGTGGTCGTGGTCGTGGTCTGGGTCGTGGTCGTGGTCTGGGTTGGTCGGGCGCATCATCCTGTGTCCTGTCCGGGGTGACCCTTGCCGGGGCGACGACGTTCCGCCGTCGCCCCGGTTCAGATCGAATCACTCAGTCGGCGAGAATCGTTCCGGGGAAGAACCCCATGAGATCTGCGACGATATGGGTGTCCTGTTGGACGAAGATGCACACTCGGCCACCTTCACCCACTTCGGCAGCGACCATTCCGGCAGTGACGACGGTCTCGACGTTGATCGTCGAGGCGTTCGGCGGATTCTCTCCACATGGGAAGACGGTCACGTAACCCGGGGCGTCGTTGTCGACACCCGTGACGTTCAGGTACACGGTGCCAGCATCGGCCGGGACGCTGGAGGTGCCAGCGACCTTGACCTCGAGCGTCTGGCCCGCAATCGGCTTGGCGCCGCTGTAGTTGACCTGACCCTCTGCCGCACGCGTCTCGAAGACACGCTCGGGAGCCACCGGGACGAACGACGACGAGGCCGGAGCCGCTCCGACGAGGTCGACGACGAGGTCGGTTGCACGCTGGTTCAACAGACAGATGGTGCCATCGGCCGCCACTTCGACCGAGGCGAGGTTCGAACGAACCTGGCCAACAGTCGTGTTGACGTTCGAGGCGACCGCCGGCTCGGCGTCACAGCTGTAGGCCTGGACCCAACCACCCTCGACGGTCCGGTCGGAGGTGATGTTCACCAACACCGACTTCGTACCGATCGGGAGATTCGCATCACCGACTCCGGTCACCTGGACCACGGTCTCCTGTTCGTCGGTGGGCTGAGCGCCCGTGTAACCGATCTGACCTTCCGAGGCACGGGTCTCGAGGATCCGCTCGGGCACGATCGGCTGGTAGGCCGCGGTGCTCGGGTGGAACGCCGAGACGTCGACGATGATGTCGGTCGACGAGGACGTGAACAGGCAGACCTTGCCGTCTTCGTCCATGATCGCCGGCACCAGACCGTTGGCCGTGCGGGTCGCATTCGGGTTCAGGTTGGATGCCTCGGGCTCGTCGCCACCGCAGGGGAAGACGGTGATGTAGCCGTCTTCGTCGGTGTCGGTCGAGGTGACGTTCAAGTAGACGGCGCTCGCGTCGGACGGAATGTTCGCCGTTCCGACACCTGCGACCTGCAGCTCGATGGTCTGACCGGCGGAGGGCTTGGCGCCCGTGTAACCGATCTGGCCCTCAGAAACGCGGGTCTCCAGGAGACGCTCGGGCGTGACACCGATGACCTCGGGCGCACGAGGTGTGCGCTCGGTGCCGTTGGTGACGCTGTCGAGGTGCGGCAACGCGACGTACGGGAACGTCGACAGGAACTCGCGGTCGTTGCGGTCGACGGAGTCGAACGGAGCGAGTGCGCTGACGTCTGCGCCGTCCTTGAAGACGATGCCTTCGACGACTGCCAGTGCAGCATCGACCACGTCGTCGCCGAGGCGACGACCGTTCGGGAAGCCCTGGAAGTCACCACCGATGACGCCGAGATCGCTCTGGTTCGCAGCGGTCGCGAGCGGGACGGCCATGTTGAGACGCAGCATCTCCGACGGCCGGATGTCGGTGACATCGGCGTTGAGCGCCAGGCTGTTCAGATCCGCAGCGAGTGCGGGGTTCTCATCGGTCGCCGCAAGGCCCGTGTTGGCAACGCTGACGCCCTGGAGGAAGATCTCCACCAGGTCGTTGCGGTCGCCTTCGGGGGCCGGTTGGCCGTAAATGGCTTCGATGAGGCCCGGCAGGATCGGGTTGATCACTGCCTGGACCGCTTCGTCACTCAGTGCGGGGTCCGCTTGGGACAGGTCGGCGTCGAAGGTCGGCGGAATCGCGTTGAAGGCATCCTTCAGCGCGAGCGGTAGCACGACTTCATTCACCAACGGGTTGCCGAGGCGCGACACCTGGACGAAATCGCTCGTGTCGTCACCCGTACCGTTCGCAGCGCGAACACTGCGACGGTCGGTGGTGCTCCAGATGCCGATCACCGGGTTGTTCGCCGCGTCGCCTGCAAGGGCAAGAGTTTCCTTGGGCACCTGCAGAGCGATGGCGTTGACGTTGTACCCGGCAAGGGTGTCCTCGCCGACTTCTGGAACGACGTTGGCGCCGTAGAGGAGGTCGAACACACGCAAGTCGAGGAAGAACGGGTCGTCGGCCTGACCGGCGAACGACTTCAGGTCGCCGATGGTTCCGTCCGCGACGGCCTCATCGACGAGCGACTGGTAGTCGGGCGTCGAGACTGCGCCGGAGATCGATGGTGCGGAGATGACATCGCTCTTCAGCGTGGTCGCCACGTCGTTCGACTCGTCGGCGTCGTTCGGCACGTTGGCCTTCACGATCAGGTCGTAGGTCTGGTACACGTTCAGCGTGTCGTCGTCGACCGAGGAGAACGGGCCGGTGTTCACGAGGAACTGGCCCGGGTCCTTGGTCACCGTCTCGAAGATCCAGGTGTACGTCAGATCGGGAACGGCGTCACCGTCGTTGTCGATCTTGATGTTGTACTGGGTGTCGTCGGCCCACGGGTAGAAGTTCGGACCGCCGTTGGGTTCCTCGAAGGGAATCCAGTTGGCGATCAAGGTCACGGTGCTGTCGTCGTCAGGACTGACAAACGCGTACACGTCGGTGTTGTCAGCACGCGGGTCACCTGCGATGAGCGGGGCCTCACGGTGACTGGAGGCGTTGATGCCACTGGGGCCGCCTTGGATGGCGAGCGCAGTGCCGACGAGGGCGAGACCCGCTGCTGCGGCCGCACCTCGCTTCCACGCGCTCGAGTTGGATGGTGTGGTCATAGGTTCCCTTTGCGTGTCGAAGCCCGCCCGACAGGATCGAGGGCGCGAGCCCATTCCGAAGTCGTTCGTGCCGCAGCCGCGTTTCGGATCAACTCCGAACGCGACCGACCCGATCGCAGCCCGCCGGCCATCGACGCTTCGCGCCCGAGCTCCGTATCGTTGTTGCCTTCTGCGAGGAGCACTGTGATGAACACCGATGACACCGGAAGCTGGGCGCGACCCGACCCGACCGATCGAGCCGACCCCGACTTCGTCGACATCACGCGCCTCGCACCCGCCGGCACTCCGGACTCCCAGTCGACGTCAGCACCTGACGCCGATGCAGTCGAAGATCCAGCCGGTGATGAGATTGCAGGCGCCGACCCGGTCAACGTCGATGTCGATGTCGATTCCGCTGAGGTGAGCGACGACGACGTCGCCGACATCATGGCCGGCTTCGACAAGCGCAAGGTCGACGACCCTGCCGACGACAGCGACACGACCAGCAACACTGCGCCCGACGACCCTGCCGACGACGTTGCACCCGTCGAACCCGCCGCGACCGAGACGCACGTCGGTGGCGGCGGAGCAGCAACCGATACCGGCTCGGCCGACACCGACACGGTCCCAGACGAAGCACCGGTCGAGGCCGACGAGCGGCCTGAGCAGGTCATTCCGGCAGACAAGGCTCCCGAGGTCGCGGGGTTCGCAGCACTCGGTTTGCGGGCGGAGCTCGTGCAGACGCTCAACGAGCTCGGCTACGAGGAGCCCACGCCGATCCAGCGTGAGACGATCCCGATTCTGCTGACCGGCCAGGACCTGCTCGGCCAGGCTGCGACCGGTACCGGCAAGACGGCCGCCTTTGCGCTCCCCGTCCTCAACGCCATCAAGCCCGGCTTCCCCGACGCTCCGTCGGTGCTCGTGCTCACGCCGACCCGCGAGTTGGCGGTCCAGGTCAGCGAGGCGATCGTCCAGTACGGCAAGAAGCTCGGCGCAAAGGTGGTACCGGTGTTCGGCGGCCAGCCGATCGGCCGACAGCTCGGTGCGCTGGACCGTGGCGCTCACGTCGTGGTCGCCACGCCGGGCCGCGCCATCGATCACATCGGTCGTGGGTCGCTGCGGCTCGACCAGATCAAGACGGTCATCCTCGACGAGGCCGACGAGATGCTCGACATGGGTTTCACCGACGACATCGAGTCGATTCTCGAGAGCACTCCTGAAGACCGCCAGACGGTGATGTTCTCTGCGACGATGCCGCCGCGGATCAACTCGATCGCGAAGCGTCACCAACGCGACCCGCACAAGATCAAGATCGGCAAGGCCGAGACGCAGGAGAGCCAGAAGCTCATCAACCAGCGCGTGTACTACGTGAAGCGCAACGACAAGCCGTACGCACTCGGGCGCATCCTCGACATCGAGACCCCCGATGCGGCGATCGTGTTCTGCCGGACCCGGATGGACGTCGATCAGTTGACCGCGACGATGGGGCTGCGCGGGTATCGAGCCGAGGCGTTGCACGGCGGCATGGATCAGACCCAGCGCGATCGGGTGATGGCTCGCCTGCGCGACGGAACGGCCGAGTTGCTCGTCGCGACCGACGTCGCAGCGCGCGGCCTCGACGTCGACACCCTGACCCATGTCGTCAACTACGACGTGCCGGCTGCGGCGGAGAGCTACGTCCACCGCATCGGCCGTGTCGGTCGAGCCGGGCGTGAAGGAACAGCCATCACGCTCGCTGACCCTCGCGACCGGCGACAGCTCGGCAACATCGAGCGGCTGATGAAGACGACCATCGAGGTCGGCACGGTGCCGAGCGTCGCTGACCTCCGGGCCCGTCAGGTCGAGCTCACCGTCAACCAGATCCGTGAGTCGTTGACGTCGGTCGACCTCGAGGACTTCAACAAGGTGCTGCACGCATTGGCTGGCGAGGACAGCGATCGCAACATCGCGCTCGCCGCGATCAAGCTGGTGCACGAATCGCGTGGCGCCGTGATGGATGAGCGCGAGATCCCCGATGCCTCCGTGCGCAATGACCGCAGCGAGAAGTGGAAGGACAAGCGTGCCGATGGCAAGGGCCGCCACCGTGACGACCGCAACTGGGACGACAACAAGGCCAAGGGAAAGAAGAAGTTCGATCGTGACGACCGCAAGGGCAAGAAGCGCGACTTCGACAACTCCGACACCGCGTTCGTGTTCATCAGCCTCGGCCGCAAGTCCGGTGTACGTCCCGGTGACCTCGTCGGCGCGATCGCCAACGAGTCAGGTCTGACCGGTCGTCAGATCGGCCCGATCCGTATCTCCGAGCAGCACTCGGTCGTCGGCGTGCCCAAGGACGAAGTCGACCGGGTGATCAACGCAATGGACCGGGCCACGATGCGCGGCAAACCGGTCAAGGCCCGCCCCTACGTCGACTGAGCTCCGATTGAGCTCCGACTGAATTCGGTCGTCAGCTGAAGTTTTCGAAGTAGCGGCTCGGCGTCGGGCCGCGCTGGCCCTGATACTTGGAGCCGGTCGCTCCTTGACCATAGGGCTTGTCGGCGGGCGACGTCATCTCCATGAAGCTGATCTGGCCGATCTTCATGCCCGGGTAGAGCGTGATCGGCAGGCTCGCGACGTTCGCGAGTTCGAGCGTGATGTGGCCGTCGAAGCCGGCGTCGATGAACCCGGCGGTCGAGTGGATCATCAGGCCGAGCCGGCCGAGGCTGGACTTGCCTTCGACGCGCCCGACGAGGTCGTCGGGCATGCCAATGCGCTCATAGGTGGAGCCGAGCACGAACTCCCCCGGGTGCAGCATGAATGCTTCGGTGTCGTGGCCATCGGCGCTTTCGGGCATCTCGATGAGTTCGGTCAGGTCGGTGAGGTCCTGCTTGACGTCGATGACACCGCGGCTGTGGTTGCGGAACACGCGGAACAGGTTCGAGATGCGAACGTCGATGGACGACGGCTGGATGAGCGAGTCGTCGAGCGGGTCGATGACGATGCGACCAGCGTCAAGCTGTTCGCGCATGTTGCGGTCGGACAGGATCACGGCGCCACATTACTGACACCGGCCACCCACCTCCCCGGTTTTCATGAGCTTCTTGCGCACAGTTTCTGCACGAAGCTCATGAAAATCTTCGACCGCCAGAACTGAGGCCTATGGCATCGCGAAGGTGTGTTCGGTCAATGGGGTGATCTCGACGGCGACGCCGTTGTCGTCGGAGCTGAAGCCTGCAAGGAAATAGTCGCCGGGGGGAACGAGGTGCGGGACCTCGGTCTCGAGGAAGCTGCCTCGAGCGATGCCGGGCCCGTCTGCTGTTTCCCGAAACTCGAAGTACTCCGTCTCGCCGGGGACCTTCGGGGTGACCGTGACCACGGCGAGCTCGACGACGACGTCGACGAGTTCCCCGGCGCCGATCTCTACCTCGATGACCGTTGGCGGTTCGGTGTTGATGGTCACTTCGTAGGCCCCGGCGAGGAACTTGCCCGGATCGCCGACGAAGTACACCTCGGGGAGCGTGTCTGGTCGATCAAGCGACTGGACCTGCAGAATCGGCGTCGATGTGAAGCTGTTGGGATAGTCCAGGGTCAGCTGGAGTTCGCCTTGTGCGATGGAGATCACCGTTTCGGAGTTCTCCGGGAACACGACGTTGGGGAACACCGTTTTCGGTTGTGTTCCGACAACGACGTCCCAGGTGCCCGGTGCGACTGGCACCACCGAGGGGAGCCCGGTGCTGACGTCAAAGGTGAAGAATGGGTTCTCGAAGGTCGTCCCGTCCTCGTAGGTGGCGTAGGTGTTCGTACCTGGCTCGAGTACATCGACGAGCAGCGAGCTCTGGTCGTCGCTGTCAGACGCCTCGATGCGAAGGGTCGTTCCAGAGGTTCGGCCCGTTGCGTCTTCGAGGGCGGTCGAGAGGGCGTCGGAGTCATCGGCGTCGGCGTACGTCCCTCCGGTCACGTCGGCAATACAGGTGAGCTGTTCCCGGGCGACGTCGTTGACGCTGAAGCCGATCGTATGGACGACCAGGTCCACGCCGGCTTCCGCGAGCGCCGCTGCGGTGGCACACGGGTCGCCGCCGCAGGTCTCTTCGCCGTCGGAGACGAGGACGATGCTCCGCCGACCGTTGTCCGGGAGCGCGTCGGCGACGATCGTGAGCGATTCAGAGATGGGGGTGTCGCCTTGCGCGACGAGCGGCGCGACAGCGGCCGAGATGGCCGAACCTGCACCCGCTGCGATCGGGACCAGGTTCTCGATGTCCCGACATGTTGCCGGGTCGCTGTCGGGAAGGCGATGACCGAAAGCCCACAGCCCGGTATTCACCGAGCTTTCCAGACCGGATGCAACCCCAGCGATTGCGGTGCGCGCGACGTCGAGGCGTGTCGATGATTCAAGTGCGGCGTTCATCGAGCCGGAGGCGTCGAACACGAACGCAAGATGTGTCTCGGATGCGGCGAACTCGGTCGTGGACACGGCGCCAGAATCCGATGAGGGATTCACTTCGTCCGGTGCGGGCTCGGTGGTCTCGGGCACTGGCTCGGTGGTCTCGGGCACTGGCTCGGTCGTCTCGGGTACGGGCTCGGTCGTCTCCGGCACTGGCTCGGTCGTCTCCGGTACTGGCTCGGTCGTCTCCGGCGGCGGAGCGGTCGTCTCCGGCACGGGCTCGGTCGTGTCGGGTTGCGTCGCAGCCGTTTCCGGCGTGGGGTTCGCCGCGTCGGGCGACACAGGGTCGCTCGCGGCGCAGCCCGTCGCGGCCAGGCAGGCGGCCACGGTAAACGAGACAAGTGGACGCCGTTGAAGTACGGAAACAAAGATCACACCAAAGACAGTAGGTTCTTGAGCAGGCGTCTCGCGGCGAATTTCGGTCGGCGGGCTGGCTCATCGACCCAGCGCCGGCGCTCGGCCTGCCGAGGTCCAGAGCACAGCCAGGTTGAGTTGGTCACGTTGATTCTCGAGTCCACCGACCGATCGGGCGGCCGCCAGCGCAGCCCGTTCGAGCAGGGCGGTATTTTCGGCGAAACTGCAAGAACGGCGCAGTGCCGTCGTCACGCTTTGACCTCCCGGCTGCAGCGGGTGGCTTCGAGATCGGCATCGGCAACAAGCCATGAGACGACCCGAACTTCAAGAAGTACGTCTACTCCCCCGGCTGCACGACCTCGGTGGCAACAGCGCTCTCCTACCCGGGTTGGATGGCGACGTGCCCGCCACGTTCTTCCTCGTCACCGTCGAGAACGTCAGCACGTTCGAGAGCGACGGCTGCGAACTCGGCACGCTGATCGGGCCTCGATCAACTCGAACCACACACGACGAAAACGAGGCAAGTGCCGATCTCGAAGGGAGACGACGATTTTCGAAGGACTGACGCCTGGCAACAACATCGAACGTGCCGCTAGCGTGGTCCTCTTCGCGGATGTAGTTCAATGGTAGAACATCAGCTTCCCAAGCTGGATACGCGGGTTCGATTCCCGTCATCCGCTCCAAGTCGCAGATCTGGATAAGACCAGCTCAGAGGCTTTTTCGGCTCCGTCGCCCTCTCGTCTTCAAGGTGCTACGGTGGCCGACATGCCTAAATCGTGCCTAGAACAACGCTCAACAGGGTGCAAGAAGTGAGCTCGGCGAGGCAGTTCGGCACGATCCGCAAGCTTCCCAGCGGGCGCTTTCAAGCGCGTTACTCGCAACTCGGCAAACAGGTCGGCGCACCGGACACGTTCCCGACCAAGACCGACGCACGTCGGTGGTTGTCGAGCGTCGAGACCGACCTCGCCCGAGGCGATCACTTCGATGCGTCGGCCGGCTCGGTGAAGTTCGGCGAGTACTCGCTCCGTTGGATCGAGGAACGTCCGCTTCGAGCGCGCACTCGCGACTTGTACGAGTCGCAGCTCCGCAAGTGGATCCTGCCGACATTCGAGTCGGTCTCACTCAACAGCGTCGTGACGCCGGACGTTCGGTCCTGGCGGGCCGGCCTTCTCCAGACGCACCTCTCTGCGAACACAGTGGCGAAGATCTACCGGTTGTTCCGCACGATCATGGAAACCGCTGTCGAGGACGGGTTGATCCGAGCAAACCCGGTGAAGTTGAAGGGAGCAGCGAAGGAGAAGGTCCACCTTCGTCCCGAGGTGACGTTCCAGGAGGTCGTTCGACTCGCCGAGGTGATCGAGCCGGAGTTGAGCGCTCTGGTCTGGTGCGCTGCCACGTCGGGTCTTCGATTCGGAGAGCTCACGGCGCTGCGCCGCTTCGACGTCGATGAGGACAACCTGCAACTCCGTGTGGTGAAGTCGCTGTCGTTCGAGAAAGGTGTCGGGCCGGTGTTCGGCCCTCCGAAGACCGAGTCGGGTGAGCGCACTGTGTCACTCGATCCGACGACGTTCGGGATCCTGGCCAAGCACCTCGCCACCTTCACGGGCCCGGAAGACGACGCGCTGGTGTTCCGATCGGTGAAGGGCAGCCCTCTCCTCAATCGCTACTTCCACCCGTCGTGGGATCGAGCGAAGCGCAAGGCGGAGATCGACCCCGAGACTCACTTTCACGATCTTCGGCATCTCGCCGGCACGACGGCTGCGAGCGCAGGTGCGTCGACGAAAGAGATCATGGCTCGCCTCGGCCACTCGACGCCAGACGCTTCACTGCGGTATCTGAAGGCGACCGAGTCACGTGACATCGAGATCGCCGGTCTCATGGCCGACCGCATTGCAAAAGAGCTGTCGTGATGCGCTCCGAAGCACCAGCGCAGGCTGTCGAGTTGCTTGCCAACCTTCAGCGGGAACGGACGCACCGCATCGGGTAATGCGTACCTATCGAGGCCTGGATTCACGAACATCTCGTGATTCCGCAGCCGCCTCCTGACCATGAATACAACGACAAGGAGTCGACATGATTCGATCCAGCAACCTGACCTCTCGCGCCCTCGAGCTGATGCACACGTTCCCCACCATGTTCTTCATGACAGCGGAGGAGGCGATGGCTCGATCGTCGAACGAGATCAGCGGCAGCTCGCGAATCTGGGTGTTGCCCTGCGGAGCGTTCACGTGGACCGACGGCGACGGATCCTGGATCCACCCCGAATACGGCAACCGTTACGACCTCGAGGATTTCTACGACGTCGAAACGGACGAAGACAACGAGCCGATGCCTGACGCCCCAGTTGCGACCGAGATCGCGGACCGCACGACGCACGACGATCCGTTCTCAAGAGACAATTTCGGACCATGGACGCTCATGGACGGCGAGGAGGTCGAGATCGCAACGGTGACTGCGAAGCCATCGCCGTTCGGTTGGTAAACACCGTCGAACTGCACGTCATGCCGCCGGCGCCCGTCGGCGGCATGACGCTTGGACGTCAATCTCTCGCAGGCTTCCGGCCTCGTCGTACCCAATCGTCGAGGTCGGAGATGTCGAACAGGATGAACTTGCACGGCTTGTAGAAGCAGATCCGCTGCTCCAAGACCAATCTCCTCATGAAGGCGACGCTGACTCCGAGCCAATCTGCCGCTTCGCCGATCCGTAGCCATCGTCGCGGCAACTCGTCTGCGGATTCATCAATCGAGCCCCGCTTTCGGTTGTCGAAGTTGCCAGTCTTGTCATCCACCTGATTCTCCCAACTGTTGAGGAAGCCGCCGTTTGCGACGTCTACACATAGATGGGCCAATTGGGCCCCTGCTGTCACAAAGAAATCTCGATAGTTTCCTAGATCTCGCCGAAAGGCGAAGTCTTAGCCGCACCCGTCGCTGACCGAAATACGTCGTCCACAACCCGCACCGGGGCGATCCGACATGCCGTACTACCCAGATTGACCGAGCACAACGCCACACGCAGAAGGCGCACCTCCCAACAACACTTCGAGGACGACAGTTTGAACTCGCTCTACGTGCGTCCTGGGACGATCGCCCGTATGCCTCATGCAGTGGCACTGGCGATAATCAATATTCTGGCTTCGCCCTCTGTCGCTGTAGCGCTGAAGATGCGTTGTTCGACCTTCGATTCGAACGGATGGCGCTGAACACTTCGTCCTCGGGGAACTTGACGATCGTCTGTAGCGCCGGATGAGCGAGAAACCGTCGCTGTTGAGTTAAGGAGACCGGCCATCCGAGCGGCAGGCTGACGCAATGGCCGAACTCTTCAAGGGATGGCCCGACGTGCCCGGAGGCTGGCAGAGCTACGCTCACCCGTCGATGCTGGCGCCCAAAGCCCCCGAGAAGCCCTATGACCCGATCATGGAGATCGTCGACTCCTGGGGGATCATCGACGGTGACGGACCGACACCTCCCGCCCCGGCCCCTTCGACCGAGCCGCTGCTGCCATGAGCACGATTGCCGATCCCAACCTCGCCGCAATCGACCGTTTCGTCTCCACCATCTACTGGTCCGACGACGACGTGAGCTTCAACGAGGCATTCGTCGACGCAGTCGACGAATGGACCGCAATTGTGGCTGCCGAGTACCACGAATCCGTCGCATTCTCCGACGTCGAACACCCCGACCCGATGGCCGGAGCACTCCTCGAGCTAATCGCAGCCGTCGACTACCTGACGGTGGCCAAGCTGCGTGGGCTGACTGTTTCGCGTGCTCTCAGCGAAGCAGTCGTCGACTGGCGCAACGAACCCTGACGGACCTCCCAGCGCCGAGGCCCGATTCGGCGCGAGCAACGTTCAACCGCGTCATCGGATGCGTTGATCTCGTCGGACCTTCACGTCCTCATCGACAAAGCCGTCGAGCGACACCGACGGCTCAACTCCGAGTGCCGTGGCGAGTCGAACGATCGTCGTAAACGTGGGTTCCACGATCTCGACACCGAAGACCCTTTCACCGTCGGACGTTGCGAGGCAATGCGATGGGTTCTGCTGGGAACCAACACCCTTACGCCGGCGTCGAGCTGTCTGCTCACCCGTCCCCGGACCCCGAGTCCTTTAACAATCGAGGCCACACGCATCTTCGCACGGAGTGCCTCGAAAGGCCCTGACACTGAAGATACTGAGGCGTTGTACCTCGCCGACGTGGCCGATGCGTTGAGCTCCCGGACGAATACAGCTAGTCACGACAGATCACGACGCTGTGGTCGCGTTCGGCGACGTCGATGTAGAAGTCGCTGAGGTTCGTCAGGTAGTTCTCGAGATAGCCGGCGAGTTCGTCGGGCTTGTCGCGCGCGAACACTTTGTAGACGGCGTCCTGCTCCATCTGTTCGACGTCGACGGTTGCGCCGATGTCGCTGGGTGACACGTCGGAGAGGAAGCCAGCGATCTGTTTGCATCTGTCTGCGGTGGAGAACCGGACTGCGAAGCCCTGCCCGCCGCTGGCGGTCGTGTGGCGACCATCGAGGTCGATCTCGAACAGGCTGGCGCCCATCACGCTGTCGTGAACGAGTTCTGTCGCGACCGGGTCGCTGCTGATGCGGGTCAAGACCCACTGGAGGGCGGCGAACTTACGGTCGAGGTCGACCGTCCAAGTGATGGAGGCCGCTTGGCTTTCCAAGGTTTCGGTGAAGAACCTCGCAAACAGATCGGCGCCAGGTCCCCATTCCAGCCCAGGCGCCCAGCCGCACGTGGCCCGCGCTGCTTTGCTGGCAAGCGAGATGTCGACACCGTGTGTCTCGAACAGCGATCGGAATTGGCCGAGGTCCGTCATACGGACGTGTGTGACTTCATTTCCCATCGCACCATCATGATGGACGGGATCAGAGGTCGGCCAGTCGGTTTACGCCCCTGGTCCGGGGCGGCGTCAGAGCATCGTCTTGCCGACGCCGGACGACGTCTGGTCACCATGCCTCGACTGTGCAACAAGATGAGGCGTGGCACAACGTCGAGGCGTCACTGCTGTCGGGTCAGTCTGCGATCGTCCAGTCGAGTTCGACGCCGATCGGTTCGGCGTTGATCTGCTCGACGAGGGCGCTGTGGTCGCTGGCGAGTCCTGTCGTGTCGGGTGGCATCCCGATCGGATGGTCGCCGGTGTGCCCGGAGCGCTCGCGGTAGGCAGCAACGTCGGCAACGAGTGATGCGAGGTCGTCGGCGGTGATGTCGGGGTCGTTGTCGTGTCGGGTGGCGATGAGTTCGGTCACCCACGTTTCGTTCGTGGTGATCGCTGCATGTGCGAGGTGGTTGGATCGTTGGCTGATCGCGTGGCCGAGTTCGGGACTGGGTTCGTCGCCCCAGCCTGCGACCATCGCCTTGGCCTTCAGTCGGTCGATCTGGTCGGTCAGCTGTCCTTTGCGTTCGCGGAGGCGGTCGATCTGGTCTCGTCGCACGCTGGCACCGGCCGGGTCGGTCTCTGCCGCGAGGTTGTTGATTTCTCGGTATACGTGGTGGCGGACCTCGTCGAGTTGTTCGGCTTGGTGAGCGGGGTGCGCTTCGAGCCATGCCTGATCGAGTGTGCGCAGATTGCGGTCTTCGGGGGTGTCGACGCTGGTGGCGGCGAGCTGGTTGTAGAGGTCTTGGACGTCGGTGTCGAGTGCGTCGGGCCAGTGGTCGAGCGGGCCGGCGTGCTCGACGATGGCTTGGAGGTCGATGTATTCCACGACGTTGGGCCAGTGCTCGAGGATCCAGTCGGCGCGTTCTGTCTGCTGGGCGCGGGCGGCGTCGAGCAGTTCGAGTTGGGTGTCGACGGTCGGGCTGGTGTTGGTGTCGATGGTGTTGGTGAGGTCTTCGACGACTCGGCGCATGTCGGTGGGTGCGCTGGCGAACAGCGCGTCGAGTTCGATGATGCGGTCGCGTGCGGCGGCGAGGTCGATGCTCTGGACGGGTTCGGCGTGGACGCTGGGGTCGTGCGCTTCGAGCCAGGTGCGGGTGTCGAGTGCTTCGTCGAGCAGGGTGCGCCAGGTCGCTGCGTGGACAGGATCGGAGGGTTGGGGGCCGTAGCCGGCGACGTCATCTGTGAGCTGGTGGGTGTCGCGCCATTGGGCGAGTCTGGTGAGGTGATCGTCGTAGACGCGGGCGCCGGTCGGGTCGGCGGGCCGGTCGCCGGTCCAGTAGCGCAGCCATGCGGGTGGGGTTGCTCGGAGTTGGTGAACGAGCTGGCGGCGGCGTTGCTCGAGGGCTGCGGGGATCATCTCGTAGTCCGAGACGTCGATGCCGGCGTCGTCGAGTGCTTCTTCCCAGTCGTGGAGCTCCTGGGTGAGTTGCCAGTCCAGTTCGGTCAGGTATTTGGTGGCAGCGGGGGTCATCTCGGCGGGTGGCGGCGAGTCGACGGGGCGCAGGTTCTCCCACGGCAGCAGCTTGTGGAACGAGCGTGTGCCGTCGCTGGAAACGAATTCGACGCGGGCGTGGCCGACTCCATCCGCGATGTTCGTGACGGTGCCGATGTTGTCGCGGTCGAGGGCGTTGACACGTCCCCCGACGTGCATGACGCTGCGATGCAGGGTCGCTCGAGTGTGTCGTTCGATCGCGACGCTCGGGTCGGTGTGGCCCTGTTTGCGCAGTCGTGCCGCGACTTTGTTGATGTGGCCGAGCCGCGATTCGAGGTTGCCGATGGTGAATTCGTGGGCGATGTCGGCAACGACGGCGAGGTGGGGTTGGTGGGCGGTGGCGAACTGTTTGGCCATCGACATCGACAGTGTTCCGATGATGTCGGCTTGGGCGTCGTTGGCTCCTTCTGAGGGCAGCGGGATGCCGGCCGAGTGGGTGCGTTCCCCGATCGCTGCGGCTTGTTTCGAGGTGGCGTAGAGGTGCGCTTCGTTCTTCGCGCGTGACAGTGCGACGTAGCCGGCTTCTCGGTACATGCCGTTGGGTCCGACGACGAACACGTCGTCGCAGGTGAGTCCTTGGGCTTTGTGGAACGTGGTGGCGTAGCCGTATGCGAGGTGACCGCCGTTGACGTAGCTCGACGTGAGTCGGATGTTGCGGCCGTTGACGAGTTCGACGTCGACTTCATTGCGTTGGCCGTTGTAGGCGGTGATGGTGCCGATCATTCCGTTGTCGACGCGTGTCTCGTCGTGCTGGTCGAGGTCGAGTTGTCCGGGCATGTTCTTGGTGAGCAGCACGCGTTCACCGACCCGGAAGTCGGAGCCGTTGATGTCGAACGAGTCGCCTCGGAGTTGTCCGCTGTCGGCAACGAGCTGGCGTGCGAGGTCGTTCAACAGGTCTGCTTCGGCTCGGGTTCCGGCGAGCATGTGGGCGTTCGACCCGGCGCGCTGCGCGAGGAACCAGTCGCCCACGGCCCGGTTCTGCACGTCGGCCTGGTCCGAGCCGAGCACGACGCGGTCGTGTTCGAGGTACGCCTGCCAGAACAGGTCGAGGTCACCGTCGCGCAGGTGGTCGAGTGCGGGGTGTTCCCATTCGTGGCGCTGGCGGCGGTTCACGCGCAGTTCGGCGCGCTGGTCGCCCACTGCTTCGAGCAGGGCTGCGAATCCGCCTCCTGCTTCGATTTCGGGGAGTTGGTGGTGGTCGCCAACGACGATGATCTTCGCGCCGGCGCGTCGGGCTCGGGTGGCGATCTGGTGGAACTGGAACGTGCCGACCATGCCGGCTTCGTCCATCACCACGACCGACTTGTCGTGCAACTGGTCGAACGCGAAGCGGTGCATCGTGGTTGCTTCGATGCCCGCACCGTCGGTCAGTTCGCGTGCGGCGCGCCCGGTCGGGCACGCTCCGACGACTTCGTAGCCGCCGTCTTCGAACACTTGGCGTACGGCGTTCATCGTGTACGTCTTGCCGGTCCCGGCTTTGCCGACCACGGCCTCGACAGCGAGGCCTTGGGTGGTGAGACGACGAACGACGTCGGCCTGGTCGTCACCCAACGTGGACAGGTTCGCGAGGTTGCGGGCGACGATCTCGGGGTCCACGACACCCACCGACATGGAGTCGTCGGGGGTGAACAGTGCGGTCAGTTCGGCTTCTTTGTCAATGAGTGTGCGGGTCGTCCAGCGTTGCTCCCACGGTGTCTCGTCGTCGGTGAGCGCCGGCAGCGGGACGAGTTCGCGGTGCGCCAACACAGCGTCGGTGAGACGTTCGAGCAGGTGCGTCGAGCCGCTCGCACCGAGCTGGTCCGCGACGGCGTTCTGCACGGCGTGGCGGTTCACGATCGAATCGGTTTCGGGCAGCTTGTGGCCGATCCGGGTAGCGAACTCGTCGATCGTCAGCGCCTCATGGACGACAGCGCCTTTGTACGAGTCGAAGTTCTGAACGGCGATGAGCGTGTCCGCCGCCAGCGGCGTGTCGGCCGATGCGGTCGCGATCTGTGCCGATTCGGGTGCCGACCTGGCGAGCAGGTCGTTGATGTCGTCGGGCCCGTATCCAATGGTCGCGGCCTCGTCGAGCCATGCCTGGTCGAGCGTCTTCTGGTCGATGTTCTCCTTGGTCTCGCGAGTATCGAGCGCTGCGGTGTCGGACGCTTTGGGACCGGACTTTCCGGTGCGGGCCAGTTCTGTTTCGATCTCAGCGCGCCGCTTCGAGAACAACTTGCGTGCCTGGTCGGGAATCCCGACGATGTCGGAAAGTCCCTTCTTCGGGGTCTTCCACTCGACACCGAGACGCTTCGTCAACTCGTTGCGCAGCACACTCTGATACACCGCGCCAGCGGCCATCTTCGACTTGTAGATCGCCTGTCCGTCGAGCGCGGTCCAGCGACCGTCGGGGCCTTTGGCCATGTTCGCGATCAGCACGTGGGAGTGGAGTTGCGGGTCGCCGTGGCGGCTGGTGCGATGCCGGAACTGTGCAGCAACGAACCCTTTGGCGGGCAGTCGTCGGGTGCCCCACTTCTCGAACTCTCCTGCATCGTTCTTGGTCGGATGCGTGTTCGAGCCGCGCCGAACGAAACACGCTTCTCGTTCCAGCCAGCTCATGGCCTCAGCAACGGCGACGTCGGTGGCCTCGGTGACCTGGGCACGCACCAACGGATCGGACAGGGCGTACAGAACCGACACCGATTTGGGTGCCGAGAACGTCAGATCGAAACCGGGGACACGGTTCTTGTACGGCCGGATCTGGTCGCCGTTCGGGGTCAGCCCGGTGCCCGGAGCGAGCCCTGCGAGCACGGCACGCAGCTCGTCACCGACCACATCGTCGCCCAATCCGAGCGCTCCCGAACCGTTCCCGAGCCACTCACCGGCCGTTTCGCCGGCACCCGAGTAGTAGTCCTCGAACCCCTTGGCGACCTGCTCCAAGTAGTAGTCCTCGGCCCCGACCCGGAGCTTCCATACCGACAACATCACCCCCTAATGGGCCAATAGGGGCCCTGGTGTCACATTCTTTTTTCTACGTGCAGCACTGCAGTGCACGGGTGTAGAAGAAATTTGGGCTGCGGCTGGGCTTGGTGGCCGGTTCCGGGGTTGGTGTTCGGTGCGCGGTGCGGTCGGGAGCGGTGTCGGTGACGGCGGGTCGAACATTTTCTGACGGATTTATGTGACGGCAGGGGGTCGGTTGGCCCATTAGGGGGTGACGTGGTGATCGCTGGGGTCGTCGCACGATGACGGAGGTAGTCGATGGGTAGGCGTGGTCAGTCCGAAGCGCAGCGTGAGGCGCGCAAGAGGTTGAAGGAACGGCAGACGGCTGAGGTTGCCGGGTTCGACGAGTTCTTCGAGATCGAGGCGCGTCGTGAGGCGTTGGCCGTCGAGCTGGATGCGCTCGACGGTTGCGAGGCGAAGGCGATACGGGCGCTGAGTCAGGTGACGTCGCCAGCGGCGATCGCGGACGTGATCGGCTGGTCGGTGACGAAGGTTCGAAGCGTTGCCCGGCTCGCCTCGAGCGAGGAAGACGAGAGGCCTGAAGCTGTTGAAACTGCGGCGGCAGCGTTGTGGTGAACGGCGAGTTCGCGCTCAGTCGACGACGCTAGGTGCAGTGAAAGCCACGCCCGATGTCGGTCCGATCCGAGTGACTCGACCCGGTACTCGAAATCGCTGCATGAACGCTGCCGCAACCGATGACAGATCGGACGCTCGACCCGAATCACGGTGGTCTCGTCGCACCTACTGCGCTGTCGGCAGCTGTGCTTTGCGTGCTTCAAGCGGCACGAACCTCGCAAACTGACGTAGGCGATATCGCGCACCAGGGGGCGCTCGTATTGAAGCTCGTAGGGATGTCAAGGGGTTTCGAGTGAGGTGAACCATTCGATGGTTTCGGCGACGAAGTCGGTCGAGGCTGGTTGATCGAGAGGCGCTGTGCCGGTGGGTTCGGGGTCGTAGAAGCTGAGCAGTTGGTCGTCGAGCCAGCGGGCGATGTCGGCGGCGGGGGCGTTGTCTCGCAGCATTGCGAGAAGTGGCCAGGCGAGCTGTTCGTATTCGTCTTCGGGTGGTGACAGGGCGAGCGGGTCCCATTGCCAGAGACGTCTCGAGAGTTCTTCGCCCTGCCGGGCGATGGCGCGACGGCTTGGCTGATCCATTGGATCAGTCTGGTGGGTTGCTCGACTGGGTTGTGGTGTTGCGGGCACGACAGGGAAAAGACACCCGACCGGTGGTCGGGGTCACGCTCGTAGAAAGCCACGCGTCACCGAAGGTTCCGCCCGCAGGCGGTCGGGGTGGCAGGTCAATTGATGCACAACCTGGTGGTGTGAGCCGGTTCGAAAGAGCCAATACTCCGACCGCCGGGTCGTGTCAGATCGTGGTGGGCAGGGTCTTGTAGATCTCGCGTGCGATGTAGCGCTTGAGCATGCGGGCGATTTCGCCCATTGTTTTGCCGTCGGCGCTGCGTCGGGCGATGTAGTCGCGGGTGCGTTGCTCGTTGGACATGCGGGTCAACATGATCCGGTAGATCGCCGAGTTCGCCTGTCGGTTTCCGCCTCGGTTGAGGCGGTGGCGTTGGGTCTTGCCCGACGATGCTGGGATCGGGGCGACTCCGCAGAGGTGTGCCCAGGCAGCTTCGGAGCGGATGCGGTGTGGGTTGTCGCCGGCGGCGATCAGCAGCTTGGCAGCAGTGTCGTAGCCGACGCCGTGGATCTGCATCAGCGCTGGCGCGAAGCCCTCGATGAGCGGTTTCATCTCGGCGCTGAGACGGTCTTTCTGTTCGCGAACGAACAGGGCCCGCCGGCCGAGTTCACGCAACGTCGACAGTGTGGTGAACCGCACGATGTCGTCGTCGGATCGACGCGGCCGGAGGACGGCGGAGGTCTTCGCGAGTCGGATTGGTGAGAGGTCCAAGAAGCGTGCCCGGATCTCGTCGGGCGCGCAGAACACGATGTGGCGCATCTGGTTGATGATCGAGATCCACTCATCGCCCGCCGAGCGGCGGGCGACCATGATCACCCGGATTGCCTCGATGCTGCCGGTCCGCGACTTCGGTGTCCCCGACGCAGTGCCGGTGAGCGCTGCTCGGGCTGCTGCGATTGCGTCGATGGCGTCGGTCTTGCCGGCCCGGTGGCGGGCCTGGCGATTCGGCCGATCAACCTCGACGACCCGAACGCCTTTGCCGGTGAGGTGTCGCGTAAGACCGGCGCCGTAGGAGCCGGTTCCTTCGACACCGATCAGGCTGATCGTGCCGAAGCCGCAGAACCATCTCACGAGGTTCCGATATCCGCCCGTGGTCGTGTCGAACGTTTCGACGCCGAGCACACCGCCGTTTTGGTCGATTGCGGCGGCGACGTGGAAGTCGAGGTGGGTGTCGACACCGCCCGTGACGGTGATTGTTTGGTTCTCTACGATGGTCATTGCCATCCCTTTCAGTAGCTGTGAATGGGTTGGCACGCACCTGCCGGGACGGTGACATCGCTGCGAGAACTGTTCCAGCAGTGCTCGAGTTCAGTCGTTGCCCGACCGGTGGGTGCCGTTCCCGAGCACGGCCGACCGGTCATTCAGAAGACAGCCCGAGGCGTCAGCCGGTTCAAGAGTCAGACCAGGTCGGGAACGACGCCGAACCTACGCAAACAGCTCGACGGTGATCGAGCCCCACGCACCTCCGGTGCACCCACCAACATCCTCCCTGCCGGATCGGGGCGGGGCTGCGATCCACCTCGTCGAGCGTTATCGAGTGGGTTGCGTTGCCCAGGCCGGGTTCGATGGTGGATTCGCAGCTGGCTCAGTCGATAACGAGCAGGGCTTCTTCCGTATCGGCGTGAAAGCGAGCGATCTCGTCGTGGTGGCGGTCGAGCACACCTGCGATCTGGTCGGTGGATGCGTTGCCAACTCGAATCCAGATGGCTTTGGGCGGAGCGCCTCGCAGGAACGCCAGCTGGCGGAAGTCTGAGTCCTTGGAGACGATGACGTGGTCCTGGTCGGCTGCGTACTGCCAGATCTCGACGTCCGTGGCGGTGTCGAGTCCGACGAACCCAACGTGTGCGCTGCCGGGATACAGATCGGCAAATCGGCCGACCAAACGCCGAGAAAGGTTCTGGTCGAAGAGCAGCTTCACGCAGGTGTTGCGAGTCGGCGTTCCCGGAGTGCGGCGAACTCGAGTGCTGCGCGAACGTGGTCCTCAGTGAGTTCGGGGAAGTCGGCGACGATGTCGTGGGCGGTCATGCCTGCCGCGAGGTAGTCGAGAACGTCGTAGACGGCGATTCGTGTGCCGACGAAGCACGGTTTGCCGCTTCGTACGCCCGGCCGTTGGTCGATGAGGTCCACTCTGCCAAGGATACTCACCTTGCAGACGACGCTGCTCGCGTTGGCCGTCAGCACCGCTCCGTATCGGCGAGCGAGACTCTCAGTGCCACCCACCCAGACCGGCACCTTCGATCGGCTGAGGCCGATCAGATTGTGCATTGAGCGGCGACAGCGTTGCGTTCCCAGACGCTCGTTATGTGACGATGACGATCTCGCCCTCGATGGCTTCGCCGTCCTCGTCCAGAGCCGAAACCGTGAAGTTGAACTCGGCGTCAGCAAACACCGAGACGAAACCAATGGCACCGTTCTGCATCGTCAGCATCCCTTCGCTATCGACCTCGAACGTCGAGACGGAATCCTCGATCTCTGCAGTCGAAACCGACACTTGAGAGCCGGCCTCGAGTCCGCTGCCAGTGAACGTGATGGAGCCGTCGTCGCTCACTGCGCACACCTCGCCGGCACCGCTCGACAAACACTCGGTCGTTGAGCCGGACCCGCATCCCGAAACTGCAAGCATGGCCACCGCCGACGTCGAACCGATCAAACGAAGCCGCATCGAAAGAGCATGGCAGCAATCCTCGTCGCGCTCCAGCAGGTCGACGGGTTTGACGACCTCTGAGCGGCACCGCAGATCAACGTCAGTGCGTAGACGGAACCAGCACTCAGGATCGGCACATCGGAGTGTTGGATGTGCTCAATATCGTCAACTCACAACGTGAGATTCGAGAGGCGTTCGCCGGTTCGGCGCCGGTCAATCAGAAGACTTCGTGAGCCAGGTGAAGAAGAACCAGGCGGCGCCAACTAGCAGGATGGGAATCGCGATGACCGCGAAGCCCAACAGTGCGTGATTGAGACGGTAGTTGTCAGGCATCTCAGCGAGGCACGATCCGGTGCAGCCTCGAAAGTACGCGTCTTCGGGAGAACCGAGCGTCGCTAGAACAAAGATGGTCCATCCGATCCCTGCAGCGACGATGCCGAAGCCGACCCACGTACGAATCGGGAGCGCTCGCGAGGTCGTGACCACGCACCCGAAACTACTCCGGCCTCAAGTCGGTCGTTTCCGTCGGCCCGTACGGAACCGCAACACCCAGGACGCACCCGCCCGATATTGACAAGAGCTTCGGACGCTCGATCCCGCTCAGGATCGGCACGTCGGCGCTGGGCAAGGCACTCGATAACACCGTTGCCCGCATCGAATGGCAAGCTGGCGATGCGACCGCACGTCGCGCCGGATCTGCGTGCTCGGGCTCTGCTTCCGCTTGCGATGCGCTCCTCCTGCTGGAGACACTCCGTCAGTCGAACGCTCGTCAAAGGACCGCTATCAAAGGTGTGGGGACCAGTCGTCGTCGATCGGCGCAGTCGCCGAAAGGTCGATTGCGGCTAGGGAGTGGTAAACGCCGTGCAAGCGCGCATCTCCTTTGCGACGACGTCGACACACGAGGTGTACGAACCGGCTGGCAAGCCGGTGAGATCGAACGTGTCGGTTGAGCCGGAGAGCTCGCCGTCATTGACCGGGTAGTCGCCGGTCGACGCAAACCACACGAACGTGCCGATTGCTCCGTCGTCGTCTCGCGTCACGAAGGCCCCGACAGGAATCCCGTCGTCGTCGGAGATGATCGACCGCATCGAACGGGTTTCTTGAATGGTGGAGAAGTCGACGACGAGTCGCACATCGACAACTTCGGAGTCGATCACCGTCTCTGGAATCTGCTCGACCGAGCCCGGCGGCGGCTAGGTGTCATTTGGTTCGGGGGCGGTCCGGGCCAGTTCGATCGTGACGAACGGTCCGTCTGAGGTCAGGGTCGTTCCGTCATCGCTGACGGTCAGCTCTGCACCGGTTTCGGGGTACGGGCCGTAGTCGACGCTGTCGCAGGCCATCTCGTCCGACGCGATCTCCACATTCACTAAGCGGCCATCAACAAGCGAGACGACAGATCGAGCAGGATCCTCTGAGGTGTAGAAGCGGTTGCATCCGTCGTACCCGCCGATCTCGAGGCGAGCTGCAGTCCCGTCGAACGTCCAATAGTCACCTTCTGATGCGTCGAGTGCAACACCGTCGACAGCGACCGGGTACCAGCGTCCCGCCAGTTGATCGACTGAAACAGACGCTTTCGCTGGCGGTGTGACGTTCGCTGCGTCGCCGTCGAGGGGCTGGTCCGCCTCTGACCCTGCAGTGTCAGTGACCGCTGGATCAGACGCCGAATCATTAGAACCACATGACACGGCAGCGATCGAGATCAGGATGACGCCGGACACTGATCGAATGCTCATTCTGGTTTGACGTTCCATAACTCGACCCGGTTCCCTCCTGGCAGAGAATCTTCTATCACAGCTCATAACTGCAGCGTCGAGCACACCCACCGACCGATCAGAACGGCACATGGGGGCGGGCAGCCCCGCTCAGATCGCCGAACCCGTTGTGTCTGACACAGCGGTCTGGAATGCAGCACGGCTATCAGCCTTGAACCGTCTAGCGTTCGCGAACGATGACGATCCACCTCGCAGTGTTCAGCCTTGCGTTCCTGGCGTCGGCAGCCCCGCCCGGACCGGACACCCTCACCGTGTTCAGCCGCGGTCTCCGAAGTGGACTGATTGGAGCGATCCCGTTTTCAATCGGAGTGGCCCTTGCGAAAGTCTCTTTGCTGACCCTGGCGTTGCTGGGAATTGCCGAGATCGCGCAACGCTTCGAAACCGGGTTCCTGTTCGTCAAGTACGGCGGTGCTGCCTACCTGTGCTTCCTCGGCATCCAGCAGATCGTTCGACGAGGGGTAGTGGACGACAACCCCGACGTGGACGAACGCGGGCGTTGGCAAGACCTCCTGGTCGGGTTCGGGCTCGGCGTCTCGAACCCCAACGCGGTGATCTTCTACGTGGCCCTTCTTCCCTCGGTCGTCGATGTCGGCAACGTGGGCGTGGGTCTCTACGCGATCCTCGTTGCCCTGGTCGTCGTGCTCTGGCTGACAGTCGCAGCGACCTACGGCGGACTCGCTGGGCGGCTCCGTGCCACCATGCGATCGACCGCAGCTCGTCGCCGAGTTCGACATGTCTCAGGAGCAACGATGCTGGGCGCCGGCGTGTTGGTCGCGACACGTTGACAAGCCTTCAAACCACTGCTCGATAACCACGAGGACGATCCGGTGATCCCGGTGTCCGATATCGGCACGTCCGCGCTCGGCCAGCCGCTCTAGAACGTGCTTCGGATTGTCTGGCCGAACTTGAGCGGCCCGCATGGAGCGGTGCTGCGCCGATGTGGAGCAACGTGGGGCCGCCTCGGATGACAGACTGCGCTCATGTCGGGGCAGTTCGATCAGAGCGACCCTCGATCAGCTGAGGAAGGATCGTTGGCTGATCTTGGAGCTGAGTTCTTCACTCAAGCAACGCGAATCGAAGTTCGAATCTCGCAGGCCGCTGCAGATGCCGCGAGGGCCGCTTGGGTACGCGACGATGACGCCGACGTTGATCTGGCTGCGGCTCCTGAGGAGCGCCGGACTCGTTACCGGGCTGGAACTCTCGCGCTCATTGGTCTGGCTATCGAGGAACGAGGTCGTGCGGACGGCGATGACGTCGTGGTCGAACTCGACGCATGGGAGGTTGGCGCTGCACTCGAGGCGGCTGACGAATTGGGTCGCCTGAACCAGAGATCGCGCCGCTAAACGGCGGTCCAAGCACCCATATCACCGCCCACCGACCGGCCTCTGGGCCGTCCGAGATCGGCACTCTCCGGATACTGGTGGGTGCTCAGGAATGCTCGTCGTCCCGTGGGATTTTGCTGTGTGGTTGACGAGGGCAGCGCTCAGTCGCCGAGCGCATCTCGTTCGGCGAACTCGCTGTCGGCCGGTTCGGCGATGTCAATCGACAACTCGTCGACACCGGTCGCTTCAATCGCAGCACTTCGGAGTTCGGACTGGATCTCGGCGATGTCAAGCCCGTCGTGCGTCATCAGGTAGATCGTGTAGCTCGTTTCGAAGCCGTCGAAGACCGGTGGTCCAACCTCGGTGTCCGAGTCGACGAACGCGCGCAACGACTCTGTGATCGCCGTCTCCGCGACTGAGCGTTGCTCGATCGTGAGTCGAGACTCAATCACCTCAATCTCTGGGTACCGGTCGAGGTCGGGAAATGCTGCATTCACATCGAAGCCTGGCTCGACGAGCAACTCGCCACCGGTTGCGCCGGGAGTGAATCGGAACCCGATGACCGCAAGATCGGCGATCGCGCGGTCCGCAAAGGAACTCAGTCGACCTTGCACCCCGACCATGGCTTCGACTTCTTCTACCGAGACGCCGCGAATCTCTGCAACCGTTTCGTAGTCGCCTTCAGCGAGAGCCCTTTCCTCAAGCGGCTGCACAGTCACGACCACATTCGCGGTCGGCGGTGGCTCATCGTCAACCTCGGTGACCGAAGGCAAAGTCACAACCTGAGTATTCGGAGGCGTCGCAAGGACATCGACCGTTTCCTGTGCCACTGGTTGGCTTCCGCAGCCCGCTACTGCCATCGCTGCGGCAGCAACGAAGACCGTGGCAAAGACAGGGTTCGGTGATTGTGACGCACGTGTCATGTTGTCTTTGACGCTAGCGATGGCATTCGAGTTCCCGGGATGGCCTGGATCGTAGAAACCGGCCCGTGCGGCGCATAACAACACAGGCGCGATTGCCGAGAGGCTGCTCGCGATCGGCACCTACGATCGGTCAAGCCCGATCAGAACATGCGGGCGTCGTCCTGCGCTCGACGTACAGCTCCCCGCTGTCGGTCCTTGCAGTACGTGAAGTAGTCAGCCTTCGCGCCGATACCGCTGCTGCTGTCCTTAGAACCAGCCTTTGAGCCGCCTGAGATCGTCGCTCAGCTGCGAAAGGCTGAGCAGGTTGCTGAGGAGCCGCCCTCCGTCCAGCTGTTCCACGTCAATCGACCTGACGGGTAGCTATTCTCCAAACTCCCGATAGACGTCCCGCTCGTGAGGCGTGTGGCGCCCTGTCAGCCGCATGTAGATGACACGTTCTTCGCGGTGTTCGGCAAGAAAATTTCGGGCTTGTCGCAATCGTTCGCGCTGGTTGTCCGTAACAGCAGCGATTCCGGGGCCCGCTCAGATTCTGTGGAGGGCAACCGTGCTCGTCGAGGCGGTCTGCCCTGCCTGCTCCAGGCCGGCTTGAGGTGACGGGCTGATGTCAATACCGGGCGCGCTGGCGAAGTAGATGCCGGCGTCGACGAGCGACCGCAGCTGTCAACGAATCAAACGGCGGACCCAATCACCGACAGCAGGCACAGGCTTTTCGTACACTTGCTCATCATGGGGAGCGGGGCTAGAATCGTGTGGGTGATGGGTGAGCTCATCGTCGCCCTCGCCGTGGCCGCTTGCGTTGCATGGGCAAAGGATTACCGAATCGCATCGGCCGCCGCGGTTGCTCTCACAATCTTAAGCCTCGCCGCCAATTTGGCCCTACTTCGTGGGCTTGAAGCGTCGATGGAGCACCGTCTGCTGGTGAGATCGAGCAGGAAAATGCCGATCGCACCAAACGCCGCAGCCCTCCTCGGCTTCTTGGTACCGGTTGGCGACCTCTTCGGTGATGATCTCGGCTGGCTCCTCATGTTCTTGCTGATGCTGGCCGCCATGGTGATTCGCCAACTCGTGAAGGCGACACCCCCCGGACTCTTCCTATTAGGACTCGGGTACCGACCTCAACAGGCCACTCTGGACGCCGGTACGGTCGAGATATGGATACGCGGGAAAACGCAACTCAGTCCGAGTGACGTGGTGATGGCAGCCGAGACTGAGCAGGCTCTCTGGATAGGTTCGGTTGACGATGTCTGAGACCACTGACCGGGTCGGTGCAGCGATTGCCGAACTCGCTGCTGCGCCCGTTTCGCACGTGAGCGCCGCTGTTCTCCTGTCGCCAACTGCTGCGGGAATTCGTGTACGACGCGTCGACCTCGCGGCCGACGCGATCGTACGCGTGAAGGAGCTCACCTCGGAGTTCCGAGACCAGCTTCAGGAGAAAGTCCCAATCGAGTACAGCTGGCAACGACGCGCTGAGCCACACGAAGTCGTGGTCGTTCCGCTCGAGGAAGTGGACAGCGCCGCCAAAACTGTGATCGCCATGGACAATCTTGAGAACCATGGGCGCCTCAACCTCTCAAAGAGAGAGTCCAACTCGGCGAAGCTCTTTCTCATCGATGCTCGATTCAAATTGAACGATGAGGAACGGCGGGTCGTCTTCGTTCGGACTGGCGTTCGAAGCGAGGTGGTCAAGCAAAGCAGGAAGACGGCCCTCATCTTCTCGAACGGCGTGTACGACGTAGTCGATCAGGATCAGCTCGTCCTCAATGATCGCTGGGACGTTGCAGTGCTCGACGGTTTCGTGATCGGAGCGAACACAACTCGTCTTGAGAACGCGTTCGGCTTCACAGAGCGAATCTTCGCGGCGGCGCAGATTGCTCTCGATACCCACATTTCCGAGTTGGACATTCGCGGGTTCGATGACCTGGTTGCGGCGTGTCAACATCACCCTGGGATGGCCCGCAAAGCCGCCAGTATCGGGCGGAAGATGGACACCCCTGTCTACAAGGGCGCCATGACCATGGACTCTCTGCTCGAGTTTCTCGGCAAGCACTCGACAAAGATGAAGATCGATACGGAGCCATCGGAGAGCGGAACGGCTCTCATTCACGACAACGACGACGCGTCGGGCCGATGGGCGATCCTCAAGCTGTTGGATGACGACTACCTCACGTCCGAACTGACGAGCGTTTTCTACGAAGCCCCATCGAAAAGCGAGCCCTAGCGCAGTTCCATCTCAGGTCGCTCAGATTGAGAGCGACTCGATCTCATGATCGTCCAGATGCGGCCAACCCATGCGAAGACCACGAGCCCCGTCATCGCCCACCGGTTCAGAGAAAGACGCTCCCGTACACCGAGTCGTGGTCAGACCCAGACACTCAGAGCGGAATTCCGTGGGCAGCGAGGGTCCTGATGACAGCTGTCGCCTTGTCCGTCGACTGATGCATCGGAACCCCGGAGTCCCAGAGCTTGTCCCAGACTGCGGTGATTCGGTTGGCAGCCGTGTTGCGGTGCGCTTCAAGAGCGGCCGCGACCTGCGTGTGGCTGGCCGGCGCCTGCTCGCCGTCGCTGATGGGTTCCCGGTAGCGGCGCACGACCTCGCGTTCCTCCTCTGTCAACGTGATGACCTGTCGGATGGAGGGTTCCCCGAGGGGCAATGGCACGAACGATCTAGGTCGTACTGCTATTTCGATGCTAAACAAACTCCCCTTCAGGCTCTGTAGATAGACCGCGAATCGTCGAACGGCGGGTGCGAATGCTGTGCCGACGGGCATGAGGTAGTCGGACTCACCAGCTTGTTCTATGAGCAGTGGAACCGGGACAATTTGTCTGTCGGCTATCGGTTCGGCGCAGTCAACGATGATTCGCTGGTTGACAGCGATGAGGTAGCCGGCTGTCCGAGGTACGGAGAGATCCGCCGGTTTCGGCCAGTTGCCGATACGGATGTGTTTCGGGTCGCCAGGGTTTCCACGGCCGAAGGGCACGATCTCGCCGTCCAAAATCGGAAGGGCCACCGGTCGCTTGTCTCGAAGAAACGTGGCAACAGCGCGTTCGTTGCTGACGCTGACTTGGTGGCTTCTCTGCGGGTCATCGGTGCTCACGGTCCGAGGCTATTAGCACGGCCGCTCATCTGGGTCAGCTTTCACAGTCGGGCAGAGGCAGACCTACGATGCGCTGATGGGCGCAGGCGGCGGAGTTGAAGGCTTCTGTGGTCCAGCGAGCGATCCACGCAGGTATCGGATCACAAGCCTCGAACCGATCGCTGAGCAAGGAGAGGGCTGGGTTTTCCGCGGGACGGCTGCGAGCGAAGGCGTTGCCGTTGCTGTCAAGCAGCTCCGAGATGAGGCCTTCTCGCGGTTCGAGCAGATCAAAGATCGCCACGATCGGATTGCAGCTGTCAACCACCCACATCTCGCCGCTCACGTCGAAGCGTTCGTCGGAACGATACGTGGACTCGAGGAGACGATCGAACCTAACGCTGACGACGACGTCGAGGTTTTCGTGGTGAGCGAGTGGATCGAGGGAAAGGACTTTGACCCAGCCGAACGCAGCATCGACGCCGTCCGGCAAGTCATATTGGTTGGACATGCTCTCACTACTCTTCACAACGAAGCGGGCTTCGCTCACCTTGACGTGAAGCCCTCAAACATCAGACTCCGCGACAATGGCGATGCGATTCTGATCGATTTCGGGCTTGCGCGAGCCCTGGACGGGTCTGGTCGGTCAACGATTATTGGCGCACCGGACTACATGGCACCTGAGCAGCTTCGGGACGATGCAGTGGTTTCGGAAGCAGCCGACGTCTTCGCAGTAGGGGCGGTGCTTCGATCGGTTCTGTCCAGTGAGCCTTCTGAGGGGAACCGTCCGGACTCCGATGCGATGGCTCGCGTTGCGTCGGCGCTTGGCGTGCCCGACCCGGTGGGTTTGGCGCGCCTGGCAGAGCGGTCGCTCAGCGAAGATCCGGTTGAGCGTCCGTCGGCGCAGGAGTGGGTATCGGCTGCGGAGGAATGTCTGGCTCGACGACGGCGCCGTCTCACGCGACGAGGCAAGCGGGGGCTCGCGTTCGCTGTCGGGCTGGCTGTGATAGCGATCGGGGCAGTTGGCTACATCGCATCACGACCAGGTCCTGACACGGTCTTGGTCGTTCAAAACCGGTTGGTCGATGGTCCAACCGATTCGTTCGAGGATTCGGCACTCGTGCAGCTGGTCTCCGAACCGGTGATCAACTGTCCTATCGTCGACTGCTCAATCTCGGGCACGGCACGCCGAAGCAACGGCACATACGACAGCGCCGTGTGCGTCACGACTGGTGAGCGAGTCACCAACGGAAACGATCGATCCATCGACGACGATTCAAACCCGCTGCTCTACGAGAGCACCAGCTACTACGGCGTTGAATTACTTGTTGATGGCGTGACCAAACGCGGCTATGTCTCGTGGGTCTGGCTCATCGCCGAGGACCGCAATGGTCTCGGATTGCCGACGTGCGAATCGATCGACTTTGATGCCACCACGCCGATTGACTTCGACAAGGGTGGTGCGCCTGATCCTGACATTGAAGACGTCGAGGAACTTCAGCAGATCGTTGGCATCCTCGACGATGCCTGCCGCGACGGTGACGAACTGTTTGCTCGGGTAGAGCAAGAGCTTTTTGGTGCGTTGTCTGCGAGCGCCTCGACAGTCGAGGAGCGAGTCGAAATCGTCGAAGGTGTCGTGGCGCTCATCGATCCCAATCCGGTCTTGGAGGACTTGCCTACGGTGACGGATCCTGTGTTGTCTATGCGTCTCGTTGTGATCGAAGGCCACTTCGACGACGGAGTCGTTGCCCTGCGCGAAGCAGTCGATGCCATTGAGCAAGGCGACGAGGGTGCGGTCACCGATGCATTCCTTAGTGGTGGCGCAGCGTTGTCGCGCGGCGTCGATGGAGTGCGCGATCTCGGCACCTCAGACTGTTGAGCGCAAGTCGTGCCGAGGCCTTGCGAGGAACGGCAAGTTCAGCGACAGTGGGAGCATCCGGGTCCATGCCTCGTACAGCGACGGGTTGAGGTCGTCGCATGCCTTGATGGCCACAGCCTCGAGGCCGAGCGGATGGACGAGTCCGTTCGAGATCTCCGGTGCAAGCGGGTGTCGTGCGACTTCTTCGTATCGCTGAAGCGCTTTGGCGAGCTCAACGATGCGCTCACACAGTTGCAGATTTTCTCGCCAGAACGCGCAGAGGTCCAGCCCGAAACGCTCCGCAATCATCGCGATGTAGGTGTGTGTTTCGTGGTCAGCGGTGTCGTGGACTATCGAGTGGGCTTCGACGAACCGTCGGTAGAAGTGGTGCTGGAAGAGTTCGTGGCGCACTGGGGCGGCGCCGAAGACACGGGCGTCGCAGGCATCAATCCTCGGCTGGCGCGACGCTGTCGCGATGAGCGATCGGAGTTCGGGAGACTCAGGCACAACGCTGAGTCGAGTCGTGCCGCTTGGTCAGCATCTTGACGTCCGTGTAGCTCACGCAAGTCTCGTCGAAGACCTGCGCAATGTCGCAGTTAACGGGATCATCGAGGCTGGTGGGAAAGAACGCGTCGTTACCGACCGCTGCGCGGAGGTTGCGGGGGTCGTGGATGGCGAACAGTCCGAGGGGCACGTTGACGTCTCGGGTGAGGCCTCCGCACTGCCGTTGGATGAACTGGCCGAGCTTGAGGTGGTCGGTGGCGGATGCGACGCTGTTCCAATCGAAGTAATCGCGCTGGCCGAGCATCAAGGTGGACAGCGAGCCGTTGCCGATAACGATCATCGACGACACCGAGCGGTCGCGTACGAGGTCGGTGATCTCGCTGCGGGAGGCATCGATCGCGAGGACGGTCGGTGTCGTCTGGCGCGCAACCAGTTCGTGGGCCTCTCGGTGGAACGACTCGAGTTCTGTGAGCCCGGTCCGCGTGTCGAGTGGTTCGTCGGTAAATCGAGATGTGACGATCGCCGTAGAGCTGGTCGCCGGGGGTTCGCTGAACTGTCCGTCTTCGAGAAGGCGACTCCACTTGCGGTGTGCGCCAGCAAACTGCTTTCGGTCACTGGCCATCACTGTCCTCCGCCGAGTTGACGGCGCACGCTGCGATGCCTCCGTCTGTCCGCGTTCGGGTGGCGATCTTCATAGATGTCGAGCACGTCGGCGAGTGCACGCCGGGACGTTGCGCTCATCTCAGAGATCACCGATGTGGTGGCGAGCAGCCCGAAGAGTTGATCGAACTCCGTCGACTTCGACGCTTCCCGAGCGAGCGCATGTCGGACGAAGACGCTGTCAAACGGATCGCGTCGATAGGGACCGACACGGATCATCAGCTCCTCGCTGTCTCCTGCGCGTCCCCCGTGCCGAGTCAGGTAGTCGAGGTCCATCGCGATGACACTCTCTGCGATCGCAACAGGTGTTGCGTCGAACCCTGCGACGAGTCGGTGGTTCGTAAATCGATCGAAGAGCGCAGCGAGTTCGTTGACGACGAGTTCGTCGGTCTTGCCGGTAGGAGCGTCGAAGGAGTCCGACCAGGGCACAGCTGTTGCTGGATGCGCCGAAGGACTCAAAAAGACTGCGCCGACCCGTTGATGGGTTGCGGTGAGCAGGGCATCTCGGTGCTCTAGGTCGAAGATCGACGGGTGGCAGTTCGCCTCGAGCCACAACAGCATTCGGTTCTGCGTGCCGATGCCGCCCTGGGAGAAGCGATAGGACAAGAAGATGAGGTACGCGAACCGATCGATGTCGGCGCGCCCGTGGCGTCGATAGCGGGTTTGCGTGGCGCGTGTGCGGATCACTGACTCGTCGGACCTGGCTGGGCGATGACGATCGCGGGGCGAACTCGGAGCGTGGTGCCGCCGCGGTGCAGCTGAAAATCGACGCGGTTCACCGTGCCGTTGTTGACGCTGAGGACGCGGACCCGATTGTCCGAGGTCAATTGCTCTCCGGTGAGCATCGTTGCCGACCATGGGACACCGTTGGTCTGACTCAGCGCGAGGCTGTCGGGCAGGGCGACAGCACGCGACTCGCAGTCGGCGATCATTGCACGATATGCAGCGTCCGTCGTCGCTGCCAGCACGTCGAGGCGTTCGCTCCCGAGCGCAACCGTGAAGTACGTCGGGTCATCCGCGCGGCGCTGCCGGAGTGCGTCGTAGCTTCCGACGTGCTGGCCGTTGGGGCTTGCGTCGATCGCCACGATGGTTCCGTCGACATCCACGATCCGAATGTCATGTGGGTCGATTCCGAACTCGATCGAGATCTGCTTCATCGCCTCGCGGGCGTAGGACCGCTGGGCAACAGGTTGACCCGCGAGCAGGCCGACGTCGAAGTCGTCGGTAGAGATGTTGTTCGACTCGAACTGCCGTGCCGGACGATCGGCGGGAAGTTCGGTTGGCTGCAGTGACACCGCTGGATTGGTACTGTGACCAGCGACGGGCCAAGGGACATCGGCTACCACCGAAATGCTCGGGCCGGTCATGCAACTGGCTGCGTGACCGAGATCGTGATAGCCGTTCAGGAGGATTACTGATCCAGCCCCAACTCGGTGCGTAGCGGCCACGGTGTTGAATACATCGTCGGCGTTTTCCTTGGCGTAGACGTCGAAGGAGCGTTCGCCGTGCACCGTGATGATCATCACGGTGCCGTCGAAGTAGTCCTGGTGTGGTTTGAATGAGTCACCTTCTGCGTAGTGATTGACGCCGTAGAGGTTCCACGCGGCGATTGCGTCGGGGTTGCCGGCGAAGAGTTTCTCGACGAGCGGTTGGACGAGGTCGGACGCGGCGCGCTTGATTTCGGGATCTTGGAGCATCACCATCCCGGTTCGCGCTTCTCGTCGCCCAGAGGCACTGATCGAGCTGTGGTTCTGGACGGCTGCCTGAAGCTGTCCAAAGCGTTCTTCGTAGTCCTGGATGCCGAGATCGCGGAACGATGTCACTGCGTGACCCGACTGTTCGAGAACGGGACCGAGATCGTCGGGGGTCGTCGTGGCGGATGGTGTGGTGCTGTTAGTCATGACATCGACGGTAGGAATGCGTCGAACCGTCGCGCTTGTGAGGGCTCACACGTCGGCAGCGGTGAGATGGATCGCCTCCAGAGACTCCAGGTGCTGCGCGGAGGCGGCGCAAATCACTACGTCGAAGCAGGCTGAATGAAGGTCGAAGTATTGGCGCCCGATGCAGCAGCGGTCGTCGCACTCGGCTGCGATCGGCATCGCAATATCGAACAGCAGGTCGCCGAGCGCTCGGTTGCCCGGTCCCGCCATCGCGCCGCAAGCACCGGCGACACCAGCCGAGATCCACGACGAAGCAGTCGGACGTGCGATGTGATAGTGACAATCACCTTTCCGGGAGCGACGTCGCAAGGCGCGCACGCACCGGAGTCGGCTCACGAAGCGGACGCCGTAGTTCGTCGTCGGGCCGTGGCAATCAGGTCGCGAGTCGGGAAGCATCTCGCAGTGTGATCCGATGAGTCGGTCGAGCGGGCTGTGAGCCCTCACACTGGTCGACCGCCCGGAGGTCGTCGCTCTCGGAGGTTGTCGCGTTCCTCGGCTACGGGCTGATCTCGAAGTCGGCCTCCTCCAGCTTCAACACTGCATCGATCCCGCGAGCGGTCCATTGCGGGTCGACCAATGCCCAGTCGGTGAGTCCATGCCTTCGGGCGGTTCGACGTTCACGACATCGATGCCGCTGCGATCGAGGTGCTCGATCAGACGCGCGGCGCCAGCTCTGCCAGCCTCGTCCGCATCGAAGCAAACTGCGAAGGAGCGCCGGAGCATCGCAGTCGTCCAGTGCTCGGATCATTTGGTGTGCGATGTGCCGGACGGATGCTGGCAACGGCTTCGGCCGAGGCGGGTGTGACGATCCAGTCGATTGCTCGCCGCGCCCTCGAAGTCGAGCTGGAGGCGCGCCAAGCGTTGCTTGACGAGGCGGCGCAACGCGAGGCCTCGATCCGTGAACGTGTTCGTGCCGGCCAACCCCATCCACAGGGTTAGGACCCGATCAGTTCTCGTCTGTTGCGGTCGGGCCGAGGCGCCGGAAACCTCTCGGCATTCGTTTTACCGAACCGACTCCAGGCTCTTACGCTCGAAGTAGCGGAACTTCTGAATCGCGTCGTTCATCTGCCCCACGTTGAACACGCCGACGTCGGTGAGTTTCCGGAAGCCGTCGATGCTGAGTCCAGTCGATCGCAGGAACAGCTCGGTGTCGAGTGACTCGATCACGTGGACCAAGCGCTCCTCGCGGAAGTCCGTGACATACATGAAGATAAGAACCTTTGCGCTGACCTTCTTCAACTTGTCTCGGATCGAAGCACGCCGCTTGGCGAGTTCCTTCTTTGGTGCCTTCTGTTCCGACTTCGACGCCCCGGCTCTTTTTGCATCGCCGAGCTTGTTCGATGCCGTGACAACCCGCTCAGCCTCCTCGCGGATGTTGCGAAAGTCCTCGATCTGCTCGAGCTCCGCGATGAGATCGGCATCCTCAAGCAGACGGCCCATCGTCACACCGGTGAGGTTGTAGAGGTCGACCGAGCGCCACTTTCGGGCGAGCGAATTGGCGCTGATCCCACCGTGAGCCCAATCCAGAATTGCGTCGGTATCAAGCTTTTCCATCTGGCCACCATCGATGGCGAAGATCGGTAGGAAGTTGACCAGCTCGCCGAGAACCTCCCGTTGGGTCGTACTCCGGTCGGGCGAGTTGTTGGCGATCTCGGTGCCGTAGAGGGCAACGAGGCTCAGCGCCCGGTTCGGATCGAACTCGAAGATATAGGCGGTCTCCTTCTCGATCTTCCCTGCCTCGGTCCACGGCGACTGAACGCGGAACGCCGCCTGAAAATAGGACTCAGGCGCCCTGAGCGAGCGGAGCATAAAGATCGACGACCACTCCGGCACCGTCACGCCGGTCATCAGCTTGCCGCACGACAGCGTGATCGACCCGCTCTTGCCGGTCGATTCCGCTCTGACGATCGCGGCACGCAGCGGTCCGAGTGCGGCTGCGCCGACCTTGGCCCTCGTGCCTGCGGCGACGTGAATCTCGTATGTCGAGAAGAACGTGTCGGACTTCAGCAGTGAGGCCATTGCTTCGCACGCTGCGACGTCTTTCATGTACCAGACCGTGTGACGGACCGCGTCGGTGAACTTCGACGCTTCGTACGGGAACGGCGGCTTCTCGCCCTCGATGATCGCACTGTGCACCTGTTTCTTGCCGCGCAACAGGTCGAGGAATGACTTCACGTAGTCCGAGTGATCGAACACGTACTCACCGCCGACATGCTGCGCTCCGAAGTAGGTGTTCAGATCGAACCCATCGAACTCTCCATCGCTCGCCCAGGCCCCGGCTACGGCCCCCATCGAGTAGGTGTACATCTCCATGCGCGGAAGCGCTGCATACGGATTGAAGCCTTCGGTGTCCTGATGGATTTGCTTCTCGCGTTGTTCGTCGATGTAAGTCCAATCGAACACCTGGTCTTCGGCGTACTCGCCGTTCGTGATCGCTTTGAACGGCGTGCCGGACAGGTGCAGGTGGAACCGAGTGTTGAGCCCGAAGTCGATGGCGACCAGTTCGGCGTCACCGTCGTTGTTCTGATCGAGCGCCTTGTCGACGACCTTGGCGAGGGTGCGCTCGACAGGATCCTGCGGGTCGTACAGCTCTCGGGCTGCCGCGGTTGCTGCGCCGAAGTGGAACTCGTCGATGATGATGCAATCCCAATCGATGATGTGGAGCGTCTCATTGCGCTGCTTCGGTCGCCCGTCAGGGTCGCGTCCCGTGACGTCCTGAAACGACGCAAACCACACGAATGGATCGGAACCATCGACGAGGGCGTCGGCCTCCTCGGTCGGCGTGTCACGATCGATATAGCGCCAATCGATGAAGTCGACGTGGCTGAGCAGGTCTTCCCGCCACTGGCTGCGAACGGCGGGCTTGTAAGTGAGCACGAGCACCTTCGACCAGCCCATCTCGCGTGCCAACTGGTAACTGGTGAAGGTCTTGCCAAAGCGCATTTTCGCGTTCCAGAGGTACTTCGGCTCGTCGTCCGAGTTGTCCCGGAAGTAGGCCGCAGTCTGCTCGACCGCTCGACGTTGTTCGGCACGCATCTCGAAGCGGTTCGTTCGAACCGGGTCGAACGGCAGTCCTGTCTGCAAGGAAACAACGGCGCCGCGCACCTCGTCGAGGCTCGCCTCGACCCACTCTCCGCCTGCGCCGACAACACCTGCGTTCGCCAGCACCGCTCGCACCTCCGTGTCGGAGAACGTCGTACCATCAGGACGCTCGGCCATCTCGGAGTTGAACAGGATGTCGACACCATCCAGTCCGGGAAACGCGGTCGTGAGCTCTTGCTTCACTCGCCCGATGCCGGGTTTCGAGGTTTCGCCGACCTTGATCGGGTAGTCGCCCTTCTGCCCCGTCGACCGCTTCCAGCGCTTCGCCTTACCAGCGTGGGTGTACGCATAGATGTAGTTGCTCACTCCTCGCTGGCCTCGCCGTCGACGTCATCCTCCGTCGCCTTGTACTTGCGGCCACCGGGCATGTGTGACTCCGGGATGGGTGAGTCAAGAGAAAGGTTGATCGACCGCGGTTTGATCGACGCCTCGATGTGCGCCACTTCGTCGGCGCTCAACTCGAAGTGCTCGTAGAGCGCCTCATCCGACCATGGCTGCGTCATGGGCAGCGCCGGGACGAAACGAAAGCGGTCTGAAGTCACATGCTGTGTCGTCTTTCGTTGCAGGACGAGAAACCGAACGAACCTCGTTGTCAGATACTCAGCAAAGTGTTCGCACTCCGTGCGTGTCCCGAAGTTGCCTGCCACAAAGTACGACTCCGTGCAGACTGAGCCCGGGGCCAGGGCGATGGGTTCGCCGAGCACGACATCCACAATCCGCCCGGACTCGTCTTGAGCGGTGTCGCCGCTACTCGCCATGGGCAGTAGCACCTTCCATCGATCAACCAGATCGACGTTCCGCTCGAAATCCTCCGCCCTAACGTAGCCGACGCCGCTGTTGTGGATCAGCGGGATCCCGCCGTCGGACGGTTCACTGTCCACACCGCGATAGTTGGTTCGCCACTGCTGGCTAAATGCCAGACGGGGCATGAACCACTCCTCGACCGTCCCATCAGTCTGCTCAACCACCTTGTCGACGATCACCGATGCGTCGTTGTCGCGCACCACAACGCCGTGACCGCGGCGGATGTCCCGCACCGAGGTCGACGTGACAGCGCCATCGATGCGCGTCGAGAACTCACAGTCGCCGTCGTGGTCCCGATCCCACAGGAAGTACGACACTCCACCGCGTATCTTGGCTTGCGGGAAACAGTCGAAAATCTTCGGGTTGTCGACCATCTTGGCGAGGTGACGGTCGTTAATCATCTGGTCACGGAAGTCGTCGAGCCCGAGCCCGCCCGTGAACCAGCGTGAGGGTGTGATCATCAGCACGTACTTCGGGTCGAGTTCAATCGCACGCTCGACAAACTGCTGGTAGATCGGCATCGTTCTGTTGGTGCCCTCGGCGCTGATCTGATAAGGCGGGTTGCCGACGATCACATCGAACTTCATGTCGTTCATCTCCTCGGTCGGGTAGGTGCCGTGGTTGAAGGCGTACGCATACGTCTCACGTTTGTCTCGAATCAGCCCTTCGGGCGCTCGGCAGATCTCGCACCGTCCGTCGCTATCGATCGTATGGGTCGTGTCGCTGTACTCGATATTTCCGGCCGGCTTATCGAATTCGACGACCCATTCGACGATGGCGGAGTCGACGACGCTCGCGCCAGTCGCGTCTTTCGTCTGGTACACGGATCGGCGGGCGATGTCAGCCGACAGCGTGGTGATCGCTGAGCCATACAGCATGTTGCGCAGGATGTGGTGGCGACGCTTGTCGGGGTCGGGTTGTGAAGCGGCGAGTCCGACCATCAGCCGCTTGTACGCCTCCCGCAGGAAGACTCCCGACTTGGTCGCAGGATCGAGCCACCTGTAGTTCGGCTCGCTCCAGACCTGGGCGGGGAGGATGTCGAGCATTGCGTTCGCGACCTTCGGCGGCGTGAAGACCTCGTCGTTCGGCAGCTGCGCCAGCGTTTCCAGAACGTCGGGGACGTGTGGTGAATTGCCTGGTGATGTCATCGGTCGGAGCTCGTTTCCAATTCGCTGTAGTGGGTCGCAGCGAGCGGCTCGGGCGGGACGTAGAAGAGATCGTGCTCGGGCTCCTCAAGCGGAAACGGCGTTCGGACGAACCTCTCTCCATCCGCGACTTCCCATTCAACGAATTGGATTTCAGAAGCCCCATTCAGCGCATCGCCGCACACGACATTCGTTTCGAGGATCGCGCGGAGCGCTGCTCGTAGGCCTGGCAGGACAGCGGCATCTCGTCGCTCAAACTCGTCGAGGACGACACGGGTCATCCGCTCGTGGGCTTCTGCGACGTTCTCCTCGTTGATGTCGACTGCGTAGATCGACGCAACCGCCCGAAGTACGACGAAGTCGAGCGTCGGGCCGTCGTGCACCGAATTCGGCACCAACGCCAATTTCCTGGCGAGAATCTGCACCAGGAAATTCCCGTTTCCGCAGGCTGGCTCGAGGAACGTCGAGTCGATTGCCTCAAACATGTCCGAGACGAAGTCGAGCATCGCAGTGACCTCACGCTCGTGCGTGTAGACCTCCGCGAGATCTCGAACCCTCTCGCGTGACTTGATCTGGCTATCCACTTCGAGCACGGCCTCAGGCTCACCGGACTCACGTCGAAGATCAGTCACAAGCGTCCCCACCGCAAACAGTGTTGCACGGCAGGTAGCGGCGCAAGGACAATGGGTTCACTCACGCCGGGTGAGAAGGAGAACCTCACCGGCCTCACCGTCGCTAGTTGCATCTCGAGCCAGTTTCCCATTCTGCCGAGGCTCCATCACAGTGACAGAACCAACCGCAGCGGTCGGTGTCCAGTCCATCCATCGCTCGAAATGTGACGGATCCAATCCGGTGGTCTCTGCAGCTTGTTGAGCTGCCGAACGACGATCAGCTGTCCCTGCCCACTTCGAGAGAGCCGTGCGAAGCCAAACCGCCTCCTCGTTGCCAGTGGTGTACGGCTCGTTCTTGTTCCATCCACGTGCCGAGATCTGCTTGTAAAGACTGCGGGTCTGATCTTTCGAACTAAGAAGCCCGAGTTGGTCGCAGCGGACGACGAGCGCCTTGATCGAAACACCCCAACGCTCTTTGATACGACCGAGGGTGCGAAGCGTCACTCGGCCTCCTGCTGCACCAATCTCACTGCGAAGCGCGTCCGCAGGAACGAGAAAGGCGCCTGCAAATCGGTGCGCTTGGCGTTCTAGCGCAGCGGCTTCGGCCGAGGTCTCGGGGGGCGGGTACCCGCTGTGGAGTGCGAGGTGCCCGAGTTCGTGCAGCACCGTCAGCCGCTGGCGGTCTCCGGGGACATGGCGGTCGGAGTCATGAGACGGTCGGCTCACGCAGATGACTGGAGTCTGGTCGATTCGCAACGACAGTCCGAGGTGTCGGCCGAGTTCTTCGTGCATCGGGGTGACGATGCATCCCAGACGCTCGACCGCTCGTGTTGCGTTGCCGACAACCGCGTCGTCGTCGATGTCGGCGAGTCGGCGAGCGTCGAGTGCGAGCGCTTCGATCGCTTCTTCGTCGTTTGGGTCGATCGACTCGATCGGGACGATGTCTGGGAGGGTTCTAAGGCCGAGCCGATCGATCGAACCAATCAGCAACTCGGACGCGGATCGCTGTTGGTCCACTGCGCGCTTTGGCGCATCGGAGTAGGCACGAAGCCATGGGCGTGTCGACACTGGTTGATCGTCGTCGTACCGCGTGAGGAATTCGACCCGACATTTCAGCTTCACAGCGAGTTTGAGAAGGTCATCGGAGTCGAGTCTGCTCCGACCGTTTTCGGCGGCGGAGATTGAAGCCTGCGTGATCGCTGTGCGGTCTGCCAGCTCGCTCTGACTAAGCCCGCTGGCGAGCCGAAGCCGTCTGATGCGTTCTCCGACCTGGCGCGCAGGTGCGTCTTGGCCGAGAGTCACGACGCGTCGCGGTTGACGCCAGTCTGACCGGCATCGTCGTCGCCGAGATCGATCGGCTCTTCGGGGGGAATGAAGCCTCCCGTGCTTGGCGGGGTCGTGCCCCCGAGCAGCCTGTGTTCATCGGCAAGCAGGAGATAGCCAGGCAAGCTCGAGGTCCGACCGACAACTCGCGCTGCCACGATTTCTTCGATCGATTCCTTCTCATCGCCATAGATCATGGCGAGAACCCATTGCTCAGTAGCGAGGAGAGAAGCAACGTCGTCAGTGTCGATCGCGAGGGCTGAGTCACTACTGCACACCACCTTCAGCTCGCCGGCGCTATCACGATTGGCTGAACGTAACCGGAACCGGCGTTCCGTCACATCGTCGAACGAACGAAGGTCGAGGCCGCCAGAGATTGACCGAGGGTCGAGGCCGATACGACTAGCAGCCGAGCGCGCCTCGTCCATGGCAAGTGAACGGCGTGTTGCGGACACGACCGCCCCGTTCTCGAAGGCCGGATCGGCTTCTGTTGCCGTCGTGATGGCATGGCCTCGGGCGCTGAAGCCGTCAACCAGCGATTCGGCGACCTCCCGAAGCTGCTCTTTGATTGCGTTTGGCAAGTGTGACATCGGGAAGAATATTATTCCGCACTGTGGACTACGTCAAGCCTATTGATGAGGGCCCGGGAATCCAGCTCGGGTCACCTGAAACATCGATCTGCACGCCTCGAATCGTAGTTTCATCATGCAATTTGCTGATCCTTCTTTCTCATCCCTCGGGACGACGTCCAGGGAACGGCAACTCGCTCCTCGACTGACCGCAAGGGATTGCATCCGCCGCAGCGGTCCCGCCAAGATCCGTGCGCCGCGATGCGCTGCAATCCGAGCTCTACTTTCGAACGGCCCGCTCAGCGCGACGGACCTAACCCGCTGTCGTTTTACATCTGCGTGCCTCGAGTCGACGCAGTCACCGCCTTTCGCAGTCGGCCGCTGTGCGGATCTTGTGTGTACCAGTCGCTCGAAGTCCGACAGAATTGGCCGGCTTCGGCGTAGCAGTACGGACACGTCTGCGACAGGGCAAGCCTCCAATCGTCGGTTATCCATGGCGGTGCACCGGCGCCAGCGAGCGCGATGGCTTGACGGGGTGACAACGGCTCCTCCACCGGTGAGCCATCGGGGTATCGGTCTGGCAATCCGGCACGCCATGCCTTCTCGGCCTCTTGCAGTTCGAGCAGCGCGTGGGTGAGTCCTGCGAGTCGACTGCGCACGGTCAGGCTGAGGATTGGTCCGTTGTCGCCGAAGATCCGAGAGCAACTGTCAAGCGCGGCGAGCGCCGCATCGAACTGAGTAGCGCGCACCTCGGGACCAAACCAACCAGACGAGTCGAGATCACTACGGGGCTCACGCGACCGGAGGTGCTCGACGAGCTCGTTGAGCTGGGCATCAAGCCGGACGAGATCGTCGCTGGTTGCTGCGCCGTCGTTCGACATGTCGGTCATCGGGTGTTCATTCCTTCGATCTGTGCGCGTTACACGGTTCGTGCCTCGCTACGACTGCGGCAGGCTCGACGTCTCGAAGAGCCTGCCAATCGCTCCACAACTGCATCATGTTCATCGACTCTAGCTATAGCGATTGTTGTTGAAGAAGGCAAGGTGCCGCAAAGTCGAGCCGTGGTCACGAGACGCCGGCACGGCGACGACGAGATGATTCAGGCCTTCGGGGAACGGCTGAAGCAACTCCGTCTCGACCAAAATCTGTCGCAAGAGGTGCTCGGCGAGCTTGCCGGATACCAAGATCGCTACATCTCCAACCTGGAGCGCGCCGAACGCCAACCGACTTTCACGACGCTCGTGAGACTGGCGACCGCCCTCGGGATCGAGCCATCCGCACTACTCGACGGCTTCGTCGATGCGGCCGTGAAGGCCCGTCGCGATCGCAGCGGTAGCTAGGCCGAGCCGGAAACAAACTGCGCCGGAGAGGTAGAGAGAGACAAACCACCAAACCTCTTCGGCGCACCGTGTCATCGATTGATTTGCCTCGCAGCTTGAGCAGGACCTCGCAGCCGGTGACTCAGGAGTTCCCATGCCGGGAGTGTTCGGCTGTGCACCCGCATTCGACCGATTCTTCCGACGGAGCTTCGGCACACCGGGTTTTCGTCCAAGGCACTCCGCCAGATGCGCAACTACTACGAAGAGAACCGAGTCGAGATCGAGTCTCGACGAGTGCACACGATGAGCTTCGGCAGCGCAACGACAAGCCGTCGGTATACCCAGGCGAAATGACCGACAGGATCCTTTCGTAGAAGGAGAAGGAAAGGGCTGATCGGCGATCAACCCGTTTCAGATCGGACGTTGCTAACAGCGTTTCACCAACAGCACCACTGAACAGATGCTCGTCTGTCGAGAGTCAGCGCCGGGAGTCCGCGGTGCTGACTCTCGGGGCCGCTGCGTCACAGGCGGACTGATCGTCCCGCCAACACAGCCGTTCCACATCTGCAACACAACCCATCGGAAGCTTCCGGTTCCTTTCAAATGCCACGGCCAGCGTGCCTAATTCGTGCCTAGAACAGCCGCCGCCAGGGTGCAACTGAGCGCAGCAGGGTGCAACCCTGGCGATCTCACAAATGCGCTCTGAGCAGGTAAAATGATCAGCACGCAGGCTCAATGCGGAATCTTACAAATCAGCTTCCCAAGCTGAGAACGCGGGTTCGATTCCCGTCATCCGCTCTGTGTGTGATGTCGCGAGACATCGGAAAGGTCCGAACCCTCATTGGGGGTTCGGATCTTTTGGTTTTCGGGGGCCTTTGGGGACGCGGATCATTGACGGGCTCAGCCATTCGGTGTGGCGGACAGTGCCGTATTGCAGGGTCATGTGGTCTCGATTCTGGTTGACAGCTTTCGGACGACGTTCACAGGACGCTCTCGAGTCGCTCGATGGTCTGGATTGCGGAGACGTAGGTCCCGCCGTTGAAGGTCAGAGTGGGCAGCGCGACGACGATCCCGCTCGTCGCGGCGGGGAGCGTCGGCCAGATCGGGTTCTGCGCCCAGAGACCGATTGGTTCGTCTTGGCCGACCTAAGTGCAGTCTTGCACGACGACCACATCGGCCGTGAGCAGCCCGAGCAGTTCGCCACTGATTTCCGGGATGAAGCTGCCGGTTTCGTTCAGTTCTCCGATGCCGTCGGGCGCCTCGATTTCCCGTTCTTGAAAGTCGAGCACGGTCCGGACCGCAACCTCGACATCGGAATCGAGGCCGCCAAGGCTCTCGTCGGCATCTTCGTCAGCCGTTGTCTCCTGGGCGGCTTCGGCAACGGTCGAGTCGGTTGCCGCGGCATCTGGCCCGTCGCTCGGAACTTTGGTGGCCGGCACCGGTGCTTCGGTGACCACGACTGCGTCGGATTGATCGGCCGTGTCGTCCGAACCGGAACCGCCACAGGCGGCAAGCGCGAGGCCGACGGCGAGCAGCGTGGCGAGCGAGCGCTTCACGACGCCCTCCAATAGCCAGTCATCTTCACCTGTTCAGCTGGCAAGCCGATCACATCGCGCAGGTGTCGACGAACTGCGGTGATCCGACGCGACTCGCCAGCGCCGTACGCATACACGCCGGGTTCGACGTCGAGTTCGCTGACCGCGTCGACCAGCAGACTCGTGGTGCCGGGCGGCTGTCCGTTGCGATCGACCCATGCGATGTCAACGCCGGCACCTGTTGGGAACTCAACACGACCGGTGGGGCGACCCGATTCGGCGATCACGCATGCCCGGACGTGAGGGTCGGTTGCGATCAACCCGTCAAGGAGCGCTCCGGTTGCACCGAACCCGGTCACATCGGTGACGAACAGATACGAACTCGTTCCAACTGGCGGCGCGAACGTCCGGCGCGGACCCCAGAGGCCGACGGGCTGCCCCAGCTCAGCTCGAGACGCCCACGCCGACGCGTCGCCAGCATCACCGTGCAGCACGAACCACATGTCGAGCGATCGATCTTCTGGTCGCCAGCGTCGAACGCTGTAGTACGCGCCGGTGGGACGTTCCGACTCGGGCATGCGCTCGGTGTCGAGCCAGCTGAAGTCGGCGCCGACGGTGAGGTCGGACCGCCCGCGCGGCGGGAGCAGCACGTAGAGGTACTCGTCGCCGCCGAGCGATGCATAGTCATCGAGTCCGCCGCGGAACGTGATTTGTCTGAGTGTCGGCGTGATGTCGACCACTGCTGAGACCTCGGAGAAATAGGTCGTGTAGCCAACGCCGCTCATTTCGCGTTCGAGGCTTGTGAGCGGGATCGCATCGCCGATCCATTCTCGGGCTGCGGTGAGGAGGCCGAAGAACTCGATGCGGACCTCCTCGATCGTCGCGCACTCATTGGAGAACTCGTGTCGCACCGACACCGATGTCGCCGCGGGGGCTCGAACCGACACGTCGGCGCCGAACGGATCAACTCCTCGGAGAGTCGCGGTGACAGCACCGACCGCAACGAGGTCACGCTTGTTGCCAGCGAGGAACCGGCCAACCAGCGTCACCGTGTCGGCGTGGTCCGCATTGAGATGGTCGGTGACCTCGGCCAGTTCAGATTCGATGTTCATATGAGGAAACTCACTCTTTCTCTTTGACGTCGTGGCGACGCACGATCACTCGGGCCGAGAACCCACGTTCGACAAGGCCGAGGGCGACGGAAACCGGCAACGAACGCCGGGTCGGAATTCGGTGACTCACGCCGCTGATCACGGCCGACACCGATGGCCCGAAGAACTCGATATCGACCCGGTCGACTCGCATGACACGGCCCAGCGATCGTGCTCTGCCACTCGACGGCACCGCTGGCACGACCAACGTTGTCGGACCATCAGCGCCTTCGCAGATCAGTACCGTGCGCGCGTCGAGCACCTCGACGCTCACGATCCGAAGCAACTCACCCGCCTGGTGCTCGACATCGCGGCCGACAAGCCGCCGAAGGAGCTCTCGAACCGTCACGCCGATCAGCCGAGCGCCTCGACCGCTTCGGCTCCCCCGCTCGCGACGCTGTCCCCGTAGTGCGCTGTCAGCGCGTCGAGAAAGCGCTGGAGATACACGGGCGCCGAGAGCGGCCCGGTCGAGGGGCGCCCCTCGTCGACCTGCAGGCTCAAAACCGGGACCGACAGTAACTCGAGGAACGGGCCGCTCGCCGTGGTCGCCCAGTCGTCAGGGCCGACGGCGATGATCGTGTCGGTACCGGCGGCGAGGTCTTCGTATCGCTCGGTCGAGATCGTCCCGACGCCGGGGAACGCCGGCTCCGCGGCGTCGATACCGACGAGGTCGAACCCGAGATCTGGGACCACCGAGGCGAGCGCAAAGTCGGCGTCGAACACGAAGTTGTCGTCACCGCCGCGGTAGTTCGGATAGATCACGGTCAACTCGGGAGCGCCAGCCGCGATTGCTTCGAGTTGCGAACGCGCGTCGACCAGTAGGGCGTCGTACGCGGCGATCAAGTCAGCTGCGGCGTCACTGCGCCCGGTTGCGGTCCCGACTTCGACGAGAGCGTCCTGCCATCGTCCAGGCATCTGGATGTCGAACACGGCCGTCGGTGCGATTTCGCGGAGCGTCTCGACGTTGTCGTCGGCGGCGGCGTGAACGATGAAGTCGGGATCCAACGCTGCGATTGACTCGAAGTTGAGTGAGTCGGCGCCGACGAATTCCGGCGTTCCCAACGCTTCGGCTCCGATGAAGTAGTCGGCGAATCGGTCGTCGTCGCGGACGGATGCATCGACGCGGGTTGAAGCGACGCCGACCGGCTCGAGCCCGAGCGCAACGACCATCTCGGTCGCCTCGTCCGACGTCGTGACGATGACGGTTGCGGGCGCGTCGACCTCGACGTCACCGAGATCATCGCTGATCGTGACGACGCCGGACACAACCTCAGGGCCTTCCGTCGACGACGCACTCGTGTCGGGATCATCGTCGGCCGAGCTGTCAGTGGTTGGCACAGCCGTGGTTGCCGCCTCGTCGCTGCCCGAGCCGCATGCGGCGAGCGCGACAGCGGCTGCGGTCGCGACCGCCAAGATCGAATGTGACATGGTCATGAGCGGGTCTCCGTTTCGGCGCCGAGGCGCTGGGTCGAGGGCAAGTTCGGCGCGTTCTCGCGCCGGGCACTGATCGGAACGACGAGTGGCGTCGAGCTGACGGGGTCTTCGATCACCATCGAGTCGAGCCCGAAGACGTCGCGCACGGTCTCGGCAGTGATGACTTCGGCGGGTCGGCCGACAGCGACGATTCCGCCATCGCGCATCGCCACGACGTGGTCGGCGTAGCGGCATGCGAGGTTGAGGTCGTGCAAGACGATCACGACGGTTCGGCCCCGATCGCGATTCAGTTCGTCGACCAGATCCAAGACGTCGATCTGGTGTGCGATGTCGAGGAAGGTCGTTGGTTCGTCGAGCAGCAGCAGTTCGGTCTCCTGGGCGAGCGCCATGGCGATCCACACGCGTTGACGCTGACCACCTGACAACTCGTCGACTGCCCGGTCGGCGAGCGCGGAGGTTCCGGTTGCCTCGAGCGCTGCGCTCACCGCGGCCTCGTCGGATGTCGACCATTGCTGAAAGAGCTTCTGGTGCGGGGTGCGGCCGCGGGCGACGAGATCGACGACCGTGATGCCTTCCGGCGCGATCGGCGTCTGCGGCAGCAGGCCAAGCCGCCGTGCGACATCCTTCGTCGGACGTTTGTGGATCAGCTCACCGTCGAGCACGACGTGTCCCGACGATGGCCGTAGCAGTCGGGCGAGCGCTCGGAGCAACGTGGATTTTCCGCAGGCGTTCGGGCCGATGATCGCGGTCACTTTGCCATCGGGAATGTCGAGGTCGAGGTGGTCGACCACGACGTGATCGTCGTATGCGAGCGACACGCTCTTTGCTCGGAGCCGCGCCGAGGCGGTTCCGTTCGATTCGGTGAGGGTTGCGGTCATCAGAGCGCTCCAGTTCGGGCTTGCCGCGTCAGCAGCCACAGCAGGTATGGGGCACCGATGAGTGCCGTCATGATGCCGACGGGCAGCTCGGTCGGTGCGAGGAGTCGTCGTGCGGCCAAGTCGGCAACCACGGTGACGAGGGCTCCGACGAACGCCGCCGGCACGATGCAGGCACGCGGCGAACTCACGAGTCGGCGAGCGATCGGGCCTGACACGAAGGCGACGAACGCGACCGGGCCCGCTGCGGCGACGCCGAGAGCGGCGAGGCCGACGCCCACCAGCACGAGCATCAACTTCGCCCTGCCGACGTTCACGCCGAGGCCGGCGGCCGTGTCGTCGCCGAGGTCAAGTCGATCGAGGTTGCGCTGCATCAGCACCGCGAGCGGGCCAAGCACAGCGAGTGCGACGACGACGATGCGAACCTCGTCCCAGCTGCGCCCGTTCAACGATCCTGTCAGCCACACCGCCGCTCGTTGGACGTCGTTGATCTCGGCTCGCGTGATCATGTAGTCGATCACGGCGGAGATGGCGAACCCGGCGCCGATGCCCACGAGCACCAATCGGTAGGCCTGTACGCCGCGCTTCCATGCCAGCAGATACACCAGAACTGCGGCGATCAGACCGCCGGCGACAGCTCCGATCGAGACCTGCAGGGCGCTCGCCTCGAAGTACACGATCATGACAACCGCGCCGAGCGCCGCGCCGCCGGTGAATCCGATGATGTCGGGCGAGCCGAGTGGGTTGCGTACGAGCGATTGGAAAATCGCGCCCGACATGCCGAACGCCGCACCGACGCCGGTTCCGACGAGGACGCGGGGCATGCGCAGCGTGCCGACGATGAACTCCGAGTCCTCGGTCGGGTTGCCGAGGAGTGTCGCGACGACGTCGGAGATTGGAATCGGGAAGTCGCCGACGCTGATCGACCACAGCCCGACGATCACGATGAGCCCCGCGAGCCCGACACACACGCCGATGGCACGCGGATCGAGACGGACCGAGAAACCACGACGTCGGATGACACGGCCCGAGATGGACACGGCCGCCACCTCCCGCGACGACTCCGAGGTCGCCAGATCGTCGGCGCCACGATGAAGATCGTCGAGCAGCGTCACAGCTGCGCCATTCGAGTGCGGCGCACCAGCACCACGAATGCCGGCCCACCGATGGCCGCGGTCATGATGCCGACCTGGACTTCGCCCGGTCGAGCGATGACGCGACCCGCCGTATCGCAGAGCAGGAGGAATGCGGCGCCAGCAAGTGCCGATGTCGGAATCAGCCATTGTTGATCGGGCCCGAACCATGCCCGAACCGTGTGCGGCACCACGAGCCCCACGAATCCGATCGGCCCCGCTGCTGCAACAGCGCTCCCGCACAGCAGCGTGATCCCGACGACGCTGACGAGGCGGGTCATCTGGATTCTCGTTCCGAGCGCTCGAGCTGCGTCTTCGCCAAGTGCGAGCGCATTGAGTTGACGAGCGGCGCCGATGGCGAGCACGGCTCCGACCACGATGAAGGGGGCGACGTGGCCGGCCACGTCGGTGCCGCGCCCAGCGAGTGATCCGACGGACCAGAACCGGAACTGGTCGAGCGTGGATTGATCGAGCAGCGTGACCGCACGCGTCAGTGCAAACAGCAACGACGCGAGGGCCGCTCCGGCGAGCGCCAACCGAACCGGCGTTGCGCCTCCGCGGCCCGCAGTGCCCAACACGAAGACCACGACCGATGTCAGTGCCGCGCCGACAAACGCGAACCAGACCAGCCCGGACACCGACGTGATGCCGAACGACCAGATCGCGACGACCACAGCGAACGATGCGCCTGCGTTGACGCCGAGCAGCCCAGGGTCGGCCAACGGGTTGCGGGTGACGCCCTGCATCAGGGCTCCCGCCATCCCGAGGGCTCCACCGACGAGCAGGCCGAGCACGGTGCGCGGCATCCGAAGTTCGCGCACGATCAGGTGATCGGTGACCTCGACGTCGTACGCGGTCACCGCATCGATGACCGTGCCCCACGGAATCGTCTTCGCGCCAACCGCGAGCGACAGCAACATGGCCGAGAACACCGCAGCCACGAGGACGATCACGCCGACAGTGCGCCACGACCAGCCCGCTGGCTGCCCGCCAACGGCCGGTTCGATGTGGCGCACTGTACGCGGCGCGCCTGTGCTCTCGGTCGTGGGCCCCATCAACACGGTCACGAGTCGGCCCTAGCGCTGGACAGTGATATGGCCGTGCGACATGCAACAACACGTGGCGCGAGCACCATCGGCCTGATCGACACTTGCGGCGAGCTCGGTGAGTTCACGCATGCTCGGTGTGGCTCGCACCGCTCGCCGCTGCCACCACGACATGACCGGCCCGTCGAGCGGCCGGGACCCTGACGTGGTCACGGGCACGCAACCCGAGCGGACGACATGAACGAGCAGAACTCGTCACGGCTCACCGTCCAAACGCCGTCGACGAGTTCGATCGTCCCGGTCTGATCGCTGTAGGCAGGGTTCTCGCCGAAGTTGACGTCGTAGGTGATTTCCGCAGTCGAGCCATCGACGGTGACATCCGTCGGAACCAGGCTGATCCCACCGAAGCCCTCACCGGCTGTGGTGTAGGCAGCGACCGTTTCCGCGAGCGCATCAGCCTCGGCAAGGTGAACTGACTTGTCACCGAACTCCACCGACGAGTCGAACACCGACTGCCACGCCGCGCTCGCGCGCTCGGCTTCATCTCCGCCGCCCTGGCTCTCGTCGCCGCCGTCACCGGGGGCGTCGGCGGTCGCTTCGACCGCCCCGACTTCAACAGCCGACGGCACCGGAGTGCTCGGGTCGCCGTCGACAGCGGCTTCGATCTCGGGGATGAGATTGTCGAGGGCGAACTCGAGGCTCAGCGGGCTTCCGTGCGAGAACGCACCGGTCAACGCTTCCCCGGCGAACACTTCGCGTCCCTCCTGCACAGCAGTCAGGGCAGGCCGGGTCGGAAGCTGGTTCAAGATCCCGTCGAATGCCTCGAAGCCGCCGACCACCCAGACCAGCACGTCGACATCGAGGGGTGTGATGTCTTCAGCGCTCATCTCGAGGAAGAACGAACCCTCGCCGCCCGAGTCGTTGACCTCGGGGATGACGAAGCCGAGGTCGGCCATGATGCGACTTCGAGTGTCCTGTGATGCGTACGCGCCTGGACCGTCTTCGGTCACGAACGCCACCGACGCTGTCTGGCCCTCCCATTCCGGGTGGGCTGCACGGACCGCTGCGAACCTCGCGTCGATCGACTCGACGACAGCCTCAGCTTCGGCCAGGCGCCCGGTTGCTCGACCGAGGATCATCGTCTGTTCCTGCCACGGAGTGCCGTAGTCCTCATACGTGTCGGGCTGTGCAACGGTTGGCGCAATCGCCTGAAGGAGCGTGTAGTCCTCGTCGGTCATGCCAGACCACACGCCGACAATCAGATCAGGGTTGAGCCCTGCGATCTGTTCGAAGTTGAGCGCATCGGCGGCGATCACTTCAGGCGATGCATCACCCAGTTCGTCCTGAGCCCACGGCCACACCGAGTTCGGTTGGTCGCCATACCAGTCGCGCAGGCCGACAGGAACCACACCGAGGGCGAGCAGGAAGTCGTGCTCGTTGTAACCGATCGACACCACCCGCTCGGGCTCAGCGTCGATGGTCGTCTCACCGAACTTGTGCTCGATGACGACCGGGAACCCGGCATCGGCTTCTGCCGCTGGCTCGGTCTCCGACTCCGAATCAGGCTCGGCAACCTCTCCTTCCGTTGCTGTTGATGCCGGTTCGGGTGCCGATTCGGCGGTCTCCTGAGCAAGCTCTGGTGCAGGAGACTCAGCGGGCGAAGCGGCATCGTCGGAGCCGCAACTCGCCATCACGAGCGCACCGATCGCCGCAACAGCCGTGAGACGGCGGTTCATGACGCACCTCCTCGGCGCTCGGTCGCGGCGAGGTCCGGCAGCGGCATCTCGGCCCCCGTATCGCGAACCAGTTCTTCGACGAACATCGACGCTGCGGCCTGCGCTGAAATCTCATCGAGGGCGTGGTCATACCGCGGTTCGTTGGAGGTGATGACCAGCATCGTCACGCCGAGTCCGGAGTCGGGCTTGAGGCAGCCGTGCATCGCATCGGCCGGCACCCCGTCAACACCAACAAGGTCGAGGATGTCGGACACGACCTCGGGTCGGAGCAAGCTCGCGATCCAACGCTGCTCGGTGCCACCACGTAGCACCCGAAACACACCGCCACCGAGATCCTCGAGCGAGCCACCACACGTGATCGTTCGAATTCTCCCGGAGTGGTCGGGCACCTGTGCACACGATGATGCAATGACCATACGACGCATCTCACATGGGCCGATGTCGGCTGCCGGATGCGACGAGACGACGATCTCTTCAGATTGGTCGGAGTGCAGTCTCAGCTCCGCACCCTGCACGGTGTGGCCGAGAGCCACGGCGAGTCGAAGTCGTTCGAGTGATGTCACGTTGTTCCTTTTGCAGTCTTGGGATGCGGTCGTGGTGGGTTGATTGGAAGGTCGGCGCGCCGTTGCGTCATCAGCGGGCCGCGACCTCGCGGGCCTGGCGGACGAGGTCGACCGATGCCGCGCGGACGCCATCGGGCGAACACAACGGCTCAGCGAACGCGACCCGAGCAACGGCGAGCTGTCCATCGTCGACTCCGCCGAATACGTCGAGCGTCATGCCGTATCGGTCGACGCCAACGACCGTGGCGCGGTCCGCAGCTCGAACGTCGGCCAGGTGACGGGCGATCTCGACACACGCGTCGGCGTGATTGTCGTTGAGGTGCTCGATCATGGGTGCCGCGAACGGAATGACCGGGTCAGCGGTGGCTGTGGCGTACTCGTCAGCGGTGGCCCAGCCCATGAAACCGAACCCGCCGACGTAGCGAAGATTCAGCGTGTCGAAACGCCACCATGAGAAGTCTTCGAAGCCGATGTAGTGCCGTGCAAACGGATGCACCTCGAGGTGCGCATCGACCTGTGACTCATCGGGGCTGAATGGAATGAAGGCACCGACGATGGTGACTCGGGCCAGCGACAGCGGGTCGACGCCGTCACTCGACCCTGCGTCGATGAGCAGGCTGGAGCGGGGGTCTCGGCGGAGGTTGTGCGTGTGTTCGGCGAGGTCTGACACACAGATCAGCGCCGACCCGTCTGACAGCGTGGAGAACGGAGCGATCGACGCGTACGGGTGTCCCGACTCGGTGAGGGTCGACAACGTCGCGACTCCGCCGTCACCGACGAGCGTGCGGGCCAGTTCGGCGTGGGACGGAAAACTGTTGGTATCGCCGGCGGCGGGCGGACCTGCGGTTTCGTGCGGCGACGACGCTGTGTCGGGTGTCGTTTCGGGTGGGGTGGGCGTGATGGTCATCAGATGTCTCCGTAGAGGTCGGTGATCAGGAGTTGGAGGAATTCCCCGGTGCGCGGCCCGTTGCCGAGCAGCAGTTGGTCGTCGTATGCGAGCACTCGCCGGCTTGCGCCCGCGGGCGTCTCGGCGATGCCCGGGAGTTCGAGGAGGCCGTCGAGACCGCCCACGGATTCGAGGCCGCGCTCCGGAATCAACAGCACGTCGGGTGCGGCGTTGATGAGTGCTTCGGTGTTGATGGGAGCGGTCTCGATGACTCCGAGTTCGCCGGCGATATCGATGCCGCCAACGGCGTCGATCATCCAGTCGACGCCGCCGCCTTCCCCGAGGAGGAGTTGGACGTTCTCGCCGCGGATGTACAGCGCGCCGATTCGGGGTGATTCGGCAACGGCAGCTGCACGGGTGGTTGCGGCGGCGATCTGTGCATCGACCGCACCGGCGAGTTCGTCACCGCGCTCAGGCACGCCGAGTGCGTCCGCGACGGCTCGGATCTTGTCGCCTGGCCCGGCCGCCGTGCTCTCTGAGGGCACCATGACGACCTCGACGCCCAGACGTTCCAAGTCGGCCAACGTCTCGTCTGGACCGGCAATGTCGGTCGCGAGAACGATCGTGGGGTCGAATGCAACGATCGGTTCAGCCGCGAGGGCTCGCTGGTAGCCGATTTCGGGAAGTGCGTCAGCTGCTTCCGGGAAGGTCGCCGAGATGTCGGTGGCGACGACGTCATCGCCGAGACCAAGCGCGAAGACGATCTCGGCGAGATCGCCATCAACGGGCACGATGCGCTGCGGTACCGGCGCGAGTTCGGCCTCGGCTTGGACGCCATCAGTCGCCGACGGCATCGCTTCATCGACCGAACGGATTGTGTCCGTATGACCTGCTGCGGTCGGTGCGCCACATGCCGCACCGAACACAACCAACACCACGGTTGCGACTACCTGCGAGGGGTTGACCATGACGTGAGGTTAGGCATGCTTAACTTTCAAAGCAAGCGCGACCTAACAGAATCCCTCCTGAGGTCAGGGAAACGCACGACGACTCACCCCGGGCATCAGAAGTCGGCGTTCGCCGCCTCCTCGCAATCGCCGAGCAAACCGACCCGACGCTGTCATGCTGGCTCGACATCGCGACTGCCACCGGTGCGCGACGCGGCAAGATCTGCGCTCTCCGGTGGAGCGACGTCGACCTCGAACGAGCAACCGTTCGCATCGAACGCTCCGTTGCGGCGACCAAGCAAGCCGGCGTGCACATCAAGACCACCAAGACCGACCGATTCAGACTCGTGTCGCTCACCGCTCGAGCAATCCGCTCACTCACCGCCCTTCGCATCGGTGCTGAAGCGAAAGCTGCCGACGTCGGACGCATGGTGACGGCCGACGACCTCATCTTCACCAACGATGCCAACGCGAAGACTCCGTGGCGACCGAATTTTGTCTCGCGACGGTGGGAACGGCTCCGCAGACGCGCAGGACTCGAACACGTCAAGCTCCACGGGCTCCGCCACTTCGTTGCGACCGAGCTCCTCACCGCCGGTATCGACCTCCGCACCGTGTCCAACCGGCTTGGCCACGCCCGCACCTCCACCACCCTCGACATCTACTGGGCCTGGGTCCCCGCCGAAGACGAAGCAGCAGCCGAACACCTCGACACCGTCCTCGACCAGCCGGACGAGGCGCGAGAATCGGATCATGCTGATCGTTCGCGGCACCAAGAAGCTTCGAGACCGAATGAAGAACGCTCCCGTCGCGGCGCCCAATGACCAGTCGACGACAGCGCTCGGCGATTGGTTTGCGACCGCACTGTTCTGGAAGCCACAGGTCGCCCTCCTCGTCAACGCTCGCACGATGATCCCAGTGTTCACACCGCTCGCCCCAGCGGGCGAGCTGCTCGACCGGGCACCCGAAGCAATCGGGGCCGTGTTGCGTGCCCACAGAGTGCCCGACGAGGCAATCGCTGCAGAACTCGAGGCGATGACCGACGTTCGCCTCGCTCCCACGAACAATCGGCAGATCGAAGCGAGCGCTCCTCGACTGTCGCGACATCATCATGATCGACCGGCTCGTCGAAGCGGCAGAAGAAGCCGGCCGTCGAGGACTCGTCACACGCCACCAACTGGCCGCGATCCTCGACGACCTCAACGCAAACCGATGATGAGCGATGCTTGCTACTCTGATCGCCATGACGAAACCCGGACGGACGGTGTTGGCCGAGGCACTTGACCTCTCCACGACCGAGCGCGCCGACATCGCAGCCGAACTTCTCGCCAGCCTCCATCCACCGGATGAGATGACGGCCGAGGAACTCGAACAGGTCTGGACAGACGAGATCCAACGGCGGGTGGACCGAGTCCGCTCTGGCGCTAGCCACACCGTTGAGTGGAGTGAAGTTCGGTCGGAAGCCGAGCGACGTCTCACCTCGCGGTGACCCGGTCCATTCGCTTCGATCCTGCCGCTCGTCTCGAAGCGATCGAGGCGGCCGTCTGGTACGACGATCAACGACTCGGGCTCGGTGAAGAGTTCCTCGACGCAATCGAATTCACCCTCGACCTCTCCCTCCGGCGCCGAGTTCCGGGCTCACCTGTTGCCGACCTCGTTAATGTTCGACGTGTTCCAGTGAGCCGCTTTCCGTATCACCTCATCTTCCTCACGTCGCCCGAAGAGATCGTCGTCGTCGCAGTGATGCACGAACGGCGACGCCCGACCTACTGGATCGATCGCCTCGACGAATGAACCATCTGGCGTGCCTCATTCGTGCCTAAAACACGGCGCAACAGGATGCAATTTGGCACGACAGCGCGCCACACCACGGTCTTCGAAAAATAGCTCTGACCAGGTCAAGCGCCCCACACCCGATGTGAGCGCGCCATTGAACTTTTCTGCCGCTTTTCGCACGGAATATCGCACGACGAATTCTCGGATCCGCGCCGACGAACGGACCGGTGCGACCCTTTCGCTGCATCGCCTGTTGAGCCTACGATTCGGCCAGCGGCTGCGTTTCAATCCACCGGCCGGTGGACTTCAGCGAGGTCTTCGATCGGTGTGAAGTCGAAATTGAATCCGAAGCAGCGAGGTTCCACGACTGCCAGTGCCGACGTTTCATGGTCGAGCACAGTGATGAGGCGCTTGAGCCGCGTTCACTGGTGACGTCGATCAGGTCGCTGCCTTCACGATCGACTTCGGACGGCAATGAGATCAATTATCATTCTCAGAGTACACTGGCTGCCGTGAGTGTTTTGGCGGTTGACGATCTGCGCATCGCGATCGACGAATCGGCGCTTGTCCAAAATGTGTCGCTCGATGTCCGAACCGGATCGATCCACTGCCTGCTCGGAGCGTCAGGAAGCGGAAAGACGCTGACCTCGCTCGCCGCGATCGGCCTCCTCCCCCAGACGGCCACGACCGAGGGAACCATCACGCTCGACGGCACCGACGCCAACCTGCTCACCATCGATGCTCGGGCGTGGACGACCATCCGCGGCGCCAAGATCGGGTACGTCGGCCAGAACGCACTCGGTTGCCTCCACCCGGCGTTCCGGGTCGGCTGGCAAGTCGTCGAAGCAATCCGCCGTCATCAGCGTGTCTCTCGGCGCAAGGCGCACGACCTCATGCTCGACGAGCTCACAGCAGTCGACCTCCGCGACCCCGAACGCGTCGCCCGATCACGGCCCTCCCAACTCTCCGGAGGCATGTGCCAGCGAGTCGCCCTCGCAATCGCAATGTGCAATCGCCCACAGGTACTGATCGCCGATGAACCCACGACCGCGCTGGACCACGGGACCCAGGGCCGAGTTCTGGACCTGATCCGGCGGCGTGTCGAACACGAGGGGCTCGGCGTGTTGATGATCACGCACGACCAGACCGTGGTGGAGCAGGTCGCCGACGAGGTCACCGCCATCACCAACGGGCGTTCCCTCCCCGCTACCGATGCAGCTTCGGTCACCACGACCAACACCGAGGCGGCAGTCACACCGACGAGGCTCCCAGCGGCTGCGCGACACGAACCCGACGACGACGCCACCCTGGAAATCAGCGGCGTCGGCAAAGTGTTCGGGCGGTCCGGGCGGTTCCGCTCCGACCCCGTCAGGGTGCTCGACGACGTCACGATCTCCGCCGCTGCCGGCTCGACCGTTGGCCTCATCGGTGGCTCGGGAAGCGGCAAGAGCACGCTCGCCAAGATCGTGGTGGGAGCACTCGACCCCACCGAAGGTTCGGTCCGCGTCACCGGACGGCCGATCACCGGACCGGGCCGGATCGGCCGACTCGAGCGGGCCGGACTCGTCCAGTACGTGTTCCAGGATCCGTTCGGCTCGCTCAACCCTCGCCGGTCGGTGCGCGAGCAGGTCGCGGAGCCGCTCGTCGCCGCAGGTGCCAGCCACGTCGAAGCCAGCGACAGCGCCGGTCGATTTCTCACCGACGTCGGGCTGTCCGCAGCTCAGATCGACCGGCATCCCACAACCCTTTCGGGTGGCCAGTGCCAGCGGGTTGGCATCGCCCGGGCGCTCATCCGGCGACCGAAGGTCGTCGTGCTCGACGAGCCGACCTCGGCACTCGATTGGGAGATCCGCGAAGGGCTCCTCTCCCTCCTCGACGACCTGCAGGAGGAGATCGGCGCCACCTACATCTTGATCTCGCACGAACTCCCACTCATCGAACGGATGAGCGACGTCGTGCACCGCATTCGTGACGGGCGACTCGTCGATGCACATGCCGTGCAGCTCGCACCGTCTTGACCCATCAACCAACAACCCCCACCAACCCAACAACCCCCACCAACCCAACAACCCCCACCAACAAGGAAGACCATCCATGCTCACACGTCGATCTCTGATCGCCACAATCACCGCTGCGTCGCTCGCCATCGCAGCGTGCGGCTCCGATGACGCCACCGATTCCGCACCATCCACCGACGCACCAGCGTCAACCGACGCTGCACCCGCCGACGAAGCACCCGCAGACGACGCGGCTGCCGATGAAGCACCCGCAGACGACCCCGCCGAGGACGACGCCGCTGACTCGACCGACGAAGCTGCCGACACCAGCGGCTCCGACGAACCGGCCGATGGTGACGACGGCGACATCATCCGCGTGGCGCTCACCTTCGCTCCCGACTCGGGCCTCGCCATCGAGTCCGACGACGCGTCGACGCTCGTGAAGGCCGGCGTGATCGAGGGACTCGTGCGTTCCGACGCGTCGGGTCAGCCGACGCCCGCACTCGCCGAGTCGTGGGAGCGCATCGACGACACCACCTGGGAGTTCGCACTGCGCACCGATGTCGTGTTCCACGACGGCTCCGCGTTCAACGCCGACGCCGTCGCGATCGCGATCGACCACATCAGCAACGTGAGCGCACCGCCGCGCAGCCTCGGTGGCCTGGCACTCACGACCGAGATCGTCGACGACGCCACCGTGCACATCATCACCTCCGAGCCCGACCCGATCCTGCCGCTGCGCGTGTCGAGCCGGTCGATGGGCATCCTCGCCCCGGCCGCCTACGAGACGGATCCGACCGCACCCATCGGCACCGGCCCGTTCGAGCTGACCGACTTCACGCCGCCGGACTCGCTCACCGTTGCACGCTTCGACGACTACTGGGGTGAGACCGCACAGCTCGCTGGAGCCGAGTTCCGGTTCCTCCCGGACGGTCGTGCTCGTGCATCGGCCATCCGTGCCGATGAAGTCGACATCGCCGACGGCATACCGATCGCCGAACTGCAGGGCATCGAGGACGACGACGCCGTCGACCTGATCCGCTTCGACCTCCCCCGCACCGCCACGCTCTACTCGAACACGCAGAGCGGACCGATGGCAAACGCCGACCTGCGGCGTGCGGTTGCTCTGGCCATCGACAACGACTCGATCGCCGACGACCTGCTCGAAGGTCAGTTCGCTGCGGCTCGGAGCTCGTTCGGCTCCGAGAACGCCTGGGCACCTCAGGACCTCCCTCCGGAGGACGCAGTCGAGCAGGCTCGTGCGCTCGTCGAAGCGGCCGATCCGGCCGATCGTTCGATCTCGATCTGGACCTACACGGGCCGTGACGAACTGGCCGACATGGCCACGGTGTCCCAGGCGCTGCTCGAGGCCGTCGGCTTCGAGGTCGACGTGGAAGTCGGCGAGTACACCCCGCTCGAAGAGCGCGTGTTCGCCGGTGAGCACGACCTGTTCCTCGGTTCTCGCGGCTACTACTTCGACCTCGCCGATGCCGGTGCGCTCTACACGAGCGACTTCACCTGTGAGGGCGACTACAACCTGAACCTGCACTGCGACGCCGAGTTCGATGCACTCGTCGCAGGCCTCGCCGAGGTCGACTCGACCGACGAACGTCAGGCGATCTTCGGTGAAGCGGAGCGTTACCTGCGTGAGCGCAACATCGGTATCCCGCTCGTGCACGATCGATCTCGCTATGCCGTGCGTGACGACGTCGAAGGCCTCGTTCTCGACCCGTTCGAGCTGATCCTGCTGACGCCGAGCGTCTCGCTCGGCTGACTCAGCCATGCGATCGTCGCGCATCCAGCGCCTGCTGTGTGCGCCGCTGGTGTTGCTCGCGTTCTCGTTCTTTGCCTTCCTCCTTCCGGATCTGCAGGGCATCGACGAGGCGCGGGCAACACTGCTCGCTCGTTCCGAAGGGGCCGAACCGACACCGGAGGTCCTCGCTGCGATCTCTGAAGAACTCGGCCTCGACCGGCCACTCATCGTTCGCTTCGGTGACTATCTGAGCGACGTCGTCACCGGCGACTTCGGTCAATCGAACATCTCCCGCACCGACGTGCTCCCCCAGGTGTGGCGAGCAGCAACGGTGTCAGGCGCCGTGGTCGCGCTCGCCATCGGCATCGCCGTCGTGCTCGCATCAGCGCTCGGGATCATTGCCGCGTCGAGGCGCGACCGGTGGCCCGACCGGCTGATCACCAGCGTCAGCCGCATCGTCATCGCCATACCCGTCCACGTGCTGACACCGATCCTCGTGTTCGTGTGCGCGCTCTGGCTCGACCTCGTACCAACGAGCGGATGGGGTGACCCCGAGCACTATGTCCTCCCCGTGCTCGCGTTGGCCCTCGGCCCGGCAGCGCTGTTCTCGCAAGTGGTTCGCTCCGAGATGCTCGACGCACTCGAACAGCCCTACATCCGCACCGCCATGGCGAAAGGCCTACCGTGGCGACGGGTCGTGTGGCTCCATGCCGCACGCGTCTCACTCGTCGGCGTCCTCACGCTCGGCTCGCTCTTCATCGCCGGCACACTTGGTGGCGCGGTGATCGCCGAGGTCATCCTCGGCGTCCCCGGCCTCGGACGCCTGCTCCACACCGCACTCATCACCTCCGATGTGCCGATGTTCCAAGGCGGGCTGATCATCACGATCACCGCCGGGATCCTGATCGGCCTGGCCGGCGACGCACTCTCGTCACTCCTGAGCCCAACGGAACGTCACGGATGACCGCACCCCGACCTCGACTCATCCGTCACTGGATCGTCGGCTCGATCATCGTCGTCGCAGTCGTTGCAGCGACCCGGTGGCGGCTCACCAACGACCCGAACGAGATCGACCTCAGCAACCGCTTCGCGGGGCCGTCATTCGACGTTCCGCTCGGCACCGACGAACTCGGTCGGGACATGCTGAGCCGACTCATCGCGGGCGGCCTCGTCACCATCGGCGCCGCGATCTTCGCACTCATCGTCACCGCACTGATCGGCACCGTGCTCGGCACGCTTGCTGCATGGCGAGGCGGTCGCATCGGTTCGGGCCTCCTCATCACGACGGACTCGCTCGTCGCGATCCCTGACGTCGTGTTGGCGCTGATCGCCGTGTCGGTCCTCGGCGCCAACCTCGCCAGCCTGCTCATCGCAGTGATCGCAGTCGGCTGGCTGTCATTCGCTCGCCTGTCGTTCGAAATCGTGAGCCGACTGCTCGTTACCGACTATGCGATGGCCGCACAGATGACCGGCGTCGGACCAGCATCGTTCATCGCCAAGACGCTCCTCCCCAACGCCGCCCGACCGCTCATCGCTCACGCCTTCCTCCGCTTCCCCGGCAAGTTGCTGCTGCTGTCGGGCCTGTCGTTCCTCGGCCTCGGCCCGCAACCACCGACATCAGAATGGGGATCGATGCTGGCCCGCGGCGTCGCCGAGATCGAACGCCACCCGTTCGTCCCGCTCGTGCCGGGTCTGGCGATCGTCATCACCGGTTTCGCTGCGGCCGCGCTTGGACGCCGCCTCGAGACACCCGCCATCACCGCAACGACGCCATGACGACGATCGCACTCGCTACCTGCCGGGCGTGGCCCGAGCTCGTGGCCAGCGATCAACTCCTCGCCGACGAACTCGAACGGCGCGGCTGCACGGTTCGTGCGCTTCCGTGGAACGGCGCACCGCTGAACGAGTTCACCGCCGCCGACGTGATCGTGCTGCGCGCGAACTGGGACTATCACCACGAGATCCTCAGATTCCGAAACTGGCTCGATGCGATCGAAGCATCCGACTGCGTCGTTCTCAACTCCGTCGACCTCGTGCGCTCCACGCTCGACAAGGCGGCGTACCTCGCTCGACTCAACGACGCTGGAATCCGCACCGCACGAACACTGCCGGTTCGACTCGCTACTGATCAGGGACAGCCCCGAATGGACCCCGACCCGGCGCAGATCGCTCGGTGGGCGGATGAACACGGGCTCAATCGGCTCGTACTCAAGCCGACCTACGGCGCCAGCGGTCACGACGTCGACCTGGTCGGTCGCGCCGAGTTGGAGTCAGCGTGCCGAGAGCGAGCCCGCAGGCCGGATGCTCGCCCGTTCCTCGTGCAGCAGTTCCTGCCTGGAATCGCCGCCGGTGAACTGAGTGTCGTGTTCTTCGACGGCCGCTACTCGCACGCCTATCGGCGAACGCCCGCAGCACCCGACTTCCGGGTCAATGGAGGACACGGTGGCGCCACCAGCGCCGAGGTCGATGTGGACACCCGAGCGGTCGCCTTCGCAGCCGGAGTGCTCGATTCGGTACCGGCGGCGCCGACTTACGCCCGCATCGACATCATCGGAAGCGGCCCCGACGACTTCACGTTGATGGAGCTCGAGATCAACGAGCCTGCGCTCGGGTTGCATCTGGCGCCCGGGTCAGACGTTGCGTTTGCCGACGCCGTCACGCGTCACATCGTCTGATCAAGGCGCCAGGACTGAGCTCAGCTCAGTGTTCGTCCCAGTGGTCGCCGTGCTTGGCGTGGCGATGTCCGTCGTGGAGGTAGTCGACGTGATCGCCGTGAGGGATGGCCTCGTGGCCGCAGTCCGGACCGTGCTCATGGTCGCTGTGGTCGTGATGTTCGGCGTGCGTCCCGTCGCACTCGTCCCAGTGGCCGTCGTGCTCTTTGTGGATGTGACCGTCGTGGAAGTAGTCGACGTGGTCGTCGTGAACGACCGAGGCGTGACCGCAGTCGGGGCCGTGCTGGTGCGTGTGGTCTTCGTGAATGGCGTGGGTGGTGCTCATGTGGTTGCCTCCTGGGCGTGGGTGATGGCATCGCGAACGATGTGGGTGACGTGATGGTCGGAAATCGAGTACCGGACCTCTTTGCCCTCGCGGCGTCCGACGATGAGGTTCGCCGCGCGCAGCACCCGCAGGTGCTGGGACATGAGAGGTTGCTTGACCTCGAGCAGGTCGGTGAGCTCGTGCACGCACTGCTCCCCGTGCTCGTCGAGGGCGAGAATCACACCGAGTCGCACCGGGCTGCCCAACACCTTGAGCAGCTCGGCGCCGTCCGCGATCTCGCGGGGCGTGATGATGTGCTTCTTGTCCATCTCCGACAAGCATGCATGAATTCGCATGCGTTCACAACATCTTGCCAGTTTTTATTGATCCGAGACAGTTCACCAACGCCTGAACCGTTACGTTTCAGCCATGCCTGAATTGTTGATGGAACGTCCCGAGACCGGCGGCTGCCTGGACAGCGCGACCGCCGACGGACTCGACCGAATCGGGTTCGCGCTCGCCGATCCGATTCGCCGGGAGATCCTGGTGCGACTCGGCTCGGGCTCCGAGTGCCCGAGCGACCTCGCCGATGCGATCGGCACCTCACGCTCCAACCTGTCGAACCATCTCGCGTGCCTCCGCGGATGCGGTCTCGTCGCCGCCGATCGCGCCGGTCGCCACCTTCACTATCGACTCGTGTCGGAGAGCTTCGCCTCGGCACTGCGATCGCTCGTGGAAGTCGCCGCGACCCTGCCGCCCTGCAACGGCGAGTCCAACGCGCAGCAAGGGAACGCGCGATGAGCGTCGATACGTCTCCACAAGCGACTGAGCGCGCCGACATCGTCCGCCGCGCCACGCTGCTCAACCGCCTCACGATCGGCTGGAACGCTGTTGAAGGCATCGTCGCCATCGCAGCCGGAGTCGCCGCGTCATCGGTCAGCCTCGTTGCGTTCGGACTGGACTCGGGTATCGAGGTGTCCGCCGCCCTCGTCCTGGCGTGGCGTCTCCACCAGGAGCGACGCGACGGATGCCAGCTCCCGGCCGACGACCGCGCCCGGCGCCTCGTCGCCTGGTCCTTCGTCGCCCTCGCCGCCTACGTCTCGGTCATGGCCACCATCGACCTCGTCGGCCGCCACGAACCAGAAGCGTCGACACTGGGCATCGCGATTGCGGCACTGTCGCTCATCGTGATGCCCGTTCTGGCATCGGCAAAGCGCCGGCTCGCGGTGTCGCTTGGCTCGCAGGCTGCGATTGCCGAAGCAGCGCAGACCAACGTCTGCACGATGCTGTCCGCCGCGCTCCTCGTTGGACTCTCGGCCAACGCCCTGCTCGGTTGGTGGTGGGCCGATCCGATCGCCGGGCTCACCATCGCTGGCGTGTCAGCCTGGATGGCCGTGCGCACGTTCCGCGCCGAGTCACTCGAACACACCTGCTGCGGCTGAGCCACCACACGCTTCGCGGCGCTCGCGACACGGCCGTCACGGCTCAGGATCGTCGCTGACGTCGTCCCAGAGCGGGAGTGGGTCGGCGAGCTCGACCCAACGGTCGAAGCCGAGTTCGATCTCTTCGGTGGTGAGTACACACGCATCGAGTGCGGTGGTGATCGAGTCGTGATCCATGTCGATACCGATGAACACCAACTCGGTCATCCGATCACCGAGCAGCGGGTCCCAGCGATCTTCGAGATCGGCCAGCTCCTCCGCTTCCAGTTCCCACTGGTCGCGGGGCGTCGCCGCCATCCACGACGCTGACGGTTCGAGAGTGACTGCAGCACCGGCGTGATGCCAGATCGCTTGGATGTCCGGGCGCGTTGCGAGCCAGAGGAAGCCCTTCGAACGCAACACTCCATCCCAGGCCGACTCGGTCAGCAGGTCGAAGAGCCTGCTCGGGTGGAATGGCCACCGCGACCGGTACACGAAGTTCGTGATGCCGAACTCCTCACTCTCCGGAATGTGCTCGCCGTTGAGCGCCTGCGCCCAGCCGGGGAACGCACCGGTGACGTCCGGGTCGAAGCGGCCCTTGTCGAGCAACATGTCGACCGAGACCCGGCCGTAGGGCGCGATCTCGATACGCGCATCGGGATTGAGTGCCCGGATCAGCCCAACGACCCGCTCGGTGTCGTCGCCGTCGACCAGATCGGTCTTCGTGAGCACGATCAGGTCTGCGAACTCGATCTGGTCGACGAGGAGCTCCGCGATCGTTCGCTCATCATCGGCGTCGCGTCCGATCCCGAGTTCGGCGAGCTCGTCGACCTCATCGAAGTGGCCGAGCAGCCGGTGAGCATCGACGACGGTGGTCATCGAGCCGAGGTGCGCTCGGTCGAGCAACGACAGCTCGCCTTCGGTGTCGAAGAGAAAGGTGGCCGCCACGGGTAGCGGCTCGCTGATTCCGGTCGACTCGATCACGAGATGGTCGAACCGCCCTTCGTCGGCGAGGCGCCCGACCTCGATCAGCAGGTCGTCGCGCAGTGTGCAGCAGATGCAGCCGTTCGTCATCTCGATCAAGCGTTCCTCGGTCCGGTCGAGCTGAACGTCACCGGCGACGAGCGCGGCGTCAACGTTGATCTCGCTCATGTCATTGACGATCACGGCCACTCGGCGGCCATCGCGATTGTTGAGGAGGTGGCTCAACAGCGTGGTCTTACCGGCCCCGAGAAATCCGGAGAGAACCGTCGTGGGGAGTGACTGAGCGTTGGGAGTTGTGGAGAGTGTCATGAAAGCCTGTGCATTCGTCGGCGACGCGCGCGTCGGGGTCGGTGGAGGTGATGTTGCAGTGCGGAGTGGTCGTCGCGATTCAGTCATGTCCGTTTCCACGTCGATGCCGGTGACCGACCTCGTGATGCGGCGGGCGCCTTGACGTGCACCCCAGAGGTTCCCTGCTGCGGGGCCGAGTTCGATGGTTGCGAGTCGACCGGTCACGTGAATCGGGAGCCCTCCGATTGCGAGGTCGGCGTTCGGGACCGGGAGCCCGTCGATGGTCGGGATCCGACTGCTCAGCCGATCGAGAAGTGGCAGCGCCGCAATCGTCGGAGTCGTACCGGTTGCGAGCCAACACCGATCGGCCGAAACGGTGCGCGCAGCCCCGTCGCAGTGCACGACGTTGAAGCAGCCACCGGGCGAGCCCTCGTCCGAGTCGACGTCTGTCACCTCGCAGCGTTCGAGGATCGCCACTGCACCCGCTTGCTCCAGGTCGCGCAGCTCGCGAAGAATCCACGACGGGGCTGTCCCGCAACCGCGAGCTTGGCGAGCTACCCGCAACCGGGCACGCGGACTCTCGATTGCGCGATACCGGTCGAGCTCTTTCGGGCCAAGCCATCCGGGATCGGTGTCGAAGGCGCGCTCGGTCAACTCGCCCCGACACACGATGGTGACGTGAGCGCCACGGCGAGCAGCACCGCATGCGAGATGCGCTGCAGTGAGCCCGGCGCCGACGATGAGGATGCGATTACGATCATCGGCCACACGCACGTCGACCTGCGCCGCCGCTTCGACCACCCCGCTCGGTGCGTTCATTACCCACTCCGGAACGACCGGGTGACATGGATTGGATGCGATCACCAACCGCTCCGCTCTCATCGTCGAGCCGCCGGCATCAGTGTCCAAGGTGACATCGAGTTGTTCCCGCCCAGTGTCGCCAGCACACACATCGACACCGACGACGATGCCCTTGCTCACGAGTGACTCGATCTCGTGGTGCTCGATCATGTGATCGCAGAACCGTTCGAATGATCTTGTCGTTGGGAGGCCATAAGGCAAGCCGCTTGTCGGGAGCCGATAGGTCGCGGTGTGGTCCATCAGCAGACCCGCCTGAGGAGCCGGGTGGTGGACAGCGGGCGAACGAAGGTTGGCGATGTCGAGCCGAGCGAACTGCTCACGCCAGACGGTCATCCATGCTCCCGTCGGATCGGCGACGACCAGCCGTTCGCGCAGGCGAGGGGCTGCGGTGAGGAGGTGGATTGCGGTCGCCAGGCCGTGTGGACCGGCGCCGGCGATCACGATGGGCCCCGGTGGTTCTTCGTGGACGGAGCTCACGCCACGAGCCCTGCTCTGACGTCGGCCACGACGAGTTCTCCCGACACGGCCCCGAGCGCGAGCCGATTTCCATCCCGACTCCATGCCAACGCTGTGATCTCGCTGTCGAGTCGAACCGTTGCGACTGGTTGGGCGGCGAGTAGTGGAGACCAGATGTGCGCGACGCCGTCTTCGTCGCCGGTCGACAGGAAGCCGCACTCGCTTGCTCCGAGCGCTGTGATCGTTGCATCGTGGGCAACAACTGCGGTCGGTTCGTCGGCGACGATGCCGTCGTCGCCGATATCCCAGGTGGTGAGTTCGTCATCGGCGGCGGCGACGATGCTTCGGCCGTTCGGTGACATCGAGAGCAGACGGACGGGGTCGCAGTACCCGGTGAGCTCGACTCCGTCGTGAAGGTTGCTCAGTTCGAGGACATGGATCGACCCTGCAAGATCCGTTGCGGCGAGCCGTCCCACAGAACCTCGCGCCGCGACAGCGACGACACCTGGGAGTTCGAGGCGGGTGTCCAGACAACCGAGGGCAACGTCGACCACGGCAAGTCCACCTGTTCCGCCGACCGCCCACATGCTCCCACCGATGTGAACACATGCATGGGTGACCCCGACGCCGGTCCAGATCACCTCAGGGACCACGTCGAGAGCGGGGTGGCCGATTGCAGCCAGTCGACCATCGCCTGCGATGACGGTTCGGCCGCCGTGGGTTCCGATTCGGCGAGCTCCCCAGAACGGAAGCGGCTGGTCGTGGTCGAACCCGGCGGTCACCACCCCGACAACGGGGTCGACGACTGCGAGCGCGCGCTCACCGAGCCATACCGCGTCGCGCGGGTCGGGTGTCATCGGCGCCGTGACCCGATCGATGCACCCGACGAGCGCCGACCCGTTCGCTGCGATGGCGAGCAGGCGTCCCTGGGGCGACCAGTCGAGCACGCGGATGGCATCCGGCAGCTCCGTCGCCCAGTCGATCGCTGCAGTAGTGAGGACGCGGCCGACTGCCGACGTCACGATGCCACCTCGATCGATTCGAAACCGGCGCTGAGCGCGACTCGGTCGAGGTTGTAGCCGACGACGACGACGAGGCTCTCGCGTTCAGGTCGCGTCAACCCGAATGGTCCCGATCCGATCGTTTCGGGCTGGCTTCTCACCGCCGAGCGACTGCCCCGAATACAGACTCGCGCAACTTGCGACGAGACGCGAAGTGCGCCCTGCAGTCGCAGGATCCCGCCCGGCGACTCTGCGATCACGCGGTCGAGCCACGCATTCGTTGCATCCGGGTCGAGAATGCCAACCCGCGACAGCACGACGGTCTCGATGCTTGCTGCGACGTTCCAGGACGAGGTGGGGGTCTCACTCATGGAACGGCTCGTGGCAGCGTCTCCAACGCCGAGGACATCGCTCGCAGGCGGCGCCTCGCGCCAGGCGTCGAGACCGACAAGACCCTCGATGCCGGAGGCGCTCTCACCGACGACTCGTCCGACGCGATTGACGTCATTGAGTGCATCGGTGAGAGACACCGACGCCGACGGGGTCAGGAGATGCGAACCGGTGAGCGCGATGCGGTCCGCGATAGCGAGTGCCGCCTCGACCTGCGGACTCCAGAGAGCGAAGCCCGAAGCCATCCGAGTCGATACAGAAGCGGCATCGATCTCGACGACCACGCCGTCGAGGTGAGCGAGTCGATCGACCTCACTGTCGGCCTGCAGGGTGTGGACGGCGGTCACGACATCACTCGCTGGATCTTCGTCGGTCGACGTGTCACAGCCGGTCGGCACGGCTCGGTCGACGACCACGACCACACGCCGGGCAGGCGAGCGGCGCACCACGGCATGGCGGACGGCGTCGATCAGATCGACGCGCACCTGACAGCATTCACATCCTGGCGTTCGACTGGTGACATCGGGATCCACCACGACAGCACGGCCAACGCGAAGCAGTCCCAGGAGTCTGGCGGCCGCCAGCGTGTCTCCCGACGCGATCAAGAGGTTGTCCGAGTCGGCCGCGAACCGCTGCACGAGGTCGGCGCTTGCGATCTCCGGAGCAAGCACGGTCATCGGGACTGATCGTCGCTCGCTCACGCGTGCGGGCTCGCAGTCAACGGCGGTGAGATCCAACGGTCCACGCTGAGACTCTAGTGGTAATGATTCTCATTCTATGTACAGTGAGCGAATGTCAGGAACCTGTCAGCTCCTCGGAACCACGATGTCGTTCGGAAAGTCGGTGTCGCACTCGCACCGGCGCACGAACCGAACGTGGAAGCCCAACATCCAACGCAAGCGCTACTGGCTGCCGTCCGAACGGCGCCATGTTCGCCTCACGCTCTCGGCGCGGGCGGTCAAAGCCATCGACCGGCAAGGCATCGAGTCCGCAGTGGCTCAGATTCGCCGGAACGGCCACAAGGTCTGAACGATGGCGAAACCGAGCAAAGGTCGCCGCCCCATCGTCATCCTCGAGAGCACCGAGGGCACCGGCTACCGCTACGTCACGAAGAAGAACAAGGTCAACACACGCGAGCGCATGGTGCTGAAGAAATACGACCCCATCCTTCGCCGCCACGTCGACTTCAAGGAGACCCGCTGATGAAACCTGGAATCCACCCCGACTATCGCCCGGTCGTGTTCGAGGACTCGACGGGCGGGCAGCGATGGATCTGCCGGTCCACCATTGCCACCGATCGGCTGACCACGTGGGAAGACGGCGACGAATACCCGCACGTTCTCCTGGAGGTGTCGAACCACACGCACCCCTTCTACACAGGCAACATGACCATCATCGACACCGCAGGTCGCGTCGAACGCTTCAACAAGCGATACGGACCTCGCGATCGTGGCTGACTTCTCGGGCCTCGTCACCGAACGGGTCATCGACTGCTTCGGCCAAACAACCAAGAACTGACCCTCGACTACGACGGCACGTCACCATCCGGTTCGCCAGCAGCGGCGTCACTGCACGAGTCGACCCGGCAACGCGAGTCACGCTGACACCAGATGCCGTCGCACCCGATCAGATCATAGATCTCGCCGCCGCAATTCGGCCAGGCTGAATGACTCAGCCAAGCACTGCGTCGGCGAACCGGCCAGACGACCCCGCCGCCAGGTGCCGCATCCTCCGAATCACTTGCGGTTGCTGGCTCAGCGGGGCCGAACAGCTGGTGCCGGTCGCTCCAGTCGGAACGCGCAGGCCAACCTGGTTGCAACGAACTCCCATACCCGAACCGTATTGCTCGGAACCTGACCAGATCTCTACCGTTGGGTCGGTCTCACGGGTTCATCGCTTTCCAGATCTTGTGAGGACTCAACGGCATGTTCAGGTGCCGAACCCCAAAGGGCTCGAGAGCATCGAGTACCGCATTGTGCACCGCCGCCGTCGAGCCGATCGATCCAGATTCGCCGATGCCCTTGGCCCCGATTGGGTTGAGCGGTGTCGGCGTCTCGCTGGCCACCGTCTCGAAGCTCGGCATGTCCGGAGCCGACGGGATCATGTAGTCCATGAACGTGGACGTCTTGAGATTGCCGTCCTGGTCATAGACCACCTCTTCGAACAAGGCTTGGGCGATGCCTTGGGCAATGCCACCGTGGATCTGCCCTTCGGCCAGCAAGGGGTTCAGCAGCGTTCCGGCGTCGTCGCAGGCCACGATGCGCAGCAATTCGACTTGGCCGGTTTCTGTGTCGACTTCGACCACCGCGACGTGGGAGCCGAAGGGGAAGCTCGCCGCCCCCTGGGCCAAGTCTGACGAGTGCGTCAGCGGCTCAGTATCCACGATCTCAGCCCAGCCGAGCGCGATTGCTGGCGACCCAGCAACATGGAATCCAGCATCGGTCAGGACCACGTCGTCGAGAGCGGCCTCGAGACGGTCAGCAGCCAATTGTCGGGCGAGGTCCACGACATGCTCGGCAGCGTCGGCAGCCGCCGCACCAGCGATCTGCAGCGAACGCGATCCGCCAGTGACTTCACTTGTCGGGATGACATCGGTGTCGCCAAAATGGACGGTGATGTCGGTCATCGGCACGTGGAGCCGATCAGCGACGAGCATGGCCCACGACGTTTCGTGGCCCTGGCCTGTCGGCGTCGACCCGGTGAAGACGTCGACGGTGCCATCCCGGTTGACGTCGACCCGACCGTGCTCGGTACCACCAGCGGCACCACCAGTGATCTCGACATAGGACGCGACGCCGATGCCGATTCGCTTCAAGGACTGTGCATCGATTCGGTCGTTTCGCTCTGCCACCAGAGCGTCGTAGCCGGATGCCTCGAGTACCAGATCGAGCGCCGACCCGTAGCGGCCGACGTCGTACTGCACCCCACGCCGATTCGGGAACGGGAAGGCATCATCGGCGATGAAGTTGCGCCGCCTGATCTCGACGGGGTCAAGACCGACCTCGCGAGCAAACAGGTCCATTGCGCGCTCGATCGCGTCGGTGGCTTCGGGCCGACCAGCGCCGCGATAGGCAACGATCGGCGCCGTGTTGGTGACCACCGAACGGAACGAGATCTCGAGGTTGGCCACGTCATATGGCCCAGCGCCCATCACTCCGGTAGCCATCGGCAAAATCGCTCCGATCGACGGATAGGCGCCCACTTCTTGGACCATGTCGAGTTTGTAGTGAGTGACCTTCCCATCGGCGGTGCCGCCGAGCATGACGTGTTGGTGCTGCCCGCGCCCGTGCCCCATGGCGGCGAGACTCTCCGACCGTGTTTCGACCCAACGCACCGGCTGTCCAACGATGCGCGCGAGCTCGGGGAGGAGCAGCTCTTCTGCTCCTGGCCGCCCTCGCACGCCGAAGGCGCCACCGACGTCTGCGTTGATGACCCGCACGTGGTCGGCTTCGAGGCCGTAGACCTGCATCAGCGACGATTGCACCACGTGCACACTCTGCGATGAGGCCCACTGAACAAGATGTTCGCCGTCCCAAGAGGCAGAAGCCGCTCGAGATTCGATCGGAGCGCCGGCGAGCCGCTGATTCACGATGTCGACCGTGACCACCGTGTGGCAGTCGTCGAAGTCGATCGGTTCCGCCGGCATCGCGAACGCCACATTCGATGCTGCGTCTGCGAAGAGAAGCGCGCTGTCGGGCTCTACTGCCGCTCGTGGGTCGACAATGGCGGGGTCAGGTTCGACGTCGACGAACACCAGCTCCGCAGCGTCCACGGCCTCATCGTGTGAGCGGGCGATCACGGCGGCAACGGGTTCGCCGACGAATCGAACTCGGCCCCTGGCGAGCAGGGGTCGACCCATGGCAGCGTCGATCATCGGGAACGGAGGACCAAGCGGGTCGATCGTCAGATCAGCCTCGGTGACCACGGCAATGACTCCGGAACCCTCCGCGGCCTCGCTCACATCGATCGCTGTGATCGAACCGCTTGCGTACGCAGACCGTACGAAGACGACGAAGGCTGGCGGTGAAGGCAGGACGACGTCGGCTCCGTAGGTTCCGCCGGAAGTGAGGAATCGCGGGTCTTCGACCCGGGCAACCCGATGACCCAGCACGCTCACAGTTTCGCTCATCCGCCCACCTCTCGGAGCAACTCGACCGACACAGTCTTGATCTTGGCAAATCGGTCGACCGGATCGTCCACGACGCTCCAGAGGTGCCGGGTGCGAGCGGTCGCGATCCCGTCAGCGGTGATTGCTGCCCACTCCATGTCGACCTCGACCTCGAAGTTCCGCTCGTCGATCGAAGTGACCCGGAGGTTCTCGAATTGATGACTCGTCGCTTCGAAACCAGCCGCCGGCCCGTCGAGCCAACTGCCGAGCTGCTCGAGTTCGGTGATCGGGCCGGAGGTGAAGTCGAGACGGAAACCGTCGGCCAGTACTTCGGCGAACGGTTCAGCTGAGCGATTCGGATCATCGATCAGCGCCACCCAGTAGTGGAGCAGGCTCGCACAACGATTCTCCGCGTACGCCGTGGTGAACTCAGTCGTTGCACCCTCGGCGATCGGTGACGCTGTGAGGCTGGAGACCAGCGGCAGCACCGAGTCAGCTTGGGCCGTCAGACCGACCTCGTATCGCAGTCGGGCCGCTCGAAGTGATCCATCGGTTTCGGCACCGAGATTCGAGTACTCGATCTCCACCACCATCGCCGATGCGGTTGCGTCGGTCACCTCGAACTGGTCATCGACGATGACGTGAGCGTTCTGCCAGTCTCGTGGGACGCCTGCGTTCGCCGCAACGAACAGCTCTTTGCCTCGTCCTTCACCGGCTGCCATCTTCATGTAGACGTCGTCAGCGAGTAGATCCAGAACGTTCTCGATCGGCGCTTCGGGCTCCTCGTAATACAGGTACCAGCGCAACAGCTGCGCCAGCGCGGCGTGATGTCGATGGCCATTGCGGATCGTCGTCTCGTCCATGGGCCGACCCTACGGCCGACCAGATGATCACGAAAGGGTGATTATTGGGATGCGAGGTCATTCACGAAGTAAATGGCCCGGCATGGCAAAGCGGCGCTGTCGCCTGAGGCGCCACTGACGTAGTTTCGACGAGATGAACGACGAACTCGCGGGCAAACCGGGATCTGGTCGCCTCGACGGAAGGGTAGCGATCGTCGTCGGCGCCGGCCAGGCAGCGGGCAGCGGCCCCGACGACACCACCGTCGGGAACGGCCGCGCCGTTGCGCTGCTCTTCGCACGCGAAGGCGCATCCGTTCTCGCCGTCGACCGTGACGACGTCTCGGCGCAGCAGACCGCTGACCTCATCACCGAGGAAGGCGGCATCGCCGCCGCCTTCCAAGCAGACGTGGCCGTCGAGGCTGATGTCGCACAGATCCCCGATGCCTGCGCCGAGCACTTCGGCCCGCCCACGATCCTGCACAACAACGTCGGCATCGGCACCGGCGATGGCGGCATCACGGGCATGGATCGCGCCGTCTGGGACCGGATCTTCGAGGTCAACGTCACCGGCATGTACCTCACGTGCAAGCACGTCATTCCTGCGATGCGAGCCGCAGGCGGAGGCTCGATCGTCAACATCTCGTCATCGGCAGCGGAAGCCTCGGTTCCGCTTGCGGCGTACAAGACATCGAAGGCTGCGGTCAACGCGCTCACCCATCACCTGGCTACGGCGAACTTCGGTCACAACATTCGAGTAAACGCCATCATGCCCGGACTGATGGACACCCCGATGGCGATCGGCGGTCACAGCGGCGCGCTGGACCTCGACCCAGACGAACTGCGGAGATCCCGAGATCGTCTGGTCCCGCTCGGCCGCACCCAAGGCACTGCGTGGGACACCGCGTACGCCGCCCTCTATCTCGCCTCGAACGAGGCACGATTCGTCACCGGGGTCATTCTTCCCGTCGACGGTGGACAACTGGCAAGGATTGGCTGATGACAGAAACTCCCCTGCACCGCACGACCACGGACGAACGCCGAGCGTTTCTCGGCGGGCTTCACGTTGGCATCATGAGCATCGCTGAGGCCGGTCGTCCGCCACAAGCATCTCCAGTCTGGTATCGACTCACCGACGACGACACGATCGAGATCCACATCAGCCCGTCGTCGCGCAAGGCCGCGCTGTTGGAGGCCGCTGGTGAGTTCTCACTGTGTGTGCAGAACGAAGAACCCCCCTACGGGTACGTCACCGTCAACGGACCGATCACGAGCCAACGGCCCGTCGACGCCGAAGCCGACAGTCGCCCCATGCAGCATCGCTATCTCGGCCAAGAGATGGGCGACCGGGTCATGGACTCTCAAGGCCCCTCGGATGCGATCGTCATCACCATGACACCTGAACGCTGGTACGGGCTCGACTACAAGAAAAGCTACGGCCATCTCCTCGAAGAGGAACAGCAGACATGAGCGAGCGCGTCGGCCATCCAGACCTCACCGCTGACGTCCGCCCGGACGACCCGGCGTACACGATGGCAGCGACCGGTGAAACCGTCAGCTGGGCCCAACTCCGTGATCGCAGCAGACAGGGCGGCCACCTCCTGAGATCGCTCGGACTGGAAGCGGGTGGCAGCTTCGCGATGTTGCTCGAGAACCATCTGCAGTTCCTCGAACTCTGCTGGGTCGGCCAGCGCTCGGGCGTGTACTTCACACCGATCTCTTGGCACCTGACGGCATCAGAGATCGAGCACATCGTGAACGACTCCGGTTCGACGATCTTCATCACGTCCGAACGCTTCGCCGAGGTTGCGCAGGAAGTTGCCTCCCGGCTCGAAGGTGTCACCTTCCTCTCGGTCGACGGGGCGTTCGGTCCGTTCAGCTCCTACGTCGATCAGCGTGACGCCATGCCGACCACACCCGTCGCCGACGAGAGCTTCGGCGACGACATGCTCTACACCTCGGGCACCACCGGCCGGCCCAAGGGTGTGCGACGACCGCTGACCGGTGGCCCGATCACTGCGTACCCGGCTCACTACGCCCACTACGCAGCGGCGGGGTACGACGACCGATCGGTCCACTACTCAGCCGGGCCGCTCTATCACGCCTCTCCCATCCATACGACCCTCATCGGAATGACGCTCGGCGGGTCTGTCGTGGTGAGCGACACCTTCGACGCCGAAGATGCGCTTGCCATGATCGAACGCCACGGTGTCACCCATTCGAACTGGGTGCCGACCCACTTCGTGCGGCTCCTGCGGCTCCCCGATGAGGTCAAGCAGCGCCACGATCTGTCCTCGCTCCAGTTGGCACTCCACGGCGCTGCAGCGTGCCCGGTATGGGTCAAGGAGCAGATGATCGACTGGTGGGGTCCCATCCTCACCGAGTACTACGGGGGCTCGGAAGGCTTCGGAGGCTTGATCATCACCTCCGAGGACTGGCTCGAACACCGAGGCTCGGTCGGGCGGCCCGTCACCGGCCCCATCCACATTCTCGATCCCGTCACGCTCGACGAACTTCCCGCCGGTGAGATCGGCCTCATTCACTTCGAGTTGATGGGGAAGGTGGAATACCACAACGATCCCGACAAGACCGCCAAGGCGTTGTCCCCGCAGGGCTGGGGAACGCTCGGCGACCTCGGTCATGTCGACGCGGACGGCTACCTCTACTTGGCTGACCGACGGGCGGACCTGATCATCACCGGTGGCGTCAACGTCTACCCGCGCGAAGTCGAAGATCGCCTCCTGTCGCATCCGCTGGTCGCCGATGTCGCCGTCTTCGGTATCCCCGACGACGAATGGGGTGAGACCGTGCACGCAGTGATCCAGCTGATGGATCCCGCTGATCAGCCTCCAGAACTGACCTCTGAACTCGACCAGTACTGCAAGGCAGAACTGGCCAAGGTCAAGTGCCCCCGGGGCTACGCATTCGTCGACCATCTGCCGCGTCAGGAAAACGGCAAGCTCTACAAGCGACTCCTCCGAGACGAATACGTGAAAGCAGCAACATCATGACCACAGCGAACAATCCACCCTCGTCGGTGCGAGTCCCGCCGCTCCCCCGCTCTGAGTGGACCGACGAAGTCCGCTCGGCGCTCGGACCATTGGTCGACCGCGATCCGCTCGACAATGTCTTCGGCACCTTCATCCAGCATCCCGACATGTTCCGGCGCTACTCGCCACTCGGCGTCCACATCCTTGCCAAGTGCACGATTGCGGCCAGGGAACGCGAGCTCGCGATCCTGCGCATCGGATCTCTGAATCGATGCGAGTACGAGTTTGCCCAGCATGCACCCATCGGCATCGACGCTGGGCTCACGGTCGAGGAGGTCGAACGGGTCCACCTCGGGCCGAGCGATCCCGCCTGGAGCGAGCTCGACCGGGCCATCGTCCAGGCAGCTGATGACTTGTTCGACGCGGGCAAGATCGCCGATGAGACATGGACCGCACTCTCGAACCACTTCGACCGGCGACAACTGATGGACCTCGTCATGGTGATCGGGGTCTACAACATGATTTCGTGGTCGCTGAACAGCTGGGGCACCGAACTCGACGACAAGCTGACAGGGCATCCATGGCCGCCGCCCGACCGATGAGCGAAACGCCCGATCAGTGGATCGACCCAGCGCTGCACGCCCTCGCCGCCGAGCAGCGCGAGATGAATCGCAAGGTCATCGACGCCGGCGCCGACAATCCGCCTCCCGGAGCGGTGCCGCCAGAGAAGATCCGGCGCGCCCGCCGCGAAGGCCGGGGCGGCTTCCCCGGCGTCGTGCTCGACGACAACGCACTCGACGTCACGATCGAGGCCGATCCCCCGGTCCGTGTACGCCATCACCCCAATGCCGACGCTTCCGCACTGCTCGTTCACGTCCACGGTGGTGGCTGGGTCTTCGGATCACCTGACGAGGTGGACGCTGTGGTCGCCGAGCTCGCAAGAGCTGCGTCGTGCGACGCCATCTCCGTCGACTACCGACTGGCTCCCGAGCACCCATTCCCTGCGGGCCGCAACGACGTCATGGTCGCCATCGAATGGGCGCTCGATGAAGCAGCCCGTCGCGGAACCGACCGTGTGATCGTTGCCGGTGAATCCTCTGGTGCTCACCTTGCGCTCTGCGCCGTTCTCGAACTCGGCCCGGCCGCGCTGCGCGCGCGCGGCCTCGTCGGGCTGAGCTTGGCGTTCGGGTTCTTCGACGTCGGCCTGTCCCCGAGCGCTCGGAACTGGGGCGATGAGTTCCTGGCCCTTTCGACGCCATGGCTTCAGTGGTTTGCTGATCAGCTCGTGCCTGATGTTCCGCTCGATGAGCGTGGCGACCCCGTGTACTCACCGATCAACGCACCAAACGATCTCGTCGCCGCCCTCCCGCCCACGTTCATGATCGTCGGCGATGCCGACCCGCTTCTCGATGACACGCTGACGATGGCCCAGCGCATGCGCGACGCCGGTGCCAGCGTCGAGCTCGCGGTCTATCCCGATTCGCCGCACGGCTTCATCGGCATGCCGACCGCGATGGGTCGCCATGGCTGGCAGACCATCACGAACTGGATTGCCGCCGCTGCCAGCAGCTGACCTCGGTCGGCCAGACCGTGGGCGTCGAAGCCGATGGCGGCCAACGCCTGGAGGATCCCGCCATTGCGCGGACCAGCTCGTTCAGCCTCGATCGACTCAGAACGTCAACCATGGATGTAATTTTCCGGGTCGGGTTGCTGCACCATCTCGAAGAAGTCGTGGACCTTCCACGGCATGTTCACCCCGGAGCGTCCGAAGGCGTTGACGTAGTAGCCGCCGACTCCTTCGTACTCCCAGAGGATGGTCTTGTGCTCCTCGTCCATGGCGGTGTTGTAGGAATCGAATGCCTCCTGGCTGATCTCGATCGAGGACGAGCCACTTTCGATCATCTCGACCATGAGACCGCACACGTAGCGGGAGAAGATCTCGACCCAGGAGTGGTAGCCACCACCGCGAGGTTGGCTGTTCGGGCCGTAGAAGATGAACATGTTCGGGAACTCTGGAAGTGTCATCCCGACGTAGGCGCGGGCTCCGTCACGAGCCCACAACTTCTCGAGAGACATGCCGTTGCGGCCCGTGTACGGCACAGGCCAGAGATATTCGGCCACCTTGAATCCTGCGCCGAGGACGATCATGTCGACAGAGCGCTCGACTTCGTTACCGGTCTTCGGGTCGATCGACACGATGCCGTTGGGTGTGATGCGCTCGATGCCATCGGTGACGAGGTCGACGTTGTCTTGGACCAGGGCGTCGTACCAACCGTTGTCGATGATCAGGCGGCGAGCCAGTGGTGGGTAGGAAGGCACGAGCTTGGCAAAGAGCTCGTCGTCGTCGCCGACCTTGCTGCGGATGAACTCGGTGAGCCGCGCTTCGAACTTGGCATTGCGTTCGTTGACCCGCCCGCCAGCAGCGATCCACTCGGGGTCCATCACCTGGAGGCTCTGCATCTGCATCTGCGCGACGTAGCTGGCGAAGATGAACCAGTTCCAGTAGCCGGGCATCGAGTCGAACAACCAACGCTCCTCCGCGGGCATCTGATTGCGATAGCCGACCACGGGGGTCACCCAGTTCGCGGTTCGCTGATAGACGTTGAGCTGCTTCGCTGCTTCGGCCAAGTTGGGCATCAGCTGGGCCCCAGAGGAACCAGTGCCGATGAGGGCGATGTCGAGTCCGTTGTAGTCGACGGAGTGATCCCACTCGGTCGTGTGGAACATGTGGCCCTCGAATGACTCGATCCCTTCGATGTCCGGCAGGTTCGGCTTGTTGAACAACCCGGCGCAACTGATGACGGCGTTGGTCCCGATTGCCGTGGTGCCGTCGGGCCCGTCGAGTTCGAGATCCCATCGCTTCGACGTTTCGTTCCAGGTGGCGTCGGCGACGGCGGTGTTGAAGCTGATCTTCGACGCGAGGTCGTACTCGTCGATGATCATCTGGACATACTCCGCCAGCTCGGCTTGCGTGGCGAAATAGCTCTTCCACGGGTACTGCTTGATGAACCGGAACTGGTAGATCGCCGAGGGGATGTCGACTCTGGCCTCGGGATAGTCATTGGTGAACCACGTGCCGCCGGCCGCCGGATTTCGTTCGATGATCCGGTACGGAATGCCCAGGCGGTCGAGCTGGATTCCCATGACGAGGCCGCTGAAACCGGCACCGACGATGGTGACGTGGAAGTCATCGACGTTTTCAGGCCGGCCGTTGGTCCAATCGATGTTGCGGGGAAAGTCCTCGAACGCGAGGTCTTCGTAGCTGAACGCCAGCTCGGTCTCTGTCGGCGCTTCGCCGGTGAACAGCGTGATGAGGTCGGCGGTTTCCTCACGGGTCGGGTGTGGGCGGACGCTGTGGTCACTCTCAGTACCGAGACGCTGGGAGAAGTACTCGGTGGCGATGGCCCGCAACTCGTCGTGGTGCTGGCGGTGCAGCACGTAGGCCGTGAGCGCACCTCCCTGCGCCGGCACCTGCTTCACCTCCATCGCCGCCAGACGAGGATCGTTCGTCTGGTGGTAGAGCGCGATCCGCAAGGCGTTCAGGTTGGCCGCCTCCAACGCTCGGTCGACGAAGCCTCCGTCCACGGTCGCGCTCGCTCGGTCGGTCCCCATCAACTGGCCGACCTCTCAGCAGTTACAGCGGTGCTCGGCGCAAAGGCGCCGGCGTCCTTCTCGCTCCACGGCTTCTCGATCTGGGTGTGGCCGGTGAGCATGTGCTCCTTGGTCGAGAGGTCCTCCGATTCGATTGCTCCGCTGATCACGACGTGCTCCTCTGACTGGTGGGCGTGTCTCAAGAGTGATCGATGTCCGGCCACAAATCCAATGAATGCTCAAGATGAGACGTCATTCATCGGACTGATACCTTCGGATCTTGATGGACCTGCCGAACCTCGCACGAATCGACCTCAACCTCCTGCTCGTACTCGATGCGCTCCTCATCGAACGCCACGTGACCCGAGCTGGAGAACGAGCCGGGCTCTCGCAGCCAGCAACTTCGAACGCGCTCAAACGTCTCCGGGTGCTGCTCGATGATCCCCTGCTGGTTCGCTCCGGCAATTCGATGGAACTGACCGAACGAGCTCGCCAGCTCCAGACCGATCTCAGGCCAGCACTCGAAGCGCTCCACAGCGCCCTCGACACGCCCGATCCATTCGACCCGGGGACCTGCGATGCCACCATCAGAGTTGCCACGACCGACCACGTCATGTTGCGCGTTCTGCCTGGACTCCAGCGGCAGCTCTCCGCAGAGGCGCCAGCGATTCGACTCGACTTCCAGACGCTCGGGGTCATCGACGGCCCAGAATTGCTTCGCCGCAACGACCTGGACGTGCTCATCGGCGTCTATCGCCGCCTCGATCCGACGCTCCGACGTGCTCGGTGTTTCGACGAGGACACCGTCGCCCTCATGCGCAGCGGACATCCCGTACTCCAAGACGCTCCGCTGGCCGACGACCACCTCACCGAGCAACAACTCTTCGCTCACCAGCATCTGCGCATCGCACCAACTCGCGACGACCCGGGTGCGATTGCACGAGCGATCGGCGCACGGTCAAAGGCTCGCCATGTCGCGCTGACAGTGCCCAACTACCTGCCCGCCCCGTATGTCGTGGCCGAGACCGACCTGATCGTCGTGCTGTCGCGCAGCGTCGCTGACCTCTTTGCTCGCCAGCTCGAACTCGTCGTGCGACCGATCTCGATCGACCTACCTCTGCAGGAGTTCGACGTGATCTGGCATCCCCGGCACGACGACACGCCCCATGTGCAATGGTTGATCTCCACACTGCAGAAGGTCCCCTGACCGGCACCCGTCGAAGCACAAGATGAAACGCCACCCAAACACCTCAACACCCGTCCTCGATCAGCCGGACGAACTCGGCGGGGTCGTCTGTGACTGCGGCGCCGCCAGTCTGAATACGAATTCGCCGGCGTGGGTACCAAAAGAAACCCGTTGACGAACCGAAGGACACCCATGGCCACGAGCAAGAAGACCGCCCCCAAGAAGGCCGCCAAGAAGGCCGCCAAGAAGACCGCGGTGAAAAAGACCGCCGTGAAGAAGGCCGAGACGAAGACGGACCAGAACAAGACGATCGAACGAACGGTGACAAACCGGATAACGGCCACCAATCAGCGCGCACCGTCGAACGCTACGCCGACGGACGATTCGGCCACTCACCAACTCGCCGGCGGCGATGTTGCCACGCTGACGACCCAGCAGGGCGTCGCAGTTGCTGACGATCAGAACAGTCTGACCGTCGGCGACCGGGGTCCGGTGTCGCTCGAAGACTTCCAACTGCGTGAGAAGATCTTCCACTTCGACCACGAACGCATTCCTGAGCGCGTGGTACACGCCCGCGGCTACGGGGCGCGCGGCTACTTCGAGAACTACGAGAGCCAGTCGCATCTCACCGCCGCCGGTCTGTTCGGCGAGGCCGGTAAACGCACTGAGGTATTCACCCGATTCTCGACCGTCGCCGGGTCCGCAGGATCACCCGACCTGGCACGCGACACCCGCGGCTTCGCGGTGAAGTTCTACACCGAGGAGGGCAACTGGGATCTGGTCGGCAACAACATCCCGGTGTTCTTCATCCAGGACGCCATCAAGTTCCCCGACCTCATCCACTCGGTGAAGCCCGAACCCCACAGCGGATTCCCGCAAGCGCAATCAGCACACGACAATTTCTGGGACTTCGTGTCGCTCATGCCCGAATCGATGCACCACCTGATGTGGGTCATGTCCGATCGTGGGATCCCGCGCTCGTTCCGAATGATGGAGGGTTTCGGGGTGCACACGTTCCGGTTCGTGACCGCTGACGGTGAGTCGTCGTACGTCAAGTTCCATTGGAAGCCGAAGCTCGGTGTCCAATCCGTGGTGTGGAACGAGGCGGTCAAGATCAACGGCGCAGACCCCGACTACCACCGGCGCGACCTGTACAACGCCATCGATTCCGGTGACTTGCCGGAATGGGAACTGGGTGTACAGGTCTTCGACGACGACTTCGCCGATCGTTTCGAGTTCGACATCCTCGATGCCACCAAACTCATCCCCGAGGAGCAGGTCGCCGTCACCCCGATCGGCAAGATGGTGCTGAACAAGAACGTCGACAACTTCTTCGCCGAAACCGAACAAGTTGCGTTCTGCACGCAGAACATCGTGCCCGGCGTCGACTTCACCAACGATCCGCTGCTCGCCGGGCGCAACTTCTCGTATCTCGACACCCAGCTGAAACGATTGGGGTCGCCGAACTTCACGCACATCCCCGTCAACGCCCCGCGGTGCCCAGTCGCCCATTTCCAGCAGGACGGCCACATGGCAATGCAGGCACCAGCGGGACGGGCGAACTATGAACCCAACGGGTGGGGCGAGCAGGGGGGTCCTCGTGAGAACCCTGAGACCGGTTTCCAGTCGTTTCCGGCCCGCGAGACCGGTGAGAAGCGCAAGGTGCGCCCGGAATCGTTTGCCGATCACTACAGCCAGGCGCGCCAGTTCTACCGCAGCCAGACCGAAACCGAACAGCGCCACCTCGCCGATGCGATCAGCTTCGAATTGTCCAAGGTCGACACCATCACAATCCGCACAAAGGTCGTGGCGAGTCTGCGCAACGTGCACGAGACACTTGCGCAAGATGTCGCCGACGGGCTTGGAATGTCCGACCTTCCCGAGGCTGCCGAAACGGCTTGCGAGCCCATCGATCTCGATGTCGCCGACTCGCTCAGCATGCTGAAGAATCCGCCCGCCGACTTCGCCGGCCGCCGACTCGGCGTCTTGGTCTCTGACGGCGTCGATGCCAGTCTCCTCGACGCCGTCGGAAGGGCAGCGCACGACGAGTCAATGACCGTCGACCTCGTGGCTTCGACGAGAATGGGCATCGCCGACAGCAACGAGAAAGCCCTCGAGATCGCCGAAAAGATCGACGGCGGACCGTCGGTGCTGTTCGACGCCATCGTGGTCCTCGTCACTGACGAGGGCGCATCGGAGTTGGCGGCCATGCCACCGGCGCAGGACTTCGTGTCCGACGCTCACGCTCACGGCAAGTTCGTCGGCTACACACCGTCGGCCAGGCCGCTGTTCGAAGCCATCGGCATCGATCCCGTCGCAAACCCTGCCGGGTACATTGAGCTCGACGACAGTCCGAATACCGCCGCCAAGTTGATCGAGATGTGCCGCGGCATCCGGGCGTGGGACCGCACCATCGACGGCTGACCCGCGCTGAAGTACTTCGCGCCTTGACCTCCTCGGCTGGACAGAACGCTCCGGCTACACCGGACAATTCCGCCGAGCCACCCCGAAGACGATCCGCCACCGGACCCTCACTGTCACTGCCCGGATCTCGCTGTCCGGCCGAAACTCGACCTCGTCACCACGGGCTCCGGACGCATCTCCCTCCTCAGGGCTCCACCACTCGAGTCCGACCGCCTCCCATCATTCACCGCCGTCGCCCCCACCTTGGTCCCCGGCCGTGAGCGAGACGTGCAGCTGACCGCTCGGGCAGCGATCGCAGGAGAGATGGCGCTGGCACCGTGGTGCGTGGCGAGAGTAACGTTCGGGGATGTCTGCTTCTCGGTGCTGCGCCGCTCGGTGCTGCGCCGCTCGGTGCGCGTCGAGGTGGCCGATGTGAGCGATCCGGAGGTCACAGCGAGCCTCGATTTCGAGCATCTGTTCGCCCGCCTCGACACCCCGTTGGCTGTGCTCGATCCTGGCGACGACTTCGTGGTGCTCGCAGTGAACGAAGCGTACTGCGAAGCAACGGGTCGATCGAAGACGTCGTTGGTGGGTCATCGGGTGTTCGATTTGTTCCCCGGTGGGACTTTGGGTGGTGAGGAAGCGGTTCGAGCTTCGTTCAACGAGGCGTTGAGAACGGGCCAGGCACATGTGATGGCGCTGGAGCGCTATGACATCGACGACGGCGACGGCAACGCGATGTCGACGAAGTTCTGGTCGATCACCAACACCCCGGTCCTCGACCCGGTTTCGGGGCGCCACCTGGTGGTGAACCATCCCGAAGAGGTCACGTCGTTCATCGACGCTCGCTACGCTCGAGATCGCGGCGGCGCACCGTTGCCGGCGAGCACGACACGGGCTGTCGACACCGTGTTCTCCGCCCGTGTCGAACGTCTGCACCTACTGAGCAGTCTCAGCGAAGCGCTCGTGGGCGCAGCGACGATGAACGAGGTGGCTCGGGCGCTGCTGCGCGACAGCCTCGGCATCGTGGGCGCTGTCGCTGGGTCGGTGATCGTCGAGGACGGCAATCACTTCGTGATGTTGGCGAGCGACGGGATCGCAGCGGATACGACCTCGTCATGGTCGCGGTTTGCGTTCGCGCCCAGCCAAGAACCTTTCTCGGACGCCGTCGCGGCAGGCGAGCCGGGCTTCTATTCGTCGCGAAATGAACTGTTGGCGAAGTATCCGGCGATCGAGGAGTACCTCGAAGACAATCATCACGCATGGGCGGTGCTACCACTGCGAGCCGGGGAACGAACCTATGGTGCGCTCGGGCTGATCTTCACCGAGGCGGGCCGCTTCGATGAGACCCTCCGGCTGGTTCTTCACACGGTGGCCAGCCTTGCAAGTCAGGCGATGTCGCGAGCACAACTGCTGAGCGAACAGCGCGTCGCGATCGACTCGATCGGTGAGACGCTGCTGACAATGGACCTCGATTCAGTCGACGGTCTCGACGCGTCGGGCGTCTACCTCCCCGCCAGCCAGGCTGTGAACGCTGGCGGCGATTGGTATGACGTCGTCGCACTCGACGACGCCCGGACGCTGATCGTTGTCGGCGACATCGCAAACCACGGTCCGCAAGCGGTTGGGGAGATGGCGCATGCTCGATCAGTGACACGCGCCGCTGCGCTTGGGGTGTCTCAACCCGAACAGATCACGAGCATCGCGTCGGCAGCGATCGCACGCTTCGGGTCGACGCACGCAACCGCAACGATCGCAGTCTTCGATCGGCAGACCCGACAGCTGGAATGGACCAGCGCTGGGCATCCGCCAGCAGTGCTGGTTCCAGTGGATGATCAAGCACCGCTCGAGCTGCTCGATGCGCCGCACGGACCGCCCCTGGGCGTCGGTACGACCTACTCGGCGAGCAGACGTGAGTTGATCGGCGGGGACCGCCTCGTGCTCTACACCGACGGGCTGATCGAACGGCGCAGTGTCGACTTCGACGACGCGCTCCAACGACTCATCGACAGCATCGACAGCGACCGCTCCGCGCTCTCGACCACTCGGCTCCTCGACGAATTCTTCCCAATACGACGCCACGACGACGACGTCGCCGTCATCATCGTCGAGTTCACTTGAACAGCACTGGCGCTGGCAGAGTCACCGCAACCAGCGAGGTCGTCATCGATCGCCCGGCGAGGCGCCAACTCGCCCCGACGCGCTCCGCGCTCATCGCTACGAGATTCACGTCATGTCGCTTCGTGACCATGATCGGCGAGGTCTGTGACGGTCAGATAGTCATACAGGCCCGCCGTCTCGAGCAGCACCCGCTGGTACCGGGCACCGATCACGATCTCGATCGATCGGTTGCGCTCGATGGCGGACTGGTGAAGTTGAATCAGTGCACCAAGCGCCACCGAATCGATGACTGTCGCCAGCGAGATATCGACCCTGACGCGCTCGCAGGTCTCGAGCGCATTGCGGACCGCAGTCAAGAACTCCGGAACAGAAGTTCGATCGAGATCGCCGAACACTGCGACATCGACATCGGCACCTGCCGGAGCTGCGTCACCGATCGTCAGGCGCAGCTCGAACCGCATCTCGTCCATTCGGGACGTGTCCATGCCAAAGTTTTACCCGAGCTGTCGAACCTCAAACGGTGTTGAGACGCCACACTGTGGTCACCCAACACGCACACCTCATCCGGACCGCGCCCGCAGGCGCCGTCGACGGGTTTTGTGACGGTCTTGGCGATGATCCAATCGACGAGGAGGATCGGGAGAACGATGACGAGTTCGGAAAGGGAGGTGGCGATGTCGGTTCAAGCGACTTCGATGGCTCGGGTCTTCCTTCCGCGGCAGTGCACGTTGATCGTGTCGGTCTTCTTGACGAGCGTTGTCGAAGTCGTGCGCTGACTCGTCCCGTCACGCAACGGTGGATTCGACCGCGGTGAGCAGCCGCAGGTCGCTGGCAAAGCCGTCAGGTGCTCGACCTGTTGTTCGAGCTGAGGTGTGCACGCACAGCTCGGTTGTCGACACGACTGCGCCGTGCTTCTTGAGCCGGATCCAGAGGTCGTGGTCCTCGCCGGTCACGAGGGGATTCCACCCGCCAACTGTTCGGTAGGCATCGGCGCGGAAGCCGAGGTTCGCTCCATGAACGTGAGGGTGGGTTCCGTCCGCCGATGCGGTGTAGGTGGTCTCGAATCTGTCCTGCAGACCGTGGTCGACCACGCCGGGGCCGCAAAGGTCGACCATTCCGGCTACTCCCACCACACCCGACTCGGCGAGGCGGGTGTGTGCAACGAGCCAGTCAACGTCGACAGTGGTGTCAGCGTCTGTGTTTGCAACCCAGACCCTTTCATCGACGGCTTCGAGGTTGGCGAGCGCCGCGTCGGTGCCGATACGTCGTGCCGCTCCGGCGCTACGAACATTCAGGCGGAGAACTTGATCACGGGTGTGTCGAGCAAGAGCTGTGAGCGCGATGGTTTCGGTTGCGTCAGTGCACGAATCGGCTGCGACCACGACCGACGTCGACACCGATGCTGGTAGTTCGTGTCGTGCCGCGTCGATGCTCTCGAGACAAGCGCCGATGGTGGCCGCTTCGTTGCAGGCGGGGATCACGATCACAACGTGGCCAATCGTGTGAATCGGCGGTTCGGTCGGCATTGGATTCTTCTGGTCGCAATGCTCACCGCCGGCGACGCGATGAATGGCGGGGAGATGGGGGTTGACGGCACCCTCGACGACGTTGAACAACCCCACCCGATGAGGAGCCGTCCGATCAGGCGGGGCGTGGGTGGTCGCGGTGCCGGTGCAGTCCTGAGCGTCGGCGGCGGCTGACGGTTCGGCGTTCATCTCGGTCGTTCCGTTCTCGGGGTCGTGGCCGACACGATCTGTCGGTGTCGTGTGGTACCCGTCGAACCGACCAGCGATTCATGGACCCCATTCCGTCGGGGCGGAGCATCCACCACAGGTCGGCGGTCGGTAGAAGGTCGTTGCAGGTCCGGTGCCGGTGCCGGTGCCGGTGCCGGTGCCGGTGCCGGTGCCGGAAAGGTTTGCAGCTCGGACCTCTCCACCAGAGCCCAGGGCGGGCGGTCCGCGCGCACGTTGGCGTTCAGGACAGAGATCGCGCGCGCACGAATCCGGCGTGCTGTTTCTGGACATCCGCTGATGTCCAGCCGTCGTGGCGGACCATCGCATCGAGTTGGCGCCGTGTCTCCGCAACACGTTCGAAGGTGGCGGGATCAACATCTGGGTGGTCGGGCAGCGGTGGCGGATCGACCGCAAGGGTGAAGGACCGATCACTCTGTAACACGGCTGCGAAATCGGAGATGGCGGTTCGTAGATGATCGAGGTCTGCGCGCTCACGAAGGTCCGCGGATCCCGTTGCGATCACAGTCGCATCGTGAAGCGCTGCGAGTCGAGTGCCATATGCCGAGCACGAGTCCTCACTATGGAGGTATTCCATGACCGGATAGCTGAGGTGCTTGTCCGTCAGCGCTGAGATGTCCGAAGCGAGATCGCTGGCGAGGTCGCTCAGCCGATGATGGGACTGCCACGAGCGATCGACGATTCCGGCTGGGGTCTCTCCGAGATGGGTGATGGTCCGAGCGACCGAGCGGCGTTGCGTGGCGGCTTGCAGGATGGGGACGAGAAACGTGATGGCGAGGGTGATCAGGCCAAGTCCCATGAACGAAGTGAGAACGGTGGCGATCTGCCAGCCACTGGTTCCCGGAATCCGGTCGCCGAGGCCGCTCGTGAAGAGGGTGTACCCGCCGAAGTACACACGGGACCACCCATCAGCCGGTTGTGATGTGGTCGGATCCATGACAGCGTCGTCATCGCTCAGATACACGAGCGACCAGCCGAGCCACATCAGGCACATCCAGACGAGCGGCACGCTTGCCACCGCGACCACCCCGACGTTCGCGAGAAGTCGGTGGCTGTCGCGTCGTCGGTGGAACGCCCGCCCGGTCGAGTAGATCAGCTGTGCGGCGCGGGTACCGAGAACCCCACCACTCGCAGGCTTGACCACTGTCAAGTACAAGTCGACAACGGTGAGAGCGAGAATTGTGGCGCCCGACGCCAACAGGAGCCAGTTCAACGGGACCGCTCCGCTCCGGCCGTGCCGAGCCCGAGGTGTTCGGCCCCTCGAACGTTAGCGAACATGGCGGCGTCGAACTGATCGATCGAGCCGGTGAGCACCGACCGCTCACCGGTTGGTTCGAACACAACCGCCGTCGCGTCGGCCGGGTTCGAGATACCGGCACTGCGCAGCGTGGAGTTCAGATCCTCCATGCTCAGACCTGTTCGCCGCATCTCATTCGGGAGGACGGCGCCGAGAGCGAGTACCAGCGTCGGCGGGTTGTCGATGACGTGTTCGATCTCGCTGCGGCGACGAAGCTCGGTGATGACCCGTTGGGCTCCGACGAGCGCGCAGATGGCAACGGCTCCATCGAGCACGGAAGCGCTCCGGTTGATCGTCACCGCCGCGAGAATCGAGCCTGTCGCCACGGTCGTGGCAAAGTCGTACCCCGACATCTTTGCAAACGAGCGCAGACCGTTGATTCGTACCACCGCCACCACGACCGAGTAGATGATGAGTGCCGACGCAAGCGTCTCGGCCAGCGTCTTCCAGGATGTGCCGGCAAGCCAGCTCATCGGCGAGGGACCGCTGGACGGGTCGCCCGGTGGCCGATTGCCGTGATGTCGAGTCGAATACGCATTGTGGTCTCGTTCCTTGCCGAGGTAGCCCTGCCCTCTCTCTAGCTGTTCCCGCCAGGACGCCCACTCCTGCATGACGGGCGGGCGTCCTCGTGCGATTGCACGCACCACAGCTGAGTACCCGAAACCGACGATCCGATTCGTCGGCGAAGCTCGACGAGCCTCGACCCGTCGGCGCCGACGACCTGAATCAGCTCCAGTCGGTGGCGCAACCGGCCGGGATGGGGGTCCAGAGTCTGGTGCTCATCTTCGCTGGTTCGCTAGCAACCTGCGGATCAGGGTAGCTCTGGCCACCACAGCACGCCCGTCGTCTCATTTCGATCGCGAGGTCGCATATTGGCCCGATCGAGTCGATCATGGGGCGTGAACGCAACGATCAGCGTCGAACTGCACGGACCGATCGGGGATGCTTGCGCCACACGCCTGCTTCGAATTGCTGTTCGGTGACGGTGACGACCCGGTCCAGCCAGTGAATCCGGTCGAGCCACGTCGAGATCGCCCGACCCGTTCGAGGGTAGTTCGTCGCTCCGGTGTAGTGCACGGCGACAACAACCCCGTTCGGGTCCAACCACTCGTTCAGTCCCTCGATGGCCTTGCGGGCACCATGGACGTCGAGGTAGTAGGCGATCTCGGACCACACCACCAGGTCCCCCGTGTCCGGCGGCCAGTATGTCGGAAACGATTCCTGACGGACCTCGACGTTCGTTCGGCCCGCGAGCCGCTGCCTCGCTCGTTGGACGACGTCGTCGACGAAGTCGAATGCCACCAGCGCATCGCATCGTGCGGCAAGACGTTCGGTCAGCGCCCCGTTCGCGCATCCCGGCTCCAACGCTCGCCGATACCGCTCGTCTGGTAGCAGCGCCATGGTGATGTCGCGTTTGCGCCGCTCGTACCATGCGGTGTCGAAGTCCCAAGGGTCTGGTTCGTCTCGGTACATCGAGTCGAAATACGAACGCGGCATGCCACTCGGATGCTCATCGGCCGTCATGGCGAGACCTCGCGAGCGACGGCAGCAAGAGCTTCGAGCTCGCGTTCGCCATGGTGCTGGCGGAGGTAGAGGTGCGTGTCGGCGAAACGTCGAGAAAGTTCGGGGCATTCGACGAACGGTCGAGGTCCCATCGCACGACTGAAGCGATCGAGAACATCGGAGCACAGCCGTTCGGTCGTGTGGCGGACGGCGCGCGCGCGATGCTCGGCAGCGTCCCGGTCCTTCGGAGCGGCGTCGATCTGGTCGCCGGCTCGTTCAAAGATTGCCGGGAGTGTCCATGCGGCGGCTTCCATGGCGCCGACCTGAGCCAACCGGTGGTGGTCGTCGGTCTCGGTGTCGCGTGCAACGTCGATGATGCCGAGCGTTGCTCCAGCCCAGCACGCAGCCGGACCCATGGCTCCGTGCCAGAAGCCGGGTCGAGTGAGGTACCACCGGTCGCCGCCCACGATGGCATCGCTCGTGACGTCGACCTGCACAAAGGTGGTGTCTCCAGTCATGGTTTCAGCGAGCGCCGGTGTCGACCATGCGTCGACACGATGGGCGACTCTTGGGCCCGTTCGCACATTGATGTCGACGAGCAGTTCCCCGCCGGAGGGGGTCGAGACCGTCACGAGTGCACGGTCGACGATTCCGAGGCCCGAGCAGAAGCGCTTCGACCCTGACAGGACTCGATCGGTGAGGACGGGGTCGTCTGGACTCGCCGAGGCCCACACCCCGTAGACCGTCTCGGGTCGAGGTCGAATGCCAGCTTCGTGCAGGATCGACACGGCGTCGCAGTGGGCCTCGACCAAGCGCGCGACGCCGACAGGGACGCGGCGCGCGACATCGATCAGTGATCGATGTCGTGCCGCCGTGCGACCGGATCCGGGATCCGGAAGCGTATTTTGAAGTTGCTGTAGTAGCAGCCGCCTCGTCTCCGCGGCCGTGGTCACGATCGCCCTCGAGCGTGGAAGGTGCCGTCGATGAAGTACTCCCTTGCCCACGTCGCTGGCTCGATCGTGCGGTCGTCGAGCACCGGAACGGCGCCCTCGTACGGCAGAAGTTGACTGCGGTGGCACTCGAGCGCCTGCTGCTTGGCCAGCACCGACGGGCTTGCAAGTGAGACGCTCAGCAGAGCTGCGCCGGTGGGAAGTTGCTCGGGTCGGGCGTGGTGCCACGTCCAGAACAGCGAGAACCACAGCAGACAACCGATCTCGTTCGCGACGGTCAGAGCCGCTCGGCCGACCGCCTCGTGATCCGGATGGAAATCTTGGTACCACGAAGACACGAGGAGATCGTCGGGTCGAACGAGCCGACGGAGCCTGTCAGCCAACACGATCTCGTTGTCCGCGACCTTGCCGTCAGCGATGCCGATCCGCACGATCGATCTCGCATCGACGCCGAGATGCGTTGCTGCAAGGACCTGCTCGCTGCGCCGTTTCTCGGCCAACGCTCGATCACCGCACGGGTCGTACGCCGCATCACCATCGGTCACCGCCACGATCACGATCTCGTGGCCGGCGTCGCACTGGTGGTGGATCAAGCCGCCGGACGACAAGGTCTCGTCGTCCGGATGGGGAGCGATGACGACGGTTCGCCTCGCAGGTGGTTCGGTCGGCGTCGCCCTCGCCAGGACGTCGGACCAACGCGACCACACTGAACCTCTGCACAGATCCCGAGGTGCCACCACGTTGCCTTCCTACCCACCCCCGTCGGTGCTCATTCACTGCGACCGGTGTCGGACGCCGCAGGAAAGCGACGGCCGCCTGGACGACGAACAGGCAGATCGCCACTGGCGCACCGTTCGCGACCGACATCGACGTGACCATCGCGTCGAACTCGACGACATCGCAGACCCATCTCCATCCACTTCGATGTATTTCTGAGACATCGTCGTGCCTCTCTTGACTGAAGCGCCGTCGTTACGGATGGCAGCACCAGGAGGAGCACGACATGACAATGACAGCGAACGACTTCGCAGGCACCGCCCCGATCAGACGAGCAACTTCTTCGTGGAGCGTTTCGCCGAACTCCGGATTCAAGATCAGCGGAGCGAACGGACGCGTGCCGCTCGAGCAGGTCGATCATTCCCAGTTTCTCGTCGGGGCCGCGTTCGAATTCGACCACAGCGCAACGCTCGATGACCTGGTCCGCCGCATGGTCGCCGACGGCACAAGCGAATCCGACGCTCGAGCAGCGGTCGACGATGCGCGCACGTACAAGCCTTCAGCGAGCGAACCGACCGATCTGGCCTCGATCCCTTCGTTCATGCGTTGGTTCGAGAACAGCTACGGCCGCCACACCCTCGCGGCGATCATTCACGACCGGCTCATTCGCGATGTACCGAACAGCGGCGCACTCGGCAGCGACGCACTGGCTGATCGATTCTTTCGCCTGATGATGCGCGAGGCCGGCATGCCATGGCTCAAGCGTTGGATCATGTGGGCAGCAGTGGCACTGCGATCTCGGTGGGCCGCTGGCGGGTGGCGGCGAGTCGCGATCGCGGCATGGATCTTGCTCGCCCTCACCGGCATCACCGCGTCCATCACCGCTGTTGCCTCGGCCTGGTTCGGATCGTTTGCCCCCGCGTCACCGTCTCAACTCATGGCGTTCGCTGTCATCCTTCCCGTTGCTTCGGCACCGCTCTGGGGACGCCAGTTCGCCGCCAGCATGATCGCCGCCTCGGCAGCGCTCTGGATCCTGCCCGCCGCGCTGTTCGGTCTCGTCGGCTTTGGGATCTACTCCGGTCTCGAGTCCCTCGCGCTGCGCTTCGGGGCCACGTGAGCCCAGCGGTGAGTTCAATCGCATCGGGCATCGGCGGTCGACCACACTGGGGACCACTCGATCCAGTTGACGATTGGTCCAGTTGACGATTGAAGCCAGCAGAGAGGAACGGATGTCATGCAGTTCACCTCCCTGCACCGCAGACGCTCGATCAGCTGAAAATCGGGATCAGGAAACGACCGAGGCCGGTCGCCCTGCGAGAACTGCGAGCGCATTGTCGACGGCGTGTTCGAAGAGTCGTCGACGGCCGACCGCAGTCGACGACGCAATGTGCGGCGTGACGATCACATCCGGCCGGCCGAGCAGCGGGTCGCCGACTGGAAGCGGCTCGGGTTCCGTCACATCGAGGCCTGCGCCGGCCACCTGTCCGCTGTCGAGCCCGGCGAGCAGTGCCTGCTGATCGATCAGCGGACCGCGTGCACAGTTGATGATGTAGACGCCCTTGCGCATCTGCGCGATCGCGTGCGCATCGATGAGGTGTCGAGTCGCCGGGGTCGACGGCGCGTGCAACGAGATCACGTGAGCCGAACCGAAGAGCTCGTCCAGACCGACCAATCCGACGCCGTCCACCGGGCTCGATGAGAACATCGGGTCGTGGGCGATGACCGTCATGCCCAACGCCTGCGCCACCGCTGCGACGCGCACGCCGATCCGCCCGAGGCCAACCAACCCGAGCGTCGCTCCATCGAGTTCGAGCGAGGTGGCGACCTTTGGTCCGCCTTGACCGACCGCGGCGCTCGCCGCGTGGACCGGCAACTCTTTACTGACGGCGAGCAGGAGCATCATCGTGTGCTCCGCAGTCGAGACGGTCGGCGAGTCGGGTCCGTTGCACACCACGACACCCGCAGCCCGCGCCGCGTCGAGGTCGATGTTGTCGTAGCCGATCCCCATCCGTGAGATCACGCGCAGGTCAGGGAACTGTGCGAATCGTTCGGCGTCCCAGCGATGACCGATCCCGATCACCGCTGCGGCGACACCCGCCAACTCTGCGTCCGTCGACCCGACCAAGGACGCCGTCCCGTCGACGTACGCCCGATCCGCATCAAGAATCGGCCGATCGAGGTGCAGCACCGGAAGGTCGTCATCGAGCATGCTGCGATCCTTCCGCACCCGAGCCACCGTCAGCGAACCAGCCGGTACGTCAGCAGGGCCCGGACCGACAAGGGTTCGGTCGATCGGCGAGACTGCACCGGTGGCGTTCATCGACGATCAGTTCCAGCACGATCTGAGCGACGACCACGACGACGTCGATCCAGATCGTCTCTCGGTCTGCGGCTACTGGCGGTGTGGCGAGCTCTTCGAGCGACGAACCGCCAACCAGCGGTACTGCCGAAAGGCCTGTCGGAGCCGACAGAACAAGTGGCTCCGTGCAGTCGAGCGACGGAACACGATGTCACGCAAGTGAAACAGGTCCGGTGGCCGGATCGTCACTTGCTCCAACGCCACCGCCTCACTATTGTTCAGCCATGGCTGAACTGTTGTTGGAGCGCAATCGCCGGCAGGACCTCGGCAGCGATCCGGACGGTCTCGACCGGATCGGGCGAGCATTGGCTGATCCGATCCGCCGTTCGATTCTGATCAGCCTGCTGGGCGGCACGCAGCAACCGAGCGATCTGGCCGACGAGATCGGCACGTCCCGTTCGAACCTGTCAAACCATCTCTCATGCTTGCGTGGCTGCGGCCTGATCACCGCTGCGCGGTCGGGTCGACACCTGCACTACGAGCTCGTGTCGACACGCTTCGCCGACGCTCTGCAGATGTTGCTCGACATCGCCACAACACTTCCCCCGTGCGACCTGCCCGACGCCGAAGGGAGCGCGCGGTGACGCTCGACGTCGAACAGGAATCGGCGGGCCGTCACGCGGTCGTCCGCCGGGCTATTGCGCTCAATCGTTTGACGATCGGTTGGAACGCCGTCGAGGGCTTCACTGCGATCGCAGCAGGAGTTGCTGCATCATCGGCCAGCCTGATCGGATTCGGTCTCGACTCGGGAATCGAAGTCTCTGCAGCGCTCGTTCTGGCGTGGCGTTTGCACCAAGAACGCCGCGACGGTTGTCAGCTCCCCGCCGATGATCGCGCCCGCCGGCTCATCGCCATGTCGTTCGCCGCACTCGCGGCGTTCGTGTCGATCTCTGCGTGCCGGGATCTCATTGGCCAGCATGAGCCCGAGGCGTCGACCATCGGCATCGTCATCGCGGCACTCTCGCTCCTCGTGATGCCGCTGCTCGCCGCGGCAAAGAAGCGGCTCGCGATCTCGCTCGGCTCACAAGCCGCTGTTGCCGAAGCCGCCCAAACGAACGTGTGCACCATGCTGTCCGCTGCGCTCCTCGTCGGCTTGTCGGCAAACGCGATCCTCGGCTGGTGGTGGGCCGACCCAGTGGCTGGGCTGGCCATCGCGGCCGTTGCGGCGTGGATGGCATGGCGCACCTTCACTGCTGACTCCCTCGAACACACCTGTTGCGGTTGAGGGACCACCGTCATTGACCAGCACTTGCAAGCGCAGTCAACGGCGTCAGTTCAGTCGACGAGCTCAGGCACAGAAAAGTGCTCATCACCGTCGATGACCGACTGGCGCGGTCGGTATGACCGCACGTTGTGACTCCAGTCATCCCTGATGTGCGAGCGGAACTGCGATCTCGGTGCGCTGATCGTCGAGCGCACCGAGATACGTCTCGCGCGACGGACCCGCCGGGACGAGCCCGTTCTCGTGGATCCAGGCCGCCAGTCGGGCATGACCGAGCGGGAGGCTCGCAAGCGGCCCGCAGTACACGATTCGGGCTGTTCGCGCCGCGCCGATGTCGAGGTACTCATAACCGTCGATCGACGCGCTGCGATGCCCCGTTCGGACCCCGATGTCGAGCCACAGTTCGTCTCGGGCGTTTCGATGAATCACGCAGATGCCATCGCCATCGTGGTCGATCGACGCCGCGGCGAGCGCCCCGAACAGTGCTTCGAAGGCCGCGCCGACGAGTGCGATGTCGTCCGACGTCGGAACACGTGCATGGGTTCCAAACATCGAGAACGCATCGACGTACTCGATCGTCGGTTCGGTCGGCTGTAACGGTGCGCCCAGCGAATTCAAGACGGCAACCGAATCGCGGCGCTGCCGCTCGATCTGCATCAACCGTCGTTGTTCCTCCTCGATCACCGAACCGATGTCGACGGTGCCGGCGAGGAGCCCAGCGGTGGTCGTCGTGTCGATGCCGAGACCGCGCAGCACCGCAATCGTGCCGGCCACCTCGATCTGATCGGGCGCGTAGTACCGGTAGCCGCTACTCGGGTCGACTCGCGCTGGACGGAGCAGACCAATGTCGTCGTAGTGCCGCAGCGCACGAATCGTCAGCCGGGTCATCGATGCGACCTGACCGATCGACAGTTCCACTCCGCGCTCGTCCGTGCTCACCGAAGACACTGTGGTCGCTTCCGTCTCACGACAGCGAGACGGCCTGGCACGTTCACCCTTCCTCGGGCACGAACAATGTCTCGACGACGTCGACGAGGAGCCCGTCGGGATCGACGGCCATGAAGTGCCGCTGACCGAATTCCTCGTCACGGAGCTCCTGTGCAATCGGAACCCCGAGCTCGATCGCCCGATCGTGGACGGCGGTCGCATTGCTCACCCCGAACGAGATCAGCACGCCTGCCGGTCGCATCTGATGGCCCACGGGGACCGAGTCGTGACCAGCGGCAACCAGGGCCAGTTGCGCGCCGGGTGCGTCCGGCGCAGCGAGCGCCACGTACCAATCTGCCTCCCAGGCAACCTGGAGGCCGAGGAGATCGACGTAGAAGTCGCGACTGGCCGCGATGTCGGCGGCGTGGATGTCTGGGTAGATGCTGATGATGCTCATGTCCACCATCGTGAGACCTTCCGCGACGAGAGGGTCAAGTACTCGAACCCGGTCACCGTACGATTGCAGGCATGACGACACCTCGACAGCTTCTCGCTGCCTCCCTCGCCGCGTCGCTCGTTCTCGCTGCGTGCGGCGGGGGCGATGCCGCCACCCCTTCCGAGGCAACTGATGCTCCGGCCGAGGCGTCAGCCGATCAGGCGACCGAGACGGCGGCGGACCCGGCAGCAATCCGTGTGGTCGCTCCCGAAGTTGCCGCAGCGACGATCGCTGACCCGCCGGACGACCTCGTCATCCTCGACGTGCGCACGCAAGAGGAGTTCGACGAGGCGCACATCGAGGGTGCCGTGATGCTCGACTTCTACCGCGACGACTTCGCCGAGGCGCTCGCCGAGTTCGATCCTGATGTTCCCTACGTTCTCTACTGCCGGTCGGGCAACCGCAGCGGCTCGACCCGCGCCATCATGGCCGACATCGGCTTCCAGTCGGTCGAGGACGTCGACGGCGGCATCGTGGACTGGCTGGATGCCGGCCTCCCCGTCGTCACCGGGTGAACGAACGAACCGTCGGCTGGTGGCTGTTCGTCGCTGCGCGGGCAGTGCTGATGTCGATCGCGTGCTTGCTCTCGGCGCGCTCGGTGGCGGCGAGAGTACGATTGTCCGCATCAACCGTCCTCACCGTTGATCGAGCCGCAGCAGCGACCACGCTCCGGCCATGGCCGCCGTCGACCCGAATGGAACCCGGTGACGAACCAGCACGACCCCCAGCACAACGAACGTCATGGTCATGGTCATGCCGAACCCACGCCGTTCCTCCGAACGGTCCTGTCGGGTCGTCGAGTGCTGCAACGAGCGCGCCGCCGGATCGACGTCGCCGACGGCACGGCTGAGCAGTTGCCCGTCGACGATCGCAGCGTCGACGGGGTGTGGGCTGTCAACACGATGCACCACTGGACCGACCCGGCACAGGGCGTTGCAGAGATTGCACGAGCACTGCGGCCGTCGGGACGGGTGGTGCTCGTTGACGAGGACTTCCAGGACACGGCACATCCCGACCACGAACGTTTCGAATCGAACCACGACGACGGTGCGCACCACGGATTCACCATGGTCGATGCTGCCCAGATCGGCGAACTGCTGGCCAACGCAGGGCTCGTCGACATCAACGCGGCGAAACGACCGCTGGTCGGCCGGCCGAGCATCGTCGTCACTGCTCCGGCCGCGTCGTCTGAGCCGTGACGCCTGCTCGCTCCGGCAGAGAGCACGTGCGTCCCCAGCGACCCGCATTGCCCCGCATGTTGCTGCGTGGCCTGTTCCGTCGATGCGCATGGTGCGGCGGTCGGGGCGCCTTCTTCACCGGCTGGACGAAGAAGGCCGAGCACTGCTCGACTTGCGGCCTGAACTGGCGGCGCGGCGATGTCGGCTACGAACTCGGCGCAGCAGCCACCGCGGCGATCATCTGCATGGGCCCACTCGTCCTGGTTCTGGGAGGTGTGATCGCGGTGACGTGGCCCGACGTCGACGTCGTTCCCCTCCTCGTGATCCTCGGTGCCGGCAGCTTCCTGCTGCCCATCCTGCTCTATCCCAGTTCGTACACCACCTGGCAAGCGGTCGACATCTTGATGCGCCCCGTCGAGCCACAGCACTTCGACGCTGTCGAGACCACCTGACCGCGCTCGCTCAGTCGATCAGCCGCAAGCGTCATGGCGGACCGCGTCACCCTTGGCGTCCAGCACTGACATGCCGAGCAGTCCATACAGGACAATGAGGGATGATCGATGGCGTCGGCCTGCTCGGCGGCACCGTTGGAGGTCATAACTATGGGCAACCACGACCTACGCCAGCACGTCGCTGCTCTTCCGCGCGCAACAGCCGGCCGACCTCATCGGTCGACCGGCTGTCGATGCGCGTCATCGGTTGTCGCTGGAACGAGGGTTCGCAGCGTCAACCTGAAGTGAACGGACGTCAGTCGACCTTGAAGGCGACTTCGACCGCCACCTGCCAGCGGTCGACTCCGCCGTCATCGTTGATGTTGGCCCGGATGTCGTTCACGGTCATCCAGGTCTGGCCGTGCACCTTCGACGCTGACGTACCCAGCGCCTCGAGGACGGCCGCCTCGATCCCGTCGGGGGACTCGCCGACCAGCTTTTCCATCTTGAACGTCGTGTTTGACATGATTTCTCCTCTTCGTTCACGCCGAGTCGGTCTCGGCTGCTGACTCGTGAGTACCCGTCCTCGTCGAAATCAAACCAATGACGCCGTGCAGTTCGACTCCTCCCGCGCGTGAACCCAACGATCCGCACGATCCCGGTGTTCGCCACGATGGCTCCGCTCTGGCTCCAATTCACCGACGAGAACGACGTTGACGTGGTGTCTGCAGGGGCGACGGCGAGGAAGTCCGACGCATCGGTTCGGTCGACGGTGATGTTGCATGCCACCGCCGACGCACCCGGCGAGACGATCTCAGCAATGGCGGCACCTCCGACGGGCCCTCTCCTTCGCTGACCGCTGCCGGGCAATCGAGTCGTCCACGTACTGGACGCGCGCAGGCTGGACGCGCGCAGGCCCAGGCAGCGGGTGAGTCACTGGTGAGTCGTAGGCGTCGGTGACGACCGTGCCAAGGTGGATGACCATGGCATGGGACTTTTCCACCGAACCGGAATTTCAGACGAAGCTGGACTGGATCCAACAGTTCTGCGACGACAAGGTCGAGCCGTTGCATCGCGTCTTCCCCCATGCGGTGCGCTGGCCGAACGACGCCGTCAAGGGGTACGTCCGTGAGCTCCAGCAGGAGGTGAAGGACCAAGGCCTGTGGGCGCTGTTCCTCGACGAGGAACTCGGCGGGCCCGGGTTCGGTCAACTCAAGCTCGCCTTGGTCAACGAGATCCTCGGCAAGTATCCGGCCGCTCCCCAACTGTTCGGTGCAGCGGCGCCCGACACCGGCAACATGGAAATGCTTGCCGCCTACGGCACCGACGAGCAGAAAGCGCGGTGGTTGACTCCGCTGATCAACCAGGAGATGTTCTCCGCGTACTCGATGACCGAACCACAGGGTGGTTCCGATCCCAATCTGTTCACGACAACCGCCGTCAAGGATGGCGACGAGTGGGTGATCAACGGCGAGAAATGGTTTACGAGTGCAGGACGCGTTGCCGACATCTTGTTTGTCATGTGCACCAACGGGATGTACGTCATCCCGCGCGAGACGCCGGGTGTCGAGATCATGCCCGAGCCACGCAACCACAACCACATCAAGTACGTCGACGTGCGCATTCCCGCCGATCACCTCCTCGGGCCGCAGGACGGCGCCAAGGTCCTCGCTCAACGCCGCCTCGGTGGCGGCCGGATCCACCATGCGATGCGGACCATCGCCCAGTGCACATTGGCGTTCGACATGATGTGTGAGCGAGCGCTGTCGCGCGAATCGCACGGCTCGATCATCGCCGATCACCAGATGGTGCAGGAGAAGATCGCCGATTCGTATGCGAAGCTGCGGATGTTGCGTCTCTTCGTCTTGGAAACGGCGTGGAAGATCGACCAGACCTCCACCCAGGAAGCCCGGACCGACATCGCTGCGGTGAAGTTCACGATGGCGCGTGTGCTTCGCGAGATCTCCTTCGACGCCCTCCACATCCACGGCTCGCTCGGCACGACCGACCTCACGCCGCTGCAGGACATGTATGCCGGGGCACCGACGATGGGGCTGGCTGACGGAGCCGACGAGGTGCACAAGGCGACCGTCGCTCGCCGTCTCCTCAAGGAGTACCGACCGCACGAAGGCAACTTCCCGCGCGAGTTCATCCCGTACAAGGTCGAAGCCGCTTGGGACAAGATGCAGCCGGTACTCGACGCGAATCCCGACCTCAAGTCGGCCGCAGAGTACTACAGGGAGCGCCAGTCACGACGCGGCTGAGTGAGCGTCGTCCCTATTCATCAGCGAGTGACGGAATACCGCGCGGTCATCGCCTGTTGGATCGTCCATGACGCAAGGACACACGATCAGCACGCATGCCGAAGACGTTCACGTCGAGGTCCACCTCGACGGCGAGCTGGTGGCGAGCGCTCAGCGCCCCGTCCTGCTCGAAGAGACCGGCCTCACCACGGCGTACTACCTCCCGAAGTCCGCCTTGGTCGCTGACGCTCAGCCGATCGAACTCAGCACCCACTGTCCGTTCAAAGGCGACGCGTCGTACTGGACCATCGCGGCGGGCGGCCGCACGCATGACGCGATTGCGTGGAGCTACGAGCAACCCAAAGCCGGCGCCGAGGAGATCGAAGGCCACGTGGCGTTCTTCTCCAACCGAGCACAGATCACGGTCGACGGCACCCCCGTCTGACCTCAATCTGATCTCGTCAGCGCAGCCGCGCGCCGGGCGTCCCGTCCCTGCTGGAAGGCGATCGGGGGCTGCCCAGACGATGATCCGTTCGAGCGGCCCCCGGCGCCGGTGCGTTCAGCGGTGACTCGTGGTCACGTGATCGTGAACGCCACCTCGGTGTCACTGACGATTGCGCCCTGCCCGCTGCCTCCGGCGTAGACCGTGACCTTCAGCGAGTAGGGGCCCGGTACCACGCCGCGGCCGTCGAGTTCACCGGAGGCGTCACCGAACAGAGTGTACGGCGCCACGTCCTCGACTCGACCGGCGTCGATCGGCCCGGACAGCTCGAAGGCAACGCTGCCGCCATCGAGAACCGCCCCGTCGAACACGGCCGAGAACTGTCCCGACCCGACGGCGGACACGTCGACGACCGTCGATCCGTCGGCTGACAACCGAGCAACGCGGTCATCGCTGACCGCATCGACGACCACCACACCGGTCGCTGCCGCTGGGGTCGGGGGCGCCGTCACCGGGGACGCCGTCGGTGGCGTGGTCACCGGGGGCGTCGTCGGCGGTGTGGTCACGGGGGGCAGAGTCGGCGCAACCGGATCGGGGTCAACCGGGTCAACCGGGGCTTCGCCACCGACGGTCACGTCGAGTGCGAGGTCGTTGGTCCCTCGTGCCGGGCGCCAGGTTCCTGAGTTCGCTAACTGGACCGAGTAGCGAGGATCGTCGGCAATGCGCGGTGACCCGTCCGGCAGCTCGAGGTGAATGCTGTAGGAACCAGCGGGGAGGTTGCCCGGCGCGTCGACCGGCAGGTCCAGTGTGCTCGTCTCACCTGGCAGCGGCATGGCGGTTCGGGCGTCGGCGGTGTGCTCGATGCTCGTCGCCGCTCCGGTCTCCGACGTCGACGCTGAGCTACTCCGACTGACGGCGTGGGAAGGACTCAGACCGACCGAGATCGCCACTGCTCTCGACGCCGACCCGGGCGCAGTGCGCCAGCGACTTCGACGCGCCCGAACGCGACTCCGAGGAGCGATGGAAGCGGCGGACCCCATCGCGGTCACCGCGGAGGCCAACCGGGACGAAGCGGTCCCAGCCGCCTGTGCGATCGCGACCGTTGCATCGGACATCGACTGTTCGAGAGGCGGTGGTCGAGCGTGATCGACGACGAACTCGAAAGGTTGCGTCGGGCGAACCCGGTGCAGCATCGAACCGGCGAGCGACTGTCGCGCCTGTCGGCACCGCACACGGCCGCGTTCCGCGCAGCAATCGAGGCGCCGTCTCACCGACGCGGGCTCACCCGAGCAGCAACGAGCCACGGGCCGCGACACGAGTCCCGGCTGGCCCTGGTCGCGGCGGCCGTTGCCCTGGTCGCGTTGCCCGCGACGCTGCTGACGCGTAGCGACACCGCGGAGATCATCGTCAAAACACCGACAACGAACGCGTCCCTGCTCGACGGCAATGAGACCCTTCCGACGACTCTTCCCGCCATCCCGACCACCGATCCCGCGACCGTCCGGACCACCGTCCCGATCACGAGGGAAGGCGGACTCCAGCCAATTGCGACCACCGTGCAGAAACCCCAAGACGACCTCACTCCCACCGTTGACGATGCCCCACCACCGCCACCGACGACGACGTCCGACGCCACCACGACGACCCAGGCGGTCTCGGCCACGACCGTTGCGACGACGCAGGCGCCCGGCTCGGCATCACTCCCTGCGACGCCGCCGACGCCGTCTCCGCCATCTGAGTCAGCATCTGAGCTGGCGACCGATGTTGCTGACACGACGCCACCGACGAAGGCCGAACGGCCCCCGCCGCCTCCTCTCCTGCCAACACTTCGCCTGCCAACACTTCCCCTGCCAACACGCAACCAGATCCGCCATCGACCACGACGACGACCGCTGCTCCCGAACCATCGGCGCAACGCTCAATTCCGGCAACCAGCGGTCCATTCGATCCGACGACCGATCTCCTGATGGTGACCTACGACTTCGCTCGTCTCGATGATGCGCACGCCACAGTCGCCACTCACGAGCACGTCACGACCTGCGACGTCGCCCCCATCGTCGTCGCCGGCACCGCCGCTCCGGGGTCAGCGTGGTTCACGCACGAGTACGACGAGGCAATGAGCGCAGCCTGGGGAACCGGCTGGCTCGATGCCGGCGACAACCGTTCCAGCGCTGTGACCGAAGCGACGAACCAGTGGCTGGCCACCATCGATGCAGGCGGTGATGTGTGGATTGCCGAGGGCGGCGTGTCGGACTTCACCGCTGCGGTGCTCGTCGAGGTCCGCGCACAACGTCCAACACTGGACAGCTCGGCCGTCGTCCACGTGATTCGTCACAGCTCCAGGAACTGGGACGCAACCCAACCTGCCGACCGACAGCTCATCGAGGCCCACACGGACATTGTCGACATCGACGACGGCAACCTGCTCAATGACACCGCCGACTTGCAGGGGCCGAGCAACATCTTCGAACAGCTCGCCCTTGCCGGCCCGTCCGCCGATGCATGGACGACCGCGTTCGAACTGATGCCGGCGTCCGAACTCGACTTCTCCGACACCGTGACCGTGCTCCATGCACTCGGAGTCGGGATCGACGTCATCGCCGATGCCGACGATTTCGCCGCAGTCACCATGACCTGACACGGAGACCTGACGCGGTCTACCTGGACGGCGAGCGGGTCTCGAGCGCGCAACGCCCGGTACTCCTCGAAGAGTCCGGCCTCCCCACGGCCTACTACCTCCCGATCGCCGACCTCGTCGCCACAGTCCGGCCGATCGAGCTGATCACCCACTGCCCGTTCAAAGGCGATGCGTCATATTGGAGCATCGAGGCGGGCGCACCCAAGACACCATTGCGTGGAGTGACGAGCAGCCCAAAGAAGGTGCCGGGCAAAATCCCCGGGCATCCCGCCTTCTTCGCCGACCGGGCACAGATCCTGGTCGACGGATCGTCCGTCTGACCCCCGTCGACGAACCACACCGGGTGGGACGCTCGAGCCCACTGCTGCTCGCATACTGACTGAGAGTCTCGCCGACACGCTTCTGGCATCCGCCGATCGGGTGACGGTGCTGGTCACGTGACGATGGTGCCGACGTAGTTCTGCGTTGCGTCGCCTGCACGTATGGTCAACGTGACCGTTCCGGCAGCCAGGTCGACGGTTCCGGTGGTCTGCCCGGTCCCGAAATCCCCGAACTGCGAGAATCCAGGTATGCGGCTCTGCGCCGTCGCCGTCACGTCACCGACCACGTCACCTGAGACGGCGTCGAAGGAGCCGTCGATGTCGAGCGTCCACTCGCCGATCAGCAATCCCTGCCCGAACGCTTCGACCTCGAGTCGTCCCGTCAGCACTCCGCCCCCAGTGTTGAACGCGACCTCCAGATCGTTGCCGACGAGTTGGCCGCCCGCCGCCGGCATGCCCGCTTCGAGGGTATCGAAGATCGGTAGTGTCCCGTTAGCGACGACGTCGGCGCCGAATCGGATTTCGCCGCGTACCGCAGTGAACTCGTCTTCGGTCTCGAAGGCGCGAACCTCGATCAGGGTCGGAGGACGATCCGATGCCAGATCGCTCAGCGACAGCGCAGGAACGGTGATGGCATTCTCGTTGACATCGACGCGCCATGTCGCGTAGCCATCACCCTGCTCGATGATGGTGCCGTCACGGACGAGTTCGATGTCGGACTTCCAAACTGAGCCATCACCGCGAACCTCGAAGCCGACACCCTGCTCGGTGCCGGTGCGAACACCTTCCAGCACGAACGCCAGCTTCTGGCCATCTCTCGGGAACTGCTCGTCGTCTGAGTCGTTCGGCGTGCCGGTGATTTTTGCGAGCTGACCCTGCAGTGGGTCGCCATCGAACGTGGCATCGACCACGTCGCGGGCGCGCAGGTTACGGCCACTGAACGCTGCGCTGGTGAACATGTTCACGCTGCCGGCGGAGGCCCACCAGGTCAGCTTGTGATCGTCATACCCGCCATCGGCCAGCAGTTTGGCCGCCACCTCGAACTCCACCCCCTCCACCACCATCAGTCGCCAGAACTCCGCTGCGGTGCGTTCGGCGACGAGGCGCTGCGTCGTCCCGGTCCAGGTCACTGTCGCTCCACCGCCACCGTTCGACCCACCGAAGCCGAAGTCCGACCCGCAGGCACCGAAGAAGGTGACGCCGTTCGGGTTGCTGGGGAAGCCGTCGCTGTTGAAGCAGTAGCGGATGACACCGCTCGACTCGCACAACCAGTACGCCACGCCAGCAAGTTCGTCGACAGATGCGCCGATTTCTTGCTCGGCCGCATCGAACTGCGCCTTTATCTGCTTCTGAATTCCCTTGTCCCATTCGCCTCCGACGATGGTCGAAACGCACTCGGATCGGTCCTCAGTCCAGGTCGGACAGGACCCGCCGCCGTGGGAGAGAATGTGCACGGCGTCATAGTCCGGCACGCTCAGCAGGACATCTGGCGTCACCTCCGGACCGACGAGCACGCTGACGGTGCTGTACTCCTCCTCGGCTTCGAAGAGCGCAGCGATGGCGGTTGCGCTGTCCCATCCAAACGGGTTCAGGACGAGCGCCGATCGCTGAGCCAGGGCGCCACCGGTCGGCTCGTACCGTCGGACGACCGGTGATGCGGCCCGGAGCCCGATCGGGCGAGCGGATTGAAGCGGACCCACCAAACCATTTGGCTCGGCCCCACCCTCTGTTTCGGGTTCCGCGCCGGCGCCCGGTTCGTCCGTTGCCGCGTCACCCAGCGGTTGCAGAGGCTCGACTGGCCTGGCGACTGCGGGCACATCCGGGTCATCGTTCAGCAGAGCAGCATCAGTGAGCACGACGAACCGCGGGCCGTCGTCGATCGTGAATGTCATCTGCGTCGAATGGTCGGCGTCGATTTCGAGGTGGCCGACTCCGTCGAGCCCGGCAGCAGCGGCCACGGCGAGCCGCATCTGCTCGCGTGCGTCGTCGCTTGCTTTCATTGCCGTGCGGATCGACCCGAGCGCCGCAACTCCGGCATCGACTTGGTCGTCGGTCGCGAGGCCGAGGCTGCACACGTATCCGTAGCGCTCGCACGATCGTTCGGCAGCCGCGTCGACGATCTCGGGAGCAGCGATCTGCGCGACGATCTCTTCGATCGGTTGGTCGGCAAACATGTCCGGCCCACCGGCACTCGGCGTGGAACCGTCGGTGACACGGCTCTCGGTGTCGTCGCTCGGGGCCGACGCCACAGGCTCGACGCTCGGCGCTGATGTCTTATCGGCCGATGTACAACCGGCGACGATCAGGACAATGAAGATGAGGAGTCGGCATCCCATCGGCTGATCTTGCCACCGTCATGCCACCCCGTGCTCCGATTATTCGCCAGGAGCGATTTCGTCGCACCGGTCCGAGGCCCTTCGCACCGGCCGTCGGCGAGTCCGTCGCAACAACGTGGTCCACGCGTCCGCCGTCATCCAGTATGCGGTGGGGATGAAGATCGATCCGTGGACGAAACAATTGACAGAGTCCAGAATCGGTGCTCTACTGGAATCGATGACCGAAGCCGCCACGGAACTCTTGCGCCAGCACGGCGTACAGGTGACCGCTCAGCGCCTCGCCCTCATGGGCGTCGTTGCGGAGCATCCCCATGCGACGGCTGACGAATTGGGCGACGAAGTGCGCGCCCAGCTCGGTGCCATCTCACGCCAGGCGGTCTACGACTCGCTCGGTGTCCTCGTCGACAAGCACCTCGTCCGCCGGATACAACCGGCTGGTTCAGCGGCTCGCTACGAACGCCGGGTCGGCGACAATCATCACCATCTGATCTGCCGTGACTGCCGAGCGATGTTCGATATCGACTGCGCCACCGGCGAGGTGCCCTGCCTCACCGCCGACGACGATCATGGTTTCGAGATCGACGAAGCCGAAGTCATCTACTGGGGCCGCTGCCCGACCTGTCGATCAGCGAACGCTGCAGCACCATCGGGCGTCCGCACCGAGTGATTCGTCAGAGAACCAACCGTCAGCAATCGGTCCCCACCACTTTCTGTCCCCACCATCTTCTGTCAGCAACATCATCCGCCTACAACCCCCGATCAACCATCCGTCAGCAACAAGGAGCAACCAATGAGCGAGACGCTCGAAGACCAACCATTCGACATCAACGATTCCGAGAAGAAATGTCCGGTGCTGCAGAGCCCGCACACTGCGGTCGGATCATCGGCCAACCAACACTGGTGGCCGAACCAACTCAACTTGAGCATCCTCCACCAGGGTTCGCCCGCCTCGAACCCGATGGACGACGACTTCGACTACGCCGCCGAGTTCAAGACGCTCGACCTCGCAGCGGTCAAGGCCGACCTCACCGAGTTGATGACCGACTCCAAGGATTTCTGGCCGGCTGACTACGGGCACTACGGCCCGTTTTTCATCCGGATGGCCTGGCACTCCGCCGGCACCTACCGCACCCACGACGGTCGCGGCGGTGGCGGCACCGGCCAGCAGCGCTTCGCTCCGCTCAACAGTTGGCCCGACAACGGCAACCTCGACAAGGCCCGCGCGCTACTCGAGCCGATCAAGAAGAAGTACGGCCGCAAGATCTCCTGGGCCGACCTCATGCTGCTCACCGGCAACGTCGCCCTGGAATCGATGGGTTTCACGACCTTCGGTTTCGCCGGTGGTCGCGAAGACGTGTGGGGACCTGAAGAAGACGTCTACTGGGGCCCCGAGAACGTGTGGCTCGACGACGAGCGCTACACCGGCGATCGCCAGCTCGAAGCACCGCTCGGCGCGGTCCAGATGGGCCTCATCTACGTCAACCCCGAAGGTCCGAACGGCAACCCCGATCCGATCGGGTCCGGCGCCGACATCCGCGAGACCTTCGGCCGCATGGCCATGAACGATGAAGAGACCGTGGCCCTCGTCGTCGGCGGTCACGCCTTCGGCAAGATGCACGGCGCAGGTCCCGAGGATTCGGTCCAGGCCGAGCCCGAAGGTGCACCGATGGAGCAGCAGCTCCTCGGCTGGAAGAACAGCTTCGAGAGCGGCGTCGGCCATCACGCCACGACCTCGGGCTTCGAGGGTGCCTGGAACTCCACGCCGACCAAGTGGGACAACAACTACCTCGAGACATTGATGGACAACGACTGGGAGCTCACCGAGAGTCCGGCCGGCCACAAGCAGTGGACCGCACCGGCGCTCGCGGGCACCGTCCCCGACGCTCAGCGTCCTGACGTGTTCCATGCACCGGTGATGAGCACTGCCGACATGGCCATGAAGATGGACCCGATCTACAAGGAGATCTCGCAGCGCTTCCGCGACAATCCCGAGCAGCTCGACGACGCATTCGCTCGCGCCTGGTACAAGCTCCTCCATCGCGACATGGGACCGAAGGCCAACTTCCTCGGACCGGAAGTCCCGGACGAGGAACTGCTCTGGATGGACCCGATCCCGGAGGGCACCGAGCTCAGCGACGCCGACGTCGCAACGGTCAAGGCAGCGATCATGGACGCCGGCATCGGTGTCACCGAGCTCGTCGAGACAGCATGGGCCGCAGCGGCGTCATATCGTCAGAGTGACCGCCGTGGCGGCGCCAACGGTGGCCGCCTCCGCCTCGCCCCGCAGAACGACTGGGCGGCGAACAAGCCCGACCAACTCCGCGGTGTGCTCTCCGCCCTCGAGGGCGTGCAGTCGAGCGTCGATGTCGACGTATCGATGGCTGACCTCATCGTCCTCGGTGGCGCCGCCGCCGTCGAGGCTGCAGCCAAGGCCGGCGGTCACGATGTGTCCGTCGCTGTCAGCACCGGTCGTGGCGACGCCACGGCCGAGCAGACCGACGAGGAGTCATTCGCATGGCTCGAGCCGAAGAACGACGGCTTCCGCAATTACCTCGGTAAGGGCACCAGTCATGTCGCCGAGCATCTGCTCGTCGACAAGGCACAGCTGCTCGGCGTGAGCGCCCCGGAGATGACCGCACTCGTCGGTGGTCTCCGCGTCCTCGGTGTCACCACCGACAACATGGGTGTGCTCACCGAGAACGTCGGCACGCTCAGCAACGACTTCTTCGTCAACCTGATGGACCCCGACACCGTGTGGTCTGCCTCCGGAAGCGCCGAGGGCGTCTTCGAAGCCAAGACCCGTGGGGGCGGCGACTTGAAGTGGACCGGCACTCGCAACGATCTCGTGTTCGGCTCGAACTCGATCCTGCGGGCGATCGCCGACGTGTACGCAGCTGATGACGCCGGTGAGAAGTTCGCCAACGACTTCGCCGCCGCCTTCACCAAGGTGATGGACGCCGATCGGTTCGATCTCGCCTGAACACGATTTCGAACACCGTCCGGGCGCTTACTGACTGAGGTCTGACTGACGGCTGAGCAAGCCCGTTTGTCAGCTGACTCACGTCGGCCTGACCGCTCGGACAAGATGACGATCGGAACCCGGCCCGTGTCACTTCGGTGGCGCCGGCCGGGTTCCGTCATTTTCCGGTCACGGCCACGGTCACGGTTATGGTCACGGTCACGGTCACGGCCATGGTCATGGTCGAGATGACTTCGCTGAGTTCTGCGAACCGATCGAGGAGCGCGAACGTACCGATGATCAACCATCGATCGTTCGGGTCGACAATCGACCCGTCAGGGTCCGCCAAAGGACAACCCCATGAAGCACGTCACCGCACTACTCACCATCGCCGCCATCGCACTCCTGGCAGTCGGCTGCTCCGGCGACGACGAGTCGGCCACAACGTCCGACGCCGAACCCGCAGCGGAGGCAGCCGAGGCAAACGCAGCACCCGAGACCGAGGCATCTGCTGACGAAGCCCCTGCAGAGGGGGCTTCTGCGACCAGTGCGGTGATCGAGATCGAGGGCTTCGCATTCTCGTCGCTCGGACCGGTCGCACCCGGCACCGACATCACTGTCTCCAACCTCGACGGCGCCCAGCACACGCTCACTGCGGACGACGGCTCGTTCAACACCGGCGGACTCGAGGGCAATGCCACGACCACGATCACGGCGCCCGACGCACCCGGTACGTACTCTTTCATCTGCAACATCCACCCGCAGATGACCGGCAGCCTCACCGTCGAAGCCTGAACAAGCGGACCTGGCCGGCCGCACCCGGCTGACGGAGCCTGGCCAGCCGCCCTCACCGGCTGAACCCGACTGGCCGGACCTGGCTGGACGGAGCCTGGCCGGCCGCACCTGACCGGCATCCGGTGGCGCCGACCGGCGCGCCGTTGCCTGCCGCACTCTGTGTCAGGACGGCCCGAAGCGCCGGACCGGCGGTCCGCTCAGCAGCGAATCTGTTGTGCCGAAGCGTCGATCGGCAATCGGGCACCCTGGGCATCCATCGATCTCGGTGCGCTGCTCGATGGCGGTGCGATACCTGATGGGGTCGTTTCGACCGACCACGCGAACACTGCGCGGTCCCGAAGGATCCGGGAACCATGCGGTGCTCCGCGCACCGGGACCGTCAGATCAGCGTTGCTTGTCTCGTTTCGCCGACGAACCCGTGATCAAGGGTGCTGCGTCGGTCGATCGTGGTGCCGTTGTGGTGTCGCGTTCCGTCGGGCCGCATCCAGGTGGCGGTCCGGTCCGGCGTCATGGTGAGGTCCCAGCCGCCTTCGTGAACGAGGTGATGGTGTCGTTCGCAGAGCGGGATCAGATTGTCGATGTCAGTCCGACCTCCGTTTCGCCACCAGATGATGTGATGGATACGACAAGCGTCGAAGCCAACAGTGCAATCGGGATGAGCACATGTGCGATGCATGGCCCGCAACGCTCGCCGCTGAGCACGGGTCGCCGTCCGCTTCGACCGTCCCTGATCGAGCACTCGACCATCACCGTCGACGACAACGCCGATGATCTCGGCATCACAACACATGCGACGGACGGTCGAGACGGGAAGCGGAACCCCGTTCTCTGTTTCACAAACGCCTGCTCGATGTGCCTCGTCGTTCAACGTCTTCCAGTCCACGACGATCGTGACCTCCGGGACCCTATCGACGACCCGACCTCCGTTCGCTGCAGTGTCTGCGACGCCATCAGAACCGGTGTCCGCGGTGACAACGCCGACGAGAGCGTCGACCTGCATCTGCTGCCACGGGGTCTGGGCGTTGCCGTCCTCGGAGCGCAGTCGTGCGAGCGCCCGGTTCATCGAGGCGGAGAGCTTGGCGTCCCGAACCGGGTCGAGTTCGAGGCGTGTGTGGTGCATGCCGGTTGCCTTGTCGACCCAGCGCGTCACCTTGGACGCTGCTCGCTGCGCCTCCAATTCCTCCACATCTGACATGCCGCAGCGCGACTGGGTAAGCAGGTGCTTTGCGAGGTCGCGACACTCCTTCGCGAACTGTTCCGGAGTGAGCACGGCTGCGCGCTTGGCCAAGACATCGGTGTGTCCGAGGTACTCGGTGCGAACCTCATCAGGCAGTCCGCGCGCAGCGGTGTTGATGGCGTCGAGGTGCTTGGCCGTCAGGTCGCCGGTGGCGAGGGCATCTTCGAGCTGAGGCTGATCAGTGCACAGTTCATCTCGTGTGGTGACGTCGCGAGCCTCGCGGCCGGTGTGACCCGCTGCGTTGGTAAGCACGGCATCGGGCGGTTCGGCTTGGCCTGCCTCGGCGAGACACCGAAGACGACGCGCTGCCCGCAACTCGACCGAGTCGAGCCAAGCTCGCACCCGCTTCGTCGCATCGAGCAACTCGGCCGTCTCATCACGAGACATCGAGTCAGGGTCGGCCGCACCGAGAGCGGACCACGCCGCTCGAGTGCTGTCAGGAATCATCAATTGTCATCCGATCTGCAGAGGAACAAGACCGGGGGAGTCGGTACTGACCACCGTAGCGATGGGGTGTCACAGAGATGCTCACCGACCATGGACACAAAGGGGAACGGGCCGATGCCTTGACGGCCGAACTCGGTGAGCACGCTGACCTGTCGAGGTGGCGACGGTCCTCCACACGCGGAACGGCGACGTCGGGGCTCGTGAGAGCTCCGACGTCGCCGATCGAATGAATCGACTCGCTTCTCCGCGACCAATCAGGTCGCTGGTGATTCCCGTTCCCGTCGGCGGCGGGTGATGAGGAAGAGCATCCCACCCAGCAAGAGGGCGACCAGTGCCGACTGCAGCAACCAACCCAGCGACGAACCGGTGTCCGGCAGGTCGACCGGCGGCGCAGGCGGAACGACGACCGGAACCTCGGCGGCGACGAGGTTGACTTCACCAACGTCATCTTCGTCGAGTTCGCCGATCGCGTTGTTGCTCGGCACCGAGTCCCCGTCGGTCATCAACAGACCATTCGGGCCGACGAGCGGCGTACCGTCGTCGAAGAGCGGTGTACCGCCGCCGATCTCGGCCCGGTTCACGATCGGACCAGCCTCGTTGATGATGACCGTGATCTCGACCACGACGCTCTCACCCGGTGCCAGCGGGCCGGCAATCATGATCACTGCGTTCGAACCGTCGGCGGTCCAATCACTGTCATTAAGGGTGAGCTGTGAGGGCAGGTAGTCGACCACGGAGATGTTACTTGCTGACACATCGCCCTGATTGACGACCTCGATGTCGAAGGTGACCGAGTCGCCGACCTGCGCTTCGGACGGACCGGTGTAGGTCTTGGTCAGTGCGAGGTCGAAGTTCGGAGTCCAGATACCGAAGTCGACGGTGAGGTTGGACAGCGAATCGGGATGCCCCGGATCGTTGTCCAGGCCCGTCTCTCCACTCGGCTCAGCACCGAAGAGCGTGATCGGCCCGGAGATGATGTAGCCGTCAGGTCCGTTGAAGCCGTTGTCGTCATCGTCGACGTTGCCGTCGGCGTTGACTTCGGTCGGCACCGACGAAACCGAACCAGCCAGCGGGCCGTCAGCGGCGAAGTTCGACGGGTTGAGTCCGACGATGTAGTCACCGGCCGGAAGATCCTCGAAGAGGTAGCCGCCGTCGGCGTCGGTCGTTGTGGTGGCGATGGCGTCGTCGCCGTCGATCACACCGTCACCGTTGGTGTCGTCGGGTTGGCCGTCGCCATCGGCATCGACGAACAGGTCAACCACCACGTCGGCGATCGGATCTTCGTCGGCACCGAACTGGCCGTCGTTGTTTGCGTCGGACCACACCTGGTTACCCAAGTTGTACGTCGGCGGCATGACCAGCGCGAAGTCATGATCATCTTCGTCGCCGTTGGCGCCGTAGGTGCTGATCTCGTCATCGATTGCCGGGTCGTCGTTCACGTCGTCCGGAGTGGAGTCGGCGTCTTCGATGGGCCCGCCGCCGGGGTAGGTGACGACTTCGCCGTCGGGGCCGGTCGGAGTGCCGCCGGTGATCTCTGCTGTGTTCGACAGCGACGCCAGATCGGCGCCAGCCGCGATCGTCAGCGTGATCGACACGGTGACCGACTCACCCGGAGCAAGAACACCCACGATGTCGACCGCTGCATTGCCACCCGCGTCGGACCACGTGTAGCCGAGGCTGGCGTCGCCACCCGTCGTACCAGCCGGGTTGGCTGCCAGATCGAGAGCGTCGAACATGGCCGGATCGATGTAGTCGATGACCGACGGATCGGTTGCATCGACGGTGCCCTGGTTGAACACCTCGATCTGGAAAGTCACGTCGGACCCGATGAACACCGGGAAGCTGGTCGACGGATCGACCGACTTGCGCAGCGCCAGGTCGTAGACCGGGATCAGCGTGATGTCGTGATCGTCCTCGTCGCCACCCGTTCCGTCGGTGACGTCATCGACGACGGGGTCATCGTTGTCCTCGTCGGGCGTCGAGTCACGGTCCGTAAGTGGGCCGCTGTCAGGGTTGTCCGGGTTGTCCGGGTCGGCGTCGCCGTTGGTCGGGTCGCCGTCGTCGTCGAAGTTCGAGATCTCGGCTGCGTTGACCAGCGGCGTCGAGGTGTCGAAGTCGTCCGCAACAGTCACCGTGACCGGCACGACCAGAGTCTCACCAATAGCGAGGGTGTCGCCAGCGGTGATCGGAGCCAGATTGGCCACCGGAGCCTGCGGATCGCTGTCGTCCCACACGAACCCGTAAGCAGCACCGGCCGTCGACGACGCGTCGACCGCCCCGTCTGCATTCAGTGCAGCGTCGAACGGAGCCCACAGCGCCGGGTCGAGGTAGTCCGTGATCGAGATCGTCTCGACCCGGGCCCCCTGGTTGATGATGGTCAGGTTCATGGTGACCTGACCGCCGGGAACCAGCGGCGAGTCCACCGAGACGAGGGTCTTGACCAACGCTTGGTCGAACAGGAACTGCACGATCTCACGATCGTGGTCGTCCTCATCGAGCAGGTTGAGGGTGTGCAACGAGCCGTCACCGTCGGTGTCTGCGTTCACGTCTTCGCCACCGTCGGCTTCGTCGCCGTCTTCACCGTCGACGTACAGGTCGTCACCGGTGTCGTTGTTCGGGAACGAGTCGATGTCGGCGGCGCGTTCACCGTCTTCGTCTTCGAAGGCGGTGATCTCGGCGGTGTTCTCGAGCGTGTTGCCGTCGATCGCCAGCAGGTCCACGTCGTAGATGACCGGGAAAGTCACCGTTGCGCCGACGGCGAGGCCGTCGATGGTGAACGTGCCGTCACCGTTGTAGGTCACGATTGCGCCCGACACCGGGTCGGTGAAGGAGCCTGGGTTGTCACCCGACAGGGTGAGTGGCGCCGGCGGTGTGTCCGCGACGCTGACGTTGGTCACCGGGTGCGGGCCCTGGTTGGACACGGTGATGTCGAACGAGATCACCGGGTTGTCCGGGTCGAGTTCGATCGATTCGCCGACGGACAGATCCTTGACGAGCGCGAGGTCGTACCACTTCGTCGAGGCGAAGTCGTGGTCGTCTTCATCACCGTCGGTGCCGTCGATCACGTCGTCGACCCTCGGGTCGTCGTCTTTGGCGTCGGGCGTCGAGTCGATGTCGACCAGCGGGCCGTCGTCGGGGTTGCCCGCGTTGAGTGGGTCGGAGTCACCGTTGGTCGGGTCGCCGTCGGAGTCGAAGCGAGCGATCTCCGCGGTGTTGAACAGTTCGTCGGTGGTGACGAGGACCGTGGCGGTCAGGTTGACCGGGATGATGATCGACTCACTCGTGCCCAACACACCATCGACCAGCGCTGTCGGATCAGGCGTAGGTGTGGTCCATGTGAACGGCAGGGCGGGGCCACCGAGCGAGCCCGGCAACGTGGTCGCATCAGGGTTCTCAGCTGGATCGAAGGTCCAGCCGCTACCGATGTAGTCGATGACGTCGAAGTCGTCCACGTCACGACCCTCGTTGAAGACCTCGATGAAGAAGGTGATGACCTCGCCGTTCTGCAGGCCGTCATCCAGATCGGGGTCGTCGGGGTCGACACGCTTGCGCAATGCGAGGTCGAAGGGCAGTTCGAGGACTGCGATGTCGTGGTCGTCTTCGTCACCAGCGGTGGCCTCGTTGAGGTTGCCGTCGCCGTCGGGGTCATAACCCGACTCGGTCTGGTCGATGAGGTCGTCGTCATTGACGCCGTCCGGGGTCGAGTCGATGTCGACCACCCAGGCCGGCACGTCGTCTGCCGGGTCGTCGTTGTCGTCGAAGCTGGAGATCTCCGCTCCGTTGACGTACGGCGAGGCGACGATGTCGTCGATGTCGAATTCGAGATCGAACGTCACCACGTCACCCGGCGCGATCGGCCCGGCGATCTCGAACGTCGTTGCTGACGTACGAGTCACGCCAGCTGGCAGACCAGCGTCGGTGTCGGCGGTGTTCATCGTGATCCCAACGGGCAGGTACTCGGTCACTTCGACGAGGAATGCATCCTGGTTGCCCTGGTTGCTGACCGTGATCGTGTAGGTGCCGGTCGGCGGGTCAGTCGACACGTCGACCGGGCCAGCGACGGTCTTGACCAGTTCGAGGTCATAGATCGGCAGGATGCTGATGTCATGATCGTCTTCGTCGGTGCCGGGCGTGCCGTCACCGTCGATGTCATCGTCGACGAGATCGCCGCCGACGGTTTCGCCCGGACCAGTGGCCGGGTCGCCGTCAGGCGTCGAGTCGACGTCTTCGATGTCGCCGGTCGAGGCGTCGCCGTTGGCCGGGTCGTCGTCATCGTCGAAGTTCGAGATCTCGGCGACGTTGAGCAGCGGCAGCGCCGGGTCGAAGTCGGGTGAGATCTGGATGGTGATCGGCACGACGAGCGTCTCGCCGAACACGAACAGGTCACCAGGCGTGGTCGGCGTCAGTGTTGCCACCGGTGCCGACGGGATGCCGTCGTCCCAGACGAACTCGTAGGCGGCGGCCGCAGTCGACGTCGCGTCGACGGGGCCAGCTGCGTTCAACGCCAAGTCGAACGGCGCCCACTGGCCCGGGTCGAGCGTGTCGGTCAGGTCCAGGCTCGTGATCGGCCCGCCCTGGTTGGTGACCGTGAGGAGCATCGTGACCGAACCATCAGGCAGCAACGGGCTGGTCGCCGACGACAGCGTCTTGGTGAGCGCCTGGTCGAACGGCAGCGTGAACGGCGCGATGTCGTGATCGTCCTCGTCGCCGTCGGTCGGCTCGTTCAGGTTGCCGTCGCCGTCGGGGTCGTAGCCCGGCTCGGTCTGGTCGATGACGTCGTCGTCGTTGCTGCCGTCTGGAGTGGAGTCGATGTCGATAACGAACGGCCCCGGCGTGTCCGCGGGATCGTCGTTGTCGTCGAAGCTCGAGATCTCCGCAGCGTTCTCATAGGCCGGCAGCGTCATGTCGTCGATGTCGAAGACGACCGGGAACGTGACGAAGTCACCCGCGGCGATCGGCCCAGCAATCGTGAAGACCGGAGAGGCGTCGGTGACGCCGGTGACGCCCTCGGCGGCCCACAGTGCGGCAGTCGCCGCAGCGTCGTAACTCGTTCCGGCCGGCGCATACTCGGTCACGCCGACCAGGAAGACGTCCTGGTTGCCCTGGTTCGACACGGTCACGTCGAAGGTCGCGTGCCACGGGAACTGGTCTCGGCTGACCGGCTCGCGGAATGTCTTGACCAATTCGAGGTCGAAGATCGGGACCTCGGCGATGTCGTGGTCGTCCTCGTCACCACCATCGGTACCGTCTTCGCCGGTCTCACCGTCGATCATGTCTTGGTCGAGGTCTTCACCCGGACCGTTGCCGTCCTCGTCGTCCGGAGTCGAGTCGATGTCGACGAGGGCGCCGGTCGACGGGTTGTCCGGGTTGGCGGGATCGGAGTCACCATCGGTGGGGTCACCGTTGGTGTCGAACTTGCTGATCTCCGCCAAGTTCTCCATGTCGGCGGGAAGGCCGATCAGGGTGAGGTTGACCGCGATGACGACGACCTCGTCGTCGTCGAAGCGACCGTCGACCGTCACGACCGGCTTGGCCGGGTCCGTCACATCCCAGGTGTATGGCAACGCCACTGTGCCGTTGCCGGTGGTGAGGGAGGTGCCGTCAGGGTTGTTGGCGACGTCGAACGACCAGGTGGTGGTGTCGACGTAGTCGGTGATGTCGAAGTCCTCGATCGGGTCACCCTGGTTGGTGACTTCGATCAGGAACGGCACGACGGTGGTGCCGGGCGTGGCCCAGTCGGCGCCTGGCACGAAGTCCGGGTCGATGACCTTCTCGAGCGCCAGGTCGAGATCGCACTCGATCTGGATCGTCACGTCGTTGGAACGGATCGGGAGCAGGATCTGGTCGACCCGAGCACCGAAGGTGTTGGTGTAGAAGTCGTTGCAGGTCGAGTCCTCGGGGTCGAGGGTCAGCCGCACGTCCACGGTCTCGTTCGGCCCGAGCGGAGCGCCGGACACGACAGAGTAGGACGCGGTGACCAACGTGGCGTCGGCCGGACAGGAGCCGGTCAGATCGCCGCCGACGGGAGTGCCGCCCGGTGCGTCACACCACGTGTTGCCCGTGGCCGGATCGAGTGATGCCGCGGGGTCGCGTGACACCGTGAGCGGATCGTCGCCGGTGACCCACGTGGTGAGCGTGGCGCCAGCGGGGAAGTTCGGGCCCGGCACGGCGGACACGAACGCGAGGGTGCCGGTATAGCTGGAGGCTGGGTCGCGGCCGTCGCCCTGGGTTGGCACGGTGACGCCCTGGGTGTTCGTGTACGAGTCCTCCTCGGTCGCGTCGGCGTTGTGCGGGAACACGTCGATGAACTCGATGTCACCGAACTCGGTGTTGCCCTCGTTGCTCAACGACAGCAGGAAGGTCATGTTGTCGTCGTGGCCCACCCGCGAGCAGCGCAGCTCCCAGTCGTCGGGAAGATCGGGCAGTGTCGGATGAGCGGTACATGGCCCGTCGAGGGCGTCGACGGTCTTGACGATGGCGCCCTGGTCGGCAGGAAGCGGCATGAAGCTCCGAGCCGAGTTGCGTGCGACCTTCGATGCCGCTGTTGGCGGCTGACTGAAGTCGCCGAGTCCGCCGTTCAGCGCAGGATTCCATGGGCCGAGCGCCGAGGACCTGGCGACAGCGGTGTTCGTCAACACGGTTGGCGAATCCGGGTTCGCAACGGCACCGGTGACGGTGACGGAGATGATGAACGAGTCTTCCCAGCCGCCGGGCAGACCCGGAGGCAACGGGCCCGTGTCCACAGCCGGGTTGGGCTCGGAGAACTGGCAGGTGATCGCCCCGCCGGATTCGGTACAACTCGCTCCCGGCCCTGTGGGCTGAGTGACGAAGTTGTTGAACTCGTAGTACGCCGGCAGGGTGTCGGTCACCCGGACGTTGGTCAGTGCTTCCTGGTTCGAGCCGACGATCTTGGGGTTGATCTCGAATTCGACGATCTGGCCGTTGTCCTTCACGTCACCGAGGCCGTCGACGTTCACCTTCGAGATCGCGAGCGCTGCTTCGACGATCTGGATCACGGTGCCCGACGCATTGTAGTAGGTCGTGACTCCATTATTTGGGTTGGTCGTCGAGCGGGTCCAGGAGTTGTTGTCCCAGTCGACCTGATCGCCGGTGTCGAGTGAGTTGGCGCCGTCATCTGCGAAGAGGTGGTTACACCAGCCGGTGTCTGTGGCAACCGGGTTGAGGTTCGCCTGCCACTGGGCGGTCGAATACGGCTGGCACGTCTGGGTCGGGTTCGTGTCGCCGGGGAAGCGGACGAGGTCGGGCACTCCGTTGGCGCCGAGGGCGCCGAAGCTGTGTGACTGCACGGCGAAGAGTTCCTGAGCGACGGTCTGCACCGCAAGGTCGGTCTTGACCGTTGCCTGGAAGTAGGCCTTGAAGCCGGAGTAGACGTTCTCGTTGCTGGTCGACTCCCACGGGAAATTCTCCGTGATGCTCACCCGGGCCCGGGTGATGCCTTCGTAGATGCCGTCGCCGGGGTTGACGGTGTCGAACTGTGCCAGACCCGCAAGGTCGTCACTGTCCACCCACACCCCGGAATCGCCGACGTCGTCGTTGTTGCAGGTCAGCTGATCCTGGTCGACGCCGAACTTACCCATGCCATCGATGTCGAGGATGGGAGCGTCGGTGAACTGGACTCGGAACGGCAGTTCGTCGCCGCCGAGCGCCGTGAGTTGTCCTCGCCAGGTGTTGTACATGCTGCGGGCTTCAGTGCCGGTCACCACGTGGGCCAGCGGGCCGGCGTTGGCCGGGATGCTGTAGCCGCCCTGGACGACGTTGCCGTTGCCGGTCGAGCTGCCGTCGATCTCCGTGACGACGATCGGTGCGTCGTACGCCGAGATGTTGTAGTGCGTGGTGTCGAAGGCGGTACAACCGTGGATCGGGGCGTTGTAGGTGGTGCCCGTGTTCGGGGTTGCAGCGGTGAACACCTGGGTGTCGATCGTGACGACTGCACCGCGCGGCGTCCGGCCGATGAAGTCACCCTGGGAGGAGTTGCCTTGCACGAAGTTCGATCCGGGAATGAGGTACATGCCACCTTCACTCACGAGGCGAAGGTCCGCTCCGATGCGTGATGGTGCCCAGCGATTGGTTTCGAGCAACTGGAGCGGGCCAGGCAGGAAGTTGATGTTGTGACCAATCGTCGCGCCGGGGCTCCCGCCGCCGGTCGTTCCGATGCCGACAGTGTGGCGCCGGGTGTTGTTGTTCGGTGACTCCCCACTGCCGACCGTGGCGAGTTCGGGGGTGAAGCCACCGTTGCCGGCGATCAGATCGGGCTCGACGTCGTCTTCGCTGGTGATCTCGACGCTGTCGTCGCGCGACGTGATCGTGTTGAAGAACCACGCCGAGGTGGGCGAGTCGTTGTTCGCGTCGGCAATGGCGGCATTGAAGTCGTCGATCGGCACGTAGACGGCGATCTGTCCGGCGAGTGCGACCACGCCGGTGCGCTTGATGCCGTCGGGGAAGAGCCGCTCGGTGCCTTCGTTCGGGGTCGCACCGTCAGCATTGAGCGGCGGAGCGGGTTCGGTGTCGTGTCCGGCGATGGTGATCGGGACGACCGGGTAGCCATTCGGTGCCGTCGGTGCTCCGCAGGTCCATGTCCCCGAGGTGATCGGGTACTCGCCCACGCCGTCATAGTTGCCACATGCCGTGCGGCCGCCACCCGTGGCGATGTCCAGCTGCGCCTGGGTGGCCAGCGTCGTGCCACCGGTGATGCCCCATGCGTGGTCCCAGATGTCGAGCGGGACCGAGTCGAGGATCGGACCCATGCCGAGGATCGGCGTGGTGTTCTGGTGATAGTCGGACAGCGTGATCGGGTACAGGAACAGGTAGCCATCGTCGTTGCCGTCGCCGGTCGTGTCGAATGGGCCGCCGAGTGGCTCGGGGTCGTGCTTGACCCAGTCGGCCTTCGGCGCTTCGGACACGGTGAAGGGTGTGCTGGTGTCGACGACGCCGGCGGCGTCGTCATCGGTGGTCAAGGTGACGTCGACGGTGTAGACCGTTCCGTCCTCGACGAACTCCTGCACGAAGATCGGCCGGATCGTGCCGTTCGACCCTTCCTCGTGATCGCCGAGATGGCACACCAGCGTTTGGGGGGTCGGGAACGACGACAGCGCCGGGTCGCAGCCCGGGAACATGCCGGTGACATCGGGTTCGAACCGAGCGTGGTCCGGCAACACCAAGGTCAGGATCGCGTTGGTGGCAGCGTCTTCGTTGATGTTCCAGTCGACACGGAACGCTGCGGTGTCCCACGTCCGGAGCACGCCGTTGAGCACAGCCTTGTCCAGACCGGGGGTGTGCGGTTCGGGTGCGCCCTGCGGCGTGTCGAACCCCAACGGGTCGTCCGGGTAGCCCGGGTCCGAGCCATCATCGAAATTGGCGGTGCCGTCATAGAGCGTGGTGATCAACACCTCGTTCTGTGAGGCCGCCGTCGTCGCGTTCCCGACGGCCACGACGGTCGCACCCACGACCATCGTGGCGGCCAACAGACCTCGGACGACCTTGATGTTTCGTGCGTTGTACATGTGACCTGTTTCAATGCGAAGAACGGCCAGCTCGTGCGCTGCCCGTAGCGAACTCGGGAGAAACTAGCAGAAGAACCACGCAGAGGCGTCGATTCGACACAGAAAGTCTCACGAATGTAGCACTCGATGGACAAAATATGTCGCTGCAACTTTCCGTCCTCGGTCAGCGTCCCCCCGTCGTGGCGACACTTCTTCTCTCCCATTTTCGCGCGACGCTGTCACGCGACGTCGCACGAGACTCGTCACACTTCGACCGCCACCAGCGGGATCGGCGACGACTGGCGGGTGCACGACGTTCCGTGACTCTCGACCTTGCCGTGAGGGTCAGTGTTTTGAGCGCTGTCTACGAAACGATCTCTGAGCAACTGTGTCGTCGTGTCGCGGTAGTTGCGGAACGAAACGAAAACAAATGGTTCGCCGGCCCGCGTCGCCGCGTCGCAAGCGGCATCATGGGTCGTTTGGTGGGTTCACCACCTCCATCGCCTCCGACTATGCTCACGCCTCCTCTCCCCTCTGACCTGCCAGCGCTCGTCGCCCGACGCTGCACACGAGTTCACCGAGCACGGACATCGTCCAGCACCCGCTCGGTTGCCGACACCCGCTGCGGCCACCGTCCCGCACGCCTTCGCAAGGAAACGTCATGAAACCCTCCCGCACCAGACGAGCCAGTGGCGTCTTCGTCCTTCCGACCGTCGTTGCCCTCCTGGCCGGTTCCGCTGTGGCTTCGGCACAGACCGAGGAGCCGACCACGACCACGACGCCGACCGTGCCACCGACCGAGCCACCCGCCGAGCCACCCGCCGAGCCACCAGTCGAGCCACCAGTCGACGAGACACCCGAACCAACCGTCCCGACCGTCCCCGAGCCCACGATCCCCGCCGACACCTCCACCACGGTCCCTGACGAGACCGAGCCGACGGCCCCGACCACCACCGTTGTCGACGAGACCGAGCCGACGGGCCCGACCACCACCGTTGTCGACGAGACCGAGCCGACGACCGCGACCACCACCACCACACTTCCCGACGAAACCGACCCCACGGTTCCCACGACGGCCACGACCACCACGACGACCACAACCGTCCCCGACTCGACGGTCCCCGCCACCACGACCACCACCACAACGATTCAAGCCGAGATCGAAACCTCGGTCTCCACGACCACTACCATCCCCGATTCGAACCTTCCCGAGCCCGTCGACCCGCCGACGACGACAGCGCCCGAGGTGCTCCCCGATCCCGTGGTGGATCCTGCCGCTGACGATCTCGACGTCGTCGGGCCGAGCGAACCCGAGTTCATCGACGAACTCCGTATCACGGGCTACGAAGGGATCTACGCCGACGGTGTTCCGGTCGGCGTCGCGATGGCGGCGTCCCGGCATCTCGAGTCGCGCGGGAACTACCTCGCCGAGGCCAAGGGCTCGACCGCATCGGGCGCCTACCAGATCATCGACTCGACCTGGAACGGCTACGCCGGATACGCACGAGCCGTCGATGCTCCGCCCGCGGTGCAGGATCGGTTCGCCTATGAATCGTTCACGGCGATCCTCAAGGCCAACGGCGGAGACGTCTCCGCAATCCCGATCGCGTGGTACTACCCGAAGGCCCTGTCGGACCCGGCACTGCTCGACACGATCCCGGCTCCCGGCGCAGGGAACACGCTGACCATTCGCGCCTACCAGCGCATCTGGATGTCGACCTTCCAGCGGCTCCTCAACCACGGTACGCCCGTCGTCCTACCCGCCGACACCGCTCCGCTGATCCCGGCGATCGCCTTCCCGGTCCTCGGTCCGGTCAAGTTCGTCAACGACTGGCACTACGCCCGAGACGGCGGCGCCCGCGTCCACGAGGGCCTCGACTTCATGGGCAGCTACGGCCAGCCGTTGCGTGCCGCCGTCGACGGCGAGATCGTTCGGATCGTGACCCGCAACAACGGCATCTCCGGCGTCTCGATCGAGATCCGCCGCGCCGATGGCCTGCGTGCCATCTACCGTCACATGAACAACGACACCCCCGGCACGACCGACGACGCCGCCATCGACGCCTTCCGAGTGCACCCCGACCTCGCCGTCGGCACGGCCGTGCGCGCCGGCCAGATCATCGGCTTCATGGGTGACACCGGCAACGCCGTCGGCAACCCGCATCTTCACTTCGAACTCCGCACCGATGACCGCACTCCCTTTGCCCCGTACCCCGCGGTCATCGAGGCGCAGCAGCGTGAGCAGTGTTCGGTCGGCATCGGCCCGTGGTCAACCCAGTTCACCTCGCCCGACGCCGATGCGGCACGGACCGAGGCACTGCTGGAGATGAGCACACGACAACTCGACGCCGTCGACGTCGCCGAACTCGCCGAACTCGACCCGTTGCAGCTCCTCTCGCTCCGTGCACTCAGTCGCGACCGGCGTCTCGCGATTCGGGAGTACACCGAGCCCGTTCCGTTCCTGCTCGAAGGAGACAACGACGCTCGCTGGACCATCAGCGCCGACGGTTCGGTGACCGCAGCGGGTGCTGCAGCCCTGATCACCCCCAACGTCGACGACTGCACCGATCGCCCCGACCCCGAGTTGATGTTCGGAACCGATGCCGCAGGCGCCGGCGTCGACATCGTTGCCTACCTCTGGTGGGGCGACGTCCCCGAAGACACTCCGATGTGGCTGTCGGTGCGAGCACGCGACGCCATCGAAAGTGCATTCGCCGCCGAAGACGAGTCCTTCGAACGAGACGAAGACGAGTCCGTCACCGCCGACGAACAGTCCTCGATCGACGACGGCCAGTCCTTCGCGCAAGACGAGGTCGTCGTCGTGGTTCCGCTCAACACCGTCGCCCCGGGCACGGACATCGCGGACAGCATCGCAGCCGCCGGGCTCGTGCCCGACAGCGCCGCCGATTGAGACCCGGGTGAGCATGGCAGCGGTGGAACGCTGACGTGGCGGCGGGCAACTTCGAGTCCGACACCGCCGTCGTTGCACGTTCCGCCGGGCGGTACGACACTCGGCTCTCCACGGCCTGGGACATCGGCGACAACGCCAACGGTGGCTACGCCATGCTTCCCGTGCTGCGTGCGCTCGGCAATGAATGCGACCACCCGGACCCGCTCTCGGTCACCACGCATTTCTTGCGGCCGGTCCAAGGCGGCGGCGACGCACGGATCGACGCCCTCCTCGTCCGGCAGGGTCGATCCGTCAGCGTGGCGCACGGCACGCTCAGCTTGGCCGAGACCCACTGCCTGACCGTCGACGCAGTATTCGGTACCTTCACCGACGACGAGCATGGCGCCGCGATCGAGCCACCCGCACCGACCATTCCACTCCCCGAGGACTGCATCGATCGCGCCGACCTCCTCCAGGGCGTGGCGTTGCCGATTGCTTCGCGCATTGAGGTCCGAGTCACTCCCGCCTGCGCTGTCGCAGGCGCGTCCGATCGCGCGATCACCGAAGGATGGATTCGGTTCGCCGACGGAACGCCCCCGTCGGCGCTGTCGCTCGCACTGTTCGCCGATGCCTTCCCGCCATCGTTGTTCGCGAAGCTCGGCAGCGTCGGTTGGGTTCCGACCATCGAACTCAACGTGCACGTTCGACGCCGGCCGGCCGACGGGTGGGTCCAGGCCCGCTTCGAGTGCGACGACCTGATCGACGGCCGTATGATCGAGAGCGGCACCCTCTGGGACCACGCCGGACGGGTCGTTGCCCGCTCACGCCAACTCGGCCTCCTCCTCGCGCCCTGACGGGCGCCGCTTGCATCGCCTCTGCGCGGCCGTCAACATGGTCTGACCATGACCTCGCCTTTCCCGAGTTGCACCGCCGACGACGTCGCCTGGCTGACCGAAGCCCAGATGATCGCCGTCGATCGGGTGATGATCGACACGCTACTGATCGACCTCACCCAGATGATGGAGAACGCCGGCCGGAGCCTGGCGCGATTGGTGATCGACCGATTCGCTCCCTCCAGTGTCACGGTGCTCGCAGGCGCAGGCGGCAACGGGGGCGGTGGACTCGTCGCTGCCCGCCACCTCGCCAACCGCGGCGTCGACGTCAGCGTGATACTGGGCCAGGGAACAGAACACTTCGCTCCCATTCCCGGCCATCAGTATTCGATTCTGCGGCGTATGGGCGTGCCGGTGAAGCCTGATGCCGCTCAGGCCGACGTCGTGATCGACGCGCTCATCGGGTACAGCCTCAGAGGTGCGCCCCGCGGTCGCATCGGCGAGCTCATGGCCGCGACCAGCGGACTCGGCACACATGTCGTCTCGCTCGACACGCCGTCAGGGCTGGACGTCACCGACGGTTCGGTACCCGGCCTCGTCGTTGATGCGGATGCCACCCTCACCCTCGCGCTGCCGAAGATCGGCTTGCGCGACGCCCCCCAGGTCGGTGAGCTCTATCTTGCCGACATCTCCGTCCCGCCGTCGGTGTACACGTCGATGGGCATCGGACCCGCACCGGACTTCTCACGACGGGCCATCCTGAGAATCGAGCAATGAGGGCCCTTGCGGGGTCGTTCGTGCGCGTCAGCCACCGTCCTGCCGTCATCGTCTCCCATCACAGGACCTGGAGTTCCCACGTCGAAGGCTCGACGATCTGGCCGAGCCGGACGTCGAGCCGCAGTGTGTCCCCTCGGGCAATCTCCTGATCGAGGCGGAAGACACGATTGCCCCAGCTCGTAACCGGTGCAAGCGGCGACGTCGACAGCATCGTGTCATCGTCGAGGTGCGCCTCGAACCAAATGCAGCATCCGTCGACGATCGCGTCTGCCGATGCTGTTCGTTCGATGACGTGCTGCGACGGGATCGACTCAAGTGACTCGAGTGTGTGCAGATCGAACGCGATGATCGGTTCCGGGTCGCCGATCGTCGACGCCACCGAGTGCGGCCGGAGCCAGAACTGTTCGTTTCGGCCACTGTCGAAGCGGGCAGCAACGGGCGAGTGTTGCGTCGCACTGAGGTCGATGCCATCTGGCAGGTCGATGTTCCAGAACCGACGGACCCGCATGTCGTCGTTCATCGTCACGGGTTCGACGAACAGCTTGAACTTCGCCGGGAGAATCCGACCGCCCGGGCGCAGCACCCGGTTGCGCAGGTCGAGCACGTTCTCGAGCATGTTCTCGTTGAACAGCTCGTCTCCCATCTGTTCGTGCAGCACGACATCGACGGGCTCGGCCGGCGTGAACTCACGACTGTTCGCCCGGATGAACTCGATGTTGGTGAACCCGTTCAGGTCGGCGATCTCCTGCGCGACCTGGATGAAATCGGAGTGTTCAACGGCATAGACCTTGCGCGCTCCCGCCCGGCTCGCCATGAACGCCAGCAAGCCGGTGCCGGTACCCAGGTCGACGACGACATCACCCGCTTGCACCGTGCGATGGATGCCACGGCGGTACGTCTCCACCCGCACACGATCACTCAGCATCTCCTCGTGTGCCTCGAGCCCGGCGAAGTTGCTGCCGTTGATCAAGTCATAGACGACACTCATCATCCGATCGCTCGACGCCACCCGTCCGGCAACGAACTCCGTCGCCGACCGAACAGCTCGCGATGCGGCACGCTGGGCCCGATTGCTCATGGCTCGCAGACTACGAGCAGGCAGTCACGCCTCGATGGTGACCGTGCCGGACTCGTCCGACGGCGTCAAGATGACCACCGCGGTCTCGACCGTGCGGCGTGCCGCCCAGCCATCGAGATGACTGTCGATCTCGCCCCATCGTCTCCAGAGCTCGGGCCGCTCGTCGGCCGTTGCCGCGCGCCCGGTCACCCGCAGTTCCCGGTCGTGCAGGGTCAGTGTCGCGGTCGATTCGGCCTGCAGGTTCAGCCACCACGCCGGCTCGTCCGATGCCCAGCCGTTCATCGCCATCGTGATGAACAACTCGCCATGTTCGTAGTAGGCGATCATCACCTGTCGGTCCTCACCGGTACGGCGGCCAACCGTGGTCAGCGCAGCAAGCCCGTCGCGCCCCGGCCGTGGTCGGCGCAGCCCGAAGCGTCCTCCCGACCACCGATACATCGCCCGATGAACACGCCATGCAGTCGTGATGACCCAGCGGGGAGGCATGAACCGCGTCGGCGTTTCGGCCGAAACCGGTTCGGGTGCTGCCGTCATCGCGCCGCCACCGGATCCCCGGACGGCGCAGGTTCCGATGTAGCTGCCGCCGTCGATGCCGGGTGCGTCGTGTCGTACTCGGGTGCGGGGAGGGCGGTCTCGCCTTCGATGTCGATCGTCGGAAGTAAGCGGTCGAGCCAGGCGGGCAACCACCAGTTGGTGTCGCCCATGAGCTTCATCGTCGCCGGTACCAACACGATGCGGACAATGGTCGCGTCGACGAAGATCGCCGTCGCCAGTCCGAGACCGAACATCTTGGTGATCGGGTCGTCGCTGAGCACGAACCCGGCGAACACCAGGATCATGATCAATGCGGCCGATGTGATGACCCGGGCGGTGCTTGCGATGCCGTGGATCACCGAGGCGTCGTTGTCGCCGGTCGCCAAGTACTGCTCACGCACCCTCGACAACAGGAAGACCTCGTAGTCCATCGACAGTCCGAACACGATGGCGAACATGAACATCGGCACGAACGACACGATGGGCACGGTGTCCTGCAACCCGAGCAACGACAGGCCCCAACCCCACTGGAAGACCGCGACCATCACGCCATAGGCGGCACCGATGCTCAACAGGTTGAGGAGGGCAGCCTTGAGCGCGACGACTGGCGAACGAAACACCATCGTCAGCAGCAGCAGAGACAGAATCACCACCCCGGCAATGAAGACGAACAGTCGATCACTGACCCGCTCGGCCACGTCGGCAAAGGTCGCCGAGGCACCACCGACGTGCGCGGTGGCGGCGCTGTCGGCGAGGGCGACCGGGAAGACCTCGGATCGCAGCCGCTCGATCGTCTCGGCAGTTGCCCGGTCCTGCGGGGCGGTCGTCGGGTAGGCGATGATCGTGGCGACGCCGCCATCGCCACTGATGAACGGGGCCTCGGTCGCGGCGACCCCTTCGTCGGCCGCAATGGCGGTCGCCAGCATCTCCAGGTCGACAGCCGGGTCAGAGATGTCAGTACCGGAGAGGTCGACCGCGATCAGCAACGGGCCGTTCACGCCAGGCCCGAAACCGTCGGCGACGAGATCGTACGCACGTCGCGGCGTCGTCGACTCGGCTCGGGTGCCGTCGTCGGGAAAGCCGAGCTGGAGGTCCAGCACCGGAGCGGTGAGTGTCAGCAGCAACACCGTGACGCCGACCGCGTACTGCCACGCGTTGTTTGCAACATGAGTACCCCAGCGCTGCCAGCCGGGACTGACCATTGAGCGACGCTCTCGACCGGCTGGACCGTCGCCCCGTCGTCCCGTTCGCCGATGCACGCCGAGCCGATCGATCCACGTGCCGGCGAGCCCGAGGAAGGCGGGCAGCAACGAGATCGAAGCGAGCACCATGATGAGCACGAGCACCGAAATGGCGATGCCCGCACCGGTCAGCATCGGAATGCCCGAGAAAGCGAGCCCGAGAATCGCAATCATCACCGTGCCACCAGCAAAGACCACGGCTTGGCCGGCGGTCGCCACGGCTCGCCCGGCTGACTCCTCTACTGTCATCCCTGCACCCAAGAACTCGCGATGTCTGGTGACCAAGAAGAGCGCATAGTCGATGCCGACGCCGAGCCCGATCATCGCGCCGATCTGCGGCGCGAACGAGGGGATCTCGTACACGATGGTCACAAGTGCCATCGAGCTGACACCCAGTGCCAACCCGAAGATTGCCATGCCGATCGGAAGGCCCATGGCGATCAGCGACCCGAAGGCCAGGAGCAGGATGACCATCGCTGCGACGATGCCCAGCAGCTCGCCGACACCGTTTTCGGGTTCGTCGAAGATCGCGAACATTTCGCCGCCAGCCTCGACCTGCACCACCGGATCGCCGACGTTGTCCACGACGAAGGCTTCGAGCAGTTCCAGGTCGCCGGCATCGAGTGCCTCCCGCAGCGGATACTGCACGACGAGCAAGGCCACTCGCCCATCGGAAGAGATCGCAGGATCAGAGACGCCGATCACCTCGGGCAGTTCGCCCGCCGACGCTCGAACCGAAGCCAGGGCCGCGATGTGTTCCGGCGAGTCGAATGTGGCCCCCGCGTCAACCGGCGCCACCACCACCTGCGCAGTCACGCCGGCCTGCTCGGATTCGGCCGCGGACAGGAGTTGCAGCGCGATATCGGAGTCGACGCCGGGCACCGTGAACGAGTCGTCGAGCTCGCGACCGAAGGACGACGACGCAAGGACGACGACGGCGGCGGTCACGAACCAGACGCCGATGACTCGCCACGGGCGGCGGGCGGCGAATCGGCCGAGGCGATAGAGCAATTGCGACATGACGGGTTCTCCTGGTGTTGATCGGATGATCGGGATGATCAGGATCAACGATGACGAATCGGCCGGGCCGGCGCACCGGCGAATCGGCCATGATTCACCTGGCCGAGTGACCAGGTCGACAACCGTGCTTCCAGCCGTTACACCCGCTTCTCCAGATCTCTAGATTGATCATCGATGAGCACGACGTTCGACAGCTGGCTCGACGAACCACGAGCAGCCGACCCGCCTCGCCGGGTCTGGCGAGATTGGTTCGTCGTCGCTGCGGCGTGGATCAGTGTGGCGCTCGAGGTACTGCTGCGTGACGACATCGCTGCACCGTTCACTGCGGTGCCGCTCACCGCGCTCCTCGCGGTCGCGCTGCTGTGGCGTCGCACGCACCCACTCGCTGTCTTGCTGGCGATGTTCGTCGCCGTGACGATCCACGACGTCATCGTCGTGCTGGCGGGCTCTGAACCGCTGAACCTGTACGCATCAGCCGTGCTGGTCGTTGCGTTGTACTCCCTGTTCCGATGGGGCAGTGGACGCGAGATGGTCATCGGCACGCCGGTGGTCATCGTGTTCGCCGTCGTCGTGAACGCACTCGCCTACACCGGCGTCGGCGACTTCGTCGGCGGATTCGTGGTGCTCGCTCTGGTTGTGGCGGTCGCCCTCGTGGTGCGATATCGACGGCGCATCCTCGAACAGGGACGTCAGCAGGCCAAGATCGAAGAACGTGAGCGTCTGGCCCGCGACCTCCACGACACTGTTGCCCACCATGTGTCCGCTATCGCCATCCAGGCGCAAGCCGGCCGCTTCGTGGCTGACAACGGATCACTCAGCGGTGCCGTCGACGCCCTCGAGATCATCGAAGAGGAGGCATCACGCACCCTGCACGAGATGCGATCGATCGTCGAGGTGTTGCGCGACGAGAACACCGCCGTACCTCTGACGCCGCTGCACGGCCTGGCCGACATCGCCTCGCTCGGCTCGACGACAGGATCGCCGACCGTGACCGTCACCGTGACAGTCGACGCAGATCAGGGCGTGAGCGAGGCAGTCGGTGCCGCCGCGTATCGCATCGCACAGGAGTCGATCACCAACGCCCGGCGTCACGCTCGCGATGCCAGTCTGGTCGACGTGCGAGTCCACGTCGACGCTGCCACGGTGCGAGTCGATGTCACCGACGACGGCATCCCCGGCTCGGTTCACCCGCACGGATTCGGCCTCATCGGCATGACCGAACGGGTGGACCTGTTGGGCGGCACACTCGACGCCGGGCCCCTGCCCGGGCGAGGTTGGGCGGTACGCGCCTGCCTCCCGCGACAGAATGCCTCATGACCATCCGCGTCCTGATCGCCGACGATCAGCAGATCGTCCGAGCCGGCCTGGCGACGATCCTCGACGGCCAACCCGACATCGAGGTCGTCGGCCAGGCCGCCACGGGCCGGGAGGCAATCACGTTGGCGCGTCAGCTCGACCCTGATGTCTGCTTGTTCGACATCCGGATGCCCGACCTCGACGGAGTGGCTGCCACGCGAGCTCTTGCCGGCCCCGACGTCGCTGACCCGATGGCGGTGGTCGTGATCACCACCTTCGACACCGACGAGTACGTCCACGATGCCCTCAAGGCGGGCGCTCGGGGGTTCTTGCTCAAGGACGCCGGGCCCGCACTGCTCGTCCAGGCGATTCACGCCGCAGCGTCAGGCGACGCATTGATCGCCCCCAGTGTCACCGCCCGATTGCTGCGCGAGTTCACCGAGCACCGACCCGACGCCGAGCCGACGCAACCCATCGAGCCGCTCACCGAGCGCGAAGAGGAAGTCCTGCTGACCGTCGCCAGCGGCAAGACCAACGCCGAGATCGCCGACACGCTCCACATCAGCTTGAGCACCGTGAAGTTCCACTTGGCCGGCCTGATGCAGAAGCTCGGCGCCCGGAACCGGGTCGAGATCGCCCTGTGGGCTTACGAGACCGGTCGCACGCGCTGATGCGGTGCGATGATCGCCTTCAAGACATGTTCTGGATCTCGTCAAAGTTTGGCCGACGACACAGCCACGTGCGCTGATCCAACTCAATTCATCTACATTGAGGTGGGACAGTATTTGCTGCTCGAGTAACGCGCTCCCTGCTCCGACGAAGTCCGACAACATGGGCGCTGACGACGAAGAGACGAGGAGGGCTCAACGTGAGGACCGAAGCACAGTATCCGAACCGCGCGGCGCTGCTCGGAGATCGATCCTTCCATGTCGGACGGATCGACGCGGCCATCACGGCCGAACGTGACGACGGCGCGCGCGGCGCCCTCCTCTTGCAGCGAGCGATCACCCAGCAGGCCGAGGCCGACTCTTCGGGCCCTGCCGCCGACAGCGTCCGAGCATTCGAATTGCTGGTGACGAGCGGTCGTACCGACGAAGCCGCGTTCGCCGCCGCAGTCGCCGGCGGGATGCTGCATCGAGCAGGAGATGTCGAAGCAGCAATCGACTACGCCGTCGAGGCAATGGCACTTGTCGGCAGCGCCGAGGAGACGCTCGTCGCCTCACGCGCGGCAAACGCGATCGCCACCCTGTTCGCCCAGCTGTCCGCGTTCGAGCAGGCCTTCAAGTACTCGAGCCTCGCCGACGACATCTGCACGCGCAACGGCGAGCCACTTCCGATCGCCGCGTGCTTCACGACGTGCTACGTGTCGGTCGAAGCACACCACGCTGGCGTCCACCTCCCGCTCGATCGGGCGTACGACGCGCTTGCACTGCTGTCGGCGGACGCCGATCCGATCGTCGGCAAGCTGATCGGGCCCGGCATGGCAGCGGAGTTGGCCGCGCTCACCCGACCCGACCTGATCGGCCAGACGCTGCTCGACGACAGCGAACTCGAAGTCGCCGCGCCGCGCCTCCAAGCATGGTTCCGTCTCGTGCTTGCGGTCCGCGCGCACGGCGCAGGTGACGAGGCCCGAGCAGTCGAGTTGCTCGACATCGCGCTCCCCACGTTGCTCGCACTCGGAGACGAACACCGCGTCGTCCGGGCGTACCGGCTGCGCAGTGAGGCGCACGCCGAATTGGGCGACATGACCGCCGCACTCGCCGATGCCCGTGCTGTCGCCGACGCAACTCGCGTCTGGCAGGTCGATCAGGTCGGTCGGCTGGCAGGCGAGGTCGCCCGACGCGCCGAGCTCGAACAGATGCAGTCGTCGATGCAGCGACGCGCCATCGACCTGGTGCGACAGATCAACATCGACGAACTCACTCGTATCGGTTCACGCCGGCTACTCGAAAGGCGACTCGACGAGCTCGAGCAGGAGACCGGATCGGTGTCAGTCGCCGTGATCGACGTCGACGACTTCAAGAGCGTCAACGATGAACTCGGCCACGTCGTCGGTGACGCGGTGCTCAAACGTGTCGGCAAGGTGTTGCGCGCAGCCACCCAGTCCTGTGTCGTGCTCGCTCGTTTCGGCGGTGACGAGTTCGTGGCGGTTTTCAACGAGACCGGCACCGACGCAGCCGTCGCCTTCGCCGAAGAGGTTCGGACGACGCTGTTCGGCACCGATTGGGCGGACATTTCACCAGGGCTGCGCATTCACGTCAGTGCCGGTGCCGCGTCCGGAGCCAGCGCCAACGTTCGTTCCGTCATCGAACGGGCCGACGCTGCGCTGTACGCTGCGAAACGGCGGGGCCGCAACCGCTGCGTCGTTGCCTGAGCGACACCGACCTGGCGGACAGCGTCGCGTGACGATCACCGGGAGGTGGGTGTAGCCGTGCACGAACGACGAGAACGTTCGCTCCGGCTCAGCCTGCACCTCGATCCGTTCGAAGCGCTCCAAGATCTCTTCCCAGAGAATCCGCAACTGCATCTCGGCCAACCGGAGGCCCATACACCGGTGCACGCCGTACCCGAATGACAGGTGCTGGTCTGCATTCGCACGCTCGATGTCGACACTGTCGGCATCCGCGAAGACGGTCTCGTCGCGGTTTGCCGAGAGGTACCACATGAGCAGTTGGTCGTCCTGCTTGATCTGCTTGCCACCGAGTTCGGTGTCACAGGTGGCCGTCCGGCGCATGTAGGCGAGCGGCGTCTGCCAGCGGATGATCTCTTGGACCATGTTGCCGATCAGCTCTGGGTTCGCGATCAGCTTGTCGTACTGCTCGGGGAACGCGTTGAGCCCAGCGACGCTGCCCGACATCGTGTTGCGAGTGGTGTCGTTGCCGCCGACGATGAGCAGAAGCAGGTTGCCGAGATGGTCCATTGCGGACAGGTCCCTGGTTGCCTCACCGTGGACGAGCATCGAGACGAAGTCGTCACCTGGGTTCGCCCGGCGCTCCTCCCACAGCCGCGAAAAGTACTGCACGCACTCCATCAGCTCCTGCTGACGTTGTTCGTGGGACTCGATGACACCGCCGGGCTCGGGGATCGCGAAGACGATGTCGGACCAGCGCGCCAGCTTGCTGCGGTCCTCGAACGGAAAGTCGAACAAGGTTGCCAACATGCGCGTCGTCAACTCGACCGAGACGGTTTCCACCCAGTCGAAGGTCTTTCCTTCGGGGAGCGCTTCGAGCACTTCGACGGTCCGCTCGCGAATCAACGGTTCGAGATTCATCAGGTTCTTCGGCTGCACCGCGGGAGTGACCGTGCGGCGTTGCTCCCGTTGCCGGGGTGGGTCCATGGCGATGAACGCCGAGCTCTGTGCACCGACCCCGCCACCCTGTTCCTTGGCGATACCGAGGGTGATCCCACTGGCCGAGGAGAAGGTCTTCCAGTCGCCCTCGACCGCCTTGATGTCGTCGGCCTTGGTGACCGACCAGTATCGGCCGGCGGTCTCGATCTCGTTGAAGTGAATCGGATCCTCGTTGCGCAGTCGGGCGAAGTGACCGTGGTAGCGATCGTCCGCATAGAGGTGCGCGTTGAGCGGATTGATCTGATCGATGGTGAGTTCGTCGGCCGACGGGACGTCTGCACCGTGCTCGGCTTGTTCCTGTTCCGGGGTCCGAAAGCCCGGAGGCATCCACCGCTCGTCGTTCGCGTCGGTGGTCGAGTCGGTTGCGGTGTTCGTGTCAGTCATGTGATGCCCTTGCCCTTGCCCTTGGCGATGTCACAGTCGAGACCCGAGACAATAACGAATGTGCTGGCCGGCCAGGTCCGCGCTGATCAGGCCGGCGAGCTGTTCGACGTCGACGGTCGTTTCGGCGACCGTGGTCGTCGTCGATGGCGCGGGCACGGTCGCCGGCGTGGGCTCGACCGGCGGTGGCGCGACCGGACCCGTCGACGTCGTGGTGGTCGTGACGATCGGGTCCTGTGCCACCACCTCGACGCCAGGCGAAGCCGAACAGGCCGCCAGCAGTACTGCCGTGATCACCGCCGAAACGACACTCCGATCACGGGGCCGCACGCGAAGGCGGCGACTCACGGATGGCGAGAACATGTTCCCACGATAGGAGACGACACCTCCATGTGTCAGTGGGGAGCAGTTCCCGCCCAGGCGATGAGCGCTGCGGCGATGTCTTCGCCACGATCGTCCTGGACGAAGTGCCCACCGGGCGCGAACTCCTGGTGCGGCTGCCCGGATGCGCCGGGAACACGTTCGATGAATTCGTGATGGAGTTGACCGAGCACCGGGTCACCGGGGCACCACAGGGTGAGGAACGGCTTGGTCCACTCCTCCAAGACAGCCCACGCCGCAGTGTTCGCCTCGACGCTGGCATGACCCGGCGTGATCGGGACCAGGGCAGGGAACTCACGGGCACCTGCCATGTGCGTCTCATCGGGGAACGGTGTCCGATAGGCGTCCATCTCAGCCGGCGTCAGCTCGCGAGCGGTCGTGGCCCGTTGGAGCAGCGTCCCGCAGTCCATGAACGCCATGGACTGTGACGCTGCGAGCCATGCGTCGAAACCGGGGCCGAGCGATTTGCCGACGGGAAGACCGGTGTTGCCGATGGCGATCCGGTCGAAGCGATCAGGCTGCTCGGCCGCAACGCGCAGCCCGATGAGGCCACCCCAGTCCTGCGCGAACAGCGTGGCCGGTGGCAGGTCGAGTTCGTCGAGGAATGTGTGCATCCAGGCGACGTGCCCGTCATAGGTGTAGGCGGTGCGCTCGACCGGTTTGTCCGAGCGCCCGAAGCCGATCAGGTCCGGTGCGATGCACCGGAACCCGGCCTCGACAAGCGGGGGGATCATCCGCCGGTAGAGGTAACTCCAGGTCGGCTCGCCGTGGAGCAGCAGCATGAGGGGGCCGCCGGTGGGCCCTGCGTCGATGTAGGCCATGCGCAGGCCATCGACGGTGACGTACTGCGGGTCGTACTCGAAGTCCGCCAAATCGGTGAACCGTTCGTCCGGGGTTCGCAGGAACTCGATGCCGTCGGCGGTCCTCATGACGCTACCGAAACCGGGTCTTCTTCGGCCCACCCGTAGTGCATTCGGCCGTGATCGGCGTTCGCAGCCATGATCCCCCCGACCGTGCCGTCGGCCCAGGGTGCACCGGGAATCTTCGACGTCAGGTCCTCGTCGGACAGCTCGGCGAGCAAGGCAATCGTGTCGGCGCGTACCGCTTGACCGATGCGGACCAAGTCGGTGAGCGGCTTGCCGCTGTGCTCAGCCTTCCACTCCTCGGTCCAGCCGTGGATCGTCGCCATGATCTCCTCCATCGACTGCGTCGTTCCGTCGGCTCGCAGACGGGGGGCGAGGCCCTCGTCGCCGCTGACGTGGCGCCTGAACATGGCGTTCCAGTTCTGCTCGATCAAGGTGGTGTGGACGAAGTGATCGGCGTATGACCAACGGCTCTGCTCGTCGTGCTCGCTGAACGTTCGCGGCGCGTTGAGCTCGTCGGCGGACATCGAGCCCAGCTTGTCGAGGAGCCACGCGCGGTCGCGGTTCAGCTTGATCTCGATCTCGATGCGGTCCATGAGGGGAAGTTAGCGATTCACCACCCGGCACTCGCCATCGATCGCGCTGCGATCGGCAGCACGCTGAGGGGACGGGGAGTGGTCCCCGTCCACCAGGAACCATGGCCTGATTATCATTCGAGCATGCCGACGCAGCATGACTTCCGCGCCGCGGCCACGGCGTTGCGGACGCTGGCGACGACCGCAGGGTCGAGCGCGGTTGCGGTGAGCGACGTGCACGCTGATGTCGGGCTCGATGGAGGCACGGCAACGGCAATCATCGATGCCGCGATGAATGCCTGCTTCCTCAATGCGAATGCGGTGAAGAGCGCGTCCGGCACTGCGGCGGAGGAGTTCGATCGACGAGCAGAAAAGTGTGCCGAGTACACCCGCTCGATGCAACAATGGCGCACGGATCTGGAGCGCTGGCACGGCGAGTGGTCCAGCTGGATGTCAGCCCTGTCCGTCGATCCGTACGCGATCGGACCCGCAGCCCAACCGTCGCAGCCGCTGCGGTGGCCGGACTGGGTCGAGGAAGGCTGACATGAGCATCGTCGACATGACCCCCGGCCGCGTGCGCGCTGTCGTCGCGGCGTTGCGCACCGAAGTGACCGACATGCGCACCGACTTCACCCAGCTCACCGATGCCGAACGCAAGTCCCAGGACGCAGCGATGCTCCTCGGCGTACGACGGCCACTGACCGAGTTCCTCGACGAGACGGCGAAGCTCGCAACCGTCGTCGAGACCTACCACGACCTGATGGTCAACGCAGACCGATACCACCCCACCGACCTCGCGCAGCGACGGGCCGCGTTCGAGCTGCTGCTCGGCGGTCTCGCGGCAGGGTTGGGCGACGGCGTCGGTGCGGCCGGCACCGCTGCGGAGATGATCGCCTATGGCAACGCGCTGCGCGCCGAAGCCCAAACCGGTGCTGAAACGGTGTTCGGCTGGATGGAGTCGACCGGGTCAGAGGGGTACTCCCGCGACGAGTTCGCAGCACTGGCCGACGACCCGTCCGTCCCGGATCACGTCCGCCTCGCGATCGAGGCGATCATCACCGAGCCCGTGATGATGGGGAATCTCGCTCGAGCCGGTTGGATCGCTGGCTCGAGCGACGGGGTGACAACGGAATCGATCGGACTCCTCGTGGCGACGCAGGAGGCGTCACGCGGGCTCGGCGACCGTGCCAACTTCGACGCACTGGACAGCGCGAACAACGGTGAGTTCGACGACCGCATCAGTTGGGATGACCTGCACCACATCCTCGACGATGACGATGCCCACCCCGAAGTCCGTGCCTTGGCAGAACTGTTCGAGGACAATCCACTGGTCTTCAAGATGCTCGACCCCGGCACCGAGGCAAGCCGAGCCGGCGACTTCAGTTTGGCAGCGTTCGACTTCGACGGTCGGATCTCCTTCGGTGACGTCGTTGCGACAGCGGTCAACACCCAAGCCTTCGAAGGTCGCTCCGCCGATGCGCGGGACTTCGTGATGGGTCTCCCGAGCACGAACGACCACCGTGACGGCAGCGGCAACTACCTGCCGATCCAGTGGTTCAGTGATTCCGGCGTCCGCAATCTGGCTCAGAGCGCGCTGCTGGCGACGCCCTTGCTGTCCGAGCAGGTCGGCGTCGTCGAACGACTGCCCGAGTCCCCCGGCGGAATCCGCAACCTGGCGATCACCGAGTACTACCGCCGCATCGGCGGTGAACTCAATGAGATCCTCAACCCCGACGGAGCCGGCGGCGTTCTCCCACTCGATGCCCAGGGCAGCACGGGGACCAGTTGGTTCATGCAGGGCACGTTCGCCTCAGCGGGCATCCGGCCGGTCCTGGTCGACAACGCCGGCTACGGGCCCTTCACCGCTGGGTGGGCGGCGCGCCAGGAGATGGCCGACGGAAATCAACTGCTCTTCGGCTCCCTCGCTTCACCGGCCGCAGCGTTCATCGAGGCATTCCCACCCGGCACCGAGCCGACCGAGACCGACATCGCCCGCTTCTTCAACGGCGAGCGTGCCGACGGCACGCCCTTGTTCGCCGACGGTGACCGTCAGATGCGCGACAGCTTCGCTCTCCTGCTCGAAGCAGCGACCGATCCGCACCCGGTCACTCGGCAGCAGACCACCTTCCAGTCGTCGTTGCTGCTGGGTGTGCACGAGCAGGCGCTCGTGGACCCCTTCGTCGACCGGGCCATCGACCAGGGCCGCGAGGACGGATACCGGTGGCTCGGCGACATCGGCAACCCCAGCGACTCGATCGCCACCGGGCAGATCGACCCCGCGCTCGGCGAGTACCAGTTCGATGCCGACAAGCCGCTGCCGTCGCGACGGTCACATCCCGACCATGTCATCGGCCAGGACCTCACGACGACCTTGAACCCAACCGGCGTCACCACCGTCGACATCGGCGGTGTCACCTACGACCTGACGGGATCCGGCGATGGCGACATCGATCTCGAGGGCCTTGCCGGCTGGGCCGAGGTACCCGATCACTGGGAGGTCGACGCTCACGAGATCGATCCGGCGCAGTGGCACGATGAACACGGTCAGGTCCCGGCGGGCCCGGGCGACGACCCCAAGCTGGAGACCGTGCCCGGTTCGTCGACGGGTGTTCCGTTGCCCGGCAACGACGACCTGCCTGGCGCTGCGGTGACCGACTGGAAGGACTACGAGGATCGAATGTGGACGATCACCAACAGCTTCCAGCAGACCCATACGCTTCCTTCGATGAACGAGACGCTTCCCGGTCTCGGCTTCGACGAAGCCGACCTGTCCTTCCTGCCCGAGCCCGGTTGATGATGCCGCCGCCCCTCACCCGAATCGCCATCAAAGTCGCTGTTGCCGCACTGGTCCTGGCAGTCGGTGCGTGCAGTTCGGACGACTCGGGCCCATCGGTCGCCGACGGCGGTCTGGCGGTGTATGTCGTCGACGGACCCGACGACCTGGAGACGATCGACGTTGCCGAGTCGCTCGCTGACGTCCTCGAGTTGCCTGACGACGTGCGAGTCGCGACCAACGGGCCGGACCAGGCGCGCATCGAGGGCCGCAATTACACCGGCGTCGTCAGCGATCGCGGCGCCGGGTCAGTGACCATCAGCTACTCCGGTCCCCGCTACTCCAATGCGGAGTGCATCGACTGCCCGCTCCTCGATGCCACCGACGACACCGCGACCGCGATCGACCGCAGCAGGGAGATCCTCGACGCGATCGGGGTGGACACCTCCTTGGTCGAGTTCTCCGAATGGCTACGCACGGACGACGAGTATCGAATCAGAGGAACGGTGCTGATCGACGGAGCATCCATCGACGACCTCGGCTTCGAGTTCCTGTGGACGCACGGTCAGGAACTCGCCCGCCTCGCCGGCGGTCTCTTCGAAGTCGAGACCATCGGCACCGTGGCGCCTCGCAGCGAAGCCGACGCCCGAGCGCAGGCGGAAACGATGATCGGCAGCGAACGGACGATCACCGATTTCAGCCTCACCTACATCGGCGCCTTGCGCGCCAGCGAACTCGTCGTTGCACCGGCGTACATCGCCACCACCGACCTCAGCACCACATTCACCGTGCCGGCCTTCACGGGCGCCCTGCCCGACTGAACTGACCAGCTGAATCTCCCGCTGAACCCGGCACGATTGCCGACCTTCTCAACACCAACCAACAGTTTGCAGCGGTTGACGAATTAGCCTCGGCGACGTCCTGCTCCAACCGACCCGATCAGACACGAACTGAGGAACCATGGCCGGCGGCCTCGCTGGACTACTCGACGACATCGCTGCGCTTGCCAAGCTCGCTGCCGCATCGATCGACGATGTCGGTGCCGCCGCAGGTCGGGCGAGTGCGAAGGCTGCGGGTGTGGTCGTCGACGACACCGCCGTCACGCCCGCCTACGTCCGCGGGCTCGCCGCCGACCGTGAGTTGCCGATCATCAAGAAGATCGCGTCGGGTTCGCTGCGCAACAAGCTGCTCCTGATCCTGCCGATCGCGCTGATCCTGAGTGCAATCGCACCGACGCTCGTCGAGATCATCTTGATGCTCGGCGGCACGTATCTGTGCTTCGAAGGTGCCGAGAAGATCTTTCACCATTTCACCCATGACGACAGCCACGAGGTTCCTGCGGTGGTGCAGGGTCCGGAAGCCGAGGCGCAGGTCATCAAAGGTGCTGTTCGCACCGACCTGATCCTGTCTGCAGAGATCATGGTGATCTCGCTGAAGGAAGTCATCGACGAGCCCATCGCTCAACGGGCGATCATCCTCGTGGTCGTTGCGCTGTTCATCACTGTGATCGTCTACGGCGTCGTTGCGCTAATCGTCAAGATGGACGACATCGGCTTGAAGCTCGCCGAGCAGAACTCCGAAAGCTCCCAGAAGCTCGGTCGTTCGATGGTCGCTGCGATGCCGAAGCTGCTCACGGGACTCACGATCGTCGGTACCGCCGCGATGCTGTGGGTCGGCGGTCACATCTTGCTCGTCGGTACCGACGAACTCGGCTGGCACGGTCCCTACGACTTCGTGCACGAACTCGAGAAGCGGGTCGACGATGTCGGCGGGATCGGCGGTCTGCTCGCCTGGCTGATCAACACCGGCATCTCGGCGATCATCGGCCTCGCTGTCGGTGCCCTCGTCGTCGCCGTCGTGTCACGGTTCAATCGCCCCAACGAGAGCACCGAACACGCCACCCACTGAGCCAGACCCGTTTGCGTACACGCAGATGTACGCGGCGCGTGCAGTTTGGTGCACGCAAACGGGGCGAACGTTCTATTCCAGGGCTGCGGCGAGGCGTTCGAGGGTTGCTTCCATGCCGGCCCGGTTGTGTGCCGCTCGATCAGCGACGCCGGAAATCTCCGCACTGCGTTCGAGTGCTGCTTCGGGCCGGAGGTCCTGGGTGTACTCGGTGACCATGCAACCGGTGTCGTTCGGCTCGATCGAGTAGCCCCACTTCGAGAAGACGAAACCGCGAGAGTTGCAATCGAAGAAGAAGCGTTCATCGGGAACCATCTCGACGATCTCGGACTCGGTGGTCCACTCCTTGTCGCCGTTGCGGTTGTGGCCGGTGAACTTCGCGCCCACCACCGCATGGTCGAAACCGTCGTTCCACTCATTTCGATCGTTCTCAGGCGACCACTCCCCCATCCGTGTGATGTCGGTGAGCGCGGCGTACACCGCGCTCGCCGTGGCGTTGATGTGGCGGGACACTTCGATGTCGGGAGTCATGACTCGACACTATGCGTCGGGGCGACGTTGTCGATGAGCCGACGATGTTGCGCAATTCGAGGCGGCGTGGCGCCGGACCCCCGGGGTGAGCAAAGATCTGTTCATGACCGACGAACGCAGCATCACCGCGAAGCAGGGTGGGCCCCTCATGGTGACCGGCAGTGTGCCGATCACCACGAAGACCCCGATCGAGTCCGAGCAGGGCGAACCACTCTCCTGGAAGACCGGCGAGCCGGACGATGTGAAAGTCAAGGTCGCGTTGTGCCGGTGCGGCGGGTCAAGCAACAAGCCCTACTGCGACGGCACCCACGCCGATATCGAATGGGACAGCAACGACGACCCACCGGAGGGCACCTACGCCGAGCGGGCCGAGAACCTCGGCGGCGAAGGCATCCAGATCTTCGACGACCGGCCGATCTGCGCCCACGCCGGCTTCTGTGCGAACGAGGTCACCAACGTATGGGAGATGGCGGACCAGACCGGCGACAGTCAGATTCGGTCACAGGCGATGGCGATGATCGAACGTTGTCCGTCCGGAGCGCTGACCTACGCCGTCGACGGCGACATGATCGAGCCTGAGCTTCCCGAACAAATAGCCGTCACCCCAGGAGGACCGCTGTGGGTGACCGGGGGAATCGCAGTCACGGCATCGGACGGCACCGAGCTCGAGACACGCAATCGGGTCGCTCTCTGTCGATGCGGAGCATCGGGTTCTCGGCCCCTGTGCGACGGCTCGCACGCCGACATCGACTTCGACGGCTGATCACCACCGTTTGCGTGCGCGCAGATGTACGCGGCGCGTACACATCGAGCTGGGTTCGGCTCGCTGGCGACGAGGGTGCACATGAGAGACTTTGCTGATGGCAAACACGGTCGACTCAACCAAGCGACCGCTTCCGCATCCCACTCCTGAAACGCAGCACTTCTGGGACGGCACCCGCAACGGGCAGCTCCTCGTCCAGCGGTGCGATGCCTGCAGCGAGGCATACTTCCCGCCCCGCCCGTTCTGTCCGGCGTGCGGCGGTCAGGACGTCACGGTCGAAGAGGCGTCGGGTCGCGGGACGCTCTACAGCTACCTGATCAACCACACCGGCCACCCCGGAATCGAAGGCCCGTACTCGATCGCCGTCGTGCAACTCGACATCGGCGTACGGATGATGTCGAACATCGTCAACTGCGACCAGACTCCTGAAGCGCTGGTCATCGACATGCCCGTCGAGGTGGTGTACGAGTCGTTCTCCGACGAGATCACGCTGCCGTTCTTCCAGCCCTCGACCTCCGGGGGCGCCACGTCATGAGCGGCCCCACGCTCGCCGTCGTCGGAGCCGCGGAGACCACGCAACTCGGTGTCATCACCGACACCAGCGAACTGCAGCTGCACGCCGATGCCGCGTTCAACGCGCTCGCCGACGCCAGCCTGACGATCAAGGACATCGACGGCTTCGCAACCGCAGGCGAACGCCCGACCGACGTCGCGCACCATCTCGGCATCGAGCCGCGCTGGGTCGACGGGACCTCGGTCGGAGGGTGCTCATTCATGATCCACGTCCGTCACGCTGCTGCAGCGATCGCTGCCGGGTTGTGCACGACGGTGCTGATCACACACGCCGAAAGCGGACGGTCCCGCGTCGGCAAGGGCCGGCAGCTGTTCGCCAGCGCCATGTCCGGCCAGTTCGAACGACCCTTCGGTGTGACCGGGCCTCCGACCATGTTCGGCATGCCCGTCCTCCGGCACATGCACGACACCGGGCTGACTCACGAGCAGATGGCCAACGTCGCCGTGGTTCAGCGCGAGTGGGCAGCGATGAACCCGCGGGCCACCTTCAAGGATCCGATCACGGTCGACGACGTGCTGTCGTCGCGGATGATCGCGTACCCGTTCCACCTCCTCGAGTGCTGCCTCGTCACCGACGGTGGAGGGGCGCTGATCGTCACCTCCGCTGATCGAGCGGAGGACTTCCCGAGGACGCCCGTCTACGTGCTCGGTCACGGTGAGGGTGTCGAGACGCCCATGGTGTCCCAGATGGAGGACTTCAGCTCGTCGAAGGCGTTCCGCATCGCGGGCACCGACGCATTCGCGAGCGCCGAGATCACTCATGACGACGTCGACCACCTCATGGTCTACGACGCGTTCGCGCACCTGCCGCTGTACGGGCTCGAGGACCTCGGCTTCTGCGGTCGCGGCGAGGCAGGCGACTTCGTGTGGGACCGCCACACCGCACCCGGCGGCTCCCTGCCGATGAACACGAATGGCGGCGGACTGTCGTACATGCACTCCGGTATGTACGGGATGTACGCCATGCAGGTGAGTGTCCGCCAGATGCGCGGGGTCGCACCGGCCCAGATCCAGGGGGCAGAAGTCTCGGTGTCGCTCGGTGTCGGCGGAATGTTCGGCGCTGCCGGCTGCGTTGTCTTCGGCAACGTCGCTCCCTGAGGCCCACCAATACTGGCTTCCCTGGCAGACGCGAATCTCCCGCGGCGTGATGTCACTTCCGATGCCAGAGATTCCGGTGGTATCTCAGCGCGATCCAGGCCATGATGACCGGCGTGAGCGATCGATTGGCGCTGCTGTTTTCGCCACTCGCACAGCGGGAGTGTCGACTGCTCTTCGGCGCACAGGTCGTATCAGGGATCGGCGACTGGGCGGGTCGGCTCGCGCTCGCCGTGCTCGTCTTCGATCGGTCGAACTCTGCGTGGTGGACCGCGGCAGTCACCGTGGTCTCGCTGCTGCCATGGATCGGCATCGGCCAAATGCTCTCCACGTTGACCGACCGTTTCGGTTCGGTTGCCACGATGATCACCGCCGACCTGGTGCGCGCCGGGTTGTTCATCGCGATGCTCTCGCCGATCCCGGTGTGGGCGCTGCTCATCCTTGCTTTTGCTGCGGGGATGTGCGTCCCGCCGTTCGTCGCCGCACGCGGATCCGCCCTCGTCGATGTCGTCGAGCCGCGCAGCTACGGCCGGGCCCTTGCGTTGTTCGGCGTGACCACGCAGGTCGAACTCATACTCGGCTACGCGTTCGGCGGTGCGCTGATCGCCCTCATCGGGGTACACACCACGCTGTTCGTCAACGCCATGACGTTCCTTGCCTCCGCGCTCTTGGTTTTGGGTCTGCGCGGCACGCCGGCATCGGAGCGCAGTGACCACGCACCGCTGGGCTGGGCAGGTGTCAAGCGCAGTCTTGCCGTGTGGAGCGACGATGCTCTGTGTCGACGGGCCCTCGTACTGTTCGTCGGGGCCAACATGTTCATGAGCCTGCCCGAAGCGCTCGTCGTGCCCTTTGCTGACGAGATCGGCGTGTCGGGCGCAGTCGTCGGTCTCCTCGCCGCGACGATTGCCGTTGGCGCGATGATCGCCATGGCGCTGGCACCCGAAGCAGCCACGCACGCCGGGTTGTTGCGCAAGGCGGCATGGCGCGCGCTCGTGCTGTCGTTGCTCACCGCGGCCGCCTTCTTCCTCGCCATCTCGTGGCTGCCCGCGGCCGGCGTCATTGCGCTCTTCTTGTCCGGTGCCGTTGATGCCATCGCGGTGCCGACGAACCAGGTCGTCGGCGAACGCCTCCAGCGCGAGGGCCGCGCGACGGCGCTCTCGGTGGCGGGCGGTCTACAGTACACGTCGCAGGCCATCGCGATCACCGTCGGCGGCGGACTCGCAGTGGCGTTCGGACCTGCAGTGGTCCTCGGCGTTGCCGCACTCATCACTACGTCGGTGATGGCATGGTCGCTGGTGCGACCGGTCGCTGCAATCGCGGACCCGCATGCGCCGGTCAGCGTGACAGCGCTCGGCTCCGAATAGCACACCGGTCACAGAGGGGTCCTCCGAACGCGCGAGTCGTCTCCGCCGTCGCCAGACTGGTCGGATGCACCTCTGGCGACTGATCCGGACTCACCTGGGGCCGTATCGCAGGTTGCTGGTCATCGTCTTGGTACTGCAAGCGATTCAGACCGCTGCTGCGCTCACGTTGCCGGCACTGAACGCGGACATCATCGACAACGGGGTGCTCCCCGGCGACAACGACTACATCTGGCGCACGGGCGGCATCATGCTCGCCTTCAGCTTCGTGCAGATCGTGTTCGTCATCGCCGCCGTCTGGTTCGGTGCGCAGGCCGCGATGAGCTTCGGGCGCGACCTGCGGCGTGACATCTTCCAACAGGTCAGCAGTTACTCGGCGCGCGAGGTCGGCCAGTTCGGCGCACCGTCGCTGATCACGCGCGTCACGAACGACGTGCAGCAGGTGCAGATGCTCGTGGTCCTCGCGTGCACGATGATGATCGCAGCGCCGATCACCATGGTCTTCGGCATCGTCTTCGCCGTCCGCGAAGACATCGGGTTGTCGGTCATCATGGTCGTCGCGATCCCGATCCTGATCCTGGTACTCGGCGTGATCATCAGCCGGATGGTCCCGACCTTTCAGGTGATGCAGGTCAAGGTCGACCGGGTCAACGCCGTGCTGCGCGAGCAGATCACCGGCATCCGTGTCGTGCGGGCGTTCGTCCGCGAGCCCCAGGAGGTCCAACGGTTCGCCGGGGCGAACGACGACCTGACCGCGACATCGCTGCGCGCCGGCCGGCTCATGTCGTTGATGTTCCCGACCGTGTCGCTGTTCATCAGCGTGTCGAGCGTCGCGGTCCTGTGGCTCGGAGCAAACCGGATCAACTCCGGTGACATGGAACTCGGTTCGGTCGTTGCGTATCTCAGCTACCTCGTCCAGGTGTTGATCGCAGTCGTGATGTTGACGTTCATGGTTTCAATGATCCCGCGTGCCGCAGTGGCCGCAGAACGGATCGTCGAGGTGCTCGACACCGACTCATCGGTCGTCCCACCCGCATCACCGATCACGTCGGTCACCGAGCACGGCACGGTCGACTTCGACCGAGTCGGGTTCACCTATCCCGGTGCGACCAGCCCGGTGCTGTCAGACATCTCGTTCCGCGTCAGTCCCGGCCGGACGACGGCGATCATCGGCAGTACGGGTTCGGGTAAGTCGACGATCGTCGATCTCGTGCCACGACTGTTCGACGCAACGGCGGGTTCGGTGTCGGTCAACGGCGTCGACGTCCGTGAACTCGACCCCGACCTGCTGTGGGGGTCGATCGGCTACGTCCCGCAGAAGCCCTACCTGTTCTCCGGGACCGTGGCATCCAACCTGCGTTTCGGTCGACCCGACGCCACCGAGAAAGAACTGTGGCAGGCACTCGAAGTCGCCCAGGGTGCCGGCTTCGTGCAGTCGATGCCGCAGGGCCTCGACAGCCCGATCACTCAGGGCGGTACGAACGTGTCCGGTGGGCAGCGGCAACGGCTGTCGATTGCACGGGCGTTGGTGATGCGGCCCGACATCTACATCTTCGACGACTCGTTCTCCGCGCTCGATCTCGCGACCGATGCTCGGCTGCGCCTGGCGCTCGCACCGCACGTTCGCGATGCCGGTGTGTTGATCGTCGCTCAGCGGGTGTCGACCATTGCCGACGCAGATCAGATCATCGTCGTCGAGAACGGGCGCATCGTCGGCCGGGGCCGTCACGTCGCGCTGCTCGACACCTGCCCGACCTACGCCGAGATCGTCGATTCGCAGTTCGAGTCGGAGGTGGTCGGATGACCGACGGCGACGACACTCGGCCCGAGGCTGACGCGGCGGGTCAGACCGACGAGGAACGCGACATCCTGACGACCACCGGCGCCGAGGCGCGGCGCACGAGCTTCGGGCCGGGCGGAGCTGCTGGTATGCCGGCGGAGAAGACGGCCAACTTCGGCCCCACCGTGAAGCGACTCGGCGAGATCCTCGGCGCGGAACGCATTCGCCTGTGGATCATTGGTCTGTTGACCGTGTTCAGCGTATCGATCGTCGTCATCGGGCCGCGGCTGTTGGGCGAGGCGACCGACATCATCGTCGACGGGCTGATTCCCCAGGCCGGCGGCGCCGCGGACGGCATCGACTTCGACCGGTTGCATGACCAACTGCTGTTGCTGGTCGGGCTGTACCTCATCTCGTTCGTCTTGGCCTACGGGCAGTCGTTCATGCTCGCCGGCGTGGTGCAGCGCTCGATGTTCAAGCTGCGCGAGTCGGTCGAGACCAAGCTCAACCGGTTGCCACTCTCCTACATCGACAGCCAATCGCGCGGCGACCTGCTGAGCCGGGTCACCAACGACATCGACAACCTCGCGCAGAGCCTGCAGCAGACGGTCAGCTCGATCATCACATCGCTGCTCACGCTGCTCGGAGTGACGGTCATGATGTTCCTCATCTCGCCGCTCCTTGCGCTCGTGGCGTTGATCACCGTGCCGTTGTCGATCCTGTTGATCAAGGTGATCGGCGGACGTGCCGGTCCGCGCTTCGTGGAGCAGTGGCGTCACACCGGTGCAGTCAACGGTCAGGCCGAAGAGGTGTTCACCGGTCATGCGATCGTGAAGAGCTTCGGTCAGCACCGCAAGGTCGAGGAGCGCTTCGCCGAGGACAATGACAAGTTGTACGAAGCGTCGTTCGCAGCCCAGTTCATGTCCGGGCTGATCCAGCCGGCGATGACGTTCATGGGCAACATCCAGTACGTGCTGATCGCCGTAGTGGGCGGCTTGCGGATCTCGTCGGGCGCGATCAGCATCGGCGACATGCAGGCCATGATCCAGTACGCCCGCAACTTCTCTGAGCCGCTGACGCGGCTTGCTTCGATGGCGACCACGTTCCAGTCGGGCATTGCCTCACTCGAGCGGGTGCTCGAACTGTTGGACGCCGACGAACAGAGCGTCGAGCAGGCCGCAACGATCGACCCGCCACCGGTCATTGGCCGGGTGGTGTTCGACGCCGTCGACTTCTCCTACCTGCCTGAGCAGCCGCTGATCCAGGACTTGAATCTCACCGTCGAGCCGGGCCAGACCATCGCGATCGTCGGCCCGACCGGTGCGGGCAAGACCACGCTCGTCAACCTGATCATGCGGTTCTACGACCTGCAGTCCGGTGTGATCTCCCTCGACGGTCGCGACATCGCCTCCTATCCGCGCGCGGAGCTGCGCTCCAAGGTCGGCATGGTGCTGCAGGACACCTGGTTGTTCGGCGGAACGATCCGCGAGAACCTCGCCTATGGCAATCCCGACGCCACCGAGGAGGAGATCCTCGAAGCCGCGCGGGTGACCTACGTCGACCGGTTCGTCAACTCCCTTCCCGACGGCTACGACACGGTGATCAACGACGAGGGAGACAACATCAGCATCGGTGAGAAGCAGTTGATGACCATTGCCCGCGCCTTCCTCGCCAACCCGTCGATCCTGATCCTCGACGAGGCGACCAGCTCGGTCGACACGCGTACTGAGGTGTTGATCCAGGAGGCGATGAACGCGCTTCGCCAGGATCGGACGAGCTTCGTGATTGCGCACCGCCTGTCGACGATTCGCGGTGCCGACGTCATCTTGGTGATGGAGGACGGCCACATCGTCGAACAGGGCTCGCACACCGAACTCCTGCAGCGCGACGGTGCCTACGCCCGCCTCCACGGCGCCCAGTTCGCCGGCCAAACCACCTGACCCAGCCACATCGAGTCACATCGGGGACAGGCACGAACGTGACGCGTCACGTTGGGGACAGGCACCGATGTGACTCAGCCGGTCCTCTAGCGCCGCTCGAAGTTCGGGGGGCGACGCTCGGCCATGGCTCGGGTTCCTTCGGCGAAGTCCGACGTTGCCCGCAGGCGCGTCTGCTCGGCCATCTCGTGGTCGGTTGCCGCCTCGATCTCCGCGGCGAGGCCGGAGCGCAGGGTGGCCCGAATCGACTCGACGGCGAGCGGCGCTGACCCGGCGATCTCTGCGGCGAAGGCGTGCGCCGCAGCGTCGAGTTCTGCGAGCGGCACCATCTGATCGAGCAGTCCGATCGTCGCCGCGGCGGCACCGTCGAGGCGACGGCCGGTATACAGCAGTTCGGCGGCGTGTTGTTGACCGACCAGGCGCGGCAGGGTCACCGACAATCCGAAACCGTGGTGGAAGCCGAGCCGCGCGAAGTTCGCGCTCAACCGCGATTCGGGTGCTCCGAATCGAAAGTCTGCTGCAAGCGCCAACCCGAGGCCGCCACCGATGGCGGCGCCCTGGACTGCGGCAACGATCGGCTTGCGCGTGCCGAACAGCCGCGCCGCGGCGAGATAGAGGTCAGCGGTCGTGTCTTCGCGTGAGCCCGAGAAGTCGGCACCTGCGCAGAAGTGTTTGCCCTGAGCCGCGAGCACGACACACCGGGCGTCATCCACGTCGTCGAGCTCCTCGAGGGCGTCGGCAATCGACTCGATGAGGCCGACGGAGAAGAAGTTGTTGGGCGGCTGATTCAGGCGGATCGTCGCGACGTGATCGATCGGTGGCTCGACGACGATGAGTTCACGAGGCTCGGCGTCCTGTTCCGGGTGCTGCGGGTTGGTCTCGGTCATGTCCTGCTCGCTGTCGTCACGCGGTGCTCCGCTGCTGATCTGGCAGGACCATTCGATCACACTCGTTGCAGACGATCATGAGTGAACCCCGAACCGACCGCACCCCACCTGGACCGACCGAGGCATCGGTTCGCACGGCTGTGCTCGAGTGGTTTCACGATGCCTGGGATGCGGACGCGTCGTTGATCGAGTGGCGCGAACGCCTGGTCGACTCCGGGTGGGCCGTGCCGTCGTGGTCACGGGACTGGTTCGGTCGACGCCTGCCCGCATGGGCCGACCGTGTTGCTCACGGTGCAATCCGGCAGGCGGGCGGGGTGGCGACTCCGCTCGGGGGCGGCTTCGGGCTCGCGGCACCGACCATGTACGACCACGCCAGCGACGAGCTGAAGAGCAGGTTCCTGCGCGACACGCTCACCGGGGCAGTGACCTGGTGCCAGCTGTTCAGCGAGCCCGGTGCCGGGTCCGATCTCGCAGGGCTGCAGTCCACCGCGGTACGCGACGGCGACGAGTGGGTCGTCAACGGCCAGAAGGTGTGGAACACGTCGGCCGACCACGCCGACATGGGAATTCTGGTCGCACGCACAGACTGGAACGCTCCGAAGCACGCTGGTCTCAGCTACTTCCTGCTCGATATGCACCAGCCAGGCGTCACCGTCCGTCCGATCCGACAGATGAACGACCACGCGTCGTTCAACGAGGTGTTCCTCGACGACGTCCGCATCCCGCACGACCACGTGGTCGGAGATGTCGGCGGTGGTTGGGCAGTCGCTCGCGGCACCCTCGCGCACGAACGGTCATTCGCGACGAACCGCGACGCGAAGTTTCCGGCAGCGGCAACCGGCCGGGTGCTCGACGAGGCCCGGCTCGAGGCGGACGAGTACAACCGAACCTACGTCTGGTATCCGCAGCGCCAGGGTCGCGCCGACCTGGTGATCGAGCGGGCACAGGCAGCCGCCGTTGATTGTGACCCGATCGTGCGGCAGAGCATTGCCGACCTGCTCAGCTTCCATCAGGCAGCGGACTGGACCAGCCGTCGTGCCCGGGCCGCACGAGAACTCGGACGGCCCCCGGGGTCAGAGGGTTCGATCGGCAAGCTCGCACTTTCCGAGGTGGCTCGACGATCGAACCGGGTGCACACGTCGATCTCTGGGGCGAATGGGATGCTGTCGGCGACCAACGGGAACACAGACGACCCGCTCGACGCGGTGATCGCCGAAGTGCTGGTGTCGACACCGGCCCAGTCGATCGCAGGCGGCACCGACGAGATCCAGCACAACATTCTCGGCGAGAACGTGCTCGGGCTGCCGCGTGAACCCGCACCCGACCGAGGCTTGCCGTTCCGGGACGCACGAGTCAACGACTGACCAGCCCAACAGAGACGAGTACCTGATGACCCCGGCAACAAGGAGACACTGATGGAGATCAACGGAATCAAGGCGATCTTGGTCGGCGGCGCGTCGGGATTCGCACGCGCCACCGCGGAGCGGATCGCGGCAGGTGGCGGATCGGTGGCGATCCTCGATCGGATCGAGTCAGCCGGGGCAGAGGTGGCCGAGCAGTTGGGTGGAACCTGGCACCCGACCGACGTGCTCGACTTCGACGGCATCGAGGTCGTGATCGCCGAGGCAGTCGCTGCGTTGGGTGGGCTCGACGTCGCCGTCAACACTGCCGGGGGCGGCAAAGCCGGGCGGACCTTGAGTCGATCTGGGCCGTTCGACCTCGACGACTTCCGGGCGGTGATCGATCTCAATCTGATCGGCACGTTCAACACCAATCGGCTGTGCGCCGCGCACATGGCGAACAACGAGCCAAACGATGACGACGAACGCGGCGTGTTGATCAACACGGCATCGATTGCCGCGTTCGAAGGCCAGGTCGGACAGGTCGCCTATACGGCTGCGAAGGCCGGCATCGCCGGGATGACGCTGACGATGGCGCGCGACCTTGGCACGCTCGGCATTCGGGTCAGCACGATTGCACCGAGCCTGTTCGCGACCGGCCTGACGGCGGGCGTCACCGAGGAACGCGCGGCGGGTCTCACCAGGGACGCGGCGTTCCCGAAACGTCTGGGCCGGCCCGACGAGTACGCGCGGCTGGCGATTGCGATGATCGAGAACCCGATGCTCAACGGCGACACCATCCGCCTCGACGCCGGGACCCGTTTCGCACCGAAGTAGCGCGTTCCAACCATCCTCAGCGGCTCATGCCGAGGGTCGGGTGCGCTCGCTCGGGTCGCCGAACCGGGCGGGGTCAATGCCGAACGGCTCAACGATGCTGGCCACGCGCTCCAGCAGCGAGGTCGAGTTCATCGACAGCGCGTCGACCAGATGATCTGTCAGTTGCTCGATGGACTGAACCGTGCCGTCGTCGAAGCCGCCAGCCGGCGACATCTTGGTGCGGGGAGCACTGATGCCGAGCGTCCCGACGGTCAACGCTCCTTGCCAGCTCAGGGTCCGCACGAGCTGCTCGATCGCGAAGGGCCCACCGGTTGTTCCGACGCTCATCACTACGACCGGTCGGTGGTACATCGACGACGAGCCGACCAGCCAGTCCAATGCGTTCTTCATGCCGCCGGCCACTCCCCCGGCATACTCGGGTGCCGCAATGAGGACGCCATCGGCTCTTTCGAGGATCAAGCGCATCGTCGCAACAGATGCAGGTGCCTCGTCAACCAGGTCCGAGTTCAACATCGGCACGTGAGCAAGCGGAACGTCAATCACATCCGCAACTCCAGAATTTCTCAGGTGAGCTGAAGCGACTTCGAGAGCCAGCGTGTTCGTCGACCCCGATCCCAGACTGCCGCACATCGAAGCAACTCGCATCGTCGCAACGTACAAGACATCATCGTCGAAGCCGGGAAACGGTCGACGGGTTCGATGAGCGTCACGAGTACCGTGATTTCCGGAGGCGACATGAGCGCACAGAACATCTACGACGACCCAGAGTTCCTTGCTGGCTACGTCACGCTCGACCGCCAGATCCACGGCCTCGACGGAGCAGCGGAGTGGCCGACCCTGCAGTCGATGCTGCCCGACATGGATGGTCGACGGGTGGTGGATCTCGGATGCGGTTTCGGATGGTTCACTCGCTGGGCCGGCGAACACGGCGCAGCAACGGTGCTTGGCGTCGACGTCTCGACCAAGATGCTCGAGCGTGCACGCTCCGAAACAGCGGCCTCGAACATCGCGTACCGGTGCGCCGATCTTGACCTTGTCGACCTCGAGCCGGGCACGGCGGACGTCGTGTTCAGTTCGCTGACCTTGCACTACGTCCGCGACCTCAGCCGACTGATGTCGATGGTCGCTGCATCGCTCACTCCGCGAGGGTCCGTTGTCTTCTCGGTCGAGCACCCGATCTACAGCGCCCCCACGACACAGCGGTTCGAGACGAGTGATGCCGGTGATCGGATCTGGCCACTCGACAACTATCTGGTCGAGGGTGAACGAGTGACGAACTGGTTCGTGGATGGCGTTGTCAAAGAGCACCGAACGGTGGCCACGTACGCAAACACCATGATCGAGTCCGGGCTCGTGTTGGACCGGATCGAAGAGTTCGGATCACCCGCCGAGGCCGCCGAGGCCGCCGGGCCCCGGCCCGAGTCGGCCGACGATCGACACCGACCCTGGTTCTTGCTACTCAAGGCCACGAAGGCGGACTGAGCCGAGCGTCTCGATGAGACGCGCTGGGGTGCCAAGGTCAGTCGGGCGATGCAGCCGCTGTGGCGGCGCGTTCGATCTTCGAGCAGAACGCGTCCCAGTACGTCTGATCGCCGTTCCGGTCGCGTGCACTGTCGGCTCCGTCGCCCGTGCGGCCGTCGAGTTGCTCACGCAAGATGTCTGCATGCCCCGCATGCCGGTTGGTTTCTGCGATCCGGTGGACCATGACATTGAAGAGCTTCACGTTCGGGCGCGGCCACCACGGAACATGGCCGGGAGCATCGATGTCCAAGGTGCGTATCGTCTCATCGCCGTGGGCCCATACCCGGCGATAGAGGTCGATGATCTCGTCGCGCGACTCGTCCTCGGTCGCCCAGTGGTCGTCGGTCCACCGCTCAGCGTCGTCCCATCGCGGTATCGCCTCGGGGAACGGACGATCGAAGACCTCCCCGAGATACCTCGATTCCCATGTCGACAGGTGTTTGATCAAGCCGAGCAGGTTGGTGCCGGTTGCCGTGAGCGGCCGGCGGATGTCGTACTCCGACAGACCGTCGAGCTTGGCGACCATCACCTCGCGAATGTCGCGCAGGTCATCGTGGAGGTAGTCCTTCGCGAAGTCGTCGATCATCCGATCGAGTCTGTCATGGCCCACCTCCGAATCAGCTCGGCACGTTGCGATCGGCACGTTGCGATCAGCACGTCGCAATCAGATTCCGGCGTCGCTGATCAGATTCGAGGAGCGCAACCGGTGCGTGAGGGTGCGGCCTTCGCTCGCGACGGTCGTGAGGTAGTCCTGCACTCGCACAGCAGCGGCGCGGGCGATGCCGACCGCGGTCGCTGCGTCGATCGACTCGAAGCTGACGGTGTCACCAGGTCGATGTTGGGCGAACGCGTCGATGTCGGCGGAGATCACGGTGGCGATCTTCGGGTAGCCGCCGGTGGTCTGGTGGTCGGCGAGGAGCACGGTCGGTACACCGTCGCCTGCCACCTGGACCGAGCCGCGGATGATCGGTTCGGACGGAATCGACAGTACGTCGCGCAGCTCCAACGCAGGCCCGTCGAGACGGACGCCCATCCGGTCATAGGCAGCAGTGAGGGCATAGGGCGTGCTGAGCAGGGCCGCTGTCGCGTCGTCGACGAAGTGTTGGTCCTGCGGACCCATGACCACTCGGAGATCACCAGTCGGACGAGCGAAGTCGGGAAGCGGAATCTCGCCTTCGCGGTCCGGCGCGGCGCGGGCGTCGACGATGTCGAGTTGGTGGCCCGAGGTCAGGATCCCGCCGCCGAAGCCCGATGCCGAATGGGTCGACGTGCTGCCCAGCCAGGTGGCCGCACCGAGTTCACCTGCCATCGCGACGTAGGCCCAACTCCCCCAGGCGCCGGGCCGAACGGCCAGCCGGTCACCCGGACGCAGGGTCAGCGCCGTCCACTCGTCGTGTGTCCGGTCTGCATGGGTTCGGCCGGTGTGCTGCACCGTGAAGCCGCCTCCGGCGACCGCCACGGTCACCGCCGCGTCGTGGCAGTCCAGCGTGATGCCGCCCATCGACACTTCGATCGCCGTCGCCGACGCCGGGTTGCCGAGGGCGAGGTTCGCTGCGGCGTGCGCAAGGCGGTCCATCGGGCCGGCATCGGTGACGCCGAAGCGGAGCTTGCCGAACCGGCCGGCGTCCTGCAGCGACACGAGCGGCCCGACCGCCGAGACCAGCAACCGCGAAGTGCTCACCGCGACTCCGCCTGCTCGTCGGTGTGCGCTGCAGCGGTATCAGTCTCGCTGGCCGCTTCGACAAGACGGTCGTGAGTGGCGAGATCGATGCGTTCGAAGACGATGCGGTCACCGACATCGAACAGGAACGGGTGGTCAGCATCCGGATCGAGCACGGGGGTCGGGGAACTGCCGATGACCGACCATCCGGCCGGCATCTCGAAGGTGGTGACGATGCACTGTGGGCCGGCGATGATCACCCGGCCGGCGGGAATGCCTCGGATTGCGGCCGGCTTGCGCGGGACCTGGATCGACGGCGCCACACCGCCGAGATAGGCGTAGCCCGGAGCGAATCCATACATCAGCACTCGGTAGTCACCCGCGAGGTGGGCAGCGATCACCGCGTCGACGCTCATGTCGCATGCCGCTGCGACCGCCGGGAGGTCATGGCCGAACGTCTCGTCGTAGCAGACATCGACGCGCCGGATCTGCGGCTCGGGCACCGCCTCCTCCGCTGCGGCGAGGAGACGTTCGATGTCCGCCCGCAGGATTGCGTGGTCGGTGACGACCGGGTCGAACAGCACCAGCACGTTCGTCATCGCCGGCACCACCTCCTCGACTCCGGCGACTCCGGCGGCGGAGAGCACCGTGTCCAGGGACAGCACGGCAGCGCTGGCTGCCGAGCTGATCTCGGAGGCGAACTCGACGAGCAATCCCCGGTCGCCGACCGGCACGAATCGCGCCGTATCAGAGCTCGAGCTCACGGTTGTCGTGCGGCGAACCCTGTGGGCTGCACACCGGCGGCGACGAGTTCGTCGCGGATCACCTGAGCCATCGCCACCGCACCTGCGCTGTCGCCGTGCACACAGATCGAATCGGCAGCCAGCGCAATGGGCTCGCCGTCGACGACGGGCATCAGGCCGGTGTCGAGGAATCCGAGCAGACGATCGGTGGCCTCGCGAGCGTCGAGGATCATGGCCCCGGCCTGGTTGCGCGGCACGAGTTCGCCTGTCGACAGGTACCCCCGATCGGCGAAGATCTCGGAGTACACCGGCGCGTCCATCGACCGGGCGACCTGCTCGATTTGCGTTCCGGAGATCGCCAGAACGGGCAGCGTCGGGTCGATCTGACGGACAGCACTGATGACCGCGCCAGCAACATCAGGGTCGCGAGCTGCGAGGTTGGCGAGTGCTCCGTGGACCTTCACGTAGCGCACCTCGATCGGGACGAGCGCAGCGATGCCCTGGAGGGCGCCGATCTGAGCCGCGACCATCCTCGTGATCTCGTCCAGGCTCATCGGGATCACCCGCCGCCCGAAGCCCTCGCGGTCGGAATAGCCAGGATGGGCACCCACGGTCACTCCGTTCTGGGCAGCGACCGACAACGTGCGGAACATCGTTTCGGGGTCACCGGCATGTCCACCACAAGCGACGTTCGCGCTGGACACGAGCGAGAGCATCGCCGCGTCGTCGCCCATCGCCCACGGCCCGAACCCCTCGCCGAGGTCGGAGTTGAGGTCGATCGTCTGTCGTGCAGTCATTCCGGTCACACCGTACCCATCTCACCGATCCCGTGCTTTCAGCTCACGCCACTCAGCTCACCCAACAGCCGTTCGGCCTCGGCGTCGGTGGTCACGAGTTCGAGCCGAGCCAGTGGTGCATGCTGCGCGATGGCTGCGAGGATCCGCGGCTTCTCTCGTCGGCGCCAGGTGACGAGCCAGATCCAGAACTCCCGCTGCTCGCGGGCACGACGCAGTGCTCTCCACGCACACCTGATCGGCGACGGGTCGAACAGAACGACGGTGTCGGCGCGGGCGAGACGAGTTTCGAGCACGTCGTGTGGTCCGAGGTCGCCGTCGAGGATCCACGACTCGGCGTCGGTGAGTTCGAGCTGGACTCGCTGCCATTCGTCCGGAGCGAGCGGTTGCAGGTCAGCGGACCAGAACACGCTGTCGAGTTCGGTGGTGCGAACACCCGTCGCGGCGCCCAGCTTCCGAGCGAAGGTGGACTTGCCCGCCGCACCGGGGCCGAGGACGATGAGACGCACGCCGCGAGTCTGACAGCTGCCGGCCGGAGACGGCACCGATGGCCGACCGACGACCGCCACCAGGTCCCACAAGGGGTCAGAGGAAACGGTGCTGGTGCGCTCCAGATAGTTGGACCGGAAATCGTCGGCTGCGGCGACCTCGGCGTAGTCCTGCGGGGTCCCGGCCGACAAGCTGTGGCGCTGGCACCTCGGACGCGGCGAGTATGTCGCGCGTTCGCGCCTCGCGACGGATCGGGTCAGGTCTCGTTCGAACCGCTCAGGATTCCGTCGCCGAGTGTTGCGTCGTCGTCTCCAGAGGCGCGTCGAACAGCGCCAACTCCTCGGCATCGGGTTCGTCGAAGAGCGTCTGCCATTCCTCGAGGTGAGCGCGATTGATCGGCACGTCCTGCCACGGGGGCAACGCGTTGCGCTTATCGATTCGTGCCCACAGTTCATCGAGCGGAGCGGTCAGATGGTGCAGTTCGACACCGATCCCGAGGCGGCGCGCCTCGTCTCGCAACTCGTCGCGTTCGGCCCGCGCCCACAGCCCGAAGTCGAGGACCACGCTCACACCGAGCTGCAACAGTTCCCAGGCCAGACGCGTCAGCTCACCTTCGAGCTTCTCGCCGACCTCGCGATCCCACGGGGTCGACCCGAGCGCCCACTGCCACTCATCTTTCGTGAGGCGCACCGCGTCGCGTTCCGCAGCGAACTGCAGAGCGAGCGTCGTCTTGCCGGACCCCGGCAGGCCGCACGTGAGGATGAGCCGGGCGTCATTCATCGTGCGCCATTTGAGCACAGCGCAGCGCCGATCCGGGAGGGTGTCAACAAATTCGGGCGGGTTGGCTGTGCGCGCGTTCTCGGCCGACCGACCCGTCGTGGACCCAGGTCGACACCAGACGAGGTTGCGTGACCGATTCAAGTTCCGCTGCCGTCACCCGCAGAGAAGTCGTCGCCGAATCGTAAGGTCCGATCGTGCTCACTCAGCCCGAAGATCTCCCCGACGACGCTGTTGCTGAAGCCCTGGAGCGCGATTGGGGACTCGATGTCGACGACATCGCATACGCACCGGTGGGATTCGGTAGTCACCACTGGGCTGTCGTTTGCGCCGGCAACAAGTGGTTCGTCACCGCGGACGACCTCGATGCGCGGACACAGCACGCCGGCGACACTCGCGGACGAGTCAGACAGCGCCTCGATTCTGCACTCTCGACCGCCGCAGCGCTCCGTCAACGAGGCTGCTCGTTCGTCGTGGCACCGACTCCGAGCCGGACAGGGTCGATCCTGGAAGACATCGACGATCGCTTCGTCGTCGCCGTCTACCCATACGTCGATGGTCTGACTGGCTCATACGGAGGCTATGACACCCAAGCTGAGCGTTTCGCGGTCGTCGATCGCCTCGTGGAGACGCACGCGGCGACGGACTCAGTCACGAGCATCGCCGTTGCCGACGATTTCGCCATACCAAGCCGCGACCGTCTCATGGCTGCGATGTCCGCAACGTCGTCTCCATGGTCGGCCGGACCGTTCGCTGAGCGGGCGCGACTACTTCTCGGTCGTCATGCTGACAGACTGAGCACCGTCCTGAGACGGTACGACGAGCTTGCCGACCGGGTTCGTCTGAGCGGCGGCGGTGTGGTGGTGACGCACGGCGAGCCGCACCGAGGAAACGTCATCTTCACGACCGATGGCGCCTCGCTCGTCGATTGGGACACGGCGCTGCTTGCGCCGTGCGAGCGAGACCTCTGGTCGTTGATCGACGAAGATCCCGACGTCGCGACGTACTACTCGAAGAGGTCGGGACGCGCCCTCGACACCGATGCGCTTCGGTTGTACCGGCTGTGTTGGGATCTCTGCGAGGTCTCGCTCTACGTCAGCCAGTTCCGCGCTCCTCACGTCGCATCGGCAGACACCGAGACCGCCTGGGAGGGGCTCCAGGAACATCTCGATCCGAGCCGATGGACCGAGCTGACCTGACGCCGACCCGAACTGCTCAGTCCCAGTCGACGGGCGCCGGCCCAGCGAGAGAGACACTCCAGAGCGGCTCACCGTGACGTGTGGTTCCGGTTGGAGTGAAACCGGCTCGGCGGTACAGCCGGGCTGCGACTTCGTTTGCCGGATGGAAGGTCAGCTCCACCGACGTCGAGCCCTGCGCTCGACACCAATCGAGCACGGCGCCCATCAGTTCTGTGCCGACCCCGGTCGCTTGCCGGTCGATGTCCACGGCGAGGTTTCTCACCTCGGCGACCGTCCCTGCGTGGGTGAGCGCGAGGACGGCAATGACCGCTCCGTCGGGGCTCAGGTACGCGAGTGGTTCCCACCTGCGGCCACCGTCGCGGACGTAGGCCTTGGCCAAAATCACCAGTGCAATCGGTTGAGAATCGGCGGCCATCGGTAGCTGCTCGTCGGTCACACGAACCCGCAGGGCCTCGCGCCAGTTCGACTGATCGATCGGGACAAGACGATTGGTCGACCCCGAACTCATCCCATCTGTCTAGGTCACGGAGGGACCCGACGCCAGCGCCGACGTGTCCGAAGCCGGCACGTCTTGGGCATTGGTGTGAGGATGAAAGCCGATGAGGGCCTTGATCGCAAATCTTTCAGATCGTGAGCGTCGCCAGGTTGCCGATTGGGTCGGTGAACGGCCAGAGACGGTCCTCGTTGTGGCAGCGCTCCGATCGGGTGATGGCCGCGCCTGGATCGACGGTGACCCCGCTGCGCCGTTGGCTGCGCTCATCGAGTCTGCATTGGTGCCAGGCGAACCGCAGGGCTTCGGCGAAAGCGAAGCCCTGCTTGAACTCCTCGTCGAGGCCGACGGATGGGGTTGCGTGGAAGTCGATGACTGCCTCGGCAGCGAGATCGAGCAGGACTTCGCCAGCCGCTGGGGTCCGGCACACTCTGTGATCGACGTCATCCACGAACTCCGCAAGCCAGTCGCCGTCTACGACCAGCCGCTCGTCCGCCAGCTCTCACCGACCGAGGCGCTCACGCTTCCCACAACGGACGCCGATCTGCTGCCCGACCGACGCCTCGTCGCGGCGGCGGCCGAACATGGCCGCTTCTTTGCGTGCGTCAATGACGGAGTGATCGTCGGTCACGGAGGATCGCTGGCCGCCGGCCAGGTGTTTGCCGATGTCGGCGTACAGGTGACGAACGCACGCCGGCGCCAGGGCATGGCGATCGCCTGCGCCTCAAGGGCGTGCCAGGCCCTCCAGCATGACGGCCTCATACCCGTCTGGGGAACGAGTTCGGAGAACACCGCATCGCTCGCGGTCGCACAGAAGCTCGGCTTCACCGAGACCGCTCGCCTCACCTACCTCGTGCGCGGCGACGGGGAGATTTCTAGCGAGTAGGCGTCCGCCGAGTAGGTATCCGCGACCACGTGCTGACCAGTGCACCACGGCGATCCCCTTTGTGTCCATGATCGGTGAGACAACTTTGGTGTCTGACTGATTGGAGACGGTGGTGGCGAAGCAGAGCGCAGTGCGGGTCGGCAAGACTGGTGGCGATGAGGGACCCAAGGCATCGAAGAGG
>Ga0209185_1000049_pt1 | contig 192496 bp, 173 predicted proteins | sample SidtaG_2_FD_187425 | JGI IMG/M metagenome (GOLD analysis project Ga0209185, IMG submission 187425) | Marine algal microbial communities from Sidmouth, United Kingdom - Sidmouth_Asex2 metaG (SPAdes) (version 2) | ecosystem: Host-associated > Algae > Red algae > Unclassified | place: Sidmouth... | reverse complement strand
CCAACTCTGCCCATTGAGCGGCGGATCTACGGGGTGATCGTTTCATGCTGTGTACTCTGTGCTAGGGAGTACATATTTTCAGCTACGCCTGCCAAAACAGGCAACATGTGAAGCACGGAGCGCTTACTCATAAAGATGATCACCACCACGCCACTCCGCCGTCAACTTCCCACTAACAGCAGCAGCAAGCACAGATTGCCGGAAGCGTTTGAGCATGTCGGGGATGCGGTCGAGACGTGCTTTGGTGGTTTCTACTTGTGCCAGCAGGGTGTCGAGCTTTTGTGCGATGACTTTTTGTTCGGCTAGCGGGGGAAGCCTAATTTCTATTGGATATATTTTCCTACCTGAAATCACAGGTTGCGCAGTTGAACTATCATCCCCTCTAAGATTCGTTGCTCCCAGCAGCTTGAATAGATAATTTTTACTCAAGTATTCTTGATTAAAATTAGTGAGAAACGCGTTATCAGTAATCCATGCTCTAGAAGGAGTCAGATGGACTGAGCCGCAATAATATCCTACCCGACCTATGGCAATCGTCTTCTCAAATACATTAGGGGAATCATGATAACCGGTGATTCCATTCCCTCCAAAAACAGGGACATCTCCTTCTACCATATTTTTTTTTGGAAGCCCTTTTCCTGAAGAAACAGACATCACCGACCCCAAATTAGTGGTTACCCAGCCGTCTGGTAACTGGCTCACCTTCTTCACTCAACCACACCCAACGCCACCAACAACTCATCCAACTCCCGCACCGCCAACACCAGCTCATCCCTCGCCTCACTAGCCAACACACTAGGCTCAGGCAAATTAGCTGCATCCACACTGTCCTTATCCTTCAACCAACTGATATCCAGCGAGTCACCTTTGGTGTCACGAATCCAGTCGCGCTTGAAGCAACGCCAGCGGCTTTTAGTCAGGCGTTCATCAGCGGTTTCAACTGCGGCATCTGGATCAGGTTCAAGCTCATCCGCATTGAAACTCCATTCACCTTCTTTGCGCGCTCTCAATACTTTACTGAGTGGCTCTGAACCTGCAGATGTACCATTGGGATTAAAGACTTTCTCGAAGGGCTGCAAGTGCTGTTGACCAAAGGGCGTACGCTTCCCGAAACTTGGCATGTTACTGCGCAAATCATAGATCCAGACATTCTGAGTGCAGTCGGTCTCTTGTAGCGGATCCTTGACGCTGCCTTTGGTAAAAAAGAGCACATTGGTTTTCACACCTTGTGCATAGAAGATGCCGGTGGGCAGACGCAGGATGGTGTGCAGGTTGCACTTGTGCATGAGATCTCGCCGTACATCAGTGCCCACACCTGCTTCAAACAGCACATTGTCGGGCAGTACTACAGCGGCACGGCCACCGGGTTTGAGATTGCGATAGATGTGCTGCAAGAAGGCAAGCTGCTTGTTACTGGTTGGGTAAGTGAGATCGTCACGGGTGATACTGGCCTCACCACCCTTGGCGGTGCCAAACGGTGGATTGGCAAGAATGATATCGGCTTTGGCTAAACCTGCACCCACCTGCCCCAACGCATTACCCAAGTGCACTACACCTTCATCATCACCTTGCATGCCGTGTAGCAGGCAATTCATCAGTGCCAAGCGGCGAGTGCCGGGCACAAGCTCTACACCAATGAACGCTTTCTTTTGTTGAAAAGTACGCTGCGTTTTCTTCAGGTTGTAGTAATCGTCCGTCTGTTCTCGCATGTACTGATCGGCAGCAACCAGAAAGCCTGCTGTGCCTGCTGCCGGGTCTTGTATTATTTCACCCACTTGTGGCGCGATGCACTCCACCATGCTGTTGATAAGCGCACGTGGGGTAAAGTACTGACCGGCACCAGATTTGGTTTCATTCGCGTTCTTTTCCAACAAGCCTTCGTACAAATCACCCAAGCCGTCTTTTTGCACACTGAACCAGTCAATTTGATCCAGCGTTTTGATCATCTGTTCCAGGTGGCGCGGCTCGCGCAATCGAGTTTGCGCATCGGCATAGATAGCGCTGATCAGTGCGTCATCGTGGACAGGCACTTCAACCGTTTTATCCGCCTCATTAGCCTTCGTGCTCTTTTGAATTTCAATACGCTTGCCAGTCGATAAGGCCAGTAGTATGGCCTTGTATTCGTTGAGCAGATTGATTCCTGATTTGTCTTTGATGTCCACCCACCGACAGCCTTCGGGCAATATATGCTGGTTGAGAATGTCAGCCTCACTGTTCTCATGCACCATCTTTATGAATAACAGCAGCACCAGCTCGGTGACATAGTCGCTGTAGTTGATGCCATCGTCGCGCAAGACGTCGCAGAGGTTCCAGAGCTTCTGCACGATGTCGTTATTGTTCATTGGACTGTGTATCTGATGTTTGAGTACATGACTTTCTTGGAATGGTGGTTCAGTGTTTGCCGAAAGGTTCGGGGGTGTTGCTGTCTTCAGTCATTAGATACATAAGGCGCGGATTGACGAATAACTTTTCTCGACCTGCCTGGCGTTCTTCAAGCACACCAATGTCGGCCAACTGTTTGAGATAGACAGAGGCCGTTTGTCGCTTGGCCACTCCACTATCAACCAGGTACTGGATGCGACAATACGGTTGTTCGAAGATCACTTGTACAAGCTCATGACTGTATATTTTTGGCACCTCCTGTCTAATGTACACACAAGCGCTGTCCATCAGGTTGCGGATCGCCGCAATTTTCTGGCAGGTCCAGATTGAGACTTCTTCAGTGCCCTTGAGGATATAGAGCAACCAGGGCAGCCACTCTTCACTGGCTGTCACGGAGTTCAGCAATCGATAGTACTCACTCTTGTGTTGCACGACGTAGCGGCTGAGATACAGAATGGGTAGCGTCAACAGGCTTTGCTCTATCAAGTACAGAATATTGAGGATACGGCCGGTTCGACCGTTGCCATCGTAGAACGGGTGAATCGCTTCAAACTGATAATGCGCAACGGCCATCTTGATCAACGGATCGATGTCATCATCGGCATGAATAAACTGCTCCCAATTGGCCAGTAGCTCCCGAATCGCCTGCTCACCCACCGGCGGCGTGTAGAGGATTTGCCCTGTGCTCTGGTTGCCGATCACCGTACCGCGCACTTTTCGGATGTCCATCTCACTGCCTTTAAGCTCACTGCAGATCTGAACCGCCGTTTTGGTGCACAACGGTCGATCAGCGAGCTGCTCAAAACCCTGCCTCAGGGCAGTACGGTAGCGAAGTGCCTCTTTGGTGGCAGGATCGGCGTCCTTGTCTTCGCTGGCGTGCTGAAACAGCTTGTCGGTGGTGGTGAGGATATTCTCAATTTCGGAGCTGTCTCTGGCTTCGAGTAATGGCAACAGATTGATCAGCAGGCTCTGGTTGGGCAGCAGTTCGGCAGCCTGTTTCAGCTCAGCCAGTGCGGCACGGGCACCGATGCAGGCCTTGAGTGTTTCTGTGGTCTCCATCACCTGCGCGGCCGGAGGCAATAGCGGAAGTTCGTTGAAGGGCTTTTCAGCATGCCATGACATGTTTATGAAATCCTTTTTTTTAAACATGTTAGCGTGAAAAAGAGCCGACATGTCGATGTGATCGACATATCTCTACCTATATGTCGATAAAATCGAATTATATCGACGCGTGAGATAATCATGTCGAGGTAATCAACCTGTTTTCACCACATGTCGATTGAACCCTGAATTTCACCCTGTTGATGTCTGTTGACGCCAAGACGTTACTGGCAAGCTGTGTTCGGCCTCAGGCCCAGAGTGCCTCGCTCAACTCTTCCAGTACACTATCCAGTCGCTTATCCAACACACTGTCCAGGCGCTTCACCCCCCCGTGCTCCGAGAAGCAAGTATTGACGAATTCACGGTCTACGATAACTTCAAAGACCAATTGTTTCGCCAGGCGTTCCAGCCATTTTCGCTGGTTGGGTTGCCAGTTGTGGCGGGTGTAGATACGGTCCATAGCTTGTGCCACCCGCTGCTCAAACGGTTGAAGGGCTTCACCTAATGCCGCGCGACGGATATGCCCAATAATACTGGCCGCGATGTCCTGATTACTCTGCTGGCGGACAGCGCTTTGCAGGTTGGCTTCGGAATAGCCCTCACCATCGAGCAGCATTTTGACTTCCTTGAGCTGCGCTCGGGTCAAGTCACGTGGCCGCTTGACCACCACGGCCAACGCCGCACTCTGGTTGAGCTGCTGGTCGACAAAGTGTTTGAAGCTATCGAGGTAGTCTTCCGGTCGTTTATGCTCACCGTAGTTCTGCGCACGCTCAGCCAGTGCATCATCGTGCTCAGAAATAATCGGTCGGTAGTCAGTGCTGACGGCAGCTTTGATCTCGCTGACCTGGCGAAGCAAGCCGACGTGTTGACGTAAAAACTGCGCAGTACCTTGTGGCCCGAGCTGTCGCAGGTGGCTGTGCAGGCTCTTGGGTTCCACCTCACAGCTCTCATGCAGCTTTGCCAATGTGTCGTGTAGCTTGGGGTCTGTCGCGGCCTTGTGCTCAGCTTTACGCAGAACGCGCATCAACTTCTGGCTCAGTTGGCTCAGTACCACGTCGGCTTGGCTCTCACCCTCAATTTCGCCGGGACTATCCAGTGCTTTTTGCAGTTGCTGCGGGTCAGTGAGTTCACCTGCCAATTGCTCAATGGTGATCAAAGGGTCTTTCACCAGCGGCTTCATGGTGTTGACCTGCTGCAGACTGGCATAGATATCTACCGGGTCATAAATACGGAAAACCGTCTTGCCGATGTCGTCGCAACGGCGCGTGGCACGACCGATCATCTGCTCATAGAGAATGCGCGACTTAACACGGCGCATGAATACCAGATTACAAATCCTGGGCACGTCTATTCCGGTGGTAAGCAGGTCAACCGTGATGCCGATATTGGGGTGGCGCTCGTTCTTGTAGCGTCGGATCAACTGGTCTACCTTGTCACTCTGGCCCGTGATCTTGGCCACGGCTGATTGCTGATAGTCACCGTTGTAGAGATCTGTAAAGGCTTCATCGAGAAGGCGTTTGACCATATCGGCATGTAGATCGGTGCAACAGAAAATCAACGTTTTCTCTTCACCAAAAGGATCCAACTCCTTAGCCAATTCCTGACAGATAACGCGATTGAAATTCTCGTTGACGACACGGCGGTTGAAGGATTCCACATCAAAATTGACATCGTCAGGCATCTCACTCGCCGCTACTTCACCCGTCTGCGTGTTGATGGCCTGCACCACTTGACCTCTTACAAATTTGATTCCGTTCCGGGTGAGCAATGTCTCATAACGAATGGGAGGTTCATGGTCGATCAGCCAATCGTCAGCGACGGCTTCGCGGTACGAATAGTTGTACACCGGCTTGCCGAAGATCTCGCTGGTATGTTGCGCTGGCGTGGCGGTCAGACCCACTTTCACCGCATCGAAATAATCCAGCACACGACGGTAGCTGGACAGATACTGTGCAGCGTCACGCGTGGCTAATTCACCGTCTGTCATTTCCTGATCGAGTGTGTAGCCGCGATGGGCCTCATCGATAATGATACAGTCAAACGCATCAACCGTGGGTGGGGTATCACTGGCGAAGACACGCTTAACCATGGCCTGTACGGTGGCCACTTGTACACGGGTTTCAGCCTCAGCGGCCATGTCGCCCAAATCTGCCACGTTATAGATTGTCGTCAGTGACTGGTTTTGCTCAAGCGGGGCTTCGTCAAAAGCATCCAGGGCCTGAGTACCGAGTGTGCGGCGGTCAACCAGAAACAAAATACGTTTGAACCGCTCAGCTTTGAGGAAGCGATACATCAGTCCGATGATGGTCCGCGTTTTCCCGGTGCCGGTGGCCATTGCTAATAATGCCGTGCGTTTGTTCTGCTGTACCGCATCCTCTACCGCTTGTATGGCATTGACCTGGTAGTCGCGTAATTTGAGGTAAGTAAAAGGCTCGTCTGCCAGCTGTTCCTCGGCTTTGCTGATACTGCGTTTCAGCCTGTCGAGCAACCCGTCAGGACTATGAAATGCCTGCACCGAACGTGCTGAGTTGCTAGCACTGCGCAAGTCTCTGAACCAGGTCCCAGACACTTCTGCTAACTGCGGTACATAGGGGCGGCCATTGCAGGAATACGCAAAAGGCACATTGAAGTGACTTCCTTCACTGGCAAGCCATGGGGTGGTGCGATTTGCAAGCGTCCAGGCGGGTTCTAGCGGGGCATCTACAGCAAATCCTCGGCTGTAGCGTTCTGCTTGAGAAATTTTTCCAGCAACATTGGTGTTTTCTTTCTTAGCTTCCACCACAGCGACTGGGCAGAGTCCAAGAAACAGCACGTAATCAGCGCGACCACGCTGACCTTTCTCTTTAGTGGGCCATTCGGCAATCGCTTTGTTCTTGCCTTTCTCGGGCCGAGCACCGAGCGCGTAGCTTTGGGCTTCGCTGTCAGCCTGCCAACCGGCATCCATCAGTTGTTGGTCGATCAGTATTCGAGTGAGCTCTTCGCTGAGCACAATGTTATGCGCCGCACTGCGGGTCTGCTGCTCTACTTGCTGGCGCTGTTGCCTGCGTTCGTTGTCATCTTGCTCGGCCAACTGTTCCTGCAGTGACTGAAGCTTCTTATCAAAATCTTGCTGCTGATGCTTGAGTGCCGCCTCATGCGTTTGAACCAACGCAGATTGGGCGCGAGACTCCTCGTCCATCGCCTCAGCCAAATCCTCGTACTCGGCTTTTTCCTGAGCGACCAGGGCCTGCAACTGCTGGCTATTCTGCAGCTCAACACTTGCCTGCAGCAGCTGATGCTTGAGAGTCTCTATCTCCGTTTGCAAGTGATTGAGCTTGCTGCTGGGATCAACGGGCGCAACAAAGGGCCCTGCCTTGAAGCTCGCTCCAGCCTTACCAAACGATTGGTGAAACCAGATCGCGAGTGCACGGGCAACCTTGAGACCATCCATGGCATCGCGATGAAGCGTGTAAAATTCGTGGGTAGCCTTATTACCTTGAATACGAACACCATGGAATAGCTCACGCACCATGGGGTCAAGCTGCAGCTCGCGATTCAGCGTGTACAGCAGGTCTTTTTGTGAGATCTGGTTGTCGACAGGCACGCCGATACGCGCTGCAATATTTTGCGCCAGCGCTTCGCCTAACTGCCGTAGTTTGATCAACGTGGTATTGGGGTCGCTCGCAAAAGCTCGCTCGGCAGCTGCCGCAATTTGCACCAGTAATGGGTCGTGCTCAGCCAAGAATCCGAAATTGTCTGATTGCAAAGCCTGTTTCGGATTCAAACTACGCACTCCATGTTCGCGTCATTCCAATGTACTCGACTCGCGTGGCAATAGAACATCTTGATACACAGTTTAGTTCTTATGGGAGTTACATGTACTCGGTACCGAAGAATCTCTGAAGGAGTTCGAAAAGATACTTCTCTGCTCAAGTAGCATTAATGCCAACAGCAATCAATCTCTCGCTAAATGGAAACCCTGATGGCTTTGATATCAGACAGGTATATGTCCGGCAACCAGAGGCAGTTTTAGAACTTGGCGGTGACTCGAAGAACTCAAGCACCAGCGCTCAGTATGTCGAAAAGTGTTGAAATCGGCCTAGGAGGCAGTATCGCACCAGCTCTGCCAGTTAGCATGTGTGGAGTGGCGCTACGCTCTACCTAACACCCTCGTAATTATTACCGATACCGTAAAACGTGCCACTTTCGGTTCTGGGTACCATTATCGTGAATTGTTGCTCAGGAATGCTCTGACGTCATCCAGCATACTTGCAGGTATGACGAACAGCATATAGACTATTCGCAACCGCCCCGGAGAAGAAGTTGGTAACAATGGATCTTCGGGAGACAACGCCGCCTTCGGGCGGTTTTGTCATTTCTGGAGTATGGAAGTCTGGAACCCGCCTTGCGAACCATCATCTATATCGACGGCTTCAACCTTTACTTTGGCTGCCTGAAAGAAATCCCGCACTGTCGGTGGCTGAATGTAGAGGCCTTGGCACAGCGCCTATGTAAGGAAAACGATCCGACGACCAACATCGTTGGCATCAAGTACTTCACTGCACCCATCAAGGCTGGGTTGTCTGCACGAGGGGTGGTCTCGGTGAAATCGCAGGCCGACTACCTGCGCGCACTGTCTACCCACTGCCAACATGTAGAAATAGTGAACGGCAAATATTTCATCGTGCCTGGCAGCTACCACGGCGATACCAAGCCTGTTGATTTCACCACCAAACTTCGAGTACTGCGACCAGAAGAGAAACAAACCGACGTTAACATTGCAGTGCACATGCTGTGCGATGCCACGGATGGACTCTGCGACCAGCAGGTTTTGCTCAGCAACGACAGTGATTGCGCTCCAGTACTCTCTACTATCAGGCGCAGGCATCCTGATATACGAATCGGCGTTATACCACCGATCTTAAAAGTCACCCCCGAGCGCTATCCTAGCAAAGAGCTCAGCAGCTCTGCGCATTGGTCACGCAAGAACATCAATGAAACGGATTTAGCAGATTGTCAGCTGCCCGTAAGGGTAACCACAAGAAAACGGCCTATTGACAAACCTGAACATTGGTAGCACAAATCAGACTTAGCCACCAGGCTCGACCGTAGTCGCATTGACCCACTTTGAATGTTACCAATGCCTAGCCCATGACTTGCAGAAATTCATACAAAGTCCCGCACCGCACTTCTTGTATGTAGGGCATGTACAAACCTCCTTCGTAGTTCTGTCACGACAAGCGAACGGCTGGTTAAAGTGAAAATACAAGTCAGGTAAAACGTTAGATGAAGTTGTCAGGCAAGCTCCTACCTAAAGTACTTGTAAACCTCATCTATGCATAGCGACATGCCAATGGATAGTCACAGGGTAGCCCAGCACATAAAATAACTTACTTAACACAGTGAGCTATCAGTGAGGCCATTGACATAAATCAACACCCACAAGCAAAGCTGGGTTAGCGCATCTCAGTCTACCTGCACTGACCTCTGGAACTCTGATCCTGTCAGCGTCCAGAAGCTCATCAACAACATGCTCTAAGGTAGACGCCACTGCACGCAACAATGTGTGCATACGAGAATTTCAGAACAAGTAAAAGACAGTGGTAGACAACCCTGAATAGGGCTAGTAGAGATACGCCCGATTGATGGCACCGACTTTCCGGCGGCGTCACTATGCGTCGCGGCCTAACGTCAGAGTATCTCGGCACGGCTATGAACCGTTTAGCGGAGAAGGGGTACCTATTAAGTAGGAGTAATGGTAGAGCTACGCGGGATCGAACGGGGCGGCCTTCCGTCGCGGCACATGGTCCGCGGTTCGGGGAATACACGCGATCGGCTCAGAGGCGCTGGTGTGTTCAAAAATGCGAATGGTGGAGCTACGCGGGATCGAACCGCGGACCTCTTGCATGCCATGCAAGCGCTCTCCCAGCTGAGCTATAGCCCCACAACGGCAGCGAAGATTAAGGCGTGTGGGGTTCAGTGTCAAGCCCGTCCGGCAAAATAGGTCAAATTGGGTATGCTGTTCGTGGAATGGCTGGGTAGATACGTTGTCTTATCACTGTCCATACCTCCTAACCGCCCCTCCCCGCCCTACTCAGGAATCCAGCTCTTGATCAATCAGTACTATTCGTTTCCGAAATACAACGCGCTGATGCTCACTTGCGATCACGTCAAGGACTCGCCAATGTACGGATATTTCACCACGACTCTGGCAGACAACTGATGTTCATCCCAATGGGCACCGTGGTCGCCGTCTGCATGATGCTAACCGTGCTGTTTGCCAGTCGATTCCCCTGGCTCGGACTGAATAATGTCTCGCCACCCTGGGTATTACGCAGCATCGGCGTAGTCGCCATAGCCGCTGGTCTTTGGAATGCGCTCTGGCATGGGCTACGCCACGTGGGTCAATTCTGGGGACATATGGCTTTGGGATCAGGAGTGCTGCTGGTGTTTCTGGGAATCCTGCTTTACTTGCCCGTCACTCAGCAGTTTGACAGGCTCAACAATTTGCGACCGTTCGCCGTGGTGGCACTACTCGCCTTTGGTCTTTACTATGGCTGGACACTGTACCACCTGTAACAGCGCCCCTCGCCCACATCAACCTTTCCCTAGTGATGCATAAAATTTCGAGTCCAGAAGCTTATAGAGCCGCCAAGGGCCGAAATTTTATGCAGCACTAGGGTTTAGTACTGATCACGGCGTTTTCGCAAAGCCGCAAACACGGCAACATCATCCGCGTCTTCCATGCCCAGCGACGCTTTGAGTTGAGCGTTGTCGGTGCGCAGAAAAGGGTTGGTCTTTTTCTCAAGTTGCATCAACACAGGCACAGTTGCCTTATCAGCGTTACGCAATTGCGCAACTTCCTCGAAACGACTGGCAACTTCACCATTGTCGGGGTCTACATCCAGAGCAAAGCGTGCATTGGTGGCGGTGTATTCGTGAGCGCAATACACCAGAGTGTCATCGGGTAGTTGCTTGAGCTTGTTAACGCTACTGAGCATCATGGCTGCATCACCTTCAAACAAACGGCCACAGCCCATCGAGAACAACGTATCTCCGGTAAACACAAGTTTATCGTCAGGGAAATGAAAGTTGACCATGTCCTTAGTGTGGCCAGGTGTGTGTATGACTTTCACGGTACGATTGGCAAATTGAAATTCGTCTGCGTCACCCACTTCACTATCGAGACCTTCGATGGGTGACGATAACTGCACGGGTCCCGTTACATGACATTGTGTAGCTTTTTTTATGTCCAGTAGTCCTGCCGTATGATCTGCATGGTGGTGAGTGATCAATAGATGAGTCAGTGTCCAGCCGTTTTTCTTCAACGCATCCATCACCGCCTTAGCATCACCAGCATCTATGCACGCTGTTTCTCCTGTACTGGCATCGTTCACCAATACACCGTAGTTGTCTGATCCGTAGGGGAACTGATAGCAGGTCAAAGAAGACATGTAACATCACTCGTTAGTAGTTTGTGAAGGAAGATTTAGCCAGGTGGAACAATGAACAGATTAACACCTAGACTTTAAAGGCATCATCTGCCATGCCCTGTACTTGTTCGTAAACACCCGGGCTTGCGACAATGACACACCCGCCTGATGCGATCATGGTGCTCATATCGAAAGGCTCAACCACACCACCGGCCTCTTCTACAAGCAGTATGGCCGCAATACAATCCCACGCATTCATGTGTGGCTCAACGTAACCGATAAGACGACCTGCCGCCACGCAGGCAAGATCCAGCGCACCAGAACCACTACGCCGGAACAATCCATTCTGTTCCAGTAGTAACGTGAGCAGTCGTAGTGTCTGCCCGGCCGGCACTCGTGTGCTATGCCCCACTCCCAGCGTACCTTGATCAAGGCTATCAACGGCACTGACCCTGATGCTCTTGCCGTTGAGTGTTGCGCCACAACCTCTTGTGGCCTCGAACGTCTCGCCAACCACTGGATCACGAATGACGGCACTGACTGTATGATCATCCAGCACACAGGCCAGCACGACACACCAACCGGGCATGCCGTTAACGAAGTTTGTGGTGCCATCTATCGGATCAATCACCCAGATAAAACCACTGGTACCGTTTACGTCGCCATGCTCTTCACCCACAATACCGTCGTCTGGAAAGGCACTGACCAGCGCTGCACGTATCGTGTCTTCAACGCTCTTGTCCGCGTTGGATACCCAGTCCTGCAGACCCTTGACTTCGATGTCCAGTGAGTCGCGATCCTTGAGCAATCCGAGAGCCAGCTCAGCAGCGCCGTGCACAATGGACTGTGCCGCATCGTGACGCTTGCTGATACCAGCCTTGTCGGATGAAGACAGGTCTGTCACTGATGTGTTCATGAGTTTTTAACGTGCGTTAGGTATCGAAAGAGTTGAGCAGTGTCAGGCTTTGTTATCTTCACCCGCTGCGGCACAGCCTGCAGCATCGGGTGTGCCACTGACATAACGCAAAATCTCAACCACTTGTTCAGGTGTCTGTGCCCAACCCATGGCCGCCGCATCCACCTCTTTCAGCGGATGAATGATGTCTTCATCGTGCAAGGTGATGTAGGGCTTGCCCAGTGCGGCACACTGCCCGGCGTCGAAAGCGGCATTCCATTGTTTGTATTGGCTGCCAAAGCGGATGATCGCAACATCGCAGTGGTGAATCTGCGTGCGGGTTCTTATACTGTTGACCTTGGAGGACTGGTGATCGCGCCAGAAACCAGAATCAGCCTGTCCCAGAACATCACCGGCTGCATCACTAGCCCCGTGATTGGTTACCGCTGACTGAAATTGTAGCGGTAACCCCGCAGCCTCGGAAGCCTGCATAATGCGCTCACGCCAATCGGTATGGATCTCACCGGATAAGTACACTGACCAAACCTGTTTCATGTTGTGCTCCCGAAATTAATTGTGCAGCTGCAGCCGCCTGTGGCTGTCTATCTTGCCTTAGCTGGTTCAAACATGCTCGACTACCTGCAAATTACCCTGATGCTGTCGCCACTGGAACTTACCGTGAGCACGGCCGTGGTGTTCGTGGCGGGAATGGTCCGTGGGTTTGCAGGTTTCGGCCTGTCTGCATTGGTCATGGCGGGCCTAGCTTTGATCATACCTCCGGTCAGCCTGATACCCGTTTGTTTCCTGCTGGAGGGCACAGCCAGCATGATCATGATTCGCGGTGGTTTTAAAAATGCTGATCGAAAAATAGCGTATGGTCTCGCTATCGGCTCTGCCATCGGCGTACCGTTTGGCTTGCTCACAACTCTGAATGTCTCTGTCGATACCTCACGGCTGTTAGCACTCAGCCTGATACTGGTGCTAGCGTTTTTACAGCTGTTTAACAAATCCCCCGCATTTCTAGCCACCAGACCCGGGCTGTACATCACCGGCCTGATAGCAGGTTTTGCCACGGGCATTGCCAGCGTAGGCGGCATGGTCGTGGCGTTATATGTACTAGCTCAGAATGCGCCGGCCACCAGGATGCGCGCCTCTCTGGTGCTGTTTTTGTTTTTAGGCCTGTTTACATCAGCAATCTGGCTATCGCTCTCAGGCATGCTGGATGCGCTTGCCGTAAAACGAGCCGTCTTTCTCGCCCCCGTTGTTATCGCGGGGGTGTTAACGGGTAGTTATCTGTTTCGCCCCTCTCTTGAAGGGCTCTACAAGCGTTTTTGCCTTGTCCTTCTAATCGGGCTTGCCGTTACCGGTCTACTTCGCCAGCTACAGGGCTGAACGCTAACCCCGTGCCGCAATCAGGCTGCTGCAGATTTGCACACTGTAATAGCGGCATGCAGGCGCGCCAGCACATCAGATTTTTCAATCAACGCCAGAGTATCGGCCACTGACGGCGATTGTGTACCGCCAGTGATGGCCAACCGTAATGGCTGCCCCAGCTTGCCGAAGCCTATGCCGAGAGATTCAACACAGGCATCCAGCACAGACTGAATACCTGTGGCACTCCAATCGTCCAGCGTGGATAGTCCTGTACTTGCGCTTTGCAACACGTCGGCGGTTGCCAGCTTGAACTGCTTGGCTTGGGCCTTCTGATCGTAAGCCACTGGTGCGTGGTAGAAATAGCGCATCGACTCAGCCATCTCAAGCAGGGTCTTGGCGCGGTCACGCAGCAAATTGGCGACTGAGGCTCGCGATGCCCCGTTGCTGGTATTGATGCCCAGCTTGTCCAGATACGGCCCTAACGCCTCGCTCAAACGATCGGCATCAGTATTCTGTAAATACTGCTGACTCACCCATTCCAGTTTTTTGTCATCGAATACCGAACCAGAGCGGTTCACCGCTTCAAGCGTAAACAGCTCCTGCATTTCGGTCAGCGTAAAGAGCTCCTGATCCTGATGTGACCAACCCAGTCGAACCAGATAATTCAATAGCGCCTCAGGCAAGAAACCATCTTCCTGGTACTGCATGACGCTGACCGCGCCGTGGCGCTTGGACATACGTTTTCCGTCTTCGCCCAGAATCATCGGCAAGTGCGCGTACACCGGTCTTTCAGCTCCCAGAGCCTCCAGAATATTGATCTGTCTGGGTGTGTTGTTGATGTGGTCATCACCGCGAATCACGTGCGTGATCTGCATGTCCATATCGTCGACAACCACAGTCAGGTTGTAAGTGGGTACGCCGTCTGAGCGCATGATTACCAGATCATCGAGCTCGGCGTTATCTATCACAATAGGCCCTTTCACAGCATCATCAATCGTGACCTTGCCCGAGTCAGGATTTCTGAATCTCACCACCGGGCTTACGCCTTCTGGTGGCGTATCGGTACGGTCGCGCCAGTAGCCGTTGTAGCGTGGCTTCTCCTTTCGAGCAATCGCCTCTTCGCGCATTGCATCCAGTTCTGCCGGCGTGGTGTAACAGTGATAAGCGTGACCCGAGGCCATTAGCTGATCGACCACTTCGCGGTAACGATCGAAGCGCCTGGTCTGATAGAACGGACCTTCGTCGTAGTCCAGCCCGAGCCACTCCATGCTGTCCAGAATCGCCTGCACAGATTCTTCCGTGGAGCGCGCCAGATCTGTGTCTTCGATACGCAGAATGAAGTCGCCACCGTGTTTTCGTGCAAACAGGTAACAAAAAAGCGCTGTGCGAGCTCCGCCAATGTGCAGGTAACCGGTAGGGCTGGGTGCGAATCGAGTACGAACCTTCATGACTCTAGAGTGGGCGTTGGCAAGCGGGATGGCAGTGTAGCAAAGCCGTCAGCCTGAAATTCCCTGTCTACACGGGTATTGCACCCATGAGGCACACGCCTCTGGTGGCGTTATACTGTCGCTGCCAACGATACCAGTACACATAATGTCTGCAACAACTCCCTCCCAGCCCAGAACGGCCCCGGATCACAATCCCGCTTCGTCAAACCGCGGCCCTCGCTGGTACTCCTGCGCGGCAACTGATGTAGGCCATGTGCGCAAGATCAACGAAGATTCCTATCTGGATTCGCAGGAGCAATCACTGTGGGCTGTTGCAGACGGCATGGGCGGCCACACACGTGGCGACAGAGCGAGCCAGTGTATCATCGAAGCTCTACAGGGTTTCGTAGCACTGCCGAAGCCATTGGATAGCGTGGACGACCTGCTCAACCGGCTAAGCGTCGCTAATGAGGCCTGCAGAAAAGCGGCGCAAGGGCAAGTTATGGGTAGCACTGTAGCAGCGCTGTATCTTCACGACAACAATGCCTACATTTTGTGGGCAGGCGACAGTCGCATCTATCGCCTCCGTGGAGACGGATTCTCTCAGCTGACAGACGATCATAGTCTCGTACAGGAATTGCATCGTCTGGGCGAATTGAGCGCGGAGGAGGCCGAGAACCATCCCTCTTCCAATGTCATCACTCGAGCCATTGGCGTGGCAGATGACATCGAGATTCAGGTCAGGCAAATCAAATTGGAGCCTGGCGATCGTTTTCTACTGTGCAGCGATGGCCTGTTCAAAGACGTCAAACCTGAAGAGGTAAACAGAAACCTATCGCTTCCATCACCCAGACAAGCGCTTGACGAGTTGGTAAAGTTGGCTCTCAGACGCGGTGGAACGGACAACGTCACGGGTATCGTTGTTCAGGTAGCAACTGCCTGAATCAGGTTGCTACCACCGCTATCCATACGGGCAGCTGAATCAGACTGAAGGCTACCCGCAATTTGTAAGCGCTACTCAAAGCTTTCCCGAATAACGTACAGCAGGCTGTTCTCACTAACGACGGGATTGACCACTATGCGGGATATCAGTGGAGCTCCTCCCTTGAAATCCGAGCCTAGCTCGACCTGAGTGGTGCTCGGAAAAGTGAATGAGCCTGTATCAGGTACGGTGCAGGTGACCGTTACGCCGTCTTCGAGAAAAAAGCCACCCGCAGTCGTGGCGAAAATCCTGATCATGCCACTTGGGTCATCTGCTGCATCCCAGCTGAAACGCGTGCTGGCTGAGATCCCTTCGGCATCGCCGATATCCACACCTGTCAGCGTGGTTACTTCCGGCACTTGTACCTGCGAAAAAGCAGGAAACTCGCCGCTGCCCGGTACATCGACACTCAGCCCGTCAGGCACGGGACCTGCCATGAACATCTGCATGTTTGGTAGATCGTAAAGCAGGAAGCCTGCACCGGGTTGCTCGGCCAGCGTGGCGTAGGTGCCACCGGGGCTGGTCAACACTACCGATTCTCCTGCACTTACCGAGGTCTTGTTAACGCCCGGGACTGTAGGGATGAAACCTGCACTGATCTCTTCGAAGTCGATGACGTCATCGCTCTGTACCTGACAACGACCCGTGGTGCCATCAAACTGGCTTAGCAGAAACTCAGCCGAGGTGCCTCGCTCCAGCCTGAAAAAGCCACCAACCATATCGGCGATCATCCCGGCATCATCACCCACGGTGACAGCGCCATAGTGAGTGATAGTACCCTCCGGGGCAGTCGCTTCAGAGAACACTGGCTGATTAACTACCGCATCATCAGGCGGGAATGCCGAGTTGTCAGATCCGCCACCGGGCACCGTTGTGTCATCCCCTGAGCCACCAGAGCAGGCAGAGAGGGTGAGCGAAGCAGCTGCCAACAATAGAATTCGAGTGTGACCTTGCATGCGTAAACCTTTGCTGTAAATGTGTTGCATGTACCGGTGTCCAATTAGCGTATCGAAGCATCGTTATGCGTTAAAAAATCTGTAAAAGCAGTGTCACAGTACGTTTGAATAGTGCCGTGAGGCTGCGATTCATACCTGCCCAGCGGTAGCGTGGTTCACCACGCTACCGCTGGGGTCTCACTGCGCGAGGCTAGAAAGCCTGCTTTTTAGAACCTGAAACCTTAAGAACCGCTCAGAGGTGTCGTCAGATACGGGAAGGCGTTATCGAACTGCCCTGCGTTCTGTGGAGCACCATCAGTCAGCGGTGCATTGCCAACTGGCGCATCCGCAGGCGTACATAAGCCGAGGTTGTCACCTTCATCACCCGCGGTACCGTTAGCGTCCAGGTCAACAGCAATCGGATGGCACAGAGCGCCCATCATGACGCGCAGCGCTATGTCAGTAACATCATCACCCGGTCGACGCCCGTTAGGGAAGCCCGCTAGATCTCCACCTGCCACACCCAGATTGACTTGGTCATCTTTGGCAGTAGCGGCAATACCTGTGTTCAAACGCAACATCTCGGACGGCGTTACCGTGGCCAACTGATTGACACCGGGAAAGCCTGTGAGAAACGCGGTAACCAGATCTGTTCTGGGCAGATTGGACGGCGCAATGTTATCTGTCGCACCTAACGGCTCGCGAAACAGGATGTCCAGTATTGCCGGCAGTGTTGGTGAGGTTACGTAGGTTGCGAATTGCCCGTCATCCTTCGGCTCACTGGTGTTGAACATATCCTTGTCAGGCAGTCCGATGACTACCTCATTGACTAGAGGGTTACTCAAACGAGACAACTGACGGTATTCACCTGAGTACTCGATAGGATTGCGGTATGTAGGGTTTGTAGAGATGGTTTGCGTACTGCGTACGCTGGAGGAAGTCCAGGCACCGATAACACCATTTCCAGACCCTGTCAGGCAATCTTTATGAACTTCCAGTGCAAGCGTTGTGATGTTCTTGTCTGCCAGATCGTTGCGGGCAGGGTCATCAGGCAATGCAGACGTTAAGGGTACAAAGTTGACTAGGTCGAATATCTCTGCAAGTGCTACAGAGAAACTCTCTTTACGTTGACCGGCGAATAGGCGACCGTGTTGGGCACCTTCAGGGCATTGCTCGAAGCTGACGTTGTAATAGGCTTCACCGGAGTTGCTCAGGCTTTTGACGTAGTTGTCATAACCTTCGGGAAAAGACTTGCTACCGACATTGTCATAAGGCTTGGAAAAAATGCGTAAACCCGAATCAGGGCGTGTTGTCCAGACGGGTGACTGTGACCGCCGGTCGCCCTCTATCATGCCAACAAAGTAGGTTTCGTTGACATTCAAAACGCTTTGATTATCGCCCGTACCCAGACCACCGATGTTCTTGAATGATACAGGTACGCTGTCTTCACCAATCTGCAGTGCAAAACCCTGATCGCCATTGGCAAGACCATTGTCGAAATCAAACAGAAAAGTGATGTCTTCTACAGCGTCACCATCGTTATCGACGTGGATTTCGTAGACAGCATCAGGATTCATGGAGAAATAATTCGGGCCACCGTATACATCCTGTAGGGGCTGATAGTTGGCAATCAACGTGACAAAGTCTTCACGACCTGGCTCGTAGCTGTTAAATACGTAAAAGTCAGTCGCGTCGACTTTGGGGCGGGATTTGATGAATGGTGCTTCGGCGTGCGATGACGCTACAGCGTTTGTGCTCAGAACGGCACTAACTGCCGCTGCAAGTGTCAGGGCATTGATGCCCTTGGGCTTGAAAATCATGAACTATCTCCTCAATTAATGTGCGCGCGAGCTGACCGCACTCTATTTTATTGAACTGTTTCGCCGTAGCTGCACAGTCTTGTTTGAACTACGTCAGAATTCTAGCTTGTTTGCTGTGTTCCGACTAAAGTTACGGTTGCGGGACGGGAACAGATGCAACCGTTCGAAAATCATGAAATCCAGCCGGATAAGGCATAAACTGCATGCGTCTTTTTCCAAAAACGCGGCGTACCTGCCTCATGAACGACGTGGAAATACCCGACGCAGTGCAACTGCGAGGAGATCCGGATCTCAGTGCTCTGATCAGCGCCTGTGCGGAAGGCAATCATCAAGCACTGGATAAGCTCTACAAAGCCACGTCACCCTACGTATTCGCGGTACTCCGACGAATACTACGAACAGAAGCGTTGGCGGAAGAAGCTTTGCAAGAGACATTCATCAAAATCTGGGGGAACGCGAATCAGTACACCGCATCGCGTAGTGCTCCAAAGACATGGTTGGTCAGCATTGCACGCAATCATGCCATAGACGTACTCAGACGTCGCCGCACGCGGGAGGATGTGGAGCTAAATCTTGACAACGATGCTATCGACATCATGCCCTCCTACGAACCCGCCATAGAGAAAGAAATAGAAACCACCCAGCTGCTGGATCGCTGCCTGGAGGAACTGTCTGAACCTGCCAGAGAGTGTGTCGTCAGAGCTTACTGTGAAGGATTCTCTGCTGAGGAACTCAGCGACAAGCTGGAAAGGCCGCTTGGCACGGTAAAAAGCTGGATACGGCGGAGTTTAATATCTCTGAGGGAGTGTCTTGATGGACACGCCTGATGAACAGTGGTGGGATGCGCAGGCAGGTGAGTTTGTACTGGGTACTCTGCGCGGTGCTGAGCGGGATCTCTTCCAGAAAATTCTCGCCACCGATAACGATGTGCAGCGAAGAGTTGAGTACTGGCAGCAGCGCTTCGCCCATCTGGATGAGCAGATAGAAGCGGTACTCCCACCGGCCTACATACTGCCCCTGATTATCGAGCGTGTACGCAAGAAAATGAACCGTGATGTGCCACTGGATAACGGCACTGCGTCCGGCACGGTTTCTGGCACAACGCGTCCGCAGACCATATCAACGCCGACCGGTGACGCTTATAATAGCGCTAATGCTGCCTCTGAGCGCTCTTCCAACGTGGAGATGTTACCTCAACGTGAGGAAAGTTCACGCAAGAGAAGCCGTTCATCGCGTCGAGCTATACGAACCTGGAAATCGGTGTCAGCCTTTGCTATTGCGGCAACAGTTGCCCTGGCAGCATTGCTGGTACAGACGCTCAATCAACCAATTCCGGTTACAGACACCTCACTGAGTGTTGTCAGTGTTGTGCAGAACGAAGACATGGACGCGCTGTGGGTACTAACGACACAATCTGATAGTGCGGTACTGCAGGCGGTAGCGCTGGCACCACTCCCAATTGATAACACACAGAGTTATCAGCTATGGATGGTGAAACCCGATGACGCGGGTGTCAGCTCTGTTGGACTGCTACCACTGGATGTGGGTGAGACAACGCAATTCACGCTGAAAATACCGACAGAGCAGGCACAGCTGTTCGCAGTGAGTCTGGAACCTGCGGGCGGCTCACCTGAGCCGGCACCTACCGGGCCTGTCCTGTTTACCGGCGCAATTACCGCTGTAACCGATTATCCGTAGAACAACGACTGGTTAAATAGCGACAAAAGCCTTTCGCTATATACAGTCAGTGAACGACTGCGATACCCGGAGTGACTTCCTGATTACTGAAAGTCAGCTGATCTGCTGACACATCTATAAACACCTTGTCTCCCGGTGCAAATTCACCACCCAATATCAGCTGGGCCAGAGGATTCTCCACCTGTTGCTGAATCTCGCGCCTTAATGGTCGTGCGCCGTAGACGGGATCAAACCCGGCCTCACCGATACGATCCAGCGCTGCATCAGTAATCACCAGTTCGAGCTGGCGTGCAGCCAGCCGTTTGGCCAGCTCTTGAACCTGAATGCCCGCAATCGTGCGAATGTTGTCACCAGACAGTGGCCTGAACACAACCGAATCGTCAATGCGATTAATAAATTCCGGACGAAAGTGCTGACCCACTATTTCCATGACAGAGCTCTTCATCTGCGCGTAGTTGTCCTCACCTGCCAACTCCTGAATGACATGGCTTCCCAGATTCGAGGTCATGACAATAACCGCGTTTCTGAAATCTACCGTGCGCCCTTGCCCGTCAGTCAAACGGCCTTCGTCTAGCACCTGCAACAGTACATTGAAGACATCGCTGTGCGCTTTTTCGACCTCATCGAGAAGAATCACTGAGTAAGGCTTACGGCGAATGGCTTCTGTCAGATAACCGCCCTCCTCGTAACCGACATAACCCGGAGGCGCGCCAATGAGTCGTGCAACCGAATGCTTCTCCATGAATTCAGACATGTCGATGCGCACCATGGCATCGTCTGCATCGAACAGAAAACTGGCTAGCGATTTTGTCAGCTCTGTTTTACCGACACCGGTTGGTCCGAGAAACAGGAACGACCCTATCGGACGATCAGGATCCGACAACCCGGCCCTTGAACGTCTTATTGCATCAGACACCGCAGAGACAGCTTCTGCCTGACCAACGACTGTCCTTGTCAGCTCGTCTTCCATGCGTAGCAGTTTTTCTCTCTCACCTTCCATCATCTTGCTGACGGGAATGCCTGTCCACTTAGCCACCACTTCTGCAATTTCATCGGCCGTTACATTGGTGCGTAGTAGCGTCATCTCTTGATCATTGGTGCTGTTTAACGCTTGCTCAAGCGACTTCTCCAGTTCTGGTATCTGGCCATACTGCAACTCTGACATTCTCGTCAGATCACCTGCACGCCGAGCCGTCTCCAACTCAAGCTTGACGCGCTCCAGTTCCTCCTTGATACCCGCAGCATTCTGAACGGTTACCTTCTCTGAATTCCAGATCTCTTCGAGATCAGCAAACTCCTTCTCCAACAACACCACCTCTTCTTCCAGCGTTGCCAGTCGGCGTACTGAGGCCTCGTCGGCCTCTTTAGCCAGCGCCTCTCGTTCAATCTTGAGCTGAATGATACGACGCTCAAGCCGGTCGAGTGCTTCTGGCTTGGAATCGATCTCCATACGGATGTGCGAGGCAGCTTCATCAATCAGGTCGATGGCCTTGTCGGGCAATTGTCGATCACTGATGTAGCGGTGAGAGAGCGTTGCAGCTGCCACGATGGCAGGATCGGTGATGTCAACGCCATGATGCACCTCGTAGCGCTCTTTCAACCCACGCAGTATGGCGATGGTGTCTTCCACCGAAGGCTCGTCCACGATGATCTTCTGGAACCGCCGCTCCAGTGCTGCATCCTTTTCCACATACTGACGATACTCGTCTAGCGTGGTGGCACCGATACAATGCAACTCACCGCGTGCCAGAGCAGGCTTCAACATGTTGCCGGCATCCATGGAACCTTCCGCCTTGCCAGCGCCTACCATGGTATGGATTTCGTCGATAAACAGAATGACCTGACCATCCTGCTTGCTCAGATCACTGAGCACGGCTTTGAGTCGCTCTTCGAACTCACCGCGAAACTTGGCACCGGCTATAAGCGCGCCCATGTCCAGTGACAGCACACGCTTGTTGCAGATACCATCGGGCACTTCACCATCAACGATGCGTTGTGCAAGCCCCTCTACCAGTGCGGTTTTACCCACACCTGGCTCACCGATAATGACCGGGTTATTCTTGGTCCGACGCTGCAGCACCTGTATGGCACGGCGGATCTCGTCGTCGCGGCCTATGACGGGGTCGATCTTGCCTTGTTCAGCACGCTCGGTGAGATCTATGGTGTATCTTTCCAGTGCCTTGCGATTGTCTTCGGCATTAGGATCGGTTACTGGCCCACCCTGCACCTCTTCTATCGTTTTCTTTACCGCTTCGATGTTGGCACCGTGCTTGACCAGCAGCTCAGCCAGAGAATTTTTTTTCTCTTCAATGACCGCAACGACGAACAGCTCTGAGGAAATATACTGATCGCCGCGTTGCTGCGCTGCCTTGTCAGTCAGATTCAACAGGCGCCCCAGGTCGTTGGAGACGTGCAGTTGGCCGCTACCGCCTTCTACCTTGGCCAGCCTGTCGAGCGCCTGATCAAGCCCGGCTCGCAGGCCGTTAACGTTGACACCCGATTGCGCCAGTAATGGCCTGACGCCACTGCCGTCCTGATCCAGCATGGCTATCATCAGGTGGGCAGGTTCTATGAATTGATGATCACGCCCAACCGCTAACGATTGTGCATCCTGAAGTGCCAGCTGAAATTTGCTGGTTAACTTGTCCATTCTCATTGGGTTCTCCTGAGATGGCCCATCGTGCGGATGACCACCTGATTACATTACTTTGATGGCTTCAAGATAGTGTTGTTGTAAGTCAATTCAACGGAACAGACGTCATCCATAGAGAATTTACCGGTAGTTGTCTGCCATAGGCTTGCAGAGACTACTCTGGCGTATCGCTGATCCATGCAACGGTTGCCATGCGTCCACTCAGCTTGCCGTCACGACGATGAGAGTGGAACAGGTCTGCTTGTAAGACGGTGCAGTAATCGCCTCCGTGGACACTGACTGATCGAGAACGAGTCAGTTCACGGCGCGCAAGTGCGTAGATGTCAGCAAAACACTTGCCGGGTGAATGCTCATCGGTAAAAGCACTGGAATGATCCGCGTGTCGCGACACAAAGGCCTCCTTGACATCGCTACCCACTTCAAACGCCTGCGGACCAATAGCAGGCCCAAGCCAGGCATATAGCTCTGAATCACTCGGAAAAGTTGCCAGCGCATTCTCCAGTATGCCTGTAGCCAACCCTCTCCAGCCTGCATGAATCACAGCAATCTGCAGTCCCTGCCGATCACTGATAACAACCGGCAGACAGTCTGCCGTGAGCACTGCGATGACAGTATCAGCCTCATTTGTCCAGGATCCATCGGCTTGCGTATCGGCGGCATGCTCCAATCCAGAACCTTTTTGAAGCAGGTCAGCGCTGTGTGTCTGATTAAGCCATCGCGGAGAGTGTGGCAACGCAAAGGCGTCATTCAAACGCCGACGATTCTCCAGTACATCGTCACGATCATCCCCCACGTGCAGGCCCAGATTAAGCTGATTGAACGGAGGCGCACTGACACCCCCAAGCCGTGTGGTTGTAAAGGCAGTAACCCTGGACGAGACGGGCCATGCAGGCGTTAACGAAGTCAAGCTGGCGAACGGCAGGTTTTGCGTATCCATTGTTGCGCTTAGCGTTCTTTGTCCGCGTCTTCGCGAAGCGCCTGCTCGGCTACGGCTTTGAGCACATCACACAGATTCTGAAGATCGTCGGGTAGTTCAGAATCAAACGTCATAAGCTCCTCATTAGCGGGGTGCACCAGTGTGAGCTTGTGCGCATGCAGAGCCTGTCGATTCAAACTGGCGACAGCGTCCACATCGGCCAGTTGCCGAGGTAAAACGGCCAGCCGGCGGCCATAGACAGGATCGCCGATCAGTGCGTAACCGATATGCGTCATGTGCACACGAATCTGGTGGGTACGGCCGGTCTCAAGCCTTACGGATACGCGGGCACAGCCACGGTATCGCTCGACACATTCATAATGTGTGATGGCAACCTTGCCAGCATCACTCACGGCCATGCGTTTTCTGTCCCTCGGATGACGTCCTATAGGCGCGTTGATGGTGCCGTTGATCGGCACTTCCCCAACCACGACAGCGGTGTAATTGCGTCCCATTTCCCGCGCTTGTAGCTGGCGAACCAGATGAGTGTGCGATTCAAGGGTCTTGGCCACTACGCAAAGCCCCGAGGTCTCTTTATCAAGACGATGAACAATGCCTGCTCTGGGTACACCGTATAGCGACGAATCGTGGTGCAGCAGTCCATTGAGTAACGTGCCGGTACGGTTACCGGGTGCGGGGTGCATGACCAGCCCAGCCGGCTTGTTGATGACCAGGATATGATCGTCTTCAAACACGATGGGCAACTCGATGGCTTCTGCCACCATACTGCTCAGGGGGTTACCTTCGGCGTCTGCCAGCGTTTCTGCCAGCAAATCGGCCGGTAGCTGCAAACAGAGCATCTCACCGCCCAGCACCTTGTCCTTGCAGCGCCCAGTGCCACCATTTACCGTCAGGTAGCCATCCTGTATCCAACTTTGCAGCCGGTTTCGGGAGTAACTGTGGTACACCAGTGCGGCTACCGCATCCAGACGCTTGCCAGCCCACTCAGCCGATACCTGCACAGGTTCAGCTCCTTGGTGGTTTTCGACAGACGGGATTGCAGCATTATCGGTCAAGGGTGATGTCTCGATGGCCAGATGTTTCTTCTGTTTAGTTAATGAGAATGGGCGCGTGAAAGGCTATACTTTTCCAATGATACTCAAGTTCTCACGCATACTCGCCATTAGTCTGGTGGGAATCAGCTTCAGTAGTGCAATTCTGTCGGGTTGTACTGTCCGAGAGCGTATTCTGGCGAGCGAAGCCACGGCCGAGCAGCTATACCAGGTTGCGAAGCGATCACTCAATCAGGGCGATTTCCTGAGTGCTATCAGCACATTTGAGACTCTCGGCGCCCGCTACCCGTTTGGCAGCTACACCCAGCAGGCGCAGCTGGACATCGCCTACGCCTACCTGAAGCAGGATGAATTCGACAACGCGATCAGCTCGGCAGATCGGTTCATCAAGCTGTATCCGCGCAGTGAGAACATTGATTACGCCTACTACATTAAGGGTGTCAGCCAGTTCGCCAGAGGAGGTTCCACCATGGAGCGGCTGTTCCCGCGTGATATGTCCAAAGTCAACCAGCAGTGGCTGCGCGCAGCCTTTGCAGAGTTCGACACACTGGTACGGCGTTTCCCGGACAGTCAATACAGCGAAGATGCGCTGGCCAGAATGGCCTACCTTAAAGACGAGATGGCTCAGCATGAGCTCACGACCGCACGTTTTTACTACCAGCGAGGCGCAATGGTAGCCGTGATCAATCGGGTCAATTACATGCTTGAGCACTTTGATGGCTCCCGGCATCTGCCCAACGCACTGGCCCTCATGGCTGGTGCTTATCAGTCTCTGGGCCAGCTGGATCTGCAGCAGGATACCTTGCGGGTTCTGGCTTTGACTGACCCGGAGCACCCTGCCGTCAGAGATTTCAGCCAGAGCTGATGTCGGGCTGCTACCCGGTCATCGAACCGCCCGGGGGCTTCTGTTTGAGCCTTTGCTGATACGGATACGCGCTAACCTGCATTTATCGCGTCTGACGCACCTGCCAGAAACAATGTGTAGCTGATCACGCATTGACTGTTTTTCGGCCGTGCGAGTGGTCTGGTTATTGCGTTTCACGCTCTTACCCATGTGTAAAAGCGGAACAACGTGAGCGTTCAACCGGTAACGGCTCGATTCAGTCAGGAAAGCGGTCCGGTGCATACGCCCGACTGGGCTTCTTTGCGACTTTTCAACCAGTACCGCCTGTTGCTACTACTCGCGCTCGCTGCCGTGTACTACCTGGCAGACAACCAGCTAACGTTAGGTTCGCGTGACGGCATCCTGTTTGAAGTCGTGCACCTTGCTTATCTGGTTGCCACGCTCACCTTCGTCCTATTGATCAGATTGCAAAAACCGCTGGTAACAACGCAGTTTTTTCTGCAAAACTACCTCGACATACTGCTGATTGGAGGCCTCATGTATTCCAGTGGCGGCGTGCAGAGTGGCCTTGGGCCTCTACTTCTGATTAACCTGGCATTATTGAGCCAGCTGGCAACAGTGCGACATGCGTTACTGTTTGCGGCCATTGCCACGATGGTTGTCATGGGTGAAGAACTACTCGCCAAACTGCTCGTGAATAGCGATGAGGCGAACTTTGAGGCAGCGGCTGTACTCGGCGCTCTGCTCTTTGCTACGGCCTGGGTTATGAGCGTGCCGCTGCGAAAACTCATGCACCGGCAACTGGTAAAGCCTTCCCACTCGCGAGTTGTACTGGATGTGCGACAGATTGCACAGCTTAACGAGGAGATCATTCGAGAGCTTGATTCTGGCGTGGTTGTCATCGACAAGCACGGCTATATTCAGCTGATCAACGATACGGCACGCGCACTGTTGTCAGCCGAGTTTGTGCCTATGCCCTTGCATCTGGGCAAACTGTGCAACGAGCTGCTGGACAATCTGAACTCTTCTGAACGATCACCCACCCGTGAAACACGACCGTTCGATATCGAGAATACCGGCCAGAGCGTGCTGCCTCAGTATATCCCGATATCTGAAGGCGGCATGCTGATCAAGCTCGATGATCATGCGCATATCCAGAAACAGTTTCAACAGCTTAAGCTGGCATCGCTGGGCAGGTTGTCCGCGAGCATTGCGCATGAAATCAGAAACCCATTAGGTGCCATATCGCATGCCGTTCAGCTGATTGAAGAATCCCCCACGCTCGACGCTAAAGATGCCGAGCTGTTACAGATTGCAAGACGCCATACGTCAAGAATAAACCGGATCATTGAAGATGTACTTCAATTGTCCAACCGACAACAGGTGCGAAGCGAGCTGGTTGACATTGAAGTACTCGTGGCAGACTTTGCCCGACGATTCTCCGCAGAACATGCACTTGATGATGACCAGCTCATTGTGCACACCGAACCTGTTCGAGCTACCGTTGATCCGGCACATCTGGATCAGGTTCTTTGGAATCTGTGTACCAATGCGCAGCTACACAATCAGGGAACCGCAATATCGCTGACCATCACCTGTTGGAAATCCGAATGTGGCACTGTCATTGATGTAATGGACGATGGCAGCGGAATTTCCGACATGGACAGGGAAAAACTGTTTGAGCCCTTTTACTCGACACATCATGCGGGTACAGGTCTTGGCTTGTTTATTATCCGCGAACTGTGCGAACTCAATAAGGCGGCCGTAGAAAGTCTACCCAGCGAGATGGGTGCACATTTTAGAGTAACGCTGGTGACCGCTCAGGACATGGCAGCGTGAGCCAGAACCCTACTGCACTGATCATTGATGACGAACCTGACATTCGTGAGCTGATTGCTCTGTCTCTGGATCGGATTGGTGTCGATACTCACACAGCCGCCAATCTTGATGAGGCACGACACCTACTGGAGACCTACACGTTCAATGTCTGCTTGACAGACATGAAATTACCAGACGGCGATGGAGTGGAATTTGTCAAGCATGTGCAAAACGTACAGCCCGCACTACCGGTGGCTGTAATCACCGCCCACGGCAACATGAATGCTGCTGTAGAGGCGATGAAGAATGGTGCGTTTGATTTTGTGTCTAAACCTGTTGATCTTAAGCTGTTGCGGAGGCTGGTGCTGCAGGCCGTAAGTAGCAGCGACATGCTGGCAAATAAATATTGCGCACCTGCTACCAACAACGACACGTTTAAGTCAGTCGCAGACAAAGCGTTAACAGAAAAGACTCATGCTTCAGAAAACCCGTATTTAGTAACCACGCTTCAGCAAGCTTCCACCACTGCATCTCAACGTACAGAGAGCGTGTCTGGAGCGCGTACTGAGATTTTTAGTGAAACTGGTTCATCGTTAACGACGTTGTCCGGTCGTTCCAAAGACGCTACATCAACTCATTCAGAAATCGGCGCAGGAAAACTGATTGGCAAGTCTGAACCCATGCGTGCTCTGCGCTCTATGATAGCGAAGGTTGCACGAACCAACGCACCCGTCTGGATTACCGGAGAATCAGGTACCGGAAAAGAACTTATTGCTCGGCTGATACACGAAAACAGCATACGTTCTGACCATCCCTTTATCGCTATCAACTGTGGTGCAATTCCCTCAGAGCTAATGGAAAGCGAGATGTTTGGTCACAAGAAAGGGAGCTTTACCGGCGCACAGGCTGAGCACGATGGTTTATTCAAACGCGCTGAAGGCGGCACCTTGTTTCTCGATGAAATAGCCGAACTTCCGCTGCAAATGCAGGTAAAACTACTGCGCGCTATCCAGGAACGAGCGATCCGCCCTGTAGGCAGTGCAGATGAAATTGATACAGACGTTAGAATACTCAGCGCCAGCCACAAAGACCTTAACAGTGAAGTAGCCTGTGGTTCTTTCCGCCACGATTTGTACTACCGCTTGAACGTGATCAGTATTGAGGCTCCCAGCCTGCGCATGCGTTGCGAAGACGTGCCCGACATCTCTCGACATGTTTTGATGAATATAGCCCTGAATGATAACAATGCCACACCTGGTTTGTTGTCTACCGATGCAGAAACGCATCTCATGGCCTATCACTTTCCAGGTAACGTCAGAGAATTGGAAAACATTCTGGAAAGAGCCATGGCTCTGAGCGACACCACTACCATCGAAGTTTCTGACTTGAATATAAACCTGACAGCAGACTTAGCAGGACACGACTCTCACATCGCTGTTACCGATAACGCAGCGCTCATAAAGAACACCCACGCAACCGAACGAAGGTTGATTCTGGATGCATTGGAAAGTACTCGTTGGAACCGTAAGGAGGCGGCTAAGACTCTGGGCATGACATATCGCCAGATACGCTACCGCATAGCGCAGTACGGTATCGGTGATGCTTCGAATAAGGGTTAGCGAAAAAATGATCGCATGTTCAGGTTTGGCGTTCACCTTTCGAGTGGCAGCAATGAGATATACCCTCGCAACTAACACTGCCCTTAGCCCACAGTTACTGCAATTGTGCAACAGGTGACATATCCGTTGTCACTCAATGACAAAAATGTCATCGCAAGACATGGACCAGTTCAAAGCAGACGTAATTCACTATCCACTTAACTCGCTGTTTTATAAATATTTTTTCGACATGTAGCAGCGTTAATCTGCTTGGCACAAGCAATGCACTTAACCATTTGTCCTCAAGGACGATACATCGTTCGTAGGCTTGGCTTGACACCGGTCTACATCAAATCTAAATCTCTGGAGATAGACCGAAAATGGTTAAGACACAAAAAGGTTTTACACTAATCGAACTTATGATCGTAATCGCGATCATCGGCATCCTGGCAGCAGTAGCTGTTCCTCAATATGGCCAGTATACAAAGCGTGCGAAGTTCTCTGAAGTAGTCACTCAGACTGCTGCTGCGAAAACTGCGGTCACTCTGTGCTTCCAGGAAACCGATGATTTGGCAACATGCAATGGTACAGGTCTCACTACAGACTACCCGGGCATTCCCGACAATATCTCTACTCCTGGTACTGGCATGCTGGACAGCATGACCACAACTGCAGGCGTGATCTCGGCGAAAGGACATCTCTCTCAGCTTGACGCTAAGACGTACGTACTGACACCTACAGACACTGGCGGCAGCATCACTTGGGCTGTGACCGGTACATGTGTAGATGAGAACCTTTGTAAGAAATAGGTTTTAGCCCAACAAGTAATTGCAGGACTTGCCGAGAATATGGAGGTGGGAATACTCATCTCCATACTCTCAGGCTGGTAATCAATCCTCTGGTTTACCTATGTTTTGCAACCTCCGAATGCACGTAACAATGGATACACGTAACGATGGATACAGATTCTCGTGGATTCAGCCTGATCGAAGTGATGGTCGTAATAGCGATACTGGGCATCCTGTCTGCAGTAGCCCTACCACAGTATGGTAATTACACCAAGCGAGCAAAGTTCTCAGAAATCATGGCAAGTACGGCTGCCAGAAAGACAGAGGTTACCTTATGCGTACAGGAGCTAAACAGCCTTGCCAACTGTAACGGAGCGGGCGCTGCAACAGATTTCAAAGGCATTCAGGGTGATATAGCTGACCCTGGCGTAGGCTATATCGAAACGCTTACTACTATTCAGGGTGTAATTACTGCACAGGGAACTGCGGAACTTGACAATGAAACCTACATTCTTCGACCTAACTACAATGGCGATATTATTTTCTGGTCTACCGAAGGTACCTGCCTGGAAAAAGGTGTTTGTAGATAAGAGTATCTATCTGATCACTCGCTCATCTTGATGGCGTAGAAATTATGCTGCTATAGAAGCAGCGAAGCGGTCCTGGGTGGGGCCGCCCAGGCCGAAATTTTATGCATCACCAGGGTATAGAAACAGACAAAGGACTACAGGATCACTTGTTCCATTTTACGCCGTTCGGATAGCTAACTGATTTAGCCAGGTATTGGATTCGTCAGCACTTCCTGCAGATCATCCGGGAAACTGATTGCTCCCGACTCCTGATGATATTTCGCAAATTTACCTGCCATATAGCACTGTGCCCAGCCACATTCTGGATATACCTCTAAAGCACTGACTGATTCTGCCGATCCTGCTGGTGAACAGCGACATTTTGTTGAGGATCTTCCTCGACTTTGCGAGATCAAATAATGACAAGCACTAGCACGTTGAACGGAATAGCCCGGCAGTTGGTCAATCAGGGCCTCGTTAGCACAGAAACAGCTGCTCTCGCTTTAGACAATAGCAAGTCTCAGAAGCAGCCCTACCTCACCGCCCTGTTAGCGACAGGTGAGGTAGACGGAAAGGCTATTGCACAATACGTAGCTGCGGATTTTGGATTGCCTGTGTACGACTTGAGCACCATTCAACTAGAATCTCTCCCTACAGAGTTCTTAAAGGAAGATCTACTCAATACGCAAAACGCGATACCCATTGCGAAGCGGGGATCGCGCCTATTCATCGCTATCTCCGATCCTACCAACAGTGAACCACTTGATAAGTATAAGTTTGCATCAGGCTTTAGTGTAGAGGCGGTGATCGTCGAAGAAGATAAGCTTGCAGAACTACGCAGCAAGGCGATGGAAGGTAGTGATGCGCTCTCTGAGGGGCTTGATGACAGCTTCGATCTGGAGGTAGAAACCCAGGATGGCAACCTCGCAGAAGAGGATAATTCCGGGCTGGACGAAACCCCAGTGGTGCGTTTCGTGAATAAAGTCCTGCTGGATGCAATCAAACGTGGGGCATCGGATATTCATGTAGAGCCCTACGAGAAAATTTTTCGTATTCGCTATCGTGTGGACGGGGTACTGGAAGAGGTTGTCCATCCACCCTTAGCCATGGCCGGTCGCCTGACAGCTCGTATCAAAGTCATGTCCCGCATGGACATCTCAGAGAGACGTGTACCTCAGGATGGTCGTATCAAGCTGAAGATCTCGAAAACCAAAGCGATAGATTTTCGAGTCAATACCTGCCCCACGCTGTTTGGTGAAAAGACAGTACTTCGAATTCTCGACCCAAGCAGTGCACAGCTGGGTATCGATGCACTAGGCTACGAGCCTGAGCAAAAGAAGTTGTATATGGATGCATTGGCCAACCCTTACGGGATGATACTGGTAACTGGCCCCACAGGTAGTGGTAAGACGGTATCGCTCTATACAGGCTTGAACATACTTAATGAGCCAGGCACCAACATATCAACCGCAGAGGACCCGGCTGAGATAAATCTAGCTGGTATCAATCAGGTTAATGTCAATGTGAAAGCAGGGTTAACCTTCGCGGAAGCGCTCAAGTCATTCCTGCGTCAGGATCCCGATGTAATCATGGTTGGTGAGATTCGTGATCTGGAGACGGCTAGTATCGCGGTGAAAGCTGCGCAAACAGGTCATATGGTTATGTCTACCCTGCATACCAACGACGCGCCTCAAACATTATCGCGATTGATCAATATGGGTGTGCCTCCGTTTAATATTGCTACAGCAGTGTCGTTGATCATAGCCCAGCGTTTGGGTCGAAGACTGTGCGAGGCTTGTAAAGCTCCTGAGGATGCAATCCCCAGAGACCTGCTACTCGCCGAGGGGTTCGAGGAGGATGTAGTGGATAATCTCAAGATATTCAAGGCTGTTGGCTGTGGGAAATGTAACAAAGGATATAAGGGACGAGTCGGTATCTACCAGGTCATGAAGATCAGTGAAGAGATCGGCAAGATCATCATGGCAGGCGGTAACGCGATTGAAATTGCACATCAGGCTAAAGCTGAAAAAATTCCTGATCTGAGAGAGTCCGCCTTGAAAAAAGTTGCTCAGGGCGTGATGAGCCTAGAAGAAGCCAACCGCGTAACCAAGGACTAGATCATGGCAAAGTCAGCGGCGAAGTCTGCGATACTGTTTGAGTGGGAAGGCAAGAATACTACCGGAAGCAAGCAAAAAGGCTACATTTCCAGCCCCAGCGCAGAGTTGGTTAAAGCCAAGCTCCGTCGCCAGGGAATTATTCCCACGAAGATACGAAAAAAGCGCAAGGAATTTGGCGGTAAGCAAAAAATTGAAGCTGGCGATATCGCTATTTTTGCCCGTCAGCTAACGACCATGATGGGTGCTGGTGTACCCATGGTGCAATCGTTCGAAATTGTTGCCAACGGTATGGATAACAAGTCCATGCGTGACATGGTAAACGGTATCAAGGCGGAGGTTGAGTCTGGCAGTAATCTCACCAACGCGTTACGCAAATACCCTGATCAGTTCGATGATCTGTTTTGCAGTTTGACCGAGGCTGGAGAGCAATCAGGTACCCTTGAAACCTTGCTGGGTGAAATTGCCAGCTATAAGGAAAAATCGGAGTCCCTAAAAAAGAAGATAAAGAAAGCCATGTTCTACCCAGTGGCAGTCTTGATAGTAGCGTTTATCGTGACCGCAATACTATTGGTATTTGTAGTACCTCAATTTGAAGATCTGTTTGTCGGTATGGGTGGTGATCTACCCGCTTTCACCAAAATGATTGTTAACGCATCCGAATTCATGCAGAAGTGGTGGTATGTCTTGTTCGGTGGAATAGGACTCACCGTCTGGGTGTTTATACAGGCAAAAAAGCGCTCCAAGGCTTTTTCTGAACTTTTGGACAGAGCTATCCTCAAGGCTCCCGTGTTTGGCGACATCGTAGTCAAGGCAGCGACTGCTCGATTCGCGCGTACACTGGCTACCATGTCCAAGGCCGGCGTCCCACTGGTAGAGGCGATGGAGTCGGTTGCCGGTGTCGCTGGTAACTCCGTATTCGAAAAAGCTATCATTAAGATGAAGGACGAGGCGGCAACAGGTCAGCGCCTGACGACTTCCATAGAAAGCTCTGGACTTTTCTCCAACATGGTTGTTCAAATGGTATCCATCGGCGAGGAGTCTGGCTCTATCGACGACATGCTGGCCAAGGTTGCCGACTACTATGAAGAAGAAGTGGATAACGCGGTAGATGCCATGACCTCTCTCATGGAACCTATGATCATGGCTTTCCTCGGCGTGGTCATTGGTGGCCTGGTGGTAGGTATGTATCTGCCGATCTTCAAGATGGGCGACGCGTTCTAGGCAGTATCGCCTCAAACAGGCAATGGACTTGCATTAACGTTACTTTGCACTTACCTGCGTTCGGATCCATACTCTTGCCATGTCCATCCTAGATCTTTTCCAGCACAACGCCATAGTCTTCTATGGCATTGTAGCGTTCGTCAGCCTCATGGTTGGCAGCTTTCTGAATGTTGTCATTCATCGTGTGCCTATCATGATGGAGCGCGGCTGGAAGGAAGGTGTAGATGAGTATCTGAGTGAACATGCCACCCAGTTTACTGGCGTGGATGACTTAGCAATAGCGCAAGTCCAATCCAGTAAAACTGAAACTGCGGCTGATACGTTGCAGTCTGATGCTGTCAGCAACATCGCTTCAGCCCCAGCGGTCGTATCGCAGGCATCCACTGAACCCTTTAACCTTGCGGTGCCTCGCTCTCGCTGTCCTGGCTGCCATAAAGAGATCTCGGCCTGGCAAAACATACCGGTGTTGAGCTATCTGATGCTGGGTGGCAAATGCGGCAATTGCAAGCACCCTATTTCCCTGCGCTACCCCATCGTGGAATTAGTCACGATGCTGCTATCTCTCGTGGTTGCCTGGCAATTTGGTCCTACGCCTCAGGCGGGCCTGGGTCTCGTGGTCACGTGGTTTCTGGTATCGATGTCCATGATCGATATAGACCATCAGTTACTACCCGACAGCATGACACTGCCGTTGATGTGGATCGGATTACTGGCCGCTTTCCTGCCTGTTTTCGCAGACTTGCCCTCAGCAGTTATCGGCGCAGCCGCCGGCTACATGGTGCTATGGACTGTTTATCAGCTGTTCAGGGTTATCACTGGGAAAGAAGGCATGGGCTATGGCGACTTCAAGCTGCTTGCCGCGCTGGGTGCGCTGTTTGGCTGGCAAGTATTACCGATTATTATTCTGCTCTCTTCTCTGGTAGGCGCTGTAGTAGGCGTTGCCATCATCGCGGTTACCGGCCGAGACAAGAACATCCCCATGCCCTTCGGCCCCTATCTGGCAGCAGCCGGGTGGATAGCGATGCTGTGGGGCGAGTCTCTGAGCAACGGGTACTACGGGCTTCTAGGCTAGGCCGTTTCAGACGCATTAACTACGGGCCAGCAATGCATCAACCGTGCTTTGATTGGCATCCGGAAAACGTAGCGTGTTCAGTTCAGCCAGTTCAACCCAGCGTAGCTCCTGACCCTCACGACCTCGCGGCTCTCCACTGAAACGTGTGACGTCCCAGAAGTGCAATCGCACTTTTTTCTCCGGGTATTCGTGCTCCACGGTTGAGCTTGAGGAACAGTCAATCACGTTAATGCCAATCTCTTCGAACAGCTCTCGCTGCAAGGCACTTCTCAATGATTCATCGGGCTCTTGCTTGCCACCGGGAAACTCCCAGCGATCTCCCTGATGCTGGTCGGGTTTGCGCAACGCCAGCAGTACCTGCCCACCATCGGAGCTGAATATAATGCCAGCCACAACATCTATCTGCGTCATCAGGATCGATAATCGGCGTTAATGCTGACGTAGTCGTGGGAAAGATCACTGGTATAAATTGAAGCCTGAGCAGCCCCTCGACCCAAGTTAATGGTTATCACTATCTCTTCTTCCGCCATAACGGCAGCGCCGCGCTCTTCGGAATAGCCCGCCGCTATGCCACCTTTCTCGAAAGCAACCACATCTCCCAGGCTCACGGTGACTCCCACCGCATCCAGAGAATCGATATCTGCCTTGCCGATGGCCATCAAAAGCCGACCCACATTGGCGTCGCTGGCAAACATGGCTGTTTTTACCAATGGAGAGTTGGCTACTGCATAACCTACGCTTTTACATTCGGCAATATCGTGACCACCAGTAACGTTGAGAGATATGAATTTTGTCGCGCCCTCTGCATCCCGGATTATCGCCTGTGCCAGATCCAGACAAACAAGTGTCAGGGCTTCTCTGAATAGCGCCCAATCCTTGTGAGCAGCATCAAGCGATTTGCCAGTACCCGACGCCACCAGTACCAGTGAATCATTGGTTGATGTGTCGCTGTCTACGGTGATGGCATTAAAAGACACATCAGTAGTTTCGCGCAATACCTGATTCAGATCATCTGCAGGAATAGCAGCATCGGTGAACACGTAACCGAGCATCGTTGCCATGTTGGGCTGTATCATGCCGGCACCCTTTGCCATGCCAGTGATAGTAACCGTGTGGCCGTCTATAACGATCTGCTGCGATGTCAGCTTGGGCTGCGTATCGGTGGTCATGATGCCGCGAGCAGCATCCGCCCAATGTGTTTCAGTAACGCCCGATGTATCGTCAAGTGCAGACCCGGCCTGCTTGATGCCTCGTCGCATGATCTCATCGGGCAACAGTTGACCGATAACACCCGTGGAAAAAGGCAATACCGACTGTGCCGGTATGCCGAGAGCCTCAGCGACAGCGTCACAGTGACCACCGGCCATCTCCAGACCCGGTTGCCCGGTGCCAGCATTGGCATTACCTGAATTGATCAGCAAAGCCCTGACAGACCCGGCGTTCTTCAGCATGTGTTGACGGCATAATACAACCGGCGCTGCGGCAAATGCGCTTTGGGTAAATACCGCGGCCGTGGTAGACGTATCCGCCAGTCGCGCCAGCACCAGATCGGTGGCGCCTGCTTTCTTCAGCCCTGCAGCCAGTGTCGCCCACTCAATACCCGCAACCGGCACAGCCGGTGGCAGATTCAGATTGACGGCCACTTAACCCAGTTTTCCGTGGCAAGTCTTGTACTTCTTGCCTGAGCCACAGGGGCAAGGCTCGTTACGACCTACCTTGGGCATGTCGCGTCTTACTGGTTGAGTGGCAGGTGCATCTGCCGCCTGCATTGCATCGTCACGAGCTGCCGCGGCCGCCGCTACGGCCGCAGAGTCTGCACCACCTGCCGGATTGGCAGGATCATTGGCTAGCGCACTGGCAACTTCCTTATGTTCATAACTGACCTGTGCAGACTGCCTGGGAGCGGCGTCAGCCTCGGCTTGAGCCTTAGCCTCTTCAACCTGTTCAGCACTGCGTACTTGCACTTTGCTGAGTACCGTCACAACCTGTGTCTTGTATTCACCGAGCATGGTGGTAAATAACTCAAACGCTTCGCGCTTGTATTCCTGTTTGGGATTCTTCTGGGCATAACCTCGAAGTCCCACGCTCTGACGCAGATAATCCATGCCGGCCAGGTGTTCTTTCCAGCTGTCGTCCAGAGCTTGCAATGCCACATACCGTTCAAAGTTGCGCAGGCCTTCAGCGCCAGCCGTTGCTTCCTTGTTGTCGTACTCTGTCGTCAGACCCTGCATGATGCGACTCGTGATGTCGGCCTCCGGCAAATCAGGCTCCGCTTCCAGCCAGGCTTTCACGTCGAAGTCCATGTTGGTCATGCTGTTGAGCTCACTTTTCAAGCCCTCCAGATCCCAGGCTTCTTCCAGTGAGCCAGGCGGTATGTATTGCGTGACAATATCGGGGATGATGTCCTCGCGCAGCTCGTCCACCAGATCGCGCAAGTCCTCGGTTTCCATCAGCTCATTGCGCTGCTCATAAACCACCTTACGCTGGTCATTGGCAACATCGTCATACTCAAGCAGATTCTTGCGCTGATCGAAGTTATGACTCTCCACCTTGCGTTGAGCGTTCTCAATAGCCTTGGTAACCCATGGATGCTCAATGGCCTCACCCTCCTCCATACCCAGCTTCTGCATCAGGTTGCTGACACGTTCGCTGGCAAAGATTCGCATCAGACTGTCTTCAAGCGACAGATAGAAACGTGTGGAACCGGTGTCACCCTGACGTCCTGATCGACCCCGTAACTGGTTATCAATACGTCGGGACTCGTGCCGCTCGGTACCGATGATGTGCAAACCACCAGACTTCAGCACAGCATCGTGGCGAACCTGCCAGTCATCTTTCAACCTGGAAGAACTCGATTCTACGGCGGCAGGATCGCCACTGGCTGTGACTAGCGCTGCAAGCTCTGCCTCAAGACTTCCGCCCAGCACGATATCCGTACCTCGACCTGCCATGTTCGTGGCAATGGTCACTGCACCAGGCTGCCCGGCGTTTTCAATGATATTGGCTTCGCGTTCGTGTTGCTTGGCATTGAGGACTTCGTGCTCAATGCCCTTTTGCTTAAGCAGACCTGAGAGATACTCGGAGGTCTCAATGGACGTGGTACCGACAAGAACGGGTTGCCCACGTTCAGAACACGACTCGATGTCTTCAATAATGGCGTCGTACTTTTCACGCTGCGTCAGAAATACGAGATCGGCCTTGTCGTCTCGTACCATAGGCCTGTGAGTGGGGATTACCACCACTTCAAGGTTGTAAATGGACTGAAATTCGAAAGCTTCCGTGTCAGCCGTACCGGTCATGCCAGCCAGTTTGTCGTAAAGACGGAAGTAGTTCTGGAAGGTGATTGAGGCAAGCGTCTGGTTCTCGCGCTGTATCGTGACACCTTCTTTCGCTTCAATGGCCTGGTGCAAACCTTCAGACCATCGCCGTCCGGGCATGGTACGGCCGGTGAATTCGTCAACGATAACGATCTGGTCGTTGTTGACGATGTAGTCGATATCTTTTTTGAAAATAACGTGAGCGCGCAGTGCAGCGTTCAGATGATGCAGTACCGCAATATTGGAGGCGTCATACAGGCCAGCGCCCTGCTCCAGAATCCCATGCTCGATGAGTACATCCTCGACAGTCTCCATACCCACCTCGGTGAGGTGAACCTGCTTGGCTTTTTCATCAACCGAATAGTCGCCTTCACCATCTTCCTCAATTTGCCGAGCAAGCTTCGGTACTACATCGTTAAGCTTACCGTACAGCTCGCTGTCGCCATCTGCCGGGCCTGAGATAATCAGTGGCGTGCGGGCTTCATCGATGAGAATGGAATCAACTTCGTCGATTATGGCGTAGTTAAGACCTCGTTGAACTCTCTGGTCGGGGCTGTGCGCCATGTTGTCGCGCAGATAGTCGAAGCCGAACTCGTTGTTGGTGCCGTAAGTGATGTCACACGCATACGCTGCACGCCGCTCGTCGGTACCAAGGCCTCCCACGATGACGCCAACCGTCATACCCAGAAAGTTGTATAGCTTGGCCATCCACTCCGCGTCGCGCTGGGCGAGATAGTCGTTAACCGTAATGACGTGAACTCCGTTGCCGGCCAGCGCATTAAGATACACCGAGGCGGTGGCGACCAGTGTTTTTCCTTCACCGGTTCGCATCTCGGCGATCTTGCCGTTGTTCAGCACCATGCCGCCAATCATCTGAACATCGAAGTGACGCATGCCCAGAGCGCGTTTACCGGCTTCGCGTGCTACCGCAAAAGCTTCCGGCAGCAGAGATGCAAGCGTTTCGCCGTCAGCTATGCGAGCTTTGAACAGTTCGGTCCTCGCTGCCAGTTCCTCGTCGGAGAGCGCCTGACAGGCGGCCTCATGAGCATTAATTGCATCAACGTCCTTGCCAAGTCGTTTGACGACACGATCGTTGCTGCTGCCAACGAATTTCTTGACCAGTTTGGATAACATGAATACCGACCTTGCTTGCAGCTAGTGCTGCTGTGACTCATCGACCGTGCCGACGAAAATATCTGTGCGCTGCAACCCAGCACATCCCCTATTATGGCATCTAAGCCTGTCCACACGAAGGCTTCAAAGACCATCTCGCCGCCCACGCTGTGCGAAGATACATATTTCTTGCGATAAATGGCTCTACAGATATGGGTAAGCGACCGTTTTGCAAGTTAATAGCCCACGCCGACATAGGTTGTGACTGCACACGGGTGCCTGACGTTCTCGTTACCAGAATCACCATGAACCTGCCTACTGGTCTGTTGTCGTGAAGAAGCTCAACAAGCTTATCAGCGCCTCTACTCAGGCAACCGTACGAGAAAACCATCGTATCAGAGAGATGGTTTCACGGATTGTGCCAGCCAGAAATCTTGCACACATTCTGTTTTGCAGGCTGGAAGGCGGCAGACTGAGAATAACGGTCGATAGCGCCGCCTGGATAGCCCGATTACGCTTCGGCGAGCGCCAGATGATCAGCGCACTGAGAGCGGAAGAACTGGAAGTTCACACCATTAGCTGGCACGTTGCCGCTGACGAAACCCCTCGCCCTCGAACCACTCGCCGTACAGCAAATCCGTTATCGCCTGGCGCGGCTGAGTCGCTGATCGCCGCAGCCGAAATGACTCGAGAAGAAAAACCAGCATCTGGCATTGTCGGGGAACCCGATCCAGCTAGCGACAAGCTTCGTCAGGAACTGCTGAAGCTGGCGGCCAAACTGCGCGAATAACCGCCGGCAGGCAGCTAGGCTATTGCTTCGCTGGCCTGTACGTACGAGATTGGCGACACTTCCTGATTGCTGCCTTCGAAAACGACTTCTTCCCAGTGGTGGGGTTGCTTGAGCATTTCGCGCACCAGCAGGTTGTTCAGTGCATGGCCTGACTTATATCCATTAAATGAACCGATAATGCTACGACCCAGCAGATACAGATCGCCAATAGCGTCGAGAATCTTGTGTCGAACGAATTCGTTCTTGTAGCGCAGCCCATCTTCGTTCAGCACGCGATGATCGTCGATGACGATCGCGTTGTCCATGCTGCCGCCCAGCACCAGATCGCGCTTGCGCAACGCTTCAATGTCTCGCATGAAGCCAAACGTACGGGCGCGACTGATCTCGCGCACAAACGAGGTGGTTGAAAAATCCACTTCTGCAGTCTGAGTGTCTGCCTTAAAGGCGGGATGGTTAAAATCGATAGTGAATTTGACTTTGAAGCCATCAAACGGTTCGAATCGAGCCCACTTGTCGCCAACGTTAACTTCAATTGGCTTTTTTATTCGGATAAAGCGTTTTGGCGCACCTTGCTCCAGAATTCCGGCTGATTGCACCAGAAACACGAAAGGCGCTGCACTGCCGTCCATGATAGGCACCTCGTCTGCGCTCAGGTCGACAAAACAGTTGTCCACGCCCAGACCTGCCAGCGCTGCCATGAGGTGCTCAATGGTGGATACCCGAATGCCATCAGGGTTGTACAGGGAGGTAGCCAACTCGGTATTGCGCACACCCAGCGCATCATTCTTAATAATGGCAGGCGGGTTAAAATCCGTGCGGCGGAAAACGATACCCGCATTGATTGGCGCAGGACTGAGAGTCAAGTAGATTTTTTTACCCGTGTGCAGGCCTATGCCTGTCGCACGAATGGAGTTTTTCAATGTTCTTTGTCGTATCACGATAAAATCCTGCTGCAACCGGGAAAGCTTGCTCCTCTTGTATATAGCAGCTGTAGCCATTTTAACAGGCCTGAGAACACTATTGACAAGTCTGCACAAAAAGCCGACCCGAAATAACACGCCTGATAGCGTCCGCTAGTCAAGTAATGTTTAGCGCTGTCTGGAGTGTCCCGAAGGACACTCCATCCAACCGGCGGAATGTTACTGGATAATACGACTCACTGCCTCAACCTTTAATAGGTGTAATGCACAGTTTAGTCAGCCTGACGCCGTAAAAATGCAGGAATATCAAGGTATTCCACATCATGACCGCTGTTCCCAGCACCTGTTCCCTGGGACACGCCTCTGGCACTCTTACGAATGACTGTGGGCTTGTCGTAATCCTGGTAGGGAGAAGCGGTTCGGGTACCAGGCTGAGCGCCCGAAGCGTTACCACTACCGTGCTGGCTATACGGAGAACCACCGCCGGCGACAGCTCGAGTCTGCTGGACGGCTTGTTGGACAGAACGCAGCTGTTGCGCCTGCTGCTGGTGTCCCAGTCCCGTTGCTACGACGGTAACGCGCAACTCGCCTTCGAGAGACTCGTCAATGGCTGTTCCAACAACCACCGTGGCGTCATCAGCTGCGAACGAGCGAACTACGTTGCCCACTTCCTCAAACTCACCGATAGCCATATCCAGACCAGCGGTAATATTCACGAGAATACCGCGTGCGCCGGCCAGATCGATATCTTCCAGCAACGGACTGGAAATTGCCATCTCGGCAGCCTCTGTGGCACGTTCGTCGCCACGACCTACGCCAGAACCCATCATGGCCAGACCCATTTCACTCATGACCGTGCGAACGTCCGCGAAGTCAACATTGATCAGGCCAGGATTGGTAATTAATTCTGCAATGCCCTGTACCGCTCCACGCAATACGTCGTTAGCCGCCTTGAACGCATCCAGCAGGCTGATGTTCTTACCCAGTACGGACAACAGCTTTTCGTTAGGTATGGTGATCAGTGAGTCAACGTGACCACGCAGCTCCTCGATACCCGCCTCTGCCATGCGCATGCGCTTGTTGCCTTCGAAAGGGAAAGGCTTGGTGACGACAGCAACTGTCAGCACACCCATCTCACGTGCTATCTGCGCAACAACCGGAATGGCACCGGTGCCTGTACCGCCACCCATGCCTGCAGTGATGAACAGCATGTCGGTACCTTCGATCAGGTCCTGAATACGATCACGATCTTCCATCGCAGCCTGTCGGCCAATCTCAGGATTGGCGCCTGCGCCCAGTCCCTTCGTGATGCTTTGGCCAATATGCAGCACCGTTTGCGCGTGCATACCTTTCAGGGCTTGAGCATCGGTATTGGCACAGATGAAATCCACACCTTCGATACCAGACTGAACCATGTGTTGAACGGCATTACTACCACCGCCTCCCACACCGATTAACTTGATTACGGGTGAATCGTTTATTGAGTCAACAAGTTCAAACATATTGTGTTTCTCCTAATCTAGATTGTTTTAAGTCGTACGTTCTCTTTGCGATCAGTGTCTTGTGCACTGTTCTCGCGCCCAGGTTTACTACCATTAAAAATTTTTGCGGATCCATTCAGTCATCAGTTTCAACAAGCCTTTCTTAGTGCGTGTATCCACAGGTTCACTGCGCGGATTCTTTCGACTACGCTGCCCATAAAGCAGCAAGCCAACGCCTGTGGCATGTATCGGATTCCGAGCCATGTCGGAAAGCCCGTTGACATGCTGGGGTACACCTAATCTCACTGGCATGTGAAATATCTCTTCAGCCAGCTCGACAACGCCTTCCATCTTTGATGTACCACCGGTCAATACCACTCCGGCTGCACAGGCGTCTTCAAATCCGCTACGTCTCAGTTCACCCTGAACCAAGCCGAGCAGCTCCTCATAACGCGGCTCTACTACTTCCGCGAGAGTTTGTCTGGCCAGGCGTCGCGCATTGCGATCTCCTACGCCCGGCACTTCGATCATGTCGTCCGGGCTTGCGAGTTGTCGCAAGGCACAGGCGTACTTGACCTTTATTTCTTCTGCAAACTGGGTCGGTGTGCGAAAAGCCACCGCGATGTCGTTGGTAACCTGATCACCGGCAATGGGAATGACGGCTGTATGTCTGATAGCGCCCTCAGTAAAGACTGCGATATCAGTAGTACCTCCACCCATGTCTACCAGCAAAACACCCAGATCCCGCTCATCATCTGTAAGCACAGAATGACTGGATGCCAACTGTTCGAGGATGACGTCTTCCACCTCAAGGTTACAGCGCTGAATACACTTTGCGATGTTCTGTGCAGCACCAATGGAACCTGTTACAAGATGCACCTTGGCTTCCAGCCTTACCCCCGACATGCCCACCGGCTGATGGATACCATCCTGGCTGTCTATGATGAATTCCTGAGGCAGTACATGCAGGATTCTCTGATCGGCAGGGATGGCCACAGCCTTGGCGGCATCGACTACCCGGTCGACGTCGTCCTGCTCAACTTCTGAGTTCTTGATCGCCACAATACCGTGTGAATTAAGACTCTTTATGTGTGAGCCTGCAATACCGGCAAATACAGAACGTATCTTTACATCAGCCATTTTTTCGGCTTCTTCCACAGCCTTGCTGATGGCATACACCGTTGCATCGATATCTATCACAACACCTTTCTTCAGACCCTGTGACGGATGAGTTCCCAGCGCAATCAGATCCAGGTTGCCGTTGTCGTCCACCTCTGCAACCAGAGTAACAATCTTGGACGTGCCAATATCCAGCCCGACTATCATCTGCTTATCAGGTGTAGCATCCATCACGATCCATTCCTCTTGCCTGATAGCACACGTGTCATCATTTCTGCCGCTTTGCCACCCAGTGAAAAGCCATTGCTATATCGCATGTCGAACGTTGCAGGCCCATGATCAGGTGTGCCATCACCCTGCACATCACTACCTGTTTTTTTAAGCAGACCTTCATAGACATCAAGGAATCGACTCATGCGAAACTCACGTTCTTCCAACCCAAGCCGGACACTGACCTGACTGGATAATTGTAACGTTTGTGAGAGACGTTCGTCCTCACGTAATTCATCAAGACTGACACCCAGACGTGATAGTCGACGCTCATAATCTCTGAAGCTATTCAGCAATGCACTGTGTCTGCCGGGCGCTCCACTTAACTGCGGTAATTCGGCAAAGACTTCTCGCCATTGACTGTACTGTGAGTTGTCTTTTTGCAACTGTGGCGGCATGAACAACTCCAACCGTTTGCTGATCAAACTATCATCGTTCCAGCGTGCTGCAGGTTCGTGTTCTTCAACGTGAACTTCAATACGATCAGGCCAGACCCGACTCACACGTGCATGCGATATCCATGGAAGTGTCTCTACCGACAGGCGGATATCATCTATGTCCAGGCCGTAAAAACCTTCGCCCGTGTATTTTTCTATTGCAGCGCTCAACATCTGCCGGTCTTCGTAATCCACGGCTCCCAGAATATCAACATCCTTTACAGCAAAGCGCTCGGAGTCCTGTAACAGTTGTATAACAGCCACGATGCAAGCCAGCAAGACACACAGCCCGAGTACACCAATGGTCCAGCGTGTCGATGGCGTTATCCGCGCACGACTGAACGGCATTATTGGCCCACCGCCCAGCAGTTGATCAGCACCGACGCTCATGCCGCCATCTCCTGCGCTGTCAGCGTATCGGACAGAATCTGCAAACAAACCGTATCGAACTGGACGCCGGCCTGTCGTGCTGCAATCGGAACCAGACTATGACTGGTCATGCCCGGCGCGGTATTGCACTCGATAAAATTGGGTACTCCAGCAGCATCGAGCATGAAATCGATACGTGCCCAGGTTCTGCAGCTCAACGCATTGAAAGCCTGAAGAGCCATGTCTTGTATAAGCTCTTGCGTTGATAAAGGCAGGTCAACCGGACACTGATATTGCGTGTCATCAGCGAAGTACTTGGCCTGATAGTCGTAGAAACCAGATGCAGGCGTCATGCTAACCAATGGCAGTACGGTGTGGCCTATTACAGAGGCCGCAATTTCCAGACCTGACATACGCTGTTCAACCAGGACAGGGCCATAGCGTCGCGCCTCGTCGAATGCTGCCTGAAGCTGACTCTCGTCATCCACCATGCCAACCCCGATACTGGAACCTTCCAGAGTCGGTTTGATCACCAGTGGATACCCGATTTGAGCGGCAGCCTGTTGAGTTTCGACAAGCGAGTAGACAATTCTGGCAACAGGCGTTGTGACACCGGCCAGTGAAACAAGGTTTTTGGAGCGCCACTTGTCCATACATAACGCGGAGCCCAGCACGCCCGTACCCGTGTAGGGAATGCCTGCAAGCTCAAGCGCACCCTGCAGCGTGCCATCCTCACCACCACGGCCATGCAATATGAGAAAAGCGCGGTCGAACCCGCCCTCTTTCAGCAGATTGGCGATATCACGTCCAGCATCCACGGCATGAGCATCCACACCGGCGGACGTCAGAGAATCAAACACCTGCTGACCACTCATCAAAGAAACCTGGCGTTCGGCAGACCAGCCACCCATAACGACAGCGACCTTGCCAAAGCGCTCTGGCACGAATGTACGCAGATCAAACAGTGAATCAGACATTCTGCTCCTCCACGATATTTCCAGACACGCTAATCGGAAAATAATCAGGAAGCGTGAGTGCAAGTCCACCGACGTTACCCGCACCCAGAGTCAGCACGATATCCCCATCTTCAAGCACAAGGGCCAACGCCTCAGGCGTATCGGCAATAGCTTCTACAAAAATCGGATCTACTGCGCCCCGGTTACGAATGGCTCTGGCTAGTGCACGCCCGTCGGCACCCGTAATAGGATCTTCACCGGCCGCATAGACCTCGGTGAGCAACAACAGGTCAGTTAGCGACAAAGCTTCCGCGAAGTCTTCAAACAGGTCACGAGTTCGGGTGTAGCGATGAGGTTGAAAAATCACCACCATACGACGATTAGGCCAGCCACCGCGTATGGCCTTGAGAGTGGCCGTCACTTCAGTAGGATGATGGCCGTAGTCATCTAGCAACTCGGCGGTACCACCTGCGAAATGCAGCAAACCATGCGACTGGGCGCGACGACCAACACCGGCAAAACGGGATAACGCTCGCTTACTCGACTTGACCGGAACGCCCAACTCCAGTGCCACCGTTATGGCCGCCAGCGCATTCAGAACGTTATGGTGTCCCGGCATGTTCAGGGCGATATCACGAATTTCACTACTGACATCGCCGCCATCATCAACCCGCACATCGAAGTACATGCGTAGTCCTTCCTGACGAACATTGAGGGCCTGAACATCGGCTTCAGCACTGAATCCGTACGTGCGAACAGGCCGACCTACGCGAGGTAACACATCTTGTATATGTTCATCATCAATACAGACGATTGCAAGGCCGTAGAACGGAAGGTGCATGAGAAAATCGACGAAGGTCTGTTTTAGCTTTTCAAAGTCACCATCGTATGTGGACAGATGATCGGCATCGATATTGGTGACAATGGACATCACAGGCTGCAAATACAGAAACGACGCATCACTCTCATCAGCTTCCGCCACCAACCAGTCCGACTGACCCAGATAGGCGTTGGCTGATGAACTATTCAAACGACCGCCAATAACATAGGTCGGATCCATACCGCCTTCGGTCAGAACGCTGGCAACCAGACTGGTCGTGGTGGTCTTGCCGTGCGTGCCAGCCACCGCTATACCCTGCTGAAAGCGCATGAGCTCAGCGAGCATCTCGGCTCGTCTTACGACCGGCAGTCGCACTTGCCGCGCACGAACCAGCTCAGGATTGTCTTCAGGTACCGCTGTGGAGATGACGACTACATCCGCATCTTCTACATGATCTGCCGAGTGCCCCTGCATGACCACGATACCCAGGCCTTGCAGGCGCTGGGTCAATGGGTTGCTTCCCAGGTCAGAGCCACTGACACGAAAGCCCAGATGATGCATAACCTCCGCGATGCCACCCATACCCACACCACCGATACCGATGAAATGCATGGCGCGGACGCGTCGCATCTGGCTTTTCACTAAGGGTGAAACATCAAAGACCATCAGCGGGCTACCTCTATCAGAGCATCGGCTACCACTTCAGCAGCCTTCGGAACGAAACAACTCTGTGCCGCAAGACTCATGCGGGACAGCCGGGCACGATCCAATGCAAGCAGGCTGATCTCATGACTTAACGATTCTGCCGTGAAGACAGACTGTGCCATTACGATAGCAGCGCCAGCTTGCGACAATTGATCGGCATTGCGTGTCTGGTGATCATCTACCGCGTAAGGAAACGGAACCAGAATGCCTGGGACTCCCAACGCGCTGATTTCAGTCACCGTCATGGCGCCACTGCGACAGATAATCAAATCCGCTGACTGATAGGCCACTACCATGTCATTAATAAAGTCCGTCACGGTGGACGATGCCAGTGAAGCAGACTTATATCGTGTGCGTACGACATCGCAATCTGCCGTACCGGTCTGGTGGTGCACCTTGACGGGCATAGGTAATTGCGCGATTGCAGCAGGCACTATTTCGTTGAGCACTCTCGCACCTCGACTACCACCGACGACCAGTATTCGTAATGGTTGCTGACGATCGAATTCCACGTAGTGCCGGTCAGCAGCCAGCTGTGCAATCTGTGCGTTCACAGGATTTCCAACAACCTTCTCGTTCGCTGATGCCTTTCCAAATGCACCGGGCCATGCAGCGAATATTCGGCTGGCCTTACCGCTCAACCAGCGGTTAGTCATGCCAGCGACGGCATTCTGTTCATGCAATACCAGCGGCTTGCGTAGCACTAGAGCAGCAATACCAACCGGGCCAGATACAAAGCCGCCCATACCGAGCACAGCACTGGGCTTCAGACGTCTGACCAGTAGCAGACTCTGGAAGCAGGATCGCATCAGCTTGAACGGTGCTACCACTGTTTGCAGAATGCTCTTGCCACGCAGCCCGGCTACCGAAATCCAGTGAATGTTTATGTCGTGGGCAGGCACCAGTCGCGCCTCCAGACCCGATCGCGTACCTAGCCAGATCACCGGGACATCGCGCTGTTGCAATTGAGCAGCAACAGCCAATGCGGGAATGACATGCCCACCGGTTCCTCCAGCGGCAATGATGACAGGACGGCTCATCGCGCCCCTCCCGACATCTCGGATTCACGTCTGTGCAACGCCAGATAATTGTTCTGACGAAGTTCCCATTCCACCCGTAGCAGCAGGCTGAAAGCTACCGCAAATACCAATGCACTACTACCACCGTAACTCATGAGCGGCAGCGTTATACCTTTAGTAGGCAGCAGCCCCAGATTAACGCCCATATTGATAAAAGACTGCAGACCGATCCATGAGCCGATGCCCAACGCAATAAAGCCTGCGAACCGATTGCCTTGCTCATCGGACTTCTTGGCCAGACTGAAACAACGCCATACAATAAAGCCATATAGCAACACCAGACTTATAGCGCCAATCAGGCCAAGCTCTTCGCACAGGATCGCAAACAGAAAATCCGTATGGCCTTCGGGCAAGTAGTGCAGTTTTTGTACGCTGTTGCCAAATCCGACTCCCGTGAACCCGCCACTGCCAACCGCGATCAATGACTGTGTCAACTGAAACCCGGAATTGAAAGGGTCTGAGAACGGGTCTAGAAAACTGGAGAAGCGTTCCAGACGATAGGGCTCGCTGAGTATCAGCACACCGCCCACAACACACAGCGCTGCAACGATCGCGATGAATTGTACAAACCGTACGCCCGCCACCAGCAACATGATGACCGAGGTGACAACAATAACCACTGCCGCGCCAAAGTCAGGCTCCATCAGAAGCAGTGCTGCGGCAACACAGATCAACATCAGTGGTCTGAAAAAACCACCGAACGTTGTCTGTACCAGATGCCCTCGACGCACGAGATAGCCAGCAAGATACACAATGGCAAACAGCTTGACGGTCTCCGACACCTGCACGGTGAATAAACCAAGATCTATCCAGCGTCGACTGCCATTTACCTCCTTGCCAATACCCGGGATCAGCACCAGCACAAGAAATACGAGTGACGTCAAAATCAGATGCGGTCCGTATTTCTCCCAGGCGCTTAGCGGGATACGGAACGTCACCACACCTAACACACAGCCCATCGCCAGAAAGAGCAACTGTCGGCTTAGAAAATAGAATGGCGTACCGTAGCTCTTGTCGGCCACGGCAATCGATGCTGAGCCAATCATGGCAGCACCAAACAGCGCCAGCAGCAAAATGGCAATCAGTAGCGAGTGATCAGAGAATCGTGCAGGCGCTCCACCTTTGTATGAATGCTGTGAAGGCACAGGCATGCGACCTGTTGCTGTTCGTGAAATCAGTGTGCTCATGCGGCAAGCACCTCTTCCACCGCCGCAGCGAACTTCTCACCGCGATCTTCAAAATTCTTGAACATGTCGAAGCTTGAGCATGCCGGTGAGAGTAGAACCACATCCCCCGTACAAGCTTCTTGCCGACATATTTGCACGGCTTCATTAATATCCTCAGCCATGACGATGTGTGTACTGCCCGCTAGCTGTTCACTGATCTGATCACGATCCCGTCCTATGAGCACCAGCAATCGAACGCGCTGCTGAACGACACTGTACAACTGAGAAAAATCTGCTCCTTTGGCAATGCCACCGGCGATGAGTAGAACAGGCCCGGGCATGGCTCGCACAGCTTTACTGCAGGCATCTACGTTGGTGCCTTTGGAATCGTTGTACCAGCGAACGCCCGCCTGCTCACCGAGAAATTCTGTGCGGTGAGGCAAACCGGTAAAACTGACCAGACCCTTGCGCAACGCAGTAAACGGTATGGCAAGCGCTTCTATCAGGGCTAGCACGGCCAGCGCATTGGCCAGGTTGTGTTCACCTGGCACCGCAAGCTGAGACTGTGCAAGCAGCGCAAACTGATCATCACATAACCACAACTCACCCTCTTTCAGAACCGGGTGCCAGCGACTGGCAGCATCCTGACCGACAGACAGGGTAAAACGCTCGATGCAATCACTCGCTGTGGCTTCTGTGCCGACAGGCCAGGTACGTGGATCATCCTGATTAACTACACATAACCCGGCATTGTCAAACACCGTGCGCTTGGTCGCTGCATAGTGCTCCATGTCATCGTACCGATCCAGATGATCGTCGCTGACATTCAACACGGTAGCCGCCAGCGGTTGCAGGGAGCGTGTAGATTCAAGCTGATAGCTGGAGAGTTCAAGCACAAAGACGTCAGCCTTGAGCAACAGACTGTCCAGCGCAGGTTGGCCAATGTTTCCGCACGCCACGGCCTTGATACCTGCGCTCTGCAGCGCATGGGCAATCCATGACACCACCGTGCTCTTGCCGTTGGAACCGGTCACAGCGATAACCGGCATTTCCACAACTGCGGCAAACAATTCTATATCACCTATCACCATGACGCCCTTGTTCAGTGCATGAACTACAGCGGGATGCGAGCGTGGTATTCCAGGGCTCAGCAGCAACACGTCAAACTGCTGGAACAGCGCAGTATCGAACTGCGAGTGTACGGTGCAATTGAGTGACGCTGAACGCTCGGCAGCATTATCAGGCGTGCACTCATCGGCCAGCTCGAAGTGCACGGCGTGACGTTGCAGAAACCGTACGACCGATGCGCCCGTGACCCCATAACCGACGACCAGTACTCGCTGTTTTTTAAGTAGACGAGGGTGCATCAGCGGATCTTCAGGGTGGAGAGACCCACCAGTACAAGGATGACGGTGATAATCCAGAAGCGCACGATAATACGAGGCTCAGGCCAGCCCTTGAGCTCAAAGTGATGATGGATAGGTGCCATCCTGAATAGGCGCTTGCCAGTCATCTTGAACGAGGCAACCTGCAGTATCACAGAGACAGCCTCAAGTACAAAAATACCGCCCATGATGAACAGCACCAGTTCCTGACGCACCATAATGGCAACAGCGCCTAGTGAAGCCCCGATACTCAGTGCTCCTACGTCGCCCATGAATACCTGTGCTGGATAGGTGTTGAACCACAAAAAGCCAAGTCCGGCACCGACAAGTGCGCTACAGAACACCGTAAGCTCACCAGAACCTTTGATATTGGGTATGCCCAGATAACCTGCAAAGATTGCGTGCCCGGCGAGATACGCAATCAGGCCCAGACCGGCAGCGACCATCACAGACGGCAATATGGCTAGCCCGTCCAGCCCGTCGGTCAGGTTCACCGCGTTGCTACTGCCTACTATCACCAGAAATGCAAAAGGGATAAATACCCAGCCCAGGTAGATACCTGCCTCTTTAAAAAACGGAATAATCAGCTCTACTTCAGCGCGCTCGGTTGCTGTCATAAATAACACCACAACGGCTACGCCTGCCACCAGTGTTTGCCACAGAAGCTTTTCACGAGCTGTCAGCCCGACCGAGTTGGTCAACACCACCTTGCGGTAGTCATCAACCCAGCCAATGGCACCAAAGCCGATAGTAACAAACAGAACGATCCAGACCTGTCGCACAGCCAGATCGGACCACAACAAAGTGCTGATAGCCACCGCGACGATGATCATGGCACCACCCATGGTAGGTGTACCCGCTTTAATCAGATGCGATTGAGGCCCATCACTGCGAACGGACTGCCCGATCTTTGCAGCTGTCAGCCACCTGATGAGCACAGGCCCCACCAGCAGGCAGATCACCAGTGCAGTCAGCGCCGAAAAGATAGCGCGCAGCGTGATGTACTGAACGACTGAAAAACCCGGATCTACACCGGCAAGCCAGTCTCCGATCAGCAGCATCATGAGCGTTGCTCCTGCACTGAGACATGCCGGGCTTTAGACACTGGCATCAACGCCTTGACCACTCGCTCCATTTTGGCGCTGCGCGATCCTTTGACCAGTACTGTGACGCCTTCAGCCATGCGTTGCTTGAGTTCTGATACCAGTGCTTCCTGATCCACATGATGTGAACCCTGCCTTTCAGACCTGGAGGCTCTTGATGCACTGGCAAATGCCTTGTAGGCGAAAGAGGCGAGTGGGCCCGTTGTCCACAAACCATCCACACCTTGCTGGTGGGCATAGGCACCCACGCGCGCGTGCATGGTCTCTTCTTCCGCACCCAGCTCCGCCATGTCACCCAGCACTAGGTACCGGGTACCGTCGTAGCGAGCAAGAACATTGACTGCCTGCTCGGCTGACTCAGGGTTAGCGTTGTAACTGTCATCAATCAGTGTTGAACCATTGATGCCGGGCTTCTTTTCCAGTCGCCCAGGGACCGATCGTACGTTTTCCAGGCCGCGCACAATGTTGTCAGATTGCACATCCAGGCACTGCACAGCAGCCACAGCCGCTAATGCGTTCATACCATTGTGATCACCGGTAAGCGGAAACCGTGGAGACAAGGCCTGACCCATCGTCCGTATAGTCAAACCAGCTCCGGGAACTCCCTGCACATCACAATCAGCGGTCAGGCCAAACTCTCGCACGTTGCAATGCGAAGCTGCCTTGCGCATGAAGTCTGCATAGATATCATTCGCGTTGATTACCGCATAACCCTGCCCCTGCAAACCCGCATAGATCTCTGACTTGGCGCAAGCGATTCCATCCACGCTGCCAAAGCCCTCCAGGTGTGCCGTACCGATGTTGTTGACCACAGCAACATCGGGTCGTGCGATGTCAACGAGTCTGGTTATTTCACCGGCATGATTGGCCCCCATCTCTATGACGGCATACAGATGCTCAGCGCGCATGCCCAATAGCGTGAGAGGAACTCCGATCTCATTATTCAAATTGCCTTTGGTCGACAACACCGGCCCGATTTGTCGAAGAATAGACGTGATGATTTCCTTGACCGTTGTCTTGCCATTGCTACCCGTGACAGCGATAGTAGGAATGCTGAATCGCTGTGCCCAGAGTCGAGCCAACTGACCCAGTGCAACGATGGTGTCTTTGACAATGAGCTGCGGTAACTCGCTATCTACCGGCTCATGTACCAGCAGTGCCGCTGCGCCAGAAGACTCAGCGGCTCCAACGAAGGCGTGACCGTCAAAGCGCTCACCCTTGATCGCCACGTACAGATCGCCTTGCTGCAACGTACGAGTGTCTATGCTGACACCCGTCAGCGCAATATCAACTCCGACAAGCTGCGCTTGCAAGGCTGCTTCACACTCATTCAAACTAAGACGGAAGCTCACGAATAAAGCTCCAGAGCCGAGAGTACCTGAGCCCGATCACTGAACGGGAATCGCGCGGTACCGATAATCTGGTAATCCTCATGGCCCTTGCCGGCAATCAGCACAAGGTCATCTGACCGGGCAGCACCAATGGCATGCTGTATAGCCGCAGCCCGATCGCCTATTACGGTCACAGCCGACGGGTTTTTAAAACCCGTCATGATCTGATCAATGATGTCCTGCGACGATTCGGTCCGGGGGTTGTCGTCTGTCACAATCACGCAGTCTGCCGCTTCAGCCGCGACAGCCATGGGTGCGCGCTTTCCCGGATCACGATCACCACCGCAGCCGAACACGACCCATAAGCGACCCGCGCAATGTAGCCGGGCAGCGTCTATGGCAACGCTCAGCGCCTGCGGTGTATGCGAGAAGTCAACGACAACCGAGGGCATTGACTCACCACCGAAACGCTCCATACGACCGTCCACCGGCGTGACACTGGACAGAGCGTGAATTGCATCATTGGCAGCGATGCCACAGGCGCGCAGGCTGGCATAACAGGCCAGCAGATTATCCACGTTAAAACGACCTAGCAGTGTGGTACTGACCGGGCCGAAGACTGACCCTTCGCGTAATTGAAATTCAAGCCCTTTTTCGGCTGTGTTTATGTGGTCTGCGTAAATGCTGACAACATCAGAACGACTCGCAGACGTTGTACGTACCGTATCCGATGGTGTTTGCGGGAAGTAGGCAAATCGGCGGGAGTGTGTAACAGAGCACAGCAACTCGCGGCCCAGTTCATCACAGGCATTGATTACACAGCCAACAAGACTTGGCCAGGTAAACAATCTGGCTTTGGCCGCTTTGTAGGCTTCAACACTCGTGTGATAGTCCAGATGATCACGCCCTATGTTGGTCAGCACCGCCACATCAATAGAAAGTCCGTTCAGCCTGCCTTCTGCCAGGCCGTGTGAAGAAGCTTCGAGCGCTACCAGCTCTGCACCCTGCTCTCTCATGACAGCCAGCATGCGCCGGATGGATACCGCATCAGGGGTGGTCAGAGAAATCGGCTCAAGCGTATCGCCAAGGCCCCATCCAACCGTACCGATGTAGCCACAGCGATGGTTAGCCGCGGTTAGTGCCTGCGTGATAAACCGGCAAACCGAGGTCTTTCCATCTGTGCCAGTCACTGCAATCAGTGTCATGTGCTGATCAGGATCGCCATAGAAACGCGACGCGATGGCTGCGCAGTGTTCATTCAGCTGCTCGATTACCAGTATGGGTGTTGCTGATTCTCTGAGTGCGTTGATCTTGTCCTGATAATCGCGCATGACATCAGGCGCAATGGCCACGGCTGAAGCTCCGGCAGCCACAGCCGCCTCGGCAAATTGAATACCGTGCGTAGTAGCACCACAAACCGCCAGATACAAATCACCAGCTGCCACCAGCCGGCTATCAAGACATACTCCCTGAATGTATATGTCAGGCGCAGGCTCAGTCAGCCACTTATCGAGTAGCTCCTGCGCTTTCCAGCTCTGTGTTGCCACCGGGTTCAAGATCGATCACCGTCCTGAACCAGGGTGACATCCAAAGCTCTGGCGCGCTGGTCATCAATGGCATCGGGCTCTATGCCACCCAGTCGCAACGCATGTCCCATGACTTCAGAGAACACCGGGGCCGCAACCACACCACCGAAGTAATCACCGGCCTTGGGGTCCTGGACAACAACCACGATAGCCAGCCGTGGATCAGTTACCGGCGCAAAGCCTGCGAAAACCGATATGTAGCGATCTTCCGAATAGCCACCTGATTGAGAAAGATGTGATGTCCCTGTTTTGCCGGCAACTCTGTAGCCGGGTACCTTGGCGAGTTTGCCTGTACCCTCGACAACCGCAGATTCCAGTATGTTTTTTACGTCTCGGGCGATGGATGTGTCGATAATTCTCTGGCCCACCGGCGGCGTATCCAGCGCAAGGAAAGAAGCGGGCATCATGACGCCATCATTAGCCAGCGCAGCATAGGCGCGTGCCAGCTGCATGACGGACACTGAAATACCGTATCCGTAAGAAATGGTTGCCTGCTCGGTGTGATTCCACACCGTGGGATGGTTGAAAAAACCAGGCACTTCCCCGGGAAACTCACTGCCCGGTGGACGACCAAAACCGAAAGAGTCGAAGACAGACCACATCTGTTCTTCGTCCAGTTGACGGGCCACAAGACTGATACCCACGTTACTGGACTTGGTGACTATTCCCTTGAGATTCAGCCAGCCATGATCATCGCCATCATCACTGATTTCGTATTTGCCGATGTTGTAGCGACCCGGTGATGTGTAAACGATGCTTTCTGTGGTGGTGAAGTCCCCTGAATCCAGAGCCGCAGCGATCGTGAAAGGCTTCATCGTGGAGCCTGGCTCAAAGACGTCCGTCACCGATCGATTACGCTGACGTCCACCGCTCCTGTCACCCATGTCGTTGGGGTTGTAGGTGGGGTAATTGGCCATCGCCATGATCTCACCGGTCTGTGTGTCCATGACAACCACAGACCCCGACTCCGCATTGTTATCAGTGACGGCTTCGTGCAAAGCGCGATTTGCAAAATACTGCAACTGTCGGTCAATGCTCAGACGCAGATCCTTACCCGCAACGGCTGGCTTGATGATGTTCATCCCGGTGATTTCCTGACCGGTTCGATCCTTTACGACACGACGTGAACCGGGCTTGCCTGAAAGCCAGTCGTCGTACGCCATTTCCAGCCCTTCGCGACCGTGGTCGTCAATGCCAGTAAAGCCGATGAGATGTGACGCTGCGCTGCCACTGGGGTAGTAACGCCGATACTCACGCTGTACAGCAACCTCGGTGTCCGTGAGCGTCATGACCTTGTCCACCAGCTCCGGCAAGACATGTCGCTTGATGTAGATAAATTCGCGGCCGCGTTCTGCAGCCACGTTAATTCGCCCAATAAGCGTGTCGCTGTCAATACCGAGTATTGCAGCCACGTCACGCATATTGCCAGGCTCGGCTGCCAGCTTTGATGGCACTCCCCACAACGATGGAATAGGCGTACTGATTGCCAGAGGATCGCCTGAGCGATCCAGCAGATCACCTCGGCTCGCAGGAATCGTCACGGTTCGGTGCTGCCTGGCCTCACCCTGACTGACGTAGTAATCCCGTCCCACGACTTGCACCTGAACCAGCCGAACAACCAGTGAAAGTCCCATGGCGAAGAAACCGCACAGCACCAGTCCGCGTCGCCGCGACCAGTTGGACGTTTTTTGTATTGAGGCCATGTCTGTTGCTATCCCGCGGCTACCGAACGATCATGTACGAGCTTTCCAGCCCGGGAAACGACATATCGAGACGATCTGTGGCTGTACGCTCAACCAGACCGTATTCAGAGAAAGTGCTTTCTTCTATCTGCAGCTGGCTCCACTGGACATCCAGAGAATCGATGATTTGCTGATTCAGGCTAAGCTCGCCATAACCCTCGATACTCAGATGCCGTGAATAGACCACTGCAATGCTCGAGCAGAAACACAAGGCGGCCAGCAGAACAATCAGGCTGGTTGTCTGGTTCATGCCACACGCTCCGCAATGCGTAGCACGGCACTGCGAGCACGCGTGTTCTGATCCAGCTCGGCCACACTGGCCTTGACCGGTTTACCGCACATTTTCCAAGGATGTTTTTCCAGCGCTGGCTGAGGCAGGTGTCTGGGGATTCTGGGGTCAGGGATAGGCTGACGCAGAGCACGCTTCACCATGCGATCCTCCAGCGAATGAAAGCTGATCACCGCCAGACGTCCTCCCGGTTTGAGAACGCGTGCAGCAGCACCCAGAGCATCGCTGATAGCATCCAGTTCGCCATTGATATGGATCCTGATAGCCTGAAAACTGCGGGTTGCCGGGTGATGATGACGCTCCCACTGAGGGTGCGCGACCTTGACAATCTCTGCTAGCTGACCGGTTCGCGTGATCGGTTTTTCGAGGCGTGCAGCGATAATGGCGCCGGCAATACGCTTGGCGTAACGCTCTTCCCCGTACTCTTTCAACACTCTCACCAACTCACTCTCACTCACTCTCAACAGCCACTCGGCAGCTGACACACCATTGTCAGGATCCATCCGCATATCCAGATTCCCATCCCGTGAAAATCCGAAGCCTCGCTCGGCAACATCCAGTTGCGGCGATGACACACCCAGATCCATGAGCAAACCGTCCACTTCTCCGAACCAGCCCTGCACCTTCAACACAGCTTCCATGTCACCAAAATTCGCCTGGAGAATCGACAATCTTGGTTCAGCTGCAAAACGCTGCGCAGCATCCGCACACGCCTCCGGATCTCTGTCTAACGCCAGCAGTTGCCCAGCCTCTCCAAGCTTCGACAGCAGATAACCGCTGTGTCCGCCTCGTCCATAGGTGGCATCCACATACCGCCCCGACGGCTGTAACGCCAAACCTTCGACGGCCTCGTGCAGTAGCACGGGCACGTGACTGTGCACAGTTGATTCTGTGGACGGCATCATCAGAAGGAGATGTTCTGGAGTTCGACCGGCATGTCAGCCGGGTTCAGATCATTGACTTCCTGCTTCCACTTCTCAGACTCGATCTCCCAGGTCCGTTCGTCCCACAACTCAAACTTCTTGCCCTGACCAATCAAGACAGCTTTGCGATCCAGCCCGGCGTATTCACGCAGCTCACTCGACAACAACATGCGCCCCGTGGCATCGAGTTCGATATCGGTGGCATAGCCAATGTAGAGGCGCTGGATGATGCGTGTGTACTTGGATGAATTGGGTAGCTCGTTTACTTTCTTCTCAACCTCTTCCCACATGGGCTTGGGATATACCAGCAGGCATCTCGACGGATCAGCCGTCACGACCAGCTCTCTGATGCCATTCTCCTCGAGCTTGTCACGGTGATTTTTAGGCATGGCAAGGCGTCCCTTCGCGTCTACGCTCATTTTTGTGATGCCTCGAAACCGCATGACCGCCTAATAAATCCCCACAAATCCACACTAAATGGTACTTGCGCCCACTATACGACCCCTTGAATATACGGTCAATCTAAAACACTGCGGTGTGGTTTGTTTTTCCTTGAAAAGACAACGGCTTAGCTTGGGTTACAAGGATGTATTGCAATCAATGACTTACGTGTAATTTAGTAGTATTTACGTTAATCATACGTACGCAATCGAGCACTCCTGTGCACCCTCTGGCCTGAACTAATGATTAAATTTGCATTTGGCGACGCTTCGGCTTCTCACGGAACTGTGGACAGCGGCGCATTACTGCCAGTGAGAAGATAAAGATTAGACCACTACGGCTAACAGTTACTCGCCACCCACCTCTTGTTCCTGCACGAATCAGATTCAGAAACACACTTGAATGCCGCCTTCAAGGTAGATAACCGAAACAGACGTTGACCGGACATTGAAGCAACTCGACATCAACTGCATCAAACGCTGGGTAGCCAAAGGCAGCAGCAAGCTATCGCAACCCGCATCGATAGGTATCAGCTGCCCTGAGTGCTCGATGCGTGGCGTCTTCAGCACCAAGCGTCGGTACTACGATGAGTACCGGGATACCTTGTCGTGCTCGGCAGACTGCCCGGCCTGCAACACGCAAGTGCACTTCTGGATTCATGATCTGATCGGGCATGACGATGTAGGTGAAGACGATCAGCCCACTCTGTACATGAGTCCGGCTTCAAACTCTCAACTCGATTTTACCGCGTTGCCCGATACGGTGCCCACCAACGTTCTGCACTATTGCAGCTCCACTCAGGATGTCTACCAGACCGGCAATCTGACCGCAACCTGCGTGCTTGCGCAATCAACACTCGATGCCTTGTTTACCGAATTCCTGCCCGTAGGCAACAGCAGCTCTAACCTTGCCAAACTCATTACAGACTCGATGCCCTCGATCGATCTTCAGCAACCACTGGAACAGCTCGCCACCTCGTTGCGCAAGTCCGGCCACCTGAAGGAGCTTTTGGACAACAGGCAGCACGCCAGCCCTGACACTGCAGAGGCACTCATGCAGCTGCTGGAGGGTTTACTGACCTACCTGTATGTCATACCCGAGGAATTCGCCAGGCTTGATCAGAAGTTTGTGGAGTTAAACAAGCTGGTGCTTGAGGCCCGGCAGGCCGCGGAGTCCGACACCTCGGCCAAGGCCGGTGGAGCGGCTGATGCGACCAGCAGACGCGATTCAACAGCAAACAATGATGACGATGATGACGCGTCGCCAGGGCTCAGGCGACAAAGCGCTGCCTGAGTGAACTCGAATTGAAAAAGTGGGAGTTGGCCGTAAGCCGGGTTCTGTCTAGGATCGTCATTCATCTAGGCGCTATGTCACCATAGCGCTCAAGCGACCTACCCGGGAACAGCGCGGACCACGCCAATGTTCCTCTATTTGGTCTTGCTCCAGACGGGGTTTACCATGCCATCGAATGTTGCCACCGACGCGGTGCGCTCTTACCGCACCCTTTCACCCTTACCGGCGAATCGTTGTCACAGGGACAACTCAACGCTTAGGCGGTCTACTCTCTGCTGCACTTTCCGTAGGCTTGCGCCCCCCAGGTGTTACCTGGCGCCTTGTCCTGTGGAGCCCGGACTTTCCTCCATTCGCACCATTACGCGAGGTAATCGATTGAACAGCGACGATCTGGCCAACTCCCGCCGCGGATGGTATCACCGACGCTGCAGTTCCAGGGCCCTGTCATACGCTTGTTTTCGTGTCACACCACATAATTCTGCTGTACAGCGGGCTACAGACTTCACTGGGAGGTGCTGAAGCAGTACGAGAATAGTTTTGTCCAGATCAACGGTGACCGCCAGTTCTGGCGCCTCGTCAGCAATTGTTGATACGCTACCTAGAACTAGTACGAATTCGCCGCGTTGCTGATTGGCATCTACCTGCACGGCCTCCAGAACTTCAGCAACCGTACCGTGCAATACGGTTTCAAAGCGTTTGGTCAGTTCTCTGGCAAGCGTCATGGGACGTGTCGCACCAACGGTCTCGGCAATATCGCTCAGGCATTCGACAATCCGGTGAGGTGATTCATAAATGATCAGGGTATGCGCCAGCTGCGCCAGCGGCCGTAGCCAGGTTTTTCGAGCACCAGATCGCGCCGGTGGAAAACCCACAAACTGAAATCTGTCTGTCGGCAAGCCACAGACACTCAACGCCGCTGTAACTGCGCAGGGCCCAGGTATCGGTGACACCTGCACAGCCTCTTGCTGACAGGCCCGAACCAGACGAAAACCGGGATCACTGATGAGCGGGGTTCCAGCGTCTGTAATAAGCGCCGCCGAGGCACCTGACTGCAGATGGTCGATTACCATCCGGATCCGCGACTCCTCATTGTGCTCGTGCAAGGCCAGAGTGCGAGTATCAATGCCATGATGGCGCAGTAACGGTAGACTATGCCGAGTATCTTCTGCGTAGATGCGGTCAACTTGCTGCAGTATATCGATGGCGCGAGCTGATAAATCATCTCGGTTACCGATGGGTGTAGCAACAATGTATAGAGTGCGTTCCGAAAACATGACATTCCTTAAGGGCCTAATGACGACACAGGCCAGATTGATCAGCCAGCAATCCATACTGTTGCCGGTAGCAGCCTTGCTGCTGGCCAGCCTGCTCTCTGCGTGCGCCACACCCGCACCACCGCTGGCTGACAGCCCCATGAACGCTAGGGTAACAGACCCCGCCGCCAGGCGGCAGCTACAGCTGGGCAACCCGATCGCCGCAGCCGATGTGTACACCGAGCGAGCCCGACGCAGCACCGATCCTGAAGAACAGCAGAATTTTTTGCTGCTCGCTACCGAAATCCTGTTTGACAGAGCGCTGGTAGAGGAAGGCCTGGCAAGGCTTGCCATCGTGCCCGAGCAACTGGCCACACTGGAGCTTTTGCATCGTCGCGATGTCATGGTAGCCAAGAATCACATATTCGAACGTAATGCTGAACTGGCGCTAACTGCACTGCCTGACCCCTCGGAAGTGGGCAGCGCTTTCCACAGAGCAAGGGTGTATGAAACTCAGGCCCAGGCCTACGGCATACTGCAAGATCCCGACAACGAGCTGATTGCCAGAATAGAACTAGAAAACCAGCTGGCCGATCCTGTCATCATAGGACGTAGCCACGAACAGATCTGGCAACTGCTGACCACTCAGCCACTTTCCACGTTGCGCAGCATGACCACTAATGTCCGCGGTGATGTCTACCAGGGCTGGATCGAACTGGCGCTTGCACATGCAGCAGCCGGGATTGATTCCGAGAAGCGACAAAGCGGCATCGCCGGGTGGCAAGAGCGTTTCCCAGTGCACCCTGCCAATCCTGAATTTGTCGATGCACTGTATACGCCGGCCGGATTCGACGTTGATAATCAAGGCCAGCCCATCAGGCAGATTGCCGTTCTTCTGCCGTTGTCTGGTAGTAACACCGCCACTGTGGCCGCTGCCGTGCGAGACGGCATCGTGGCTGCTCACGATATGGCTAAACGAAAACAGCAGGTTCCCTTACTGCGGTTCTACGATGTCGGTGATAACCCCGGATACGTGCGTAACGCCTACAGCACGGCCGTGAGTGATGGAGCCGACGCCGTCATTGGCCCGTTGCGCAAAGAAGCCGTGGCTGCCATTGTTTCCCAACGAGAGGTGTCGGTGCCTACCATTACACTCAACTCCATACAAAGCTCCGGACTGGGCAGCAGTGCATCCAACATCATTCAGTTTGGCCTGGCACCCGAAGAGGAAGCTCGCGCTGCAGCCTCTCGTGCTGCGGCATTGTCACTTAAAAACGCTATCGTGCTACAGGCAGATGATTCGCGTGGCGACCGCGAGTCACGAGCCTTCCAAGACGCTATGTACTTGTACGGGGGTGATGTTGTGCACGTCGCGGTACTTCCAAAAGATCAGTTCGACTATTCGGAACAAATTAAAGAGGCCCTGTCGATCGACAAGAGTGACAACAGGTTTCGTACGCTCAGTAATACGATTGGTGAAAAATTGTTCTTTGAACCGTCGATCCGCAACGATGTCGATGTCATCTTCCTGGCCGTGTCGTCCGAGCAGGCCCGTTCGCTACGTCCACAGCTGGACTTCTTCCACGCACGTGGAGTCACGCGACTCGGGACATCACGGATTGCAGCCATCGACGACGATGCGAAGAAAAACCAGGATCTGAATACTATCTACTATCCGGATGCTCCCTGGGTACTCCGAAAATCGTTGCAGGATGATCCGCTACGGCAAAGCATTATCAGCACCTTTCCGGCAGCTGAAGGGGTCTACGCCAAGCTATATGCACTGGGTGCCGATTCCTATCAGCTGATAAACAGCCTTGATGCGCTCATACAGGGACAACGTCTGCAAGGGTATACCGGAGGGCTGGAATTGGGTCCAGAAGGACGCATTCTGCGTTATCTGGACTGGGCGCAGTACGTAGACGGCGTCAGCGAAACCGTGGAAAGCATTGAAGCGCCGCCGCTACCTTCAATTCAGTCTGGTGTAATGAACTAGCCGTACCAGCAATCTGAACAGTACCGGGCAAGGAGGCCTGTATGCACAAAAAAACTCAAGGAGAACTGGCGGAGACACTGGCTTGTTCATGGTTGCAGCACCAGGGATATACCTTGTTACAGAGCAACTTCAACCGACGCGTGGGCGAGATTGATCTGATTTTTGAACACCCTGACGCCTGCAGCATCGTATTCGTCGAAGTACGCTATCGGGCCGATCAGCGCTTCGGCGGAGCAGTGGCCAGCGTGGACTGGCAAAAACAACGCAAGCTAATACGTACAGCTAACGCGTGGTTACAGCAACATGTCAGCAGCCGGATTCCCGCTAGAATAGATGTGGTAGCAGTCCAGCCTGCCAGCCTGAAAACGCCAGTAGGCAGTCTCTGGCAGAATCACGAAATGACGTGGATCATTAATGCCATCGACGCATAGACGTTGTCATACCGATGACTGCGAACATTATTTGACGATCTTCAGATTCGGCCGTTTGGTTTCAGGTGGCGCCTTCGGCCCTTTATCGGAATCTATTTTTGTACCCGAGCCCGGATCAGGGGGCGTGTCGTCCTGGTCACCGAACATCATGCCCTGCCCGTTCTCTCGGGCATAGATAGCCAGCACACTCACCACTGGAACATGGACGTCCATGGCGGTGCCACTGAACCGGGCATTGAATGTGACGGCTTCGTTGCCCAGAACCAGGCTGTGGGTAGCCTCTGGGCTGATGTTGAGGATGATCCGGCCGTTCTCGACGAACGCGCGCGGCACTTCCACCACATCAAGAGATGTATCTACCAGCATATAGGGTGTGAATCCATTATCGACGATCCACTCGTAAAGAGCGCGGATAAGGTACGGTCTACTCGACGTCATTTCTCCATTTCCCGTTCCGCATCGCTCAGGCTTTTCTGAAAAGCATCGCGTGCGAACATTCGTTTGGCGTACTTTGCCACAGGCCCAGCTGTCTTGGGTAACACGATGCCATAAGCGCTCAGGCGCCACAGCAGCGGTGCAAGAGTAGCATCTAGTATGGAGTACTCTTCGCTAAATAAATATGGCAACGCCGTAAATACTGGCGCAGCAGCGCTTAGTGACTCCCCCAGTTGTCTGCTAGCCTCTTTCGGAGACAGTGTCTGGCCAGGGGCATCGGGGCGCAACGAGTACCAGTCCGATTCTATCCGATACTGCGCCAGCCGCGTACGAGCCCTTGAGACAGGATCCACGGGCATGAATGGAGGGTGCGGATAGCGCTCATCCAGGTAATCTGTGATGACGCGCGGGTCGTACAGCGCAAGGTCTCTGTCGACAATGGTCGGAACCGCACCTTGTGGACTGAGTTGTAACAAATCTTCGTTAACATCGCCCGAATTGACCGGGACGATCTCAGCGTCGATGCTTTTCTCTGCCAGTGCCAATCGAACTCTGTGACTGTGGATGCAAGAAGCATCCGAATACATGACGATGGTCGATCGCCGGTTACCGATCGCACTCATAAAAGCTCCGCTTTAATGAAAAACGGGCCACGTTACCGCGGCCCGTTAGTTACTGGAAACTGTCTGCACGTTGCCGCAACAGCTGGTTCACATACCTGTATGGCACTCGACCTATGTGCCGGTAGATATCAGAGCGGGTGCATGACCCGCTCAGACCACGTCTTTCCAATACTCTTTCTTTAGTGTATAAGCGATTGCAAGCAGGCCGAACAGGAACAACATCACGATAATTCCTACGCGATGCCGAGTCTCCTTGATGGGATCTGCCACATAAGCCATGAAGTTGGTGATGTCTGCGATCAGGTCAGCATACTCATCAGGTGACATAGTGCCGGCCTCGGCAAGCTCCAGGCCGGTAATGGGTTTTAAGCCGTGGGACTCTTCACCATAGACCGGCGTCTGCCAACCCTGCTCCTGCCAGAGCACGTGAGGCATGGCAGTACCCGGATACACCAGATTATTGACACCGGTAGTGGTTTTGGACGGATCCACGTAGTAAGACTTCATGTACGTATAAATCCAGTCCACACCTCTAGAGCGCGCTGTCAGTGACAAGTTGGGGGGCACCACACCGAATGCCTGACGACCATAATCTGTCGTCATGTTGTTGGTCATGAGCGCACCGACCTTGGTCGGCTCACCGGCTTCATCCGTGGTGAAAATCAGGTTGTTTTCCACATCGTCTTCGGAAAGCCCCAGATCCTGTGCCATTCGGCTGTACCGATGGTAGCCAGCTGAGTGACATCCCATACAGTTATTGATAAACGCCTGAGCGCCCCGTTGAAGGGACTTCTCATTGCCCTGATCTATACGCGGAGATTCCAGCTCTATTGCCGAACCTGCCGCGCGCAGATCACCTGCGGCCAGTAAGGCCGAGGCGGCGAGCATTACTGCACCACCCAGCGCCCACAACCGATGCTCTTTCTTGCGGTCTACGGCTTGTGCGGCGACCTTCAGTGGACGTGGCACAGCCTGATACTTGCTGCTCAATATCTGACCCTCTCAGGCAACGGTTGGGTTTTTTCGTTTTTGCTGACCACGTACAGACCCACAAAGAAGCCAAAGTAGATCAAAGAGCAGATCTGCGAGATCAGCGTGCCCATTGGCGTTGGTACCTGCATTCCCTGGTAACCCAGGATAATGAAAGCCGTGACGAAAGTGAACAGCAGAATCTTGTACGCCAGTGAACGATAGCGGATGGAGCGGATTGGGTTGCGATCAATCCATGGCAGGAAGAACAACACCAGGATTGCACCACCCATCGCCACAACACCACCCAGCTTATCCGGCACCGCACGCAAAATGGCGTAAAACGGAGTGAAGTACCAGACCGGCGCTATGTGCTCAGGCGTTTTCAGCGGATCAGCCGGTACGAAGTTAGCATGCTCCAGAAAGTACCCGCCCATCTCGGGCGCAAAAAACACAATGGCAAAAAAGATGATGAGAAACACGATAGCACCCATGAAATCCTTGACCGTATAGTACGGGTGGAACGGTATGCCGTCTCTGGGTATACCCGCCGCGTTCTTGTTCTTCTTGATCTCTATGCCGTCCGGGTTATTAGAGCCCACTTCGTGTAACGCCATGATATGTGCCACTACCAGAAACAGCAGGACGAGCGGCACGGCAATAACGTGTAACGCGAAGAACCGGTTGAGCGTGGCGTCTGAAACGATGTAGTCGCCCTTGAGCCAGATGGTTAGCGCATCACCGATACCAAACGGGATAGCACCGAACAGAGAGATAATAACCTGCGCACCCCAGTAGCTCATTTGCCCCCAAGGTAGCAGGTAGCCCATGAAGGCTTCAGCCATCAACACCACGTAGATGAGCATGCCGAACACCCATAGCAGCTCGCGCGGCTTCTTGTACGACCCGTACATCAAAGCGCGGAACATGTGCAGGTACACAACCACGAAAAACATGGACGCGCCGGTAGAGTGCATGTAACGGATGAGCCAGCCAAAGTTGACATCACGCATGATGTACTCGACCGATGTAAATGCGTAAGAACCGTCTGGCTTGTAGTTCATGGTCAGGAAGATACCTGTCACGAACTGGATGACCAGCACCAACATGGCGAGTGCGCCAAAGTAGTACCAGATATTAAAGTTCTTTGGAGCGTAGTACTTGGTAATGTGTTCTTCGAGCAACTTGCTCAGCGGAAAGCGCTCATCTATCCAACCGAGCATACCGCCTTGCTTATCAAGATTTGCACTCATGCAGCGACCCCTTCGTCTTCTTCACCGACGATGATCGTGTTGTCATCGACGTACTTGTAAGGAGGAATCTCTAGGTTGTAGGGCGCTGGTACACCGGCGTACACCCGACCTGACATGTCGAACTTCGAACCATGGCAAGGACAGAAAAAACCACCATCCCATTGTTCTCCTAAATCAGGAGGAGCAATTTCCGGGCGATAGCTAGGCGAGCAACCCAGGTGTGTACAGATACCGACAACCACCAGATATTCCGGCTTGATGGCGCGTGCTGAGTTCTGAGCGTAAGCAGGTTGCATCTCGACCACTGAGTCAGGGTCGGACAATCTGTCTGTGTCGGCGTCAAGACGCGCTAATGTCTCCTCGGTACGGTTCACAATCCAAACCGGTTTACCACGCCACTCAACCGTCAGCAGCTGGCCGCCAACCAGCTTGCTGATGTCTGCTTCAACTGGCGCACCCGCAGCCTTGGCCCGCGCACTGGGCGACATGGACGCTACCATGGGCAAGGCGATTGCCGCAGTGCCAAGGCCACCCACTCCAGCCGCTGCAAAGACGAGCATGCGCCGCCGCTTGGGATCGTCAACAGTATCGGCAACAGATGACTCTGCTGCTGCCGGATTAGACATAGAAGACGCGTCAACCGATGCATGCTGGTCGGGGGTCTTCTGGTTATTCGCACTCATGCGACATCTCCAGATAATTCGAATTCGGGGCTGCCCCTGCCTGATACAGGCAACGGTGACTTGATTACATACGTTGTTAACGGCACTACGGCCCTGCACTGATGCCACGAAGATCCTGTCGAGCCCTCAACGGCTGCGACACATACTGTAAAATTGTACACAATTAACACTTCCGGATTTTATCACATGCATGCCCGATTGCTGGACTGATGCTACAAACCATCCCGGGTTGTTGTAAATAACCTTTCGCGGCCTACCGGCGAGATCTTCAGTTTACGGCTAACATACTCTCGTGAGTAACTCCGGGCCAGACGAACAGACATTCAGACCATGACCAGAGCGCTGTTCTTTATTGTGTGCGTGGCGGCGGGAATAGCAACCGGCTGGTGGTGGACGTTGCAATCGCCGCCGATCATCTCGGATGATCTACGGCGTAGCGCCGGCGACAACCACAAGCTGTCTGACTTAACGAATATAACCGCACGATCGAGCGCAGCACTAACTGCACCGACCACTCAGCCCATGATCACCAGTTACCACGACGGCATCATGAAGGTAGCACCGGCGGTGGTCAGCTTGTATGCTGCATCGTCGGAAGAGTCCACCAACCCGCTCACGAGCAGTCAGGGTTCGGGCGTTATAGTGAAGAGTGATGGTGTGGTACTGACCAACCTGCACTTGATTGACGGGCTGGACCTCATCACGGTTGTACTGAACGATGGCAGAAATTTTCCCGCACAACTCATCGGCAGTGACAAAGAAACCGATCTGGCTGTAGTGCGAATCGATGTCGCGAACCTGCCCTTCCTGCCACTGGATGAAGCTGATCCACTGCGGGTGGGTGACGTGGTACTGGCTATCGGAAATCCATTTGGTGTTGGCCAGACAGTAACGCAGGGCATTGTCAGTGCGACACGGCGACGCGTCGCGGGTGCAAGCGTCTGGCAGAACTTCGTACAGATCGATGCTGCTATCAATCCTGGCAACTCAGGTGGTGCATTGATCAACCCGTATGGCCAACTGGTTGGTGTCAACACGGCGGTCTTTAGAGGCGACAGTGGCGCTATGGGTATCGGATTTTCCATACCCGCCGATCTACTGTCTCAGGTCGTGCCGCAGATTATTGAAAACGGCTCCGTTGAACGCGGCTGGCTAGGCATCGGTGTTGATGATCCTGCCATGTATCAGGCGCTGCGTAACCAGCGCATTGAAGGCGCAGTCATTACTGACGTGTTGCGCGACAGTCCGGCCAGTCGAAGCGGGTTGAAATCAAGTGATGTGGTACTCGCGCTGGGCGAGCGAGCCATCAACAATGCCACCCAGCTACTGCTGGAGGTCTCGGCACTGCCACCCGGCGCTACAGTCAAGTTAAGTGTCTTGAGAAATGCATCGGCCACACCACTAACCGATCCTTCCCGGGTTATTGATTTCGATCGTGTCGATTTGAAAGTCACACTGGGAACACGTCCTGACCTGGCTGCCACACAAGGCTTACGGTAGCTCGGGCAAGCTGGCGCTCGCTCTACCTCTGTACAGCAACGTAAGCATAAGGCCCAGCAGGAACATGCCAGATGCACCACCGCGGGTGCCGCTGGCAGCGCTGGGAGCATCCACCGACTCTGTTGTTGCACGATCTGATGTGGCGTCTACTGTGCCCGAAATAGCCAGATTCTGGCTCGAAGTTCCACCGGCCAACGAGGCCGTTGCCAGGTTGTCTTCAGGCTGTAGCTCGAGCACACCAACTGGCGAAACTTGCGCAGTCACCGGCGCATCCGAACCTTGATAAGCCATGTTGACCGGAAAGTCCATACTGCGCACTGACACCGGCGTCAACCCATCCAGAAAGCACAGAGCGCTGGTCGGTGACTGCTCCTGACATCCGGCGGGCCATATCAGTTGATCGGGCGCACTGGTCTCCACCACCAGACGTGCATCGAGCGTCAGGGCACCATCGGGATTGACCACATCGAATCTGACTGAGGTACCTGTTGATCCAGCGGTAAGTTCCAGATCAACACTGTTGTCCAGACAGCTTTTAGTACGCGACTGCAGCACACTGGCTTTGCTGCAACGTGAGAAAGCTGTTTGCGTACGCTCAGAAATGTTCGGCCACATCAATGACAGCGAGTTATCGTTGCACTGAGTGTCCGTGTCGTGTTGAGCACCCAGTGAATGGCCTAGCTCATGCGTTAACAATACATCGCCGAATGTACTCGGTGTAGTCACGCCCACATCATACCCATCAAGTCGGCAGGCCGTATCAATCCAGGCAAGACCCAGAGTCACATCGGTTTTCGGATTGCCGGTAAACAGATAAGTCAGCGCGCTGCCCTCAAACAATGTCTTGTACTGCAGGCGATAATCCCGGAACGAGCGCAGGATGGTCTCAAGCGTAACCGCGCCCAGCTTCATGGGATCAGCATCATCGCTAAACTGCAGTGCCTCATCGAGAGATAACGCAAGACCAAACTGACGATAGACACCATCGGCCACGTTCAGATTGTTCAGTGCAGTGGCCAGTCCGGCACCCGCGTAATAACGATCAAACTGGCTATCCACCACGATCGACACAGGTACGGCTCTGACATCGGTTTCAACAATGCGTGACCGAGATTGCATCATGGATCGCTGCTCGGGTGGAGGGGCTACCAGAGCGTCCAGACCCTGCACACTTTCGGCGAGTGTGGACGGCCTGCCCGAAGCATCTCTGGGCTTTCGAGACAGTGGTTGGTAATAGTCCAGCGTGCCTATCAGGTTGTCCGGCCACAGTTTGTGCTGCCTACCATCTATGTGCAAAACACCGGTGATGGAATTGTGTTGCAACACCACTCTGACCCAACTGTCGGTAATACCCTCTACCACACCGTCATAGATTCCGATGGCCGGAGGAAGCTGGTTATTCAGAGCACCATCGAGCCATTGTGTATGGCGAGTCAGTGGACTGGGAACCAGTAGCAGATCCATGTCAGCCCCGTTAACGTTAACCGACACTCGCAATTTTCCATCAGCCTGTTTTTGACGCGAAGCCAGACGACTCGCCCCGGCAATACGCTCTTCAACGATTGCAAGTCGTCGATCAGCACGATCAAACCAGTATCGAGAAAGCACACTGCCACGAGGCCAGCGAAATTCAAGAGGCAGATTAAGCGCGGTGTGTCGGTCACGCAGAGCTATTAGAGCCGTGCGGGCCGACTCCGTATCGCCCAGTTGTTCCAGTGCAATGGCGTCAAGGTACTGAGCTGAATCACTGTAAGCGGAATCCGGGAATCGCTTTTCAAGCGTGTGCAACGCCACTCTTGCTGCAGTAAAATCATAGCGATCCATGACCTGCAGATACGCGGTTATATACAGTGCATCGTCGGTTAGTGAACCTGCCGGATAAGCGGAGGCTATCGAGTTCAGTGCAACCAGTGCCTCCTCTATCTCACCGCTGTCACGCAGTGTCAGCGCACTGAGGAACACACGCAATGAGCCGCCGGCATCGGCCGACTCCTGCAGTACCGCAATGCGAGTCTGAACAGCTGCTATTGAGGCAAACGACGGAAACTTCTTCTGCAGCTTGCGAAGCGTTGCCAGAGCTTTCGAATAGTGCTCAGCTTCAATCTGCTCCAACGCTTTCGTATAAACCGTGTTTGCCACATCGCGACTGGACTGCGCCCAGACACTCGGCGCTAACAGCAAACTCACACAGACACAGACGGTTCGAAACCGTGTTGACGCCGACATCAGGCTACCGATTTCCTTGTCGACCGCCAAGGCCATCCTGATCATCGATATCGCGCATGTGAGCCTCGTTACGCGCCTGAGCGTTGTCGAAGTAACTCAGCACATCTCGACACTCGATCATGGCCTGTCGTATATCGTGCTCGTTCGGTTCCGGCTGATCTTCCAGTGTTTCCATTACGCGAGTCAGTGCCCGAGCATCACTTATTTTTCCCTGTACCTGCTCAAGTGCTCGGTTCAGGGCATCGCATAACTCACTGAACTCTCGGCTGTCGCCGGTACGCAATCTCACCTCGAGGTTGCCATCGCCAATCTCGTTCAGCGCTCGCTTGATAGCGAGTATCGGACTACCCAGGCGACGCAGGATGTAAACCGCAATGGCGGTAGTGACAAGACCGTTCACAACCAGCATGACAACCAGCCATTGGGTCAGCACGCTACCCAGCTCTGGAATGGAATCGGCCAGAGCGCCCATGTCTTCTGAGGCGAAAAAAAGCGGTGCGTTGCCTGCCACAAGATTGCCCAGAAACGTGTGATAGAAAATACCCAGCACGATGGTGGACTGCAGTATGAAAAACAACGTCAACAGCAGGACTCTGCGGATCTGACGCAATTGAAACGTTTTGTCGCGAATCAGTGACATCGGAAACGCGGCGTCTGAAGAACGCGCCATGGTGTATCCCCTGCTTGTACCCGGAAGGAACCGGTTGATACAGGGCGAATCGGCTTGATTGGCGCTTACTTGACGGGCTTGTCACGGTGCTTCAGCTCTTTCGAGAGCTACGCACGACAGAACTGTGGAGGGCTTAACAAAAGCACCCTTTCACAGCCTGGAATATCAGACTACAGGGTGCGCCGGGCAACTACCGATTCTGCCAACTGCTCAAGCAATGGCACCGTGTCGTCCCAGGAAAGGCACGCATCAGTGACACTCTGGCCCCGGACCAATGGCTTGTTATTAGGATTCTGGCTCCCTTCCACCAGGTTACTTTCAATCATGACGCCCATGATACGTTTGTCGCCATCACTCAGTTGCGCACAGATGTCGCGACAGACATAGCGTTGCCGCCGATGTAGCTTGCGCGAATTGGCATGACTGCAGTCAATCATGACGCGCTCCGGCAAACCGGCTTTAACCAGCATGGCACAGGCATCATCGACACTGGCTGCATCGTAGTTGGTATGTGCCTTGCCGCCGCGCAGAATCAGGTGGCAATCCTCGTTGCCCAAAGTTTGAAAAATGGCCGAGGTACCTTCTTTAGTCACCGACAGAAAATTATGCGAACCGCGCGCAGCACCAATGGCATCGACCGCAATTTGCATGGATCCAGCCGTGCCGTTCTTGAATCCGACGGGACACGACAATCCGGAAGCCAGTTCACGATGCCCCTGACTTTCTGTGGTCCGTGCACCTATCGCTCCCCAACCGACAAAGTCTGCGATATATTGCGGACTGATCAGATCCAGGTATTCAACACCGGCAGGGATGCCCTTGTCGTTAATATCCGATAACAATCGACGAGCGATTTCAAGCCCTTCGTTTATTCTGAACGTGTTGTCCATGGTGGGATCGTTGATCAGCCCTTTCCAGCCAACCGTGGTACGCGGCTTTTCGAAATACACGCGCATCACGATGCACAACTCGCCGTTCAACGCAATTTTCATCGCCGCCAGCTTGTCGGCATATTCCAGTGCTGCATCCGGATCGTGGATAGAACAAGGTCCCACCACAACCACCAGACGATCGTCCCGCCCCTGCAGAACATCACGTACGTCGCTGTGACATCGCGTAACGGTTTGTGCCGCAAACTCACTGACAGGAACCTGTGAAATCAATTCGTCAGGGGAGCGCAGTTCACGCGTACCTTTTATACGCAAGTCGTCGGTATTCATACTCATGCTGGTGCTGAACTCTTCTAGCTGACGCTGTTGGCGGGAACGGCAGCAGAAATTCGCCGCAGGATTTCGCTGATACGAGCATGCCGTATCTTCATGGATACGCGATTGACGATCAGGCGCGAGGTGATGTCGCTGATATGCTCCAGCGGAACCAGACCGTTAGCCTTAAGAGTTGAGCCCGTATCAACAACATCAACGATCAACTCACTCAGACCCACCAGAGGTGCAAGCTCCATGGAGCCGTAGAGTTTGATGATCTCTACCTGCCGGCCCTTTTGTGCAAAATGACGGCGCGCGCATTCGGTAAATTTGGTAGCCACACGGAAACGCTTTGTCGATTCGAGATCGGTTCCGGGAAACCCTGCCACCATCAGTTTGCATCGTGCTATTTGCAGATCGACTGGCTCAAGCAGACCGTCACCACCGTGCTCCAGCAGTACGTCTTTTCCCACGACACCAAGATCAGCACCACTGTGCTGCACGTAAGTGGGCACATCACTGGCACGCACGATCAGGAACTCGACATCCGGCTCACTGCTCGGCAGGATCAGCTTTCTGGACTTGGCCGGATCTTCCGTGGGGCTGATACCGGCCGCCTCGAACAGTGGCAGAGTCTCGTCAAAAATACGACCTTTCGATAACGCGATACGAAGACGACGACCATTGTCCTGTGAACTGTCGTTATTCATTTGTCGGGCGCTCTCCGGATCTCAGCGCCCAACAGGTGAAACTTCTCTTCGATACGTTCGTAGCCACGATCGATATGATAAACGCGATGTACTGTTGTCTCGCCATCGGCCACCAGTGCTGCCAGGATAAGACTGGCTGAGGCTCGTAGATCGGTGGCCATGACTGGCGCTCCGCGCAGCCGCTCCACACCCCGTATGGTGACCGAGTTGCCATCGACCGTCATGTCTGCACCCATGCGCTGAAGCTCATTGATGTGCATGAACCGGTTTTCAAACACCGTTTCAGTGACCTTGGCAGTACCTTCAGCCAACGCATTGAGCACGCAGAACTGAGCCTGCATGTCGGTAGGGAAATCAGGATAGGGAGCCGTGGTTATACTGACGGACCTAGGACGTTGATCATGCATATCAAGCTCGATCCAGTCGTCACCGGTGGTAATTTCAGCACCGCATTCACGCAGCTTGTCGAGTACCGCAGTGAGGTTACCGGGTACGGTTTTGCGAACCCGAATCTTGCCGCGTGTCACAGCGGCTCCAACCAGAAAGGTACCGGTCTCTATGCGATCAGGCACGATAGAGTACTCACAGCCCTGCAAATCATCAACACCTTCGATGGTGATCGTACTGGTACCTGCGCCTCCTATCCTGGCGCCCATGGCGATCAGATAATTTGCCAGATCGACCACCTCCGGCTCGCGAGCAGCGTTTTCGAGCACGGTTGTACCGCGCGCAAGCGTGGCTGCCATCAGCAGGTTTTCAGTGCCGGTAACCGTCACGACATCAAAGGCGATCCGGGCTCCCTGCAACCGACCCGCCTTGGCGCGGATGTAGCCTCCATCTATGGAAATTTCGGCACCCAGAGCCCGCAGTCCCTCTATATGAAGGTTGACAGGGCGTGCGCCTATAGCACAACCACCGGGCAACGACACTTCCGCCTGACCATAACGGGCAACCAGCGGTCCGAGTACCAGTATGGAGGCGCGCATGGTACGCACCAGCTCGTAGGCTGCCGTGTAATCGTTGATGGACGTTGGGTCAACATCCACTCGCATGTTGTCACCCATGGTGATCTGACAGCCCATTCGAGCCAGCAGAGACATGGTGGTGGTGACGTCATTGAGATGCGGAACATTACTCAGGCTAGAGGTACTGCTGCCGAGCAGGGTAGCCGCCAGAATCGGCAACACAGCATTCTTGGCACCCGAGATCCGCACATCACCTGATAGCGGAGGGCTACTTTCAATCAGTAGTTTGTCCATCGATCTCTAAAACTGGATTTCGTAAAGAAGAATCCGGCCAAGCGAATGCGATGGAATCTGGAAGGGACTCGAACGGCAAGACTTGCACGGCGCTGCACATTAGGGCAGATTATATCAGGCCGTCGACCTGACAAACGCGTGCAAGCTGACGAAGTCCGTCTGGAATATGACTAAAAGTGACCGTATGCTTCTGCCGTCTTGCGATGGCCAGCCATTCGATCAACAGCGCAAGACCCGCACTGTTGGATCGTGAAACCCCCGACAGATCGATTTCCAGTGTTTCATTATCTGTAATCAGCGGCTCTACAGAATCCAGCGCACTTCGCGCTGTGGTGAAATCCAGCTCACCCGACACACGGCAGATACCCCCATCGAGTGACACTGACGGTGCAGAGGCTGAACCTGCACTCATGACTCGGCGTTTCGCTCTTTCAGCGTTTTGATCAGGCCGGCAATACCACCGTTGTCTATCTCGTTAGTGAACGCCGAGCGGTAGCTGGTAACCAGACTGATACTGTTGACTTCGATGTCGTAGATGCTCCAGCCATCTTTTTCGCGCAACTTATAGATAACCGGCACGTCACTACCACCCGATTGGCTGAACGTTGAACGAACTACCGCTCGGTCTTCTCGGTCCTCTGGGCGGAAGGGTTCAAAATTAATGTTTTCACCACTGTATTCCGTCAGAGCACCGGTGTAGGTGTTCAGCAACAGTGTCTTGAATTCACTAACCAGTTCTGTTTTTTCGTTGGCATCCGCACGACGCCAGAACTTGCCTACTGCAAGCTTGGTCATGGTGTCGAAGTCCAGATTAGGCACGATCAACTCATCCACGCGTGATTGCAGGTAGTCAGGATCGGCCTTCATTTTCTCGCCGTCGTTTTTCAGCACATCCAGCATGGTACTGATGGACTCGACTACCATCGTCTGGGCCGGATGATCAGCTGCCACCGCGGGGGCCGCCGCTGTCAACCCCAGAACACTGACCAGTGAGGCAGCCAGGAAAATCTTGAAACGTTTCAACATGATGTTACTTCCTCGAATTAGGACCGTTGTCGGCGCTTGCCGGCAAGCCGCCCAAAGTACTATCTGATGCCAACTGGTCTTGTTGCAAGCCCAATCGGCAGGTTTAATCAAAGCCACTAGCTTCCACCAGAGCGGCTGAACAATACCTGACCAATCAGTCTTTCCAGCACAATTGCCGATTGCGTCAATGTAATTTCATCTGAATCCTGCAGAACTTCGTCTTCAGCCCCCGGGTCCAGTCCGATGTATTGCTCACCGAGTAGTCCAGCGGTGTAGATGCTGGCTGTGGTGTCCATGGGAAAGGAATCGTAGCTTGAATTGATGCTCAAAGTAACGCTGGCCTCAAAGGTTTCAGGGTCGTACGCAATGTTGATGACCTCACCCACACGCACGCCACTGGCTGCAACCGAGGCACGCTCCTTGAGCCCACCCACATTTTCAAACTTGGCAATCAGTGTGTAACCCGCTGTAGTGGTCAGGCTGGTCAGATTGCTGACCTTCATGGACAAGATGAACATGGCCGCCAGAAACAGCAGCATGAACAGGCCAACCAAAATTTCGATAGCACGTGCATTCATTGTAAATCTCTCAGATAGGATCTAGAACATGACCGCTGTGAGCAGGAAGTCCAGCCCCAGAATAGCAAGGGATGAATACACTACAGTACGGGTCGTGGCGCTGCTGACGCCTTCGGATGTCGGGATACAGTCAGCGCCTTCGAAAATAGCTATCCAGCTGACAACAAATCCGAAAACCAGCCCCTTGATCAGACCATTGCATACATCGCTGGTAAAACTTACTGAGTTCTGCATCAGCGACCAGTAAGCGCCTTTGTCCACGCCCAGCACTTCAACCCCGATAAGGTGTCCACCCAGTACGCCGATCGCACTGAACATGGCAGCCAGCATGGGCAATGCGATAACACCCGCCAGAAAGCGCGGAGCAAATACACGCTTGAACGGATCAACAGCCATCATCTCCAGGCCTGAGAGCTGCTCTGTTGCCTTCATCAATCCTATTTCTGCGGTCATGGCGGAGCCGGCTCGACCCGCAAACAGCAAGCCGGTAACCACCGGTCCGAGTTCGCGCACCAGCGTCAGTGCCACCAGTGAACCGACCCTGTTCTCCTGACCAAAATCGATGAGTGTATTGAAGGCCTGAAGTGCCAGCACCATACCGACAAACAGTCCGGAGACCAGTACGATGGACAGGGTCATGACGCCAGATGCGTGCAGCTGCTTCCATAGCAGCGACGGTCGTTTGATCAGTGAAAATACACCACCCATCAATTGCGCAAGGAACAGGGTCGCCCTTCCTAGTCGTTCAACCGTACCTAACCAGAAGCGACCAAATCGCTGCAGGAAATCACTCATCGTGACGCACTCGATTCACCCAGCAGTTCAGTTTCGTAATTCGGGGCTGCGGCCTGAAACGGCACCGGACCATCCGGCCTGCCCTGCAAAAATTGCTGCACCCATTCACTGGTAGAAGCTCTCAGCTCATCGGGTGAACCGGTTTCAACGACCACCCCTGCAGAGATGATGACCAAGTAGTCAGAGATGGACATAGCCTCTTCAAGATCATGGGACACCATCAGACTGGTCAGACCCAAGGCGGTATTGACTGTGCTGATCAGCTCAAGCAAAACACCCATGGATATAGGATCCTGTCCCGTAAACGGCTCGTCGTACATGATCATCATGGGGTCGAATACCAGAGCACGAGCCAGCGCCGCGCGCCGCGCCATACCCCCCGACAGTTCGGCAGGTGACAAGTCGCGTGCACCACGCAAACCCACTGCATGCAATCGCATCAGCACCAGATGACTGATCAGCGCCTCGGGCATGTCGGTGTGTTCACGTAACGGATAGGCCACGTTCTCGAAAACGCTTAGATCAGTCAGCAAAGCCCCTGATTGAAATAACATGCCCATTCGCTTGCGTAGTTCGTACAGCTGACCACGCTTGAGCTTGCCCACTTCCAGACCATCGACAATGATGGAGCCCTTGCTTGCACGGAGTTGGCCGCCAATCATCTTCAGCAGCGTGGTCTTGCCGGTGCCGCTGGGTCCCAGAATAGTGGTGACCTTCCCACGGGGAATGTCGACGCTTAGCCCGCGAAAAATGCGCTTACTACCTCGTGAGAAGTGCAGATCGCGAATCTGTACCAGCGTCGGTCCGTCTTCAGGCATGGCAGTATCAGGCGTCATGGGCGTTCGATTCGCATCAAGTGTACCAGTTTGACTGTGGAACTCTGTGTAAGCTTATGTACACCCCTTATTCGGCAGATGTATACGCTGTGTCGGCTACACTTTAGTATTCTTTTACAAAATGCTGCTGAAAAGCACAGTGCCTGCCCATGCTGACATCTATCAAACACACACTCTCGGTGCTAGCGATTATCCTGTCGGTGGCCGGATGCGCCAGTAACCCGCCAACCGGCCCCGTGCACGACCCCTACGAAAACATCAACCGCAAGATATACGGCTTTAATACAGCATTGGATAATGCGGTTCTCCAACCGGCGGCCAGGGCTTATCGCTTCGTGCTGCCAGATATCGTAGAAGTAGGCGTCAACAATTTTTTCAGTAATCTTGATGACGTCAACGTCATTGCCAATGATCTGTTGCAAGGCAAGTTCAAACAGGCTGGCAGTGACACTGGCCGGTTTCTGTACAACTCTACGGCCGGTTTACTGGGCATCATGGATGTCAGCACCCGTGCCGGTCTGGTCAAGCATAATGAGTCGTTTGGTCAGACACTGGGCGTCTGGGGTATTGGCGAGGGTCCTTTTCTCATGGTGCCGCTGTTAGGGCCCAACAACATCCGGTCAACCACCGGCATCGTTGTGGAAAGTGTCACCACCGATGTACCTAATCAGGTCATTGACGAAGCGGAAACCGCTTTGGCACTGACTGCTGTCGAGATCATTGCATTACGCGCCCGGCTACTTTCGGCCGGCAATCTGTTGAATTCGGCAGCGCTCGATCCCTACCTGTTATTGCGCGATTTCTGGGTCCAGCAACATCGTCGCGCCACAGTCGATGGCAAACAGCCCGTCGCCATTGGTGAACAAGGTGGGGATGACCTCGACGAACTGGACGAACTCGATGCACTTGACGAATTTGATCAGCCAGACGAACTAGACCAACTTGATCAGCTCGATGAACTGGACGAGCTTGACGCCTTGGACCAGCCAGACGAACTTGATCAGCTGAATGCAGCCGAACAGAGGGATGAAATAGACCGTCTGGATGCGCTCGATTGACGATGGACCGCCTGCCTGACAACGCCTCCGACAAAGCCGACGGCTGCACTGCTCAATCGCTGCAGAACCTGGGCCGGTCTGTCGTGCAGATTGAAGGCGCTGCCATCGCACAGCTGGAATCACGCATTGATGACGTATTTGTTCAGGCCTGTCACGCGCTGCTGGCCTGCAAAGGTCGTATCGTGGTGTGTGGCATAGGCAAGTCCGGCCACATAGGGGCGAAGCTGGCCGCTACCCTGGCCAGCACCGGTAGCCCGGCGTTCTTTGTCCACGCCGCGGAGGCAAGCCACGGCGATCTGGGCATGTTCAAGTCTGATGACGTTGTTATCGGTATTTCCTATTCGGGTACCTCCAACGAACTGCTGACCCTGATCCCTGGCATCAAGCGCCTCGGCATTCCGGTGATTGCCTTGTGCGGTGAGCCAGAGTCGCCGCTGGCCAAAGCCGCCGACATCGTTCTGAGTACCCGCATAGATCGCGAGGCGTGCCCACTGGGCCTTGCGCCGACCGCCAGCACAACAGCCACACTCGTGCTCGGTGATGCATTAGCCATCGCCTTGCTCGGTGCCAGAGGTTTTACCGAGGAGGATTTTGCTCGTTCACACCCCGGGGGACGTCTCGGTCGACGGCTGCTCCTGCACGTCGTCGACGTCATGGTGGCAAAAAAAGATTGCCCGATATGCCCGCAGGATGCCACGCTGTCGGAGGCGCTGGTCGAAATATCCAGCAAAGGACTCGGCATGGTGGCTCTGACTGATGAGCACGGCTTGTTAAAAGGCATATTCACTGATGGAGACCTGCGTCGTACCTTTGCTGAGAATCTCGATATCAGGCAGCTTCATATTAACAGTGTAATGAGTACAAACCCGACTACCATCAACAAGCAAGAGCTGGCAGTCAACGCCGTAACCCTGATGCAATACATGAAGATCACCTCATTGCCCGTGGTAACAGAGCAAGGCAAACTCGAAGGCGTGGTCACCATGCATGCACTACTGGCGGCCGGAGTGGTCTGAATGAACGCTCTGCTGTCGCGTTACTGGCTGCTGCTGCCCATTCTGATCATCGTCGTGGTGGCACTCGATCAGATAGAAGCTCCCACGGTCATCGAAGTAGAAGAGACCATCGACATGCGTGCCACTCGTTCCGACTATTACCTTGCAGATTTCACCACACGGAGGTTCCGCGCCGATGGGATGCTGGAATATACCGTCAGAGGCGAGACGCTGGCACACTACCCGGACGACAACCGATCGGAAATCACCTCACCACACGTGCTCATGAATCGCCCCGAAGCCACGTGGGATATTCGTTCCGATACCGGTCGTTTCGACACCGATCCCGATTTGTTTACTCTGCAAGGCGATGTTACCGTAATTCGTCAGCGTGAGGGACAAGATGCTGTCACCATAAAGACCAGCAGCCTGAGTGTTGCGACCGACTCCAACGAACTGTCTACCGACAAGCCCATCGAAATCGTTGCCTCTAGCTGGGAGATGAATGCAGTGGGCATGACATCCTCCCTGGAGGAGGGCAAACTGATCCTCCTCTCCGCAGTTTCCGGCCGTTACGAGGCCACATTCGAACGATGACCGTTCACCCTCTTTTACACCATGCACTTTCTCCAAGGATACAGTTCATGCGCGCAATGACACGCCTACTCAATGCTGCAATGTTGTGTGCTCTGGTGGCAATCACCTTACCTGCACAGGCCCGCGAAAGTGACCTGACGCAAGCGATAGACGTGCGCGCCGACCGATCCGAATTCGATGAACAGGCAGGCACCCAGACCTTGTCGGGTAATGTCGAAATAACCCAGGGCACATTGCGCATAGAGGCTGACGAGATAGCTATCAAACTCAAGGACAGTGCACTGCATACCATCGCAGGCACCGGCAAGCCCATTCGGTTCGAACAGGAGAACGAATCGGGTGAGCTGATGCGGGGAGAGGCCGGCAGCATACTCTATGATGCTATAGCCGGCACGTTGACCCTCGAGGGTTCAGCCACTCTGAGTCAGCCGCGTCAGAACCTGGTCAGCGAACGAATTGTGTTTGATGCCCGTACCCAGAAGGTCATCGCTGAAGGTGGTGGCAATACCGGGCGAGTCTCTATTCAAATCATGCCACCAAGCAGCGCAGATTCCAAGTGATCAGAACACTTGCCGCTACCGGTCTTCACAAGGCCTACAAGAAACGCCGCATCCTGGAAGGTGTGTCTCTGTCCGTCAACAGCGGAGATGTGGTGGGTTTGCTAGGTCCTAACGGCGCTGGCAAGACAACCTGCTTCTACATGGTGGTTGGCCTGGTCAAACCAGACCAGGGACAGATACTGCTAGACGGGCGTGACATTACCATAGACCCCATGCATATCCGGGCACGCCAAGGTGTGGGGTATCTGCCGCAGGAGGCGTCGGTATTTCGTCAACTCACGGTGAGCCAGAATATCATGGCCATCCTCGAGACGCGCAAGGAACTGGATAGCACAACCCGGCATGATCGCCTCGAAGCACTATTAGAAGAGCTGCAGATCACACACATACGTGACAGCCTCGGTATCAGCCTGTCTGGTGGTGAACGACGCCGAGTGGAGATTGCCCGCGCTCTGGCTGCAGACCCCGGATTCATATTGCTCGACGAACCCTTCGCAGGTGTCGACCCTATCTCCATACTCGATATTCAACGCATCATCACCCACCTCAAAGAACGCAACATCGGCGTTCTGATCACCGATCACAACGTGCGCGAAACACTGGGCATTTGCGACAGGGCGTACATACTCAGCCACGGCAAACTGATCGCAGAAGGAAAACCCGCCGATGTACTCGCTAACGAAGAGGTCAAGTCGGTTTATCTGGGCGAGAACTTCAAGATATAGCAGGCCAACGCACGGTACAACTGAAGATAGAGCCCTGTGCTGCCGATTTATTCATTACAGGGTGTAGCCGTCTACCAATACTAACAAGTTTGTAATGCGCGAAATTTAACCCATACTCGCTTACGGCTAGCTAATTGCGTTGTATCGAGCTTTGCTGTTGTAACTTCTATTTCGGACTCGGTTTACTGGACACGCACAATGAAACAGTCTCTGCAGATCAAGATGGGCCAATCACTGGCCATGACCCCGCAACTCCAGCAGGCTATCAAACTGTTACAGCTGTCTACGCTGGAACTGCAAACCGAAATTCAGACAGCACTGGAAAGCAATCCAATGCTCGAAATGCAGGATGAGGAAGGCGCCGAACCGCGCGAGGCAGATCTGGCCAACGAATCCCGCGAAACGCGAGAGGCCAACCGGGAAGATGAGAAGGCCGCCGCAGAGCAGAAGCAGACAGCGTCAGAGGTGGAGCTTGTGGGAGAGAATTCCACGAACTCAGATGACGTTATGCCTGAGGATTTACCGGTTGACAGTGCGTGGGACGATGTCTACGACTCGGCCACCCCATCCAGCTCCAGTAGTAGCTCTGATGGCGAGTCCCGCGACTTTACTGAATTCCACAACGCCGGTATCGCCAGCATTCAGGATCACCTGAATGAGCAGATTCGCTTCGCGCCTTTGTCCGAGCGAGATCAGGACATCGCCGAAACCATCATTGATGCGATTGACAATAATGGCTACCTGATAGACGACGTGGATGTACTGATCGACGGATTGAACCGTGACATCGTGGATCCCGATCAGCACTTTGTACTCGACGAATTCGAAACCGTGTTGCATCTGGTCCAGCATCTGGATCCTGCGGGTTGTGGTGCACGCGACGCTAGCGAATGCATGAGCATTCAGCTGAGTCAGCTGCCTGAATCAGACGTGGTTACGCTGGCCATGGGGATCGTCAAGGGTCATCTGGACCTGCTGGCCGCGCACGACTTCGCCCGCCTGCGCCGATTGTTCAAGATCAATGACGAGCAATTGCAGGAAGCCATTGTCATAATCCGCAATCTCAATCCCCGGCCTGGCCGCCAACTGGTCAACGACCACGATCAGTACATCGTCCCCGATGTGTTTGTAAAGAAGGTCAAGGGTGTCTGGCGGGTAGAACTGAACCCGGACATCGCACCGAAGCTTGGCATCAATGCGCTGTATGCCGGCATGGTCAAACGTGCCGACAAGAGTGATGACAACAATTTCATGCGTAACCACCTGCAGGAGGCACGCTGGTTTATCAAAAGTCTGCAATCTCGCAACGAAACACTGTTACGCGTGGCCACCGCCATTGTGGAACGTCAGAGAAGCTTTTTAGAGTATGGCGACGAGGCCATGAAACCTCTCGTATTGCGTGATATTGCCGAGCAGCTGAGTTTGCACGAATCGACCATTTCCCGCGTTACAACGCACAAATACATCCATACACCGCGTGGAATCTTCGAATTTAAGTATTTTTTCTCCAGTCACGTGTCTACGGCCAACGGGGGTGAATGTTCAGCAACTGCGATCCGCGCCATGATCCGGAAGTTCATTGCTGCGGAGGATGCCACGAAACCGTTATCCGACAGTAAAATCGCCAGTACGTTAGTCGCTGAGGGAATACAGGTTGCGCGAAGGACCGTAGCCAAGTATCGTGAATCCATGGCAATCCCGCCATCGAATGAACGTAAACGTTTGAACTAACAGGTATTATGCTAAAAGGCGCAACCCAATTAAAGCGTTTCCCAGCCAGCCAGCCGTTCGCGCCAGCTACACGGAACCCTGGATTGCCCATTCCCTCCTACAGGACACGCAATGGTCCTGGATCATGCTGCGATGGGTACCACTACCCACGCATTCCTCGTTGAACCGACAGTTGAACACCAGGAGATAATCATGAACCTTACCGTAACTGGACACCACGTAGACGTCACCAGCTCGATGCGTAACTACGTCAACGGAAAAATGGAAAAGCTGCAGCGACGCTCCGAGAATCTGATGGGAGTCAACGTCGTCCTTACCGTAGAAAAAATGCGGAGAAAGGCTGAAGCTACCGTGCAGGTCTCTGGCAACACACTGTATGCGGAAACAACCGAAACCGACATGTACGCCGCCATTGACATCATGACCGACAAGCTCGATCGGCAGCTGGTCAGACACAAGGAAAAGCCGAAGGCGCAGCGCCGCGTCAAGGAGCCGGTACTCGAATAGCTGGCAAAACGCCCACTCGGCTCTTTTAATCCGACTGGCGAGAGCGCACAATACCGCCATCGCTAACAGTCAAAGGCCCTGAATCGATTTGTACCGCACACGCCATCGGCGGTGCGGCACAAATTGCAGGGCCTTTGAGCTGCCAAGAGCTGCAGAAATATCTCCTCTTATGGATTTACCCGACCTACTCGAACCCGAACGTATAAGCTGCCGCTGCGATATTCAAAGCAAGAAGCGCACGTTGCAGACCGTCGCTGAATTGCTCGGCGGATCGCTACGAGCCAAGGCACAGGCAGCCAGCGCGCTTGAGGCGATAGCCAACGGGGACGACAGCACCACGGAAGAGGTAAAAGCTGCCGCCAGTGCCAAAGGCAAAAATACGCGTAAAACTGGCGACAATTCTGGCGCAGAACCCGAAACACCGAGTGACATGGTCATTCTGGATGCCTTGATAGGTCGCGAACGGCTCGGTAGCACAGGGCTCGGCCACGGTGTGGGCTTGCCACACAGTCGCCTGAGCAGCATCAAAGAACCCATCGCCGCCCTGGTCACCCTCGATCAAGGTGTTGATTACGAATCTGCCGACGGCCAGGCCGTTGATCTGGTCTTCGGACTGCTTGTGCCAGAAGACTGCAACGACGAGCACCTCCAGATTCTTGCCCAACTGGCCAGACGATTCAGCGATGAAAAGCTTCGCAATGAACTGCGAGCATTCGCAGATCCTGCCGGTTTGTACGCCCATCTGGATTCGCTACCGCCAGCCACAGACTGAGCGCACAGAGAAACCTGCCATCCATGTCCACTCGACAACTCACTGTCGGTGAAGCATTTACAGCACTGCAGGCAGATTTGCAGCTGTCGTGGGTAGCCGGACAGGGATCCGCAGCACGCAAGCTGACACGCGCAGTGGCGCCGATAGATCGACCCCGCTTGCTGGGGCCTCTGAATTTCAACAGCCCGAACAGAATTCAACTGCTGGGTCCTGCAGAGGTGCGACTGTTCGCTACCGATACCTCCCTGAATAGTGAGTGCTTCGAATATTCCCTACCGAACAGCTGTGACATGATCATCGTGTCCAACAACCTGCTGCCCCCCCCCGGTATCGTCTCACTGGCAGAACGCGAACAGATCGCGCTGCTTAGAACCCCCGTGGAGTACAGCGAACTGCAGAGTCGTATGCGCTTTCTACTAAAGCAGTTGTTGGCAGAACGCGAAATCATCCACGGCGTGATGATGGATGTGCACGGCACGGGAGTGCTTATTACCGGTGATGCCAGTGTGGGCAAGAGTGAACTGGCTCTGGAGCTGATCAGTCGCGGCCATATTCTGGTGGCCGATGACGCACCAGAGTTCACCCGTATTGCACACGGCACACTGGAGTGCCAATGCCCTCCCCTACTACGCGATTTTCTCGAAGTGCGCGGCCTTGGTGTACTGAATATTGCGCTGATGTATGGCGATGCCCACACCCGATCGCGCAAAATTCTGCGCTGTATTGTACATCTGCAACGGGTGAGTGGTGATGACTACAGCCGGGAGCTGGCAGAGATTGCCGGAGACCGTATCAGTGAACCTTCCGGCACGCGTACCGTACTGGGTGTCAACGTTCCAAAACGCACCATACCGGTTGCGCCAGGTCGTAATATGGCGGTGCTGGTCGAGGCTGTCATCAGAGACCAGATTCTACGTGCCGGTGGCTACAGCGCATTTCAGGATCTGGTCAGCAAACAGGCAGAGGCCATGCGCCTTGATAAAAATCATCAGCACAACAAGCCGCAGTCAAGACCGAAATCAGGGACAGAGATGCCATCACCACCGAAAGGCTCGGAGAACGCACCATGACACGTTTGACAATCGTCACCGGTTTGTCCGGATCAGGCAAGAGCGTTGCACTGCACACACTTGAAGACGAAGGCTTCTTCTGCATTGACAACCTGCCCGCCAATCTACTCTCAGACTTGATAGACAAGTTGCTGGCCAGTGGCTCGGATCTGTATTCCAAGCTGGCGATTGGTATCGATATGCGTAGCGAGCGCGCCTCCGCCGACAATCTGATTAAACTACTGGGAGACTTGCGCCAGCGCAGTGATGCAACGGTTGAAGTGCTGTTTCTCGACACCGACAGGTCCACGCTGGTTACACGGTTTTCCGAAACACGTCGGAAACATCCGTTGAGCAGTCAGCATTTACCCCTCATTAATGCCATAGACGAAGAAGCGCGACTGATGGACCAGGTTAAACACGAAGCGGAACTGGTCGTCGACACATCGGCACTGAATCTGCACGATCTACGCGATATCATCCGCACCTACTTGCTGGGCAAGACCCACGGAGGTCTTGCGCTGATATTCCAATCATTCGGCTTTAAACACGGCACTCCGGCCAGTACCGACTTCATGTTTGATGTTCGTTGTCTGCCCAATCCACACTGGGAACCGGACCTGAGGCGCTTTAACGGCTGTGAAAAACCAATTATCCAGTTTCTGGAAGAACAACCTGAGGTTGAGGACATGTTCGGCGATATACGAGATTTTGCGCAACGCTGGTTACCCTTGTTCGAAGCGGAGAACCGAGCCTATCTGACCATCTCGGTCGGGTGTACCGGTGGGCGGCACCGGTCTGTCTACCTTATCGAACGGCTGACTGCGCATTTTTCTGCGCAGCGCGGTAATGTATCTAAACGACACCGCGAGTTGTCCTGAGCTAATGGGTATACCACTGTGATTACGCGCGAACTTCAGATTATCAACAAGCTCGGGTTGCACGCCCGTGCAGCCGCCAAACTGGTCAAGCTTTCTTCCTCTTTCGAGTCCGATATCGACATCGAGAAGGACGGTCAGCGAGTCAACTGCAAGAGCATCATGGGAGTGATGATGCTGGCTGCCAGCTGTGGTTCGGATATCACACTGCGTACTGAAGGCCCTGATGAAAAGGTGGCACTGGATGCCGTGGTGGATCTTGTCAATCGACGCTTTGACGAAGAGGAGTAATCGCTAATGAGTCTGATGTTCAATGGCATCGGAGTCTCGCGAGGCGTTGCTGTGGGCGATGCCTATCTGCTGCGTCGTAACCAGATTGATGTCACGTCCCGCAGCCTGTTAAAAAAATCGATTCCGGCCGAGGTGCGTCGATTCAAGCGTGCATTGAAAGCGGCTCGCATCCAGCTACTGACTGCACGCGACAATATACCCGAGGATGCGCCGAGCGATGTCAGCGCGTTCATCGAAACGCATATCCTGATGATTGATGACGGCGTGCTGTCGCAGCGTCCGGTGGAGATCATCAAGGCTGAGCTGATCAATGCAGAGGCGGCCTTACAACAGCAACGCGAAGAACTGATCAAGGTCTTCGGCTCGATGGACGACGCCTATCTGGCCACTCGCATCGATGATGTCAATCACGTGATAGATTCTGTGCTGAGAGCGCTGGACGACGGCGCAGAACATGTTGTTGGTTCTGAACAGTGGAAAGGCCAGATCATTGTGGCAGATGACCTGACGCCCGCCGATACGGTCACGATGCAACATCATGGCGTGGCAGGCTTCATTACAGAAACCGGTGGTCAACTGTCGCACACCGCCATCCTGGCGAGAAGCCTGGGTATTCCTGCCATTGTCGGTGTCTCTGATATCCGTCGATACATCAAGGCGGGAGAAACACTGACTCTGGACGGGCATCTGGGCATGGTTCTGGCCGAACCCACCGACGAAATGCTGGCCAACGTCAAACGCCAGCAGAAAGAGACGCGCCTTAAACAGAAAGAGTTGAGCAAGTTACTGGATACCGAGGCGGTAACCATTGACGGGGTGAAACTCAGACTCTCAGCCAACATCGAGATGGAAGAAGACCTGAAATCACTCAGGCGCGTTAACGCGGATGGTGTGGGTCTTTACCGCACAGAATTTCTGTATATGAATAGAGACACCGTGCCTACCGAGCAAGAGCATTTCAAGGTCTACACCAAGGTGTTGAGAGCATTGAAAGGTGAGTTACTGACCATTCGTACGGCCGATCTGGGAGCCGACAAACAGATGGATGGCCATCTGGCCCAGCGTGCCCGGCCTATGGGACACAATCCAGCCATGGGACTGCGAGGTATTCGTCTGTGTCTGAGCGATCCAGCCCTGTTCTTGCCACAACTCAGAGCAATCTTCCGAGCATCAGCGCGCGGACCTGTGCGTCTGCTTATCCCCATGGTGACTAACCTGACGGAGATAGACCAGTGTCTGAAACTGATCGAGCAAGTCAAACAGGCATTGCGCGATGAGAATATCGAGTTTGATGAAACTGTACCGATCGGTGCGATGATTGAGGTGCCAGCGGCGGCTATCGCTGCCGAACAGTTCGCCCAGCGTCTGGATTTTCTGTCCATTGGCACTAACGACCTGATCCAGTACACACTTGCCATTGATCGCATCGATGATCAGGTCAACTATCTGTACGACCCTCTGCACCCGGCCGTGCTGATGCTGATCAAAACAACCATCGAAGCCGGATTGAAGGCCGGAATTCCAGTGGCCATGTGCGGGGAAATGGCCGGTGATTCCCGTTATGTCAGACTCCTGCTGGGACTGGGATTGACGGACTTCAGTATGCCGCCTAACCTCATACTGGAAACCAAACGCTCATTGATTTCGTGCCGTCGATCGACACTCAAGAAGCAAGTGAACGCGCTACTCAACGCGTCCACGCCTGAAGAACAGAAAAGCCTGCTCGACAAGATCAATGCGTCTGCGCTGGACAACTGAGCCAGCCAAGCCACTCACTGCCCTGACCTGAAGCCGCCCCCTCTATGGAACCCGATATCGAGCAGCAGCAGTCCAGCTCCCTGGCTGAAAATATCACCGACGGATCCCTGTCGGCTGCTCGCAAGATCATGATCGCCATGCACCCGGCCGAAATCGCCGATGCACTGGAAGCACTTCCACCGGCTCGTCGTCGCATCCTCTGGGATGTCATCGAGCCTGAGCTGGAAGGTGAGATTCTCATGGAAGTGGGCGAAGAGGTGCGCGAAAGCCTTGTCAAGGATATGGACGCCGATGAGCTGCGCGCCGCCACTGAACAGCTGGATCTGGATGATCTGGCCGATTTCTTTCAGTCTCTCCCCGAAAAGCTGACTCGGGATCTGCTTGCCGGTATGGGTCGCCAAGACCGGGAACGGCTCGAACAGGTACTGGCCTACCCCGAAGATAGCGCCGGCGGACTGATGAACCTGGATATCATCACCGTGCGCGGTGATGTGACACTCGACGTTGTGCTGCGTTACTTGCGCAGACGTGGCGATATGCCGCGCAAAACCGACAGGCTCTGGGTGACTGACCGTTACGGGCGGTACCGAGGGGAGCTGTCTCTGCGAGTGCTGCTGACTAACAACGCCGATACACTGGTGAGTGATGTCACCGATCAGAACATCGAGCCTCTACCGGTATTGATGACTCAGACTGAGGTGGCCCGGGCATTCGAAGATTACGATCTGGTCTCCGCGCCCGTGGTCGACGACGACAATCGTCTGATTGGTCGTGTGACCATCGACGATGTCGTCGATGTCATCCGGGAAGAGGCTGAGCAATCGGTGCTGAGCATGGCCGGCTTGAATCAGGAAGATGATATTTTTGCACCCGTCTTGAAGAGCGCTCGCAAGCGTGCCTTGTGGCTGGGAGTCAACCTGCTCACTGCCCTGCTTGCATCCTGGGTCATTGCGCAGTTTGAAGGCACCCTGGAACGGGTGGTCACCCTGGCTGTACTCATGAGCGTAGTGCCCAGCATGGGGGGTATTGCTGGCAGTCAGACACTGACGCTGGTTATCCGGGGTCAGGCCCTGAACCAGATCAACAAGAGCAACCTGCGCGATCTACTGACACGAGAAGTGGCCATCGGAATGCTGAACGGCGTGCTGTGGGCAATGATCGTGGCTGCACTGGTCTGGGCTTGGTTCGACGACCCCCAGATAGGCATGATCATCGGCATCGCGCTGGTCGTTAACATGGTGACCGCGGCCTACGCAGGCGCCATGTTGCCAATGCTCATGCGCAAGATAGGCGTAGACCCGGCATTGGCTGGCGGGGTTGCGCTAACCACAGTCACTGATGTGGTTGGACTGGTTGCCTTTCTGGGCCTGGCAACGCTAATACTCTAGCTAAGCTGACAAGCGCCTGTGGGTTCAGGCCTTTGCTCAGCCAGCCGCACCCAGACACACAAACAGCCCGTCTGGCAAGGCGGCCCTGCAGTGTGAGGCGCCGCAAGGTCCGCTGATGTAACGCTACCGATCCTACTTTACTGCGCTGATCAGACGTGACGAGCTACCGGTCGAAATTCGGGCCAGTTTTTCAGTCTGAACACTGGCGTACTCGCAAGCATCCTGCACTTGACGCAGCATGTCGAAGCTGTCGATCCGGAACCCTTGAAACATGAACGTGGTTTCTGACCAGGGCTTGTCCAGCATTTCAACATACATACCCACTTCCAGCTGATTCTTGTGCAACCAGCGTTTCTGAGCAACGATACGCGTTGATACTGTAGCGATAGGGCGATGGACGGCTTTTTTGAAAAGTCTCATGGCTATATTTTCTCTTGCCAGATTGGTGTCTGGTCTCGTGAGTGACCGAGTGATCTCGGGTATGGCTGAACAATACTGGATTGATCAGTCACTTTGCCAGTCAATTGACACGGTTTCGTGGCCGGGATCACGTCTTGCCGCCTACCGTATCTGGCAGTGTGAAACGCGACACCCAATTTAGCGGCGCGAATCTTTTTACCGATGTTTATCTGACGCTGTTGAACATCTAGCAGCGTGATTGCGATACCTGAAATACCTGAGTGACGCCTGAAAACTGACGTACAGGCACCCTTCGTCAATACACTGTCTGCGAGACGACGTCCGGTGCTCTGCTGCATACAGGTTATCCACAGCTTTTACAGTCGCTATGCACATTTTATGCAGCTCATTTCCACACGCGACCACTACATATTGTGCCTGGCACTAACGTAACGTCTATATATAGTGCTTTTGATTGACCCACCGATTGAGTGCGGATACACTTTGCATCCGCTGCTTTCGATCATCTTAGTATCGTACGTCACACTTCTGGGGTCACGGCGTGCCAGACCCTACGACTATCGCTCTTCGGTGGTCGTGGCCAGGTAAAGCGGAAAAAATAATTTGATGAATTCTTGCTCTGGTTAGCACTTCAGGGCAGAAGCCACTACACTACATATTGCGTATGGATGCGCAGCACAACACACTATATTGTGCTTCCTGACGGAACGGGCACTCGACAATCAAACTGCACACTCTCTATTGATAACCCAATGAGACGCGCACGCACGAGGAGACTCACGACGCAATGAGTACTGTTGACGTTCTGGCATTAAAAGACACACCTGCAAAACCTGCCGTAGCACGATTGTCGCTGCAGGAAACCTCCCTGGATATCTGGGACAAGAAATACCGTCTCAAGACCAAGGAAGGCGAGAACGTCGACAAGACCATTGGTGACACCTTCAGGCGTGTAGCTCGGGCGCTGGCCGATGTGGAACGCACCGATGAAGAACGCAAGACCTGGTACGGCGAATTCCTGTGGGCGCTGGAGCAAGGTGCAATCCCAGCGGGTCGTATCACCTCTAATGCAGGGGCTCTGGCGCACAAGCCAGCCACGTCAACGATCAACTGCACCGTCAGTGGCACGATCACTGATTCGATGGACGACATCCTGGGCAAAGTTCACGAGGCTGGTCTGACGCTCAAGGCTGGCTGTGGCATCGGCTACGATTTTTCCACCTTGCGCCCACGCGGTGCCTACGTATCTGGCGCAGGTGCCTACACCTCAGGTCCTCTGTCGTTCATGGATATCTTCGACAAGATGTGCTTTACCGTATCGTCTGCTGGCGGCCGTCGTGGTGCTCAGATGGGTACCTTCGACGTGCGTCACCCCGATGTGCTGGAATTCATCAAGGCCAAGCGCGAAGATGGCCGACTACGACAGTTCAATCTCTCTTTGCTGATTACCGAAGATTTCATTCAGGCCGTCAAGGCCGATGAGCAATGGCAGCTGGCTTTTCCCATTCGGCAAAAAGAGCTGGATGATGGTGAAGTCGAGCTGGAAAACCCCGATCAGGTAGTCTGGCGTGACTGGCCATCCCACGAAGACGTGGTGGCTAATGACGAAGGTCTGGTCGCCTGTCGTGTCTACAGAAAAATGCCTGCCCGTCGGTTGTGGGATCTCATCATGGCCTCTACTTACGACTTCGCCGAGCCCGGCTTCATCCTGATTGACAAGGTCAACGAGATGAACAACAACTGGTTCGATGAATCCATTCGCGCTACCAACCCCTGCGTTACCCCGGCTACCTGGGTTCAAACCAGCAATGGTCCTCGTCAGGTCAGCGAACTGATCGGTCAGCAGTTTGAAGCAACGGTGGATGGTGAGTCGCATTTGAGTGGACCACAAGGCTTTTTCAAGACGGCTACCAAGGATATCGTCACTCTGGCGACAACCGAGGGCCACTCGCTGCAGCTCACTGCCGATCATAAAGTCAAGCGCGTCACCTCTTTCACTCGGTACACAACCGACACGCAGTGGTGTGCAGCCGGAGAGCTGAACGCGGGTGATCGAGTGTTACTCAACGACCACCGCACTCACGCTGAGTGGGATGGCGATCTGAACGAAAACGAAGGCTACTTGCTGGGCTTGCTGATCGGTGATGGAACAGTAAGAAGCGACAAGACTGTATTGTCCGTATGGACTCAGCAGGCGCAGGTTAATGGTACTGGTAGCGAGATAAGTGCAGGCGTGGCTGCTGTCATGGAGCATGCAGAAAGCGCGGCCCGCAGTCTGGGCCACAGAGCCGACTTCGCCGGATGGATGAAGGTGTCAGGACGAGGCGAATACAGACTGTCTACCAGCGCACTGCGATCACTTACCGAACAGGTTCAGATTCAGCCCGGTGACAAATGCATCAGCCCTGAATTGGAAAAAGCCTCGTCAAAGGCGTGTAAAGGCTTCCTGAAAGGCTTTTTTGATGCAGTCGGCTCGGTACAAGGCACGCAAGCCAAAGGCGTCAGTGTGAGATTGGCGCAATCAGACCTGTCCAGACTGGAAGCTGTACAACGTATGCTACTCAGGCTCGGTATCAACGCAAGGCTCTGTCAGAACCGCCGCGACGCGGGCACAAGCGTGCTGCCTGACGGCAAGGGTGGCAATGCCGTGTACGCCACCAAGGCACAACACGAGCTGGTTATATCAGGTGAGAACCTGGCGCGATTCTGTACCGTGATCGGGTTTGCTGACACCGACAAACAGGCACTGCTTGAATCCTTGCTGGGAAATTACGAGCGCACCCTGAATCGCGAACGATTTGTCGCTCGCGTGGCGTCGGTAAAACCTGCCGGAGTCAGCGATGTGTATGACGTTCAGATCCCCGGTATCAATACATTCGATGCGAACGGACTGCATGCGCACAACTGTGGCGAACAGCCGTTGCCTCCTTATGGCGCCTGCCTGCTCGGTTCCATCAACCTGACGCGCTTTATACTGGAGCCTTTCAGCGACAACGCACGATTCGACTGGGACCGGTTTACCCGCACCGTGGATATATTCACGCGCATGCTCGACAACGTTGTCGAGATCAACGGCCTGCCACTGGAACAACAGCGCCGCGAAATCCGTCGCAAGCGTCGGCATGGCATGGGCTATCTGGGTCTGGGTTCGGCAATGACGCTGATGGGCATGAAATACGGCAGTGATGAGTCGCTGGCATTCACCGACAAGGTCACGCGTGAACTGGCGATGACAGGCTGGCGCGCCGGTCTTTCTCTGGCAAAGGAGAAAGGACCTGCCCCCATCATGGATGAGACATTTGCGGTCACTGGCGAGATGCTGCGCAAGCGCCCGGAGATGAAGAAGGATGGCTACTCGGTAGGCGACATGATTCCGGGGCGTGTACTGCATGCGCGCTACAGCCGGTATATGCAACGCATTGCCGAGGTTGATCCACAACTGGTAGAAGAGCTGGCCACCCATGGCTCACGCTTCACGCATCACAGCTCTATTGCACCCACCGGTACGATTTCACTGTCATTGGCTAACAATGCCAGCAACGGCATTGAACCCAGCTTTGCCCATCACTATGCGCGCAACGTGATTCGCGAAGGCCGCAAGTCGAAGGAAAAAGTGGATGTTTTCTCGTTTGAGCTGCTCGCTTATCAGGCACTGGTGAACAAGAACGCCATGCCCTACAGCGACGATCCGGATGCGCAACTTCCCGACTACTTCATGTCGGCAGATGACATTACACCCAAAGATCACGTCTCTGTTCAGGCCGCATCACAACGCTGGATTGATTCGTCGATATCCAAGACGGCAAACGTTCCTACTGAATATCCGTTTGAAGAATTCAAGGACATCTACATGTATGCCTACGACCAGGGCCTGAAAGGGTGCACCACGTTCCGCTTCAATCCGGAGAACTTTCAGGGCGTGCTGGTCAAGGAGGCGGATCTGGAAAACACGGAATATAACTTCACACTTGAAGACGGCTCTATCATTAGCGTCAAGGGAAATGAGGAGATTGAATACGACGGCGAGATGCATACGGCCGCCAACCTGTATGACGCTTTGAAAGAAGGTTACTACGGAAAGTTCTAGCCACCGCATTGCGCAACAGACAAAGGAATATCGCTCATGAAAATCAGCAAGAAAATAGTAGGCTACGCAGTCACTAAACCCACTGACGCAATGGTTGCGGATGCAGCTGCAGAAAACGCAAGCTCCACACTGACATCAAAGACAACGGGCTCGCTGGCCGATGTCATACAGATGCACGAGACTCTGGAACGGCCACAAAAGCTGATTGGCTCTACCTACAAGCTCAAGACACCCGAGCACGTGTCTACGCATGCGATGTACATCACAATCAACGACATCGTGCTCAACGAAGGCACAGAGCACGAGTTGCGCCGTCCGTTCGAGGTATTCATCAACTCCAAGAATCTGGAGCATTACCAGTGGATCGTCGCTCTGACGCTCATCATGTCTGCTGTGTTTCGAAAAGGTGGCGACATTACTTTTCTGGTGGACGAACTACGCTCGGTATTCGACCCACGCGGTGGTTACTGGAACAAGGGTAAATACATGCCCTCCATCATCGCCGAGATCGGTGAAGTGATCGAACGCCACCTGATCGACATCGGCATGCTAAAGAGCAGTGAACCGGATGCCGCTCAACTGAAACTCATTGTAGAGAAGAAGGCAGAACTGAGGCGTGAGCATGACGCTTTGGAAAAAGCGGCGGGATCAGATGGCAAAACCAACGACGATGAACCGTGGATGGCTAACGCCAGTCACTGTTCCAAGTGCAACAACAAGGCGGTTGTCTTGCGTGACGGCTGCCAGACGTGTATGAATTGTGGCGACTCCAAGTGCGGATAGCACCTAGCTGAGTTACACTTCACTGCGCACCAGACGTGCGCTTTTTTTCACCTGTTTATCATCAGGCTTGCGCTGAAAATGACCACCATGAAATGCCGTAGTTGTCAGACTCCGATGGTAGTTGATCGTTGCGAATCCAGTGAACATGCCACCACGTGCTGGCACCAGTGTCCATTGTGCAAGCAGGTCAGACTGACCAGTGAGCGCGCACCCGCATCGGCCCATCATGGCAACAGTGCAGCCATGCAAGCGGAAGACAGCACCACTTTTCCCGCCGAGCCTGAGTCACAAGTTGAATCTGGCTATCTGTTCTCATGAGCGATCTGCAACTCTCGACCAAACTGGTCGGTAATATTCAGGCACTCTTGCAGGAGCACGACCCAGCCTCTGCGGATCCCGGCGTAACATCGCAATACCTTTGCGCTATCGTGGGTTTTCTACTCGGCCAGCAGGATATGCCTGTGGATCAGAAAGCAGAAGTTCTGGACCAGCTTGCCGCGTTCATGAAACACGTTGCTGACGACGTGGAAGGTCAGAAGCAACCAGCAGCCCCACCTGCGGCCCCCCATCAAGACGCTTTCGGAATCTGGAAACCAAAGACATGAGCCAAGCCACAGCCCGTCATATCCTCGTAGACACTGAAGACAAATGCCAGACCCTTATCGACGAGATCAAGGGTGGAGCAGACTTTGCAGCGGTAGCCAAGGAGCATTCAAGCTGCCCGTCAAGCCGTGACGGTGGAAGTCTGGGGACATTTGGTAAAGGCCAGATGGTCGCAGAATTTGACACTGCCTGCTTTGATGGTGAGATTGGTGAAGTTCAAGGCCCGATCAAGACGCAGTTCGGGTATCACGTCGTCGAGGTTACAGCCCGCAGCTAACATTTAGCTAGTTGCTGCAAAAGCCACCGGCGGGTGGCTTTCGGTTAAAAAAAGCCCTATTAACAACGCCTTACGAGGTGTGGTTAACTGCAAAAACACACGCTATATAACCAGAAGCCCGATCAGTTAGCTTAGACTTTCTGCTAACTTACCGGCAGGAGGCGTGAAAATCTTCTGCCAGGGAGGCGTACTTAAACCGATCGCCGGTGTGGGCGTAGTGTATCCAACAAGCCTCCCGACCAGCGAACGACAAGGCATTTCTATGCCCCCTGCGTGTGTAACTAAGGCTGGCTGACACAGATGAGTTCCAAGCTCGATTGCACGGCAACGTGCTCAACGCTGGCGGATGCAGAACGCTATCTGCTTGGTTCAGGTCTGGCCGACGGAATAGGCATCGCCCAATCTGCGGCCGCGAACGGATTCTCGACGCTGACGGACATCTGGCATGAAGCGCCTGTCGCCAGCGCAGCGGCGCTATTAACAGGTGTTCTGATGATCGTGTTGACCCGCAAATGGCTTGGCAGCCCAGGCCCATCTGTGTTGAACGTTCAGGACACGCTTGAAGCTCTACCCGATGCAGTCGCGCTGTTTAATCCCCAAGGGCAACTCACAGCACTTAATGAAAAGCTGGCTCGGCTCATGCCACTCAGGCTTGAACCGACTGTCTTTCCGCAGACCAGCACCAGCGACCTGTATGCGCAAATCTCTCCGGACAATCTAGCGATAGAGCGAGCCCGCAACCGCGCGAGAGAGACGGCTATCAACGCCGACTCCACCATCAGCTTCGAGGTGCCAAGTTATGGCAGTCGATCCTTGCTGGTCAAGGAACGCCCCACAGGCAATGGCGGAACCAGCGTTTCCATTTACGGTGCGGCACACCCATCCACCAACCGGCTGTGCGATTCCCTGACCGCGCTGGCTAACCGCACCAGACTGGTCCATGAGCTGGCGCAACGGTGCAGCAGAACGAAGAACGAGTTATCACTGATTATTGTCGACCTGCGAAGCTTTCGCCAGATAAACGATACCTATGGTCGGGCTGCCGGTGATGAACTGTTGAAACAGACCGCTATCTGTCTGCAGCATGCGATGCCGCAGGACGCACTGATCGCACGAACGGCAGGCGACGAATTTGCTGTGCTACTGGAATCCGATCTGGGGCGAGCCAACATCGAACTGATGGTCAAGGAGCTACTGAAAACTCTGAGACGTGGTTTGAACGTTAACGAATTGAATGTACCCGTCCGAGCCAGCGTCGGTATTGCCTATGCCCCCGAACACGGTAATACGGTTTCCAACCTGTTGAAGTCAGCGGACAGCGCCTGTGCACAGGCAAAAAATGGCAGTGACAATGCCTTGGTGGTTTTCAATTCAGTACAGCAACGGCAAGCCAAGCACCGGCATCAGTTGGAAATCGGCTTGCAAAGAGCCATCGAGAAAAATGAACTGTCGCTGCAGTATCAGCCGCAGATTGATATCAAGACTAAAATGACTTGCGGCATGGAAGCGCTCATACGCTGGCAAAATTCGGAGCTGGGCCGGGTGTCCCCCGCGGACTTTATACCCGTAGCTGAAGAGACTGGCATCATCAATCAGCTGGGAGCCTGGGTGCTTGACCGGGCCGTCGAGGACTACCAGCGCCTTGCCCGCTACGGCATGTCGCCTGCCATGCTGTCGGTCAACCTGTCTCGCAAGCAATTCGAAGGCGGGCAAATTGTCGCAGATGTCGACAAATTGCTGACTCGCACCGGTTTTGACCCCACTAAGCTATGCCTTGAAATTACCGAGACGGCTTTGTCTGCTGATTCCAAGCGACTGCGTGATCAGCTACTCGACCTGACATCGCTGGGTGTTCGGCTAGCGATCGACGACTTTGGCGTTGGTTATTCTTCGCTGCTGGAATTACGCGACTACCCTATTCTGGAGGTCAAGATAGACCGCGCGTTCGTTACCAACATCGCCACCGATGCACACAGCCAGGACATCGTGGCGGCTGTCGTGGATATCTCTCGCAGTATCGGCGCAGAAGTGGTAGCCGAGGGCATCGAGAATCAGCAGCAATTCGACACAGTTGCTGAGCTTGGGTGCGATCGGGCGCAGGGGTATTTCCTGTGCGAGCCAATGGCAGCCACAACATTCCCTGATGTTGTACTAAGTTCGTGACTCATCAGACGAGCGTGGCCTGACGGGTTACCGCCGAGTGCAGCGAAACAGCGCTGGGCCACCTGCGCCTCTACTCCCTCACCGCTTTACCGCATGAGACGATTGCGAATCCGACGCAGCGCATGTGTCATGGAAATACAGCTGACCATCAACAATCGAGCTGTAATTGCACCGGAGTCTGATCATCTTTATCACTCAAACCCCTAAACGCCACGCCCAACAGGCGCACTCCATCGGTGGCTGCGCGTTTTGAGCGATAGCGCTGCCCGGTTCGTTGCTGTTCGTCGACAGATGCCAGAGCACGATCCAGTAGAAAAGGCATCGCTCTTTTTACAGCCACTGCATTCATCGGCCCCGGCGATTCACTGTGCGCCCGGGTATAGGTACTGAAATCGGCAAACCGTACTTTGACCGACAGAGTGGATGCGACCAGCATTTTTTCGCCAAGCTCATCCAGCAACTCGGTAGCAAGATTGTTCAGGATGTCAAGCATCTCCTCCCGGGACTGGATGTTCTGACCAAAGGTTCTTTCTGAACCCATGGATTTACGTGTACGACTGACTCTGACGGGGCGATGATCAACCCCTCGGGCCACCCAGTAGAAATACTGGCTGCTTTTACCGAACTCGCAAGCCAGCTCCTCCAGGGTCCAACGCCGAAGATCTGCTCCAGTGCGTATGCCCAGATCGTGCATGCGCGCTTCCGTCACCTTGCCCACGCCATGGATTTTCCCCACGGCAAGTTGCGCGACGAACGCCTCACCCTGTTGCGGCAAAATACAATAAAGCCCATCAGGCTTATCGTAGTCAGAAGCAATCTTGGCGAGAAATTTGTTGTAGCTGACGCCAGCTGACGCTACCAGCCCTGTGCGTTCGTGAATCAGAGTCTTGATTTCCCTGGCCAACTTTACAGCCGAGCCCTTGAACAGCCTGCTGGCAGACACATCAAGATAGGCCTCATCAAGCGACAGGGGTTCGACCATGTCAGTAAATTCGGCGAATACGGCTTGAACCTGCCGGGACACCTGCTGGTAGACAGCGAAGCGGGGCTTTACAAAATTTGCCTCCGGGCAGCGACGCCCGGCTTCAGCACTGGGCATGGCCGAGTGCACGCCAAACTTGCGCGCCTCGTAACTACATGCCGCAACCACACCCCGACCATCCGGCTTGCCGCCAACAATAACCGGCAAGCCTCGCAGTGCAGGGTTGTCACGCTGCTCCACCGAGGCATAAAAAGCATCCATATCCACATGGATGATCTTGCGCACGGCAGCTTCGGCCTCCCCCGTCTGTAAAGAATACGCGTATTTATGTGTCGATGTGGAAGACATCAGTTATGTGAATTGTCTAATTGCTTTAGAATTGCGACAAGCGCGGCTGTTTGTCGTAGTTCGGCAACACGCTTTGTCCTCTTGACGGGGCCTTGCATCTGGCAAGATTCTGTTACAGAGTCTCGCAATCTGCTGTATTTCGCAGCACCCCAGACCGGAGCTGAATCGTGTCGAGCAATATCGGAGTGGAGCTCAAAGGTGGAATGTACACCTTCATGTCGCTCAAGCTCCACACCAGTGACATGCATGTCATTGATGAGAGACTCGCAGACAAAGTACAACAGGCCCCCGGCTTCTTCAAAAATACGCCAGTTGTCATCGACTTTACACTCATCGAGGATCAGAACGATCTGGTTGATGCGCATAAACTCCTGGAATGTATACGGCAACACCAACTTGTTCCAATAGTTGCCAGTATTAGCGACAAATCTTCACCGTTGGCACAGTCAATCGCGATACCATTGATAGATGGCGGAGCTCGTCGCGCGAATGTGGAAAAGTCGATCTCTGAAGACCTGACTGCTGCCACTCTAACTAGCAGTGCTACTTCAGAAATCACGCCTGATGTCAACCTAGCTTTGTCCCGAGAGATAGAGTACGTTGTCAAGGCACCTTTACTCATAGACAAGCCCGTCAGATCAGGACAACAGGTTTATGCCAGAGATACAGACCTTATCGTCATGGGGCAAATTGGCCCGGGTGCCGAGGTCATTGCTGACAACAACATACATATCTACGGCCCGCTAAGAGGTCGTGCGTTGTGCGGCGTTTCAGGTAATACGAATACACGCATTTTTTGTCAGTCACTGGAAGCAGAATTAGTATCGGTTGCGGGTAACTATCGAATGCTCGAAACCATTCCGGAAGAACTGCGCGGCAAGCCTGCGCAAATTTGGCTAGATGAAGACAGGCTCAACATAGAGCCGCTTTGAAACAGAATATTTTGGGAGTGGGAGTTTGACCAAGACAATAGTCGTAACCTCGGGCAAAGGTGGAGTCGGCAAGACAACCACCAGCGCGTCCATTGCAACGGGGCTAGCCAAACGCGGGTTCAAAACCGTCGTCATCGATTTCGATGTGGGTTTGCGAAACCTGGACCTGATCATGGGTTGCGAGAGACGCGTTGTCTACGATCTGGTCAACCTGGTCAACCAGGAGGCGAGCCTCCACCAGACGTTGATCAAGGACAAGAGGATCGACAATCTCTATATCCTGCCTGCCTCCCAGACGCGAGATAAGGACGCACTGACCATCGAAGGCATTGCCAGGGTCATGCACAAGCTGAAGAAGAGCAAGTTCGATTACATCATTTGCGATTCCCCGGCCGGCATCGAGAAAGGCGCTAAAATGGCGTTGTATTTCGCTGATGAAGCGATCGTGACGACCAACCCTGAAGTGTCTTCCGTTCGCGACTCAGACAGAATCCTCGGTATTTTGCAGAGCGAATCCAAGCGTTCCAAAATGAACGAAGAACCGGTAAAGGAGCACTTGCTGATTACGCGGTACAACCCGACGCGAGTCAAGGACGGTCAGATGCTGAGCGTTGACGACATCGTCGACCTACTGGCAATACCGTTGCTGGGCATTATCCCGGAATCCCCCTCCGTACTCGATTCCTCCAACGCAGGCAAGCCGGTCATCCTCGACGACGAAAGCGAGGCTGGTCAAGCCTATTCAGACGCCATCGATCGCCTGCTCGGCGAATCCAAGCCACATCGCTTCATGGAAGCCCCGAAGAAAGGGTTTCTGTCGCGACTATTCGGGTAGAGACACATGGGTTTCTTCAAATTTTTCAGATCCAACAAGGATGATGACGCTTCAGCCAAGTTAGCCAAAGACCGTTTGCAGGTCCTGATTGCGCATCAGCGCACCGGGCGCGAAGGTCCCGACTACCTGCCCATGCTGAAGCAGGACATCCTCGACGTGATCAAGAAATATGTTGCTGTCGGTGACGATGCTGTCTCCGTACAACTAGACTCGCAAGACGATTGTGATGTTCTGGAACTGAACATCACGTTATCCGAAGATGCGACAAGCACAGCATCTACACCATCTGCAACGTCCTCGTCTTCGCCTTCATCAATTCAACCTTCCGCCGCCGCTAAAAAACGCGCAATGGAACGTAGACAGGCCGCGACCTAGACAACTGTCGCGACGAGATAGTTGGCCACCTCCGTTGAGACCTGGCCAACTGATTGCCGGGCATTTTCAAGCCATTTCCGGCTCAATTACCGCTGTGTATTGAACAGGGCACATTTCCGCCATCACGTAACAACACCCGCACGTAGCCCATAGCCTGATTGCACCAAAGATCACTCGGGGAATTACAGGCTATATCGGTCGTCGAAGACACAAGGGGTAACGTCGGGTGCTCGCGCAGACAACTCTGGCGGGCCTGAGCAAGTCAGAACGGGGGAATACCCCCCTAGACGTGGGGGGCACCATGCAAAGACTCTACCGCGCGCGCTGCTCTGGCATCTCTGCACGCCCTTGTACTGGCGAGACCCACCCACCAGTCGGCACTGTGATTATTCCGGGCTGCCGAAGGGGTAAATTCCAGCACCATTCTACAATCCTGAAAATTCTGATAAATCATGTGCAGAATCGGCGACTTCTGTTGGCCTGAACAACGGTGACACGGTTATCAGCCTATTTCAGCCAAAAGAATGACGCAAGAGCAACATAAAGTGTTGCAAAAAAACCACGTGGAGTAGTTTCTCGGTTATTCTTGCGTTTCCGGCTAGCCAAGTGTTGTTTCTGTTCTACACTAAAGGACGTGCGGCGCCGCTGGTTCTGTCACTGTCTTGCAAAAACGCAATCTGTTGTTGCATTATTCAGACACGCTGACTAGAGTTGCATCGTTGAAACACATTTTCGTTTGTTCTACATAAGCTTTTACAGCAAAAATCTGATTGGAGAAAATACATGAAATTCACTAAGACAGCTGTCGCGGTTGCAATCGCAGCTTTTGCTGCGACACCCATGATTGCAGCCGCAGACACAACTCTGTCCGGCGCAGTACAGATTCAAGTCAAAGGTACCGATGCAGGAAACGATCCAGACACCCTGGCTATAGATGAGGCAGCACTGGCTGAGCCTACAATCGCTGCTGATGACGTTCTGTTCGGAATTACGTCAGAGCACGAGATGGACAGTGGACTGACAGGCTACGGTAGCTTGCGAGTCGACATGAACCGCCTGTCTAACGAAGGCCGGAAAACGTTCGATCCAGGTACACCTGAATTCGACGAAGATGATACTGAAGTAACTGAACTGGGTTCTGCTGACTCTGTCTATGTCGGTATCAAGGGCGGCTTTGGTGACATCCGATTCGGTGAAGTAACTAGTGCTGCCGAGTACGGTCAGGTTGCAAACGATATCTTTGACGTCACTGGTGACATCAATGGTGGTATGGGATACACAGGCACATTCGGTCCTGTTGGCCTGGCAGTCAGCTTTGCTCCTGAAAACAACGAAGATGTAATCGCTGTAGGTGCCAAGTTCGGCCTCGGTGGTTTCGCTATCGGCCTTGGCGCGGAAGATCGCGCAGAGACACAAGCTGCTTCTGCTGGTGTATCGTTCGCATTCGCCGGTGCTTCAATCGCTGCTCACTTCTGGACTCGCGAAAATGGCGATGACACTGATACTGAGTCAGTCTCTGCAAAAATTGGTTACGGCTTCGGTGGCGTTTCTGCCAACCTGACTGTATCCATGCAAGACGATGGAAATGACGGCGAAAAAGAAGCAGTTCGACTCGACCTTGGCTACGATTTGGGCGGCGGCATGGACATCAGTGCACGAGTCAACGCTGCTACTGACAACGATGACACAACTGAAGATCTGACTAGCTACCGGGTAAAGCTGAGCAAATCTTTCTAGAACTGATTTAGCCCACGTTAGAAAAAGCCCCTCAATTGAGGGGCTTTTTTTTGCCTGTGGTCTGATAACCGGGATGATTGATCTTCCATCATTATTCAAGCGATCCCGGTACTACCTGACGCTCCGACGAAGAGCCCTATTGAACCACTAGCGAGTTGACGACGAAACGGACACCCGGCACCTGCCCTGCTACTCTCTCAGCTTCGTGAATCGTCGCTTTGTTCATCAGGAAACCCGACAATTTCACCGTGTCCTCACTAACGGTTGTCACTCTGATACGAGACGTAGCCGTTTGCGGGGCGTCACGAAGCGCCTGTTTGACCCTGACCGACAATTCGGCGTTATCGTCCACGATAGTACCGATATCCTCAGTAATGATAGGACTCCCATCAAAGCCACAACCACCCACCACCAGCGCCACTCCCAAAACAAACGGCACACCCATCAAACGCATAATTTTTTTCATATTTCACCCACCAAAAACCCCAAGGGTCGGACCATCATAAGTCTTTGATTTAAATATATATTCCGTCAAAAAACATATATAAAATCACCTAAAATGGCTACTTTTACAACGAAAAAGCCCACATAAGGCGAGCCAGCCTGCTCTATTTTAACCATCAGCAGGCGCCGACTGTGCAATATCCCCGATGCAAATACTGGATGGTGAGTGCCGAGCAGCCACTCAATTCATAGGGAGCATCACGTCAGGGTGATAGTGCCTCCTGAGAATCTGTCTGTCCTGGCTATTCAAGCTCGCTACCAGATAGAACAAGCCAAAATAGAGACTGCATGCGATACTCGGCACAGCATAATCTTGTGTAACAAATACAATGGGAAGTGGTAGCGCCTGATGGAAAGCGGCTTATTTGCCTACATTCTTCGGTATAGCAGGCGACAACAACTCGTTTTGCTGTTCATGATCGTTTGCTCGTTTCCATTTTACTACGTCAGCCTCGATCTTCCAAAGACCATCATCAACGATGCCATCAGTGGCACCAGCTTCCCCGTCGACATCTCATTCGGTATCGCCGGATTATCCGCTGATGTCGGTTCGTTCGAGCAGATCCCCTACCTCGTTCTACTCTGCATAGCATTTCTCATGCTGGTACTGGTGAACAGCGGCTTCAAGTACTTCATCAATATCTATCGAGGCACGCTAGGCGAGCGCATGTTGCGTCGCATGCGTCTGCAACTGATCAACCGCATCATGAAGTTCCCACTGGCGCGTTTCAGGAACACCAGTCAGGGGGAACTGGTTTCGATGGTTAATCAGGAGACCGAGCCGTTAGGTGGTTTCATAGGCGAATCCTTCTCTCTGCCGCTCTATCAAGGCGGCATCCTGCTCACCATTCTGGCATTCATGTTTGCGCAGGACTGGAAGCTTGGGTTAGCCGCTATTGCTCTGTACCCATTGCAGGCCTGGCTGATCCCGAAATTGCAACGGCAGGTCAACCTGCTTAATCAGCGCCGAACCATAAGAATGCGTAACCTGGCTGAAAACCTGGGCGAGGTTGTAGCAGGCATCAATGAAGTTCACGTCAACGATAACAGTCGGTTTTTTGATGATCACTTCTCGAAGCTGCTCGGCGGTATTTTCAATATCCGCGTGCAAATTTATCGCAAGAAGTTCTTTATTAAATTTCTCAATAATTCAATCGCACAACTAACTCCGTTTCTGTTTTACCTCATAGGCGGTATTCTGGTCATTCGTGGAGATATGTCTATAGGAGCGCTGGTGGCTGCGCTCGCAGCCTACAAGGATTTGTCGCCACCCTGGAAAGAGTTACTAGCCTGGTACCAGGGGCAGGCAGATGCGCGATTGAAGTACCAGATACTCACCGAGCAATTTGCGATTGACGACGGCACCATCCCGCCAACCAAAACGTCAATATCACAAGATTGGCTTGATGAAGTCAAGGATTTACCACTGGTGGCAAACAACATCAGCCTGAAACGTAGCGATGGTGTGCGGGAGGTCAGCAACGTTTCCCTCACCATCGAGCAAGGCGCCTGGGTCGCCTTGGTAGGAAGTGGTAGTAGTGGCAAAAACGGCCTCGCACAGATGCTAGCCCGGCTGGTTCCACCCACGACCGGAAAGCTGATGCTTGCAGAACATAACGCGGCAGAGTTACCGCAGATGATCACGGGACGAGCAGTGAGCTACGTTGGCCACGACTCCTATCTGTTTTCGACGTCCATACGCGACAACATCCTGCTCAGTGTCAAATTCAAACCGCAAGATACTCAGCTGACTGATCTTGTGCTCGATGAGGCCATTGAATTCAATCACTGGCAGAGTGAGGCACACATGTCGGGCAACAGCGGTGTGGATCTTTACGCTGACTGGGTGGATCATAAAAGTGCAGGTGCACAGGATAATCATCAATTAACCGAACGAATAAGCTCCGTTCTTAAATCTGTAGAGGCTGAGGATGACATCGTTCGCTACGCTCTCGCAAGAACTATTGACCCGGCAGAGAATGCTGAACTTGCAGAGCGTTTTATGCAGGCCAGAAAGCTGTTTAATGAAAAACTGATCGCAAGCGGGTTTGAATCGATCGTTGAGTTTCTGCATCCCGATCAATATAACGACAACGCCACACTGGCTGAGAATATTCTGTTTGGCGTGTCCAACGATGATGAATTTTCCGCTAGCGGGCTCACCGAACATCCGATACTACGTGAATTTTTTGAAGAATTCGGGTTGGTAGAAACAGTTGACAATGCAGCCATCAGTACCGCTACCACTATGGTTGAGCTGTTTTCAGATTTACCACCCGGTCACGAGTTTTTCGATCGCTACGGTTTCATCAATGCAGATAATCTTCTGGAATTGAAACGCATTTTGAACCAGCTTGAAAAAGCTAGCACCATTGATAAGCTGGCAGTCGATGACAGAAAACTCATCCGCTCGCTGCCATTCAAGGTCATCAGTGGAAGACACCGTATCGGTATATTAAAGGATGAGCAGAAAGAGCGAGTGCTCCAGCTTCGTGAGGCGTTTGCTGAAAAACTGGACGACGATGCTCGACAGAAAATAGATGTCTTCTCTCTGGACAGTTATAACCCGTCTACCACGATTGCAGAGAACATCATTTTTGGCCGTGTGGTATACGGTCGATTGGGCGCGGAGACCAAGGTCTACAGTCTGTTACTTGAAGTGCTTCAGGAACTTGATCTGATGAATCCTGTTCTTGAGATAGGTCTGGCTGCACCGATGGGTCTGGCCGGTAGCCTGCTACCCACATCGCAGCGACAAAAACTTGTACTTGCCAGAGCATTGATCAAGCAACCTCGCGTGTTAGTCATAAATGAAGGCCTGAGTGCGCTGGATACCAAGGAGACCCGCAAGATTCTTGAACACCTCAAGGAAGATTATCCAAAGCTCAGTCTTATCTGGGTAGACAACCAGGCTCGGTTCAAAAAGCTCTTTGATCGCGCTGTATTTCTCCAGGCCGGAAAGCTTGTAAAAGTGGAGGAACTTGCAGAGACGATTACGGTGAATGCGCCAGCCAAAGCGGTAGAAGGCACGCCAGAAACTATCGAGGACGATCAGGAATCGGAAGGTAGTGGAGATACAACAATCAGATCAGCACTGTCCGTTGAAGATGATGAAAAACTTGAAATGTTCAAGCGAATACCGCTATTCAGGTTTCTGGACAACGCACACTTGCTGCTTCTGGTCAAAAATTGCGACGCTGTGAATGTTAAAAAAGGTGCACGTCTTTTTAATCAGGGTGATACCGGAGACGCACTTTATCTGATCGTTGACGGGACAGCCAGCATACTGATCTCAGATGGAGATCATGAGAAGAAAGTTCGCGAATGTGGAGTCGATGAAGTTATTGGTGAGCTGGCTTTGCTCGCTGATGCACCCCGGACAGCCTCGGTTGAGGCGGCGACAGATCTGGCCGTACTGCGTTTGAAACGCGAGGTATTCATTGACATGCTTCGATTGAACGGAGAACTCGGGTATCAGATCCTGCAGGTCATTGTTGAAAGATTTGCCGACACTAACAGAAAAATGGCAAACCTGATTCAATCATGATTGACTATGTGCCACAAGATTTGGACAATAACGTAACGCGCATGGAAGGCTAATGGAAGAGTGCAGCTATGAGTATTGAGTCTGAGTACGAACTATTCAGCCAGATAGAATTGTTTGAGGATCTTGATCCCATACAACTCAAGCGTCTGATATTTGTCAGCCAACGCTATCAGCTTAACGCGGGCGAGTATCTTATCCGCCAAGGCGATATGGACGGTAACGTTTTCGGCGTGCTGGAAGGTGAGCTTGATGTCCTGCTCGACAGCCCCGACGGTGAAGTCAATATTGCACAACACGGCCATGGCGAACTGGTCGGTGAAATGTCAGTGATATCCGGTGAACCCAGAAATGCTTCTGTTCGTGCAAGTTCACCCTGTGAAGTGATTGGTTTCGAGCGTGACAACTTCATCAAGACGGTTACCTGTTGTCCAGACACTGCGTTGAAAATGATGCGGATTTTGACCACACGGCTGTCAAAACAAAATCAGCATTTGGCCGCCCTATCCAAGAAACAGACAAATTCCTGATATTGCGAATAGAATCAAATTGTTTCTGACCGAGACTGGCACAGCTTGTACCCATCAGACGCACGCCTTACGCTGCTACCAGCTATGGCGTGTACTGCAACTGGCAACCAGATATCACGCTAGACTTAATCGGTTGCATCACCGCCTTTCGAGTCTTTTCCTGGAGATACCTCATACAGTTCAATGGGGTTCAGGCGGCCTCGTAGTACCTCGCTGCCCATCTCTGTAAAGGTGAAATTTTCCTTGTTACATAACTCCATGGTGCGCAGGGAAATCAGATTTGAGGTTTCATACTGCTTGCTCAGCTCCTGTAATCTGGCAGCGATATTCACGTTGTCGCCATAAACGGTATAGCTTAATCGATCAGGTGTTCCAACAAAGCCACCTACCACTGAACCCGTATTAATACCGGCTCTGGTCGACAAATTCAGACCCCCTTCAAACAGGTTTTTACTCAGCACCTGCTGTATTTCAAGCGCGGCCGACACCGCACTACTCGCATGATCCGAATCATGACCCGGCAAATTGAAGCTCGCCAAGATGGCATCCCCCTGAAACTGGTTGATCACTCCGCTGTGCCGCTCGATAGGTTCAGATATGACACGGAAATACTCATTCAGTGTAGCGATCAGTTTTTCCGGGCTAAGCTTTTCTGCCAGAGAGGTAAACGCTACAAGATCAACGAACAGGATAGTGGCTTCGCGTGTTTCGGTTTGCGTATCGATCAGTGGTCCGTCTGCTGATGCTATCTGGCTAGCTACGCTTTCAGGCACGAAGAGTGACAGATTACCTGCCGTGTTTTTTTCGATAATGGAGCGAATTAACAGGTGCCTACCTCGTGCGATAGCCACAGTCAATATGGCGGTGACCACCAGAATGGAAATGATCTTGTCCAGCTCACCACCAATCAGTACCTTGTTAGAGGTCAGATACTCTACATAGTCACGCGTAATAGATGACATACCGGCTTCATCAATAATAGCGAAGCCGAGCAACAGCGACCAGCCCAAAGCTCCAACAACCCCTGACAACAATACAAATCCTGGTTCAAATCTCAAGGCGCGAAGCGATATGAAGATGAAGACATACAAAAGTGTGGGTGCTTTCAGGTAGAAAGACGGTGGTTGCATATACTGAAGGTGAAACGAAAAAATCAAGCCTATCAGCAAGCCCATATCAACCAGAACAGACAACACCAACATCCAGACTGACAGGCTGCCCTTATAGGATAGGTAAAGTCTGAAACAGGTGAAGAGGCAGTAGGCGGTAAGAAAAAACGGTACAGGCTCAAATTCAGCCCCACTGGGTAACGTATTCGGCACTGCGAGATAAAGAACGGAGAACAGGGCAAGAATCGTCAGCTGTATCCAGCCGATCAAACGCTCGCTGCTGTTTTGCTGCCGTTCTATGGACGAACGGATCTGCTGCGGCAGTGCAGCGTAATCCTCGCCACTGGTTAACCAGTCTCGCCTTGACCTCAGGTAAGTAGAGTAGGGTCGATTTTTCATGGAGACGACAGGTTGCGTGCTGCTGATTGTTGTTTCAACTCTTTTGATGCCGCGTAGAAACCACCGTTCTCACCATCCACGAAATGCAGATGCTGGCTGGATTCCAGATCAAGCAACAGGCAGGTGATCTGTGCCTGCCTCGTCTCAAAGGAACCGTAATCCAGATCGCCAGCCACATGCATCTCTTCAAGCAACAGGCGAATATCATTGACCTGCTTACCCGTACAATCAAGCACCATTCTCAGCACATCATCAAACTTGCAGTAGTCACTGTTCTTGCAAAGCTCTTCGCGATAAACCGCGGCATCGTAACCACCACCACTCAGCTCAAAGCGTTCAAGCACCCAATGAATCAGTGACTTGACATAGAGCTCCGCTACACGAAGCCAGTAAGACTTGCCCGCGCGGCTCACTTTAGCCTCCGCTGCTAGTCCCTTCGGCGGCCACTTGAACTTCAAGGAGTTGGCTGTTACAGGGCTTGCCTGACTCAACTCGCTTCCTATGATACGGGTGAGTCTTTCCAGGAACAGTGACAGGGTGTGCTGACGACTCTGAAAGTTCTGAGCCAACGGTTTGACAAGTAGACAGAGTATCTTGCCCCGCTGTGTATCCAGAGGTTCCCAGCGGCACGACAGACCAGTAAGGTCTGGGGGACCAGGCAACGAGTATTCAGGCACCAGATATTGCTCCGCAGTGTCTGTCGCTTTGGTCAATTCATCGGCAAGTTCAACACCGCCACCACCAAACATGGCAAAACTGTTTCCGGGTGAGACTTCATAACGCGCGACAAGTACATCAGTACCTCGTTCCATCACATCTCCCACGGGTATGAAGCCTACTCTCAAGTCCAGGTTAAAATCGTCTCGGGCGAGTGTGCGTGTCCGGACCAGTGCGGCTTCCACCACCTCTCGTGCACCGGGTTCTATCAACATTGTCGCACCATCACCGCCGAAGACGAAAGGCCAGTCACGACAACCGGTGGCATTCTGTACGGCACAGATGGCACATCCGCCAATCATGTTGACGTCTTTGTATCGCCCTTCATCAACAGCCTTCGTAGAACCACGAATATCGGCTATAACAATGATCCAGTTGTTGGGAGCCGGAAAGAAATTCTCCTCATCAATAACGCCGACGAACTGAGAAATACAGGGAAGCTTTCTGAAGAAATCAGAACTCATTCATATTCCCTTCCTTCTTGTTATTGTGCACCATCAGTCCAGTTTCAGATCCAGTAGCTGCAACTCGCTATACAGATGATCAATCTCATGTGAAGCAACGCGCTGGCTTACATAATAGCGCGACACTGGAAGCTTTTCATGGACGGCATACCCTACTGGGCCTTCGACAAATCGTGCATCAGCTGCCAGCACCGACGGCGTGTCTGGTAGCAAGACATTAGCTAGTGTAGGCGCGTACGCAGCAAACAATCTAGAGTCACTGGCATATTGAAGATCGAACCACAGCACCCCTTCCTTTTTATTCTTGATAGAAAAGAACAACAGTAACTGACATCCATCCACCTTGAGCAACATGGCATCCAAAGGTAATCCGCTCATGTCATCTAGTATCTGGCGTTGATAGTCGGGCACCTGCTTACGGATAGCGTCCAATTCCCTGACAAGATGGATGTCCAAATGGCTATTGGCGGATTTTTTCCACAAATATCGGTGATCTTCAAGTACCTTGAAACCTAGCGATTCGACAATCCCCAGAGGCTTTCGTGAGTTGGTTAGTGTTGAGTATGTCAACTCGGGATTCTCTATGGCTGATAGCAGCATGTTACGCCCCAGCCCGTGACCTCTCAGAGATTTATCCAGATACCAGGAACTCATGCTGACCATACGCTCGCGGCGTAGACCATAGGTTTTATCGCCAATCATCCGGTCGGCGTAGACCATGCCACAGTATCCCAGTATCTGTCCTTTGTACTCAACGACACGGCCAAAATCCGGTTTGTCGTCCAACCAAGTGTATGTCATCAGCCGCCGCCATCTTGAAATGGGGATTCTAGCGTTCATTCTGGTGTGCAATAGCGCACAGATTGCGTCAACATCACCCGGCATAGCCGCACGGACTTCCGCGCTCAAGGCCAGCTACCTGCAGGGCTGAATACCTTGTCGGGGTGCAACCACTGTGCGCCTGAGTGGTCATTGACAACACTGACCAGACGTTCGCAAAACTCCCAGCCCGTATCATCCAGATCAATGTGGTGAGTAAGGAAACCCGTTGGTTCGTGCGCATCGGCCGTGCCTGTGCGGCGAGATTGTAAATGTGAGATCAATTGATTCAGTGTCTTGGCTTCACCCCCGAAGTGCGCCCCACCCTTCCAACGAATCGGATCGCAATGAGCGTTAATCTGAGTCAGACCGGGAACGGGCTCACTGGCAGTGCGTGGTCCGAAAGCCGATACCGCACAGTAGTGACGAGCCGCAATGGCATCGAACAGTGCAAAGTCTATGCGGTTCCAGGGCGGTACCAGTACAGACAGAAAATCGTCACCAAATAGATCCTCAAGAATCGCTCTTCCTTTGTCCAGATCATCAAGCACCGCACGATGACCTCTATGAAGCCCGATCTCCCATGCTCCCAGACCCTGGCCTCGCGGTGCGTGGTTTATATGAGCATAACCGTGCTGGGCAACCTGCACGTGAGCGGCGTTCGCAACTGTCTTTTCTAGTGAGCTGTTTACAGTGGCAGGAATGACGGCAAGCAGTAAACCGCACTTGGACGTTATTCTGATCAGGCGGTCAAGTTTGGGCCCTGACGATATAGCGTCATCATCTCGCCACCACAGCGTGGCTGTCTCTTTCTGCGCAATCCACGTGTCTAGCTCTTGCAGCAGCAGGGTCCAGGGATCTGTAGTCTTCAACGTTTAGAATCACTCACTCTGGCAAAGAATTCCTGCATGCATATTGGCGCTCATCCCTGCATATCCGCATTCCTGCAATCCTGCAGTCAATTCAGTTCGCCGCGGCTTACAGCGTTTAGAATCACCAGCTCTCGGATAATCTCTGCGGTGCGTTCAGCGCCGTTCATCTGCGTGGTGCTGAGCTCAGGCGGTGCACTGGCCAGTACATCCACAACCAGCATCGCCAAATGCTGAGCATTCAGGCTCCCTTCATCCAGGACAGACGCTCTACCCAGAGCATTCAGACGCGCAGCTCTGTCTGTTTGTTCGGTCTCACCATGCGCACTGTAAGGAATCAGAATGCTGCGACAGCCTGCTTGAAGCACATCGTTGACGGTGTTGTAACCCGCCTGTGAGATTGATAAATCAGCTAACTGCAAAATAGCAGTGAAATTTTCTTTGAATCGCTCTAGCGTGACGTTGTCTGGTGCCATGGATAGCAATTCTTCAAACTGATCGGCGGGCATATTGGGCCCGGTTACCACACACCAAGACTGGATCCGAGGCAACAATGCAGCAGCACCAAGTGCCGCGCGTATCAGATCAAAACCCACGGCCCCACCACCGGCAGAAACAACGATATCGAAGCGCTGCCCATCGGTGGTTGAAATGGGCGCCGATACCAGACCGGTGTAGATTATTTTTTCGGCTATCTCAGCAGTACGTGAAAAACTATCATCCAGCGTGGTTGCTTGCGGGTCGCCATGCACCAGTACTTTGTCGAAATGCTGCTTGATCAACGCGACGCTCTGTTCATCGCGACCCGGCTTGGTGCGGCGCTGAACGATGTCACGTACCGATGTCACTAGCACTGGGCGTACCGGTGATGTCGCTTCAATAACCTCTATCAACGGCAGCAGCTCGAAGCGCATCTGACGACGACCAAACGGGAAGGCCTCCAACACGACGGCGTCCGGCTGAACGCTGGCATAGACGTCCAGTAATTGCTGACAACGCCGAGCTCGAAAGTCATCATCTATCGGCTTGTTATCGCTGTCCACCATTACACTGAAATCACTACCTCTTACCGCCATTGAAGGTAGGCGAACATGTGTAACGCCGGCTACTTCAAATCTGTCATTTATGATACCACCGGTTACCAGTGTCACTTGAAAGCCTCTCGCGTGCAGCGCTGTGGTAATCCTGCAAGACCGTATCAAATGCCCCAGACCCAACAGGTGCTGTACGTAAAACAACACCTTGATGGCTTTACCGTGCATCATCGCGTATCGCTATCCCACTGGTCAGCGAACAACGCCACCAGCTGCTCGATACTTTGGTGATAGTCCAGTGTACTTCGTACCTTTTGCTGCGCAGCAACGCCCAGCCTATGGCGCATCTTTGGATCACTGATAACAGCTATCAGACTTTTCGCCAGTAGTTGTGCATTATCGGCAGGCACAAGACACCCGTTTTCACCATCGTTTATCAGCTCGGGTACGGCGGATACATTGGCAGAGATACACGGCAACGCCTGACTGGAGGCTTCAACCAGCACATTGGGCAGTCCATCACGATCACCGTCGTCTGCCACTCGACAGGCCAGTGCGAAAAGATCAGCTGCCTGGTAGTGAGACAGCACCGTTGTCTGATCAACCGCACCTAGCCATTCAATTTTTTCATAAATGTTCAATTCTTCAGCAAGAGTTCGTAACGCGTCCAGTTCGGTACCTGCGCCGATGTGCACGAATCGCCAATGCAGTTGCGGCGGTAACAATGCCAGAGCATGCAGCAACGTGTCATAGCCCTTCTTCACCACTGCCCTGCCAACACTGAGTATGACTACAGGCGATCCGGCCAGCGATCCATCGTTGACTGATGGCACTCGATCAAACGCCGGAAACCTGTCAAGGTCAAGCCCGTGATAACTCAGGTGTACACGCCCAGGATCGGCCGCCAGCGATTGCAGGTGATGATGACCCGTACTCGTACAGGTAACCACCCATCGTGCACTGGCCAGCTTTTCTGTGATCTCCCAGTCAGGCGACGTCCAGATATCCTTGGCATGGGCTGAAGCAACCCAGGGCACTCCCAACAGATCACTGGCATAGCGTGCAACAGAGGCTGGCGTATGAATGAAGTGCGCGTACAACATCTGACCGTCTGCAGGCCATTCAGCGGCCAGTACTGCAGCTTGTCCAAAACGACGCACCCGATTGCGAGAAAAGTCTCGGCGCAAATCAGACAGAAAATGCTTAAGGGTTTTGAACAGACCAGGCTTCGATATGACGACCAGCAGACTCTTGACCACCCGCACTGGCGACTGATGCAAATACTCTGGAAGATAGTTAACTGGTGCTACGATCTCATCATGGATTGGATGCCGCCGCACATCGGTAGTATGGCGCAGCGATACGAACTCAAGCTCCATGCCAGCCAGTTCAAGCCCGTGCAGTTCCTGGGCAATGAAGGTTTCTGACAATCGCGGGTAACCCTTCAACACCACCACGAGCTTGCCCGGTAGAGGCCTCAGTAACTCACTCACCTGCCTGGTCCCGATGTATTGATCTATCACGACACATACTGCCGATGATGAGCGACAAGTTCGTCAAGCCATCCAGCGTGACTGTTGAACCCCGCTCGGAGGGCCGCGGTCGGCTTGGTAACAGCCGTAGTGCTTTAGCCATCATGACAGGATCATCGGCCTCCTCTGGCAGTAGCATGTCAACCATACCCAGCTCAGCCGCTCTTTGAGTACGTAGTAGTTGTTCTTCTCGAGGTGTGGTACGTGGAATGATGAGCGCTGGCTTGTCGAATGAGAGTATCTCACAAAAGGTGTTATAACCGCCCATGGACACGACGGCCTTGGCACTGGCTATGAGTTCTTCCATACGCGAATCAAAATCGATGACTTCAATACTGGGTAGGGATTCACCCTTCAACAGGAATTCGCTACGTTCCCTGGCCGGCATGTAAGGACCCAGTACAACCAGTGTTTGCAGTGTCAGCTCAGGATCTGCGGCATAGGCCGCCAGAACGCCCCTGATAAGTGCAACACCATCACCACCACCCCCCGTAGTCACCAGAATATAGTCACCCTGCTGCTTATTGGTCGACAAGTCATCATGCAGCGCCTGCCGCTTCAGAAAGCCGACGAACCGGGTCTTGTCACGAATGCTTTGCGGGATATCCAACCCTGTTAGGGGATCATGGAAATCCTCTGGCCCATAGATCCAGACATGATCGTAATACTGATCTATCTTCGGTATAAGCGCCTTGCGCTTCCATTCGGCCGCCAGCAACCGTGGCGAATCCATGACATCACGCAAACCTAAAATCGTCGTTGTATCACAGGATTTCAGGTAGGCCAAAGTTTCGATGATCTCCCCCTGCAAACCCATAGGCTCTTTATCTACTATAAAGATATCCGGCTTGAAGGTTTCGGCAGTGTGCTTGATGATGGACTCACGCATTCTGATGGTTTCGCCGATATCGATATGCTGAACCAGCGACGTGTATTCACCATTACGCAGCTTGATGACGCTGGGAATCTTGACAAAATCCACACGCGCTCTGAAATCAAACGCACCGGCAATGGCCGATCCTGAAATGATCAGAATACTCAGGCCGCTATAGTGCTCCACAAGAGCGTGCGCAATAGTACGGCAACGACGCAAGTGACCCAGGCCAAACGTATCATGGCTGTACATCAGAATGCGTGCATCGTCCAACTGACTCACATCAACCAACCTGTAAAAAATGGGTAACTGACTTGCAGCAGGTCTGAGGCGTTGACGTCACCAAAGGTTCAATACAGCTGGTTTGCTGACAAGACATAAATTAAACGGGTACACCACATTTGTAAAAACGCATGTACTGACCTCTGCGTCAATTGTCATTATTTATAAGGATCTGCAGCATCACGCAAACCATCACCTAGAAAATTGAACGCCAGTATGACTAGAATTACAGGCACTACCGGATAAAGTAACCACGGATATAATGCAATAATATTGATACTGCGAGCTTCTGTCAGCAGAATACCCCAACTGGTGATGGGTGGCCGAAGCCCTATACCCAGAAAACTCAGCGCCGTTTCACCCAGAATCATGCCGGGGACAATCAACGTAGCACTGGCGATGAGATGTGACATGAACCCGGGAATCAGATGCCGGCCAATAATGCGACTGCTACTGGCTCCAAGCAATTGAGCAGCGACCACGTAATCTTCCTCACGCAACGACAGTAACTTTGATCGTACCGCACGCGCCAGGCCAGTCCAGTCAATCAACCCCAAAATCACAGTGATACCCACATAGACCAGTAATGGGCTCCATGTCAGCGGAATGATGGTGGCCAACGCCATCCACAACGGAATACTGGGTATGGACTGCAGCACCTCGGTAATACGCTGAACGATCATGTCAAAAATGCCACCGCGATAGCCCGCGATACCCCCTATCACGATACCCAGAATAAAGCTCATGGTGACACCCAGTATTCCGATAGTCAGCGAGATACGAGCGCCATAGATGGTTCGCGACAGCACATCGCGCCCCAGCCGGTCAGTACCCAGAAAAAACAGATGACCCTCTTTCGCAGGACATACCAGGTGCACATCTGTTTCGAATAGATTCCAGAATCGGTAAGCATCTCCTCGGCAAAAATATCTCAGCGTCTGGACATCGGCCGTGTTGTCCACGTAGTTGCGCTTGAGAGTGGTCATGTCGAGCGTCATCTCCTGCCCATATACGAACGGAGCCACTAGTTTGCCGTCGTGAAAAATATGGATCGACACGGGGGGGGCGTAAATAAATTCCGTGTTGCGTGTATGCAGATTGTAAGGCGCCAGAAACTCGCAGAAAAGAATTGAAAAATACGTCAGTACCAGAAAAATGCCTGATGCCAGCGCTAGCCTGTGCTGCTTGAAATACCACCACATCAGCTTCAGCTGAGAGGCATGGGCCATAGGCCCGGCGATGTCGTTGTCGCGCTCTACATCGTAGGGGTCATACGGGGCGTCCGATACATAATGCTCCAGCGGAGCGCCCGGGGTTGACAAGGGTGAGCTCATTGATGGCGTCCTGCGCCAAAGCGTATTCGCGGATCAAGAATTGCCAGAGCAATATCGGACACCAGCACGCCGATGACTGTCAGGAAAGCCAGAAACATCAGAAATGAACCCGCCAGATACATATCCTGACTCTGTAATGCCTGAATTAACATGGGCCCTGTCGTCTCCAGTGACAACACAATAGCCGTTACCTCAGCACCGGATATAACAGCTGGCAGGATTGATCCGATATCAGAAATAAAGAAATTCAGCGCCATGCGCAACGGGTACTTGAGGATAACGCGTCTCGGGTGTAATCCTTTAGCACGGGCTGTTACCACGTACTGTTTTTTTAGTTCGTCCAGTAAATTTGCTCGCAAACGCCGCACCATGGCAGCTGTTCCAGCAGTGCCGATAATCAGTACCGGTATCCACAGATGCTCGAGTATGGAGACGAACTTGTCCCATGACATAGGCTCATTCAGATACTTCAGGTCCATCAGGTGTCCTATGGAGGTACCGAACCAGACGTTGGCCAGATACATCATGACAAGTGCCAGAATGAAGTTAGGCACGGCAATACCGATCATGCCTACAAAGGTAAGACCATAATCTCCCCAGCTGTACTGATGCGTTGCCGAATAGATACCGATGGGAAATGCCACCAGCCAGGTAAACGTGATGGTGACTACCGAGACGACAACCGTCAGCCAGAGTCTGTCACCCACCACTTCATTGACTGGTAGTCGATACTCGAAGGAGTATCCGAAGTCCCCCACCAGCATGCCACTGAGCCAGTGAAAGTACCGCACCACCATAGGCTCATCGAAACCGTACCGCTCTTTGAGCAGCTCTATTTCGGCAAGGTCGGCAGTTTCCCCCATGGCCCGTAGTTCTGAAACATGGCTTTCGAAGTAATCACCGGGAGGCAATTCTATGATGGTAAAGACCAACGCCGAAATAATCAGCAGCGTTGGGATCATGGTGATGATCCGCCAGACAATATAGCGCAGCATGGTTAGTCCTTGTCCTCTAGCCAGAACGTATCTGGCATATACACGCCCAGATAGCTGGTCGGTTGAAAGCCGATCACGGCCTCATCCGGGATATTGCGTAACCGCAAGGTTCTGGCTACGGGCTGCAGTCCACCATTGACTGTTCCAATTGAAAATACCTGATCGGCATGTATCGACAGCATCTGGTGCCATATGTCGGCACGCTGCTCAGTGGTGGTCGTCATCATCCATTGATCGTGCAATTGTTCTAGCGCCTGCACCTTGGGCATTGTTGCCGGACTACCCTGATTTTTCGCTGACATGTTGTACAAACCCCAGACCGGCCATTGCAGCTGGGAGTCGCTGGTAGGCGACAGCTGAGACGGTGGCATGTCTGCAGACGGTAAACCATTGTCCAGCCCCTGCCAGACGGACATCAGTACATCGCCACCAGTGACCCGGCTACGAAAGATGTCACGCTGTGAGCTACGTACAAACAGAGCTATCCCAATGGCCAGGAAATGATCAGTGATCAGCTCAAGTACGTCGGTCTCAAGCGTCTGCTCACCAGCTGATTCGATGGTTATATTAGCTTCACGCCCATCGGGCAACAACCGCTTGCCTTTGTCATTCCGTTGATCCAGGCCGGCCTCGTCAAGCAGACGGTTAGCCTGATCAGGATCATAACTCGCCCAGGCTGATGCGTATTCAGGCTTGAATAGCGGACTTTCCGGCAATACGGTATCGGCACTTTCTCGAGCTAGTCCGTAATACAACACCTGATTGATTTCGCGTCTGTTGATCGCCAACGACATGGCCCGACGCACGCGTACATCTCTGAACAAGGGTTGCCACACTTCGTCCCGGCAATTGAGATTGGGAAACAATGCAACACTGGACCCACGAGAGCGTCGCCATAAAGATACCTTGATCGGAAAGCGTGACTCAGACTCCTTGATCAACGTGTAGTCTGGTAAGCCGATGCCAGCCGTTTGCAGATCACTTTCACCGGTTGCCGTCTTTGCCGCTATGATTTCAGCAGAGCTGACATTGAGCACTATTCTGTCAACATAGGGTAGTTGCCGGCCATTCTCATCAACCCGGTGAAAATACGGATTACGCTCGAATATGAACTGTGCAGAAGGGGAAGCTGTCGTAGGCCTCCAGGCTTCAAGTGTAGGCAGGTCAGGATTTTCAGGCCGGTTCTGCCGAGACATTTTCTGATGCAGACCTACCCAGTCATCCACACGATACTGCTTAATGTAGATTTCTAGCTGCTCAGGCGTCTGAAATTGCGCATGGAACTGCTTCATGTACTTGGCAGGTAACAACAGTACCTGTGGCAGCGGAGCCGCCAGCTTGCTCAGAAATAGCGGATTTGGTGTATCCCAGCTATAGCGGACTGTTAATGGGTCCAGCACTTCAAACGTTGCCAGCTTGCCCCCCACTTTCAGACTGACAGGAGGGCCACCCCGTAAGATCTCGGTATTCATGACCACGTGGTCCCAGAAATAACGGAAGTCTTCGGCACTTAGCAGCTCGCCATCTGACCATCGATGACCTTCTCGAATGTGGAAGGTAAATATACGACCTTCGTCGATGGTGTAAGACTCTAGAATGTCGGCTTGTAATTCCAGTGTCTCGCTGTAACCGATCAGTCTGGAGTAGCTGTTGATGGGCACATACCGAATATCCTTTTGCCTGCCAATCAGTATGCGCAGTCTGCCACCGTGCTTACCGGCAACTCGCCCCATAGACTGCAGGTTGATGACACGCGGATTGAGGGGCAGTCGATCTGCCAGCGGCGGTAATTCACCGGAGGCCACTCTGGCATCCAGGAATGCAGCTTCAAGCGTCTCAGCTCGAAGCTTGACCGGCACAGCAGTTGCAGCCAACAGCCCTAGTAGCTTACGGCGAGTTATCAAGCTCTGAGTTCTCCGATGTCTGCATGTCTGTTGGCCAGCACGAAATGATCATCACCCAGATCGATGGAAGCCAGTTCACCCGGGGCCATATCGACCCGAAACGCGTCTGCCCACTGCAGCGATGACGTAGCACTCGTCTCGCCGACCGCATCCAGATCCAAAGGCCTGTCCAGATCAGGGAACGGTACCGCATTCATCAATGAGCGTGTATAGGGATGAATTGGGTTCTTCATGATCACCTCTCTGGGTGCCATTTCCACAATCTTGCCTGCCCACATGACGGCCACCCGATCAGCCATGTAATCGACGACGGCCAGATTATGTGAAATAAACAGATAGGTTAATCCCAGGTCACGCTGCAGGTCTTTCAACAGATTAAGTATCTGCGCCTGCACCGACACATCAAGAGCCGACACTGGCTCATCGCAGATAATTAATTCAGGTGCTATGGCAAGCGACCTGGCGATGCCTATGCGCTGGCGCTGTCCGCCTGAAAAACTGTGCGGATAGCGCTGTAACGTGTTGGTGCCCAGACCCACTGCATCCAGTAGCGACACGGTTGCCTCATTACGCTGTTTCAATGTGCCGCGCTGGTGTATGTCAAACGGCTCGCGCAGAATGTTCCCCACGGTCATGCGCGGTGACAGCGACGAAATGGGATCCTGGAACACCATCTGAATCTTGGTTCTCAGTGCCTGCAATTCATCATCACTGACATTCAGGACATCGACCGGGCCCGATCCGTCATCAAACACGGCAGTGCCGGCATCCGGGGTGACAGCGCGCATTAAAATTTTACTTAACGTGGTTTTGCCACATCCGCTTTCACCTACCAGACCCAGGCACTCACCTCGTCGAATATCGAAGCTGACATCGTCTACCGCCGGCGCAGGCTTGCTCGCTCCACGCACCTGCCAGTCCTGCTTGCGAGTGGCGAAGGTTTTGCTCAGGTTTTTGACGGATAGTAAAATATCGGGTCTAGCCAGTGTGTGTTGAGCAGGGGCCAGAAGCTTGTCCTGCAGGTTCTCAATGTTCGTGTCGATGTCTCGAAGCGGAGTAAGTCGGATAGCACTGTCCATACCGAAGTTGGGTATCGCCGCCATGAGTCCTTTGAGATAAGGGTGGCTCGGTGAGCGAAAAATAGCATCGACAGGCCCAGCCTCCATGATGCGGCCTCGATAAATAACAGACACTTCATCGGCCAGATTTGCCACCACGCCTAGATCGTGAGTGATCAGCAATACCGCCATCTTCAAGCGTGACTGAAGTTCCTGCAGTAGCTTGAGTATCTGGGCCTGAATAGTGACATCCAGAGCTGTGGTGGGTTCGTCAGCAATCAGCAATGCCGGCTCGCAGACCAGTGCCATGGCAATCATGGAGCGCTGACGCATCCCCCCAGACAATTCAAACGAATACATATCAGACACTTTTGCCGGGTCCGAGAAACCCACCAGCCCTAGCATCTCTTCCACACGCTCGCGCTGCTCGGCAGGACTGAGTACCGTGTGTTCCCGAAGTACGTCGCAGATCTGATTGCCGATCGTGTGCAGAGGCGAAAAAGAGGTCATCGGCTCTTGGAATATCATGCCGATACGCCGCCCCCGGATTGACCGGATCACTCGACCATCGTGCGGCAGGCTGACCATGTCGCATTCATCTTCACCAGCGAGCGAGTCATTAAACACCACGCGCCCCTTGACGTCTGCGATGGACGGCTGCAACCCCATAACGACCTGACTGATCACCGACTTGCCAGAACCAGACTCACCCACCAGGGCTGTCACCTTGCCTGGCAAAACCCGCAAGCTGGCGCCTTTGACCGCTTCAATACGACCCCCACCTGGCAACGGAAACGTTACGTGAAGATCTTCGATCCGCAGCAGATCATGGTCGGAGCTTAACTCTTGCGGCATAGTGTATTCAAAAGTCCGGTTCCACACGTTGTAGACAGATGTGCCACGATAACACCTGCCTGCACGAGTTAGGTAAGCAAATCAACGTGAGCCCATGTCAGCCAAACAAAGACTGAACCAGCGCCTAGAGCTGGCTAACACCCTTCGTCTGGATGGTGAATACGCTCAGGCGCACGACATTCTTGATGCCCTTAGCAATGATCCGGAAAATGACGTGCTCGGTCATCGGACATCACTCGGCTTGCCAAGGCGACTGCAGTCTGCGTATCTGAAGCTGTCGAAAGCGGCGAAAGATGCGGTAGCACGCGCAGGCTATCAATACCATCTGGTGCCGCCACCAGACACTCTGAACAGATTGACACGGTTTTCCAGCGATGAACGTCGCGACATAACGGCGGCAAATCGTCGACCAGTACCTCGTGCACTACACCAGATATGGATTGGAGACGCACCACTACCTGCTGGCACAAAACGCTGGCGGCGTCACGCGGATCAATACGGTTACGAATACACGCTATGGCGCGAAGCGGATCTTGAAGAGTTGGGGGTCGCGGGCAACCGCGTCTATCAGGACATGCTGTCGCGTGGCGATTACCCGGGCGCAGTGGATGTTGCACGGTATCTTGTGCTTCAGAAACTGGGCGGGATCTATCTGGATTGCGACTGGTACCCGGCGCGCGACGATCTGAGCTTTCACGATCTCATGCCCTTGCTGGGTCTGAGCGTATTGGCAGAGGACATTCCCCGTAATACCGGTAAGGGTGGATTACTGCTGGCCAACTCACTACTGGCTACACCTGCAGATCATCCTGTGTTTAATCGGCTGGTAGGAACACTGGGCGTGGTCATGGACACCCTTCCCAAGGCACCGGCTTGGTGGATAACGGGCCCGCTGATATTCACGTTGATGGGTCGGGGCGGCTCCATCACACTGGCAGATGCCGACATCGTTGCCGGTGCATTGTCACAGGAGACTGCCCAGTCAGATGTGGATGCCTGGTGCCGGAAGAATCAAGAAGAAGATGGCGGCTTGTTGCTAGCGTGGAAATCGTGGGTATGGTGAAACTCTTACTTGTGGCTGTGTTCAAGCACATGCTGCGCAGACACCCACGACATATCAGGATGAGACTCCACCACGGCGAACAGAGCTTCCAGAAAATGCCAAGCAGCATCATCGTGAACCAGATGATGCGTGAGCAAGCCGATGGGGCGTGTGCCTTGCTTCAGTTGCGCTATCAGCTCAGCAACCAGCTGATCAGTTTCCCGCCCGCCCCTTGTCTGCTTCCAGTCGATGATATCGACATGAGTGTTCATCATCGCGATTGAATCGTGCGACTGATCACCGAATGTTGACAGCGCCTCGAAACCGATACCGCTGAGCGTCGCTGTAACAGACGCATCGATCCGATTCCAGGGTGGCACCAGCAATGGTACGAATCGGGACCTGTATTGCCGGGATAACTGTTCAAAGCCGGTGGATAGTTCGGCCCGAATCGTTTTCATTGCTCTATGTGCACCGAGCTCCTGCTTTTTCTCACTCGCTGGCGCGTGATTCTGATGTGACCAACCGTGCACCGCGACACAGACAGACCCATGACCCTCAAGCTGCGATGCCAGCCCCTGGGTGGCGTGTGCCGGTATCACCGCCAGACAAACCGGTACTGCAAACCGCTCGGTCAATACCAGTAAGCGGCTCAGCAACTCACTGGGCTCGGTGGCATCATCATCACGCAACCACAATTGCACTGGGGCGCCACCGGCACGCGTGTGCTCATAGACTGCATTTATCAATGACGTTAAAGAGCTTGCGTCAATCAAACTTTGAGTCCGGTATAATTTCTCAACAACGTTCTCAGGGTGTCTACCGCACGATCAACTGAATGAGCGGATTGCACATAGCGCGTGGCATTGTCCGCCATGGTCAAGCGATCGTTTTCATGTGTCAGCAAATGCGCGATTGCGTCACCAAAGGCAGCCGCATCCCCTTCAGGCGTCAGAATACCACTGAAGCCGTGGCTCACCACTTCAGGAACCCCCCCTGCCTCGAACGCGACTACAGGCAGAGCGCTTGCCTGTGCCTCGAGATACGCCAATCCATATGCCTCCCCGCAACCTGGCCACACATAGATGGCACTCTCAGACAGAATCCTGAGAATATCCGGTCGTGCCAGTTCGCCATGCCACACTATTCGCTCAGGTGGAATAAGGCTAAACAATTGCTGAACCTCCTTTTTTGCCGATCCATCGCCGACGATTGATAGTGTCCAGGGTAAATTCATCAGGCGCTCCAGGGAGGATGCCAGACACTCATAGCTTTTCAATTTATCACCACGCCGCATCATGGCGACCGTCACCAGCTGTGGGGCAATGGAACGTGAAACTGCAACCGATGCGTTAGCCTCTGGGTTTTCTGAAGATACAGCAGGTACAGCAGGTACAGCAGGTACAGCAGGTACAGCAGGTACAGCAGGGTTTTCTCTATAGCTATCTTCTACGTCAATAAAAGGTTTGAGAGTGGCTACCACCGCGTTCGGAACCGCTGATTTCAAGCCCGCTTCATCTCTTGCAGTCATACAGATGTTGACGGCGGCATTGTTAATGAGTGTCAGAACATGGGCCTGCATGGATTCCCAGACACCTACGTTTCGCCGAGTTGAACAGGACGCCTCAGCTGTCACATAAGGGATACCAAAGCGCTGACACATTTCCGGGCCAATCAAGTCCGGCGATTTGTAATACGGGTGATAGCAAAACCACAGAACCGGTACGCCATCGAGTTGCCATTGCTGACTTAGCCGTGTGACTTCTCTTTGTGCCTCTGCCTGCAGCGCGCTCAGCTCAGCAGTATTGTCAGCGTGCCGCAAAAACGCACGCAGCGTGGAGGCTACCTCAACATCCAGCCCCAGACGGGTGAAGCATTCAATGAGTAGCCGCGCCATCAACCTGTCCCCTGATGGAACGGGATGACCGGGAGGCTTCAGGGGCGCATAGAATGCTATTTTCACGCTAACTGACCACACTCGGCAACAGGATGCGATTACCGTAGACTGACATCAGTCAATCGCCTCTGTGCGTATCGTTAATAAGTTCTCGCTCCAAAACCAGTCAGCATGAAGATTACACCAGTTTAACCAGAATACTTCAAAGTAGCCCATTAGCATGCCTGATAAGAACGCACCTCAAGTAGCGTTGATTGCCGACGCACACTATCATTGTATCGACAGTGACTACGGACCCTCCATCGCCTTGAATGGTCAGGCCAGGGCAATACGAAGCTGGACTGACACGTGTGAGTCTTCACGTGTATTTAATGAAAGCCACGATGCGCTCACCACCGCATTGGATGACATTCACGCCCGTGGTATTCGCCATGTCGCTTTGCTAGGTGACTACACCGACGACGGGCAAATCGAATCCACAACTCGTCTTGTAACGCTGCTACGACATTACCAGCAAACGCATCACTTGCAGTTTTTTGCGTTGCCCGGCAATCACGATATCTACGGGCCAATCGGCAAACATCAGACCACGCGCTTTGTAACCGGACCAGACTCCAGCGTACTCGTTACCAGTGATCCTGCGACAGCTCAAACAGAGCCCGGCACCGCAGTGCTGACTACCGCTATGTATTGCGAAGGGTACCTCAATGGCTTGCAGGCCATGAAGGACTTCGGGTATTTCAGGCAACCCGGTTACCTACACTGGGAGTCACCTTTTGGCGATAGCGATGCAATAGAGTCACGTGTATACAAAGCACGCTCAGAAAATGGCGACAATGTACATAAACTGATAGACGCCTCCTATCTTGTTGAACCCACAGACGGTGTCTGGTTATTGATGATAGACGCAAACGTTTTCGAACCTCGCAATGGAGACTGGCGTGTGTCGCAAAAAAAAGCGTTCATCGACAGTAGTAATGCAGGCTGGAATTCCGTGCTTCGAAACAAACCCTACCTGCTCGACTGGATTCGCAGTGTTTGTACTCGCGCAAGCAGTGCAGGGAAACATCTGATCGCCTGCTCGCACTACCCCGTATTAGACGTATTTAACGATACAGAGAATGTAGAACGTCAGTTGTTTGGAAAAAACACGATGGTGCGGCGAAAACCGACTATCGCCGTGGCTGATGCAGTTGGAGCGACGGGCCTGCACCGGCATTTTGGTGGGCATATGCACGTCAATGGCCACACACAACACGACTGCGGTACGCACATCCTGACTGATATCGCAGTGCCCTCACTCGTATCGTTTCCACCGTGCTACAAAATTGTAAACTGCACTACCGACGTTCATGACATTGATACGGTTCCATTGTACTTGATGACATTGAACACATCGTTAATGGACTACTACCAACGCGAATCAAACATTAGCCAACTTATGGGAGAGAAGGCAACATCTGTGGTCAATTATGGGGAGTTTCTTTACCAACAACTTCATGCGCGCGTCAAGTACCGCCACCTCCCCAAGGAGTGGCCAGAAGACATCGCTACAACACTACGCAATACAACCGCAGCAGACCTTGCTGTGTTCATGATGGCAAAGCAGGAAAGCACGCACGACAAAAACCACAAGACTCTACCAGAGGTAAAACACTTTGCAGCTATCACCGACACAGAAGCACCGTGGCTCGCAGAACTTGTACATCTAAGTAAGCCCGCCGGGCTGACACTCACTCACTTTACCCGTTGCTCCATGTTACAACTGGTGGGTGACTGGTATTGCTTGAGGCAAGGTGGAGATCAAGCCCGCTTGTTTATTGATGCAGAGAACATAAGGCTGTATGAGTTTCTCGGTAACACTTTCGGGTGTAGCAGTGGCAATGAGGCAGAGAACCCACTGGGGTTCTTTACTTTGTTTCTACTGGCATTGCGACGATATGTGCGGACACAGAGCAAGGCACCCTATGTGTGATGGAGGGCTAGCGGGACTCGGTAAATCTGTCAACGGGTATTCAGGCGAATAGCTGGGAGCATTTAGTGGTTTTCAGGCAGAATCACAGCAATCTTGGACATCACACCGCGCATTGAATTATACCCGGATTCAGCTATTAGCTATCAGGCTTTACCCGCAGAACCCAACAGGTTCATCTTTTTCATGATGACGCGTTTCATCTCAGCACGTGCAGGATCAAGTATTTTCCTGAGATCAATAATATCGGGTTTATCTCTGAGCAGTTCACGGACGCCGGCAGTACTAGCAATTCTAAGATCAGTGCCAACATTGACCTTGCACATGCCATGCGCGATAGCTTGCGTGATATCGTCGTCATGAATCCCGACAGCGTCTTTCAAAACACCGCCAGCCTCTATAACACGGGCTACGACATCCTGTGGAATGCTACTCGCTCCGTGCATTACCAGCGGTTGACTGACCCGCGCAGCAATCTCGGCGATCCTCGCGTGATTGATCTCTGGCCTGCCACGACCCTTGTTCGGGCCGTGCGCTGTACCAACAGCAATAGCCAGTGTATCGGCACCACAGGCAGCCATAAACCGTTCTGCCTCATCGGCGGTGGTGAGCGTCGCGTTTTCTTCAGATATTATGACCTCAGCACCAAGCTCAACAAGTCTGCCGATTTCTGCTTCTACGCTAACGCCCACGGCGTGTGCTGCATCGACAACACGCCTGGTTTCGCGCACGTTAGTTTGCTCATCAGCGTGAGAAAAATCGATCATTACTGACGTGAAACCATGTCTGATACACCACATACAGCTTTCGAAGGTGGCACCATGATCCAGATGTACGGCAACAGGAACGGTTGCGTTTCTAGCTTCTGCCAACGCTATATCTACGATGCGATTGCTACTGTACTTCAAAGCCCCAGCAGTGATGGCCAACAGAATAGGACTACGAGTTTCCTCAGCCGCTTCAACAATAGCCAAAGTAGTTTCAAGGTTATCCGTGTTGAATGCACCCACCCCGTATTTCCCGGTTTGAGCGTTCTCCAGTATATCCAGTCCAGTATGTAACGTCATGTTGTGCTCTTAATGTTAAGTCAAGATAGTTGATAAGTGAATAATTTAATCAGTGCTTCCATAGAGAAGCCTGCTATGAGGCTTCCAATAGCGCCTTGGCACCATGCAATACGGAAAAACTGCCAAGCGAGGCCCAGGCAATTTCGATGGATTCAGATGGATACGGTTTTTGCAAGTGCGCCTGCACATGATGGAGCAACCTGTCGTGTGGATAACCCTTCATCTGCGGTATGCCGCCGCCAATTAATATCATATCAGGGACGAATAGCGTTCCCAGCGTGGCCACAAGATAAGACTGGTACTGAACGAAGGTGTCTAGTTGCTCCTGCAGCTCGTTGTTATCATGCTGTAGGAACACATCACCGACTGCGCAACCGTGAGCTTGTGCCAATTCATGCAGCGTGTGTCCACAGGCGTAAGTTTCGATACAGTCTGTGTTTCCACACAGGCACGGCTTCCCCTGAGCCATGATGGGAATATGCCCGGCCTGCAGTCCAGCGACTTTTTTCAACTCAGGATCGTGGTCTACCAGATAGGCTGTACCAATACCAGTACCGTAGTAAACACCGAATACGGAAGCACTCTGTCTAGCGGCACCTGCGCTATGTTCGCCCAGCAATTGCAGCATGATATCCTGTTCAAGGATAACCTTGCATCCCAGACTGCTCTCAAGACTTGAACGCAGCCCATAGCCTTCGAGCTGACGTATGTTGTTACAGTGTTCTATGCGATCTGCACTCTCATCCAACATGCCAGGTATACCTAAAACAACAGCGACGACATCAAGCCCCTGTGCATCCGCATACGTTCGTATTATGCCAGACAATTCATCGTAGGCATTTTGGGTTCTCAACACACTACTATTTAATACGGCAAACTTACTGCAGGGTATCTCGTTGCGCATATGACCGATACGTATGCGAGTTCCCCCGACGTCGAGTACGACGATATCGCCAGCACCATCGCTGGTATCTCTTAACGAACGCGCCTGTGCTTGAACAATGCCGTGCTTGTCTTTAACGTTCATGGTGTCTGGACGATATATGCCAAGGCTCGTTGGCCACACTCTTCCTTCGACAGTGCATCCGTATCCAGAATCAATCGAGGCTCAACAATAAGCTCTGCAGACGCTCTACTTCGCAAGTACATTGAATAGTCTCTGTCCTTGGCAGGGTGGCTATCCTGATCTTTTTGCAGACGTTCACGGGCTGAGCTTGCAGAACATAGACACTCTATAATGCGCAGCGTGCATCGGGCTTCTCCGACAAATATTTTCAACCTGTCAATTTGCGATCTTCTGGAAAAGCTACGACCATCTAAGATCACAAGCGGCGATTCTTCTCTGGACAGCAAATAGAACGCAACCTGATACATCATTTCCATACATAGATCGTTTTGTTCGTTGCTATAATCTACATATCGGTCGAACATGAAATTCCTGACGCTGTCCTTGTTCAGCAAAACGCTTTCGACGTCTTTGTGTAGTTTAAGCGCGACAGCACTTTTGCCGCTAGCGGGAAGTCCAGCCATTGCGATGACGGTTTTCTCCATATCAGGCTCTAACCCTCGTCCAGGATACGACCCATCATCATGCCAACGACTTCATCTTCGTTGGTATCCCCGATCATTCGCTCCCCGGCTTTTCGTCCACGCTCAAGCACCAGTATTCGATCGCAGACCTCAAAAATGTCTGTCAGATTATGGGATATCAATATGATTGCGACGCCTTGTGCCTTCAATTTTTTAATGAGTAATTTAACCTCACGCTGCTCCGGCACGCCTAAGGCTGCTGTAGGTTCATCCATGATGATCAGCTTTGCCTGCCAATACACTGCGCGGCTTATCGCAATCGCCTGACGTTGACCACCCGATAGGAACTGTACAGGCATGCTCAAATCACTCAGAACGATACCCAGATGTTTCAATGCACCTCTGGCCTCATCACGCATAGTTCTTCTATCGAGCACAGGGATTCCCAGAACTCTTTTCATACGCTCTCTGCCCAAAAAAATATTGACTCCGACATCAAGGTTATCTGCTAGCGCAAGATCTTGATAAATGGTTTCTATTCCCAGATCACGAACTTCCTGAGGACTACGATGAATAATGCTCTGTCCGCGGAACAGAATCTCACCACGATCCGGTTGATGCACACCAGCAATCATCTTGATCAGCGTACTCTTGCCGGCTCCGTTGTCACCGGCAAGTGCCAGCACCTCACCTTCATACAAATCAAGCGAGACGTTGCGTGATGCGAGCACTCCACCAAAGCGTTTGCTAACGTCGTCAATGCTCAGAATTGGCTCGGTATTCATGATGCAGGTCTCGAGGTAGATTGCGCAATTTTTGCCCGTGATTGATCGATCAGGACAGCAATGATAATCACCAGGCCAACCGTTATAAATTGCCAGAAAGGGGGCATGCCAATGAACACCAACCCAAACTGGATTATCGCAATGATCAGTGAGCCAATAACTGTACCTGCAATCGTGCCACTGCCACCGGTCAGGCTAGCGCCACCTATAAATACTGCAGCTACAGCATTAAGCAGTATCGGCTCTCCAGCATCTGCCGCACCTGCTGAAAATCTGGCGGTATAGAAAAGACCCGCCAACGCAGCAGTAAAGGCGCTTAGCAGATAAATGAAAAACGTTATTCTGGTTGTGTTTACACCCGCGCGCACTGCGGACTGGATATTGCCACCCATGGCATAAGTATATAACCCGAATTTCGTGTATTTCAGCAAATAATGGAAGAAGAGTGTCACTGCGATAGCAACGACCACTGGGATGGGAACGACATCAAAGAGCTTGCCGTTACCAAATGCCTTGGCCGTGCTGTTACTGATACTCACTGTCGCCCCACCCGCAATCAGAAACGCGACACCCCGGGTTACACCAAACATGCCTAACGTACCTATAAACGAAGGAACCTTGAGTTTTGCAATCAACCAGCCGTTAATCATTCCAGGCACAAGCGCCACGGCAATACCGGCAGATATACCCATTGAGAACGACAGTACGGGTGGCAATTCCGGAAAAGCTCGGATAACCACTGCCATGGTGACGGCTGCAAGCCCTGCGATAAACCCAATGGACAGATCGATACCTGCTGAGATAATCACCAAGGTAAGTCCTAGCGCCATCATCAAAATCTGTGTAGCCGTGAGCAGAACGCTCTGCACATTGTATAAATTTCCGAAAAATGTCCTGTCGTAGATAACCCAAGACCAGGTCTCAAAAAAACCGATGATGAATATCAGGAATAGCCAGGACCAGGCGTTGGTCAGTAGTCTCAACAGCCTGATTCGAAGGGGAATATCTAATGGTGGAGTAGAGTCCAAAATCTGAGCCGCCTTTGGGATTTGTTATAAGGGCGCAAGGTTCCGCTGATGCACTCAGCATTAGAGTGAACCAGTGGAAGCCTGCGTTCTCGGATAAATAAGCCGCGCAGATCGCAGCTACAACATCCAGTAACCTTGCGACTTAATCAGAATAGATGTAGCGCGCAACCTCAGGGTCATCTACGTTTTCTGCAGTAATCACCGTGAACCCGGTTCCAACCATGGGCGGTACCGACTGCCCAGTCAAATGAGCATAGGCAGTAACAACACCGTAGTACCCTATTTCGGCCGGATGCTGAGCAATAGCCATATCGACGAGCCCCGACTTGAGTTGATCTACGATGGATGTTGGAGCATCAAACGCCACTACCGTGATGGTATCCTTTTTATCAGCCGATTCGACACCATTGGCTGCACCTAATGCGGAGAATAGGTTTGCTCCAAACACACCACCAAGATCAGGGGCACGTGCAAGCACCGCCTGCAGTTGAGACGCAGCAGTGGATGCATCGTTTTCGTTATATTGTGTATCAAGAACAGTGATGTCCGGGAAGCGCTCTGCCATTTCGAGTTTAAAACCTTCTTCGCGCTGATCGGTGGTAGAAATTCCCGGACGTACGTTAGAAACATACACTGACCCTGCTCCACCCATGGATTCAGCCATTGCCGCTGCGGCCATCCGGCCACCCGCTACGTTGTCTGATGCGATATACGACATCGGGAAATCACCATCGCCAGCCCCGTCCTGATATTTACCATCGTCAATGAAGGTATCTACGGTAACTATGGCTACTCCTCTTTCAGTAGCGCGCCGCAAAGGCTCTATCAGCTGTGTAGTATCAGTGGGTGCAATCACGATAGCATCAGGTTCGCGTGCAATGACCGCGTCTAGTACAGGTATCTGTAGTGTCGGGTTGAAGTCTTCAGCACCTTGAAAATCCACATCAATTCCTAGAGCCTCGGCTGCTGCCTGGGCGCCTTTGTTCATGGTGATGTAAAACGCATCGGTCGTCAGACCTGGTACTAGCACGATAGATAGTTTGTCTTGCGCTTGTACAACGCCTGTGAATGACAGCGCTAACGCTGCTACCAGTAATTTTTTCATTGGGTGAATCCTCCTGTCGAATTCAGTGAGTGGTGTGGTTTAACTAATGATCAATCCTGCTTACTGTTTCAATTGAACTGTCTTAGGTACTATTTGTGTCATGGCATGTGGCTTCCCTCCACGGTCGACTTGAACAGACTATTGCCGGCCCCTCTATCGCTGGCAGACAACGCAAAAACATCATAGATAGGCAATGTTGCTGCTCCGAGTACAGCGGTGTCAGAACAGTTTGGACTTTGTCTTACGCTCAGGCACTGTGACCATCCTGGCATGTAGTACTCGTGCATCTGAGTGGATACTCGTTCCAGCAGCTCAGTCAACAACGTTTCCGGTAGCTCACCACCGACAATAGCCGCGTCAATATCAAGCATGTGATCCACCGATACCAGGGATTTAGCAAACAGCGAACCGGCGGTGTCCAGCCACGCCATCAGCGCAGGGTCGGCTGCTGCCAATCGCGCTGGGATTTCTTCAATTATCCTGGGACCCAGGTCTCGCAACAGTGCATAACCCGAGACATAATTTTCCAGAAACGGTTTTATGTGGGGTATTGCCTTCTCAGGCTGTATCAACATGTGTCCGAACTCAGCAGCATTGAGCCCTGCACCGCGGTAAACCCGACGATTTAAAAACAACCCTCCCCCTAACCCGTTGCCCAGAAAACTGATGTGAAGGAAATTATCGTAGTCACGTCCTACGCCATACCAGTACTCACCTATAGCTGCCGCCGTTGCGTTGTTGTCCATACAAACGGGAAGCTTGAGTGCCTCGGCCAATGGTTGACGTAACGAGACGTTGTGCCAATCACTGTTGAAAGGCGTTCTGGTAACACATCCATCTATCAGATTGACGGGGCCGACCGATGCAAGCCCTACACCCACCAGTATTTTGTCTGTAACCGCCTGCTTGAGCTCGGTGCCAACACGGATCAAAGTATCCAGCACAAGCGCTGGACTCGGTGACTGGGGCAACCCATAACATGTATCGCTAATAACGTTGCCTTTCAGGTCAACGACTACACCGCGCAAATTATCATGACTGAAATGCAAGCCAAGCGTATGCGCAGAGTTAGCGGCGACGCCTAGCTCGATCGCAGGTTGCCCTCTAGCACTGGACCTGCGGCCCAACTCCTCGATGAATCCGAGTTCCAGCAACTCAGCGACGATATAGGAGATGGCAGGCGAACTCAGCCCCACATGCTTGGCTACCTCTGCTCGCGAAACAGGCTCAAACAGATGAATGATCTCAAAAACACGAGCGCGATTGAGATCTCGACTGTTTGACATCAGCTAAATGCCGTGTTCCGGCATATAGCAGCAGTTGCATCTGGAATCTTACAGCCCATGATCAGTTCTTCCACGGTCAATATCGTTAAGTTAAGTCAATTAACTTAACTCACTATAAGTCTGCACGGAAGCTGATGTCAATATCTTTCATCTATTGTTCTGTGTTGCCCTCTGGTGGCACCATGGGATACTGAGCCAGAACAGATTCAACGGCATTGAAAAGTACGGTTATTCTGCCGAAGTACCATCGCCAGCCTTTGCGCTTTTGCACAATTGCAGGGATAGACGTTCGTGTCACTGAACCCAACACCAGGCTGCACCACTAACGCTATTACCCGATCAAATACACAGAAAGACCGAGTAGTTAAAACTGTTCACGGTGCATTCGGATAGTTTCGATAGCTGCCTCTGGCCGTGTTGGTACAACCTCGTTGAGAACATGAGCAACACTACCGGGTGGTGGTACTTCAGTACCATCGACATGAACGGGCGGTGGCAATTCATGTGCAACGTAAACGCTCTCAACCACCGCCGCTAGTTTCGCAGCACGCTTCGCGATAGTGCCCTGATACAATCGAGCTGGATCACCACCTAAGCTCATGCTTGTGTCCAAGTGAATTATGTCAAACCCCGCTGGAGCATAAGCCCTCACCAGTTGCTCCGCATTAGCCATAGCCACCGATGCCTTGCAGACGACTGGCAACGTAGGTTGCATCAAAGTAGTCTCCAGCACCAGTCGGATCGATCTGCGCCACTGGATACGCGTCATATTCCTGGTATTTTTCCGTCGAATAGTACGCCGCGCCAAGCGAGCCTCTCTTTACTACACCTTCTGAAACACCGAGACCTGAAATTTCTTCCACGGCCTCTTGCTTGTTAATCGTTCCACAGAAATGCTCTAACTCACCCGCTGATGGTAGAAAAATATCACACGGATGCAGCATATGCATGAGTCGACTCCGCATCGCCTCCTCTTGCATGATTTCCGGGCGTACGTTTGGATCGAACGATACCGTGCCACCATTGCGCTTAACCTGATTAATAGCCGAAACAATACAATCAGCTACGCTCGCCATGCTCATGCTGGAACCTGCAACGTGCAAATGAGTTGCGCGGGCCAGATGCTCCGACATACTCGCTGCGTCTATTTGAGTTGCGGCGCTGGTCTGGAGAGTAAAGAGAAAATCACGACCACCCTCATCTTGATACCTGACGAACGCGATAGCGGTGGGTTTATCTGGAATAATATCAATAGCGCTGACGTCTACACCATCATGTTCTAGCCGGCTTAACGACAACCTTCCAAAATCATCGTCACCAACGGCTCCCACCATAGACGCATTGACACCCAACTTTGCGATTTGATCAATGAAGATTGCTGGTGCACCGCTGGCGTACGGTCCACGCAACCGTTGGCATTCCTAGAAGCCGCTGCCGACATCCAGTGACATGATCTCAACCAGTATCTCGCCTACGGTGGTTATCACCACATCGTTGTTTTGTTCGGGAAAATCTGCCATGGACAATTCACGCAATCATTTTTCCTACTACCGTATTCGACCCTTACACGATATACAACCCGCCACAAACCTGCTCATTCAGCCGCCTTCCCTCCCATGCAAGGCGGAGAAACCGGCACCTCACCACCACGCTTTTGCCACTCGTCAGCCGTGTAGGTATGCATGCTCAATGCATGTATGTGATTCGCCAGATGATCGGCCAGTAACGTATTGACTGCACGGTGTCTCTTTATCAATGTCTTGCCATCAAACGCATCACTGACAATCACCAGCTTGAAATGACTTTCAGAGCCGGCGGGGACGTTATGCATGTGACTTTCGTTGATGACATCGAGGCGTATCGGCGCTAGATCTGCCACTACGATATCGTTGATTTCTGTTGCTATTTTCAAGGCTTACTCTGTTGTTCTACGGGATCCGGCTACCATCCTACACCTCAGGCGCTGCCGGTATCTGTCTGAGTTTTCCGCTAATGGATTGCGCCTTCCCCATCAGTTGAAACTCGTAGATTGCAGCGTAAGCCAGCACAGCGCGCACATAACGCCTGGTTTCGGTAAACGGAATGGTATCGATCCAGATGTCGGCATCCTGAGCACGCGTACCCAGCCAGCTATCCACTCTGTGTGGTCCAGCGTTGTAGCCAGCAGTCGCCATCACCTTGTTGCCTTCGAACTTGTCCATAACGTGCCGCAGATAGAAACTGCCGAAGCCGATATTGGTGGTTGCATCAGTCAAGTCGCCCTTCCAGTTCTTGTCCCCCTGCAACTCTGCCACGTAGCGTGCAGTGTTAGGCATCAGCTGCATCAGTCCGACAGCCCCCGCACCCGATTTCACATCCTGAATGTAGGCGCTCTCGCGACGCATCACACCGTAGATCCACGACGGCTCTATGCGGTGCTCCTCGGCCGCCTTGGCCACTTCCGTTCTGTACAGCACCGGAAACCGCACCGACAGTGCTCTCTTCTGCTCTGTTTTGGCAGCCGTATAGATGGCCCGGTCATGCAGGGACCACTTCTGGGCCAGAATGGCGGCCGCCGATAGTTGTTCCTCAGTGCGTGTCGATAGCAGCCAGTTGTTCCATTCACGACGCGCCTGTGCAGGCATATCAACCTGCAGATATTCTCGCGCCCTGATCAGTTGAATGTCCTGCGCAAGAGTCGCTAGCACTTGTGGATCGTATATCATGGGTTCATCACGCAGCGAGTAATCCATCCCAAGCCTGTCTGCTGCCAGAAACCCATGGTAGGACTGCAGCGACGCGAGCGTCTTGTAAATTACGTTTGCTGCGGATGCCTGTCCCAGTTTCTCCAGCGCTCTGGCTTCCCAGTAAGCCCAATGATCCTCCTCTTGCTCCTCCTGAGGTAAGCGCCTGATGCTGCTGCGCACCGCTGGCCAGTCTTCGGCGAGCAAGGCGGTCCTGATGCGCCACTCCTGTAACTCCAGATCGTCTTTATTCGCATCGAAAGAATACAGCCACCGGTAGGCCTCAGGCATGCGACGATAAGCGCTACGCATGGCGATGGCTCGGTGCGTATCGTAGTACCGCTCTTTATAGAAGGTGTACTTGTTACGCACGCTTAACCAGTAGTCCATGGCCGCGACCGTGTCGGACTTTGACCACTCGATAGCCAGGTCGGCGACGATACGGCGATTAAGCACCGTATTCTCGCGTAGCGCCCCGCTCTTCAAAAACGGCTCAGGATCCTTCACCGAACTGATCCAGCGTTTGACTAAAGCTCTGTCTGCAGAGGCAAGATATCCCAGCACAGGCGTCGCATAATCAGGCTTGTCCTTCTCCATAGCCAGATTGATCTTTTCCCAGATCGCAGCCACTGGCGGTGTATGGTCCGCCTCCAGCGTGCTCAGAACCGTCGCACAGATCTCGGGATGCTTGCGCGGCTGCACCCACAGCGCAAGGCTTGCCTCATCAAACCCTTCAAGCATGCCCAACTCGTAGCGAGCCTTGAGATGTGTGCAGTTCATTGAAGCGGCTAGCCGAGACTGGCTAATACCCAAAAATGTCTGCCACTGCTCGGTCTCAGCAAAGCGTCGTTGCAGAAGGCGGGTGAGTTGTCGCGTCAGCGAGCGGTTGCCACTGCGCTGTTCGAACTCATTGAGCAAATCGATCTCACGGGCACCTGGCGTTACGTCGCCCCAGTCACGCTGAAGGCGCTCGACATGCAAATAGTCTTGCAACGGATAGCCTTCGAGCGAGTCTAACCACTGCTCGAAACCTGGCATATCGCCCGCGGCCAATGCGGCTCTTGCACTGAGAAAACGGCTCCGTTCTTCGGTATATATCGACGAAGGATCAACAACAGTGACGCCCTCATCAGCAACTGCCATGTTGCTGACTGACGCTGCAGCACAAAAAACCGCAACAGCAACCGACCTACAGCGCCTGAGCTGCGCCTTACCCAATTTGCGTATTTTGTTCATTACTCACACCTACAAAACACCGGCATTGAATAAAAGCGCGGCAAAGACAGATAGAATTGTGCTTATTGACCAGACTGTAGTACAGCGCCGAGAAAATGCGAATTACCGATACAGACAATAACTCAACGCCCGGCATGGAAAACGCTGATTCACACTCTTTGTACGTAAATCTGTCGGGGTATCGATTCCTGCGGCTGGAATATCTTCCTGTATTGCAAGCGGACTTGCATCAGGCACTGTTACAAACCGGCGTGCTTGGCACCATCTTGCTGGCCGACGAAGGGATTAATGTGGCGTTGGCAGGCTCCACGGAACAATGTGCTGCCGCAGAGGCCTGTCTGGCGTCTGACAAGCGTTTTGCCGGTATTTGGCTCAAGCGGAGTCATTCAAAAAGCATTCCGTTTTCCAAACTCAAGGTCCGCATCCGGCATGAGATTATTGCCTTTGACGGCCCGGACGCCAACGACCAACAGTTGAAACGTCCACGCGCGCCAGCACTGGCCCCTGAGACTGTGGCTGATTGGCTGAATACCCAAAAGGACTTCACGCTATTGGACACGCGCAACCGGTACGAGATTGAGTCCGGCACCTTCGCTCAGGCTGAGCACCTGGACATCGCGCATTTTCGTGATTTTCAGGCAGCTGTAAAAACCGCTCTGGAGGAAGGCACGCTGGATACGAAGAAACCTGTAGTCACCTTCTGCACTGGCGGCATCCGCTGCGAGAAGGCAGCGCCCTGGATGCTCGAACAAGGCTTTGACGAGGTTTACCAGATAGATGGCGGCGTACTCAATTACTTCCAGCAAACTGGCGGCGCCCACTGGGAGGGAGACTGCTTTGTATTCGATGACCGGGTAGAGCTTGACAAGTCACTGAAGCCTACGGGTGCCACCTGGTGTACGCACTGTCAGCTGACTATTGCTGCTGGCGCGTCCTGCACCTGTCACTCTTCCAGTACGGCCATTGATATGGTGTAGCTCTTGCCCTGCTTCACCTTCGTGTAGTTGCCGAAGGTTTCGCTGAAGGAGCGCTTGATGAAGCCACGCAATCCGTTAATGGTGACAACGACGAAACGCGCACCAGGTACCATGTGGCTACGAGCATCATGAAACAGGATCTGAAAGAACTCGTTACCGACCTTGGCCGGTAGATTGGACACCACCAGACTCAGTTCGAGCCCGGCTGGCACATGGCTGAATCCGTTACTTAGATACGCCTGAACGTTATCAAGGCCGTTCCGGGCGGCATTGGCCTTCGTGTACTCAATGGCCAGAAAATCCTTGTCCAGCATGTGTGTGACACCTTGCGGAGCACGCTGTGCGATAGACAGTCCCAATGGACCATAACCACAGCCCATATCCAGCGCAATATCGTCCTCCCGCACTTCAAGGTAGTCCAGCAACAGTAAAGTACCGTCATCAATGGCGCGGGGGGAAAACAGCCCCCATGTGGTCTGGAAAGTCAACGCCCGCCCCGCAAGTTCGGTGCTGATGATGAGATCTTTTCGCAATTGTTCTACTGACATAACAGTAGTATCTCACTTGGTCACCGGTTTTCGTGCAAACACACGCTTTATTCGATACTCTTCCGTGGCTTAAGCGGAGAAAAACACCACATGCGCATGATCTTGTTGGGAGGACCCGGTGCCGGGAAGGGTACACAGTCTGGCTTTTTGACGGAGCGCTATGGCATTCCTCAGATTTCCACCGGGGACATGCTGCGAGCAGCGGTGGCAGCTCAGTCATCGCTGGGTATCGAAGCCAAGAAGATTATGGACGCCGGAGATCTGGTCTCTGATGACATCATCATCGGTCTTGTAAAAGAGCGTATTGCAGAGCCTGACTGTGCCAATGGATTTCTGTTCGATGGCTTTCCACGCACTCTGGCCCAGGCAGACGCCATGAAAGATGCGCATGTCGATCTGGACGCCGTGGTTGAAATTGATGTTGATCAGGATGAAATCATCAAACGCATGGGGGGGCGTCGTATTCATGAGCCTTCCGGGCGCAGCTACCACGTTGTTTATAACCCGCCACAAGTGCCTGAAAAAGATGATGAGACCGGTGAAGCGCTGGTTCAGCGCGAGGACGACAAGGAAGAGACTGTTCGATATCGATTAAGTGTCTATGAAGAACAGACAGCCCCATTGAAATCTTATTACAAGAGCTGGGCTGATACTGGCGAAGCGCTGGCACCCGTCTATGTGAAAATTTACGGAATCGGTACTGTGGAAGAGATCAAGAACGCCATCTTTGACGGGCTGGACAAAGCGACCAAAGCCTAGCAATTATCTGCGGTTCGCATCAGTCAGCGGCAAGACAGTTAGCCAGACAGGCGAGCGTTGACTCCAACGCTCTGCCCAGACCGATCGCCCTGCCACTCAGGTTTTCATCAGCACCCGCTTCGCTGCCTGCAAGGTCTGTTCTGGCTGTTCGCTCATCACCATGTGACCGCAGTTTTCCAGCACAATCAAATCAGCCCCCAGTGCCTCAGCCAGCTGCCTGCTCATTTTCATGGGGGTCATTCGATCACTATCGCCAGCTATCAGTGTTGTGCGGCCGGCACCAAACGACTCAGCCACCTTGGCAAGCCCCTGATAAGCGTTGCAGGCAAATAGATCGTTGTGCAAAACACCCGGACCGGCCTGCTCGAGCAAGGCCATGGCAGTGTTCTGAACGCTGATACCCGCTACGGCGTTATGCCCCAATTGTGATGAGAAGCTGTGACTGAAAATAGCTATCATGTCCACCGCTGATTGCTCATTAGCTTCAGCCGCATCCAGTAACCCCTGACCAACCGGCATCGGGAAGCCCGTAGCGAACAGCAGCAGATGCTCAACACTGTCGGGCCTCTGGCCGGCAGCCTCGGCTACGGTCAGTGCGCCCATGCTGTGACCACCCAGTATCACGGGAGTATCAGGCAAACCGTGATCCGCTTGCAGGCAATCGAGCAGTACCCAAAGAAAGCGTGCCTGGTCTTCTATGCTCTTGGGTGGATCTCCTGCAGAGCCTCCGTGACCCGGCAGATCCGGTGTCACAACGTTGAATCCGTGACGTGCAAAATAGCGAGCCAGCAGAACCCAGACGGTACGATTCATCCCGGCGCCATGTTGTAGTAACAAGGTTCGGCGCGTTGCCTGCCAATCAACTCCGCCCTGACCAACGAAAATTTCGTTACCTTCTACGTTGATTTTCATGCGTGTCTCGCCGCACGTTTGAGCGCCTGACTCAAGTCACCGATCAGATCATTGACATCTTCAAGCCCGACAGACAAACGCACCAGACCAGCCGATATACCGGCATCGATCAGCGCCTGATCATCCATACGCGAATGCGTGGTACTGGCCGGATGAATCACCAGTGATTTAGCATCACCCACATTGGCAAGATGCGAGAACAGTTGCAGGCTTTCGATGAACGCACTGCCAGCAGCTCGCCCACCCTTGAGTTCAAAACTGAATACAGCACCTGAACCTTTGGGCAACAGCGATTTAGCCAGCTCATGATCCGGGTGCTCCGGATGGGCCGGGTGATGAACGCTGGAAACCGTGTCGTGCTCCGCCAGAAATTCAACGATCTTGTGAGTGTTTTCAACGTGTCTGTCCATTCGCATGGGCAATGTCTCCAGACCCTGCAACAGGTGGAAGGCATTGCCCGGTGACAGGCTTGCACCGAAGTCCCTGAGACCTTCCTTGCGCGCCCTCATGATGTAAGCCGCCGGACCAAACTCTTCAACAAAATCCATACCGTGGAAACCTGCATAAGGCTCACTGATCTCAGGAAATCGACCTGATGCTTCCCAGTTGAATCGGCCCCCGTCCACCAGAACACCGCCCACGGCAACTCCGTGTCCACCCATGAACTTGGTCAACGAGTGCATGACGATGTCAGCGCCCAGCTTAATAGCCGACATCAGGTACGGCGTGGTCAGCGTGGCATCAATCATCAGAGGCACACCCGCTGCGTGTGCAATGGCTGAGACACGTGGGATATCAAGGATTTCGCAACGCGGATTAGCCACAGTTTCGGCAAACACAACGCGTGTTTCTGGTCGGATTGCCGCGGCAAACGCATCGGGATCACGCGGATCTACAAAGGTAGTTTCTATACCAAAACGCGGTAGCGTGTAGCTGAGCAGGTTATGCGTACCACCGTACAAAGATCGGGATGCCACAATGTGTCCGCCAGCACCTGTAATAGTGGTCAGGCCCAAGTGGATTGCCGCCATACCGCTTGCCGTGCAGACCGCCCCCACTCCACCTTCCAGTGCTGCTACCCGCTCTTCCAGTACCGCCACTGTCGGATTGGATATACGCGAGTAGACATGCCCGGCACGCGCCACATCAAACAGTGACGAGGCCTTGTCGCTATCCTTGAACACAAACGAGGTGCTCTGATAGATAGGCGTAGCTCGTGCGCCAGTTTCACTGTCGGGATGTTGCCCGGCGTGCAAAGCTAGGGTATCGAAACCCAGAAAATCAGGTCCACTCATAAGTGCATTTCAACCGTTGTCGTGTTAAGGCTGCAAACAATAACAGCCACTTGAATCATTCATGGAAAGCATGAACCTGTAGGCTTACCTCCAGAGATAGAGAGCGCACATCAGGTAATGCCAAATTCTTCTTCACGGGCACGTTTTACCACATCATAGTGCTCTGCCAGTAGATCACTTTTACTCACGATACCCACTAGTTCCGGCCGTTTGGCCACTTCCCGATTCACCACCGGAATGAACTCGAGTTTCTCCTCGGCCATTGTCTGCACAGCGGTCACGATATTGGTCATCAGGGTGATGGCGTATTCGATTGGCAACGCTGCATCAAAAGCGGGAGAGTCCATTCCATTTTCAATCGCATGGCCGCTTAGCGATGTCATGTTCACACTGCCCTTGAAGATATTGTCCTGATCCACAAACATCGCCAGACGATGACGCCCCTGGCCCATGCGAGATTGCAGTTCTCCTGTGGTCATGCCCGGTTCAACAATCAGGTAATCGTGGCTGACCAGTGCCTCCACACGATGTGTCATCAATAAGCTGATATCCCGGCCACGTGACAGATTGACATTGCGTCGTGCCAGTTGCCAGCGAAAGAATGAACCGTGCTTCCCCATCTGCATCAACGTACTTGCAAATGCCGCTGCCGTCATGACGCCCAGGGTGATCCCATAGTCTCGCGTCAATTCGAACACAATCAGCACCGTTGAGATCGGTGCGCCCAGTAATGCAGAGCCCACCGCCGCCATGCCGATGGTGGCATACACGCCCTGATCACTCAGCGTCATGCCGGTGAGACTGATCAAAGCCCAGAACAGACCGCCAAGCATGCTTCCCAGAAAAATGGCAGGCCCGAATATGCCGCCCGCAAATCCACTGCTCAGAGCAAGACAGACTACCGTGAGTTTGGCCAGCAACAGCCACATCAGCATCTGGTTTTCCAGTAAACCACGCAGGGCCAGCAATGTGCCTTCAAAACCAATACCCAGAATGGCCGGCAGCGGTATGGCTATCATACCAAACAGGGCACCGGCGATAGCCGGTTGACCCCACCGGGGCACACCGGATCTTTTCCAGCCTTCCTGAAACAGACCCGTCATGCCCAGCAACGTTTTACTCAGCAGCGCGCCTGCCAAACCCAGCCCTGCGAAAAATACAAATTCCCACTGCGACTCGATAGCATGCGGCAACACCGGAAAAAGTGCGTGACTACCCAGGAAGTATTCCCGTACCAGCATGGCAGCGATGGTAGCAATTACGATCGGTGCAAATACGCGGAGCGTGAAGTATCCGACGATAACTTCCAGCGCAAAAATAACCGCCGCTATGGGTGTGTTGAACGACACCGCAACCGCCGCCGCTGCACCACAGCCGAGTAGCGCCAGAGATTGTTTGTGATCAAGATTGAGCTTCTCGGCCAGCCAGGCGCTGATCGATGCACCGATGTGTACTGCAGGCCCCTCTCGCCCCAACGGTGCTCCTACACCCAGTGACACTGCAGCCGCAATACCTGCCCCTACACCTGAGCGGGCGGGCATGCGCGCACTGTTCAGAGCGCAGGCTTCCATGACGTCGGCTATTCCGTGATAGCGCCTGCCCGGTAGAAACTGCATCAGCACGCCTAATATCAAACCACCCACGGCAGGCACCAGAATCACTTGCCAGGCAGGTCTTGCACTAATGATCTGGGCGTAACGAATTTCAGACGCCTCGCCGTAACCGACCCATTGCACCAACAGCACCAGCTCTATCAATGCCAGTGTGGAAAGACCCACCGCTGCTCCGATTAATGCAGCCAGTACAAAAAAACCCGGACGAGTGCCCAACGCGGATCCAAGAACAGAGACTCTATCTGGCGCCGCGCTAGTGCGCAATGCAACGCGCCTGAATAATCACCGGCCAGCCTGCCCCATCGTGCGCGATGCAAACTCTCGTCTTAGTGGAGAGACAGTATCCAGGCCTAGCAAAGCCGCAGAACGAAGATGCCCTGGCAAAGCCGCAGACCCTCTGAAGCCGCGTGCCAACACATCAGTAAACTGCACTACTTTTTTCTGATCCGACGCACGCAGGCTGACAAACTGTGACAGCAAGGAGTCACTGCCCGGATCACGATCATCATTGTGATCCAGCAACGCAACGAACTGAGCGACATCACGCATCGCCAGGTTGTATCCCTGCCCACCGACCGGGTGCAGCAACCGCATGGCATTACCCAGCAGAATGGTTCTATTGGCGATCTGGCTAGCAGCTTCAATGCGCATCAATGGCGTGACGATCCGGGGCCCCACAGCAGTTAAACGACCGAGTCGGTAACCAAAGCGCTTCTGCAGGCGCTTGAGATAATCTGCGTTATTCAGATTGCCAATGTGATCCTGATCGTCAGGATCTAGACAGTCAACAAAGCTCATATAGGGCCCTGGCCGTGGCAACAGAGCCAGAGGACCACTGGGCGTGAAGCGTTCATGCGCCACGCCGTGGTGTTCACCGGCAAGCCTGACCATGCCCAGCACGGCCGACTGCTGATAATCCACTTGCCCGACAGCGATACCCGCCGATTCCCTGACCACTGAGCCAACTCCATCAGCGGCAATCAGCAGCCGCGCTTGGAAACAGGCACCCGTGGATGCATGCACTGTGACTGCATCATCGTGAAACTCTACTGATGACACACGCGTGTTCTGGTAGTGCTTGACGGTTGTATCGGGCAGCTGTTGTCGTTGCTCAGCTGAAAATTGTGTGTTGTTGACAACGTATCCGACAGCCGCGACACCTAACTCCGTAGCGTTGAGCCGCGTTGCACCAAAGTATCCCTTGTGAGATACATTGACCCGGTTAATCAAACACGCATCCTGTGCAACGACATCCCACAGACCTTCACTGTCAAACCATTGCTGCGTACCCAGGCTCAATGCAGTGCAGCGCTGTGCCAGATTTGTGTCCAAGGATTCACCATGAACCACTGGCTCAGATTTGCTGCCGTTCTGAGCAGCTCCTGTAAGTGGCGCGTTGTCGGCATCCAGCAAGCCTACACACCACCCGCGCCTGGCTAGTGCGAATGCCAGAGGCAATCCGACTAGACCTGCGCCAACAATGGCGATATCAAACTCGACAGCTTTCTGATTAACAGACATGGCAGACGACTGATTCATTGGGCCATGAGCGCCTCGATATCATCAACATATTTAGGCACGTCTGATGTCGTTACTTCATGGCCGTCTTTTGTCACAATGACATCATCCTCTATGCGAATACCCATATTGCGGTATTGACGAGGAATTTTTCGCGAGCCACCCAAATACAAGCCTGGCTCCACAGTCAAAACCATACCGGGTTCCAGTAATCGCCACTCATCATTGATCTTGTACTCGCCCACATCGTGTACATCGATACCCAGCCAGTGACCGGTTCGATGCATGTAATAAGGCTTGTAGGCTTCCTCCTTGATCAGTGCCGGTAACTTGCCTTTCAGTACACCGATGTCGCGAAGCCCTCGCGTAAGCACCTTGACCGCCGCTTCATGCGGATCGTTCCAGTGGTTGCCGGGCTTGACTGCATCTATGGCGGCCAACTGTGCCTCCAGTACGATGTTGTAGACAATTTTCTGTTCCTTCGTGAACTGGCCGTTGACCGGAAACGTGCGCGTGATATCACCGGCGTATCCATTGACCTCGGCACCAGAGTCGATCAGCACCAGTTCGTTGTTTTCCAGAACGTCGTTGTTTTCTGTGTAGTGCAAGATACAGCCATTTTCGCCACCACCCACAATCGGTAGAAACGAATGTGTCGCACCTGAGGCGGTGTACTCGGCAATTAATTCTGCTTCCAGTTCGTACTCAACCATGCCAGGTTTTGCAGCAAGCATGGCACGTTTGTGTGCTGATGCTGTCAGTTTGGCCGCCTGGCGCAGACTGGCCAGTTCAACACGGCTTTTGTGCACACGCATCTCGTGCAAGTGAAAATCCAGAGAAATGAATGAATCCGGATCGCTCCCCGCACGCCGGCTCGAACGGGCCTTGCTCAACCACCCCAGAAGCTGTGCATCGAAGGCCTGATCCTTACCCAACGTGTGGTAAACCGCCTGCTTGTTTTCCAGTAGCCCGGGCAGGATATCGTCGATGTCACCAATGGGAAACGCATCGTCGGCGCCCAACGCCTCCGGTGCATCTTCCACGCCCAGCCGCCTGCCGTGCCAGGTCTCTTTCTGGGGATCGCGCTCGCGGCAAAACATGATGTACTGGCCAGCTCGCCGATTGGGAATCAGCACCATCAGAGCCTCTGGCTCATCAAAGCCGCTGAGGTACCACAGATTACTGTCTGCACGATAGCGATAGTCGGTATCGCGACTGCGCATGGCGGCCCGTGCGGCAGGAATAACGGCAATGGAGTTGTCACCCATGGTACGCATCAGTGCGCGACGACGACGCTTGAGCTCATTGTGTTGCGCCTTGCTGAAACGCTCCGTCCTGCTCATGCCCTTTTTCATGAGGGCTTTTCCTGTGTGTTGGGCGTGACCGGACGCAACTCTTCCAGTACCAGCAGAACACCGACGCGTACATACTCCAGTAACTCGAAATACATCGCCTCACGCTGTTCATCGGTGTCAACGACGCTCTGCTGTGGCTCTGTAGCAGGGTCTTCCTCATCGCCACGATCATCCGCATCGGTAGCCTCAATAGCCTGAAAGTCTTCGATAATTTCACGCGTGTCTTTAGGTAGCGGCTTCTGACCACGCTGGCTCAAGGCAATGCCTATGCCGTAGGTAAAACCTCCGCAAAAATCGCCCAGCGCCCGGATACGCACGGCCACCGGTATTTCATCTTCCGGCACGTGTGGTGCAAATTCCAGATCTGCATGGTTCAGTAACGCCAGCGACTCGGAGAACCATTCATCGAGCGTCTTCAACTCAGCGGCCTTGCTGCTCACGGCGTCGGCATTAAGAGAGGCGGCGTCCAGCAATTCAGTAAACCAGCGCGTTTTTGCCGAGCCACTAGGCATGGAGCACAGTAAGCCACAACACAGCCCGTGAACTTCCGAGATCGGCAGCGGTATATCCAGCCGCTCGAGGGCGTTATTGATAGAAAAGGGGGTGAGAGTCACAGTTTATCTGTCGTCCTGCCGCAGGTTATTGGTATCAACTAAGCCAGTCAATCAGCGATGAAGTATACAATGCTGAGTATCCATACACTCGGGGTTATCCATGAGTCCGCCGACAGTTCATGAAGAATTCGATGCCTTGGAATCGCGTGTGCAGAAGATCGCCGCGCTATGCGCACAATTGCGCCAGGAGAACCAGTCGCTCAAGAAGGAGCAGCATTCTCTGGTGGAAGAACGGGCGCGACTGATCGAGAAAAACGAGACTGCCAGAAGCAAGGTAGAGCAAATGATTGTCCGCCTCAAGTCCCTGGAAGCCAGCCAATGAACAAACCTGAAAACCGTGTTCATGACAGCGCAGGCAGTCGCCCTGCCCGGCTGCGCATTCTCGATAAAGAGGTACAGATTGCGTGTAAGCCGGGTGAAGAGGACGACCTCATGCAAGCGGCCGCGTACATTGATCAGTCCATGCGCGACCTGCGGCGTCGTAACAATACCTCCAGTATCGAAAAAATTGCCATCGTGGCCGCTATCAATACCGCCAACGCCTTGTTGAAATCACGCTCTCAAGAAGGCGGTGACGAGACAGTGACGCAACGATTGGACGCCATCAACACACAGTTGGACGTTGTGTTGGGCGACCCCATTACAGAGTAACTACCGAAAGCCTGCAACAAGGCAAGATCGTGCTAGTCTGTCAAGCGTATCTTCTGCGGTGTTTGTTATTCGGCTGGGTATATCCCTTGAGCCTAATTTCTCACCCCGGGGGTGATCTGGTCACTGTTGTTGTGCATGTCCGCTACGGCGGAAAGCCTGATACGGTTCCAGTCGTCCCCACCTGAACCGATTGGTTCAAGGTAGCACACCTTAAACGGCACTCGTGGTTGATACTCTTTTACCCTAATGGTGACTTACTGATCGCCAGCCTTGGTGATCCACCAAATCATTTGCGCAACCAACAGCGTCCTGTTGCCGCAATTGATTGCTAGTAAATCTGTCTTTGCTCTACCGGGTCAGACCACGACATCCAGATCCTCACGGTATACGGCACACACATTCAGTGGTGCGATGAAGTCTTCCTAGAAGATTTTCCGTCTGTGAGTTGCGAACAAGTAACCGGGCTTCTTGAACACGTATTGCGGCAATTGACGTCGGGCAATGAAGCTGCTGCTTGACGAGCAGGTACCAGCGCGACTCTCGCGCGAGTTCCCTGAGAAGTACGATGTTCATAGAGTCCAAAAATGGGCTGGGCTTCAACGTAAAATAGTGAACTGCTGAAATTGGCTGCTGCAGAAGGATTTGTCGCACTTTTGTCTGCTGATAAAAACATGGAGTATCAGCAATCCTCGACTGAGCTTGCAATTGCCGTAATCATGCTGGAGGCAGCCCGGCTAAAATATCGCGTCCTCGGTCGATCAGTCTGTTCTCGGACAGCCTCCTAGATCATGGAACTGGCATTTCAGCCTCTGATACAAGCAAAGGCCAATGATGCCCACGCTTGAGAACAACCGAACTAAAATGTCTGAAGTCCCACGTCAAGATTTGTGCTTTGCGATGATGTGCCATTGCCATGACGATCAAATCCGGCAGATCAGCCCCACTGTCGCTATAACGTTTGCCCAGCTTCAAGGCCAACTCAAGATCTGCCGCTGTCGGAGATTCGAGACGATGAACGCCTGTTGACATGCTTTCACCCAATACGATTGCCGCTGATGGAAAGCCTCGTGATCTAAGCAATAGATCAGTTTCGACCAGCACGGGCCAAGGGACTATTACCTTTCTCCCAAGTCGGGCCCACAGTTCAGCCGCAAACAAGTGCCGGCGTTTCTCACCTTTGTTAATGGCCGAAACTATCGGACCCATATCGCAAACAATCAACTGCCTACGCGCGCAAGAATATGCTTAATATTCTGTGACATTTGTTCATCGTCATCAATTAAGCCAGCGTACGGTAACTTGGCTGGATGCTGCTGCACCAGCTCTGTCACGATTGCTGACACCGATGTCTTACGCCGTTTGGCTTCCCAATCAAGTCGCTTGGCAATTTGCTCAGGAAGTGAAATTGTTTTTCGTATTGTACCCATGCGTGTGATATGAACATCCAAGTATGAATATGCAAGCTGCTCGACAGACAACTTCGGGCACAAATTCCTTGATCGAAAGATTCTCAATCGTACTCTTGTACATCAGGTTTCACCGAGGATATACGCATACCCTTAGAGTGCATTACGTCCTCAATCGAACACAATGCATCTTCAGTACGCAGTATCGGATTGCTCAATAACCCAACCATAGCGGTGAGTCCTGCTTTGTCAGACCTGAACTGACTGGCGATGTAAACCCTAGTGATATATAAAATTTCGGCCCTTGGCGGCCCCACCCAGAACCGCTTCGCTGCTTCTATAGCAGCATCTAAGTACCGGAGGCGGCCCCCGCTATACTCCTCTTTCCTGGATCTCTCGGGGCCTCCTAGAGTGACCAAACCTGTGCGGCCCGACTCAATCCAGTAAAACTGCGTGAGTGGGGGTGGCCTCTGGTACTTATATACAGCTCTAGGACTCGACATTTTATGCAACACTGGGGTATAGACATTCGAGATTGACAATCATGTGCATGAAAAAATGACAACACCCATCAACACCACACAAGATCGCGATGCATTACGCAAACACTTGCGTGCAGTAAGAAAACAGCTTGATCCGGAAACCGTATCCCACTACTCACAACGGATTGCTCATCAGCTCTATCCGCTGCTTAGCGAGGCTACGCACGTTGCAGCCTATCTTGCGTTAGGCAACGAGGTTAATGTTTCTTCACTCTTGGTGTGGTGTCACTCTGATCATAAGCATACTTATATACCTGTGGTAATCGAAGATAACCAGATGCTGTTCATGCCATACGACGCCGATACGCCTTTAGTGCCCAACCGCTATGGCATTCTTGAACCGGTAGCCGTCAAAGCCGTCAGCCGTGCCACCGAAACCCTTGATGCTGTCATCGTGCCGCTGGTGGGGTTTGACGAGAGCTGTAACCGGATGGGTATGGGCGGTGGATATTATGATCGTGCATTTGCACACCAGCAAGACGCGTCATCCAGCACCAACCGGCCATTACTAATCGGCGTTGCCTTTGATGAACAACAGGTAGACAGCGTGTTTGCCGACTGGTGGGATGTCCCGCTAGATTTCATTGTTACGCAAAGCAAGGTTCACAAACGCGGGTGACAGCGCGGGGCACGCGCTCTCAACGCAAGCACGTTTGAATCAGCGCATGAACATCTGATAGGCCGCGTTGTCTGACTCGTCTTCACTCTTAAAGCCCAACGTAGCGATTACACTATCCAGCTCAGCCTGTTCCTTTGCCGGTACGCTCATACCCACTAGCACGCGGCTGTACGCAGCACCATGATTGCGATAATGGAACAGAGTGATATTCCATCGTTCACCCATAGCCTTGAGAAAATCCAGCAAGGCGCCTGGCCGCTCAGGAAACACAAAGCGATAGAGTCGTTCTGATTCCATGGCGGCATGACCACCGATCATGTGCCGCAAGTGTAGTTTGGCCGTATCATTGTGCGTCATGTCCAGAACGGTATAGCCGCCCGCTTCAAGTTCGCCAACCAGGGCTTTACGTTCTTCTGCACCGCCCCTGAGTTCGACACCCGCAAAGACGTTAGCCGTTGCATGATCCGCGTAGCGATAGTTGAACTCAGTAATCCCGCGACGGCCGATGATGTTGCAGAACTGCAGAAAGCTACCCGGTTTTTCCGGAATAGTGACGGCCAGCAACGCTTCACGACTCTCACCAATTTCAACCCGTTCTGCCACGTGTCGTAGCCGGTCGAAATTGATGTTTGCACCGCTATTGATCGCGATAAATGTCTGCCCGCTTACACCACGCTCCTTGACGTAGCGCTTCATACCCGCAACGGCCAAAGCACCGGCAGGCTCTGTCAGGGTGCGTGCTTCACTGAAGATATCCTTGATGGCATTGGACATTTCATCCACCGTCACCAGTATCACTTCATCCAGGTATTCACGACATACATCAAACGAGTATTGACCCACCTGCTTGACGGCGACTCCATCGGCAAACAGGCCTACCTGCGGCAAGATCACACGCTTATCGGCAGCCAGTGCACCGTGCATGGAAGCTGCGTCTACCGGCTCTACTCCCACGATGCGCACGTCGGGCCGCAGGTACTTCATGTACACGCTAACCCCGGCTGCCAGTCCGCCTCCACCTACCGGAAGAAAGACCACATCCAGATCACCCGGATGCTGACGACACAACTCAACGCCGACCGTACCCTGCCCGGCAATGGTATCGGGGTCGTCGAATGGATGGATAAACGGGAAGCCACGCTCCTCACCCAGTTTCAGGGCGTGAGCCAGTGCAGCATCGAAATCGTCACCGTGCAGTATCGCCTCGCCACCCAAGGCACGCACCGCTTCAACCTTGATGCCGGGCGTTGTCTGCGGCATGACGATGACAGAGGGTATCCCCAACCTGTTGGCTGCCAGCGCGACACCCTGAGCGTGGTTGCCAGCAGAAGCGGCAATAACACCAGGCACAGTTTCCTGCTGCATTAACTTGAAAATACGATTGAATGCACCGCGACACTTGAACGAGAAAATCTGCTGTTCATCCTCGCGTTTCAGCCATACGGTGTTGTTCAACCGGCGCGAAAGCTGTGGCGCCTCGTGCAAACGAGTCTCTTTTGATACGTCGTATACGCGCGCGGACAGAATCCGTTTGATGTACTCTTCTTGTAGCTGGCTCATCTAGGTAGTAGCTGGCTCTCTGACCGTCGTGCCTGAACATCACATGGCCGACCAATGTACTCGTTTTCACCTTGAAAAACCTGCATGAATCATCCCGGTAAACACGCCTCTGCACTGGCAGCGCTCAAGTATGTCGAGCCAGACACTGTACTGGGGGTTGGTACAGGATCCACAGTCAATGTTTTCATTGAAGTGCTGGCAGCCTCGGGCATCCGACTGTCAGGCGCGGTGGCTAGCTCAGAGGCCACCGCCACGCTTCTGAAGTCCCACGGTATCGAAGTCATGGAGCTCAACATGACGGGCGATCTGGAGTTGTATGTCGACGGTGCAGACGAGATTAACCCGAACCTGCAAATGATCAAGGGCGGTGGTGCTGCGTTAACGCGTGAGAAAATCGTCGCCGCCGCTAGTCGTCAGTTTATCTGTATTGCCGATAAGAGCAAGCAAGTGGACATACTGGGTACATTCCCGTTACCCGTAGAGGTCATACCCATGGCCAGAAGCTACGTGGCCCGGGAAATCGTCAAGCTCGGGGCGGATCCTGAATACCGTGAAGTTCCCTTGACGGACAACGGCAACATCATTCTCGACTGCTACGGCTTCAGTATCACTGATCCGATAGCCTTGGAAGCTACACTCAATGCAATTCCCGGGGTTGTCACGAATGGACTGTTTGCCGCACGCCCAGCAGACAAGTTGATCATCGGCCACGATGATGGACAGACCGATCTTCTAGGTTAATCCAGGCTTACCTGCAACAGGCTGAGTCAGGAGGCGATCTGCCGAGACTGGGTATCGTCCATCGATACCCTTGCGCCCCGTTCCAGCGGTAGCTCAAGCGTTATGCGGGTACCGTTGTCAAGATTACTGGCAGCTACTCTGCCCGCGTGTAATGAGACCACACGTGACACCAGAGCCAGACCCAGCCCGATGCCCTTGAATTGTGTCGAGGTCGATGGATCACGCTTGAATCGGGTGAAGAGCTGATCAAGCATCTCAGGCTCGATACCAACGCCTTGATCATCCACTGTCAGCACAGCATATCCGTTCACCGCCGTCAGTTGTATGCGCACCGTCGTCTCTTCCGGCGAATACTTGATGGCGTTACCGACTATGTTGGTTACAGCTCTCTCCAGAGAGGCTGCGTCACCTTCGACCCACAACTCATCATCAACCGTATCCACGTCGAATTGAATTTTTCGGCTGCGAGCTTGCGGCAGCATCTGATCGAGCGAGTTATCAATAACCGCATTCATCAGCAGTGGCGTGAACTGGGCTTCTGACAGGCTATCGGCCCGGGCCACGTGTAACAGGTCATCCATCATCGACAAGCTGTGCTGAATATTCTGCTCAACTCTCGGATCGTTGTGCTGTTCCAGTAAATACAGAGCGGAGATTAACGGGGAGCGCAGATCATGCGACAGATAATCCAACATTTCAGCACGGGCCCGCTCGGCAGTACGAATATCGCTGACGTCCAGCACACTGGCACAGATAAGCCGATCGGCCAGCGTATCACCCACACATCTCAGGTTCACCACAAGCTCACGCTCGCCCTCACTGTAAGACACTTGCCAAGGCTTGCAGTCGAGCACGAGCTGCTCGAGTCGCTGCGCATCTTCGGTGGCGTGCATCTGACGCCCCACACTGGACAGAAAGTCCACCAGATCCGCACGTTCGCTGAAGCCTGGAACAATTCTGTAAATCAGCCTGTTGGCACGCACACATTCACCGGCGGCATTCCAGACACCAAAGCCTGTGGGACTACCGTCCAGAATGGTCTCGGAAAAAATCTTGATACTGCGCAACCAGTCCATCTGCTCACTGAGCTTCAGCGCGTTGGTCTGCAGCTGCTCTATGGAGCCTGCCAGTCTCGACGCACGTTCGCGCGAGCGCACTCGCGCCAGCGTATCCACGTAATGGGTTATTGCAGCACCATGCTCTGCGTCATCGATAATCAGTTCGATGTGCAACGGCTCGACACCCGCATACGTTCGGGCATAAACACCACGCCGCACCCGCCAGCTTCCTTCCGAGGATTCTGTACGAAAATCGGGTAATCCGGCCCCGTTAGAAAAAACGTCGTCGCCAGAATGAAAGCGCCAGGCTCTTAGTGGTAAGTGACGGCTGGCGGTGCTGAAAAATTCTGCCAGCAAGCTGTTGCTCTGACTGTCTCGTTGCGGTAGGTGAGGTGCAAGTTTGGCCTGTTCGCGCTCCAGAAACCGGTTGACGTAAGCCAGTCGGTGCCAGCTCCAGAACAGGTAGCTGATTAAAATAGGCAAGCTGGCTGACAAAGGCGCATACCAGGCGCGCGCATATCGATACAACAGAAAACTGAGCAGAACCGGCAGGCCTGCGCCGATGACAGCCGATGCAAATCCCCACTGAGGCGGTGCTCGCGAATACAACAGTAGCATCAACGGCAACAATACGATGGCAATGACCAGATTGAAATAAGGTGCTGCCACCGTCACTGTCGTCTGGTCTCGCAATGCTGAAAAAATGTTGGCGTGAATCTCGACGCCAGGCACCGGCTGATCCAGCGCCGAGACCGGCGTGGGTACCACATCACCCAGCCCGGTCGTGGTGAGTCCAAAAAACACGATTTTGCCCGCGAGCTGTCGCTCGGTCACGTTGCCCCGTATTATCTCGACGGCCGGTATGCGACGAAAAGCGCCATTAGGGCCATAAAAGGGAATAAGCACTTCATGATTCTGCACCCACTGCCCCGCAGAACCGGCTTGTCTGCTGAAGCGACCTGGCAGCGGATCCTGAACTTCTTGTATTGATTGTAGCGCTGCCAATGACAGTGCTGGCCAGTGAGACTGGTTGAAGCCTGCCTTAAGAAAAACTCGCCGGACGATGCCGTCATCATCAATTGGCAGAAAAATATGACCCAGATCGGTGACCTTGCGAGTTATCTCGGAGATCGGCAGAGACTCTGTCGCAGGGCGACCGGCACCTCCTTCGGTGTGTATTGGCAGGACGGTCACTGGCAAAGAACCTATTGCCAACGCCAGTCGCGCATCATCCTCTTTGTTGGACGGCTCTACATACAGTACATCTATGACGACAGCACGTGCGCCGTTCGCCCGTAACTGCTCGAACAGTTGTGCCTGTATATCGCGTGGCCAAGGCCAACGCCCCAGCTGACTCAGACTGTGAGAATCGATGGCTGCTATGACTACATCATTCGGCACTACACGCTGGTAGGCACGCACCCAGTTGTCGTGCAGCAATCTGTCGACCTTCTGGGTGCTGTCACTCCACTGCAACAGCCAGACTAAAAATAACAGCGAGCAGAAAAAACCCAACAGACCCGGTAACGTCACACGGCGGTGACTGGGTAGTTTAGGCAGGGGCTCAATGCTCATTTATTGTGCCCGGACTTTGCGTGACCTGCGCTTACCAGGCTAACTGTTGTTGGTATGTTCCTCAAGCCTGTAGCCATGCTGATAGATTGAGGTCAGCTTCCAACGCTCAGAGGCCAGTAGTTTCAACTTCTTGCGCAAGCGACTGGCGTGCGTGTCTACGGTACGCGTATTAAGCTCTGCGGAAGTGCCCCAGACTGAGGTCAGCAGATGCTGTCTGGACAATACTCGCCCACGGTTGCGAAACATAAACAAGGCGAGTTCGTATTCTTTCTCGGTCAGCTTGATCGGCTCATCGTTAAGCCGAACCTGACGGTTTGACGTGTCAAACACATACGGCGGACATTCGAGTATCTCGCTCTCCGGCTGAGCTCGACGGGCTAGTGCGTAAAGTCGTGCCAGCAGCTCGTGCTGCCGAACCGGCTTGGCCAGGTAGTCGTCTGCACCAGCACGTAAGGCCGTCACGATATCTTCCTCTGCCTGTCTTGCAGTGGCGAAAATGACCGGGATATCGCTGGTGAGTGTCTTGCGGATCCAGTGCAGTACTTCGAGGCCTGAGCTGCCGGACTGTAGCGTCCAGTCCAGCACAACGACGTCATAGCTCGACTTGCGAAAAGCTCTCTGGAAATCTTCCGCAGTGTTGAAAACCCCGCAGTGATATCCCTTGCCTTCGATCCAGCCGCTTACACGGGCTGCCTGCTCGTTGTTGTCTTCAAGCAGAGCAATACGCAGGTTTTGCCTGTCGCTCATAACGTACCTCATCCTTAGAAGAGGGAGAGTGTCACCTAATGCGCAGACAAGTGCAAACATTACGACACCAAAATCCCACTAAACCCATGATCTTAATGAATTTAGGCTTATTTCAATGCATGCCGACATGCAGTATTACGCCGTCGAATCAGGAGCTGAGGGCCTGAGGGTTGAAGTAGTGCCGTCCACCCTCCAGCTCACCGATTCTTTCTACCAGCTGTGTCACCTCGGCAGGGTCGTCTGCAAAGTTGATCTGTGCCGCATTGACTATCAGCAAAGGCGTGTCGTTATAGGCGTGAAAGAATCGTTCGTACAAAGCACTCAGCTGCTGTAGGTAATGACTGTCAATACGCTGCTCGTGATTGACGCCTCTCCGCTCGATGCGTTCGATGAGCCTCTCCAAAGGGGCTTGCAGATACACAACAAGGTCGGGTCCTGGCACATCCACAACCTGTTGCTCGAAGAAGCGGGAATACATCCACCACTCCGTATGATCTAGTGTCAATTCGGCGAAAAGGCGGTCTTTCTCGAGCAGAAAATCCGCTACGATAGGTTGATTGGGATTGCGCACGGCAGGATTGCGTAGCACCTCCAGCCGAGACGCCAGAAAATGCATTTGAGTATGGAAAGCTGCAGCACCTGCATCCTTGTAAAACGATTTCAGATACGGATTGGTTTTATCGGTATCGGTCAGGTAGCTGGCTTTGAGCTGCGTGGCAATCTGCGCAGCCAGGGTGGATTTTCCGACACCAATCGGGCCTTCTATGGCAATGAACTGATATTTCATATAGCACATTGTAGCTGCTCTGCACGTTTTCACAAAAGCAGATTGCCGCACGGTTCATGCGTGTTCTAAAGCTGCTATTCATGGGGTCGTACAACACTACAGGCTTGCCGATGTTGCAGGCTGACTATCAAAACGCCTGATGCCGAACTGCTCGCAATTTTGACAAAGATCGCCCACCAGACCCAGTCCGGGAATCTCAAGCGCACTATCAAGTTCCCTTAGTGGCCATAGCACAAAGGACCTGTCGGCGATCCCGCTATGCGGTATCTGCAAATCCGGCTCTTTAACCTGCTCGTCACCAAAGAGCAGAATGTCAAGGTCCAGCGGCCTGGCGATCCAGCGCTCTGTGCTCTTTACCCGACCATGGGAAGACTCGATAGCTTGCAACTGCGTGAGCAAGACACGCGGCGTACCCGTGTAATCGAACACACAAACCGCATTAAGATAATCGGGCTGATTCTGCGGCCCCATCGGATCCGTCTCATAGGTTGACGAGACACTTAACCGCGCAACAGTATTCAACTTACCAATCTCGGTAACAGCAGACTCGAGATGTTGCTGGCGATCACCCAGATTGCTGCCCAGAGCAACAAAAACCCGTGTCGCCGCCTCTGGCATACCCTGTCAGCCTTGTGTCGGGGTAGAGGATCCCGAAGCGCCCTTACCACCCGCCGGCTTCTTGCGACGCCGACGCCGACGTTTCCTGGGAGGCGCTGAGGCATCAGTGGCTGACAGGCTACCTGGCACACCAGCATCCTCGTCAGAGGTTGATTGGTCCAGTACAGCGTTCTTGCCGTGGCGATCTGGCCATATACCTTCAGCGACGGGTCGACTGTGAGCAGCGTCTTCTCGACGCTCTTCAGCAAGCGTTTGGACCTCTGTCCACCAGTTGGCACTGTCCTGCAGACTCGGCTCTATGGTTGCCCGCAAACACAAGAAGTCATAGGCTGCGCGGAAACGGCGATCTTCCATCAGCTTGAGCGCTCTGCCACCTTTGAGGCGCTCAAGGCGTGGTTGCATCTGCCAGATTTCTTTCATTGGCCCTGAGAAGCGCCGGGGGATGGAGATAATGCGCAATTGTTTTGACAGGACAGCATCAGCTGCTGCGAACAGGCCGTCATTGATCGACAGGCCAGCTTCACACTCGCTGATCGCATATTCCTTCACGTCGGGCCAAAGCATGAATGCCAGTAGGTAGGCTGGTGTGATGGGCTTTCCTTGCGCTACACGTTTATCGGTATTTTCCAGAGCAGCATCCAACATGTTGCTCAACGGCTCATCACCGTGTTTGAGACGCGCATCAAGCATGGGAAAAAGAAAGCGCAACAATTTCTGCTCTCGAACCGCGTGAAAACTGCGCAGCGCGTAGCCTCCCTGAAAGAGCTTCAGTACTTCTTCAAACAAACGTGGTGGCGGCGTCGCGCTGAGCTCATTCGAGGTAGCACGCATGGCTGATAGCGTCGCCGGATCGATATCAAACTTAAGCTTTGCTGCCAACCTGACCGCGCGTAGTACACGCACAGGATCCTCCTCACAGCGGGTTACTGGATCACCGATCAGCTGAAAAACTCCGCGCTCCAGATCTGCCAGTCCACCCACGTAATCCACAACAGACCCATCAGCAATGTTGTAATACAGTGCATTGACGGAAAAATCGCGCCGGTAAGCATCCTCTTCGATAGACCCGAACACGTTATCGCGAACGATTCTGCCAGCAGCGCCAATCTCGCCACCCTCGCCCGTGTTGTGCGCAGCTCTGAATGTGGCCACCTCGATAATCTCACGACCATAAACCACGTGTATGAGCCTGAAGCGACGACCGATTATGCGCGAGTTCTTGAACAGTGCTCTGATAGTCTCCGGACTCGCATCGGTCGCTATATCGAAGTCCTTGGGCTTGAGCCCTACTAGCGCATCGCGTACACCGCCGCCCACCAGATAGGCTGCATGACCAGCTTCATGAAGCTTGTCCAGCACCTTCAAAGCAGAGCGACCGATGCACTTGCGTGTAACCGAGTGCTCTCCAGCAGGTACGATCAATGGCGACTGACCATCAGGATTACTCACGACGACCTTCTTCGGTTTTTTGCTACGGTTGTTCTGCCGAGGCTTCCGACGCTTGCGCTTACCTGAGCCCTCATCGGCCTTCTCGCCAGTGTCTTTCTGCGTCTGAGCAGGCGGCACCGTGGCAGTGCTTTCTGAATTTTCATTCACTTTCTCTGACGGCGCGGGTGTAGCGGAGGAATCTCCGCCCAGTAGCGTCCTGGTCTTGTTCAGCGCCGAGCGAGATAGCCCGCTTAAACGTTTCAGCAATCGTTTCTCCGAATTCGTCAGTCATCCGGTGTCGAATCCGGTACATCACTCTGATTCTGAAATCGGATGATCTGACGTCTTTGTTTCTTGGACGGTCGTCCTTCACCTGCCAGACCCGACCGTGCCATGCGATCAGCGCGCAACCGCTCGCTGAGTAACTGCCGAGCAGCCTTGCTTTGCTCGCTCTCATCGTATAGTGCCTGAGCCTCAGAGGCTGGTCGCCGCTGATCGTTCAAGGCCAATACTGTAACGACGAATGTGTAAGGTGTTTTCTCTATCTGCAGGACATCGCCTACCAGTACAATCCTGGAAGGCTTGATACGTTGCCCTCCAATGCGTATCTGGTTCTTGGAAATAGCGACAGTCGCCAGATTACGGGTTTTAAAAAACCGCGCAGCCCATAACCATTTGTCTATACGAACCCGATCTACCATCGAATATAAAGGCTCAAACCATGCAGTGCTTCATTTATCGCAGCTCAATCAAGGAAGGCTTGTACGTCTATCTTGCCGAAGAAGACGGATTAAAGGATTTACCCGAACCCGTTTTGAAACAACTCGGCGAACCTGAGCTGACCATGACCCTTGATTTGCAACCTGAGCGAAAGCTTATTCAGGAAGATACGCGAGTGGTGCTGGAAAATCTAAAAACTTGCGGATTCCACATCCAGATGCCCCGTGATATTGAACAGCAACTAGCCGCCTTGGCCAAAGGCGCTGGTAGCTGAGGCGACTTGTTGCCGGTAACTAGGTAACCAGGTAACCAGGTAACCAGACGTTATTTTCTGGGCGCAGTTTGCAAGGGTCCGGGCTGTGATGCAAACCATGCCGCAAGATCCTGAATGTCCTGATCAGTCAGTTGAGAAGCGAAACCAGACATAATCGCGTTTTGCCGAGCACCGGAACGGTAGCCTTTCAGGGCTTGCTCCAGATAACTCACATACTGGCCAGCGAGAATAGGATTACTGGGAATCTCTGATACACCGTTAGCACCATGACAATTGGCGCAGGTGGCTGATTTTTCTTCACCAGCTACCGGATCACCTGCCGCGTGGGCGTTGACACTCACAGCGGCGAGCAATAACACGCCAGAAAGGCTGAGCAGACGGGCAACTGCGGTTACTACTGATACACTTGATGAGTGAGTCACTATTTAGCCCCCAGTGCAGCAAACCAGGCTGCAATATCTTCTATGTCCTGATCAGACAACAGAGCCGCGTTTGCCTGCATGGTGGGATGGGCGCGTGTCTTGGCGCGGTAATCCTTTAATGCGGAAATCAGGTAGGCCTCATGCTGACCCGCTATACGTGGCACATGGTAGGTCGGATAGGTGTTGACGTAATGTTTGACGCCGTGGCAACCAAGGCAGGTATACGCTTTCTCGCCACCGGCCACCGCATCACCCGCAGCCATGACCTGAGATACCGGTATGAGTGCACTGAATGCCATCCCGAGTATGCCAATTCGCAATACCCGTTGAGCAGTCGCCTTGAATGCCTTGGCAAAGCCTGCACTCTTACACGTTGATTTCATTTAATAATCTACACTCATTACACGGTAAATTTCGGGGCATCCTTTGCATCCGCGCCGACTACGTCCCCAATTCTAGCTGCTGACGGGCAGAGCGCCAACCGCTGATTACGTTGATACGCCCATGGTTCAGGAGCGAAGCGCAAGGAACATCTGATTCATGCGCTTTACAAAGCCTGCACTGTCTTCAAGTTGGCCTCCATCAGCCAACAATGCCTGATCAAGCAATAGATGCGCCCAGTCGTCGAATCGCTCATCATCCTGCTCCTTGTCCATCAGGTCCAGAATCGGATGGGTGGGATTAACCTCAAGAACAGGCTTGCTGCTCGGCAGCTCATGGCCAGCCTGCTTCAGTAGCTGTTGCATATGCAGCGCCATGTCGTGCTCGCCCATGACGACACAGGCCGGAGAAGAGGTTAGTCGGGTAGATACTTTGACATCACTGGTTGTCTCTGCCAGTGCCTTCTTGATGCGCTCGATCGTAGGCGCTACATCGGCTGCCTTCTTTTCCTTCTCTGCCTTCTCTTCGTCAGACTCAGCGTTATTACCCTCAATGGCAGTCAGGTCCAGATCACCCTTGGCGATACTGACAAAAGACTTACCTTCGTATTCGTGCAGGTAGGACATCATCCATTCATCCACCCGATCGTGCATCAGCAGCACCTCAATGCCCTTGTCACGAAAAATTTCCATGTGCGGGCTATTACGAGCGGCCTGATAGCCGTCAGCCGTTATATAGAAAATCTTGTCTTGACCCACCTTCATGCGGGAGATGTAATCGTCCAGACTGGTTAGCTCGCCCACCTTGTCGGCGTTTGTCGTGTCGAACCGGTAGAGCTTTGCAACCTGCTCTTTGTTCCCGAAATCCTCACCCGGTGCCTCCTTCAGGCAAGCTCCAAATTCTGTCCAGAAACTGGCGTATTCGTCCGGCTGCTTTTCTGCCAGCTTGTCGAGCATGCTCAGCACTCGCTTGACGGAAGCACTGCGAATCGTGTCGATGATCTTGTTGTCTTGCAGGATTTCGCGAGACACATTGAGCGGCAGATCATTGCTGTCAACCAGACCGCGCACAAAGCGCAGGTAGCGAGGCATGAGTTTTTCTGCCTCATCCATGATAAAAACGCGCTGTACGAACAGCTTTATGCCGTTACGCTGATGGCTGCCGTCGTAGAGGTCGAACGGTGCTTTCTTCGGGATAAACAACAGGGACGTGTATTCCTGGTTGCCTTCAACCTTGTTGTGGGCCCATGCCAGCGCATCTTCGTAGTCGTTGTAGACCTGCTTGTAGAACGTCTGGTATTCCTCGTCTTCGATGCTGGACTTAGGGCGAGTCCACAAGGCTGAAGCTGCGTTAACCTGCTCAAGCGTTGCTTCTTGTGGCTCAGGAACTACCGCATCTTCCTCACCCTCTGCAGGCATGGGAGGTGGTGGTACTTCACCCATCATCATGATTGGGAACGTGATGTGGTCGGAGTACTTCTTGATCACGCTACGCAGCTTGTATGCGTTGAGAAATTCCTTGCACTCGTCTTTGATACGCAGGGTAATTTCGGTGCCGCGCAGTTCTCGCGATGCACTGTTCAATGTGTAACCGCCGCTCGCATCGGATACCCACTCGATCGCCTGGTCCGCTGCCTCGCCCGCTTTCCGGGTAACCAACGATACTGTGTCTGCAACCACGAACGCTGAGTAGAAGCCCACGCCAAACTGCCCGATCAGTTTTGCGTCAGTTTTCTGGTCACCGGTAAGCGAGTCCAGAAACTGGCGCGTGCCAGACTTGGCGATAGTACCGATGTTCGCGATGACTTCTTCGCGGTTCATGCCAATGCCGTTATCAGTGACAGTGATTGTCTTAGCCTCTTCATCTAAGCCAACCGTGATCCGGAGCTCTGCATCATCTTCAAGCAGCGAGCTGTCGGCGATAGACTCAAAACGCAGCTTATCGCAGGCATCCGAACCATTAGATATCAGCTCACGGAGGAATATCTCCTGGTTGCTGTACAGCGAGTGAATCATCAACTGTAGCAGCTGATTCACCTCAGCCTGGAATACCATCTTCTCGCCATCGACAGGCGCTTGTGTAGATGGTGCTTCTGATGGGGACTTGTCACTCATTTGCTTAAATTCTCCTGGAGAAAACTGGCGGAAGTCATGTAATGTGCCGAGAAGATCGGGATTCTCCCGGGATAATTCAAGCCTCTGCCATTGCGGCAGGTATCGTAGGGCCGCTTAGGTGCTCGCGAGGGTTAGTGCACGTGTATCTTCTAGGGTCCGAGCCATTTTGCACTCTCTGCAAAGGACGATATCTCTACCTGAACGTTAGCCTCTACGTATCGCGACGGCTTACGACTGCACACCTGCCTACGCTGATCCTTATCGGCCAGTGCGTCAGGATTGCCAGTAGCTGGACGCGATTGGCCTTTCGGCCAGTATACGGGCATGAGCGATGTCAGCTTATCGACATCGCTCATGCCAGCAACACTGCTTGCAGTTACAGCTTTTCCTTGATTCTTGCAGCACGGCCTGTCAGTCCACGCAGGTAATACAGCTTGGCGCGTCTTACGTCACCACGGCGTTTTACTTCGATACCGGCAACCAACGGGCTGTAGGTCTGGAAGACTCGCTCTACGCCTTCGCCATGCGATACCTTGCGGACAGTGAAAGCTGAGTTCAGGCCTCTGTTCCGTCTGGCGATACACACGCCTTCGAAAGCCTGCAGGCGCTCCCGATCGCCTTCCTTGACGCGAACCTGCACTACCAATGTGTCACCGGCGGCGAACGTGGGTATTTCTTTACCCATTTGCTCGGCGTTGATTTCGTCGATGATCTTGCTCATTTCATTACTCTTCGATGCAAACCTTGCGCGTTCCTCATTGGGAAGCTCCAGGTTTGGTTAAAAATACGTTGTCTTCCGCGCTCAGTACGGCTTTCTCAAGCAGCTCCGGGCGACGGTCCTTTGTTCTGGTCAACGCTTGCTGACGACGCCAGCGCGCTATGGCCTTGTGATCGCCCGACGTCAATACCTCAGGTACAGACTGACCGTTATAAACCTCGGGTCGTGTGTAATGCGGACAATCCAGCAATCCATCTTCGCCGAAGGAATCCTCCAAAGCAGACGATGGGTCGCCTAAAACACCGGGCACCAGCCGCGATACCGCGTCGATAATCGCCAGCGCCGCAAATTCGCCTCCACTGAGTACAAAGTCGCCCAATGATACTTCTTCATCGACCAGCGTATCGATCACGCGCTCATCGACGCCTTCATATCGACCTGCGACAAGGATCAAACTCCCTAGTCCCTGCCACTGCCGCGCACGACTCTGATCAAAAACACGGCCCTGCGGTGACAAATAGACAACCGGAGCGTCGGGCAACTGGTTCCTCAAGGATCCTATCGCCGCGCTCAACGGTGCTGGTGTCATCACCATTCCCGGTCCACCCCCAAACGGCCGATCGTCCACCGTACGGTGTTTATCAGTCGCCCAGTCTCGCGGGTTGGCCAGCACGAGTTCTATCTGTTCTCGCTCCTTGGCTCGCCCTATAACGCCATGCCCTAGCGCCCCGTCCAAAAGTTCGGGAAACAACGTGGCGACGCCAAACTTCATACTAAAAGTCCGGATCCCAATCAATCGTGATGAGTCGGCTTTCCATATTGACTTCCGTGATGACATCAGGTACCAGCCATGGCACCAGTATTTCGTTACCCGACTCTGCCTGATCGCTGCGTTCATCAGCAATCACGACTACATCGTTCGCACCGGTCTCGAACAATCTCACTACAGGCCCGATATCAACACCGTCTACTGTCCTGACTTTCATGCCTGTCAGGTCAGCCCAGTAATACTCACCAGAAGCCAAGGAGGGCATTGCAGATCGGCTGACCGCAATCCCAGCCCCGATCAGCGCGCTCGCCTGCTCGGGCGTGGACACCTCGTCCAACTGTGCAACAATTGTCTTGCCCTGAGGCCTGCCTCCAATAACACGAAAGTTAGTCCACTGACCGGATTGCTCAAGCATCCACTCCTTATAGCCGGTGATATTCTCTCTCGGCATGGTGTCCGAGTGAACTTTCACCCAGCCTTGCAGCCCGTAGATTCCGGTTATCCTGCCAAGCAGCACCTTATCTTCCGAACCGTCTTGCTGTGTCGATGCCATAGCGAACTGCCCGCTATCAAGAACTGCTTCAGGCCGCAACGTTCTCCTTGCGATAGCCTTTGACGATCTTCGCAACGCGGTCGCTCATCTGAGCGCCAACGCCGATCCAGTAGTCTACACGGTCGATGTCAAGTTTGGTTTCTGTAGCGTCGCCACGAGCAACCGGGTTGTAGTAACCCAGACGTTCGATGTAACGACCATCTCGTCGTGCACGGCTATCAGTGGCAACCACGTGGTAAAAAGGTTGCTTCTTGGCGCCGCCGCGGGACAGGCGAATTGTGACCATGGGCCTTATATATCCAAATTAGGTGTAACAAAGCCGCACGAATGCGTACAGCCGGAAGTGAACTCCTAATGATACGCAATTTTCTCCCGCAAGCCAACACTCATCTCATTTTTCACCCCAAATCCAACTGCAAGGGGTCGGACCACCGTAAGTATTTGTAAAATATAACAAATAACGACTATAACAAGCTCGCAGGCCTCTTAGACGAGCCAAACAATGCGCATAAACAGGGGTTTAGCAGGCGCCCATCCATGCACCTGTTACTCAAAAACGTTATCTGTCTGCCTCGTGAGCTTGGCACCTACCGCATCTATCGATAAGCAAGAGAGCTTGCCAGCCACTTTTCGGTATCGGCTACGGCTTCACTTCTCCGTTCAGAATAATCCGCAACCTGATCCCGGTTCAACTTGCCCAAGCCAAAGTAACGGCTGCCAGCATTCGCAAAATAGAACCCACTAACCGAGGATGCAGGCAGCATGGCCAGACTTTCAGTAATGCTGATACCTGCATTATTGAGAGGATCGATAAGTCGCCAGATAGCCTCCTTCTGCCGATGATCCGGATTGGCAGGGTATCCCGGCGCCGGGCGTATCCCCTGATACCGCTCCTTGATCAAGGCGTCATTGCTCAGCTCTTCATCCGGCGCATAGCCCCACAGATTGAGCCTGATCTCACGGTGCAGATACTCGGCATAAGCCTCAGCAAGTCGATCAGCTAACGCTTTAGCCATGATGCTGCTGTAGACATCGTTTTGCCGGTCAAAATCGGCAACCATTTCATCAAGGCCAATACCCGCCGTGACGGCGAACATCCCGATGTAGTCCGCAACACCAGACTCCTTCGGCGCAATGAAGTCGGCCAGACAAAGATTGGGACGACCGTCGGGAAACAGCCTCTGTTGCCTCAAACAATGAATGACTTCCTGAGGGGTTTGACGGCTCTCGTCTGCGAAGACAGCGATATCATCACTATTAACACTGTTGGCTGGAAAAATTCCGTAAACCGCCTTTGCAGCCACCGACCCTGAACTGATGAACAACTCCAACATGTCCTGTGCGTCTTTAAATAGCGATTTCGCCTCTTCTCCCACTGTAGGATCTTTTAGTATTCTCGGGTACTTACCCCGCAACTCCCATGCATGGAAAAACGGCGTCCAGTCTATATAATCAATGAGTGTCTGCAATGACACGTCATCAATTACCGTCACACCGAGGGTGTTTGGTGGCTTGATGTTGAGCGTTTGCCAGTCAACGGGCAATGCGTTTTCTCTTGCAGCTTCCAGCGGCATCAGTTCCACTTGGCTGGTCTTGGCTGCGAATCGTTTGCGATAGCGGTCATAGTCCTCATCCAGTTCAACCTGAAAACGCTGCTTGTGCACATCACTCATCAACGAACTGGCCACTTGCACGCAACGTGACGCGTCAACAACATGCACGACAGGTTGGTCGTAACGCTCACTGATTTTTACCGCTGTATGCATACGCGATGTAGTTGCACCACCGATCAGCAGAGGCACTGTAAATTTCTCTCGTTGCATTTCTTCCGCAACGTGAACCATCTCTTCAAGTGACGGCGTAATCAATCCAGACAATCCGATCATATCCACTTTCTGTGTTCGCGCCTCTTCAAGAATCTTGCTGGCAGAGACCATGACACCAAGGTCTATGACTTCATATCCATTGCACTGAAGTACAACGCCTACAATGTTTTTACCGATGTCATGAACGTCGCCTTTGACCGTTGCCATCAGTACCTTACCGGCTGAGCTGTGGCCATCAGCATCCTGTTCCATATAGGGCAACAAGTGAGCAACAGCTTTCTTCATGACGCGTGCTGACTTGACAACCTGCGGCAGAAACATTTTTCCCGCACCGAACAAATCACCCACTCTGTTCATGCCATCCATCAATGGCCCTTCTATGACATCCAGAGGTTTATCCATAGCTAGCCGTGCTTCCTCAACATCCAGCTCTATAAAACCGTCAAGCCCTTTGACAAGCGCATGTTCTAAGCGCTCTCTCAACGGCAGTTCACGCCATTGATCGGTCTGTTTTTCAACTTCCTGATTGTCACCGCGATATTGTTCGGCAATTTCGATCAGCTTGTCTGTCGCATTGTCATTCCTGGCAAACACCGCATCGGTAACTGCTTTGCGTAGCTCCTCAGGCAACTCTTCCATAACCGCAAGCTGACCAGCATTGACGATACCCATACTCATACCCGCTTGTATAGCGTGATAGAGAAATACGGCATGGATAGCCTCTCTGACGACATTGTTACCGCGGAACGAGAACGATACATTCGAAACACCACCACTAACTAGAACGCCTGGCATGTTCTGGCGGATCTGACGAGTGCCTTCTATGAAGGCTATACCGTATTCGTTATGCTCATCGATACCGGTCGCAATAGCGAAAATATTGGGATCAAAAATAATATCCCGAGGATCAAAATCCAGCTCTGAGCGTAGTAAATCATGCGCTCTTTGACAGATAGTCACTTTTCGCTCAATCGTATCAGCCTGACCATCTTCGTCGAATGCCATGATAACGATGGCCGCGCCGTAACGCTGCGCTAGCTTTGCTTGCCTCAGAAACTCTTCCTCGCCCTCCTTCATGCTAATGGAATTGATCACGCACTTACCTTGCAAGCAATGCAACCCTGCTTCTATAACAGACCACTTTGAGGAGTCGATCATGATGGGAACACGTGAGATGTCGGGCTCAGAGGCTACCAAGTGCAAGAAGCGCTGCATAACCGCCTTCGAATCAAGTAGGCCTTCGTCCATGTTGATGTCAATAATCTGGGCGCCATCATCCACTTGCTGTCGCGCAACATCGAGAGCGTCGTCAAATTCACCCTCTTTGATGAGCCTGAGAAAGCGCGCCGAACCCGTTACATTGGTACGCTCACCCACGTTAACAAAAAGACTGTCATCACGAATATTGCATGGCTCCAACCCTGAAAGTCGACAGGCTCCTGAAACCTCGGGTAGCTTGCGCGGATTCTCATCTTTGACCAGATCATGGAAAGCCTCAATGTGCTCTGGCGTTGTTCCACAGCAACCGCCAATCATGTTGATATAACCCGCTTTTATCCACTCGGAAACTTCCTCAGCCATTTGCTGAGGAGATTCATCATAGCCACCAAAGGCATTCGGCAAGCCAGCGTTGGGATGAACACTGACGTAGGTGTCTGCCATTCCCGATAGCTCCTGTACATGCTCACGCAACTGCGCAGGCCCTAACGCACAATTCAATCCTATAAACAAAGGTTTTGCATGCCTGACAGAATTCCAGAATGCTTCAAGCGTCTGCCCTGACAGTGTGCGTCCGGAGGCATCTGTGATGGTGCCGGAAATTGCAATAGGCAACGTAATACCTCTATCATCGAACACACGCTTCACCGCAAAGATTGCAGCCTTGGCATTCAGCGTATCGAAAATCGTCTCGATAAGAATAATATCAACGCCGCCTTCAACTAGTGCATCGCACGCTTCGTAGTAGCACGCATCCAGGTCCGCGAATGTCACATTTCTGAAACCTGGATCTTCCACTTTTGGAGACAATGACGCAGTCCGATTAGTTGGACCAATAACTCCCGCGACATATCGTGGTTTTTCAGGTGTTTCCAACGTTGCTTTGTCCGCAGCTTTTCGAGCCAACGCTGCGCTACTCTGATTCAAGTCCGTGACGATACCTTCCATGGCGTAGTCGGCCATGGACACAGAGTTTGCGTTAAACGTATTAGTTTCGATCACATCCGCGCCCGCATCCAGAAAAGCGGTGTGAATATCACTGATGATCTCAGGCTTGGTAAGCGACAAGAGATCATTGTTGCCCTTGAGATCGATCTCCCAGTCCTTGAAACGCTCACCACGGAACTGCGCTTCCGATAACCGGTGGCCTTGAATCATGGTCCCCATCGCGCCATCGAGTACGAAGATTCTCTGACTTAGCGCATCTCTCAGTTCTTGCTCTCGTGACTTGAATATCGTGCTTTGCATGGGCATCGGTTGTCTTATATAGGTTCGGGTATTATAACGATATAAGAATATGCTTATATGGTAATTGGTGATATAGCAGATTTACTATGCAAGAGCCGGTACCACTCAATACTGATGCCCGATAATCGTCATCAACGCGGATATCGGAGATTATTGCTATCAAACGTTACCTCTCGTGGTCCGATAGCTGAACCTTAACGACCCGTTTTTCGGCCAGAAAATAGCCATTTAACATGGCATAGACCAGTGCTACTTAGGTATTTTTCATAATATTCAATTAGTTAGGGCGGTCCGACCCTTGAGCTTTATGGGGGCGTGGTCGGGAAGAGGGGGTGGGTCTGTTTTCCGACGCGGTGACGCGGTTGTATTCAGGGCAAGACCGCCCGTCAGTAGCATATTCGACGGCTGTGACCTGATGGGTGCCGAAATTTTGGATGTCTTGAATCTTCAGGTACAGCGTCGTCTGACAACGCTGGTAAGCTCAATGTGATATTCGGCGCTACCCGCAATCGGGCTTGACTCGCCGCCAGATTCTGTCTGATCGAGCGAACCCAACATCGTGATTCCGGGCATCTTTGAACAAGACGCCCCTCAGTTGGGAATACGTTTCCGGCAGCTCGTATGGTCCGGCACCCCGTGTCGACAGTGCCGAAAATCACTCATGCTGAAGGTCAATTTGACAGCGATTGAGACTGTCATAAAACAGGTAGGTGTACATCACCTTGGCGCTGACGACGGTATCAATAGACCTACAGGCCAACTAGAACGGGCGTGTTGATATATGGAAAAATATTAATGTTCATGCCATTTTTTAGTCTTTTGACTAATTATCGTTGAAAACTGACTGTACATCGCATCTCCGGGCATGAAATCTGCGACTAGAACTGCAACATTCTGCCATTACCTGTCAGTGGCCAGAAACTCAGTAACAGCAGGTTCAAGAGGTTCGGACGTCATGGGAATACGCGCAAAGCTCGTTCTCTGTCTTTTAGCAGTGCTGATACCGCTAGGCGCGGTTAGCGCCTTTTCCATCAGCCTGTTCAACAGCCAGATGATAGAGCGCACTGAAACAGCTCTAGCCAATACTCAGCGTCTAGAAGCTGCTCGAATCAATGAGATCTTGTCCAGCTATCAGCAGGATGCAAGGAGTCTGGCAGCCGGAACTCACGTGAAGCAATTTCTTACTGCTATTCATGAGCATAGAACCACGCGCGCTCCTGCCAATAGCAACAACCCACAGACGCGGATTTTCATTGGCGGCTACGACGGTTTCGCGATCGTTAACGAAGATGCCGCCTGGCCTCTGCAGCAACTGGCACTTCGTCTTCAGCGAAAGGCCGGTATAATAGGATCTGCCGCCGTCGAAGTCAGGCTGATCGATCGAGAGGGTCACACGCTTGGCGAATCGGTAGGCTTCAGTTGGAATCCTGCAGATACAAGCCTTGTCGATAGGTCTATGGGCCAGGTAAAGACTTTATTTGGCGACGCTTTTGAGACCGATACCAACCTGCGCCGTCTTGGCCTGGTTACACCTGTAACAAGCGCTACGGATATTGTCGTGGGCGCGCTTCTGCTTGAAACCCGGTTGGCTCCAATCACCGACCTCGTCTCCAAGCACGAAGGCGTCGGTTACAGCAGCGAGGCGCATATCGCGCAACCCACTACAAACGGACACGCCGAGTTCATCACTCCGCTGCGTTTTGACCGAAAAGCGGCCTTCAACAAGATTGTGCCTGCTTCCAAGAATCTGCCTATCAATCAGTCCTTACAGGCTAAAGGTGGTCGCATCGTGCACGCCAAAGACTACCGTGGCGTTCAATCATTACTGTCTATAGAAACGATTCCAGCCACTAGCTGGGGTCTGGTTGTCAAGATGGATTCGGAGGAGGCGTTCGCCCCGGTTATAAAACTTAAAAAAGTACTGGGAACTGCACTAGCCGCCTCACTACTGGTGATGCTTGCCGGATACATGTTCTGTCTTGTACCCATAGCCAGAAGACTGAAAAGAACATCTGCTGCTGCCTATAAAATCATGAATGGGGATCTCACGGTTCGAGTGCACGATGCCAACAACGACGAGATAGGCGGGATGGCACGTGCCATCGACACACTAGCCAGAGAGCTGGAAGTTGATCATAAGAAACGCATTGATGTGGAAGCGCGGCTCAGACATCAGGCCTCGCACGACGAGCTGACCGGGCTGCTGAATCGCAAACACGCCAACAAGGTGATAGAGCGAATGAATGATGATGAGGGGCACGTTCACTCTGTCATGTTTCTCGACTTGAACGGTTTCAAGGATGTTAATGACTTGTATGGCCATAGTGCCGGAGATGCCGTGCTGGTTACTGTAGCCACACGAATGAGCGAACTGATCTGGGAGGGGGCTACTCTGGCTCGCTGGGGCGGAGATGAATTTGTCATCATTTTGCCGCACACCGATGAAAAGAACGCTACCGACTTTGCGCTTGTCCTGCACAATGCATTTGATAACCCCATAGTCACATCACAAGGTGTACACAACATTAGCTGCAGCATTGGACTGGCCACGTCAAGTGCCAGCAAGTCGCTTGATGAAGTATTGATCGAAGCGGATATCCTGATGTACGAGCAGAAAAAACGCCATCATTCAGAGCATACAACCGGTGGCATGACGACACGAGCGGTTGAACGTGCTTTACAGGAAGACCGAGTGGAAGTCTGGTATCAGCCGGTCGTAAAGTTACAACAGCCTGGCAACTACATACTTACCGGCGCACAGGCACTCATCAGGCTGCGTACTCCAGAGGGTGGCGTGGTACTGTCCGATGAGTTCAAGTCTGATCTTGCGGGCACCACGCTCGGTATCTCACTCGACCGAAAAGTACTGCTTAGTTGTTTACAAACGCTATCCAGATGGACTGTTGCCGGTATTGTTGCCGAGGATTTCAGACTCTCTCTGGCTATCGATGCAGACACGCTAAACGATCCAGAACTGACTCCGATGCTTGCCTGCCAGCTGGACTCGTTGCCGATGCAGCCCTCTCAGCTTGTCTTCGAATTGTCATGTCTTGCCTCGATAGAGCCCGGCAAAATGGCACAACTGAGATCGCTGGGCGTGTTGTTGGCACTGCATGAAGTGCACGCTGAGCCTAATGTATTGAGCACCCTATCGGAGCTACTGCCGGACTTTGCCCGAATTGATCATCGCTGGTTAAAGGATCCGGTTGTATCACCCCATCTAATCGCAATGTGTAAAGAGCGTTGCATGCGGGTCACCGTGTGCAATGTCACAAGCAGAGACGAACTGCCCCCACTGCATGAGCTAGGCGTCATCGAGTTCCAGGGTGATCTCTTCGACAAACCTCTTAGAGCGATAGACTTTATCAGCCGCTGGGGACAGTCCCCTCTGCAAGGACTTGGGCAGCGCGTCAATCAGAATATTGCTTTAAGACTCACTGCCTGAAGGTTTGGTGCCCCGTCGCCAGGTTTCATAGTAATACCTTGCATCTGCTGACGGGGTGAAACCGAGTTGATATCGGAAGCGTGTGCCTTGCAACGCGCTTTCAGGTATGAGAAATTCTACTAGCTGACCGCCATCCTCTTGCTTTAACTGTCCTCGGAACACAGGATCGGTAGCGGCCGCCAGTTGGGTGGATATCCGGCCTGTTCTCACAATAAAACGGCTTGGCATCTTGAAGGATTCGCTGTCATCGGCGCTGTCTGTTGCAGGGCTGACATCATCAGTGTCTGTGTCGGCATCTGATTCGGAATCGTCAACATCAGCAGCAGTTAGTCTTGCACGTATTCTAATCTGATTAGTCGCAGAATCTCGGTCGATAGCTATCGTTGAGAATTGCGGGTAAGCCGACACATCTACAGAATCCATCAGCGCCTGCATCTGTGTTTGCCAGGTTACGTTTACTGTATCAAGATCACACCCGATAGCTCGCGTGGTGTCACGCCAGAAAATGGCAGCGGGCAAGTCACTTACAGCATCGACCCTACCCGTTGCTCGCAAGAAATCACCTAGCGATGCGATACCACAGGTATCAACCATGGCCTTGGTCCATAAATCACCCAGGCTGTAGTGTAGCTCTGCGTCAAAGCGCTCTGCGAAACCTTGCTCGTTGATCAGATCACCAAACTCGATACTTTGACGTTTCCAGGCAACACTGGCCAGTTCCCAGTTGCTTTGTCGGCGAGCGAGCTCAGGTACTATTTCAAAAGAGGTGTATTGGGCCATACCTTCTATGAAAAACTTCGCCGCTGAATAATTATCCGCCAACGCACGTTTAGATTCCACAGCCTGCAGTACATGAGTCGTCTCATGGCTTAATACTCTGCGCTGCGACACATCACCGTCAAAAGCATTCAGATCCATAAGGATTTTTTTCCATTTGGCAAGCCCCGCTGCATGTTCACTTTCAGCGGTCAGATCTACTCGCATCTTCGGGAGCTCCTCCACATTGAGCAGTGCTCCGAGAGCTTCAAGATCAGCTTCAGCGTATCCTACAATATAGTCCACTATTTCAGACTGAGATTCGTTGTAAAAAAATCGGTAGTGATCCGTACCGGTCACGTTCTGCTCTTCACCCTGTACCGTGCCCGTTCCGACTCCGACCTGATTGACAAGCACGGCAAGCACTATCACAAAACCTGCCGCGCTGAGCATAAACTGGAATACTCGTGAACCGCGTGACGCCTCCTTACCACCGACAACACTGGACTCAGTTCGGTTCCACAGCCTGTAGGCAACCAGCAAAACCAGCACCGCTACTACCGAATGGATGATCAGCGCTCTTGAGTTGACAATAAGATGAGAGCCTTGGTATTCATTCGATAACAGGCTGAAAATACTCCATGCGCCAGAGGTTCCCAACGCACTTTCTGCCCACATCAGTGCAAGCAGGTAAATGGAGTATAAAATCAATCCCAATGTCCTGAACCAGGATAACAAGACGCCATGACACAGAATGATGAAAGCAAACAGGCAATCTCGCCAAAGCAAGGTAAACCACACCTGTTCGTAAAAGATACCGCCCAAAGACTCGGGATTGCTGGTCAACAACAACGCGTCGAGCAAATAGCTGAGTAGATTGATACCTGCTAGTAGTAGCCACGCCGCTACCACTTTAGACAAGAACAATGCACGTCTCGATATGGGCAAGGAACGGAGAAAGTCTATCGTTGCATCATCATGTTCCCTTGGAAAAAGGCTGTAAGCCGTAACCAGAGCAAGTAGCACCGAAAAAATGGCTATTGTCGAGTTACCAGAGTAATCGCAATATCCCTCACACCAGCCACTGAATGTCTGCTCGTCTATCCGTTCGGAAAAAAACTGCATGGCATAGCCGAGAACCAGCACTGCCAGCCATAGGCAAGCGATAGGCAGCAACTGGCGGAATTCCTTGGCAATCAAGCGTGTCATTGAATCGTCAGTCTTGTCGCCTGCATACGTAGCGGCTGGTGAAAATCACCCCCTTCAAAGTCGAGTGCAATGAAGACGCGATCTCCCGGGGAATAAACACTGTCTATAACATGCGCCGTGGTGCCGGTTTGGCACTCCACCTCATCTTCATAATCATCCATCACTTCAAATTCGGTATCAAACGGGCCAATGTAATCGTGCTTCATGATGCAACGCCCGCCGAGCTCCTCGAAGTAATTCTCTGCCAACTCCACGCCGCTGTTTAGCTTGTACGTGGCTTCCACGCTATGAATACCTGCCTTGTCTGTGACGCTGACTATAGAACCGGTTATTGGAGGTATCCGCCTGGACAGGCTTTGTACACTGTCGATAGTGCGCTGTTGTTCAAGCCAAGACTGCCATTGCTCAAAAAGCGATATTGAGGACATGCCGGTAGCGCTTTCGATCCGTTGGGCCACGCTTGTCATTCTGTCGGCAACAGTGCCAGCAACGCTGGGGCTAACCGGCTGCGTCAGGAACTCGATGCCAAGGGCCAATACAGCGGCCCTCCCATAAGTTTGCTCCACGAAATCCATCACGGACCACGCGAGCGCCTCCGCCGAGGGGTACGAGAAACGATCGGCGGTGAGTTGCCAGCGCGACACCAGTTCTGCAGCGTAAGGCTCAGTATCCAGAACCCACAAGGCGCGCGCTAACAATTCCGCTCGATGATCAGGGTCTATGGGTTGCTGACCTTGCTCGACCCACCATCGGGTAAAGCCGTCGAGAACCCAATGATAGGGCTCAAACATGGCCCGGCCTGTAGTCTGTGCGCTGAGCACACCGTGCATAAGCACCGAGTCCAGTATGGCGTCGTCATAGCTGTCATGCTCCAGCCAGTTGACGGTAATAAACACTCCATCAGCCGTCTCATAATCAATATCGTGCTTCTCCCGGGCGGGGGCGAGAGCAAGCTTCACGTCCGGTATCTCAGCAAGCCCCAGACTCGCCTGTAGAGCAATCAGAGACTCACTGGTACGTTGCGCCAAAGCCTCCGCCGATTCACGATATTCTTCATCGAGGAACAGCACAGATACCGGTGGATCGGCATACCTGACGACCTGTGTACTTGAAAACTCAACAGGCTCTCGCTGATTTCGCTCCAGAATGGTCGTCCAGATGGCAAGGCCTGTGGCAGCGAGCACTCCCAGCGCAACGTAGTCACGACGGGTCATCGGTTTAGCCAGGCGCTCCACGACAGACCCTTCGCCTACTTTTGTCAGCAGAAAACCGGCAGCTGTAAATCCACACGCGAGCATGGCAGTTCCAGCCAGGTCATACCAGGGAATCACATCTCGCTCGAAAACGAACAGCTGATCATCCATCAGTGCAAACGGTGGAAACAGCTCTGAATTTATACCCGGATAGAAAGCAATCAACGCAAAGATGGCAGCGGATACAAGGTACAACGCCAGACGCAGATATCCACACAGGCTGAAGCAGAATATGATGCTCCAGTAAAACCAGACCATGACAAGCGTCTTACTCAGTATCAACAGTAGGTAATCAGGCGTTACCTCGTCAGCGAAGCCTGCGCCTTGAGCCGCTAACAGCACCATGATGAGCGACACTGTACTCAGGTAACAGAATCCGGTGAGGTATTTCAGGACCAACGGAAGGTTCTGCCCTACCGGTAACGCCTCGACAAACTGACGTGTTCCGCTAAGGTATTCATTGACGATCAGGCGGTTGCCAACAATCAAGGCGATGAGTGGCAAGAAGCTGATTAACGCGAACCGCACTATCTCAAAAGAGCTCATGCTGTAGGCAGCGGCCTTGTTCTGAGCCAACAGCAGCAGCACCACAGCTACACAGGCGACCATCAAAAACAGAGCAGCTACACGATGCTCACGGAAGTCCTTTGCTAGTAATGCTAATGCCGCCATGGATGTATTAAGCTTTTGCCACGACCGCGATAAATACGTCTTCCAGTGACAACCTCTCCGGCTGCCAACCCTCGTGGGGAATGAAATCCTCGGCTACCAGAACGTCATCTGAGAATCGCAGTATCATGTGCCAGCGTCCTTGGCGCTCGCCTTCAGACAAGACACTTGCGCCTTCATACGCGAAACTGCCTGGCACTGCCCCGGGACTGTAGCCACTCATCGGAGTCGACCAGCTTTTTACGCTTCTACACAGCGGTTCCAACGCACCGTCGTAAATGGTACGACCGGATTCGACAATGGCAATTCGTTCAGCGATTGCCTCTATTTCATCGATTAGATGAGTAGAGAAGAACGTGGTGGCACCATCGCGTAAGGTTTGTTCACGAACAAGATCCAGAAACTCGCGCCGCGCGACCGGATCCATGCCTGCCGTGGGTTCATCCAGTATGAGCAGCTCTGGGCGCGTTGCCAGTGCGACCGTCAACGCAAGTTTCGCTTTCATGCCACCTGAGAACGTACCGATACGCCGCTTCGCCGGCAGGTCGAAATCATCGACCAGATGCCAGTAACGCTTTTCGTCCCATCGGGGATAGAAGCCGCGAACAAATCGCGCTAGCACACGAGGCGTCATCCAGGGATAGATGTTTTGATCCTGAGCCACATATCCTATGCGCTGCCGGATACCGACGATGTCGTCCTGCAGCGGTTTGCCGAACACATTTATTTGCCCTGCATCACACCGCGTTATTCCCATAACGAGGCGGATTGCTGTGGATTTTCCGGCACCGTTGCGCCCCAGAAAACCAAAGACCTCGCCCGGGTACACGGCCAGATTCAATCCGTCGAGTACCGGCAAGGATCCAAAGGACTTGTGCACGCCTTCCAGGCTTAATACAGTACCGATGGATACCGGTGGATTTGTATCCATTTTATGCGAGTTCAGCACGTCAGTCATCAAGCAGATTGGTACCCAAAGTTATTCGTTTATACTACGCGAATCACCAGAGTAGACCATTGGCAATGAGTATAGAATTTCTGATCACCTCCCTAGTCGTTGTCATGTTACCGGGCACGGGCGTACTGTTTACTCTGGCTGTGGGGCTCGGTAGGGGCTTCAAGGCTAGTGTTGCCGCGGCCATCGGCTGCACCGCAGGAATTGTACCAGCGGCATTGGCCAGTGTGGTTGGACTGTCAGCACTGCTGCACTCCAGCTCAATCGTGTTTCAGGCTATCCGCTACCTTGGTGTTATCTATCTGTTCTACATGGCCTGGAAAGTTCTTCAAGACGGTGGGACACTTGATGTGGAGGCGAATGAAAACGAGCAGTCCTACTCGGCCATTGCCACGAATGCCCTGTTGCTCAACGTGCTGAATCCTAAGCACCAAAGACTTTTTATAGTGTACGCTGCTCCTAAGTATTAATGGACAATGTACTTTATACGGCTAGGGGACTGTCATTCACAATGAAACGTTACGTTGGTGAGGTTGGAGTTGAGACACAACTTAAAAAATTTCAATCTTAAATCACTGTGTTCACCAAATGACCCGGAACTGGAGTCTACAGAGGTCATTCATCATTTAGCAGCAGGGACACGCTATCGAATAGGTGAAAAGCCCTACAGAACTTTTACGCCATCTTTTACTGCAAAGAACCTACCCACTGTAATTGGACACGATGGACTTCCATGGGATCTAGCGTGCTACTACCTTACCTACTCAACAATACACCAAATAGCAGACCCCGCCAGTATTCAAAAATACGCAGTCCACTTATCAGAATATTATGACTTTTGTATCAGTGAAGAAATAGATCCCTTACTGGACACACCAAGCAAAAGAAAAAGGCCAATATTTCGTTTCCGCGAGAAACTTCTTGGATCTGTTCGTGATAGTGAAATTACAGACCGAACTGCGAATAACAAGATTGGCAATATTGTTCGTTTCTACAGATGGCTTATAGAAGAAAATGGTCATGTTTACAAACATCGTCCATTCAGCAGTGACAGCTTTTTTATCTCGTATGTAAAAGGTAGTGGGAATGTCGACCACAAGCTGGTGCAGTCTCATGATGCAAGAATTAAAGTCCATCCAAAATCAGTATTACCTTCTGAAAACCTCATAGTAGATGATGGGCGGCTAAGGCCATTACCTTCTGCTGAGCAGGAGGTGTTGTTCAGTATTCTAGAGAATCAAAAAAACACTGAAATGGTACTGATAATTATTTTCGCACTCACTACTGGGGCGAGAATACAATCCGTTCTAACACTTCGGCACAAGCATTTTCGCGTTGAATCAGATCCTGATTCAGCTGTGCCATTGGCTATTGGTCATGGGACTTATGTGGATTCAAAACATTCCCAAAAACAAGTCTTGATGATTCCAACATTTATTCAGAAAAAACTCGCAATTTACAGCCATTCGAAAAGAAGCAAAAATCGTTTTGAGAAATATTGTCAGCTACGCGGATTACATGCATCTGAGGAAGCCATGGGAGATTGCTACCTGTTTCTCAGTAATCAGGGTCACCCTTTTTATGATGCTAAGTCCGATCTATTTAAATTCGACAAATCACAAGTACGTGCCAATCCACGCACTGGGGACTCAATACGTAAATTTTTAAAACAACACATCCTACCCACCATGCGAAAACAGTTTGGAGAACAGTACCACTTTCAATTTCATGACCTACGCGCGACATATGGAATAAACCTGGTCGAAGCATGTAATGTACTAGTCGATAAGTCTGAAATGGACGCTTCGGCTGTTGTTCCTTTTGTGCAATCAAGAATGAACCATAAGGATTCTAAAACCACAGAAAGTTACATTCAGTACAATGAGAAAATCAAACAGGCAGAGGAGATTGTTGAAACTTTTCAAAGCTCACTCCTAGATCGAATTAGAGCCGTTCTTGGTGAATTACAGAGCGAGCATTCTTCAAATGATTTTACATCGAATACTGACAAACCCTCTGGTGATGACAGTGACTGAGTATGTTGCAAGGAATGTCACGGTTATCGACTTTTCTGATCTGCGAAATATCCAAGTACCAGTAATCTATCAGTTGCAATCGTGTGTCATAAAATTTGAAACCACCTCAGTGGATATTGGTGCACGTTGTTATTCGGACTTCACATGTGATGTAAACGGCAAAATTAGTGGTTATGTAAAAAACAGTCAGGGGATCCGCGTAGTTAGAGTGTCTTTGCATTCATTTGATGAGAAGCGTACAACGATGCTTCAGAAGCTGTTCGAATACATTGTTTATCTAACAATTTCATCTAACCAATCAACAATAAAGCAAAAGCTGGGAGGTATATTACGCTTTTTCAGTTTTTATTGGACACAATTGGATCTAGATTGTTTCAATCTTGAGAATCAGGCTCACTATGAAGAGGCAGCAAGGCGATTTTCTGCGAGCTTAATTGCTAAAAAGAAAATGGGTTCACAGAGTGACAGCCGCAACAGCAAAGCAGTTTTCCGCTTTGCTGAATTCGTTTATGATCTGGATAATCGAAGTATTGTTGATTACAACGTTATTCCAAACCTAGGGCAAGGCAAACACGGCACATCACCAATGCTTCTCGAGGATCAAAATCTCGCGCTAGCTCTACGGGTTGCTGTTTTCGAAGCTGTGGTTGATCTTGTGATCAATAATAAAACCCTGCCATTTCCACTAAAGGTTCCTAGCATATGTAAGGAGCTAAATGACACCGTTTGGCTAGGTTACTCACCTTGGCGTGGATCAAGCCCATTTCCTCGTGCAAAAGACTTCGAGAAAAAGCAACCTAAGGAGTGGTTCAATCGAGAAATAGGATGTTTGCTTACTAAAGAGCAGTGGTGTGAACTCGATAGTCATAAGACTAGTGGAAATGCTAGAAATGCCTGGTATATGGTTGAGAAGACACTCAGAGATAATAACAAGGAAGGCTCAAATACAAAGCTAAATTTGATAGAGCATGCTAGCTTGTGTTTTATAGATCTACTTCTATCGATGACTGGAATGAATCAACAAGCTGCTCTAAATTTACCTTGGGTGGGTGGATATTTCAGTCAAAAAGCCAAGCAAGGTAATAAAACTGTTTTTCTGGTATCGGCCGACGATCAAGTAGCACTTGAAACTGCAAAAGAAGCCGACGTATACCTGCGCTCGATCAAAAATCGAAAGGGATACCAACCGGTCGAAGTAACAATCACCAATCGCATTCTGAGGTTATTCAAGAAGTACTTGCAACTTCGCGAAATTTACCTCAAAAAAAGAAGCAGTGTTCGGTTATTTCCTTTCACGACTAAGGTAGTTGAAGATAGGCGTAAATACTTACTGAAACAATTTCCAGAAATACCTAAGCTAGGACCGAAGCAGGCTAGAGCCAATATGTCCAACGCAATATTGACTGAAGTGAACGATCCACATATAGCAGCTCAAATACTACAAAATACACCTGGCACCGTCATAAAGCATTATGCGGCGGGCACTCAGCAATCCCACATTCAGGCAGTCGGCGGATTTTTTAATACGATTGGTAATCAGATCAGAGCTACTCGGACTGCATCCGATAGTTCCATGGAGACTGCTGTTGGAAGCTGTGATCAAGGTGGAACACAACCCGACCCATTGCCCGACGCCCCTTTTGATCTGAACTGCTCTCACCAGCAAGGCTGTTTTTTTTGCAAACACTACAGCGTGCACGCTGATGAAATTGATATTCGTAAACTTGTGAGCGTGTTGTTCTATATCAATGCGGGGGCAACTCGTGCACATGATGTCAACACATTTAATGATCTATTTGGTGCGATCATAAATCGAATTAACCAATTGCTTGAGGAAATTGGACGCATTTCCTTGCTAAGAAAACAACTGGTTTCCAGAGTCAAAGAAGAAGTATTTACTGAAGAGGCACTTGACGAGTATTGGCTTTGTAAGCTGAATCGTCTTGAAACTTTGATGGGTGTTAGGTAAATGGTTACAAGAATTGGCACTGCATATAATGAGTGCGGCTTGGGTGAAGAGTTGGCAATAAATATAAAAAACTCTGAAAATATACCTTATCGACCGCGAATCTCAGCGTACGACTTTAATAGAGAGGGCAGATTTAATAACAAAACTGTCATAGCACGTAATACTGATGGAAGCGTCGCATCGCGCTTTGAGGATTCAAGCTGGGACTTTTCAGCATCGATGAGTGCTACATCGACTTCTTTGGTAATGCACTTCGACTGCGATGAAGAATTATCAATTGAAGCCAAAACGATCCTGACATTGACAATGTTCACACCGACCGTGAGTCAGATAAGCCTAGAGCGTTGTTTTCAGTTTTACTACTTGATCAAGGGTATTTCTACACTCTGCAAGACAGAAAAAACGACTATAAAAAAATTGTTTTCTGCCAAAGGTGGCATACACCTTGTGAAACATATCAATGATAACGCGTCGTACTCTGCTCAAATCCTGATATGCCTGTCAGACTATCTGTGTTTTATGGATACGCAAGGGGGTTTTGAGCATGGTTACAAGCCATTGGGGAGACATGCTCTATCGCAATTAAGAAAGGTTGCGCAGGCTTACAAAGCAAACTGCAAACAGACTCCAGTAATCCCGAGCCGGATTCTGAAATTAATTTACCATGATACGATTAGTGAGTTTGAAGATTTGCAGCCAGTCTTAATTGAGTTGCTAGAAATGCAGTCAAAGATCGATACCCATCCCATGGTTGGGTGTACGCTTTCAAGTCAACAAGCTTCCTGTAATAAGAAATACGGTATGAGTTACGGGGCTTCCAACCAGACCTTTCCTACTGATTTTGAGCTGGGTAATATATATCCATTAGCCCGTGAGTACTTGAATCAAAACTTCAGTAGTAATAAACGTACGCGACAAGAGACATCTTACAGCTTCGAAGTACGATATAACCGGCGTGATGTCTTAAATGCCATCAACTATATTCAACGCGTATGTCATGACATGTTAATCATGTTCACTGGTATGCGTCCAATCGAAGCTAGTCTCTTGCCGTATTTCGGTAGTAGAGAGACGGAAGTGAACGGGGTTAAGTACTGGTTGATCTACGGCTTTGCAGTGAAAGCCCGCTCAACAAACTTGCCAATTGACATGTGGGTAACCAACGAGTACGGCTACAGGGCATTCCAGACAGCCAAACGTATCGCAGATTTATATTACAAGAGAAATCTGCGCGAACCTCTTAAAGATATGCCCGATGGAGACAAGACTCCTGAACTATCACCTCTCTACTTGAGGGATGATGGGAAGATAGGCAAGCGACTTGGTTGTTTAAAAAAGACTCACATTTTTTCTAATTCATATCTGATCACTAAAGCTGATGCAGATGAGTTGAAAATGATTGATCCTCATCGGAAATGGGAGGGAGAGCCTCAGTTTGCAATTGGGGAGCCTTTTCCAATCCAGCTTCGGATGTTCAGACGTTCGGTTGCTTTCTTTGCCTCTGCATCTGGTGTTGGAATTGTAGATCTCAAGAACCAACTCCATCATTTGTTTACTAGCCAAACCTTTTACTATGCAAAAGGAAGTGGAAGAGCAAATCCTTTCCTAGAAAACAAGGACAGCTTTGCTAGTTATTTTAATCAAGTTAGACACGAAGCAGAAGCATTTAGCTTAATTAATGAAGTGATCAATTTTGATGGCAAGCTTTTCGGGTCTAGTGCTGCCTATGCAGAGCGCAACGAGAATATATATAGTACGATCCGCAGCGAAGATCGACCTGCAACTATTCGCCGCTTCAAAAGGGGCGAACTAGCTTTTACAGAAACCCACGTGGGCAACTGCAAAACTATTTACCCATGTAAGTGGAAGGCGCTTGGCAGTGTGACTGCATGCCTTTCATGTAATGATGCAGATATTAAGCCGGCGAAGCTTATTAATACTATCAAAGATCAAAAAGAGCTGGTGGATTCTCTCAATCCTGATCGACTTGAGTTTCGTACTGAGTTAGGTGAATTGATTATCATGCTCGACTTTGCCATTAAAAATATTGAACGTGCCTTAGGAAAAATGGACAGACGAAAGCGTGAATACAAGCAATCTAGTCAGTGGTACAAAGAACTTAAAAAGATTAAGAAATCGTATTCAAAGGAAGTGAAAGAGCACGGAAAGGTTGCTTAAATGGCGTCGGCAATAATTGACTTTTTAGAAGCATTAGATCGTCTTGTTGGTAGAGGAGTCAGGCCCACTCTGGACGCTGTCGCTGTTGAGGCTGGACGCAAGAAAGGGAGTATCCGTCGAGGATTGGATCGACATAAAGAACTAGTGGTAGCGATTGAGCAGGCAGCAGAACGCTTTGGCAAGGATGCAGAACAATCAAAGGAATTCAAGCAATCTGCGCAAATAATCAAACTGAAGAAAGAGCGAGATAGATACAAGGATTGGTACGATAACCTTTTAGCTAAACACATCGGGGCTATTTATCAACTCGAAGAACAGCGCATCGACATTTTGGAATTGCGTGAAAAACTGGGTGAACAGGTAGCTGAGAAAAAGGCTTTGGGCACGTTGGTGCATATCGTTAAGTAACTTCTAGATTCCATATAATCAAGTTACCTGGTTCAGCGGTGTTAGCTATACATTCATCAATGAAACTTTCAATCACTTACAGTTTAGCCTTGCGCTCAGTACTTAGTAAGGTAGTTTGTATTTGATATCGCGTCTCGTGAGTATGGTCTCTAAAGTCGCCGGCTCTATTTCAATGCTTTTCACACGTCTTATCTTCTCAAGACTAAGTTCTAAGCGGTACAACTCTATATATTCAAAAAGCCTTTCTTCTTCTACCTCCACTTTTACACCGTAACTGTCTGCACTGAGAATTAATAGTACCGATGCTAGCACGCTGGTGTAGCGAGGATTTTCAACAAGCTCCTCCTGATTCGTATCTTGACTCATGAAATCCAACCAACAATCAGACAGGTTAGTAGGTAAGACGGCATCTGGACCGTGCCGTAAAACGCTAGCAGTATACTGCGACAGCATGTCAAGCTGATGCGCTTGCTTGCTCATAAAAAGTGCTCTGATATCGGCCTTGGGAACTAAAGATTTCAATACGCTTACGTGAACTCTATGGAAACGAGGAACTGTATAGCAACATAATGTCTTTTTTATTCAAAAACGTTTGTTCACGCCTAACCCGATTGAACAAACAGCTTTAAGTTTCTCAAAAATTGTGTCTTTCCACAGCTTATCTATTAGCAGCTGTTGCGTTAGTTTGGATATCGTTCTCTTCAGTACCATAATTCTGCGTCGGCGTAATTGAACCGCCACAGCCTGTCGATAGTATGTTCAACAGAAGTACTTCTGCACACGGATATCTATCTCCTAGAATTTTTAGAGTCGCGTGCCTTCTATGTAAGACGGAATTAATATCTCTTCAAGCTGTTCCTGTATAAAACTTTGACGGTGCAATCTCCCGTAATAACGCGGCTCTTATCAACTAGCAAGACCACTGGTTAATCCATAAATTATCCCTATAAAAAGAGCGACATATACCGTGGTGAAATAAGCATCATATACTACTTTCACATTGATGTCCGTGTGGGCTGAGATAGTTTTTCTAATTAATAGCGTTTGCAACGGGCCGGCGCGTGCTGCTTCAATTCAACGAAGCAAGATGCAGCAATTATTTCTGACGGATGATGAATGCGATTCAAAATGGGAGATATATGCCGTGGATAGATAGATCTCTAGAAACCAAAGTAATTCCATTTTGGAGTTACGAGACCATGAGTGATGCACGTGTGGTGAAATTCGGTAAGCGCGTCCGCGAGCTTCGTAAAGCGCGAGGTCTCTCACAGGAAGCATTCGCAGATCGCGTAGGCATTGACAGAGCCTACATGGGGCATATCGAGCGCGGGACGCATAACGTCACCATTGTAAAAGTCTTCCAGATTTCAGATGCGCTTAACGTGGGTCCTTCAGTTCTATTTACTGACTTTGAAGAATGAAGTTACAACACTGACCAGGCTTAGAGGCCGTTCGTTGTATCCTTGTTAATATCGACGACTTTGTTCCCCATTGTCATGAAACGGAATAGAAAGCATTGGATCTCTTTGTCCATGACTGCTTCACTGACCGGCCTGTCAGCAAATCCTGATATGACGCTAGAAAGATGCTGGGTTTCAGCACAGTCAAATCTACCCATCATAGCCCCCCCCACTGTTGACCATTTAGAGTGGCAGATTTAGCTGGCTATCGGCCAAATCCTGAAGTTCCCAGTACGAATTCGATAGAATTCGCCATTTTATTTAGTCTGGTTTCAACCATGAAGCAGACATACGTCTGTGTGCTGTTTACTGATATTTTTCAATATGAAGTATCGTTTGAAATTATACTGACTACGATATCCACAATTAATTAGCCATTACCTATATTCGATTAACATGCCAAAAAAAATATTCTACTCATGGCAAAGCGATTCACCTAATAGAACTAATAGAGCTTTCATACAGAGTGCTATTGAAGAGGCTATTCAGTTGCTAAGGCAAGAAGTTGCCATTGATCGATCGCCTAGACAGTCAGGCGAAATTCCACCTGTACACCAAGGTGACGATTCCGTCCAACTTGATAGCGATTTAAAAGGCACGGCTGGCAACCCACCGATTTTTGAAACAATAAAATCCAAGATTGAGAACGCTAACGCATATATTGCGGACGTCACTCATGTAGCAGTGCTCGATAACGTTGACCCTGAAACTAGCACTTCTCGAAAAAAGGGGTTGCCGAATCCAAATGTAATGGTGGAATATGGATTAGCCCTTAGTTCTCTGGGTTATGAGAAAACTATTCTCATACAAAACAGAGCAATAAATTTTGCGCAAGACATCAAAACTCCGTTTAACATTTCGCATATTAGAAATCCAATAACCTATTCATTAGATAAGGATGCCGACACCGGAGCAGTTCAAAAACAAAAATCTGATTTGGCAAAAGTACTCCTTCAGAACTTCAAAGTTCTACTTGCAGAAGAATCCGTAGCGCTAAATATTTCACTTTGCCCCGCTCCAAATAGAAGTATTTTTTCAGATATCCTGTCTATTTTTACTTTGCATTCAGACGATGCATATTGGGATGCGAAAATTGCGGAAGCAGAAGAAGAAAAAGAAATGGTCAAAGCCAATGGTGACAAACAATTTCACTACAAGACAATAAATTTACACGACACTGGCGGAAGATGCATTAGAAAGATAAAACAAGATTTCATTGCAGAGACCAAAAAATACGTATTGGAATGCGATCAACGTCGTGGCAAAATGGAATCTTTACTTCTGACAAACTCTGATCGAATAAAAGCAAAGACGACCCTTCAATTTATAAATAATGGGCCAGAAATAACCGGGCTTCAGATCAAATTCACCCTTCCGGATGCACTGATTGCCTCTGGATCTACAGTAGATATGATATTCGGCCCGCCCAGCATTCACGAGGATAGCTCACATAATTGCAAAGTAAGCTCTGGTCCTTACAATATTTCAATGGGGGGTGGTCACCTAGACGGAGAGTATGTCAAGCTTCATAACTATCGGCAATTTGAGATAAAAATACCTTCCTTACCAAATCTTAGAAAGCTAGAATTAGACGCTTTGAATGATGAGTGTTTTACCCTCGTGGCGCTGCAAGGCACGCCTAGCGGTCTCTATTCCATACCTTGTGAAGTCGTGTATGACCAAGCAACCGAGCGAGTTAATATCGATCTAACAGTTAATGTTTTGAATTCTGAGGCTACACTCTGAGAGAGAATAATAAATGGATTTTTTCAGGTATTAAATATACCCAATACTACCTTGATGGTAGATGTCAGCTTTTTGTGAGGAGCGGACTATCGATGAAATTATTCCTGCCTCGGGTTGTACTTCCGGATTGGGCACATGGACGTTCAGGGGAGCCTGATATGATTCGCGAAGAGTGCTGGTATTCGGCACGCTTCAGGCGACTGAACATACCCCCCCCGCTGATGATAATTATCAGCGTCAGCTTTCGGCCAAGAGCGGCTGTTCATGGATGGTCTCGGTATGAGTTTAGAAGTGGCTGCAATCAGCCCTTAAGCGGCCCTTCAACGACTGCTAGCGACAGTCCGGTATAGGAATCAAGAAGGTGAACAATTTGCTTGGTAATAGGTAGCGATGGAAGAAAAAAACAAACATTATTTTGAGAGTGATGAAACAGCAACAGCACGCATTCAACAAGCGCAAGCGTTGAGAGCACAGGCGGCGGAACATGGGTTGCGCTGCGATGCTTTTCTTGTACCGTCAATGGCTGAATGGGTGCTTGATATGGTCGAGCGTGGCGACTTTGTTGACCCTTCAGAGGCAATTCATACCTTCATGTTACAAGCAAGAGAATTGCAAGAATACCCTGACATTCAAAGAGACATGTTGAATAATAAATTAGACGAGGGCATTGCCACTGCAGAACGAGGTGAGTTAATCGATGGTCGAATAGTCATGGAGAAAATGAAGGAGCGTATACAAGAGCGCTTGAAAAATCATGCCTCTTCTGACCCTGCTGTTTGGCAGAAGATAGAGCAGCCAATTGACCTGACTAAAGAACTGAAGTAATTATGGGGTAACTACGGAATCGGTAAAATGTCGTACCACAAAGGCAGATTCATCTTTCAGAATCAATGCTTTAGGATGGTGTGACAACACCATTACTTGCGAATACCGTCGAGTATAATAAAGTCGGAAGTCGCGCAATTGCTAACAATCTATCGTTATGATATCCCAGATATTTCGGTACTTTGAGCGCATCAGAACAAGATGTTCCAGGTTACTTCGGGTACTACTATTTAACCGATTCTGTCGTTACCCCTGTTGATCAGTGTTATCAGCTGCCGATATAGTCGGCTGTCGGCCACAACCAGTAGTACAAGAAGACAAACTGGCAAGGTCCGCTAAATATGCTTCGAGCAGACATTGGTATACTGATTGGTTGAGGCTGGTCAATGTGTACTGACGGCAAAAAATCGGGCACACTAATTTATCTCCATGAGCGAATTGTTTCAAAATAGGGGTTCTCACCAAATTTATAAGCGACTCCAAGATCCAACGTCTGGAGTGAAAGCGATACCGGGTTTCCAAGCCGCCACGAAACAGCAGCAAAAAAGAAAACTCACTGCATACATAATGCTCCGTAGTCGGATGAATGAGGCATGGGAATCATTCGAGGAAAGCGCGGAAAATAATTTCATCCACAATTTGGAGACGAATTTCTGGCCAGGTTGGTTCGAGCTCTATTTACAACGTTTTATTGTTAAAAACCACTTTGAAAATAGAGCTACCAATGGCGAAGGGGAGCCCGACTTCATTGTGCACACAGGTGCAGAGCATTGGTTCGACATCGAGGCAACAGTGATATCAGCGGGAAATGCAGGAAGTGGTAGTGCTGCACCTCGATTTACCAAGCCTCATTCATCAGTGCAGGTTCATAATGTGTCAGATGAAATTTCGAATGTAGATCCGCAAACTGGAGAGATTCAAGGAGGAGAGTTTATAACCAAACGGAACCCTCTAGCACAGACAAATTTCTGCCTGAGGATCACTAACAGCCTCAGTGAAAAAATAGGCCAAATTCAACGTTGGAATCAATCTGGTACTGGCACCTATTCTGATGCTCCAATGTTAGTTGCGATCTCGTCAGCACTGCTCGAATACGAAACGGATGGGATGTTGACTGAGTGTGAATTCGAGCGTGTTCTCTATGGGAAAGGACATCGGGTGGTAACTTTCGGCAAAGATGGCAGCCTGCAACTAGAGGCGTCATACTTTGAAGGAACTGCTTCAATGACTAATAAGAATTCAGCGCCAGTAGATCTCGCTCTTTTTGGGCGAGCTGAATATAAGTGCATTAGTGCGGTCGCTTGGTTCCCAGATTCTCTTCTCGAGAATGGGGAAAATCCACCAGTGTTTTTTCTCAACCCAAGTGCTAGCGTCCCATTCCCTACTGGTTCCTTGCAGGTAGGTCATTACAAGACAGTAGAAAACAGCACAGTCACAGTACTAGCTGACTATCGCTTTGCGGATAGCGAACCGTTAGATCTCGATCAGCAAATATCCATTGGGAGGCTGACCACACCGTCTGGATTCAGCAGGGACGTAAAGTTAAAAATTCACAGATCTACGACGGAGACACTATTCACATTCCACGACGCTTGGGGAACATGTCAAGTTGATTGTGGTGACGTAGTTTCATATTCGGGAGTTATAGGTAGTGATGGTTTACCTTTTTCTGTCCCGAAACTGTACATAGAAAATAAAGTAACTGCCGATTATGGAGCATTATATTGGGGTGTCCCCTTCAATGATGCAGTGACCCTCGGCAAGATCGGAACTCATTGCATATCAATAACTCGTGAAGTTAATGCGTTACTACCAGATATATCAGGACTTCGGATCGGTAAATACATTTGCAAGTCTAAGCCGAACCAGACTAGCCGGTTAACGCAAAGACTAATTAAACAAAGTAAAAATACTGCGGCATACAAGTCTGAGTTAACTCTCTTAGGTCCTCCGCAAAGCAGGGAAAGCTACGACTTAATTGCTTGCAGCATACTGCGATTGTTTGGTGTTATGTTGTCAGCTTCTTTATTTACCAGTAGAACACGCTATCAATTTGTTGATACAGGGTGTGTGGACAATTTCTGGTTTAACTCAGGTGCTGGGATAGGGCAATCTAGATCAGTATTTTCACAAGAAGAATTTATTAAAAGTACATATCCAAAATGGGTTTCTATGAGTAATGAATTACGAACAGCACTGGAAAACTCATCAAGCTATATCGCAACTTCGAGCAGTGGGTATTTGGATGGCAGGATGTTCGCTTTGTTCCAAGCCTGGGAGCTTCTAGCTAACGTACTCAACAACAAAAATCATAGAAGTGCCGATCAAACTTCAGACCGAGTTAAACACAGAAAGCAGAGGAAAGAGTTAGGGGTACGATTGACAACTACTTATGAACAATGGCGAGATGAGTTTAGTGCCGCAAATCACAACGATATTGTTGACATGGAAAGCCTTATACATAAATCAAAGGTCATCGTGTCCCGCGACAGTGTAGATTTATTTGTTGAGTTGTCAAAAATTGATACCCATAAGTTGAATTTTAATATCAGCGCGCTTCGTAGAATAGCTAACAACGTGAGGCATACAGGAATAATTGGTGAACATGACGAATATGGTGATGATTTGGCTCTTTATAATAAAACTAGATTTGCATTACAACTAATACTCTTTAGGATGCTTGGTTATAAGGGTTTGGTTGTGGATCGAACTTGCGATTTTCAACGAATTAAATTGGTGGAATACTATTTCGAAAACTAGAATCGAAATCGAGTATGGTAAGAAAATGTAAATAGCTATCGTAGCGATTTCATCAACCGCGGGAGTCCGGATTGCGGGCAATAGCCGACGGTCACATGGTGCCGGTTTTCGATGCCTGAACTTCAGCTTTGGGCACGTTAGCGACCAATTGGTATAGCAATCTCGACATTGCAAGTTCCATTCAATTGAAGGAACTCATAATGTCTACAGAAACAAAAAAAAATCAACCGTGGAACAAAGGCAAGCTTGTCGGTCAAAAGCTGCCATTCAAACTCAAAGAAATCTGGGCGATCCGGGTAAGGCTGCAGATAGCAGATAAAAAACGTGATCTCGCACTCTTCAATCTGGCAATTGACAGTAAGCTACGGGGTAGTGATCTTGTCAAAATCAAGGTTAGCGATGTGTACAACTCTGGTGTTGTCTCGTCGCGAGCCATGGTTATGCAACAGAAAACCGGTCGACCCGTACGATTTGAAATGTAAGCGCCAACGAATCAGGGTATCTGGCGTTTCAACCTGCCCCTACTTCATGTTCCACGGTAAGAGCGCATCGAGCGCCTCTTCCGTGTCCGCGGCTGTAATATTGCCGATTACCCACTTCATGTAGGCGTACGGTTCGAGTCCATTTGCTTTGGCTGTTTCGATGAGCGAAAACATGCAAGCACTGGCCTTTGCACCTTCCGGTGAATCACTAAAAAGCCAGGATTTTCGGCCTAGAGCAAATGGCCTGATGGCATTCTCAACTAACACATTACTGATGCGCAGCTGCCCATGTTCACAGTAACCGGTAAGATGATCCCATTGGTTGATGAGGTAGTTGATCGCTTTACGGGTTAACGTATCAGGAGCAACCTTGGGCTGCTTCTCATCCAGCCAGTGTTTGAGCTTGGCCAGTTTTGGCACTGCAAATTGCTGTCGCTGTGTGTAACGCTCATCATCGTCAAGCTCCGTCCACTGGCGCTCCAATCGGTACAGGGCATCGATGTGTGACAACAGAACCATCGCCACACTAGGCTTGCCTTTGGCAGGCTTTTTCTGCGCCTTGATCGCTTCGACCACTTTGCGTCTGCCATGGTCCATGCAACCAATGTGTGATACGCCCAGGAGCATGCACGGTTTGTCATAGCCGGCATAGCCAT